>Ga0307408_100000005_pt1 | contig 529098 bp, 434 predicted proteins | sample 322Cmetagenome_FD_202116 | JGI IMG/M metagenome (GOLD analysis project Ga0307408, IMG submission 202116) | Maize rhizosphere microbial communities from greenhouse at UC Davis, California, United States - 322HYB-C-3 | ecosystem: Host-associated > Plants > Roots > Rhizosphere > Soil | place...
AAGCCCTCGGCTTCCCACTTGCGCCTGAAGCCTTACGAGCAGAAATGCTTTCTGCCATTGCGGAGGAAAAATAATGTCTGCTGATTTTTTAGTTGAACTGGGAACCGAAGAGTTACCGCCAAAAGCATTGAAAAATTTGATGGCTTCGTTTGCCGACACTATCGAAGCGAATTTAAAAGCGGCGGAATTATCGTTCACCGCAATTAAACCTTTTGCTGCACCGCGTCGTTTGGCGGTACTGGTAGAAAATCTCGCCAGCGAAACCCCATCGAAAGAATTGGTTGTATGGGGTCCACCTGCAGCAATCGCGTTTGATAAAGAAGGACAGCCGACCAAAGCAGCGCTCGCGTTTGCCGAAAAAAATGGTATCGCTGCTTCTGAATTAAAAGCCGAGAACGATGGTAAAGCGGAAAAACTGGTTGCGCGCATTACCGCCGAAGGCAAAAAAACTGTTGAACTGCTTGAAGCTGTTGTTGCCGATGCCTTGGCTAAATTGCCGATTGCCAAACGCATGAAATGGGGTGCGAAACGCGAAGAGTTTGTACGCCCTGTACACTGGTTGGTGATGTTGTTCGGCAGCGATGTTGTCAACGCCAGCTTGCTCGGCTTAACCGCCGGCCGCACCACACGCGGCCACCGTTTCCACTACAACAACACCATCGACCTCGCTAAAGCGAGCGATTACGCTAGCGTATTAAAAAATACCGGTTTCGTAGTCGCTGATTTTGCTGAACGCGGCGCAACCATCAAACAACAAGTGGAAGCCGAAGCGAAAAAAGTCGGCGGTGTAGCGGTTATCGACCCTGCCCTGCTCGATGAAGTTACCGCCTTGGTTGAATGGCCAGTTGCGCTCACTGGAAAATTTGAAGAGCGTTTCCTTGCGGTTCCTGCTGAAGCCTTAATTGCTTCCATGAAAGAACACCAAAAATATTTCCATGTAGTGGATGCCAACGGCAAACTGAAAAATAACTTCATCACCGTGGCGAATATTCAAAGCAAAGACCCTTCGCAAATTATCGATGGTAATGAACGCGTGATTCGTCCGCGCCTGTCAGATGCGGCTTTCTTCTTTGAAACTGATAAGAAAACGACTCTTGCTTCATTGCGTGATCGTTTGAAAACAATTGTGTTCCAGGCGCAACTGGGGACTATCTACGATAAAACCGAACGTGTCGCAGGCTTGGCAAAACTGATCGCTGGTAAGTTAAACGCTGACGCTGCATCTGCTGAACGCGCCGCGCAACTGTGCAAATCTGATCTGGTCACCAATATGGTCGGCGAGTTCGACGATATGCAAGGTATCGCCGGTTATTACTACGCAGTTAATGACGGTGAAAATGCCGAAGTTGCCGCGGCGATGAACGAGCAATATATGCCGCGTTTTGCGGGCGACCAATTACCGGCAACCACTACCGGCGCGATTATCGCGCTTGCTGATCGCCTCGATACCATCACCGGTATTTTTGGTATTGGCCAACAGCCTACCGGCTCCAAAGATCCGTTTGCACTGCGCCGCGCAAGTATCGCCGTGTTACGTTTGCTGGTGGAAAAAAATCTCGCTCTCGATTTGCGTGACTTGCTGACCTTTGCGAAAAATCAACACAAAAACCTCACCGTCGGCGACGAGTTGGTCGAGCAAGTATTGGCTTATATGTTGGAACGTTTCCGTGCCTTCTTTGAAGATGCCAATATCCCTGCCGAAGTTTTCCAATCGGTAACCGCAAAACAATTGTCGCAACCTTTGGATATCAACCAGCGTGTACTCGCGGTCAATGAATTCAGCAAATTGCCGCAAGCACAAGCGCTCGCTGCGGCGAACAAACGTGTATCCAATATTCTTGCTAAACAAAATGCGACGCTTAGTACGGAAGTTAATGCTGCACTCTTGCAAGAAGATGCAGAGAAAACTCTCGCTGCAGCAGTAAGCGCAAAAGCCGCTGTAGTGGCTCCGCTGTTCGCTGCACGTGAATACACCAAAGCACTCGCGGCACTCGCCGACTTGCAACAACCGGTAGATGCATTTTTTGACAGTGTGATGGTGATGAGCGATGACCCAGCGCTGCAACAAAACCGCTTGGCGTTGCTGCAACAACTGCGCGGATTGTTTTTGGAAGTGGCGGATATTTCGTATTTGGTTCCGGCGAAAAATTAATTGGCATTAAATCTGGGCGTGATAAATCACGCCCCTACGTAAGGGCGCAATTTATTGCGCCCTATACATTGGGAACGGCATGAAACTAATTATTCTCGACCGCGACGGTGTGATTAATCACGACCGCGATGACTATGTAAAATCCGCCGATGAATGCGTGCCGATAGAGGGTAGCATTGCAGCAATTGTACGTTTAAATAAAGCGGGGTTTACGGTAGTTATTGCAACGAATCAGGCTGGCCTCGCTAAAGGTAAATTTGAACTGGAAGACCTGGAGGCGATGCACGAAAAAATTACGCGCCTGGTTGAAGAACAAGGCGGCGAGTTGGGTGGTATTTTTTATTGCCCGCATCATCCGGATGATAAATGTAAATGCCGCAAGCCTATGCCGGGCATGCTCGATGCGATTGAAGCGGAGTTTAATACCTCGGTGGAATCGAGTTATTTTATAGGCGATAGTTTGCGCGATTTGCAGGCGGCAATTACCAAGGCGTGTAAACCTGTTTTAGTGCGCACCGGCAATGGCATAAAAACGCTCGCACAGCTCGCCGATGCCAAACTGCAAACAGACGCGCCCCTGCTCTCTCCAGATCAGGTACAAGTTTTTGATAATCTTGCTACCGCTGTCGATTTTATTTTGGCCGAATCTCTCTCACCAAATGCATAACAGGATTTAACGTGCTCAAACTTCGCAGTTTACTTTTTACTATCGGTTACAACGTTAGCAGCGTATTAATTGGTTTTATCGGTGTGATTATTTGGCCGATTTTTCCCTACGCCTGGCGCTGGCGAATTGTGACTCTGTGGAATCGGTTTGTGATGTTTTGGCTGCGGGTATGCTGCGGGATTCGTTTTGAAATTCATGGCGAGCGCCACCGCGATGTGTTTCCCTGTGTGGTTATGGCCAAACACCAAAGCACGTGGGAAACCATGTTCTTGCAATATTATTTTGGCCCGGTCAGCACCATCCTGAAAAAAGAATTGTTCCGTATTCCTTTTTTCGGTTGGGGCCTCGCCAGTTTGCGTCCTATAGCTATCGACCGCAGCAACCCTATGCAGGCATTAAAAGACATTAAACGTATTGGCCTGCGCCGTTTGCAGCAAGGCAATAATTTACTGATTTTCCCTGAAGGCACACGCACCCCTGTAGGCCAAATTGGCAACTACGCTCGCAGCGGTGCCGATATTGCCATCAGCGCCGGTGTACCTATTGTCGCCATAGCGCACAATGCCGGTGAATGTTGGCCAACCAAACATTTTATTAAATATCCCGGCACTATCCGGGTGGTGATCAGCGAACCTTTTGAAACAGCAGGTAAGGATCGCAAACAACTGACTGAAGACGTGAAAAACTGGATTGAAAGCGAAATCGCCAAAATGCCACCGGCTAGAAAAGATGGTGTGCGGGTATTGGCAAGCGAATAATCACTTAATCTTCCCGCGTTAATACTTCCAAGAGTTCAATCTCGAATACCAGATTCGAATGGGGTTTGATATGGGCGCCGATCTGGCGCTCGCCATAGGCTAGATGGGCGGGAACGTAAAGTTTACGTTTACCGCCGACTTGCATGCCAATGAGGCCTTGATCCCAGCCTTTAATCACTCGACCGGTGCCAATCACACATTGGAAGGGTTTGCCTTTGCGGTGGGAGGAATCGAATTCGGTGCCGTCTTCAAGCCAGCCGGTGTAATGGGTGGTGATCAGCGCGCCTTTGACCAGGGTTTTGCCGTCGCCTTGGTGCAAGTCTTCAATAATCAATTCGTTCATAAACTTTCGTATCTGCTGCCCGCGGGCATAGCAGTAGTTATCCAATAGGCTTAATTGTCTAAATGCAGGTAATCCAAAAACGCGCGCTCCATGGCTTCCACATTAGGGATCACCGCTTCTTCGCCCGCCCAGGAGACGTGCATTAGCTCAAAGGCTTTGTTATCGGCGTCTTCACGCGCGGTGATTTCCTCTTCCGTCACACGTGCAAGACGCGGCAAGCCCTGGGTGAGAATGGCGATAAAGGGCAGTGACTCGTTGACGCCGGTGGTGTTGATTACGGCAAAACGCGAGCGTTGGGCAACACCGGGTTTGTCTTCGCCGTTCATGACTTCAAACGACAGCAGGGGAATAGTCTGTTCGCGCCAGGTGCAGTTGCCCAAATACCAGGCTGGGGCGTTTTCAACCGGGACAACCTGTGCCACCGGTACGATTTCGGCGATGGTGACGTTGGGGGCGAGCAGCATGCGGCCCTGTAGCGGGATTAACAGACTGGCGACTTCCTCAATTTTTTTCTCAATGCGTTGCGGCGCTCTCATGAAAATAATGTCCTGCGGTCAATTGGTCTTGATCAATTATTAGGAATTCAGGCCAAGCGGCGGGCTTGCACCAGTGCCTTGGCCAGATATTCGGGTGTGCCGCTCAAGCTGACACAGCCAGTGGCCAGCGCCGATACGGGCATGGAATCGCTGGTGCAGTCATCCGGGCTTTGTACCCAGACTTTGCCGCCAACCTGTTTGATCAGGCGACAGCTCGCGGCGCCATCATCACCCATGCCGGTAAAAATTATCAGGTTACAGCGCTCGCGGTAAATTCGCGCGGCGTTGGCTGTTATCTGGTCGATGGAAGGCGCGTAGCTGCCTTTCCAATGCTGGCCGTAGTTGAGCATGAGCGTACCGTTGTCGAGCAATTCCACCGGGTCGCGCGCGGTAATCAGTGTCAAACTGTTGGCCGCTAGCACTAGCCCTTGGGTTGCCACCATCGCCGGATAGTGCCCGGCGTTGCTCATCATGCGATTAAGCGTGACGGCTTGCTGGGCATCGATATGCTGTACATACAAAAAAGCGACCCCCAGATTGGCAGGCAATTCTGCCAAAAACCGCTTCACTGCGGCCGGCCCACCGGTGGAGGCGGCGAGCAGCCAGAGTTCGCTGGCGGGTGTACTCTGCTGCAGGTTGATATCGCTACGAAGCCGTTGCAGGCGCATGCCTATGCGACGCAACCAAGCCGTATGCCCCTCGGAACCAACCGCGAATTCGCTGCTATCGCTGAGGATAATAGGTATCCGACTCTGGGCGAATAGGGTATCCAGATGCTGCCCGTCGTGGCTCTCTTCAGCTACATCCACTAGCCAGGCATCCAGCTCCACGTGGGCTTCAAGCGAGGCGTCGATATTACCTTCCAACACCACACTCAACCCCACTTTATGGCCCGCCTGTGCGACCAGTTGCGCCAAGGCTTTTTGTTTGGTGGTGTTATCCACCAGTAACCCCAAGCGCAGCATGGCAGCCCTGCCTTATTTGGTGCGAATGTGCAGCAGTTCCTGGATGTTGCTCAGCAGCAGATCTTCCTGATACGGCTTACCCAGATACTTGTTCACGCCCAGACTAAAGGCGCGCTCGCGGTGTTTTTCACCGGTACGCGAGGTGATCATAATGATCGGCAAATCTTTCAGGCGCGAGCTGGTACGGATATTTTTGGCCACTTCGAAACCATCCATACGCGGCATTTCGATATCGAGCAACATCACATCCGGCATATGGTCTTGCAATACTTGCAGCGCCTCTACCCCGTCTTTGGCGGTGATTACGCGGAAACCTTCGCGCTCCAGGAAGCGGCTGGTTACCTTGCGTACTGTTACCGAGTCGTCCACCACCATTACCGTCTTCTCGCTCAGGTCTTCGTCTTTGAGCGCTGCCAAACTGAGCGGTTCGAGCTGGATAGCGTTTTGCAGGCCCAATGCCAGCTGTTCGCGGATCATGGCGTGCAAATCGAGAATTACTACCACATTACCATCGCCCATTACTGTGGCGCCGGATACTCCGCGCACCGCACTGAACTGGGCGCCAAGGGTTTTTACCACAATCTCGCGCGAGCCCAGCAGGCGATCCACCTGCAGCGCTACGGTGTGTTCGGTACTGCGCACCAATACCACCGGCAGTGGCAGCATTTGGCCATCGAGTTTGGGTTGGGCGCTGGAGTCCAGCAGGCTGCCGAGGTAGCGCACCAGATACTGTTCGCCAGCATAGTCAAAGCGAGCGCTTTCATCCTGATAGTAGTGTTCCAGCTCAAAGGGGCTGACGCGCACAATACCCTCAATGGAGTTGAGCGGAATGGCGTAGAGGTCATCGCCAATTTGCACCATGAGCGCGCGGTTTACTGACACGGTAAACGGCAGGCGGATGGTAAATTCGGTACCCTGACCCCAATTGGAGTCGATAAACATGGCGCCGCCGAGTTGTTTGATCTCGGAGTGCACCACGTCCATGCCCACACCGCGGCCGGAAATCTGGGTCACCTTGTCGGCGGTACTGAACCCGGCGTGGAGGATAAACTGGATCACGTCCTGGTCGTTGAGCTGGGCGTCTGCTGCCATCAAACCGCGCTCAATCGCTTTTTCGCGCACACGTTTGAGGTTGATGCCGCGCCCATCGTCGATCAGGCGCAAAATAACATCGCCACCTTCACGGCCAAGGCTAAGCAGTATGCGGCCGTTGGGGTTTTTACCGGCAGCGATACGCTCATCCGGCATTTCAATACCGTGGTCAACCGCGTTGCGCAGCATATGTTCCAGCGGCGCTACCATGCGCTCCAGAACACTTCTATCCAATTCGCCTTCGACGTTGTCCAGCTCAAAATCCACCTCTTTGCCCAGTTCGGTGGCGGCCTGGCGCACGATACGGCGCAGGCGCGGCACCAGGCGCGAGAAGGGCACCATGCGCGAGCGCATGAGACCCTCTTGCAGGTCGGTGTTAATGCGCGACTGTTGCAACAACAGGGTTTCGGTGTCGCGGGTTTTATCCGCGAGGGTGAATTTCAAGTCCATCAAATCCGAGGCGGACTCAATCAGCGAGCGCGACAGTTGTTGCAGCTGGGAATAACGGTCCATCTCCAGCGGGTCGAATTCTTCGTGTTGCGCCATCTGCTCCTGGCGGAACAATACTTGCGCTTCAGTTTCGATATCGAGACGACGCAGCTGTTCTTGCAACCGCTGGATGGTGGCATCCATCTCTTCGATCGAGCCGCTCAAGTCGCTAACCTGCTGTTCCATACGGCCGCGGCTAATGGAGGTTTCACCGGCGAGGTTAACCAATTCTTCCAGTAATTCGGCGGAGACTTTAACCACTTCCTGCGGGCCGGTGCGGCGCGCTGCCAAATGCTGTACCTGGGCAGGGCCGGTATTACCGGAGCGCAGGCCACCACCATATTCACTGCCGGGAATCTGTGGCAGGTTGCCCGTGGCCGGTTTGGCCTTGGGCGCAAAAGTCAGCACATTCGGTTTTTCACTGGGTGTGCCGTCGGTTTCAAATGCGCGAATTTGGTCGGCGCGGGTATTGTCGACCACCACCGTGGGTTTGCTGTAAACCGGCTGAGGTTCATCGGCATCGCTAACCGTATAACCCTGGGTCAACTCATCCGCCTCATCGCCCAGTTCAACACTGGTATCGAGCAGTGGAATATCCAACTCTTGCGCTTCGCTGGCCGTTGGCGCTGCGCCCGTTGCCGCCGGAGTAATGGCAGCTGGGCCATTCAGAAGTTTGCTCGCCTGTTCCACGCCACTGTGCATGCGATCCTGGAAGTCGTGCAGGCGCGCAAAAAAGGCCTGATCCAGCTCGGCGTCCTGATCCATCTCGATCAGCATGGTCTCAAAGTCGTGGGACAAATCACCCAGCGCCATCAAGCCAGCCAGGCGCGCGCCACCTTTGAACGTGTGCAGCGAGCGTTTTAGCTGCTCAACACAGTCGCTATTGTTCCAATCGTCCTGCCATTCGTTGAGTGAACCGTCGATTTCCTCAAGGATTTCGCCCGCTTCCTCAATAAAGATTTCCACGATTTCGGGATCGTAATCCTCGTCGAACCCGGCAGCATTTTCCGCATCGTGAGTGGTTGGTTCTGGTTCTGGTTCTGGTTCTGGTTCTGGTTCTGGTTCTGTTAGTAATTCTGGCTCGGCCCCGATTTCCACCAGCGGTAAATCGAGAAGGTCCGACGTATCTGCAGCCGTGTCATAACCGGCCACAGCATTTTCCAGCGCAGGGTAATCGTAATCTTCTTCGGCTTGCGCAACCTCCACCGGAGGGTAATCAATCAGCTCGATGCTGTCTTCGTCGCTATCGCCAGTGTCGTCAACCAGCTCTATCCCGGTGTATTCGCTGTCAGTGTCGGTTTCGGTGTGGCTATCTATTGCGGTATAGCTGTCTAGCCCGGTATAGGTATCTACAGCATCGCTATCGATTAAATCTTCTTCCACCGCTTCCATGAGCGGAATTTCTTCGTCAAATCCGCCCAGTTCGTGGGTGCTCAGGGCCGTGAGCGTCACAACTTCGGTGCTGAGCAAATCGTCCAGGGCATCGTTGATGCTGTCGGGGATGCCATTGAGATTCTGGCCGGCGGCGATGGCGTCCACCATATCCAGCAGCGCAACATGAGCCAGGTTGAGTGAACTGCAAACCTGTGCTGAACAGCTGAGCTGATCGGCAATGATCGCTTCATAGACACTGTGAATCTTCTCGCTCAGTTCCGCCATGGCTGGCAGGTAAGCGTGGGCCGCCGCTTTGGTGAGCTTGCCCAGCTCATCCATTACGGGAATCAGCTCAACGGTGTCCGCCGGGTTGGCTTGCCACTGGGCAATAATCTTGTCTGCATCCAGCAGCAGGTTCATTTCCTCGGCCATAAAGATAGCGAGTAATTCCGGGTCAACCGGGCGCTTGCCGGTTTCGTCCAGTTCCTGCTGGCGTACCAACGGAGCGACGTGAATGTCACGCAGCTCATTGACGCGCGCAATAAATTGCTGCAGGCGCGGAATATTGACGGTTTCACCGTCCTCGATTTGTTGCAGGGCAATTTGGGTATAACTGACGGCATCACGCAACAGTTGGAGGATATCGTCGTTGATATTGACGTGATAAGAACGCAACTCTTTAGCGAAACGCTCCAGTGGCGTCGCCAATTCAGCCACTTGGGTAATTTCCGCCATATGCGCACTGCCCTTGAGGGTGTGCAAGGCGCGCTGCATTTCTTCACTGGGCGGTTCGTAGATGGGGGCTTCGGCCTCCATCCGCGCGATAAATTCTTCCACCACCTGCAGATGAGTAATAGCTTCAGCGCCAAAAATATCCCACAGTTGGGCATCCGGATCGTCTAGATCCAGCGCCTCATCGACAGACTCTTCAACCATTAACAGCGGTGGAGTTTCGGCATCAAGCAGCTCTTCATTTGCTGATTCGCTGTGCAAATCCTGCTCCAGCCGTAGCTCGTCGATAACTGCATCAACCAGATCTTCCTGCTCGCTAATTTCATGACCCAGATCCAACACATAGGCATCTGCGTCATCTTCTTGCTCCGGTAATTGATCCTCGGCAATCGCCGTCAGCAGATACTCATCGTTATCTGCCGAATCGTTGAGACTGATCTCTTCGGATTCAAACTCCGCCTCGACAGCCACTTCCTCTGGAGTGGCTTCGAAGGTGTTGTCGGTTGACGATTCCTGTGCATTGCTATCTGACTCTTCTTGCTCCAGCGCGTCGGGAATAATCCCCTGCGACAGGGATTGGGCTTGCTGGCGATAAGTTTCAGCCAGGGCCGCTTGCGGGTAGAGTTCGTTGTCGCGGAAGGCGGCAATCATGCCCGGCAGCAAGCTGCAGACATTTTCAATAATGCGCACATGCGCCGCTTGTGGGCTGATCGTGTGATCGAGCACGCGATTGAGCATATTTTCAATCGACCAGGCCAGCTCGCCGATCTCATTGGCGCCCACCATGCGGCCACTGCCTTTGAGGGTGTGGAAGGCGCGGCGGAATTCAATCAGCGCCTCGCTATCGTCGAAATTCTGCGCCCAGCGTGGGAAATATTCACTGATAGTTTCAGTGACTTCGGTGGCCTCTTCGATGAAAATCTCGATAATTTCATCGTCGATGTCTTCATTATCGCGCTCAATCACCGGCGCATTGTTGGTGGCAATCAGGGTGGGTTCGGGATCTTCTTCGACCTCTTCCTCTACCTCTTGATCAATCACTTCTTGCCACTGATCACTTGGGGCCGAAGTAGTTTCGGCTGCCTCAGTCGATTCAATGTTGTACTCCGTCACCTCAGGCAGCGAGTATTCAATGGTTTCACTTTCACCGCTGGGCACATCGCCGGTAGCGCTGGCATACACCGCTTCCAGATAGGCGGATTCATCTTCGGCAGCCACCTCATCAGCTGCGCTTTCGCTGCCATGCGCTTGTTCATAGGCGGCCGCTAACTCAGCTTCTGCCGCACTAACTTCACTGCTGGGCGATACGCTTTCCAGGGCAGCGGCGGGCTGTTCATCGCGCTCAATATTACTGACTTTGGCGACGGCATAACCCAGAGTGGCAACACTTTCTTCCGCCACAGTGAGGAGTAAGTCGATTTCCTCTTTACGGCCACCACTGCTCAGTCGCTCCAAATAGTATTCAACGCTGGTGATAGCGTCGGCCAAGGTGTCCAGGGTAGACCATTGGGGTGTGGTGTCCTGCGCCAGTAACTGCTCTTCAATAAAGCGGGCGCAGGCGCCAAGAATTCTGGCAGGGCGGGGCAGCGGCATAATATCCAGACCGCCGCGAATTTCGCGCAAAGTAGTAGGCACCGCTTGCAAATGCTGGCGGTTCCACTGGGAGGCAATGTATTCAATGATCGCGTCTTTGGCATGCTCCAGGCCATTGCGCGATTCGCGCAATACTGATTCCTTGGCGCGACTCAGGGTGATATCGCCCTCATCGCCACCAGCATCCTGAGCGCCGTATTCAGACAAGCTGTCGAGTGAGTTTTCGATGGAAATAATCTGGCTGGCCACGGCCAATAGCTGCTCATCCGACAACTGGCTGTCGGACTCAACCACTAACTCCAATGCCGCGCCCTGCTCCAGCAAACGCTTGCGTAAATCACCCAAACCAAGAACCGCCATGGTATCGGCAACCCGCTTGACGATAGGCAGTGCTTCTTTGAGCGTGTTCTGGGTATTACCGCCCGCGAGGCATACATCCAGACCATTTTTGATCAGTCCCAATTCTTCTTTGATCGCGCCCACGACCGAGCGCATCGCGTCTGCATCCGGTACCGAAATCATGTCCTGGATTTCTTCGCCGGTCTCTTTGCCTTCCAGCAGCGCCTCTTCCAGCTGATAAGTATCGTAAATACGTTGCAGATGGGAGTTAGGGGGGAAGCCAGGTGCGTGTTTGCCTGCACGCGCCACGTAATACAGCAGGTTTTTGATCAGCTCATCGTTGGTGAAACTGTTCAGCGCTTTGGTGCCATGTACTGCCAGCACTTTGATTTCTTTATCCAATTGACGCAGTAGGTTTTTAACGGCCACGCTCATCTCAATCGCATCAATTTCGATGGCTTCCACCAGCGCAAGGCAGATGTCCCATAGCGCAAAACGCGCGGTGCCGTGGGTCAATTTTTGCAGGCGTGAGAAGGCTTTTTGCAGGTAGGCAAGATTTTCTTCCGGGTTGACGCCGCGGATAAACCCCGAGGCGGCGTATTGGTACATCTGGCGCAGTTTGAGCACCATGGCCTGGAATTGCACATTGTCATTAGTGACCGGCAGGCGTGCGCCGCTGACTTTTTTGGCGGGCGTTAAATTGGGCACAAACAGTTTGGTATCGGTGAGCAGGCTCTCGCCGCGCACGGCGCGCAGGTCGTTGAGCAGTGGCAGCACCACCAGCGGGTTGTCTTTGCGGGTGGCTTTGACCTGATCCAAATACAAAGGGAATTGCAAAATAGCGCGCATCAACACTTCCTGCGCTTCGCTGCTATTGCCCACAGTACCGGCGATCATCGCCTGGGTGAGCTGCTCCATCTCGCTCGCGAGCATCGCGGCGCCATAGAACTCCACCATCTGCAGGCTGCCATGCACCTGATGGATATGGGTCAAGCAAAAGCGGATACGCGCAGCATCTTTCGGATTTTCAACATAGCTTTCGAGGGCTTGGCGCGCTTCTTTCAGCGTCTCACTGATCTCGTGGATCAACCAATCCAACGCGGCAAAATTGCGATTGTCTGCCATGCAGAGCTTTCCTCTCGTTATTCTCGCTCGGTGCGACTTTTTAGCGTTCTACGCGAACGTAGGCTTGCACTTGATCATCGTCAGTGCGCTGCATTTCGGGATGTTCCCAGTCCATCACTTCACCCAGGCCGACTACTAACAAGCCGCCCGGTTTTAACCGTTCCACCAAGGCATTCAATACATCGCGGCGCAGCCAGCGACGGAAATACACCAAGAGGTTTTGACAGAAAATCACATCCACACTCACCTGGGGTAATTGGCGCGCGTGGATAATATTACTTTGGGTAAAACACACGCGGTCGCGCAGCTTGCTCACTACTTCATAGCTACCGTCGGTACAAACCTGCAGATAGCGTTTGGCTTCGTCCGGTTTTACCTGCTCGGTGCGACGTTTGCTATAACGCCCCTTCCGACCGGCTGCCAGCGCCGACGAACTGATATCCATAGCGGTAATGCCGTAGTAGGGGCTAATCGCCGCCAACTCAAAACAGTCGTTTACTACCATCGCCAGCGAGTAGGGTTCCTCACCCGTCGCACAGCCCAAACTCCAGACATCAAAACTGCCTTGCAGCGACTGATTGTTAATCTTTTGCTGTAAGTAGCTGCGCACATACTCGATAGATTCACGATGGCGGAAAAAGCTGGTTTCCTTGACCGCGATTCGGTCAATCAAGCGCGCCCATTCGAGCTTGGAATCGATACTGTCCTGCGCCACAAAGTGATAATAGCTGTCGTAATCGTCATAGCCCAGGTCGCGCAAGCGCGAGTAGATCTGCGATTCCAGCCAGGCTTTTTGTTGAAAAACCAGTTGGATACCGGTGCGCTCCTCCAGCAGTTTGCCCCACTGGACAAACTGGTCCTGGCTGAGTGTCGGTAGTGTGCGTAGAGACCAGGCCATAGGTACTTTCTGTAAGTTACAGGCTGCGCCGCCAGGATCGCTGGCGGCGACTGCTTATCAGGCTTTTGAGGCGTTGGCGAAGATATCGTCGTCGGGCAACAACTCTTCATCCAAATCAATGACATCCGCGTTCTGGTCAAAGTCCATGGCTGGAGTAGTAGCCATGGCTTTGCGCGCGGCATTAGCGCGGCCTTCCGACATGTCCTCTTCCGGCAGTTTGAAACCAGCTACGGATTCACGCAGGTCAAGTGCCATTTCGGCGAGGTTACCAATCGACTGCGCGGTAGCAGAAGTACCGGCAGAGGTTTGGGTAGTAATTTCTTGAATAACATTCATCGTGTTGGAGATGTGACCCGCAGACGATGCTTGTTGGCGCGCGGCGTTCGAAATGTTCTGGATCAATTCCGCCAAGCTTGAGGATACGTTTTCAATTTCTTCCAGTGCCACACCCGCATCCTGTGCAAGGCGCGCACCGCGCACCACTTCAGAGGTGGTTTGTTCCATCGAAATTACCGCTTCGTTGGTATCGTTCTGAATGGTTTTTACCAGCGCTTCAATCTGCTTGGTTGCGGCTGCGGAACGTTCCGCAAGGCGTTGAACTTCGTCCGCTACCACCGCGAACCCGCGGCCTGCGTCACCTGCCATCGATGCCTGAATTGCCGCGTTAAGTGCGAGGATGTTGGTTTGGTCCGCAATGTCGTTAATCAAGCTTACGATGTCACCGATCTCTTGTGACGATTCACCGAGGCGCTTAATACGTTTGGAGGTGTCCTGGATCTGCTCACGGATGGTATCCATCCCGTGGATGGTGTTCTGTACCACTTTGGCGCCGTTGCCCGCGATCGATACCGCGCGCTCTGCTACCGCTGCCGATTCGGCGGCGTTGGCAGATACCTGGTCAATGGTCACCGCCATTTCATTTACCGCCGCCGATGCACCGGCGATTTCTTGCGCCTGATGTTCAGATGCTTCAGCGAGGTGCAATGCCGTTTGCTGGGTTTCTTGCGCAGCGGCCGATACGTTTACCGCGGTTTCGTTGATTCGCGCTACCAGAATACGCAGCTGGTCGATGGTGAAGTTGATAGAGTCCGCAATCGCACCGGTGAAGTCCTCGGTTACGGTTGCAGTAGTGGTCAAGTCACCGTCCGCAAGGTCGGCCAGTTCGTCGAGCAGACGCAAAATCGCAGTCTGGTTACGTTCGTTGGTTTCGGTAGTTTCGTCAGCACGTTTACGGGCGCCACGATACTGGTTGAAGCCAAGGAAGAAGAGTGAAATCAGGGTGATGGCAGCAAACACAATTACCCAGGTGTTGTTAACAAAGGGGCGATTGTCGGCTTGCTGGGCAATTTTATCGGAGATAGCGGCCAGACTTTGCAGCAGCTGGGGAGTATCAACCAGAAGTGCATCGGCAGCTTGACGAGCGCGGGTCAGGGTTGCAGAACCATCAACCATTTCCTGAATTGACTTGCTTACACCATCAAACAACAGGGTGATTTGATCGAGACTGGCGCGGGCTTGGGGATCAGATACGCGAGTGATACGCAACGCCGGGTCGCCCTCTTTCATCGCGCTCAGTACACGGGCATAGAAGTTGGCATCGCGGTTAAACTGGTCGGCCGCATTGCCAGCATCGGCATCACCGCGCAGCATTTTATCCACGTTACGACCAATACGTTCGGCGCGCCAGGAGAGCAGCTGGGCCTGTATCGCCTGATCGGCGGGAGCGCCGGATTCGAGCAGGATATCCACAATATTATTGTGTTCGGTCTGCAGCGTTGGCAGGTTGTCATTCAGGGTATTACCCACATTGTTGAGCGATACAATCAGATCCTTGTTGGTGGCTATATCCTGGGCGTTGTTTTGCACACCCTTCCAGATAGCACCGAACTTATCAAACTCGACACTGAGTGCCTTGCGAGTGCGCTCGTCGCTAGTGCGCAACATGTCCCAGGTGCCGCTCATGCTGCTCACCACCCCGGTCAACTCACCAAAGGCTTGTTCATCGCCCGAGGTGGCGTCACGTGCCAAAGACGTCAGACGATACGCTTGCGCACGCAAGTCACTCGCCTGTTGCAAGTAGCGTTGGTCGTTCGTTTTACCCTGGTTAATCAGCACCAGAAGTACTACCGCCGCCACAAACGATCCGATCAGCAAGACCGTAGCGATGATAGTCGCGGGTTTCGCCCGGAAAGCGGCAATTTTTGACTCAGTTTTCATCTAAACACTCCTACACCAGCATTCGGTTTTATTTTTTCTGTCCACTATGCTTTTTGCGCGGGTCAAAAAGCCTGATATTGCCTTGCGATTGTGAATCTACTACGACTTGGCCGCGTTGGTGAAACGCGGATCCTCGGCCAACAATGCAGGTCTGAATAGCGACCAGCGCTCGCCTCCTTGAGGATAACTGCCCGTGACAAACGGCAGGATGGCATTAGGTACAGCGCCAGCCTGTTCAGTGTATTCATCCATGGGGAAATGTTGCATACCAAACACCTGATCGACGATAAGGCCAGAATAAAGTGTTTCGGTTTCGAGAATTAAGACGCGACGGTGTTTGCGTGAACTGCCCAGGCGATCGCCAAAAAACATCGCCAGATCAAACAGCGGCAGCAGACGACCGCGCACGTTAGCAACGCCTTTGACCCAAGGCTGAACACCGGGCAAGTGCGTATGATTGGGAACTTCGAGCATTTCCGACACTTCGCCGATGGGGGCGACAAAATAGCTGCCCATCAGGGAAAAGCCAATGCCGCTCCAGTGGGGGCGAATATCTGCCTGTGCCGGCAAGCCGCGCGCGGCGGCCCGGCTGCGCTGGGCTAATGTAAGCAGGGCCTGAAACGCGGCCTGTGGTTCTGACATATCTCTGTCCATAACTGTCGTGCATCAACACAGAGATTTTCGGCCCGGCGAGCCTGAGGTCGGTGAATGATGCTTGTTGTTATTGTCTATTCATCATCCCGGATGGTGACAAGCTTGTCCTTTATTACGCCAGTACTTCGGCCATAGCGGCCATCAGCACTTCCTGGGTGATCGGTTTGGATAAATAGGCTTTGGCGCCTTGGCGCATACCCCAAACACGGTCAGTTTGCTGGTCTTTGGTGGTGACGATAATCACCGGAATATGGGCAGTTTCCGGGGTTTTGGACAGCTGGCGAGTCGCCTGGAAGCCGTTTAGGCCAGGCATCACCACATCCATCAACACTACATCGGGTAGCTCTTTTTGCGCCATGGCAATACCGGCTTCACCATTATCGGCCGTCATTACAACATGGCCGTTTTTTTCCAACATGCTGGTGAGCTTGTAAGTTTCGGTGGGTGAGTCGTCAATAATTAATACTCTGGCCATAAATGCTCCAAAAAAACATATTAGGTAGCCGCAGTGGTTGCGGTTAATCGTCAGTAATTATTTGGATGAAGCCCCAGCTGACCCTGTTGGTATTATTGCGTTTGAGCGCAGCGGGAGAACAACCAAACTCGCCCCGAGAGGATCGGGGCTTGCCTATCAGGATGCTTTCAAATGCTTGACATGGGCTTCAATGGCGCCCAGCAACTCGCTTTTACTAAAGGGTTTGGTGAGGTATTGATCGGAGCCGACAATACGCCCTTTGGCTTTGTCGAACAGACCGTCTTTACTGGACAACATGATTACCGGCGTAGTCTTGAATTCACTATTATTTTTGATTAACGCACAGGTTTGATAGCCGTCGAGGCGCGGCATCATGATGTCGACAAAGATGATATCGGGGCGGGTGTCGGCAATTTTCGCCAGGGCATCAAAGCCATCGGTAGCGGTAATCACCATACAGCCTGCTTTTTTGAGCAGTGTTTCAGCCGTGCGACGGATGGTTTTACTGTCGTCTATCACCATCACTTTGAGGCTTTCGTAAGTTACTTCCATACTCTGACCTTGCCTTTTGTTATTGCCACAGCTGATTTATTGACTGTAGCTGCCAGATATACGCGTGATTTATTGAGATCTATGGACGCGCCAGATAGTCACCGGTTAGCAGGCGTCAAAATAACGCCACTAAAATGGAGCTAAACTTTTAACATAGTTTTTAGGCTTGCGCCATAACTAGTTGAATATATGAGTAATCCGTACAGTTTTTATAATCATTTGAGAGGTAGAAACACGCGGCAATAACCTTGCTTTAATTCTACCTAGCCTTTAACTTTAGTTCCCACTTGGTGCGCTGCAGGGTTTTTATGCCGGCGGCAAATCCCACTTTCCGTATTTTCAGTTGAGCATCCTTTATGGCTATCTCTCTTGGCGTGGTGATGGATCCCATCGCGGATATTACTCTTTATAAAGACACCACCCTCGCGCTGCTATTGGCGGCGCAGGAGCGCGGCTGGGATTTGCACTACATGGAGCAGAAAGATCTCTACCTATTACAGGGTGAAGCGCGCGCCAGTACGCGCAATTTGTTTGTCGCCGATAACAGCGACAGCTGGTACGAATTAGGGCTGCAAGAAGATAAAAAACTCGGCGATCTGGATGTGATCCTGATGCGCAAAGACCCACCGTTTGACAATGAATACATTTATAGCACGTATATTCTCGAAGCAGCGCAACAGCAAGGTGCGCTGGTGGTGAATGACCCACGCAGCCTGCGCGACTGCAACGAGAAAATCTTTGCCACCCAATTTCCCCAGTGCTGCCCGCCGGTGTTAGTGAGCCGCGACATGCTGCGCCTGCGCGAGTTCCACAAACACTATGGCGATGTGATTTTTAAGCCGCTCGATGGCATGGGCGGCAGCCGTATCTTCCGCTGCCGTCAGGACGACCCCAACGTGGGTGTGATCCTTGAAACCCTGACCGAATTTGGCCAGCAGTTGATTATGGCGCAGCGTTACATCCCCGCCATCAGCGAAGGCGACAAGCGTATTTTGGTGGTGGACGGCGAAGCCGTGCCCTATTGCCTGGCGCGTATTCCCGCGCAGGGCGAAACCCGTGGCAATCTGGCGGCAGGCGGTACCGGTGTCGCCCAGCCACTGACTGAAAAAGACCGCTGGATAGTTGCGCAAGTTGCGCCCGTATTAAAAGCCAAAGGGCTGATGTTTGTCGGCCTGGATGTGATTGGTGAATACCTCACTGAAATCAATGTCACCAGCCCGACCTGCGCCCGTGAAATCGATAAGGCCTACAACACCGGAATTGGGTCACGGCTTGTCGATGCCATAGCGCGTAAATTAGCGCTCCGTTAAACCTGCCCCCTTCAGTGACACGCCAGCACTAGTCGCCGGTGAAAAAAACCAGAGTCAGCAGCATGAATCAGGCCATTGCCTTTGAACAGCAAACCTTAGCGACCGCACCGGTGGATAGTGGCGATCGCCTGAGTTTTACCTTTTTTCTGGCGATAGTGGTGCATGCATTATTGATTCTGGGTATCAGCTTTAAATTGCCCGATCACAGCAATACCTCACAGACCATTGAAATTACCCTCGCCACTCACAAAGCGGCGCGCTCGCCGGATGACGCCGATTTTTTAGCCCAGCACAATCAGGAAGCCAGCGGTACGCTGGATGAAGCCAAACAGCTCACGACCGAGCGCCAGGCTGAATTTGCCGATACACAAGTGCGCGACGTTAACCCGGTGCCACAGCAAGCCGCTGCCACCCAAAAACTCAAAGAGCAGCAGCTGATTACCACCCAGTCGCGCAGCACCCATGTTGCGCAAATGACGCAGAACCCGGATGAGCGCACGGAAGTGCAACAGCGCGAAGGACTGACGGACGATCAACTGATGGTTTCCGCCGAAATTGCCAGCCTGCAAGCCAAATTGGATAAACAGCGTCAGGAGTACGCCAAGCGTCCGCGGGTACGCACCCTGACCTCGGTATCCACCAAAGAATCTTTCGATGCCAAATACCTGCATGACTGGAGTACCAAAGTTGAGCAGGTTGGTAATCGCAATTACCCCAAAGAAGCGCTGAACCGCAAAATAACCGGGCATTTGCGCCTGTCGGTGGTAATCAACCCCGATGGCACCATCTATGAAATTAAAGTATTACAGTCCTCCGGCCAGCGCATTCTGGATGATGCCGCGCGCCAAATAGTGCGCCTGTCCGCGCCCTTTGCCCAATTTCCCGCCGAGATCCGCAAGCAGGCCGATCGCTTGCAAATCATCCGCACCTGGAATTTTGAGATCACCGGCAAACAATCGACCATCACGACCACAGCCAATTAGGGACAGGAATAAATTTTCCCCCAGCGCTTGTTTTAGCTCCTGTTGGCCTCATACTGAATCCATGAACGATAAACCTGACTTTCCAACCGATATTGACGAGCTCACTCCCGGCAGCCTGCGCGATCACTTTTTGATTGCCATGCCCGGGCTCAACGACTCGTCTTTTGCGCACACCGTGACTTACATTTGTGAGCACAGTGAACAAGGCGCCATGGGCGTAGTGATTAATATGGCGACACCCATGTTACTCAAAGAAATTTTTGCGCAAATGGCGCTGAGCGATGTGTCCGATCTGGGTGAGCAAATTGTGATGAGCGGCGGCCCGGTGCAACCGGAGCGCGGTTTTGTATTGCACAGCCCGGATACCAAATGGCAATCCACACTGGAAATCTCTCCCGAGATCAGCCTCACTGCCTCGCGCGATATTATCGTGGCGCTCGCCGAAGGGCATGGCCCCAAGCATTCGCTGATTGCACTGGGTTATGCCGGTTGGGGCGAAGGCCAGTTGGAAGCAGAAATTGCTGCAAACTCCTGGCTCACCGTGCCAGCGGACAAAAATATTATTTTCAACACCCCGCTTGAACAGCGTTGGACGGCGGCGGCCCAAGCCTTGGGTATTGATGTGAATTTAATTGCCAGCACCGCTGGTCACGCCTGATCGATACCCATCCTCCATGACGATTAAATCCCTGCTCGCATTTGATTACGGCACCAAAAATATTGGTGTCGCCACCGGTCAAACCATTACTCGCTCCGCCAACGCCCAAGCGCAATTAAAAGCCCGAGACGGCGTACCCGACTGGGCCCAGATCGAAAAGCTGTTGCAGGAGTGGCAACCGGATTTGGTATTGGTAGGCTTGCCACTCAATATGGATGGCAGCGAAAGCGAATTGAGTACACGCGCACGCAAATTTGCCAACCGCTTGCATGGCCGCTTTGGCGTAAAAGTGGAATTGGTGGACGAGCGCCTGAGTAGTTTTGAAGCCAAAGGTGAAGTGATGGAACAGGGCGGATCACGTCACTATAAACATAACCCGGTGGATTCTATTGCCGCGCGCTTGATTTTGGAAAGCTGGTTTGAGCGGCAACCTGCCTAAAATTACCGCTCTGCAATTGCGCTGCTGCGTTTTTTATTTTTCAACACGCTGATAATTTTTAATTACAAACTGCGCCACAAAACCCAGGTTGCGATACAGCGGCTCACCCGCTGCTGAAGCCTGCAAGGTCAAATATTTTCCACCCATCACCACCGCTTGCTGAATTACCAACAGCATCAGATTTTTGGCGATGCCCTGCCCGCGAAAATTCTCCCGCACCCCCACGAGATGGGCACCAATAATGTCACCGGTTTTATAAATCAACGCTGTTGCTGCGGGCTGATCATTTTTTTTGACGAGCAATAACTGGACATTGCTGTCGGCAATTAAGGGTTGCAGCGCATTGATATCGATCCAATAACCAAATGCTGCACTAGCAGTCTCCGTCCATGCAATCAGTTCTGGTGTCGTTTGCACTTTAATAATATTCAAGGGTGAAAAGTCTTGTTGCGTTAGAGTTTGAAAGTCTTGTTGCACAATTGTTTGCAAATCAAAATACATCGCCAACTGCTCAAACAAAATTTGAAAACATTCATCCTGTAAATACCGCTCCAACTGCGCGGCTTGTTCACCGGCGCCAGTCCACACCGGAATTACCGCGCGCGTAGGTAGGCAATGTAAAAAATGGTTGAGTTCATTAATTTGTGCCGAGGTTGCATGCCATTCAAACCAAAAACGATTGGGCCAGGTGGGCGAAATACTTAATCCATCAGTAGCAAATTCTGAATGATCTTCCACGCCCATTTTTTGCCACAGCGATGTCAGGTTAGCGATATTCAATTGATCTAATGCTTGCATATTTATCACTCTGCGTTAACGTCGATTAATTAATACGATTCCTGCAATCATGGCGAGTACACCCATCGATTTTGAAAAGGTGATAGATGTTTTGGGTAAATCAAACCAACCATAATGACTGATTAACATCGCAATCAATAATTGCCCGGTGAGTGCAAAAGACATCATCGGGCCAACACCCATGCGCGGAATCAAAAAATAAAAAGATGCGACACCAAAAGCGCTAATTGCACCGGAAAACCATAAATAACCCGGCACAGTGTAAATGCTTGTCGCCGATGGAAATTGACGCGCAGTCATAGCAGCCACAATCAGCGCACAACCACAGGCCACCATAAAAGTCACCGCTGCCGCAAGCAGCGGACTTTTTAATAACACCGCCAACTGCGCATTCATGCCCGCCTGAATTGCGATAGCGGCGCCCGCTAGCAAGGCAAGCAAAGCAACATAATTCACAGCCTTGTCACCATGTCCTGTAGTTCAAAGCGCACTTTGCGCTCCTGTGCAGTGCGATCTTGCGGGTGGCGTTTACCAATCGGGCAAACCGCCGTAGTGGTAAGATTTTTTTCGCGCAGACCTAATACCCAATCGTAACCTTCAGCTTCAATACCGGTCATTGGGCAAGTGTCAATTTCCATTAGCGCGGCGCAGGTAAGCAAATTTCCCAATGCGATATAAGCTTGTTGGTGCGCCCACTCCTGTCGCTGTGCATTGTTCATTTGCGCCAACGCCGCTTTGTAGTGCTGCGCCATATTGTGCAACTGTGTGGGTGCAACCTCGCGCACAGCTGAAAATTGTTGGATGTAGCGATCAACCGTTGCATCACCCACATTCGTATGCGCGGCAAAAATAATTAAGTGAGAACAATTGGCGACTTTGTCTTGCCCGAATGAAAATTCAACTAATTGCTGGCGAACCCTGGGTGATTCAATCACCAGCAAATGATAAGGCTGCAAACCGTAAGAGGACGCACTCAAGCGTGTTGCTTCCAATAATTGCTGCAATTGTTCGGGGGCGATGCTATCGCTGGAGAATTCACGCACGGCGTAGCGCCAGTGCAAAGCCTTTATCAAGTTCATTCGTTACTCCTGCTGTGATAGTTGTTAACCAGCATAAAGAGCGAACAAACCCAAATCATTTACATAGGTTGATAGATTACAGTTTTTTGCGAATGCGGCTGAGTTGGGTGGGGGTAATTCCCAAATGTGATGCGATGTGGTGTTGTGATAAGCGTTCAAGTAAAAAGGGATATTCGCGCATAAAACGCACGTAGCGCTGGGTGGCATCTTCCTGAACGATTGCAATTTCGCGCGCATCCTTGGCGAGCAACCAATTGCGTTCCAAATAATAGATCTGGAATAGTTTTAAATCATCGCGCTGCAATAAGAGTGCGCGATAGGCGGGAAAATCAATTTCAATAATCTGCGCAGGTTCAAGTGCAACAATGGTAAAGGCCGAGGGAGTATGGCGTAGCAAGGCTACCATTGAGCCGGGAAATGTGCCTTCGTAAAAAAAGTTTTTATTGTACTCAGCACCTTTTTCGTCGGTGATAAAAGATCTGAACAACCCGGAATAAACAAACGAAAAAGAAGGTGGAATTTCACCCAGGGCGTACAGCACCTGCTGTTTACTGAGCGTGCGAAATTTGCAAATCGCCACCAATGCCGCCCAGGTCTCCGGGCTAATGGGCGCGTAGGATTCCATGGTTTTTTTCAATTCATTAAACGCATCAGCCGTTGCACTCATTAACTCGTTATCCAAAAAAACCAGTAGGCGTTGATTCTAGGGAGTTTATGCAAGGTCATTCAAGGCATGAATGCCATAAAATAAAAAGCCCCGGTGTTTGCACCGGGGCCTGGTCGTTTAGATCGCCATCAGGTGATTAGTTTTGGCAGGATACCTTACCCAAACCCAGCACATAAAAACGGTCGCCCGCCAGTGGTGAGTTGAATGGCATCTCGCCGTATTTACCCGCCGTGGCGCTCAGGTAGTCAACCAAATCCTGACCTGCAGCAAAGCGCCAGTTGTTGAGTGTGGTTTGTGAGGCAGAGGAATAATTGCTCATTAAATTCGCCACCGTACCGGAACTGATGGTAAAACCGGTTTTGGTCGATTCATCCACATTACATGCTGCATCACCAAACCAGAGGAAGTTGCGCTCACCGCGATAGTTACCGCCGGTCACATCCTTAATCAGGTTGCCTTGCAGTTCCGCAAGCGATGCGGCCAAGTCAGATTTTTCCTGATGAATGCGATTGACCACAAACATATTGTCTTCCTGCAATACACTCGCACCGACGCGAATGCTCAACAGATCCTTGCGGTAGTTGATAAATGCATTGTTCAACATGTGCGAGCTGCCACGGCGGATCAGCGGTACGCGGCGCAGGGTATTGCCCAGCAAGTCATAACTCGCATCGCGCGTCACAAATAAATTGTGGTGCATAGTGGTTCTGATTTGCGCATCGATGGTGTGGCTGTCGCTGGAGCTGTGCAGTGTTGCGCGTTTCACATCGAGAATTTCATTGAACGACATGGTGATGCCATAAGCACCCACTTTCACATCAAACGCCGAATCGCCGGTGGTATCGAAGGTGTTTTTGTGAATCCAGATATCGTGTGATGCACCGGTGGAGCGGATCATATCCGGGTCGCAATAATGGTCTTCGGTGTGGCCTGCGCCTTTAAAGTTAAGGTGCGTGAGGATGACACTGGTCGCGGTTTGGGTGGGCGAGCCAGTGGAGTCTTTACCAATCGCAAAACCGCTAAACAGGAAGTACGCCTCGCTGCCGCGGCCATCGATAGTTTTGTTGGAGCCTATCACCGGGTTGCGAATCGGGTTGTTGGATTTGTTCATGGCAGTGTTAAAAAATTGCGTTACACAATTTGCACCGCTCACACCATTTTTTGCGCACCATTGCGTGTAGTTCACACACTCGGCTTCCGTTGCGCCGAGCAGCGATTGCACTGTCGGGTTGCTGCAACCCAAACGGTACATGCCAATTTCGTGAGGCTGCGCAAATTGGATTTTGTCGAATACGATCCAGTTATGCTCTTCGCCAGTAATCGCGTTCAGGATTTGCTGCTCAACCGAGGTGCTGGAATTTTTGGTGATGATGGTGAGTTTGCTATTGCCGTTAGGGTCGTATCCACCCTTGGCGTTTTCACCGTAACCCACCGGTTTGCCGAGGGTTTTGGACAGACACTCCACAATCGCTTGATCCGATTGCAGCGAAGTATCGCGCCAGTTCACTGAGGGATTAGTCGCCAGCTGGATACACTCGGCGCTGATGGTGCCGCTGGAGGAATTCACCGAGGATGTGCTGCTGTTGACCTGGCTGGAAGCCACACTGGAACTGCTCTGAGCGGTTGATGAAGGTGCAACTGATGAAGGCGTTGAAGAGGCCACCGACGATGAGGCCGGTGTGCTGCTCGGCGCTACTGATGAAGCTACCGATGACTGGCTGCTGGAGGAGTTGCCCACCAGCGTACCACCGGTCACTGATAACTGATCCAGATTCGGGCCGCCATCGCTGGTGGTGGATACCGCGCGAATCACATTGCTACCGGCATTCAAATTAGCCGTGAGCGATTGTGTCGCCCAGGTCGCCCAGGCGCCGGTGCCGTTAAACGCCAGCGCGGAATTGATCACCGTGCCATTGACACTGATCGCCATGGCGCGATTGCTGGTGGTGCCATTGGCATAGCGGAAGGTGATAGTCGCGGTGCCGGCACTGGCTTGATTGACGGTCCACTGGGCGGAACTGCCGACCAGATTGTCAAAGTTCACAAACCCGCTGCCGTTGTAGCCTGTGTGATTGGATTCCACTGCCGCTTGCGACAGGCTGCCACTCTCGGCTTCGTAGCTCACTGTCTGACTCGCGGGTGCGCTGCTGGAAGCCGGGGTACTGGATGCGGCAATACTGGACGGCGCTGAACTTGAGGCGACGGCACTGGAAACAACTGAGCTGGAGCTGGCAGTACCACTGGCGTTGTACACCTCAATCTCCGCCATGCGCAGGGGTGAGCTGCCGCTGACAATCAGGTTCAGTTTTTTCATCGACACCGAACCCAGATTCACAGTGCGCGCGGCGCCTATGCCAGAACCTGTCGCCAATACCGCGCCGGTATCGTTGTTCACCAGCTCCCAGGCGCCTACGGTGCTGCCTGACTCGCGCAGGATCACCGTATTAAAGTTCACTGCACTGCCCCACTTAACCGAGACGCGCTGGTTGGAGGTGCCGCTGGCTTGGGTATAGGTGCCGGTGTCGCCATCGCGTACCAGCTTGGTGTCGTTAAAACCCGAGCCATCGGCGCCCGCGCTGGGGCCGGTAATGGCAAGGTTGGTGCCCAGGGTTTGTGCGTGTACTGCAGTGGCAAGCAAGCTGGCGGCACTGAGCACCAATCCCCGGCTTAGCCAATGCATGCAGTGCTTGGACGTGTGTTTGAAAATAGTCATCTCGATTACCTTTGAATTTATTGTTTATCGAAAACGATTGGCGTCACTGCGAGGGGCAGCGCCGAAGCGGATGCCCCTGAAGACGGATTGGTAAAATCAATTACGGCGAGATTTTTCCTACCCCGGCATTGGCCATAACGATGGCCGGTACATTGGCAGCGGCATCCATTTGTACCGCGTAGGGCACCGACACCGAGCAAGTGGATTGCAATTGGCCACTCACCACTTCCGGAATAACCAAAGCGCCATTACCCACCGTGCGGCTGTAATAGATGTAGGGCAATACCGTGTTGTCGTTATTGGTTTGCCAGCAGCCGGGAGTGGATGAATCGTCCGATGCCAGCAGCGGGTTGTTGACGTTGTAGAAGTAGTTGCTCTCCACCAGCGCCTTGGCGTTCATACGCGAGTTAATGGCATGGAACATGTGGTCGATACTGTCGTTCGACCAGTAGTTGTTGTACATGTGCACTAACGCGTGGCGGATCAGCGGGGTGCGCTGTTCGATGTTTTTGTACCAGTTGTGATGGAAGGTGATGTTGGTATTTTTGTTGTCGCTATCGCTCGAGCCAATTAATCCCGCACGGCTGGAATCGTTGTAGAGGTTGTAGGAAACCGTCACGTTAGTGACCCCGGCTTTCATATCCAGCAGCGAATCGTAACCGTCTTTTTCGCCACCCGACGCTTCCAGCCAGTTGTGGTCGATCCACACGCGATCCACATTGGTTTCCAGGCCGATAGCATCACCGCCGTTGGAGGTGGGTGAACCGCTCTTCTTCACATTACGGATATGCACGTTTTGGATGATGATGTTGGATGCATCGCGCACATGGATGCCCATTTCATCAAACAGCGCATTGGTGCCCACCCCTAGAATCGAGATGTTGCTCATCGCCTTGATTTCAATCACATCCGCCTGGGTATTACAGCCCTGGGCAGTGGTATTGCCGTGATTGATAGTGCCATTGACCCGGATCACTATAGGTTCACTCATGGTGCTGCGACCGCAGAGCGCCGCATTCAATTCCGTACCCGTCGACACGGTAACGACGCTGCCACCGGCACCGCCAGTTACACCGGCATGGGCAGCAAAACCTTCCATTTTCGCCGGGCGAATCGCCCCATTGTTAGAGGATGCACTGCTGGAGGTGTTAGCCACCGAGCTGCTGCTTGGCGCAACCGATGAAGCGGGCACACTGCTCGGTGCAACGGACGACGCCGGTACACTGCTAGGTGCAACCGATGACTGGCTGCTGGAAGAGTTAACCACCACTGTTCCACCGGTCACTGACAGCTGATCCAGATTCGGGCCGCCATCGCTGGTGGTAGATACCGCGCGAATCACATTGCTGCCGGCATTCAACTGGGTTGTCATGCTTTGCTCAGCCCAGGTTGCCCAGGCGCCGGTGCCATTAAACGCCAGCGATGAATTGATCACCGTGCCGTTGACACTGATCGACATAGCGCGATTGCTGGTGGTGCCGTTGGCATAGCGGAAGGTGATAGTCGCGGTGCCCGCACTGGCTTGATTGACGGTCCACTGGGCGGAACTACCCAACAGATTATCGAAGTTCACAAAACCGCTGCCGGTAAAACCGCTGTGGTTGGACTCCACTGCCGCTTGCGACAAACTGCCGCTTTCAGCTTGGTACACAATCGTTTGGCTGGAAGGTGCGCTTGAAGCGGGGGTACTGGACGCGGCAACACTGGATGGGGCGGCGCTGGAAGCTGGCGCCGACGAAGCCGTGCCGCTGGCGTTATAAACTTCAAATTCGGCCATCGCCGGGGCGCTGGTCGCATTCACAATCAAATTGATTTTTTTGGTGCTGCGTGTGCCTAAATTTACCACCCGCTCGGCGCCGATACCGGTGCCCGTCGCCCACACAGTGCCGGTGTCGTTATCGACCAAACTCCAGCTGGTCACTTTGCTGCCCGCTTCACGCAGGATCACCGTATTAAACGTCACCGCACTGCCCCACTTGACCGACACGCGCTGGTTGCTGGTACCTGAGGCTTGGGTGGCGGTGCCGACATTGCCGTCGCGCACCAGTTTGGTGTCGTTAAAGCCGGAGCCATCGGCGCCAGCACTGGGGCCAGTAATGGCAAGGTTGTCACCGAGTGTTTGTGCTTGAACGGCACTGGCCAGCAAACTGGTTGCCGCCGCGAACAGGGCGTAACGGCCCAGTGAGCGCACAGGGATATTGTTTTTCATTGTTGATACCTATTCCACTTTTAGTTATTGGTTTCTGCGGCGTCTCGCCCTGCACAGGTCAGGACTTGCAGCCGATGTCGTTAGGACATAGCGATAACACGGCCAATAAAGACCGGACGAGGTAGTGACCGAGGAGCCGATAGGTGCATACCAAAGGTCGCACCGGGCTTGAGGCTGCTGGGTTACAGCGCAGCACTTGTGGGGTATTGGTGTTCGTCTGTGAACGGGACCCGGGAATCAACCCACGGGGCTTTTTGAGCGACAGGGTTAAACCCGTCGTTCTGCCAAAGCTGTGGATTTGGGGCTTGCCGGTGCAGTGGGATTATTATGTTTTTACCCATCACACCCAGCGGGTGGAACTGAACGAAATGGTGCGCCTGACCGCTCATAGCGTCAAGAGGGAAATTGCCGTTTTCAGCCATACTTTGTGATGAAAACAACATTAACCGCCACAAAAACGATTACATATTTTAATAATAATTAATGTAATCGTTTACTTATTTTTTGAAGAGCCGCTGGTGAACACACCAAAGCGTCACATCAGCGGGCAATCGCCGCTACACTGCCAGGCAGAGAATTGAAGGAGTAAGCCATGCTAAAAACACTCAAACACAACTGGTTTATGTTGCTCTTTGCCCTGCCCTTTGCCGGGGTGGGCATCGGTTTACTCCTGTTCAGTATTATTCCCAACCTCTATACATGGCAGCAGATGAAATCCTGGCCGCAAGTGCAGGCGCAACTGCTGGAGGCCAATTTATCGGTCAATCGCGGCGACGATAGCAATACCTACCAGGCCACTGCGCGCTACACCTATCGCTACCAGATGCTGGACTATACCGGCGAGCGGGTAGCCATTATGGGCGGCAGCGACAACATTGGTGACTTCCAGCAACAGCTGGCCGCCCAACTATCCTCTGCACTGCAAAACCAACAGCCCGTTCCCGCCTGGGTCAACCCCACAGACCCCACCGACGCTGTGCTCAACCGCGACCTGCGCTGGAGCATGCTCGGCTTCAAACTGATTTTTGTGCTGGTGTTTGGCGGCGTAGGTATCGGCCTGATGCTGTGGACGCTGCTCGCCAAAACCGGCGCTACTAACCACCCCGAGAGCACCAGCAAACCCTGGCTCGGGCAGCAGCAATGGGCAAACCGCGAAGTGACCTGCAATGGCAAAAGCGGCCTTTGGTTTCTCTGGGGCTTCACCCTTATTTGGAACCTTATCTCGCTACCCGCCGTGATTGCCATTCCCGGCGAACTGGATAAAGGTAACCAGCTCATCCTGATGGTTTTATTATTTCCCCTCTTCGGGGTGATTATGCTGGCGTGGGCCATCAATAGCACCCGCAGCTGGCGCCGTTTTGGCCAGTTGCGTCTGATGCTCGACCCCTACCCCGGCCGTTTGGGTGGACAAGTGGGCGGTACCCTCACCCTGCCCCTGGCCTACAACAGCCAACAGCGTTTTCCCGTCAGCTTGCAATGCCTGCGCAGCTACGAAATCGGCAGCGGCAAAAACCGCAGTCGCCGTGAAACGGTGATCTGGCAAACCACCGGCTTGGCGCACACAAAACCTGCACCCGCCGGTGGCACCTTATTAGCGGTGTGTTTTGACGTGCCCGCCGACCTGCCCGCCTCGGAAACCTACAGCAGCGACTATCGTTTCTGGCGCCTGGACTTACATGCCGATTTACCCGGCGTGGATTTGCAGCGCCAATTTGAAATCCCCGTCTTTGCCACCGCCGAACCAGCGCACACGGCACTACCGATGAGCAGCCAACACCCGCAACTCATGGATGAGCGCGAAGCGCAAATTGAAGCCATCGCCAATATCGAACAAATCCCCGGCGGCGTGCGCATGCATTTCCCGATGCTACAAAACGCGGGCACTAACCTGATTGGGTTAATCGTGGGCGTATTTTTTGCGGGCGCCGGTATTCTCATGGGCCTTAAATCCGATGCCCCGGCAATCATGGTGTGGGTATTCACCCTGCTCGGCAGCCTGGTCACACTTATCTGCCTCAAACTGCTCTTCACCAGTTTGCGCGTCCAGCTGGATCACAATGGCCTGATCAGCGAACGCTACTGGCTGGGAATTCCCATTGGACGCAATCAAATTCCGCGCGCAGAAATTAGCAACTTACAAATCGCCACCAGCTACAGCACACAGAGCAGTAAAGGTCATCAAGAAATCTGCAAAATCATTGCCCTCACCCACAGCGGCAAAAAAATTCCCGTCGCGATCAATTTACAAGGTCGCGAAACAGCGCAGCTGGCGTTGGAGGCGATTGGAAGTTTGAGTGGATGCCCTGTCAAATAGACCACTCAGGTTAATCAACGCAAAGCTATATACTATTGCTATATAGCAATATACTGCTTAGAATTTAACCACCACTAACCAACGAGATAACCCATGGCAACCGGCTCAGTATTTGTGAATAACCGCACCCAGGCAGTTCGCCTGCCAGCAGAAGCGCGTTTTCCTGAGGATGTTAAAAAGGTAAGCGTGCGCGTACAGGGAGTGGATCGCATCCTCTCCCCCGCCAATAAAACCTGGGACAGTTTCTTTTTGGGCGACAGCACCGTCACTGAGGATTTTTTGACTGAACGCGCAACACAGGATCAAGCCGAGCGCGAATCCTTCTAATAACCATTCTGACCAGGACGTTTTCTCATGCTCAAGTACATGCTCGATACCAACATCGTTATTTACGTTATCAAACGTCGCCCGCTTGAAGTGCTGGATACCTTTAATCGCCACGCAGGACAATTGTGTATCAGTAGTATCACCTTGGCAGAGCTGTTACACGGCGCGGAAAAAAGCGCGCAGCCAGAACATAACCTGCAACAGGTCGATAATTTTACCTCCCGCCTTGAAGTGCTCGACTACAACAATCACGCGGCCGCCCACTACGGGGATATCCGCGCATCGCTTGAACGAAAAGGCACACCCATTGGCGTAAACGATTTGCACATCGCCGGCCATGCGCGCAGCAATGGTTTGATTTTGGTAACCAATAACCTGCGCGAATTTGAGCGTATTGAAGGTTTAAGAACAGAGAATTGGATTGTGTCTGTTTAAGAAGATAATTATCAGCCAGCAGTCTCCGACCACACCGCAAATTCATTGCCACTCGGCTCAGTGAAATGAAACCGGCAACCGCCGGGGAAATCGAATAGCGGTTTAATAATTGTGCCCCCGTTAGCGATAACTTTTTGTAACGTCGATTGAATATCCGCGCTATAAAAAACCAACAGCGCCGCGCCATTGCTGGTTTTGCTGCACATATCCGCCTGATAAAAACCACCATCCAAACCCTGATGGGAAAACGCGGTGTATTCAGGGCCATAATCGACAAACTCCCAACCGAATACGGCGGAGAAAAAGGTTTTGGTTGCCGGTAAATCACGCGCGGCGAATTCGACGTAGTTGAGTTTTTCGTGGTTATTCATTAATCACTTCTTTTGAAATTTACTTTTTAGCTGCTGTAGCTTCAAATGCTCGCTGCTTGGTTTTTTCCAAGAACGAAGCATCGCCAACTTTGCCATGCCCTGGCACAACTAGCTTTGCCGTGCCGTAGCGAGTGATAAGTTTTTCAGCGGAGGCAGGCCATTCTTCTATTACTGCGTGGCTAAGATTGCCGAGACCTTCGGGTTTGACAAAACAGCCGCCGAATAGAATTTTCTGCTCTGGCATCCACACCACGACATTATCTGAAGTGTGACCAGCGCCGGGATAAAACACTTCTATTTTTTTATTGACCAACCAAAAGGGATTTTTGGTAAACGAATGAGTCGCTTGTGCTTCGCCTTTATTTTTAAGCAACTTGTTAGTTAGCTTGGAGGCGTAAGTTGGAATGGACTTTGAATTGAGAAATGCGATACCCCCACTACTGTCGCTGTGGAAATGGGTGGAAATACTTGCCTTGGCGGTCAAGCCCTGCGCGTCAATCCATTGCAGTAATACTTCAGTATCTTTAGCTGAAATAGGTGTATCAATCAGGTAAGCATCTTTGTTATCAAGCACGACTAATCCGTTAGAGCCAACAAGCCCCCAGCCTTCAATTTTTTCGTAAGCGGTGTACAGATAAACGCCCTCTTCGATTTTTTTAATTTCCAGCTCGGGTAAAGGGTCTTCAGCAAAAGTGATGTTTGATAAAAGAAATAAAATTGCTGCTAGAAACGCTTTCATTTTATTGAATTCCTTTAATTTATTGAAAAAGATGCTGCCTATAAATACTAAGATCAATACACCTGATCATGACTCATCTCAGCCAAACTGCTCCACCGCAAAATCAATAAAGCTACGCAACTTGGGCGTGATGCGGCGATCCGGTGCATAGAGGACATGCATGGGGCGGGTAGGGATTTTGTATTCAGGCAGCAGCGCAATCAAGCGACCAGTGATTAATTCGGCGCGCACCAATTCCATCGGCTGCAACAAAACACCCATTCCGGCAACGGCGATGGACAACAGTGCTTCTCCGCTATCCATCACCAAGCGCCCGGCGATGGGCACAACCATTTTTCCATCGGGGCCTTCGAAGGTCCAATGACTGCGCAGTACCGGATGCGAAAACGCCAGGCATTCATGGTGCTGCAAATCCATTGGGGTATTAATGGGTGGATGAGTTGCGATATACGCAGGCGCGGCGCACACCACTAGTTGATAAGGTGCCAGACTGCGCGCAATCAAACCGCTGTCGGATAAGTCGCCCACCCGAAAGATGGCGTCGTAGCCCTCTTCGACAACATCCACAAAACGATTGGACAGGGTCATTTCCACTGACACTTCCGGGTGACGCGCCAAATAATCTGGCAATTTTGGCGCTAAAGCATGGATACCAAAACTCACTGGCGCGTTAATTTTCAAACGTCCGCGCGGTGCGGTGCGCGCTTCGGCGGCAAGGCTATCCGCCGCTTCAACTTCCGCCAGAATAATGCGCACCCGTTCGTAATAGATTCTGCCCGCATCGGTCAGGCTCTGGCGCCGGGTAGTTCTATTCAGTAAACGAAGCCCCAGTTGTTGCTCCAGCACATTAACGTGTTTAGCCACCAACTGCGGCGACATAGATAAGGCTTCCGCCGCTGCCGAAAACGACCCCAAATCTACCGATTTGGCAAACACACTCATGCTGGTTAAACGATCCATTAACAACGCTCTGTTTAAAGTAAACCAATGAAATTGGAATTTATCCCATTACATTGTCAATTTATAGTGATTTCACATTAAACCCAGTGGAGATCACCCAAATGAAAGTCGCAATTATTGGTACCGGAAACATGGCAACAGGACTGGCTCAAGCATTGAGCGAAGCTAAGATTAACCTGGTTATTGGCAGCCGCGACCCAGCTAAAGCAGCCGAACTGGCGGCGAAAACTGGCGCGAATATTGAAGGCGGTGGCATTGCCGCCGCAGTGAAACTGGCCGATGTAATTATTCTTGCCCTGCCCTTTGGCGGGGTTGCAGACAGCTTGCAACAAGCTGGTGATCTGACCAACAAAATACTGGTGGATATCAGCAACCCCATCAGTGCCGATTACAAAACGCTGGTGATTGGCCATACTACTTCAGCCGCTGAAGAAATTCAGGCGCTCGCACCCAACGCAACAGTGGTTAAAGCGTTCAACACTATTTTTGCGCCCTTGCTGCCGCAGTCAGCGCGCCTGAGTAAAACACTGCAAGTGTTTATCGCCAGCGATGATGAAGATGCAAAAACGAAAGTTACACAACTTACAAAAGCATTAGGTTTTGATGCGGTAGATGCAGGCGCATTAAGCAATAGCCGCTTTATAGAACCCATCGGGGAGATGAATATTCATTTTGGATTTTTTCTCGGTAAGGGCACTGGTATAGCACCAGCATGGGTGACCTTATAAGTTAAATCCCGTATTTTTCAGTGAGGAGGCATCATGAAATTTTTTATCGCAGTTGTTATCAGTTTTTTACTGCCAACATTAAATGTTTTAGCAACTGAAATTAATTTAAATACTGCAAGATTAACAGCAGTCGATGTCTCTTATTCACTGGAAAATATTGATGACGTTAAGGCAATTAAAGTTGTTAAAAACCCCAAGGTAACAAAGTTTGATGAACCAACATTTGTGCGCATCCAAGGAGCTGATTTCAAAGACGGCACTATTGAAATCAAGGTGTTGAGCCGATTACTTGCCGATGCACCGGATTATGCACGCGGTTTTATTGGCATAGCATTTCGCATTAACAAGGATAACTCTGTATTTGAAAGTATCTACGTTCGCCCAACCAATGGACGTAGCGAGGATACAAAAAGGCGCAGCCATGCCACCCAGTATTTTTCCTATCCGGATTTCAAATTTGATCGATTGCGTACCGAGTTTCCAGGTCGCTACGAGTCACCTGCCGATATAGGACTGAATGAATGGATTCAATTAAAAATTGTGGTGACAGGTCGGCTAGCAACATTATTTATCAATGGTGCCGATAAGCCTTCGCTAATTGTTGAGGATTTAAAACACGGCGCAGATTCAACAGGTGCTATCGGATTATGGGTAGACATAGGTACCGAGGGTTATTTTTCCGATCTTCGAGTTTATCCCTGATTTTTCTGAATTTTTTATCTCCCGAAACACAACTCCATAACTGAGGAAAACGATATGCCGGTAGTTACTATCTCCATGTTTGAAGGCAGAAGCGATGAAGCAAAACAAAAGATCGCCAAAGACGTCACCGAATCGCTGGTAAAAAATACCGGTGTTGACGCCCATTATATTTACGTCATCTTTGAAGATGTCGCCACCAAAAACTGGGCAGTCGGCGGCGAGATTTATGCGGAAAAGGTTAAAAAGCAGGAATCATAATTAGCGTTTTATTTCCACGGTTTCCCCCGCGTCCGCTCCACTGCCTCCAAACGCAAATGCAGTGCCGCTTTGGCAACTATGTGGCAGCTAACGGGCGCAGTGATGAAGAGGAATAACGCGATCAGTAATTCATGCAAGCTCAAACCATCGCCCTGGGTGGAGAAGAAAATCACTGAGCCGATAATGATGCCGCCCACCCCCAAGGTGGTAGCTTTGGCGGGGCCGTGCAGGCGGAGGTAAAAATCCGGCAGGCGCATCAGCCCGATGGAGCCGATGAGGGCGAAGGCGGCGCCGACGAGTAGGAAGAAGCTGATTAGGCCTTCCAGTAATGCAGAGTCGAGCGAAACAGACATAAATCCCCCTTATTCAACTTTTCATTATTCGACTTTCTATTATTCAATAATGTCGCCGCGCAGCAGGTATTTGCTGAGCGCGACTGTGCCGACAAAACCCATCACCGCGATGAGTAGTGCCGCTTCGAAATACAGCATGCTGCCTTGGTAAATGCCAAACAACACCAGCAGCGCGATGGCGTTGATGTACATGGTGTCGAGCGCGAGTATGCGGTCGGGCAGCGAGGGGCCGAGTATCAGGCGCCAGAGGTTGAGGGCGATGGCGATGCCCAGCAGCAACATGGCGATGCTTATGGCTGTGGTGAGCATTCAAATACCTCCTTTAACGGGGCTTCGTAGCGCTGTTTCATCTCCGCGATGGCGGCGTCTACATCGGTAACGTGCAGGCTGTGCACCAGCAGGTAGCGGCGATCCAAACTCAGATCCGCCGACACTGTGCCGGGCGTGAGTGAGATGGTGCTGGCAAACAGAGTGATGGTGAACTCATGGTGGATATCGAGCGGCACCTGCATAAACGCCGGTTGCAGTTTGTGCATGGGGCCGAGGATACGCACCGCCAGAATCAGGTTGGCGATGAGGATGTCCCAGAACACCACCAGCACAAATTTCACCAACACCAGCGGGTGACGCAAGCGCAGGGATTCCGGCCAGAAACCTTGGGTAAGCCAGGGGATCACCCAAGCCAGAATACTGCCCAGCACGACTTGGCCGACGCTGACATCGTTCGCCAGCAGCAGCCAGAGCAGAAGCATAAATACGCTCAACCCCGGGTGCGGAAACCAACTGCGCGCTTTGGGTGCGGTTGAAGAAGGTGTTACCGGTTGTGGGTTCATGATTAGTTGCCCTCAATTGCGGTGAATTTATGCATGGCTTGAATATAGGCCTCAGGCGATAGCAGTTGCTGCGCCAGCGCCTGGGTGTAATCCAGCACAGTCGATGCGCCCAGTGTGACCATAAAAATACAAAGTAGAAGCCCGATTACCGCCAGCAGTTCACCCTTTTGCGCCAAGGGTTTGCCTGCATCGGAACTGTTCGCCACTGGATTAGTCGAGTCCTGAGTTGAAACCACATCGCCCTCCGCGCGCCAGAAAAATGTGGAGCCGCTGCGACTGAGCGCCATGAGCGTGGCGAGGCTGCCCGCGAGTAACAGCACCCACAACCAAATCGCATTGCCTTGGGTGCCAGCAGCACTTAACAGCAGCAACTTACCGATAAATCCACTTAGCGGCGGCAAGCCAATCACACTCACAGCGGCGATAAAAAACAGGCTGCCGAGTAGTGCCGACTGCGCCATGCGCGGCCCTTTGGTAATGCGATCACCCAGGTCACCGCGCTGACGCTGGATAAGATTGGCCAGCAGGAACAGTGCACCGCAAATCCACGTCGAATGAATGAGATAGTAAAAGCTCGCCGCTAACGCCGCTTCAGTATTGAGCGCGACTCCGGCGAGCAGTGTGCCGACCGACACCACCACCAAATAGGCGATCTGGATGCGCAGTTCGCGTGCCGCGAGTGCGCCCAGCAAACCCAGCGCCAAGGTAATCAGCCCCAGTGGCCAGAGCCATGGCAACGCAAGATTTGCCAGCGGTCCGGCGCTATCGCCAAAGATCAGCGTGTAAGTACGCACTATGGTGTAAACGCCCACTTTGGTCATGATCGCAAACAGCGCTGCCACCGGCGCACTGGCCGAGGCGTAGGCGCGCGGCAGCCAAAAGTACAGCGGCGCTATGGCGGCTTTGAGGCCAAATACCACCAGCAAGAGCACACCGGCAGTGGCGGCGAGAGGTGCATCGGCGGGGTCGAGTTGGGCGATTTTGACGGCCATATCGGCCATATTGAGGCTGCCGGTAATGCCGTAGAGCGCCGACACCGCGATCAAAAACAGCGCCGAACCGGCCAGATTTATCACCACATAATGCAAACCTGCACGCGCCCGTTCGGCGCCACGGCCATGCAGTAAAAGCGCGTAGGAGGCGATAAGTAACACCTCAAAAAACACAAACAGGTTGAACAGGTCGCCGGTCAGAAACGCGCCGTTCACCCCCAGCAGCAAGAACTGCACCATAGCGTGCAGTTTGTCGCCGGGGCCATCGGTGCCGCGTGCTGCGTAGACAAGGCTGAACAACGCGAGCACCGCAGTGACCAGTAACATCAGCGCGCTCAGGCGATCCAACACCAGCACAATTCCGAACGGCGGCATCCAATTGCCCAAGGCGTAAAGGTGGATTTGACCATCGTTGGCGACTTGCAACAGGGCAATCGCCACCGCCACCAGTAGCGCGGTGGAGATAATGCTTAAACAGCGAATCAGCAACAGCGAACGACCGGAGAGGAAAATCAGCAGCACTGCGGTGAGCAGAGGGAGTAAAAGAGGAGCGATCAGTAAATGACTCAAACTTCGTCCTCCTCTAGCGGGCGCACCGGCTTGACCGGTTTTTCGCCCAAGCCCGCTGTGCCGTCCACGTGGTCATTACCCAGTTCGGCGCGGGCGCGCAAGGCGAGTACCAGCAGGAAGGCAGTCATCGCAAAACCGATCACAATCGCGGTGAGTACGAGTGCTTGTGGTAGCGGGTCGGCATAATTGAGGGTGCTGCTGAGGCTGTCGCCCTTGTTCACCACAGCCGGTGCGCCGGTGCGCAAGCGGCCCATCACAAAAATAAACAGGTTAACCCCGTAGGACAGCAGGGTCAGGCCGAGAATGACCGGAAAGGTACGGGCACGCAGCAGCAAGTACACACCGCAGCTCACCAAGACCCCAATCACCAACGCAATTAGCGCTTCCATCAGTGTGCCTCCTCTGAGTCGCCATAAGCTGTACCGGACGATGTGTTGTAGGTGGTTTGCGCCAGATTGCCCAGCTGCGCCAGCATGAGCAGGGTCGCACCCACTACGGTGATATACACACCCGTATCAAAAATCATCGCCGTCGCCAGTTCAAACTTGCCCACCAGTGGCAAGCTCACGTAGGTAAAACTGGTGGTGAGGAAAGGGTAGCCGAATAGCCAACTGCCAATGCCGGTGAGCGTGGCGATCAACACCCCGAACACCGCCACGCGGCCATAATCCACTGGCAGACGCTGTTGCACCCAAGCGGAGCCGCTGCACACGTACTGCAAAATCAGCGCGATGCTGGTGATCAGCCCGGCGATAAACCCGCCACCCGGCTGGTTGTGGCCGCGCAGGAAAATGTACACCGAGACCATAAGCGCGAGCGGCAGCAGAATCCGCGAGAGAACCGTGAGAATGGGGGGATAAGGATCGCGCGCCCAGCGGCGGCCTTCACCATCCATCCCCGGCAATGGCAAACGCAAACCGTCGAGCATCAGGTAAACGCCCAGACCGGCAATCGCCAGTACGGTGATTTCGCCGAGGGTATCAAAGCCGCGGAAGTCCACCAGAATCACATTGACCACGTTAGTCCCGCCGCCACCGCTGACGCTATTGGCGAGGAAGAAGTCGGCCAAACTTGTATCGTAGGGACGAGTGAGAATCGCCAGGGTCAGCAAAGCCACCCCCAAACCAGCGCCACCCGCAAGCAGGATATCGCGCACAATCCGGCTCTTATCGGAATCGTGCGGGGTGATTTGCGGCAGGAAGTAGAGCGCCAGCATCAGCAGGATAATGGTCACTACCTCCACCGAAATTTGCGTGAGCGCCAGATCCGGCGCGGAGAAGCGAACGAAAGCGAGCGACAAAATCAGCCCCACCACGCCCAGCACCAGCAGCGCCGCAAGCCGGTTGTGATGGATAACGACCGTCACCAATGCGGCGATCATCAACACTACCGCGAGCAACAAGCTGACCCAGTCCACCGGCGTGAACGCGACATTCCCCAGCAGGGAACCCAGCGGCCAGAATTCCACCGCCGCCATCACTAACGCCGTGGCGATAAACAGCGCCGCCGAGCGCTGCAAGGAGCCGTTTTCGATAGCATCGGTCACACGCTGGGCAAAGCGCACGAGGCTCTGGATACGTTTTTCAAACTCTTCTTTTTGATCCACCCGGTAACCGCGCTCATAAAACGCAAACAGCCCTTTGCGCTGGTAGTAGAGCAGCAAGCCGCCGAGCAGCGCCGTCACACTCATCGCCAACGGCAGGTTGATGCCATGCCAAATGGCGATGTGATAGTCGGGAATGCCCTCTCCCAACACCGCGTAACTGGCCGCATCCAGAATGGGCGCGACCGTGAAATTGGGCAGGATACCGACCAGCAAACAGAGCACCCCCAAAATCGCCATGGGCAAGATCATAAAACCCGGCGGCTCGTGGGGCGGGAACTTGGGCAGGTTGATGGGTTGGCCGTTAAAGAACACATCGTGGATAAACCGGTAAGAATAGGCCACCGCAAAAATCCCGGCGAGCGTCGCCATCAGCGGGATAATCCAATCGAACCCGCCCATCAATTCCACCTGCAAGGTCTCGGTAAAAAACATCTCTTTACTCAAGAACCCGTTGAGCAGTGGCACCCCGGCCATGGCCGAGGCCGACACCATGGCCACGGTCGCGGTGATCGGCATGTACTGCCACATACCGTTGATGCGGCGCATATCGCGGGTGCCGGTTTCGTGGTCGATAATGCCCGCCGCCATAAACAGCGAGGCCTTGAAGGTCGCGTGATTGACGATATGAAACAGCGCCGCCACCGTCGCCAGTTCGCTGCTAAAACCCAACAACATGGTGATCAACCCGAGGTGGCTGATGGTGGAATAGGCGAGCAAGCCTTTGAGGTCGTGTTTAAAGAGCGCGGTATAGGCGCCAAACACCAGCGTTGCAAGGCCGGTAAAGGTGACAATGTAAAACCACAAATCCGAACCCGCCAATGCGGGATACAAACGCGCGAGCAAAAATACGCCCGCCTTCACCATTGTCGCGGAATGCAAATAGGCCGATACCGGCGTGGGTGCCGCCATGGCATGAGGCAGCCAGAAGTGGAAAGGAAACTGGGCTGATTTGGTAAAGGCGCCGATCAAAATCAGGATCAGCGCAACTGGATAGAGCGGATGCGCCTGGATTAAATCGGCCGAGTTAGTGATCACTTGCAAACTGTAAGAGCCAGTAATTTGGCCAAGAATCAACGCGCCCGCGAGTAACGTCAGCCCCCCTGCCCCGGTAATCGCCAACGCCATACGCGCGCCTTTACGCGCCTCACTCTTCTGGGACCAATAGCCAATCAGCAGGAATGAACTCAGGCTGGTCAGCTCCCAAAACACCACCAACAGCAGGATGTTATCGGCCAATACGATGCCGAGCATCGCCATCATAAACAGTTGCAACAGGGCGTAGAGGCGACCGAGGGAATCCTGTTTATCCAGGTAGTAGCGGGCGTAAAAAATCACCAGCAGGCCAATCACCACAATCAACAGCGCGAACATCATGCCCAGCCCGTCGAGGCGCAAACTCAGATCCATGCCCAGCTGGGGCAGCCAATCCAGATGGAAGAAAAACAGCTGCCGTTCAAACAGTGCGGGCAGATAGGACACCAATAAGCCCAGTGCCAATAATGGCCCTATCGCCGCCGAAAATGCGCATATATTGCGCCCGAAGCGCTCGCATAAGTGCGGCAAAAACGCGCCCAGCAAGGGCAATAAAATGATCCACAACAATTCCATGCGATATCCCCGGAATGCTTGATGACAATGCACAATCAATGCACAACAACAGCCAGCGCAACAGGCTGACTATAAGCATAAAACGCAGACGAGTTTTAGATTAACGCAGGTGGGTCGGTAAAAAAGGGATGGCGCTGACACAGCGGCGAGCGGCTGCGCAGCCAGAAGGCATTGGTGTGCGGATGTATTGCATCCGATGTGTGGACAAAACAGGAAGTCAACATACTTCTGTTATACCCATTTTGGCGTGCAGATGCCAGTCAATGGCGCTTTTTTTCACAGTTCCTTACGCCCCAAAAGCACAAAAGCCACAGCCCCCTGGTTGAGAGGTGGCTGTGGCTTTGCGGCCCTGGTTTTCAGTTAAAAAAACTTAGGCAGGAGCTAATGCAAAAACAACGACGTGTGCAGTAATCAATAACCCGCAGAGCATGAGTTGCTGACGAATACTGAGAGTGGACATAAAGGGTACCTGCTAGGAAATCGGGCCGTGACCCGTGTCTATGTTTCTATTCTTATTAAAATGAATTGCAATCAATACGTTACCGCAAACGGAAAAGTTGATTGTTGCAAACCATGCCATTCCCTATAGACAAATCATTTATAACATACAAATTTTTACAGACAAATATCGATTGACTATATAGACCCCCGAAAATGATGAATATTGCGCCATTTCGCTATATAGCCAATCGTTTGGTCCCACTGCAATTACTGACAGGCCACCTTACCCAAACCCAGAACATAATGACGGTCGCCCGACAAAGGCGAATTAAACGGCACCTGACCATATTTACCTGCCGTAGCGCTCAGGTAATCCACCAAATCCTGCCCAGCCGCAAAATGCCAATTGCCCAATAGGCCCTGTGAGGTGGCGGAATAGTTCTCCGCCAAATTAGCCACTGCACCCGAGCTAATGGTAAAGCCGGTTTTGGTGGTTTCATCGAGGTTGCAGGCCGCATCGCCGAACCAAACAAAGTTGCCTTCGCCGCGATAATTACCGCCGGTCACATCGCGGATCAAATTATTTTTCAGCTCCGCCAGTGATGCCGCCAGATCCGCTTTTTCCTGATGGATGCGATTGACCACAAACATATTGTCTTGCTGCAACACGCTCGCACCAACACGAATGCTGAGCAGGTCTTTGCGATAATTCACAAACACGTTGTTCAACATATGCGAGGTACCACGGCGGATCAGCGGCACGCGGCGCAGAGTATTACCCAGTGCCATATAACTTGCATCGCGTGTCACAAATAAATTGTGGTGCATAGTGGTTCTGATTTGCGCGTCGATTGTGTGGCTATCGCTGGAGCTGTGTAGCGTTGCACGTTTCACATCGAGAATTTCATTGAAAGACATGGTGATGCCGTAGGCACCGACTTTCACATCAAACGCGGAATCGCCGGTGGTATCGAAGGTATTTTTGTGAATCCAAATATCGTGTGATGCGCCGGTGGAGCGAATCATATCCGGGTCAACATAATGGTCTTCGGTGTGGCCTGCGCCTTTAAAGTTCAAGTGCGTGAGAATCACACTGGTTGCGGTCTGTGTCGGTTGGCCAGTGGAATCTTTGCCAATCGCAAAACCGCTAAACAGGAAGTGAGCTTCACTGCCGCGACCATCGATACTTTTGTTGGAGCCAATCACCGGATTGCGAATCGGGTTATTGGATTTGTTCATCGCCGTGTTAAAGAAAGTGCTCACACAGGCCGATTCACTCACACTGTTTTTTGCGCACCATTGTTGGTAATTCACACACTCCGCTTCGGTTGCGCCGAGAATGGATTGCACAGTCGCATTGCTGCAACCCAAACGGTACATTCCAATTTCGGTTGGCTGCGCGAATTGGATTTTGTCGAACACAATCCAGTTGTGCGCTTCACCGCTAATTGCATCCAACACTTGCTGTTCAACCGAGGTGCTGGAATTTTTAGTGATGATAGTGAGTTTGCTGTTGCCGTTAGGATCGTATCCGCCTTTTGCATTTTCACCATAGCCCACTGGAGTACCGAGGGTTTTATATAAACACTCCACAATTTCCTGATCGGTTTGCAAGGCGGTATCGCGCCAGTTGACGTTCGGATTAGTGGCGAGATTAATACAGTCCGCGCTCAGGTTCATATCGCCGGGAATATAAGGTGCGCTTGATGATGAACTGCTCAGGCTCGATGAACTGCTCAGACTAGATGAAATGGCAGAGCTTGATGAATCGCCAATAACACTATGCGACGAAGTAACTGAACTCAGTGCCTCGCTACTTGCACTTGAGGATGCAAGAGAACTGCTGCTGGAAGCATCAACACCGATAACAATTTTTCCAACACCTGCGTTAGCCATCACAATTTCCGGCACTGTGGATGAGTGATCCATTTCAACGGTGTAAGGCACGGTCACGCTGCAGGTTGATTGCAATTGTCCATCCACCACTTCCGGAATTACCAAGGCACCATTGCCAACTGTGCGGCTGTAATAAATCGACGGCAGTACGGTATTTTCATTATTGGTTTGCCAGCAGCCGGCAACATCCGAATCGTCCGATGCAAGCAATGGATTATTAACATTATAAAAATAATTGCTCTCCACCAGAGCTTTAGCATTCATGCGCGAGTTGATCGCATGAAACATATAATCGATAGTGTCGTTAGACCAGTAGTTGTTGTACATATGCACGAGCGCATGGCGAATTAACGGTGTGCGCTGTTCAATATTTTTGTACCAATTGTGATGGAAAGTAATATTGGTATTTTTGTTGTCGCTATCGCTGGAGCCGATCAAACCGGCGCGACTGGAATCGTTAAATAGATTGTAGGAAACCGTCACATTAGTTACACCTGCTTTCATATCCAGCAGCGAATCGTAACCGTCTTTTTCACCACCGGATGCTTCCAACCAATTGTGATCAATCCACACGCGATTCACATTGGTTTCCATGCCAATCGCATCGCCGCCATTGGACGTAGGTGAACCGCTTTTTTTCACGTTTCGCACATGAACGTTTTGAATAATAATGTTGGACGCATCGCGCACATGAATCCCAATTTCTTCAAACAGCGCGTTAGTACCTACACCAACAATGGAAACGTTACTCATTTGTTTTATTTCAATAACATCGGCTTGGGTATTACAACCTTGTGCGGTGGTATTCGCGTGGCTGATAGTGCCGTTCACCAAAATCGTAATCGGTGTGCTCATAGTGGCACGTGCGCAAAGCGCTGCATTTAATTGCGTACCACTAGTCACCATTACTACTGCACCACCTTGCCCACCAGTCACACCCGCATGGGCTGCAAAGCCTTCTATTTTCGCCGGACGCAATGCGCCGTCATAAGAGGCAGTACTGCTAGAGGATTCGCTGGTCGCTGTGCTGCTGGGTATTGCCGAGGCAATAACACTGGACGATGTATTCACCGAAGTAGCAACACTTGATGATGAAAAGCTCGACGATATAACGCTGGCACTTGCCGGTGTCGACGAGGGTGCTGTCGAGGATGGCGCAGATGAAGACCCAGTGGCTGTGCCATCCAGATATTCAATGACCAAATCATCAATCGTTACTGATGCAGAACTTTCAGCGCGCAGCGATATAAATGAAGTTGCAGTTCCCACTGTCGGTAACAATTCAATCATTTGTCCCGCCACTAAACTGTTTGCACTCGCATTAAATACCCGCGATGCACTGCCGTGTAATGAATTGCCAGCGCTGGTAGTGTTGTTATCCACCATCACTTGCACAGCACCGGAACCGGCGCTGGCAACTATACGAAAAGAAATTCGGTAAGGTTTACTTAAATCAAAATCGCCATTGGCGGTAGTGTCGCCAATGGTGGTATTGCTGCGCGGCGGTTTATTGCCAATAGTGAAACGTCCCGCTGCAATGGTTAATTCATTGTTAGCGATAGTTATGCCACTGTTGCCACCCGTTACAAAAAATAAGGCCGCACCAGGGTCAGTTGAAATTGAACGATAGGCGGCACTGAACAAAGTCGCTTTATCGATATTAAAAGGTTCGTTCAACAATTCCAGGTTTGCAATACTGCTTGCAGCGCTGGACGATGAGCTTACCTCTGCGCCACTCGCCGACCAGATCAATGCCGATTGATCAAATGGCAGCGCGCGGTTATGACGGATTTTTATGGTATCCGCTGGGGTAATTTGTTCGCCGCTGGCGAGATTGCCGAGCAGTACACTGCCATCAAGAATCGTTGTGCCCGCACCGCTGGCGGTTAAGGTTTGCGCTGCATTGTTAACGGCTTGCGCACCGTTTTGCACGGTGACGGAAAATACATAATCGTAAGTAGTGCGATCGATACGGGTTTCACTCAATTTATTGAGTGCGATCACGTTGAGATCCAACGCCATACTATTGGCCGACAATGCAATAGCACAGAACGCTGATAAATTTCTCCATGAGTAACGCGATAATAAATGTTTCATGCCGCCACCTGCTGGTTTTTATTGGAATTGAAAGTGGTGGAGTAAAAAGTGTTATTGGCATTGCGCTTACGGTGACGTAATGCCACGGCAATCAAACCGAATATCAACAAAATAATGGTTGAAGACTCCGGCACGGGAGTTGTGACATTCGTAGATGAACCTGATTCAACGATGGAAAAATCCGCATCGTAAAAATCATAGGCAAGCACATCGAACGGAAGTGTTGAGAGATAAGTAAACGACACGCGCGCAAAACCCGAGCTCAAACCCGCCGGGTTGTAGCTATCAAACAGACCGGCACCGAGCAGTGCATCAGGTTGCACAACGATACTGTCCCATTCTACCGGGCTGAAAATAATGTCCAGATCGGCAAACAATGTTTCCGAAAAATACAGCGAAAACCCGCTAAAGTTTTCGCCGCTAACAAGCGAGAGATTAATATCTACTGTGCCCTGATTACCGACCAGTTCAGAAAACTCCGTGGTAATCAACGCGGCTCTGGCCGGATTGACCACACAGAATAAAAACGTAAATAGCAAACTTATTGATTTAAAATAATTCAGTTTCATGTCGTACCCCTGTTATTAAAATGATTAAACTTGTGGGGTATTGAGTAAATAACATTGTCCGATTGGAAGTTTTTTATAATGTCCTTCTGTCTACTTTAAGCACGAAAAATCAATAAACCAAAATAAAAACGACCGGCAAATGCCGGTCGTTTTTAAAAAATTTTGTCCTTTTTTATTTTTTTTTTATTCTACTTTTTTCTAATTAAAGCACAAAAAAAAAAAAAACCAAAAAAAACACGACCGGCAAATGCCGGTCGTTTTTATTAATAGCGTTAACGGGTCACATCCACCTGCCAGATGCGGATGCCGCCGCCGCTATCGCCGTTGCGGCTCATCAAAATAAATAGCTCGGTTACCGTTTCATCGGTCAGGGTCACTTCCAATATGGAGTTAGTGGTACCGCAGGCCGAGGCCACTTTCCAGGCTTTGGTATTTTGGTCCACCAGCGAAATTTGGCCATTGACACAACTTGCCGACGCGTTGGAGTAAGTGATTTTCACGGTGAGTGGCAAACTGCTCGCCGCCACCGGAATAGACACATAGCGAGTCACACCACCGGTAGCGTTGAGAATTTTAGGATCTACCTGACCACTGGTACCCTCCACCATCACCACATCGCTCTTGAATGAAGTGCCGTTGTAGTTGATGGCATACACCGGGCCACTGGCTTCATGCAGCCGCAGTGAACCTGCCGAGGGTGAATAAAAATTCAATCCACTCACCGCCACGGGCGCCGCATTGGCGTTAAAGGGATAGTTACCACTCGCCAGGGCGCCAATCATGCCGCTAAATTCCGCCAATGATGGCGTCCAGCTAGTGGTAGTGGGCACATACACCGAACTGCTGGAGGAGCTGGCTTCGCTGCTGCTCTCAGCACTGCTTGAGGTTTCCGCACTGCTAGAGCTGTCGCTGCTCACGCTGCTTTCACTGGCGGCAGAGCTGGAACTCTCGCTCGCGGCACTCGACTCAGAACTGGAGGACTCCTCTGCCGACGATGAACTGCTGGATGAACTGGATGGGATGCCATAGTTCAAGCAGTCAGTGGCGTCATCCGGCAGTGGGTTCCAGCCAGCGCCGTTGTTATAGGCCGCAAAAATTTGCGCGCGGTTGCAGTAGTCACTGGCAACCTCACCCAGGGATAACTGATAGCTGCTGTCCGCCACCCGGCCACTCACATCGAGCGTATCACCTGCCAGATTCATACTGGCAAACTCGCGCCAACCGGTGCTGGCAGTCGCAAATACCGGATTGGGCAGCGGGCTGGTATTCCAACCGGCGGTGCGGATATGGGCGTCCATTTTGGTGTTTACAAATACGATATTGTCGAAGTAACTCACACTGCCGCCGGAACGCGCAAGCCAGGTTTGGTTGTCGGCGATCTCATGGTTGAGCGGGCCAGCACCGCGCGTGAGGCTGGAGTTGAGGAACACAAACCCCTTGTCCGCCACGCTCACGGTGCGCGCCTGCAGGATATAACCGCCGCTGCCATTGCCACGGGAGTCGCCGAGGGAGCGGATTTCACTCTCTTCAAACAGCGCCACGCGGTTATTACCCCAGATAAAATCCACGTTGCCGGCAATCAAACTGCGGTAGAACCAGCTGTAGCCCTTGACCTGGATGGTGTCCTGCTCGGAGATAAAGTTAGCGTTAGTCGCCAACAACCGGCCAGTATCGTTGTTGAAGTAGATCACCTCGGCCTGACCGCCAGAGCCAATCAAGGTGTCGTTTTTGAGGGTCAAGCTGTCCAGCTTGAGCAAGTCCGAGGTCTCCACCAGGAATACACTGCGCCCGCCCGCCGGGCTGCCCGACGCTTGGCTCGCGCCAGTGCCAGAGTTGATGCCCTCATTGTTGGTGTAGTGAATCACTACCCCGTCGCGGCTTTCACCCTGCAGGGTCAGGTTGTTTTTACCACGCAGGAATAACAACTCGCGGTAGTCACCGTTGTTGATGCTGATAGTAGCGGGAGTATCTTTGGCGACTGTCTGCACCACGTGGTTGATAGCGCCCTGCACCGTGCGGAAATCGGCGCTGCCATTGTCGTCCACTGTCACATCACCGGTCGCCGGGGCGGCGGTTTTGGTGGTGAAACTCCAGCCCGCCGCTTTGCCCAAGCCGACAAATTCGGTGCCGTTGATTGTTGTACCGGTCACTAAACCTTCGGCAATCGCCACGTAATAGCTGGTGTTGTAGGCCAGTTTGCTATTGTCGAGCGCAATGGTCAGGGTATTGCCGCTAATGCTGAGCGGGCTGGTTTTGACTATGCGATAGATGCCCTGCCCCGGGTAGCCAATAGTGTCGGTATTGTCGCTGAGGGTAATGGTATCCACGATAGAATCGTCGCTGGTTTTGTAGATACGAATCCGTCCGCTGCTGCCCAGCGTCGGCGGTGCGTCGAAGGTGATCGACAAGCGGGTATCCACATAGGCACTCGCCTCATTCACCGCCGGATCAACCCGACCGCTCAGGTCGTAAGTCTGGCTCGGCTGCACAAACTGCGGGGCGATAGTCGCGCTGATCACATGGGTTTTGCTGGGGTCAGAACCGCTGGTCAGGGTGATACTGGCACTGCCGCCGCCCACCGGGTTGAGGCTGACCTGGTTGCCCGCAATACTCACCTGCACCACCCCGGTATCACTCGACTCGGCGCTGAAGGTATCAGTTTCTCCGGCACTGTTTTTGGCCGTGACAGTCAGCGCCGTGGGCAGATCGCCTGCTTCAGCCACGTACGTGGTAGTGCTTGGCGCTACCGTGAACTGCACCGGTTTTACATCGGCATTACCTACTTTGATGTCGTCGATTTCAAACGACTTGTTGGTGGTGTAAAGGCCAATCAAACCGGCCGCGCTGAAGCTGGTATCGGTGCCGCTAATCACCGGCGCACCGTTGAGGTAGACCACTATCGCACTGCCTTTGAATTCAACGCGCAGGGTATACCAGGTGCCATCGCTACCACCGGCAGTGCCCTGTTCGATCGGGGTGTTGAAGCGGCTGAAGATATTGTCGGTAAATACCCCGCCCACCATTTTGCCTATGGCAACACGGGTGCTGGTGGTGGAGCCCTGCACATTGAAGCCGGCGCCATACCAGTTGTTGGCGTCCTGGGCACGGGCGATCACGTAAAGCTGTTTGTTGCCGGTGGTGCTGTTATTGCGCGGGCGAATGCGCGCCTCTACGTAATAGTCGCCACTGGTAACACCGGCAAATGCGGCAGGTTTGACCAAGGCCAATACCCCACCGGCACTGCCAGCGGTGTAGCGCAGCATCTGATTACTGTTCTGGGTGAACAAATCGAAGCTACCTACTGGACCAGCCACTGGCAGCAAGTTCCAGTAGGCGGCGGTTTCGGCCGAGAAGTCGTCGCAGAAATACACATCGGCACCACAGTTCATGGCAATCGGCGCCTCGGACGAGGCTGAGGATGAACTGCTGCTCGAGCTATTGGCGACTGAACTGCTGGACGCCGAACTGCTGGATGCAGGGATTTGCACCGGCTTGTCGGTATTCAAACAGTCGCTGCAGTTACCCGCGCCAGCGGCGGCAATAATCAGGTCACCGAGACCGGCGGCGTTATCCACTTGATAGCTGTAGTAGCTGGCCGGCGTCCAGTAGCTCGCCGCTGAGTTGAGCGTGAGTGGCGTTGCCAGACCCGCCGCATAGGCTTGGGCGGCCGCCATCATATCCACCGGCTGACCATTCAACAGGGTGCCGGTTTCGTAGAACAGGGTCGAACAATCGGCGGCGCTGTAACCTGCATTGGTACAGGCGGCGATGGTGCCTGAATCCTGCTTGAAACTGACGCTGTAGAGGTTGTGCACTGTGGCGTCGACCAGATCGGTAGAGGCTTCAATGTTAAAGACGTTATTTTCGGCGTAGATCTTGCCAAATTGACCGGTCGCCAAGCCCACTGAGAAGGCGTAGTTGCGATCGCTATCAACAGGTTTTAACTGGCCGTCGTAAACGTTGTTGTACACATGCACCATGCCCATACGCACGCGCGGCAACCGCTGGGTCACATCCTTAAACAAGTTGTGGTGCATAGTGATTTTGAGGAACTGCGGGCCGTTGTCCACCGCAATGGTGTCCGAACTGCCCACCAAATGGGTCTTGTCGTGGTCATGTATATAGTTGTGCGACAGAGTCACATAGTTGGCGTTTTTGGTGATATCAATTGCGCCATCGTGATGCTGGACTTTCATCTCCGGCAGGTTATAAGGCGCCGCAAATACCGGCGGGTGCAGCTTGTCGAGGTTGGCGCCATCGCTAAAGGTGCAGTGGTCGATCCACACATGGGTTGCCCCGTCGATACTGATATTGTCGTAGGCCGAGTTCCAGCGACCGCCGCTGTCGGTTGGGTCCCACTGCGGGAACATGTCGAAGGCGTCTTCAAAATGCACATTGCGGATAATAATGTTGTCGTAGGGCGGGCTCAGGCGGATATGACCGCGCACAATTTTGGCGTCATCGCCGCGCCCAATAAGGGTGGTATTGGAACCGACTTTGATCTGGATAACCGCTTTTTGTTTGTTGGCCGCACAGACCCGCGCCGTTTCCAAATCGCCGCTCACCGGTGCTGTACCCCAGGCGCCATTCGGGTCGTACTGGGTCACATAGTCGTTAAAGTTATAGGCGACTTTGATGCTGCTACCGTCGATGGGGCAGATGTAATCCGCCTCGGTTTTTTCCACCAGCGCCTTGTTCATATTCATGTTGATAGTGCCTTCAACATAGATAATTTTGGGCGTGGTATCGACCGTACCACTAAAGGTGCCGTCGTCATTAATGGTGAGATTGGTGTAGAGCGCCGCCAGCAACTCATTGCGGTTGGTAACGGTATAGGTGTGGGCCTGATCGGCCGTGACACCACCGTTAGTGCCCGGATAACCCAGGTTATTCACACCCACCGAAGCCCAACCATCGGCGGAATCAAAGGCCGAAGGAGCCGCACCGCTGCTGGATGAAGCTTCCGCACTGGAACTGGTCTCCACACTGCTTTCGCTACTGGAACTTTCGTCCGCTGCTGAGCTGGCTACACTAGATACTGGCGTAGAACTGGCAGGCGCGCTGGAACTCGCGGGAATCATTACCACGGAACTGGCCGAGGAACTAAGCGCAACAGAGTTAGCTGCACTGGATACCGGTACACTTGACGGTGCAATACTGGATGCGGGCGCAGAACTCGCAGGAGCGCTTGAACTCGCTGGAACCACTAACACCGAGCTGGCTACACTAGATAATGGCGTAGAACTGGCGGGTGCGCTGGAACTCGCGGGAATCATTACCACGGAACTGGCCGTGGAACTAAGCGCAACGGAGTTAGCCGCACTGGATGCCGGTACACTGGATGGTGCAATACTGGATGCGGGCGTAGAACTCGCCGGCGCGCTGGAACTGGCGGGAACCACTATTACTGAACTCGTCGAACTGGAGCTACCCTCCATAGGGATGCCAACATTTGCCAGCGTCTCGCGCAAATGGGCGATAGCATCTTCTATCGCTACCAATGCGGTAGTGGAAGAACCGCTGTTGGCCACCAGATTCACTACAGCGGCTGAAGTCGCAAAGTCCGCAATACTTTGAGTGAAATCTATTTGGCTGGCGGCCTGCGCCGCCGCGGCGTTAATGCTAATCCCATTAGCCGGATTGCTATCGCTATCCAAGCTTTGTAGCAAGCGGGCAATATTCACCACGGTTGCCGCTTCCGGGTTAGCGGTTTGCCCCATGTCCATGGGGGTAACTATGTTTTTGGCGGGGATCGTTGGAAACTCCAACGCCCCCAGGAAGAAGGTTACTGTCTCACCCGGCAAATAGTTGAATTCACCGCGCTCGTTGGTCACACCGGATTGAGTCTGGGTGCGATAGCCAATGCCAACCACAAACGCATCCACAAATACACCCACCGCTGGGCCCGATGAACTCGACTGACTACTCACCGCAGGCGTTGAACTGTTGGTCGCCAACACACTGGAAGATTGGTTGCCACTGGGACTGGAGCTGGCAGGTGAACTGCCTTTTTTATTATCGCCACCACAGGCAGCGAGCAATGCACTGAGCAATACAGCGGATAGCAAATGGATTTTCATGATTTTCTCACAGTTGTTGTTATTGTCGTTTTGGCCACAAATATCAGCGCCAAACACCAACGCCAGAGAGCTGGCGCCAGCCTCTGGTATCAACCGTTTAAAAATGAACACATTGCCAATAACTGATTTATATAGGTCTGGAGTCCGCCTAAGGCAGATACCAGCCACAGCTCAGGGCTGTTAAGACCAAACAATAGAAAAATAGGTGCAACTGCAGTCAGGTCTAACCTGATGCCACAAACACACTTGACTGAAGGAACCACTTGCCGAAGGGATTGAGGCTTTGCCTCTTATGCGTAGAGCGCGCCGGTACGACAACCTGCAAATTAATCTTATTAGCGCAGGGCGGAAGAGGTCTATTGGCGCCTCTTACAACCTTTCTAGTGAAGGTTGTCGCATTCTATACCCAAGGTTTTGGCGAGCGCTACCCCTGAATGCGACTAATTATTAAACGAATATGGAATATAGCGACAAACTGGGCGAGCAAGCCAGTGAGTACTCGCCCGCCTGGACCTTATTCCAGGGCTTCAATCGCCGCACCGAAATTGATGTGTAACACCTGGCCATCCACCACCAACGCGGGAACAGATTTAACACCCAATTTTTTGGCCTCTGCCACACGCTGTTGGGCATCACCCAAATGCACCACTTCAACCTGCACACGGTTGGCATCAACCAAATCCAACAACTGGTGTTCTGCGGCAACGCAAACCGGGCAACCGGCATGATAAAAAATTGCTTGGCTTTTCATAAACTACTCTCTCTGTTAGGGTTAAGAAAATCGCCGTTTGAATGAACGACTGGATTCACTTTACGAATTGCCACGCGCAAAAAACAGCAGGCACCTTTTGGTGCCCGGGTTACTTTTTGGGGTAAATTGTTGATGGACAACGCAAAAAATATTTCAGCACGCAGCCGCTCCAGCTATCAAAAACTGGAAGATGTGATCGGCTGTAAATGGTCAGTGTCAGTATTAACCAACGTCGGCAAGGGCATTCATCGCCCAGGCGAGTTGGAACGTAGTATCGAAGGCATTTCTACTAAAGTTCTCAGCGAACGCTTCCGCAAATTAGTGGAGTACGGTTTGCTTGATAAAAAAATCTTCAAAGAATTGCCACCGCGCACGGAATATTATTTAACGGAGAAAGGCAGCAAGGTGGTGGAGATTATTTTGCAGATTAAGGCGTTGGATGGACATTAAGTTCAGATACCACAAGTATTTGAACTTACGCTAATAAGTGTTGAAATTATCGATATCTCTCACACCCGGATTCACCAACCATATATCCATACGGGCTGATAGCATAAGCAAGTTCCGCGTAACCTTTTTCAGCAAGCTGCGCAGCAAATTCGATCGCTTCCGCATCCTTTTTCCCGGCAATTAACACCGTATCGCGCGCGGGAATAAAAATGACAGGCGTATCGCCAATCGCCTCTGCGACTTCGGCAATTTTTGTGGGAAATACCAATAGCGATGCGTCGTAGTTGCCATCCACGCGGAAGCGATAGAGTTTGCCTTTTCCTTGGGTATCAATCGGCTCCAGTTGTGCATTGCACTGTGCAAAATGCATTTTGAGATATTCCAACCCCAACTGGTTTAATTGCTCACGTTGAATACCGAATTTTTCCAATGCATCTGGACTCAGATATTGCATACCAGTTTCAGTATCCAACACGTATAACAAAAATAAATCCTGGTTGATGGGTTCGTAACAGAATGGCAAATCGCCACCTGAAAATCCTGCATCTTGTAATTGCTGTTTACTGGCCGCGATGAAATCGGCGGAGCGCACTACCGGAAAAATATGCTCGCGGGTTTTCGCGGTTTCCGGTTTAACAATGGTTTCAAAACTGGCGAGCTGCTCGTTGATAACAACATCCAAAGGCCGCGTGCCAGAGGTATAGGCACTATAGGCGTTACCCAAATGTATATTCACTTCAAAACCATTCACGTTGTTAATGGTGATCGTCAGCTCGTCGCTGACTTGTATCTGCGCCTGGGGATAACGGGCAAGTAATGATTTGCTATACAAACCGGTGAATTCTGTTTTACTCAATAGGGATGATGCAGCGCTATAACCGCCGAAGTGATATCCGATAAAACAACCTACAACAACCGGTAGTGACACCAACAGAATTAATTTCAATTGATCAGTGCGAATACTTAACTCGAAGATCATTATTCCCGCAGCGACCACCGCAACCATAGCAATCACAATCAAAGCGGTAAATACCCAAGTAGCAGCACTGGCTTTTAATTTTTCGCCACAGTGTGCGCAATGGCAGACCAGCGAATTAATACCATTACACCAAGCGCCAAACGAAATGGGGCGCTGATCGCAATGCGGACAATTTTTCATAATGATCTCCGTGTTGTTAATTTTTTAAATTCAATTGCACTGCTAAATTGTCAAGCGGCCCTACCCTGCCTGCGACCAACTTCATGAACTTTTGAAATTAGGCAACATCTTTTAAATTAATCAGCTGGCGAACATCGCGCTCAACCAGTACAGAGGATCAGGTAAAAGTTTTCGGCCACCGAATCTCCGCCCGCGCGCCGCTCAGGGTCTGGGGGTCAACAAATACCGCGCCGCCGTGATGCCACTGCATAATGCGTTTTACTATGGCAAGACCCAGGCCAAAACCGCCGGTGGCGGTATTGCTGGTGCTTTCGCCATAAAGGCGTACAAAGGATTCAAAAACTTTGTCGCGTTGTTCGGCAGCAATGCCGGGGCCGTCATCTTCTACCGCAATACAATAGTGAATAGCAGTTTGTGTCAGCTCCACGCGAATGGTGTGAGTGGCGTAGCGAGCGGCATTGTTGATCAGGTTTTGCAGCACGGTTTCCATCAGCTTCCACTCGCAGCTAAATTCCTGGCCTTGGGTTTTGTCGATAATTTCCAACTGCAACTGCCGTTCATTGTGGCGATGAAAACGCGCGCCGATCTCAGCGAGCATATCCATCATATGTCCCGGTGTTTGCTGCAGCTGTTGGGTTTTTTGTTCAAAGCCGGCATACATTAACAGCGCGCTAATCAGTGCCTCCATTTCCGCCACATCCTGCTCCACACTGCGCAATTGACGGCGATTTTTTTCATCGAGCTGTTGTTCATCGAGTAATGCCAAAGCAAATTTCATCCGCGCCAGCGGCGTGCGCAATTCGTGGGATACAGCGTTGGTCATTTCGCGGTGCGAAGCAATTAATTCGCGCAACCGCTGCGCCATGTGATTAAACGCTTGCGCCAGAGGGTAGAGGGTAGAGGCAGGGGAAATTTTTAGGGTGTCGGGCACACCGTCTTTGCCCAGAGTGCGGGTTTGTAATTCCAGTTTTTTACTATCGCGCGAGAGTGGCCACACCCAAATATAAATCACCAGCGCAATCGCGAGATAAAACAAAATTAGCAACAGCCGATACAAAGGCGCGCCGCTTTCATCGCCTAAGGGCAACATCAACATCATCACTTGATCAGTTTGCGCAAGGCGTTGATACCAAATGATATGACTGTCACTGCGACTCGCCAGAATTTCACCGGCGTGCAATTGCTGCAGCGCGGCCGATTGCGCCACATCGTCCAGCGATAATAACTCCAGATCCACCGCGAGGTGCGCGGCAATTTGCTGCGCGCGCTGTGCATAGCCATCATTTGGCTGTGGTTGTTGGCTTAATAAATCCTGCTCGATCAATTGCAGCAGCGCCACGATTTCCGCTGTCGGTTGCTGCTCGGGCGCGAGGTTTTCCCAAAATTGATTGAGCCCCCAGCCAATTAATACTACCGAGGCGACAATAAAAAAATACAGGGAAATAAAAGCGCGGTTCATCAGAATTTATTGCCAGGCATCAGCAATAAATAAATATCCCTTACCCCAAATGGTTTTGATGCGCGTCGGGTTATCGGGATTATCATTTAATTTTTTGCGCAATTGGGAGATGCGTACATCGATAGTGCGATCAAGGCCATCGTACTCGCGGTTGTATATATGGTTAAACAAAAATTCGCGACTGAGAATTTGCCCCGCTTGCGCGGCGAGCGCGAGCAGTAAATCGTATTCATGACTGGATAACACCACCTCCTGCCCTGCCAATAATACTTTACGTGCGGTGGGCTGAATGCACAATTCACCAAAGTTTAAGGCTTCCTGTTCACGCGGATCATTTTGGTAATAGCGGCGCAGCAGTGCGCGAATTCGGGCAAGCAATACACGTGGCTCCGCCGGTTTAATCACATAATCGTCGGCGCCATATTCCAAACCCAATACTTGATCCACATCGGAATCGCGCGCGGTGAGCATTAAAATCGGGCCTTTGAATTGCGGGCGCAATTCTTTGCACAGGGTCAGTCCATCTTTACCGGGCAACATCAAGTCCAATACGATCAAAGCGGGATTCAAGTTTTGCGCTTGACGCAATACCCGATTGCCGTTTTCCTCAATTGCAACCTGAAAATCATTGCTCTCTAGAAAATCTTTTACCAGCTGCGCCAGACGGCGGTCATCTTCAACCAATAAAATTAAATTGTTGTGCGACATGGAGCCAGACCCGGAAGATAGAAATAGATTAATCGAAATACTGTTATCAACGAAATTTTTACCGGCTAGTTACCTTTCAAACAAGCAAGCAATTTTTGTTTTGCCATCTGACCGGAATGCCACTCAACCTGTTCGATAATGTCGCCATTATACTCCAGCCGAAAATTGATTTTTTCTTCCATCGTTTCCAACGCCGCCTCGATGGTGGGTACCGCAAATACAATCAGGGGTTTTTCATCGCCCACTAAATCCTCCTGACCAAGATCCCAATGGAATGCTTTTACTTTTGCGGGTTGGTCAGCATTTTGATAGAGCGTGAGTTCGATAGTGCCGGGTTTTTCCGGTATGGGAAATTTGCCACCGCCATTAGCGGTATCAGCGAGATTGGAGAAGGCCAGTAGCGCGCCTTTGTAAGAACCACCGGGGCCCATTAACGCCACTATGTTGCCCTGTTTATTAAATAACGCCGTGCAATACTCGCCTTTTTTTGCCTTGGAACTGGCCTGAAAAAATTCCCAACTGCCCTGCTCCCACGCTTTGTACTCCGCGCTCTCCAAGGCATTTTTTACATTACCATCGATGGCTTCTTTAACATTAATTTCTTTTTTGCTGGTGTCCATAATACCGCCCAGGACATCAAAGTTGCTGTCTGCAGCCGCTGTTTTTTCTTTATGATCAGCTACGCAATTGCTTCCTTGTGCCACCATACCACCCGGACAATTGGCACTGGCTTGGGTAGTAATTAACAGCGTGAAAAAACTGGCACCAAGAATACTGATTACATATTTCATTTTATCTCCTATTAATCTGGAACTTCTGCAAAACCGCTACAGGTAAAACTGCTATCACCACTGGCCCACACCCGGACATCCGCAACCCGCCACACTGAACTTTGGTCAGGGATAAAAATAAACTGAAAATTGCAGCGCGAATAAATGCCCTCTTCCCACGCAGCGCCAGACTTCATGTCCATCACTACTGATTTATTATTGAATTCATTGGCGTAGTCCAAAAAGCGCATAGTGCCCGCTTCATTGACTATGGGGTTGCCCATTTTTGCGACGACTTCTGTTTCTGTTTTACCAAGCCAGACTTGAATTAAATGCACCTCAAATCGATTCAACTTCCGTTTACCCTGGATTTTTGCAGCCTCTTCCTTAAAATCAAACTCGGCTTGCATAGTGTTGATGCTTGCCTCCAGATCCTGTTTCATCGTTTGCGCTGCCGACTGAATAGTGTTTTCTATTTCCGCCATTTTTTTCTGATATTCAGCCCACTCTTTTTTGGTGGGATAACTGGACCATCTGCCGGTTGGATCAGGGCGTTTTTTTGGCCACCAGGCTACTTGCCAGGCAAAATCCAAAAATTCTGACGCTGTTACATAACTCACTAAATAAAAATCGGCGGGCAATCCAATTTTTTGAATCTCTTTGTTGAATTTCTCTAATTCAAATTGCTCGGTTTTTTTGTTTAGTGCGGCTTTGACTGCCGTGTGCATAACATCATCATTACAGGCGATTTTTGCAGCCTTTAATAACATCGGCGAATTGACTTGTTTCCAGTCACTCGTCGGTACTGCCTGGCTTTTTAAATCAGACCGACGCAGCATGTAACTATTCTCGGCCATGCGCATATTCACCGGATCATTAAAACCCGGCTGCTTGGGAATATTTTTCTCATCGTAGGAAAATTTATTGACGCACTCAAACTGCAAACGCATTACCACGTATTCCGGTTTTGCAGCATTTTCATACACAGCGGTCACATCCAACTCTTTTACACTGAGCGGGCCGAAAATCATATTCATTGGTGTCCTATCTGACACCACCCTGAAATCTGCAAAATACATTTCGCGATCACCCATTTCACCTTGCATATGAAACAAAGCGGTTTGGGCCAAAACCGGAGTTGCCAACAGGAATAGACAGGCAATCGCCTTGTGAGCTAATGCTTGAAACATATTGAACACCCTATATAAGTCCATGGGTTACGGGGGGAACAGAACTAAAAAAAGCTCCAGGGGTTGCGCCGCGCCCGGCGGTATTTTTTGTCATTGTAGACCACTTGAAAACGCTGATCGCTCACCGCTGTTCCCGTGTCTATTTCGCGCAATTCAAAATCGGTGCTTGCACTGGCGGTTAATTCAAATTGATATTCACCTTGCGTGGCCTCTTGCCAACAGCGCAGCGGTTCGGTTTTATCCGATTGATACAAACACAGGGAACGCACCGCAGCGGATTGCCATTTAACTTCAAGCTCGTCGCGGCACACTTCTTCGCCGGCATTCAATACACACAAACGCGGTTTGATGGAAAACTGGATCAGCGGTAATGCGGATGAACCCGCGCCGGATAAATCGCTGGCGAACGCCATGCTTCCCAGCAGCTGCGCTGCAAAGAATAAACCGGATGCAACCGAGGTTGCGGTCAAGCGGTTCAGCACCGGGCCATCAGAAATGGTATACCCCTCCAACGAAAACCGTGATCACTTTATTATCGTTAATTAATGGGCTCGCTGAAATCTCGTCGGGTAAAAAACGGTAACTGGCGAGCACACGCAAGTCCCAGCGCGCGCTTAACTCGTAATTCCAATCCAAACGCAGCAGCGGCGAGAGCGCCGCGTCCGTAATATAAGCTCCGCGCTCATCGGCCTCAGCATCACTCACGCTGTAGTAATAATTCACTACCTCGCGGCTCTGCCAATTAGCGCCCACCGATGCCAGCCACTGGTGTTTGCCATAACGCCACTGTTTGGCGAGGGCGATGCGCAGTTCCTCGCCCGAATGAATTTGGGTGAAGTCGGTTAAATACTGGATCTGTAGATCAACCAAAGAACTGGACCAACTATATTCAATACCGGCAAGGCCGGCCATGTGGCGATCGCGCAAATCGCGCTCGCGCAATGGCATAAATTCCGGCGTAACCAATTCGCGGTCACCGCCATCACCCTCGGTCACTACCGGGTTCTTGCCGCCGCCAGTATCTTTTCCCGCAGTCGCCAGCGTACTGCCTTCAATAAAAAAATTGCTCGGGCTCCAGCGATGAAAAAAGACCTGATCGTAACTGGGAGTGGCGAGCAGGTTCAGCTGTTGGGTTTCACTCTGCCAAAGGATCATACCCAGATCCAGGTTCTGGATAAAAAAGCGCTCACCCTGATAATTAATCTGCGGGACTATAAACAGCGGAATATCGTCACTATCGGCCAGTGGATTGGTGCGCACTCCAACACCCAAACCAACACTCACTTCCCATTTACCTACCTCCACACAATCGCCCTGCCCCTGCTCACAGGCAAACGCAGTCGCCGCCAAACAAGGCGCAACCAAAGCGGGCAAGAAAGTGGTGAACAGTTGGCGGATCAGGGTCATAAGATTGCACAAAAGAAGAGAGGGATAGCTTATTTATAAACCAGCGCGCGGTATAGGGTTGTAAGGAATTGTAGCTGTTATCCGGCGACAAAAAAAATCCCCTCGCTGTTACACTTTTTTACCAGTCGCTACATATCCACCACAGACGCTGCCACAAGCGCTGCACACAATAGTTCCATAGAAGATAACCTTAAAAGGAGCGACCCTATGCAACTCACTGGCTATATTCCCGCCGTCATTTTATTACTAAGTACCGGTTTACTCAGCGCCTGTGGGAGCGACATAAAACTACCACCGGTAGACCCCAATTCAAAAGCCTTGAGCATCGACTTTAACGATACCAATACCGATTGGAAATCGGGTTTTGCGGATTACCCTTTGGGTCAGGAAACGTTTTATGAGCTTGATGCAGGCTCTACCACCCTGCCCGCCAGTTTGGCGACAAACCGCAAGGGTTATAAGTTGAGTGGCAATAATCACAGTGATGATTTATTTATGTTCATCACCAAAAAATTCGAAGGGCTTGAGCCTAATACTCGCTATGAATTTCAATTCAAAGTCCGTTTTGGCACCAACGCGCAAAAAAATTGCATGGGTGTGGGCGGTGCGCCGGGTGAAAGTGTGTGGATAAAGGCAGGTGCGAGTAAAACCGAACCACTGGCCGTAAATAACGGTGCTGGTGATTTGTTAATGAATATCGACAAAGGCAACCAAGCCGTGGGTGGCAGCGATGCCATAGTGCTGGGAGATTTTGCCAACAGCCGCGAGTGTGGTGACAGCAACACCGACTATATGCGCAAAACCTTGCGCAGCGAACCAGGCGCCTTTTCCGGTGTAACCGCAGAGGATGGCAGCGTTTGGATTTTACTCGGCACCGATTCAGGCTTTGAGTCAACCACGACCATTTATTTTATGACCCTGGATGTGATTGCTACCAAGCGCTAAGTGGTAATAGGGTTTCATAAAAAATCCCGATCAGAAAATCTGCTCGGGATTTTTTATGGATATTGATCTATGAACAGAGTTAGCGATGTTTGATCTTATCGCCTTCTTTTAAGCCTTCCAGAATTTCAATGTTAATACCGTCGGAGATGCCGGTTTTAACTTCGCGTTTCTCAAATTTTTGCGGGCCGGTTTCGATTTCAACAAATTGGGCTTTCTCTTCCACAATTAAATTGCCTTCGTTGATTGCCAATATGCCTTCTTTTTTCTCCAATACAATATCGGCATTCGCACTGTAGTTGGAGCGCAGGAATAATTTTTCACTCAGTTTTACGGCGGCGCGGATTTGGAATTTAATCGTGCCCTGGTCGGTTACACCCTTGGGTGAAATATATTCCAATACGGCGGTGAAGGGTTCGCCTTCAAGCGCACCGACATCCAGAACCAACTCCATGCCTTCGCGGATTTTGCCCACTTCAGATTCATCCACCATGCCTTCAAAAATCATGTCGTTCATGTCAGCAAGAGTGGCAATAGTAGTACCCGCACCGAAGGAGCTGGTCTCTACAATAAATGCACCTTCTTTAAAGGGCAGATCCAGAATCATACCGGTGACGGTAGCGGGAATCATGTTGGAAACCTTATCGGATTTTTTAGTGGCACCGGATTTCATCAGCAGCAAATTATTTTCCGCGGCGGTCACTGCCTCACGCTGCAAATCATAGTTCAACATGAATTTGTTAAATTCAGAGGTAGAAATTAATTTATCCGCAAATAGTTTTTTCTGCCGTTGAAATTCGTCAGTAGCATTTTGTAAATTGATTTTTGCTGTTTCTAATTGCGATTCAGCTTGGTTCAACATCACCATATTGGGTGCCAGAGTAATTTTGGCAATGATATCGCCTTTGTTTACATTCTGACCGGCAACCACATACAACTTTTCTACGACACCGGAAACCTGGGATTTAATTTCCACTTCGCGCCGCGGAATCACCTTACCCACTGCCACCGTCTTTTTCACAATCGTGGTTTTAAATACTTCGTCCGATTGATAAACCACAGGTTTTTCCTGGGATTTGTTGTAGAGGAATACTGCAGTGCCAATAAACACTACCGCGATTAAACCTAATACGGCAAACCAGATAAACTTTTTCATGACGTCCTTCTTGCGATTGCTAAAAAATGGTGGATGTAAAATTAATTAAAACAGTGTGGTGAATAACTTACTCGTCTTGCAGCGCGACAATCGGATTCACAGTTGCTGCTTTTGCGGCAGGCATCAGTGAAGCCAGGAACCCTGAAAAAATTAATACTGCTACGGCGCTCAGGGCGGTATTAAAATCCACCTCCGGGTTGCGGAACATGCCGGCACTACCGCCATTGGCTTCCATCAGCATACTGATACCTTCCAATAAAAGTACGCCCATTACCAAGCCGAAATACCCGGCAATGGCGGTGATAAAAACTGACTCTTGTACAATCATGCCAATAATGGATGCCGGTGTTGCGCCGAGTGCTTTGCGCAAACCAATTTCACGGGTGCGCTCTTTCACTACAATCAACATAATATTACCCACACCAATTGCACCGGCCATAATGGTGCCAATCGCTACAATCCAACTGAACACATTAATACCAGTGAACAAACCGTAAATTTTGTCGAATTCATTTTGCAAATTAAAACTGCCCAATACACCCATATCATTTGGATCAACTTTATTGCGCGCGTACAAATATTTTTTTACATCCGCTTCTGCGACAGCGGCATGTATACCTGCTGGAGGAATTACCACAAAACTGCCCACCCAATCCGCTTGGTTAAAGGCGTAGCGCAGCGTGTCATTGGGAATATAAACCTTTTCTTCTTCAGCACTGTTGGGATTAGTCGAGCTGGATTTATAAACGCCCACTACCTGAAAACTAATACCCGCCAAGGTAATATCCGCACCAACTGCATTTTCCCCCTGCTTAAACAAAATCTCTTTTACGCGAGTGCCGATGATTGCCACCTTGCGGCGCTTGTTATCATCTATTTCATTGATATAACGGCCTTCCACAATTTTTTGTTGGTGGATATTCGCCATGCCCGCATGGGTACCTTGAATGGGAAAGCTGCCATTATTTTTTTTGTATACCGTGTAGGCTGGTGAGCCATCCCAAATTCCCACGCTATTTTGCGCATAAATTCTGTCTACACTCGGCACATTATTTTTAATCGCTTCGACGTCATCTACTTTCAAACGGATTTGCCGGCCAACCGGTAAACCTTGATAAGCCAGTTGTGTTGGGCTTTGCGACCAGATCCACACTGCATTGGGAATTTCTTTAAAATCTTCCACCACCCCATTTTCCAAGGCTTTACCGGCGCCGAGCAAAACAGTGAGCATAAAAATGCCCCAGAACACACCAAATGCCGTAAGTGTGGTACGCATTTTATGCTGATTAAGGGTGAGGAAAATTTCCTGCCACTTTTCGGTATCTATTAACATAAAGTGGCCCTTAATCAGCGCGCATGGCTTCAATAGGTGCGATACGTGCTGCTTTTAAAGCAGGGACTAAACCTGCTAAGGCACCAACCAACACCAATAAAATAATGGCGGTAATCGCCACCTGAAAATTCACTTCCGGGTTTTGGAAGAAAGGTAAATTTGCCCCCGCTGAACGCAAACCAAAAGACACTAATTCCAATAGACCCACACCCAAAACCAAACCTGCATAACCGGCGATTGCCGTTACCAAAATCGATTCCATTAACAAGGTAGTGACAATGCCAAAAGGTGTTGCGCCCAGCGCTTTGCGAATACCAATTTCACGGGTGCGCTCCTTCACGGTAATAATCATGATATTGCTCACCCCGACTATACCGGCCATTAATGTTCCCAATCCGACAAACCAAATGAATGCATTAATTGCCAAAAATAATCCGTTCACCATTTTTGCCGGCTCAGCCATATTGAACGAACGGATTGCACGTTTGTCTTCCGGTGAAACCTGATGGCGTTGCCTTAATAATTGCATGACACTTTCTTCAAATTTAAAACCGTCAACCCCTGCTTGGGGGCGCAACCAAATGGAGCCAATTTTATCGCTGGTACCAAACAGTTTTTGAAAAGTAGTTTGTGGTATGTACACCCGCTCAGAATCCTGCCCGCGATTACCCTTGTCGTAAAACACTCCCACCACTTTCATCACTACACCGTTAACGCGAATATCTTTACCCACCGGGTCTATATCTTTACCAAATAATCTTTCGCTCACCACGGTGCCAATGACCGCAATTTTGCGCATCTGTTGATCGTCGAGCGGGTTAATTTTTCGACCAAAATTAAATGGCACCGATTCTTTTATTTTGAAAAAATCATCGGGCACACCGTGCACTCCAAAAGAACCATTTTTCTTTTCATAAATGATTGAGATTCCACCGCGCTGGCTCTCCGCTGCAGCAATACGTACTCCGGGGATTTTTTGTTGAATCGCCGCAATATCTTCCGTTGTTAACTCAATTTGACGTCCGACGCCCCTGCCGTTGTGGGCGATCGACGTTGTGCCGGTATAGACCACAATAAAATCCAGCACGTCAGAACCAAAACCATCGTAAACACCGTTCTGCATTCCACGCCCGGCACCGAGCAATAGAATCAACATGAAAATACCCCAGAACACCCCAAAGGCAGTCAACAGGGTGCGCAATTTATTCTGGCGCAGGGTGTAGAGGATTTCTTGTAAGCCATCAAACATGGTGTTTACCCTAGAATCTCTTCTTCATCCTGATCATCCGCCGTTATTAGTGGCGCATGATGGTGTTTGCCCGAAACAATCAAACCGTCTTTTAAAATAATCTGCCGTTGAGTTTGATCAGCAATATCCTGTTCGTGGGTAACAATCACAATGGTATTGCCCAACTGATGAACTTCTTTTATCAGCGCCATTACTTCCTGGGTCGTTTGGCTATCCAATGCACCAGTGGGTTCATCGGCGAGAATCACTTTAGGTTTAGTCACCAAGGCACGGGCAATCGCCACGCGCTGTTTTTGCCCACCGGATAGTTCATTAGGCATATGGGTAGCGCGATTACTCAAGCCCACCATTTCCAAATATTGTGCCGCACGGTAGTTCCGCTCTTTGCGGCTGACACCCTGGTAATAAAGTGGCAGCGCAACATTTTCTGTAGCATTTTTAAACGGCAATAAATTGAACGATTGAAATACAAAACCCAACAATTCATTGCGCAGTTTTGCCGCTGTTTTTTCTTTGAGGTTTTTGATTTCACGGCCGGCGAGAAAATAATCGCCCTGATCGTGGCTATCCAAAATGCCGAGAATATTCAGCAGCGTCGATTTACCGGAACCGGAGGAACCCATAATCGAAACCAATTCACCTTCACGGATATGCAGGTCGATGCCCTTTAATACATGCAGCGGTTGCTCGCCGGAGTGATAGTACTTATGGATGTTATGGAGTTTGATCATGTTAAATTCCTTGGCGGTTTGCTCGTTGGCTGCGCAGGCAGCTTATTCACTTTTCAAGGGCTAGCCGTATTTTTTAACCGCGCTTAACACTTTTATGACAAGTGTCAGCTAAGCGCGATTGTGAAGTGTCACCATTAGTGACTTATTGTTAACTTTGATGCATTAGCAGCAGCTTTGGATTCACTGCACTAACAATTTTATTCATCTTGCAAAGCAGTAATGGGATTCACACTCGCCGCATTACGTGCTGGTAATAAGGCTGCCACCACGCCGGTAATCACCAGCACCGCAAGCGCCATGATTGCAATTTGAATATCAATAAACGGTGACGCAAAAATGCCATCGCCCTGCCCCAAGCCAACCAGCAAAGCGCGAATACCTTCCAATAAAAATACTCCCGCAACCAAACCGGTGTAACCGGCAAGTACGGTAATCACCAGCGATTCATGCACAATCATCAAGCTTATGTTCAAGGGCGTTGCCCCCATGGCTTTGCGCAACCCAATTTCGCGCGTGCGCTCTTTTACCACCACCAACATAATATTGCCGACACCAATTACCCCGGCGATGATGGTGCCAATCGCCACCATCCAACTAAAGCCGATTACTCCGGTTACCAAACCACGATTTTGCTGATAGACCTGCTCCATATTAAAACCGCCGATCACACCGGAATCATCCGGGTGAATGCGATTGCGTTGGTAGAGCAATTGTTTGACATCGCGTTCGGCATCAAAGGCGCTGTAACCTTGTGCCGGAGTAAAAAATAACATTTGAAATGCGTCGACTTGATTAAACGCGTAGCGCAGCGTTTGATTGGGTAAAATTATTTTACTGTTAGCTTGCTGCGCACCATCTCCCGGTTCGGTGGATTTATAAATTCCCACCACCACAAATTGCACACCGTTTACTTTAATCGCCTCACCAATAGGGTTAGTACCATCTTTAAATAAAACTTCCTGCACGCGGGTGCCTATTACCGCCACCTTGCGTTTCTCGCGCTCGTCCAGCGCGTTAATGTAGCGACCTTCCGTCACTTTCAAAAATTCAAACGGCTCCCAACCGGGGTGGCTGCCATTAACCGAAAACGAACCGCTCTCTTTGCCATAAACCACATACTGCGCGGCACCCCAGGCGCCGAGATTATTCTTTCCATCCACCATTTCTACGCTGGCAATTTTTTGGCGAATGGCTTCTACATCGGCTTCGGTAAATTTCACACTGCGGCCTTTACCCAGGCCTTCAAAGGCGAGCTGGGTAGTATTGGATGGCCAAAAAATTACTACATTTTTTGCATCGCCAAAAATGCCTTCAATTTTGCTGCCAAAGCCCGTGCCAAAACCGAGCAGAATAACCAAAATAAAAATTCCCCAAAAAACACCAAAGGCCGTTAAGCCAGTGCGCAGTTTTTGTTTTTTGAGGCTGTTGATAATTTCTTGCCATTTATCCCAATCAAACATATTTTGCTCCTTCCCTACTCGGCTTTCATTGCTTCAACCGGCATGATGCGCGCAGCGCGCAATGCGGGCATTAATCCGGCAAAAACCCCGGAGAGAATCAGCAATAACAATGCGCTAATGGCGATACCCAAATCGATTTCCGGTTGTTGAAAAAAAGGCAGTTCTACTTTTAATGCGGTTAATAGTGCCGAGACGCCTTCCAAAATTCCCACGCCCAATACCAAACCGCTGTAACCCGCCACGCTGGTCACCAATACCGATTCAAACAACAGGCTCCCCACAATGGAACTGGGTTTAGCGCCCAGTGCTTTGCGAATACCAATTTCGCGGGTGCGCTCTTTCACCGTGATAATCATGATATTGCTTACCCCCACAATGCCCGCGAGCAAAGTGCCAATGCCCACCAACCAGATAAACATATTCAAGCCGGTAAACATGGCGTTGATGTCTTCCGCTTCGCGCGCTTTGTTGCTCACTTCAATTGCACGCACATCGTCGGGGGCAATTTTGTGGCGCTGTTTTAACAGCGCGAGAATATCTTCTTCCAGTTTGATGCCATCGACACCGGGTTTGGGTCGCACAGTAATTAACGCTACTTCTTGACCACCGCCAAAGGATTTTTTAAATGCGGTCACCGGCATATACAACCGTTCCGACATTCGCCCCTGATTGCCCTTGTCGTAAAACAAACCAATCACTTTGAAAGAAATGCCGTTAATTAGTATTTCTTTGCCCATGGCTTCGGCGTGGGTGGTAAATAATCGTTCGCTCACGCGTGTACCTATTACCACCACTTTGCGGTTGTCATCTTGATCCAACGGATTCAAACGGCGGCCATCATCAAAGCGCACTTTTTCTTTGATATTAAAATATTGATCAGCCACACCCAGCACCCCAAAGCTGCCGGACTTATTGCCGTACATCACTGAAATATCAGAATTAATAAAAGAGCCGAGCGGATTTTCGCTGGAGAGATAACCCACACCGGGAATTTGTTGGCGAATTGCTGCCATATCACTGTCGGTCAACGCAATTTGACGGCCAACCGGTAGACCCAAATAAGGTACAGAGGTGGTACTGGGGAAAATCCAAATCGAATCGGAAACGTCGTTGCTCCAACCATCGGCGAACGCGTTTTGCATACCGCGCCCGGAGCCGAGCAACAGGATCAACATTAAAATGCCCCAAAACACACCGAAGGCGGTAAGCGCAGTACGGAGTTTATTTTGGCGCAGGGTAAATAGAATTTCTTGCAAGCTGTCCATGGCGATTTCCTAATCGTGCGGTAGCAGTAGCTGGATAAGTGCTTTGACGCACCCATCTCCTTTTTGGATTCACTTCCCACTGTTTTTATTAATAAGGCGCCCAAATTAACACAGACTGGTGTACTTGGATATTTGTTCAACCCGCGTGCTTAGCACTTTCATCTATAAAAATGCAGTTGCAAATTGACAAAAAAGAGCCCCTGCAGCAGCACCTGCCGGGAACCCAATAACCAGCCGCGCCCCGGGGTGCTGCACACGGCTGGCTATCAAGTGCGGAGAGAAAACCAAATTCAGGTTGGGGGATAGAATTTGGTTGACTCGATAGTTGGATGATGATTGAACTGATTTGGATTCAAAAAGAGTGAATAAAAAAGCGCAGCCCCTTTGAGTTATCTTAGGAAGCTGCGCTTTTTAGATTGGATAAAACGGTATTACTTAGCTAATTGCCCCACTGCGATTCACACCATTAATCAACGCTTTTATAGCCGAGGTAATAATGTTGCGATCTTGCCCTACACCGTAAACCGGTTTGCCATTTTTCACTTTGATTTCCACGTAAGTCACCGCGGCCACATCAGAACCTTCACCGACGGAATGTTCGGAATAATCAATCACGCTCACTTCCGCATCGATAAATTGACTGATTGCGTGGGCGGCGGCATCGATGGGGCCGTTACCGCTGCCGCTGATTTGCACGGTTTTGTCCTGATGTTGGGCGTGGATGACTATATCAACCTGATGCGTGTCATCCTGCTCACTAAACTTACTCGATTGATAAGTGATAGGCGAATTTACCGCAAAATATTCGTCGTTAAAAATCCGTGCGATGTCAGTCGCTTTAACTTCTTTCCCGGTGCTGTCGCTAACTTTTTGTACCACACCGCTAAATTCAATTTGCAAACGACGCGGCAATTGCAAACCGGCTTCCTGTTGCAACAGGAAACTCACACCGCCTTTACCGGACTGCGCGTTTACCCGCACTACCGCATCGTAACTGCGATTCAAATCGGCCGGGTCAATTGGCAAATAAGGTACCTCCCAGAGTGCGTCTTTTTTCTGCACTGCAAAACCTTTTTTGATCGCGTCCTGATGCGAACCAGAAAAAGCGGTAAATACCAATTCGCCGGCATAGGGGTGACGCGGATGCACCGGCAATTGCGTGCACTCTTCATGCAATTTACGCACGCGATCTATGTCAGAAAAATCCAACCCTGGGCTAACACCCTGCGAATACAAATTCATCGCCAAGGTAACCAAACACACATTACCGGTGCGCTCGCCGTTGCCAAACAAACAACCTTCAACACGATCTGCACCCGCCATCACTGCCAATTCTGCCGCAGCCACTGCGGTGCCACGATCATTGTGCGGATGCACGCTGATAACAATAGAATCGCGGCGATTGATATTACGGTGAATCCACTCGATTTGATCGGCATAGGTATTCGGTGTGTTCATCTCCACCGTTGCGGGCAAATTCAAAATCAATTTCTTTTGCGGGGATGGATTCCAAATTTCTACCACCGCATCGCACACGTCTTTTACCAATTCGATTTCAGTCGATGAAAACACTTCCGGCGAGTATTGGAAAGTCCAATCCACTTCCGGTGCTTTCGCGGTTAATTCTTTGCACCATTTAGTACCTTGAATCGCGATATTTTTTACACCTGCTTCATCGGTGTTGTACACAATTTTACGGAACGCTGGTGCGAGTGGATTGTACATATGCAAAATCGCACGCTTGGCGCCGCGCAAACTTTCCACGGTTTTTTCGATCAAGTCGTAACGCGCTTGCACCAATACTTCGATGGTAACGTCATCGGGAATTAAATTTTCTTCGATCAATTGGCGAGTGAAGTTGTAATCAATTTCGCTGGCCGAAGGAAAACCGATTTCGATTTCTTTAAAACCAATCGCGACCAATTCTTTGAACATACGCATTTTGGTGGCAACGGACATAGGGTCGATCAGTGCTTGATTGCCATCGCGCAGGTCAGTGCTCATCCAAATGGGCGGTTTTTCAATGTGATTATTCGGCCATTGGCGGTCGGGCAAGGAAACACCGACAAAACGCTGGTATTTGCTGGATGGATTGGCAAGCATGGTTGACTCCGTGATGTCGCAAAAAGGTATATCGTAAAAAATAGAGGTTGATGGAAAGCCCGGTCCGGTCACAACAGCTGGGGATAACAGCGCTGGATTCCTGGAAGTGCGGTCACACAGGTAGGAACCCCATTCCGGCGCGGGTAGCGCACGGCTTTTATCAACATGTGCCCAGTATAGGCAGATGAGCTTGGCAGATGATTGCGAAGCTTGTGTTAATATCAATAATTGAACAATATTATTGCTATAAAATTCAATTTATTGAAATTTAATTTCCATCATATGGAGTTTATCGCTATGGAACTCGACCGTTACGACCGTTTGATCCTTGAGGCGCTGCAACAAAATGGGCGCATTTCCAACCAAGAATTGGCAGACAGTATCAGCCTGTCGCCCTCCCCTTGCCTGCGCCGCGTGCGCGCACTTGAGGAAGCGGGGCTGATCGATGGTTATGTCGCGCTACTCAATGCACGCAAACTCGGGCTGACATTGGTGTCATTCATCCAGATCAGCATGGATAAACACACCCCGGACAGGTTTGATTCCTTTGAAAAAACGGTAGAAGCCTACCCCGAAGTGTTGGAATGCCACTTGATCACCGGGCAGTCGGCGGATTACCTGTTAAAGGTCATAGTGAAGGATATGGATGCTTATCAACAATTCCTGCTGCAAAAACTCACCCGCATCGAAGGGGTGAGCGGGGTGCATTCGTCGTTTGTGCTGAAATCGCCCATTGATAAAACGGCGTTGCCAGTGGGATGAACACTTGAGGTTTTGATGTGTTTGAAAAAAGCATCCATCCACACTTATAAAACGGCAATTACTCCAAACGCATAAAATCAAAATCTACACTGCCGCCGGTTTGCTCTGTGGCGAAGTTAAACAGGGCAAACCTATAGCCCATAAAATGATCCAGTGAATATTTCATCTGCAGGGTGTTGCCGATAGGTTTCCACTCAATGCCGTCAAGGCTGTAAGCGAAAGTTGCCGTGTCTTTCAAGTCGCGGAAATCCGTATAGGTTTTTAAATGAATTTTTGATTCAGTGAGCGGAACTCGTTCAATCACATCCCACTGATCTTTTTCACCGCTCGCCATCACAATGAATAAACCTTCTTTGGTTTTTTCAACGCCTATAAATCCATAGGCAGATTGCAAAGCACCAATACCAGCGTAATCGCCTGATTTCATGTTGCTGGCATCAATGAATGTATGCGCAGTTGAAACAGGGCCAAACGTGCGTTGGGTTAGGGTATTTTGCGTTTCAACAAAACTTTTATCCAAACGCAAATTGGTTAAACGTAAAAATCCTTTGCGATCGGTAAGCGACCAGCCTTCGGCAACTGGATTGTGATTCCATTGCCACGCCATTTTGAGCGGCTGATTGGCAGCATAATAAAATTCATCCGATTCAATAATATTATTGAATCCTTGATGTGTAACTTGAATCGGTAACTCATCAGGCACCTTGCCGTTTACACCAAATATCGGCCAACCGTCTTTCCAATGCACAGGAACCAAATAAGGAATTCGCCCTACTGCACCACGGTCACGAAATAAAAATGCATACCATTTTCCATCGGGTGTATCAATTAATCCACCTTGGGCGATGCCCTTGTCCGTTAATGCGACCCTGCCTTCATAGCTTCCCAGCAAAGTATCCGAGCGATAAATTAATTGTGTACGCATTTTATTCGCGGGCCAGGAAATTAAATTTAAGTAATATTTTCCGTTTACTTTTAACATCTGCGAACCTTCGGAAGGAACCCAGAATTTATCGCCTGCAACACGTGACGCTTTTGGGATCAATACACGATTAACGCCGTCTTTTTTTATTGCCGTAGCATCAGCGGTTAGCTCGACGATAAAAATATCGTCATTGCCATAAATCATAAATACACGGCCATCATCAAAAAATAATGATGAATCATGAAACAAGGCATCGATTTCGACTCGTTGCCAATCGCCAGTTTCAATATTGTCCGTTGAAAAAATATAGGTTTTTTTGGTGGTATTGGAAAAACTACTGACGTAATAACGCCCATTGTGATAACGCAAGCTACTCGCCCAAGTTCCTTCACCATAGGCTTCTTTGCCATTATTCAAACTGGATTTTTCATCGCTTGATAAAATTGGATAGGCATAACGCACCATTTCCCAATTTACCAAATCCTTTGATTTCATAATCGGCAAACCGGGATTCATATGCATGGTGGTGCTACTCATATAATAAGTGTCGCCCACGCGCATCACAGCTGGGTCAGGCACATCTGCCCAGATCACAGGATTATGAGCAAACGGTTTTTTGATCTCCGCCGTTTGGCAGCCCATCAACACACTCAACACCAATAGCAAACCCGTGAGTATAAAAACGGCAGGCAAAACCTTCCGCTTGGGCAGTGAGCTGTGAAACTCCATAGAGTCGTTTTGGAAATGAGTGAGTTCTTGCACCTTGCTGATCCTTTCTTTTGTTTGGTTTATGTGACGAATCGGTGGTCTATCCTCAGTGATTTCCTGCTACTAAGCAATTCATCACAAGGTCTTTACTCATTCTTTACTTTTCGCTTAAAACTTGTTCAAAATGCACATATAAACCATCATAAGTGCAAATCGCACATTGTTTAATGATAGGGGTTCACCATGTCAGCACTTGCACAAAAAATACCAAAAGAAATTACCGCGTAATTGTGTGAAGTTAGCGCTAAGGAAGTAGCTTTTAAACAACGGGATAAAGCCGACGTATTTCGATTTACGCGTGACGCATTTATGGTAAATGGGGAATTACCCTTACTAGCGGGATAAGTTCTATCCCGCAGTAGAATTCATGATTTTAAAGTTTTAGGGAATAACAACACTAAGATCATTTCCCGACTTAACCACATCCAGTTTTTGGTTTTGATTGGCTACCTGCACCGAATAATAAACTGGTGCTCCTAATGCATCGCCGGTGATACTCAATTCATAATTGCCATTGGTAAGTGGGATTGAATAGGCGCCGGAATTAAATACGGGATAGGATTTTCCATTGGTGGTAATCGTTATACCACTTAACCCTTCACCCACATCATAAAATTCGTTGTTATTTTTATCGTCGTAAATAACACCCGTTAAAAAATAGCTTGAACCGGAACGCGCAAAGTTTTGCGTGAGCATGGACGATAAATAATTGCGCCCATCCTGCATAAAATAACCTTGCAGTTGTCCAACACCCAACTCACGGAAATTGGCGTTAAGAATATTCACGCGATGCACCGGTGATTTAAATAATCCTTCGTGTTGTGAAATCGCGTAGCTGGTTAAATTGATTGTACTTCCAGTCGTTCCGCCCCAGGCGATATTTTCCCCACTCGTCCAATTGCCGGTAAATGTATAACCTGCTGCCTGCATCCGTTCATGGGGTGTTGAATTATTTTCACCTGTATGGGAAAAAATATCGGCATCCAACATCCATTGCGAATGTACGCGTGAAGATTCAATCAACAACAAATTATGGGCAAGCGGTGGTTTGGGTGTGTTGGTAATTTGAGTGCCGGTGATGCCATCGTTTAAACCGATTCCCAGACGGGTCGCTTCCAAATCAGGATTAGCGCGAGCGCGATTTATTAACTCAACGACTAATACCTCCTGCGCAGTTGGCTGTTTGGCTAAATCAATTGTACTCGGTGTTGCACTGACTTCACTGCTCGCAATACTTTCCTGATTTCCGTTGAGTGCGGTCACCACAAAATAATAGGTTTCGCCGTTGCGCAGGTTGGTAATAATACGCGGCGACGTTGCATCATCTACCCGGGTTCCATCAGCAAAACTGGCAATATTGTTAATCAGAATATTGGTTTCGGATGCGTAGTAAATTCGATAGCCAGTTGCACCGGCAACGGCGTTCCAGGTTAGCGTGACCGACGCGGTGCCAGGGATGGCAGAAATATTTTGTGGCGCAGCGAGTGAACTATTTGAGGAATTAGCCCCGCTGCTCAGCGCGGAAGAAATGCTACTTGCGCTAGTGCTGGATACAGGGTTAGCGGAAGATGGGCTCGCGGGCGCCGATGGATTTGAGTTTCCGGATGAACCCCCACCTCCGCCACCACAGGACACTAAACCACCACCGCACACTAAAAGGCAGAGTGCAAAAATGGAAAGGGATCTTCTAAAAAATAATGTAGTGTTCATAGCGCTTTAACCAATCTTGCCAATAACAGTTTTGATACTAGCAAGATTGGTTAGCACCAACCGAGACTCCAACCACAAGTCAAGGTTTGCACCGATGGTACATAACAACCTTTGGTTATAAGATCTTTCTTTCCTCTGCACTAATCTTCACATCGTTAATACTCGCAAAACGTCGCTGCATTAATCCATTTTCAGCGAACTCCCAATTTTCATTACCATAAGAACGAAACCATTGCCCTTCGGCATCGTGCCATTCATATTCAAAACGCACCGCAATGCGATTTTCAGTGAATGCCCACAATTCTTTTTTCAGGCGATAATCCAGCTCTTTGTTCCACTTCGCTTGCAAGAATTTAACGATAGATTCACGCCCGGAAAAAAATTGATCGCGGTTACGCCACTCACTGTCCGGCGTGTAAGCCATAGCAACACGTTCGGGGTCGCGGCTATTCCAGGCATCTTCTGCCGCTTGTACTTTTTTTAGCGCCGTTTCTGCCGTGAAGGGAGGAAACGGCGGCCGGGGTACAACGGCTGTTAAATCCACAGCGGATTGCACATTCATAATGATTACCAGGCTTTGTAGGGCAGGAATTTGCCATTGAGATTGATGATCACCCGATCACCTTTCGGATTTTCTTCTTTGCCAATTTCCATGGAAAAATCAATCGCACTCATAATGCCGTCACCAAATTTCTCGTGAATGATTTCTTTAATCGTTGGGCCATATACGCCGATCATTTCATACAAACGATAAATCAACGGATCTTGCGGAACATTCGGTTCCCAACTTTTACTGGGGCATTGCATCAATGCAATTTTGGCAGCTTCCGGTAAATCGAACACTTTGCACAGCGCTTCCGCTTTATCCGCCGGCGCGCTGTTCATACCCAAACAGACCGAGGTGGTCCACACCGGCGACATGCCAATGCTCTCTGCAACACCTTCCCACGTCAGGTTCATTTTTTGTTTTGCGATAACAATGGCTTCTACAACGTCTTGCTTTTTCATAGTGGTTTCCTCAGGCATTAACAAGTTGCTTAACAGGTGTCGATTGCTCGACTGATGGCTGGTCTAGCGGGTTTACACTGATTGGGAATTCGTCACTCGCAGAATTTTTAGTAAATATTTTTGAGCGCTTCACTAAAAACTCCACCAGATGATTGCGAATGGTGTAATAACCGGGGTGATGAATTATTTCGGCGCGTTTACGCGGCTTGGGCAAATCCACCACCACCGATTCTGCAATCACCGCGCCCGGCCCATTGCTCATTAATAAAATTCGATCCGATAATAAAATGGCTTCATCGATATCGTGGGTAATCATAAAAACCGTTTGGCGAGTTTCGCTGCAGATATTCACTAGCTCGTCTTGAATCACGCCGCGAGTTAATGCATCCAGGGCGCCAAAGGGTTCGTCGAGTAATAATAATTTTGGTTGGGTAGCAAAGGCGCGAGCGATGGAAACTCGCTGGCGCATACCGCCGGATAATTGCGCGGGTTTGCGCTGTTCAACTCCTTGTAAACCCACCATCGCTAAATAGCGCAGACTGTGAGTGCGAACTACTTCTTTACTCCATTGTGGCCAGCGAGCGCGCACACCAAACATCACATTGTCGAGCGCACTTAACCAAGGCAATAGCGAGTAATTTTGAAACACCACCCCGCGCTCCAAACTCGGGCCGCTGACTTCACGACCATCCATAATCACTACGCCTTCAGTGGGCACATCCAAACCGGCGAGGGTATTCATGATGGTCGATTTGCCGCAGCCCGAATGGCCAATAATGCAAACGAACTCGCCTTTCTCAATCGTAAAATTGGCTTGCTCAAATACGGTGAGTGTTTCTTGCTTTGATACAAAACGTTTCGCCAGTTGTTGAACTTGTAAAAAAGATTGGCTCATTCCACTACTCCTCGTATTGGACCAATTTGGTAGCGGCAGTGAGTGCCATATCCAGCAACATGCCCACCAGACCAATCATCAGGATGGAAAAAATCACACTGGTTAAATCCAGGTTATTCCATTCATTCCACACGTAGTAACCAATCCCGGTTCCACCAACCAACATTTCGGCAGCGACAATAACCAACCAGGCGATACCGATAGAAATGCGCATGCCGGTTAAAATAGTCGGCGCCGCTGCAGGTAAAATAACGGTGAACGCCGTGCGTAACGGTGATAGCTCATGAGTGCGTGCAACATTGATCCAATCTTCACGTACATTCGCTACACCAAATGCGGTGTTCAATAACATCGGCCAAATGGAGCAAATAAAAATCACAAAAATTGCCGAGGTTTCTGAATCCTTAATAATGAACAGCGCAAGTGGCATCCACGCCAGTGGTGAGATGGGGCGCAACACTTGGATATAAGGATTTAATGCGCGGTACATGAGCGGCGACATGCCGATTAAAAATCCCACTGGCAATGCAATAATTGTTGCGAGAAAAAATCCGCTCAGTACGCGATATAGCGAATAGCCGAGTTGAATACCTATGCCTTTATCGTTGGGGCCCGCATCGTAAAAAGGATTGCGCAGTTCTTCCCACGCACGCACTAACACTGCCGAGGGTGGCGGCACGCGCGCTTCTTGTTCCGCACCGCCCATGAGCAATTCATATTCCGATTGCGCTTCACTGGCCGCTGGTGCTTGTGAGGAAAACTCCCACAGGCCCAGCACCAACACCAGAAAACTCAGCGACACCAGCAGCGCACGCAGGTTAAGTGAACTCATGGTTAACCCCTGCGAATTGGAAAACTATTGATGTATTCATCCGGCTTGGTGTAATCAAATTCTTTGCCCATGATGAAATAGTTTTTGTTGGTGCTGGTGGGAACGGCATAACCCAACTCTTTCATCACCTTTTCACAATCGGTTGCGAGATAAACCTGACGCGCGATGGTCTGGTAGTCCACCGCGCCTTTGATATAACCCCAGCGCTTCATTTGGCTGAGAATCCATACCGCCATGGAGTGCCAGGGGAAAGGATCAAAGTCGATGCGGTCGGGCACATTTTTCACCTCGCCCAAACCATCGGCGTAGCGGCCCAGCAGCACCTGTTCAATAACTTGCACGGGTTGGTTGAGATAATTGGCGGGAGCAATCGCGGCGGCAATTTCCTTGCGATTTTCTGCCTTGGAGGAATAGTGCGTCGCTTCCACAATTGACTTAAGCAGCGCGCCATAGGTGTTGGGATGGGTCAGCGCAAATTCCTGGCTGCAAGCAAAAGCACAACAGGGGTGACCATCCCAAATATCTTTGGTGAGGGTGTGGATAAAACCGACTTTTTCCCATACCGCCCGCTGGTTAAAAGGGTCAGGCGAGAGGTAGCCATCGAGGTTACCGGCGCGCAAGTTAGCGACCATTTCCGGCGGCGGTACTACGCGAATCTGCACATCCTGATCCGGATCTAAACCGTGTTCGGCGAGGTAATAACGCAGCAAAAAATTGTGCATGGAAAATTCAAAAGGCACGCCAAATTTAAACCCCTTCCACTGCTTGGGGTCGCGTTTATCCTTATGGTCTACATGCAACACAATCGCCTGGCCATTGATATTTTCCACCGCCGGCATAATGAAATTTTTGGCGGTTGAGCCGATACCCAAACTCATCGCCAGCGGCATGGGCGTCAACATATGCGAGGCATCGTATTCACCGGCGAGGGATTTATCGCGCGCCACGGCCCAGCCCGCGGTTTTAATGACCTCCACCTCCAAGCCGTGTTTGGCGTAAAAGCCCATGGGCTGCGCCATGATGATCGGCGTTGCACAGGTGATAGGCACAAAACCAACATTGAGTTTTTTCTTTTCCAGCGGACCGCCCGCTTCTTGCGCCGCCGCTTTAATCGCCGCCATGGGCAGTACCGAGGAGAGTGCGGCGGCGAGGGTGCCGCCACCTACCGCACGAATAAAACGACGGCGGCCATGATCATCCTGATTAAACACTGCGCGCACTATGGCGTTTTCAATAACACGGTCCATCACCGCTTCGCTGGAACCTAAATCCCTATCCGCCGATACTGAATTCACCTGGGCGTATTGCTCTGCCTGTTGTTCCAAAGCCTGTGAATAGGCACGGTTATTTGCCCCCAAGCAACAGGTATCGCAATGGCAACCACGCTGGTGAATCAATGAGGTTTCGCTGCTGTATGCATCACCCAAACTTTTATCGCTCATAACGCCCCCTTTGTATGCATGCACGCACCAACACTTGGCGACGCGCTGAATCAATGAAAAATCCGGAACTTGCGTTGACTTGCTACAAGGCGTATTGCGAGCCCCGTGCCAACCTCTTAATTTTTCCTAATTTATTGATTTTTAAGGGGATTTTTTATTATTACGGGTAACGATAACAACGAAAAATCGTGACTCACGAAATTTCGTTCAGCTTGGCACGATTTTTCGTTGTATTAGCTGGTGTGTATTCACTCAACCACCACCTACCGCATCCAGCAAGGGGATCCTCTGTGAGCAACCTGCCCTGCCCAGTCCATCACTCCGCCGCGCAGCATCAATCCACTCCTGCTATGTCGGCGATTACTCAGGTATTCCAACAATTTGAACAGCAAAACCAACTGATCCTGAATGCGGCGGGTGAAGGTATTTATGGTGTGGACGCGCAGGGGCGCGCCACCTTCGTCAACCCGGCGGCGGAGCGGATTCTAGGCTGGAAGGCAGAGGAGCTGATTGGCAACAATATCCACCTGGCGATTCATCACAGCCATAACGACGGCTCGGATTACTGCGTGCAGGACTGCCCGATTTTTGCGGCGTTTCACGATGGCACAGTGCGACGTGTGGACGATGAAGTGTTTTGGTGTCGCGATGGCCACCCAGTGCCGGTGGAGTACACCAGTACGCCGATTTTTGATCAGGGTAAACGGGTGGGAGCGGTGGTTATTTTTCGCGATGTATCGGAGCGTAAAAGTGCACAGGAAAAATTGCACTCCACCATGGAAGAATTGCGTCTGGCACTGGAACAGGTTGAACAGCTCAAACAAAAACTGGAACTTGAAAATGCCTATCTGCAACAGGAAATTAGTGAGAGTTTTAGCTCCCATCATATTGTGGGTAAAAGCCATGCTGTGCAGCAGATCAATCACCAAATTCAATTGGTCGCGCCCACGGTAGCCACGGTATTGATTACCGGCGAGTCAGGCACGGGCAAGGAATTGATCGCGCGCGCTATTCACCGCGCCAGTGAACGCAACCAACGCCCGTTGATTCGCGTGAATTGTGCGGCTATTCCTCCAGAACTGTTTGAGAGCGAATTTTTTGGCCATATACGCGGTGCCTTTTCCGGCGCCGTGAACGCGCGCATGGGCCGCTTTGAAGTTGCCGATGGCGGCACCCTCTTTCTCGATGAAGTCGGCGAATTACCACTGGCGTTACAGGGAAAATTATTGCGCGTATTGCAGGATGGAGAATTTGAACGGGTGGGCGAATCTATCACCCGCAAGGTGGATGTGCGGGTAATAACGGCCACCAATCGTGATTTAAAACAGCGTGTTGAACAGGGTTTATTCCGCGAGGATTTGTATTTTCGCCTGAATGTTTTTCCCATACGCTCGGCACCGCTGCGCGAGCGGCTGGAAGATATACCACTGCTGGTTGCGCATTTTTTACAGGCCACCTGCCAGCGCTTTCATAAAACTAAACTTAAAATTTCCCTCGCCCAAATCCAGCGCCTGCAGGCCTATCACTGGCCAGGTAATATTCGCGAGCTGCAAAATCGTATCGAACGGCAGGTTATTCTCAGTCAAGGCGATAAATTGGTGCTGGACGATCTCCCTCAATATCAACAACCCAGCCAAGTGCCGGTTCAACTACCGAACGAAACACTGACCGAACAGGATTGTCGCCAGATGCAATACCAGGCAACACTGGATGCGTTAGTGCGCACAGGCGGGAAAATTTATGGCGTGGATGGCGCGGCGCAATTACTGGGTATCAAACCCACTACCCTTGCCTCGCGCTTGAAAAAATTAGGGATAAACCGGCAACAGCTATTGGCTGCGTACCCGCAATAAAAAAGGGCTAATTAGCCCCTTTTTAATTCGTTTTAGCCATGTTTTTTATGCGCACGGCGGTCGCCTTGGCGGCGATCCCTGGGGATGTCCTGCGGGATGCCTTTATGCTGTTGGCGACGATCATGGCTCTGACGTTCTTCCAGAGCATCTTCAATTTGCGTTAGCAGTACCTTAGGTGTCTTTACTTCTGTCATCGTTAAATCCGTCTCACTAAGCAGTTAATTCAAGGGTGGATCGCTGTTATTACGACTTCTGTATTATTGTAGACCAGCTTGAAATTCATTTTTGGGATTATGGAAGTTTTCTTATTTCATTTTATAATAAGAAAAGCCGAATCCTTGCGAATTCGGCTTCGGGAAACCTTAATTTAAATACTATTATAGTATAAATTAAATATCCAGATTAGCCACAGCCAATGCGTTGGTTTCGATAAACTCACGGCGTGGTTCCACGTTATCACCCATTAAACAGGTGAAGATCTGGTCGGCAGCAATAGCGTCCTGAATCGTTACACGCAGCATACGACGAGTTTCCGGATTCATGGTGGTTTCCCACAATTGCTCCGGGTTCATTTCACCCAAGCCTTTATAGCGCTGGATGTTGTAGCCTTTGCGCGATTCTTTCATCAACCATTCCAGGCCTTCCGCAAACTTGAACAACGGTTGCTTACGCTCGCCGCGCTGGATGTAGGCACCCTCTTCGATCAGGTTTTCCAGTTTTTCACCCAAAGACACGATTGAAGCGTACTCACCCGAGGCGAAGAAATCATGAGTGAAGGGGTAAGGTGTGGCAATACCATGAGCGGTGATCTCTACCTGCGGCATAAATAGATGGCGCTCGGTATCTTCACGCACAGTGATGATATAGCGCTGACTACCGGCACGGGCGTCGATACTGAAATGCGCAGCCATCTGGTCACACCATTGTTGCATATGGCCTTGATCTGCCAGGTGCTCAGGGCGGACTGCCGGTAAGTAGATCATCTTTTCCAGCACATCGGCAGGATACAGGCGCGACAAGCGATCAATAGTCGCCATCACCTTGCGGTATTCATACACCAGCTTCTCCAGCGCTTCACCGGCAATGGGTGGGGCACTGGGGTTGACGTGGAGACTTGCATCTTCCAGCGCCGCCTGGGTGAGGAATTCTGTCATAGCCGCTTCGTCTTTCAGGTATTGCTCCTGTTTGCCTTTGGCGATTTTGTACAGCGGTGGCTGGGCGATGTAGATATGACCGCGTTCAATCAGCTCGCGCATTTGGCGGAAGAAGAAGGTCAACAATAAGGTGCGGATGTGGGAACCGTCCACGTCAGCATCCGTCATGATAATGATGCTGTGGTAACGCAGTTTTTCCGGGTTGTAATCCTCTTTACCAATACCGCAACCGAGTGCAGTAATCAGGGTGCCGACTTCGGCACTCGATAACATCTTGTCGAAACGGGCTTTTTCCACGTTGAGGATTTTGCCCTTAAGCGGCAGAATCGCCTGGGTTTTACGCGCACGGCCTTGTTTGGCAGAGCCGCCCGCAGAATCACCCTCTACCAGGTAGAGTTCAGATAACGCCGGGTCTTTTTCCTGGCAATCGGCCAGCTTGCCGGGCAAGCCAGCGATATCCAATGCACCTTTACGGCGGGTCATTTCACGGGCTTTACGCGCGGCTTCGCGGGCGCGCGCAGCATCAATCATCTTACCCACAATGGCTTTGGCTTCTTGCGGGTTTTCCAACAAGTAGGCGCCAAAGTGTTCGTTCATTTCCTGTTCTACGGCGGTTTTCACCTCGGAGGACACGAGTTTGTCTTTGGTTTGGCTGGAGAATTTAGGATCGGGCACTTTTACCGAGATAATCGCAGTCAGGCCTTCACGAGCATCGTCACCGGTAGTGGCCACTTTAGCGTTTTTGGCGATGCCTTCTTTCTCGATATAGGTATTCAAACCACGGGTAAGCGCGGCACGGAAACCCGCCAAGTGTGTACCACCATCACGCTGCGGGATATTATTGGTGTAGCAGAACAGGTTTTCCTGGAAAGAATCGTTCCACTGCAGCGCCACTTCTACGCCAATACCATCGTCACGTTTAAGTGAAACGAAGTGCACCATCTTATTAATGGTGGTTTTGTTCTTATTCAGATGGTCTACAAACGCACGCAAACCACCTTCGTATTGGTAGACCTCTTCCTTACCGCTGCGCTCGTCTTTCAGCACAATACGCACACCGGAGTTCAGGAACGAGAGTTCGCGCAGGCGTTTGGCCAGCAATTCAAAGTGGAATTCGATATTGGTAAAAGTTTCAGCGGAAGGTTTAAAGTGAATTTCAGTACCAGTAGTCGCTGAATCACCTACTACTTTCAATGCTTCATCGGGTACACCATGGCGATAAATCTGCTCATGGATTTTACCGCCACGGCGAATAGTCAGCTTTAACCATTCAGAGAGAGCGTTAACTACCGATACGCCCACACCATGCAAACCACCAGAAACCTTATAGGTGTTGTCGTCAAATTTACCGCCCGCATGGAGCACGGTCATAATTACTTCGGCAGCAGAGACACCCTCTTCATGCATTTCGGTAGGGATACCGCGACCATTGTCAGAGACAGAGACAGTTTCGTCAGGGTGAATAATGACACGTACTTCATCACAGTGACCGGCAAGCGCCTCATCGATAGAGTTATCCACGACTTCAAACACCATATGATGCAAGCCTGAACCATCATCAGTGTCACCAATGTACATCCCTGGGCGCTTACGCACCGCATCCAGGCCCTTGAGGACCTTAATACTGGACGAGTCGTAAACATTCTCTTCTGACATAGCATTTCTCCGCTTTTTTGTTCAGTAGCGATCAGCAACAGGCTGATGACTTATTCATTCAATCCAGAAACCAGAACTTCACTGATTTCTTTTACCCTTCCCTGTTCCACGTGGAACATTTTAGGGATTAGGTTTTCTATATCACGCCAACTGGATAAAAGTGCTTCCTGTTCAACACCAGTGATAAAAATCTGGGTTTGCATCGCATGAAGCCAATGCACCAACAGTTTGCGATGTTTTTCATCCAACTCAGCCGGTAAATCATCCACGAGATAAATAGACTTACGCCCTGTCATACGGCTAAACACATAACCTTGGGCGATCTTTAATGCACAGACCAGTAACTTTTGTTGGCCACGAGATAGCAATTCAGCTGCGTCTTGACCATTCACCGTTATTTTTAAATCTGCCCTGTGGCTTCCCATCTGGGTATACCCCAGACGCTGATCCCGTTCAAAACCCTCGGCGAGTATATCGCTATAGTCTCGCTCTTTATCCCAGCCGCGATAATAACTGAGCTTGATGCCCTCCACCTTAACAAACTCATGCAGCAGCTCGGAAAGGTTAGATTCAAACTCCGCCATGCAGGCAGTACGTAACTCATGTATTTTTTCAGTGAGAATGACTAATTCCTGATCCCAACTGGCTAATTCAAAGCGGTCTATTCTATCACGCCGCAACAGGCTATTGCGGTGTTTGAGGCAACGTTGAATAGCCTTCCATGCGGGATAGAATTGAGGTTCCACGTGGAACACCAACCAATCGATAAACTGTCGACGAACCTTGGGGCTGCCTTCCAATAATAAAAAAGTATCGGAATTAATAACTTGAACAGGCAGATAAGCCGCAAGGTCAGCTGCAGAGGAAACAATCGCTCCATTGGCTTTGAAGCTGGCTTCGCCATCCATTGAGCGGGTAATACCAATGGGTACCTCTGAATGGTCATCGGTATGCACACGACCAAACACGGTAAAGGCTTGTTGTTGATGGCGGATTAGCGGTTTGTGTTTATGGCTACGGAAAGATCGACCTAAAGCCAAAAGGTTTATAGCTTCCAGAATACTGGTTTTACCCGAGCCGTTTTCACCAAAGATGAGATTCACCTGCGCCGAGGGAAGGATATCAACCCCTTCGAGATTGCGCAGGTTTTGAATAAAAAGACGCTTGAGGGTCATATGACCGGCAGGAATGGCTTATACCAATGGCCTCTCTTAGAGGCGCATTGGCATAACAACATAGAGAGAGTCGCTGTTTTCCGGCTCTTCCAGCAATGCACTGGAGTTAGCATCCGACAGGGTAATTTTCACATTTTCGTTACTGATGACATTAGTGACATCTTGCAAATAGCTCACATTGAAGCCTACTTCCAGAGAATCACCGGTGTAATCCACAGTCACCTGCTCTTCTGCTTCTTCCTGCTCGGGGTTATTGGCGACTATAGTCAAACTGCCATCAGACAATAGCAAACGTACACCACGGTATTTTTCATTGGATAAAATCGCGGTGCGAGCAAAGGCTTGTTTCAATTCCAGGCGCGAACCTATCACCACTTTGTTACCACCGCGCGGCAATACGCGCTCATATTCGGGGAATTTGCCATCCACCAGTTTAGAGGTGAAGGTATAGTCCATCGAGGTCACACGGATATGATTGGCGCTGAGTACGACTTCAACTTGGGCAGAAGAGTCATCGAGCAAGCGGGATAATTCCAGTACGCCTTTGCGCGGCAAAATAGCCTGCACAACTTCATTGGCATTAACCGCTACTGCACGTGTACACATAGCCATACGATGACCATCTGTAGCGACAACACGCAGTTGATCCTGACGTACTTCCCACAACATACCATTCAAGTAGTAGCGAACATCTTGCTGGGCCATGGCAAATGCAGTGCGTTCAATCAAGCGTTTTACTTCTTGTTGTGCACAGCTGAAACGCAGATTACCGGGTGCATCTTCCACATTCGGAAAATCACCAGCTGGCAAGGTCGACAAGGTGAAACGGCTACGGCCGGATTTCACCAGAATACGGTTATCTTCCAGGGTAAATTCGATATTGCTGCCATCCGGCAAGGAACGACAAATATCTACTAGCTTGCGCGCCGGTACGGTGATCTCACCGGATTGGCCTGCTTGCTCGAGGGTGATGCGGCCTACAATTTCCACTTCCAAATCCGTACCGGTCAACGACAATTGATCGCCATTTAATTGAATCAATACGTTCGACAATACCGGCAGCGTTTGACGACGCTCCACCACACCAGCTACCAGTTGTAAGGGTTTCAGCAAGGCTTCGCGAGATACGGCAAATTTCATGTGATGGTCTCTTTGGTAATCTTCCGGGACTTATTTAGGTTTTATCTCAGTGTGCAACAAAGAACGTAATTATCTTTTAACTATAAAATCAAGTAGTTAGAGAGCGTAACAAGTTTTTCATATCCTCGCGGATATCTGCTGTCTCTTCCTGCAATTCTTTAATTTTTCGACAAGCGTGCAAAACAGTTGTATGGTCGCGACCACCAAAGGCTTCGCCTATTTCCGGCAAACTGTGGTTGGTCAACTCTTTCGCCAAAGCCATAGCCACCTGACGCGGACGCGCCACTGAACGACTGCGACGCTTGGAAATCATATCGTTCATTTTGATTTTGTAGTATTCACATACAACCCGCTGGATATTGTCGATACCGACTTGTTTATCCTGCAGGGCTAACAGATCTTTCAGGGCTTCACGCACCAGCTCAACATCAATTGCCCGACCGGTAAAATTGGCGCTGGCAATCACCCGCTTGAGTGCACCTTCCAAATCACGGACATTGGCACGGATACGTTGGGCGATAAAGAACGCCGCTTCATGGGGCAGGTCTATATTCACCTGCTCCGCCTTTTTCATCAAAATGGCAACCCGGGTTTCCAGTTCGGGTGGCTCTACTGCCACGGTTAAACCCCAACCGAAGCGCGACTTGAGCCGCTCCTCAAGGCCATTAATTTCTTTGGGGAAGCGGTCACAGGTGAGGATAATCTGACGACCACCTTCGAGCAATGAATTAAAGGTGTGAAAGAATTCTTCTTGTGAACGCTCTTTACCAGCGAAAAATTGGATGTCATCAATTAACAGCGCATCCATGGAACGATAGTAGCGTTTGAAATCATTGATCGCATTCAGTTGCAGCGCTTTAACCATATCAGCCACAAAACGTTCGGAATGCAGGTAAACCACTTTAGCGTTGGGGTTCTTGGCAACCATGGCATTGCCCACGGCTTGCATCAAGTGAGTTTTCCCCAAGCCCACACCACCATAAATAAACAAAGGGTTGTAAGCGCCGCCTGGGTTTTCTGCCACTTGTCGTGCGGCGGCCAGACCCAACTGGTTGGACTTACCTTCCACAAAAGTCGCAAAAGTCGAACCGGCATTTAAATAATTACTGTGTTTAAGCCCACCCTCTACTTCTATATCGGCTGCAGCGCGGCCGGGGGTATCGCGGCTGGGAATATCAACTTGCGGCTCTTCGACAACAACCGCAGCGTTAACTTCATAATCACTACTTTTAGCAACAAAGTTTGCAGATTTTGACGAAGATGAATAGGTAGAAACTGCTCGAGGTTCATCATTAGCCGGAACAAAAGATAAATTATCAGTCACCGATGACCCTTGGGTGACAAATGCCGCAGACGCGGCGGCTGGAGTCTGGCGCTCAAAACGATTGCTCGCCACGGGTGGCGCCTGAAATCCGGCGGCAGGACGCGGAGCAACACCAACCGCTACTTGTAGATTGGCGTCCTGATGATAGTGCCCGGCCAGCTCGCGAATACGGTTAAGAAATTTATCTGCAACCCAATCGCAAATAAAACGATTGGGCGCTAACAAGCGCAACTCGGAAGGTGCTGCTGATTCATCAATCTGCAGTGGCCGAATCCAGGTATTGAATTGCTGCGATGGCAACTCATCCTGCAAGCTGGCGGCACATAGTTTCCAAATCGACTGCAGCAAAACAAAAACTCCCGAAACGCGACAAGCGTTAGTTGATTATTAAAAGAGAGGTAAACGGCAACAAGACGGCCAGTAGCTTCCACAGGGGAAACCCGCCGAACAATGACAAACCCAAGTGATAAATGAAACGGCTGGCGAACAATTTATACAAGGGGTAGCAAGTCTACTCTCGCCCCCTGAAGTTATCCACAGTAAAAGCCAAAATAAATTCAATAGATTGAAACTTAGCCATTAAAATTCAACCAGTTACACAACAAAAAGAAAGCGAGGGGAAATCATTTAAAATCCTTTAAAACCACAAAAACTGTGGATAAACCTGTGTACAAACCATGAATAAAATGAGGGCAACGAGGTACAAGGTGTATATAAGAAGAATTGGTGGCTTTTGTAGATTATTTGCACAAAATTATTTGCTTTAGCGATTGGCTTTCATTAAAATCCCGCCTCTTTTCGCACACCGTGTGAATTAACTCAGGATTTTTAACAGGTTTATCATGAAAAGAACTTTCCAACCCAGCAATCTGAAGCGTGTTCGCAATCACGGTTTCCGTGCTCGTATGGCTACTAAAAGTGGTCGTGCTGTTTTAGCTCGTCGTCGCGCCAAAGGCCGTGCTGAGCTGACTCGCGTTTAATTACGCCGCTTTTTGGTTCACTAGCAGTTTGTTGAAATTCGTTATTGGCAGATGTGGGATAAAGGTAGTCGATGACGGTCATTCCTAGACTATTTTTAGCGCATATATGCCAGCCGAAATAGAATTTCAACAGCCTGCTAGCTCGAATCACTCCCGAGACAACTTCTGTTTTGGTAAATCCCTTCGTTTACTTTGCGCCGCTGATTTTAAACCCGTTTTTGATAATGCCCCGCTGCGTGCCTCCCACCAGAATTTTCTGATTCTTGCCCGTTTCAACCAGCTACCCAACGGCCGACTCGGCTTGGTGATGGCGAAAAAACATATTCGCCATGCAGTGGAACGCAATCGCATCAAGCGCTTGGTACGTGAAAACTTTCGCCTGCAACAACAGGCGTTTGTTGGTGTGGATATGATAGTGCTGTCGCGCAATGGCTTGGATAAATTGTCGAATAGCGAATTTACCCAACAACTTAATCAACAATGGCAGCGAATTTTCAAAAAAATGCGCCATCATCGGTTAACATCGCAAACGCAAACTTCACCGGCAACAAAGGTGGAGCCACAGCAGGTAAACGCAGATGTTAAAACGGTTGATCACTAAGCTAAATCAGGGTCTGGTATACATAGCCGTGAAGTTACTCCACGGCTATCGCTACTTGCTTAGCCCCTGGATCGGTAATCAATGCCGGTTTTACCCGAGCTGCTCCCATTACTCGGAAGAGGCAATAATCAAGCACGGATTTTTAACAGGGACTTATCTAACCCTGCGTCGCCTACTAAAATGCCACCCCTGGCATGCAGGCGGCCTGGATCCGGTGCCCGAGGTTAACAAAACCTGTTGTTCTTCTACCCATTCACACACTACTGATGGCAGTCATTAAGATGGATTGGCAAAAAAACCTATTAATAGCGGCAATTCTCGCTACTTTATTGATGTTGGTTATCCGCTGGCACGAATTCCAGGAACAGCTTCCTGCACCGGTAGCCATTGCATCACAAAATTCTTCTCCTGCGGCAACACCAACAGGTGCCGTACCTTCAGCGACGAGCGAAATCCCTGTCGCTGCAGGTGATGTGAGTGAGGCTAAAAAAGTTGAGTTGGCGACAGCGAAACTCATCAGCGTAAAAACCGACAGCTTTGATCTGGTGATTAACCCCTTGGGTGGCGATATCACACAACTCGCCCTGCCACGTCATTTTTTGAAACTGGATACACCGGACCAACCTTTTGTCCTGCTCGACAATCGTGACAACCATACCTATCTGGCACAAAGCGGTTTGATCGGCCTGAACGGTACCGATACTGCCCAAGGTCGCCCACTGTTTAGCTCTGAACAGCAAGAATACCAACTGGCAGAAGGGCAAGATCAACTACAAGTTGATTTGGTGTTACAACAAGGCGAGGTAAAAATCACCAAGCGCTTTACCTTTACCCGCGGTGATTATTTGATCAAAGTGGATTATCTGATCGATAACCAAAGCACCAATACCTGGTCAGCCCAGCTCTACGGTCAAATCAAGCGCGACAGTCAAAACTTTGTCAAAGTCAGCGCGCTGGAAATGAACCCCTACCTGGGCGCGGCTATCACCACTGCCGATGAGAAATACAAAAAAGTCACCTTTGACGATATGACCGAAAAAGAAGAGAAGGTCAGTGTTCAAGGTGGTTGGGTCGCTATGGTGCAACATTATTTTGTCAGCGCGTGGATTCCGGATGCCACCAGTACCAATAGCTACCATTTGCGTAAATTGGGTAATACCGATCTTTATTTGATGGGTTTCACCGGCAAAGTTAACGAAGTCGCACCAGGTAGCCAAGGTGTTATCAGTGCCAACTTCTATGCCGGCCCCAAAGATACTGAACGTTTGGAGCAAATCTCCCCTTACCTCGACCTGACCGTAGACTACGGCTGGCTGTGGTGGGTAGCAAAACCGCTGTTTTGGGTATTGAAGTTTATCCACAACCTGGTAGGTAACTGGGGCTTGGCAATTATCGGCCTGACTCTCTGTGTCAAACTGCTGTTCTTCAAACTTTCTGCAACCAGCTATAAATCTATGGCGAAAATGCGTAAGTTAGCGCCGAAAATGGCTGAAATGAAAGAGCGTTATGGCGATGACCGCCAGAAGTTCTCGCAAGAAATGATGAAAATGTACAAAACCGAAAAAGTAAATCCTTTTGGTGGCTGTCTGCCGCTGCTGATTCAAATGCCGGTATTCCTTGCGCTTTACTACGTATTGATGGAATCGGTTGAGTTGCGTCACTCGCCTTTCTTCGGCTGGATTCTCGATCTGTCGGTTAAAGACCCTTACTTTGTGTTGCCGATTATTTACGGTATCACCATGTATTTTATGCAGAAGCTCAATCCGCAACCGACTGACCCTATGCAGGCGCGCATTATGCAAATGCTGCCGTTGGTATTCACGTTTATGTTCCTCTGGTTCCCGGCCGGTCTCGTACTTTACTGGGTGACTAACAATAGCCTGTCGATTTTGCAGCAGTACATCATCACCAAACAAATCGACGCAGAACCTTCTCACAAGTAAGCCGCACTATGATCATTTCCGACACCATCGCCGCCATAGCTACCGCCACTGGCCGTGGTGGTGTCGGCATAGTCCGCGTCTCCGGCCCAAAAGCCAAACAAGTCGCTGAACAACTTCTCACTGTTTCGCTCCAGCCGCGCCACGCCCATTATTGCGATTTCACCAGCCACCAAGGTGAGGTACTCGATCAGGGCATAGCGTTATTTTTCCCCGGCCCCAACTCCTTTACCGGTGAAGATGTACTTGAACTTCAGGGTCACGGCGGCCCGGTAATTCTGGATTTACTGCTGCGCGAAATCACCCAGTTGGGTATCCGCCTCGCCCGCCCCGGAGAGTTTTCCGAACGCGCCTTTTTAAATGACAAACTCGACCTCGCACAAGCCGAAGCTATTGCCGATTTAATCGACGCCACTACTGAACAGGCGGCGCGCAACGCCCTGCACTCACTGCAAGGCGCCTTCTCCAAACGCATCAACGAGTTGGTGGAAGCACTGATTCACTTGCGGATTTACGTGGAGGCTTCAATCGACTTCCCCGAAGAAGAAATCGACTTTTTAAGCGATGGCAAGGTGGCACGGGATCTGGATGGCATCATCGGCAAATTAGCCAGTGTATTTAAAGAGGCAAAACAAGGTGCGTTAGTGCGCGATGGTATGCGTGTGGTTATCGCCGGTCGCCCCAACGCGGGTAAATCCAGCCTGCTCAATGCGCTTAGCGGACGTGAATCCGCAATTGTCACCAGTATTGAAGGCACCACCCGCGATGTGCTGCGCGAGCATATCCATATCGATGGCATGCCACTGCATATCATCGACACTGCAGGCTTGCGCGAAAGTCCGGATGAGGTCGAACAAATAGGCATCCAGCGCGCCTGGCAGGAAATCCAACAGGCCGATCGAGTCCTGTTATTGATCGATAGCCGCCAAACCACGCTGACTAATCCCCATCAGATCTGGCCAGAATTTGTCGATCAACTGCCAGATCCGAGCAAAATCACCCTGGTGCGCAACAAAATTGATTTGAGTGGTGAAGCCGCAGGCTTATTTGAAACTGATGCTGCTACTTATATAGGTATTAGCGCTGCCACGGGTGCAGGTGTAGATTCACTGAAACGCCATTTGAAAAATATTATGGGTTTTAGCGACAGCGGCGAAAGTGGTTTTACCGCCCGCCGCCGCCATTTAGATGCTTTGGCGCGCGCTGAGAATTTCCTCGCCTCGGGCAAAGCCCAATTACAGGGCTACGCTGCCGGTGAACTGCTCGCGGAAGATCTGCGTCAGGCACAAAATGCGCTGGGAGAAATCACTGGTGAATTTACCCCTGATGACCTCTTGGGGCGCATTTTTAGCAGTTTTTGTATCGGTAAATAATTCATCACCCTCTATCCCCCTTCTCAAGAGGCGCTTGAATTAAGCGCCTCCTTCTCCAGCAATTCTATTTTTACTGCTACAGCTTCCGCCTCTTCTGTTAATTCAGAGTAGCGACGTATATCGCCATTGCGCTGGGCTTGCATAGCTGCCTCCAATAAAACCAGATATTGCTTCCTAAGGGTCTTGAGTGGATTGGGCTTCAAAAAACCAAACATGGCTGCTCCGCATCGGTGATAGGTTTGGGATATTGTCCTGACTTGTACCTTAAAAGCCGATACCGGGATCACTGGTGCAACAATAATAAAAACTGACTAAAAACCGCAAACCTTCCAGTAAAAGACACCTTTATTCAAGCTTATCATCATGTTTTTCCACACGCTTACACAGCTTATCCACAGTTGAATCGAGTTTTATCGTCTAAATGTTTGTTTTTAATACTATTTCGATTACTCAAATAAGCCTGTGTGTACAAACCTGTGAGTCATGGCGACAAAAGCTGGGCAGGTTTTTGGGGATAAGTGGTAATTTTCCAGATGAGTGTATAACCAAGGCTTTTATATCCAGCTTTCGAGCAGCTTAGGACCAGCTTGCGCGATGTTTTTCCAGTCCCTTATCATTCAATTAACCTATTGAAAAACAATTACTTTTTTGCCTTATCCACAGAAATATCGCGCTACATATATAACTACATCTTTTAAATACCTAAATAACAATACATATATTCATTTCATAAAATATTTTCCTTTGTTGTAACGCGAGCTGTTTTTTTGAATAAGTATCTGCTCGGATGAAGTTCAGAGTTTTCTCTGAGACACGCCGGACTTTTTCCTACAGGCGAAGCGTCCATGGGGGCTTGTCTTCCACATCCCTGTCTTAGAGGAAACTCCAAATTTTCTCTTCAACTAACGTGGGGCTAAAAAAGCATTGATTAATCCCTGTACAAGTTTTGTGCAAACCGCTGACAAGCCCTATAATGTCGCCCCTTTTGTCCCTCGCCTGTCCAAGGTATTAGTACGCAGCCCGGCTGCAAGGTAGTAAGCGATGATTTTCCCGGATCGTTTTGATGTGATTGTGATCGGCGGCGGCCATGCCGGTACTGAGGCCTGTCTGGCGGCAGCGCGCATGGGCTGTAAAACCTTATTGCTCTCGCACAACATCGAAACCCTCGGCCAAATGTCTTGTAACCCAGCGATTGGCGGGATTGGCAAAAGCCATCTGGTAAAAGAAATTGACGCCATGGGCGGTGCTATGGCACTCGCTACCGACAAAGGCGGCATCCAATTCCGCGTACTTAATGCGCGCAAAGGCCCCGCTGTGCGCGCAACTCGCGCTCAGGCCGACCGAATCCTCTACAAAGCCGCGATCCGTGAAACCCTGGAAAATCAGGAAAACCTATGGATTTTCCAACAAGCCGCTGACGACTTGATTGTGGAAAACGATCAGGTTCGCGGAGTGGTTACGCAGATGGGCTTGAAATTTATGGCCAATCAAGTCGTCTTGACTGCCGGTACTTTCCTCGGTGGTTTGATCCACATCGGCATGCAAAATTATTCCGGTGGTCGCGCGGGTGATCCGCCGTCGATTGCACTGTCAAAACGCCTGCGCGAATTGCCGCTACGCGTGGATCGTTTAAAAACCGGTACGCCGCCGCGGGTTGATGCGCGTACCGTCGATTTGGCTGTGCTGGAAAAACAGTATGGCGATGAACCGCGTCCGGTGATGTCGGTGATGGGCAATCGCGCCATGCAGCCGCAACAAATTTGCTGCTACATCACCCACACCAATGAAAAAACCCACGACGTGATTCGTCGCAATCTCGATCGCTCGCCCATGTACTCGGGTGTGATCGAAGGCATCGGCCCGCGTTACTGCCCATCGATCGAAGATAAAATTCACCGCTTCGCGGATAAGGATTCACACCAGGTATTTATCGAGCCCGAAGGTTTGACTACCCACGAGCTTTATCCAAATGGAATTTCCACCAGCTTGCCGTTTGATGTGCAGTTGGAAATCGTGCGCTCGATGAAAGGGTTTGAAAACGCCCACATCCTGCGCCCGGGTTACGCCATTGAATACGATTATTTCAATCCGCAGGATTTGCAACACAGTCTGGAAACCAAAGTGATTGGCGGATTATTTTTTGCCGGCCAAATCAATGGCACCACCGGTTACGAAGAAGCGGGTGCGCAAGGTTTGCTTGCGGGAATAAACGCGGCGCTGCGCGCGCAAGAAAAAGCGGCATGGTGCCCAACCCGCGATCAAGCTTACGTCGGTGTATTGGTTGACGACTTGATTACGCTTGGCACCAAAGAACCCTACCGTATGTTTACCAGCCGCGCGGAATATCGTTTATTGCTGCGTGAAGACAATGCCGATTTGCGCCTCACCGAAAAAGCACGCGAATTTGGTTTGATCAGCGATGCCCAGTGGAAAATTTTCTGCGATAAGCGCGAGCAGATTGCACTTGAACAAGAGCGTCTGCGTTCCACCTGGATTCAAGCTGGCTCGGCTGAAGCAGAAGTAGTTGAGCAAAAAATCCAAACTAAATTAACGCGCGAATACAGTTTGATGGATTTGCTGCGTCGCCCCGAATTGAGCTACAGCGATATCGCCTCACTCAAGGGTGAAGCTATCGCCAATGAAGCGGCGGCCGAACAAGTTGAGATTGAGGCAAAATATTCCGGCTATATCGAACGTCAGCAAGAAGATGTGGATCGTTTGCGTGCCTATGAAAATACCATTATCCCGGATGACTTTGATTATTCAGTGGTGGATGGTTTGTCGAATGAGGTCAAACAAAAATTGACCGCTGCGCGGCCACAAACGCTAGCTCGTGCCGCGCGAATTTCCGGCATTACGCCAGCGGCGATTTCGCTGGTGCTGATTTATCTGAAAAAACGCGGTGTTTTAAAACGCTTGCAGGAAGATGCTCCGGAACAACAAGCATCGTAATTGTGAAAAATCGATGGGTATCGCTTAGGCTCCACCCATCCTACAAAAAGCCTATAGCGAATTTATTAAAGAGAGACGAGTGACGGATTTAAACACTGAATTACGCGCGCAATTGTTGCGCGGCGCCATTGAGATGTCGGTAGCGCTGAGTGAAAGCCAAATTGAAAAGTTGTTGGCCTATGTGCGCGAGTTCGAAAAATGGAACAAAGCCTATAATCTATCGGCGGTGCGCGATATTCGCCAAATGGTAGCGCGGCATCTGCTGGATAGCTTAAGTGTGGTGCCTTGGTTCACGGACAATAAAAAATTTTCCGCTACGCGGGTAATTGATGTCGGCACCGGCGGCGGTCTGCCGGGAATTCCATTAGCTATTATGTTTCCTGAAAAGTTTTTTACCCTGCTCGATAGCAACGGTAAAAAGACCCGCTTTTTATTTCATGTTAAAACCCTGTTGGGTTTAACGAATGTGACTGTTGAGAATCGGCGGGTAGAAGAGTTTCAGCCGGAGCAAAAATTTGATGCAGTGATTAGCCGTGCGTTTGCCAGTTTGCAAGATATGACCGACGGTTGTGCGCATATGTTGGCATCGGGCGGAATTTTTCTGGCGATGAAAGGAATCTTCCCGCAAGATGAACTTGCACCTATCGCCGACAACATTGAATTGCTAGAAAGTGTAAAACTGTTGGTTGCCGAAACAGATGGCGAACGCCACTTGTTGGTCTTGCAACCGAAACAATAAAAATTTTCAACCACTGTGTGGTTATAGGATTTTCACTTGACCAAGATATACGCTATTGCCAATCAAAAAGGTGGAGTTGGTAAAACAACCACCTGCGTGAATTTAGCAGCATCACTGGTAGCGACAAAAAAGCGTGTCTTGCTGGTGGATCTCGACCCACAGGGCAATGCCACTATGGGCAGTGGTGTCAATAAAAACGAAGTGGAATTATCCATTTACGATGTACTGACCGAGCGCGAGTCGATTAATAACTGTTTGGTTTTATCTGAGAGCGGTAAGTATCAGGTGTTACCTGCCAACGGCGATTTAACGGCGGCCGAAGTAGAAATGTTAGCGCTCGACAACAAAGAGCGCCGTTTGCAAAATGCATTGAACCAGGTGCGTGAACAATTTGATTACATACTGATCGACTGCCCGCCTTCGCTCAATATGCTTACCCTCAACGCCTTGACCGCCTGCGACGGCGTCATTATTGCCATGCAATGTGAATACTATGCGCTGGAAGGTTTGTCCGCGCTGGTGGGCACCATCAATCAAATTCAAAAACTGCTCAACCCGAATTTAAAAATCGAAGGTTTGCTGCGCACCATGTATGATCCGCGCAATAGTTTGACCAACGATGTATCGGCGCAGTTGCAGCAGCATTTTGGCGATCGTTTGTATCGCACTTGCATTCCACGCAATGTGCGTTTGGCGGAGGCGCCCAGTTTTGGTATGCCAGTATTGGCGTTTGATCGTCAGTCCAAAGGCGCAATTGCGTATTTGGCATTGGCGGGTGAAATTTTGCGGCGCAATGAAAGTAGCGAAAAAACGGCTGCTGCCGCAGAAACTATTTAATAAAATTTTTAACAAGGCGAAAGCAGATGTCGACTAAACGCAAAGGATTAGGAAAAGGTTTGGATGCACTTTTGAGTGCAGGTTTGGGTGTTACCTCACCCGCGCCGGAAATGCCACTTGATCCTGCCGATGTGGATAGCAAACTCGATTACCGCGACGGCAAACTTGCCCATTTACCGGTTGAATTAATTCAGCGCGGTAAATATCAACCGCGCCGCGATATGCACACCGAAGCTCTGGAAGAGTTGGCGGAATCAATTAAAGCCCAGGGTGTGATGCAGCCGATTGTGGTGCGTCCGATTGGTGAAGGTCGCTACGAAATTATCGCCGGTGAGCGTCGCTGGCGTGCGACCCAGATCGCCGGTTTGGATAAAATCCCTGCGGTAATTCGCGATGTGCCCGATGAAGCCGCGATTGCTATGGCGTTGATCGAAAACATCCAGCGCGAAAATCTCAATCCGATCGAAGAAGCGGTTGCGCTGAAACGTTTGCAAGATGAGTTTGAATTGACCCACGCGGAAGTTGCGCAAGCGGTGGGTAAATCGCGCACCACCATCACCAACTTGTTACGTCTGATTGCGTTGAGTGAAGAGGTCAAAACCCTGCTTGAACATGGCGACCTGGAAATGGGCCATGCGCGTGCACTGCTGACACTTGATGATGAAACCCAACGAGCTATTGCACGCCAAATTGTGGCTAAAGGTTTATCGGTACGGCAGACGGAAGCGTTGGTACGTTTGCATCAGGAGGGGAAAAACCCTGACAAAGTAAAACCGGAAGTAGTGGTATCGGCCGATATTCGCCGATTGCAAGATCAGCTTTCAGACACTTTGGGCGCGGGAGTAGAGATCCAACACGGTGCCAAAGGCAAAGGTAAGCTGGTGATTAGCTATAACTCGCTTGACGAATTGGATGGAATTCTCGGGCATATTAAATAAATTCAGTTTTTTACCCGTCGTGTCGGCACCTGTCGCCAAGGTGCCCTTTCCCAATATCTAGTTATGAATTCCAATCTGAAACACTACTTGCAGTTATCGATAAATCGATCAGTAAATTTACAACAAATTTACTAGTCAGTTTTTACCTTTGGTGCTAGCACGAAGGTTGCTGCTGGGGTGCTTAATCACTATAATGCGCCACGTTTGGGCGCACGAAGCATCGATTTGTTACTAATGGTAATAAACGATTCTTTGTGACAGAATGCCGCCGCAAAAAACGGAGGGCTATAAAACCATGTCGCGTTATCTCAAAGGGCGTGACGCTGCTCTTCGAACAATAGCAATCCAGCTGGTGGTTAGTGTGATGATCGGCTTGGCTGGTCTGGCGATCAATAATCCAATCGCGATCGCTTTGTTCACTGGTGGAATTATTTGTGTGATAGCCAATTTATGGCTGGCACTAGTGGCGTTTCGTCCCCCATTGGGCGCGCCAACCCAAAAAATCCTGGCGGCTTTTTACGTCGGTGAGTTGGGAAAGTTTGTTATCACAGCCTTATTATTTTTGCTCGCGTTCAAGCAGATTGCGTTGCTAAAACACGCTCCTTACGCCGCAACTATGATTCTGGCTTATGTGTTGGTTCAGGCAATTGCCTGGCTATATCCACTAGTTCGCAGCGCCGCTGGCCGCAGTTAGTGTGAACCGATTTCAACTTTGGTCATTTGGAACTTAACGATGTCATCCGCCGAACACGCAGAAGCAATCACGTCCTCAGAATATATCAAGCACCACCTTACCAATCTGACCTATGGCAAATTGCCTGACGGTACCTGGGGTTTTGCCCACAGTGGTGATGAAGCAGCACAAATGGGTTTCTGGGCAGTCAATGTCGATACCATGGGTTGGTCTCTGGTACTTGGCATTGTATTTTTCCTGTTGTTTCGCAGTGTGGCGAAAAAAGCGACTAGCGATGTACCAAGTGGTTTCCAAAACGGTATAGAAGCGGTTGTTGAGTTTGTTGATAACAGCGTAAAAGGCATGTTTCCTTATAAAAGCGCTGTTGTTGGTCCCTTGGCGTTAACTATTCTGGTGTGGGTATTCTTTATGAATGCCATGGACTTGATTGCGATCGACTTACTGCCAAAAACTGCAGAGTTGTTTGGTGTTCATGTATTAGGCGCAGATCCTCACTCGGTATTCTTCAAGGTTGTACCATCAACTGATCCCAACATTACTTTGGGTATGGCCGCTACCGTCTTCCTCCTGATTCTTTTCTTCAGTATTCGTGAAAAAGGCATTTTAGGTTTTGCTAAAGAGCTGACTTTACACCCTTTCAGCAGCAGTAACTTTATTGTGCAAACCCTGCTGATTCCGGTAAATCTGGTGCTCGAATTATCTAACCTTATTGCTAAGCCAATATCGCTCGGTCTGCGTTTGTTTGGCAACCTTTACGCCGGTGAAGTAATTTTTATCCTGATTGCAATTATGATCGGCGTAAATTTGGTTCTGGGTGTATTTGGTATGTCACTGCAGATTGTCTGGGCATTGTTCCACATCCTGATCATCGCCTTGCAAGCCTTTATCTTTATGGTACTAACCATTGTATATATGAGCATGGCGTTCCAAACGGATGAGCAACACTAGTTTTAATATTTATTGTTTTTTTGGTTTTTGTTTTTCGTTTTTTATTTTTATCAACTTAAGTAGGAGAAAACACTGTGACTGAAGCAACAGCTTTGATTTATTTGGCAGGTGCACTGGTAATCGGTTTGGGCGCAATCGGCGCTGCAATCGGTGTAGCACTCTTGGGTGGCAAATTTTTGGAAGGCGCTGCACGTCAACCAGAATTACTGCCAATGTTGCGTACCCAGTTCTTCGTAGTGATGGGTCTGGTGGATGCGGTTCCAATGATTGGTGTTGGTATCGGCATGTACATTTTGTTTGCTGTTGTTTAAGTACTGCTCGCCAACAACATTTAATCCCTTTAACAAAGGCATTCAACTGTGAACCTTAATGCAACTTTCATCGGTCAGATAGTGGCGTTTGCCATTTTCATTTACCTGACACAACGCTTTGTGTGGCCACCCATTGTTGCGGCAATGGCAGAGCGCACCAAGCGTATCGCTGATGGGCTCCAGGCTGCAGATAAAGCCGAAAAAGATCTCGAATTGGCCAAAAAGAAAGTGGTTGAGCAACTGACTTCTGCCAAGAAAGAAGCTGCTGCCATTATCGATCAAGCTAACAAGCGCGCTATCGAAGTTGTTGAAGAAGCAAAAGAGAAAGCGCGCGTAGAAGCTGAGCGTATCAAGGCCTCTGCCCAAGCGGAAATTGAACAGGCAACAGCACGCGCGAAAGAAGAATTGCGCAGCAAAGTAGTTGTTCTTGCTCTGGCGGGTGCGGAAAAAATTCTTGAATCTTCTATCGATCAAAATGCTCACAACGAGTTGGTTAATAAACTCGCTGCAGAGCTCTAAGAGAGGTAGACATGGCTGAACTAACCACCTTGGCTAGGCCTTACGCCAAAGCAGCATTTGAATACGCCATCGCTGCGAATAAATTGCAGTCATGGTTTGAAGCTCTGGAAGTTTCAGCCGCCGTTGCAGAACAGGATCAGGTTAAAAAAGCCTTGGCTGTTTCTGGTCTTTCTGCGGCGCAAAAAGCTTCCGTTTTTGTACAAGTGTGTGGTGATCACCTGGATCAGAATCAACAGAATTTCATCCACACCCTTGCGAGCAATAAACGTTTGGCACTCTTGCCGTTTGTGAAAGAGCTGTTTGCCAAAATGAAAGCCCAGCAAGAAAAAACCATCGATGTTGAGGTAACCGCAGCGTTTGAGTTGCCGGTTGACTTGATAAACAAATTGGCTCAAGCACTGAGTGCCAAATTGGATCGTAAAGTCAGTGTTCAGGGTTCGGTAGATAAGAGCCTGCTGGGTGGTGTTGTTATCCACACCGGCGACATGGTGATTGACGGTTCAGTCCGTGGGCGCTTGGCTAAACTCGCCGAAGCAATGAAATCCTAATCTTTGGGGTTGAGGAACAGAGCATGCAGCAACTGAATCCTTCTGAAATCAGTGAAATCATCAAGCAGCGTATTGCTGGTCTTGAGTTTTCAACAGAAGCTCAAAACGAAGGTACTGTCGTTTCCGTAACTGACGGTATTATTCGCATTCATGGTCTCGCCGATGTTATGTACGGTGAGATGATCGAATTTGAAGGCGGAATTTACGGGATGGCACTGAACCTGGAGCGCGACTCTGTTGGTGCAGTAATTCTCGGCGATTACCGCGGTGTGGCCGAAGGCCAGAAATGTAAGTGTACCGGTCGTATTCTGGAAGTGCCTGTTGGTCCGGAACTGCTGGGTCGCGTAGTAGACGCGCTGGGCAATCCCATCGACGGTAAAGGTCCGCTGAACACCAAAATGACTGATGCGGTTGAAAAAATTGCACCGGGCGTAATTTGGCGTAAGTCAGTTGACCAACCAGTACAAATCGGTTTGAAAGCGATCGATGCCATGGTCCCTATCGGCCGCGGCCAGCGCGAGTTGATCATCGGTGACCGTCAAATCGGTAAAACCGCCATTGCGGTTGATGCGATCATCAACCAAAAAGGTTCTGGTATTAAGTGTATTTATGTGGCGATTGGCCAAAAAGCCTCTTCGGTAGCCAGCGTAGTGCGCAAGCTGGAAGAGAACGGCGCGATGGATCACACCATTGTGATTGCAGCGACTGCTTCTGACCCAGCGTCCATGCAATTCCTGGCCGCATTTGCCGGCTGTACCATGGGTGAATACTTCCGTGATCGCGGTCAAGACGCACTGATCATTTATGATGACTTGACCAAGCAAGCTTGGGCTTACCGTCAAATCTCGCTGTTGTTACGTCGTCCACCGGGCCGTGAAGCCTATCCTGGCGACGTGTTCTATCTCCACTCCCGTCTGCTCGAGCGCGCCTCTCGCGTAAGCGAAGCTTATGTTGAGAAATTCACCAAGGGTGAAGTGACAGGCAAAACCGGTTCCTTGACTGCATTGCCGATCATCGAAACTCAAGCGGGTGACGTGTCTGCATTCGTTCCAACCAACGTGATTTCTATTACCGATGGACAGATTTTCCTTGAATCGTCCATGTTCAACTCGGGCATTCGCCCGGCGATGAACGCCGGTATTTCGGTATCGCGCGTGGGTGGTGCGGCACAAACTAAAGTGGTTAAAAAGCTGTCCGGCGGTATCCGTACCGCGTTGGCACAATACCGCGAATTGGCTGCCTTCTCGCAATTTGCTTCTGATTTGGACGAAGCGACCAAATCACAATTGGAACACGGTCAACGTGTAACTGAATTGATGAAGCAAAAGCAATTTGCGCCGATGAGTGTTGGTCAAATGGCTTTGGTACTTTACGCGGCTAACGAAGGTCATCTCAAAGATATCGACGTGAGCAAGGTGCTTGATTTTGAAGCGGCACTCTTGTCGTTTGCCAGCTCGGAATACGCTGACACTATGGCGCAGATTGATGCCACCGGTGATTGGAATGGCGAGCTCGAAGGCAAATTCAAAGAGTTGATCACCAAGCTGAAAGCAAGCCGCACCTGGTAATTTGGCGGCCATAAAACCGATGATTATCGGTTTTATGGCTCAGCGTCTTAGGCCGTTAACCTGAGTTCGAGAGTATGGCAAGCACTAAAGAAATTCGGACGCAAATTTCGAGCGTCAAAAGCACGCAGAAAATTACCAGCGCGATGGAAATGGTCGCTGCCAGTAAAATGCGTCGTGCGCAAGAGCGTATGCAGTTGGGCAAGCCTTACGCCAACCGTATTCGCGAAGTAGTCGGGCATTTGGCTAACGCTAATCCCGAATACAAACACCTGTTTATGAAAGAACGCGAAGTCAAACGCGTGGGTTACATTCTGGTGTCCAGTGATCGTGGTCTCTGTGGTGGCTTAAACACTAACCTGTTTAAAGCAGCCATCCGTGATATGAAAGGCTGGAACGATCAGAAAATCGCTATTGATCTGTGTCTTGTCGGCGCCAAAGCGGCACAATTTTTCAGAAGTTTCGGTGGCAATGTTGTTGCTTCCACCCGTGATATCGGCGAAGCCCCGACGGTTTCCGATCTGATCGGTAGTGTGAAGGTGATGCTCGATGCTTTTGAACAAGGCAAGATCGACAAGCTGTATATGGTGAGTAACGATTTCGTGAATACCATGACCCAGTCGCCTAAAGTTCGCCAATTGTTGCCTTTGGTTGCCGAAGAAAATACCAAGTTGAAACATCACTGGGATTATATCTACGAGCCAGATGCCGAGTTCCTGTTAAAGGGTTTGTTGACTCGTTTTATCGAATCACAAGTGTATCAAGCAGTGGTTGAGAACGCCGCCTGTGAACAAGCCGCGCGTATGATTGCAATGAAAAGCGCAACCGACAACGCCGGTGAATTGATTGATAGCTTGAAACTGATTTACAACAAAGCGCGTCAAGCAGCGATTACCCAGGAACTGTCTGAAATTGTGGGTGGTGCGGCAGCGGTTCAGTAAGCTGCCCCGTCCAGACAGGCTAACGATTTTTTGTATTTAAACCTTCAGCCCCTTGAGTTTTATTAAAAGGGATCTGGAATTTCTGGAACAAAGAGGAACCGGAAATGAGTAGCGGACGTATCGTTCAGATTATCGGCGCCGTTATCGATGTGGAATTCCCACGCGATGCAGTGCCTAAAGTTTATGATGCACTGGTTATCACCGATGGCAACCTGACCCTCGAAGTGCAACAGCAATTAGGCGACGGCGTCGTGCGCACTATTGCTCTTGGTTCCTCCGAAGGTTTGCGTCGCGGTTTGGTTGTTACCAATACCAACGAACCGATCAAAGTACCCGTAGGTAAAGAAACCCTCGGTCGTATTATGGATGTTCTGGGTAATCCTATCGACGAGTGCGGCCCTATCGGCGAACAAGAGCGTATGCAAATTCACCGCGCTGCGCCCAAGTACGAAGAACTGGCTGCCTCTGAAGAGTTGCTCGAAACTGGTATCAAAGTAATCGACTTGGTGTGCCCTTTCGCCAAAGGCGGTAAGGTCGGTCTGTTCGGTGGTGCTGGTGTAGGTAAAACCGTAAACATGATGGAACTCATCAACAACATCGCTAAAGAACACAGCGGTTTGTCGGTGTTTGCCGGTGTGGGTGAGCGTACCCGTGAAGGGAACGACTTCTACCACGAGATGAAAGACTCTAACGTAGTCGACAAAGTAGCCATGGTATACGGCCAGATGAACGAGCCGCCCGGCAACCGTTTGCGCGTAGCCTTGACTGGTTTGACCATGGCGGAAAAATTCCGCGATGAAGGTAAGGACGTTCTGTTGTTCGTCGACAATATTTACCGCTACACCCTGGCCGGTACCGAAGTATCTGCACTGCTCGGCCGTATGCCGTCAGCGGTAGGTTACCAGCCAACATTGGCGGAAGAGATGGGCGTTCTGCAAGAGCGTATTACCTCTACCAAAATTGGCTCGATCACCTCTGTACAAGCAGTATATGTACCTGCGGATGACTTGACCGACCCGTCGCCAGCAACCACCTTTGCGCACTTGGACTCAACTGTAGTACTGAGCCGTGATATTGCTGCAAAAGGTATTTACCCGGCGATCGACCCATTGGATTCCACTTCACGTCAGTTGGACCCAATGATCATTGGTCAGGATCACTACAACGTGGCGCGCGGTGTACAAACCGTATTGCAACGTTACAAAGAGCTGAAAGATATTATTGCGATTCTGGGTATGGATGAATTGTCAGAAGAAGACAAACAAACCGTATCCCGTGCACGTAAAATCGAGCGCTTCCTGTCACAACCTTTCCACGTAGCAGAAGTATTTACCGGTTCACCAGGCAAATACGTTCCACTGAAAGAAACCATTCGTGGTTTCAAAGGTTTGTTGGCAGGTGATTACGACCATTTGCCAGAACAAGCTTTCTACATGGTTGGTTCTATTGACGAAGCTGTAGAAAAAGCAGGCAAACTCAAGTAATCCCTCACCCCGCGCCCGGCGCGGGGTTTGTGTGCTGTTCTGTTTAAGTGCAGTTTATTCAAGTGAAGAGACACTAGTATGGCCATGACTATTCAATGCGATATCGTCAGTGCTGAGCGTGAAATTTTCTCCGGTATTGTGGAGATGGTAATTGCCACCGGTACTCTGGGTGACATAGGTATTGCCTATGGCCACGCGCCCTTGTTGACCGGTATCAATCCTGGCCCAGTGCGTCTTATTAAACAAGGCGGCGCCGAAGAAGTGTTTTTTGTATCCGGCGGCTATTTGGAGGTTCAGCCCTATCATGTAACTGTGCTGGCAGACACTGCTTTGCGCGCCGATGATATGGATGAAGCTGCCGCTCTGGAAGCACAACAATTGGCACAACATCAGCTGTCGGAACAATCCAAAGAGATTGATTTCCAACGTGCTGCCGCCCAATTGGCAGAAGCTGCTGCTCAATTGCGCACCTTGCAAGCGATCAAAAGAAAAGCAGGCAAGTAAGCAGTTGATGAGTTTTACAAAAAGGCGACTTTCGAGTCGCCTTTTTTATTAGAATCTTTCCCTCCCTACAGACTCGATTGGTTATTCACGCTAAAGGACTCCACCATGCTCGATATTCTCATTCTCGCTGCCGGTAAAGGTACCCGCATGCGCTCCGATTTGCCCAAAGTGTTGCACCCGATTGGCGGCAGAGCCTTGGTGCAACATGTGGTTGATACCGCGCGTCAGGTGGGCGGCGAGCAAATTCTGATTATCGTTGGCCACGGTGCGGAAAAAGTCGAAGAAAAAATGGCAGCGCCCGATGTGAAATTTGTCCTGCAAGCCCAGCAACTCGGCACTGGCCACGCGGTACAACAAGCACTGCCCCACCTTAGAAATGATGCAACCGTATTAATCCTCTACGGAGATGTGCCGCTGACACGCGCGGAAACCCTGCAAAAATTAATCGCCGGTGTGGACGAAACCCAAATGGGTTTGCTCACCGTGAATATGCAAGATCCAACCGGCTACGGTCGAATTGTGCGCGATAATTCCGGCGCAGTGATTGCGATTGTCGAGCACAAAGATGCGAGCGACGCGCAGAAAAAAATCGCCGAGATCAATACCGGCATCATGGCCGTCAAAGCAGTGCATTTACAAAAATGGTTACCGCAATTAAAAAACAATAATGCCCAGGGCGAATTTTATCTGACTGACATTATTGCGATGGCCAAAGCCGATGGTGTTGCGATCCATGTTGAACAACCCAATGCGGTTGAAGAAGTTGAAGGTATAAATAATCGTCAACAACAGGCGGCACTTGAACGTTTTTATCAAAAACAAAAAGCCAATGAGTTGATGGTAGCGGGTGTGACTCTACTCGATCCATCGCGCATTGATATTCGCGGCAACCTAACCGCAGGCCGCGATGTGGTTATCGATGTGAATTGTGTATTTGAAGGCGATGTTGTCTTGGGTGATGGTGTAGTCATTGAGCCCAACTGCGTGATTATCAATAGCAAAATTGGTGCGGGAACCCACATCAAAGCCTTCAGCCATATTGAAGAAGCGGTGATGGCAGCTGATTGCGATATCGGCCCTTACGCGCGTTTGCGCCCGGGCACTGATCTGTCCGATGAAGTGAAAATTGGCAACTTTGTCGAGACTAAAAAAGCCGTGATCGCCAAGGGCAGTAAAGTGAATCACCTGAGTTATATTGGCGATGCCAAGGTCGGCAGTAAGGTGAATGTGGGTGCTGGAACTATCACCTGTAATTACGACGGCGTGAATAAATTTAAAACCGAAATTGGCGACAACGCGTTTATTGGTTCCAATTCGGCATTGGTCGCACCGGTAAAAATTGGTGCGGGCGCCACTGTAGGGGCGGGTTCGATTATCACCAAAGATGTTGAAGATAGAGAACTGGCAATTGCACGCAGCAAGCAGCGCAATATTCAGGGTTGGGAACGTCCAACAAAAAAATAAATCAAAAGATGAAAAATGAAACGAGGCCAAGTGCCTCGTTTTTTATGGAATCTATCTCGTGTTTTTATGGAGAGCCGCATGCACATGAGAGTAAGTACCAAACTTTGGCTGGCATTTGTCGGCACCATAGCGCTATGTGTATTGGCGCTTTATCTGTTGCTGCATAACAGTTTGCGCCAAGGATTTTTGGATTACACCTCAAAGCAATCTGTGCAACGGTTAGAAATATTGCGCAGTGCACTTTCAAATGTTTATCGCGAAGAAGGTTCCTTTGATGCACTTGAGGCCAATCCATCGCGCTGGCTCAATTTAAAAGAAATTATTTTTGCAGAAAGCGATTCCCTGTTTGATGGCCTGCCGCCAGCGCAACGCGCTGGGGAAAATGCGCCACGCGCCTATTACCGTGAGTTTGTCAGCAGTATCAGTTTGCATGACGCGGATAAAAAATTATTGCTGGGTGTTAATAAACCCAACCAAACCCTGGACTGGATTCCAGTGACCAATGCAAACCAGCTAGTCGGTTTTATCAGCTTTGTAAAACCCATCGTCGTGAGCCGTCAACAAGACCAGAATTTTATCCAGCACCAATTTAAAATTTTCAGCATCATCAGTTTATTTGTATTGGTGATTGCGACGATTGTTGCAACCTTCCTGGCGCGACGAATCAGCCAGCCATTGACTACTCTTGCGCAAAAAGCCCATGCCTTGGCCTCTGGTGATTATTCGCAAACAATTCCGGTTACCACCCAGGATGAAATCGGCCAACTCTGCAATAGTTTTAATCAGCTCAGTGAAGCGCTGGCGGCCAACCAACACTTGCGTGCGCTCTGGGTTGCCGATATTTCCCATGAAATGCGCACGCCGCTCTCCGTATTGAAAGTACAAATTGAAGCCATGCAAGATGGTATTAGACCTGCCAATCATGAAAATCTGGCGTTGCTGTATGACAAGGTTTTGGGCTTGAGCAATTTGATCGATGATTTATTTGAACTGTCGTTGTCTGACGTGGGCGCACTTAGCTACAACAAACAAACTATTTCTCTCGCACCTTTGGTCAAAACCTGCGTTCAACATTTTCAAGTGAAAGCGCAAGCGGCGGATTTAACGTTAAAAGACAATATCGATGTAACTCAGGACTACTCAATAGTCGCTGATAGCGACCGACTGCAACAGTTATTCAGCAACCTGTTGGAAAACTCCATTCGTTACACCGATGCTGGTGGTGAGATTCAAGTGGGTATCAACACAGGTGATACGCATATTGTCATCACCATTGATGACAGCCCTCCGGGTGTTGCTCCAGAGCAGCAGGATAAAATTTTTGAGCGACTTTTCCGGTTGGAAAATTCGCGCAGTCGCGCAACCGGTGGAGTGGGTTTGGGGTTGGCGATTTGTAGAAATATCGTCAATGCACATCAAGGCAAAATTACGGCAGGTACGTCGGATTTGGGTGGATTGCAAATTTGCATCGAGTTACCCAAAGCCCAACAATAAATATTCATCGCGTTTATTAAGGATGTAAAGATGCAAACATCACCGTTGATTTGTTTGGTTGAAGATGAAGTCGATTTGGCAAAATTGATGGCTGATTATCTCAATGCCAGTAATTTCCAAACGATTGTATTTAATCGTGGCGATGAAGCGCATCGTTGGTTGCAGCAAAACGAACCGGCATTAATTTTGTTGGATTTGATGTTGCCCGGTATGGATGGTTTGGAAATTTGTAAGCATCAGCGCCAACACTCGGCGGTGCCCATTATTATGATGACCGCCAAAGTTGAAGAAATTGACCGGTTATTAGGGCTTGAATTGGGTGCGGACGATTATGTGTGCAAACCATTTAGTGCACGTGAAGTAGTAGCGCGTGTTAAAGCGGTATTGCGCCGCAGCTTTCACACGCCACAAGAATCTGCTGCAACAGCGCCAGTTGTTATTGATGAGCAGAGCATGAGCCTGCGAGTTTTCAATCAGGTAGTTGAATTGACCAACGTGGAATTTCAATTGTTTTCCCTGCTCTATTCCCAGCCCGGCAGGATTTTTTCCCGCCAATATATCCTCGACAATATCTATCAGGACTACCGCGTGGTGGGTGATCGCACGGTAGATGGGCACATCAAAAAATTGCGCAAAAAACTCAACGATGCCAACGATCAGGTTGAGTTGATCCGCTCAGTTTATGGCGCTGGATACAAATACGAAGCACCTTAGCCGGGCAAACCAGCGCACTGTTCTTCCCCCCGCAAAAGACACAATTCATTCACAATTCACGCATTTTGCTTCCTCATTTGAGGTCTAGATTGGCACCTGTAGACCACAACCACAGAGGAACAATGTCATGAAAAAGTTAATTATCGCCGGTTTGATTGTTGGCAGTATCGCCTGTGCAACGTTTGTTTTCGCAAAAGACTGGAGCGGCGCGGCCAACTGGAATAGCAATAGCGGTTGGACATCTGGCCATCAGCGTTTTGTAGCGGAATTAAATCTGGATACTGAACGTGCCGAAAAGATGTCGGCTATCCTCGACTCATACCGCGAAATACCCAAGCTGTACTTCACCAACCAAAGCGACAAAATTCCGGAATTTCTTGCGCAAAAAGAAGCGGAATTAGCCACGCTCTTAACGCCGGAAGAATTGGCGCAATTCAAACAGTCATTTGCTGAATGGGCCAAAACTAAAAAATTCGGCTTTATGTCGTTTTCATACAGCCAACCACAATCACACCAGCAAGCTCCCACATCACCCCTGCCTGAAACCTTGCGCCGGGAAATCCGCAAGACCTTTGATAACGAATTGATGCAACTGCGCCAGCAATTGCAGCAACAAACATTAAACGCGTGATCCAATAAAGCACTGAAGGAAAGACCGTCATAGCAATGACGACTATGACGGGATCCAGAGCTCCAACAATAATACTCGTGAGAAAAAAATGAATTTGCGCACTATTTCTACCATTACCCTATCGGTTGCTTTTGCCGTATTGCTGATTACCGGCGTGCTTTTGTACGCAACACCTTACAATTATTTTGTCGGCTCACTGCATATCTGGGGCGCGGTGCTATTTCTGGTTTGCATTGTGTTGCACATTAAACACAATGCAAAAACCTACAAAAACCATATGCAAAAGCGGTCGGGTAAATGGTCAATGGGTTTGGCGATTGCAGGCATAATCCCGTTGGTGATGGGGCTGACTTTTAATTTGCCGCCGGTCTCATCGGTTGCGACCTTTGGTTACAACCTAAAAAAATCTGCTGAGCCGGATAAACGCGAATACACACTCATCGATTTAAGTGCCGATACCAGTTCGCCAAAGTTGCATGTGTTTTTTAAAGCTGGCCGAGAGTATCACTCTGCACCGCAAGAGTTGTTTTTAAGTTTGACTTACACCAGCACGCCGCAAATTGTGGTGTGGATGGAAACGCTGGAAGGCAAATATATCGATACGCTGTACATCACTGGCAAAACATCTGACTCCAGTTATCGTTCTAAAGATCCGGCGATTGATGTAGTGCGCCGCCCGGAGGCCTTGCCCTACTGGAGCCATAAACGCGGCATCAAATCGGTTGATGGACTTTACACTCCGGATCAACACAATTCGGATTTGGACGGCATCGCCGCTGCAACACCGAAGGTGGATTATCAAGTAACTATGTCTGCACCGCGTATGGGGCGCTACAAATTGATGGTTGAGGTTAATCGCACCTATGATTTTAATGACTACTACAGCAAAACCCGTTTTCCTGATGATGCAATTTATTCTGGTACGGGTTCATCGGGTCAGCCTTCGCTGATTTATGAAGCGATTATTGATTCGCAACAACCGGGGCAGCATTTATTTAATCTGGTTGGCCACGGCCATCATTCCGGTAGGGATGGTACGCTCTATACCGAATTGGATAATGTCACCACCGCCAAACAGATTCTGGAATTTATCGTGGCGAATGTGGAATAAGAACAATCAAATAGTGTGTGGATGACCGCAAAAAACGAGGCCAAGTGCCTCGTTTTTTATGAGTCAAAACGCTGTGGATTAGATCAATTAGAGAAACGTAAAGATTTACCAAGACGCCAACAAATTGATGAATGTAACCGGTTAAGAGATTAATATCGCACCAAATCAATAATAAACACGAGCGATATATGAAAACTCCCCAAGTATTACTTACCTTTTTATTAAGTGGATTAATGACTGCCTGTGGTGGTGGGGGCGGAGGCGGTGGATCAACCCCGGCATCCACCACCCCTGCCTCCTCGGTTGCACCTGCCAGCAGTGTTGCACCCTCGTCAGTGGCTGCTTCTTCCCTCCCTGCCTCATCAACCCCAATCGCCAGTTCAGTTGCGTCGAGCGCCGCCAGTTCGGTTGCCAGCGGTGCACCGGCGATTAGTGCTTTTATTGTGGTCGATCAATTCGGTTATCTGCCCGATGCGAAAAAAATCGCGGTTATTCGCGACCCACAAACTGGCTACGATGCCGCCCTCAGCTTTACCCCTGGCGCAACTTATCAATTGCTGAATCTGGATACGAACGCGGTGGTATTGAGTGGTGCCGCCGTTTCGTGGAAATCCGGTGCTACTTTTGAGGCGGCAGGCGATAAAGCCTGGTGGTTTGATTTTTCCAGCGTAACCACACCCGGTAATTACGCAGTGGTTGATGTTGAAAGAAACGTACGCTCACCCGGTTTTAAAATCGCGGCCGATATATACCAGCCGGTGCTCAAACACGCCATGCGCAGCTTCTTTTACCAGCGCGCCGGTTTTGACAAATTGGCACCCTACGCTGAGGCGGGATGGACTGATACAGCCAGCCACATAGGTGCGGGGCAAGATAAAAACGCGCGCCTGTTTAGCGACAAAAATAACGCCGCGACTGAAAAAGACTTATCTGGCGGTTGGTACGACGCGGGCGATTACAACAAGTACACCAACTGGCACGCCTATTATCTGGTCGCCCTGCTCCACGCCTACGCAGAAAACCCGACTATCTGGACGGACGATTACAACATCCCTGAATCCGGCAATGGCGTGCCCGATATTATTGACGAGATCAAATGGGGCTTCGATTGGCTCAAGAAAATGCAGAATAACGATGGTTCTGTATTGTCGATTCTCGGTCTTGCGCATGCCAGTCCGCCCTCTGCCGCCACTGGCCCCAGTTACTACGGCCCGGCGAGTACTTCTGCCACCCTCACCAGCGCCGGTGCGTTTGCATTGGGCAGTAAGATTCTGGCAACTCTGGGCAACGCTGATTTGACTACTTACGCAGCTGACCTGAAAACCCGCGCCGAAAATGCCTGGACTTGGTCGGTTGCCAACCCGAATGTTGTTTTCCGCAATAACGAGGGTGCATCGGCGGGTTTGGGGGCGGGTCAACAAGAAGTTGATGATGCGGGCCGTGCGACCAAAAAACGCACGGCGGCAATCTACCTATTTGCTGCGACGGGTTCATCGACCTACCGCGAGCATGTGGATGCCAATGCGACGAATGCAACCAGTTGGGTGGATGTGTGGAGTGAACCCGAGTTAACCGCCTGGCTTTATTACGCCAGTTTGCCCGATGCAACCAGTAATATCGCCACCACCATAAAAAGCCAGTATCAAACGGCACTCAATGCCAACCATAACTGGCCAGCTGTACGTAATGCGGATGATCCCTATCGCGCCTTTATTGGCACCAGCAACTTTACTTGGGGCAGCAATCGCACTATCTCGCGCAAAGGGCTGACCTTTCATAACTTGATCGATTACAACATTAGTGGGACAGACGTTGCGGAGGTGCGCAACGCTGCGCTTGGTTATCTCAATTACATCCACGGTGTTAACCCGCAAGCGATGGTCTACCTGTCCAACATGTACAGCCTAGGTGTGCACAGCTCGGTCAACGAGTTCTACCATTCCTGGTTTACCGATGGCAGCGCACTCTGGGATCGTGTTGGAACCTCTACTTACGGCCCGGCGCCAGGGTTTTTAGTGGGTGGCCCCAACCCATCCTACGACTGGGATGGCAACTGCACCTCAAATAGCCCGAATAGCGGTTGTGGTGCCGCCGCGCCCAATCCACCCAAAGGCCAACCGGCGATGAAAGCCTATCTGGACTTCAACACCAGTTGGCCACTCAACTCCTGGCAGATCACGGAAAACCACAACGACTATCAGGTTGCGTATATTCGGTTGTTGTCGAAGTTTGTTGACTGAATTTATAAGTTTTAGCTGGGCATGCTCAATCGGTCGCATGACCAGCACTTAAATATTCAATATAAGGAAATCATTTCAGCTGCTCTAAACTTTCAAATCTTTTCCGCAGTTGTTGTGCAGCATAGCGTGTAGCACCAAGGCTCAGATGGTTGGTATCGTAAGCGAATGGCTCTGAGCCAAAAAACAGGAGGCAGGTGTTCACCTGTTCACTTTCGCAAAAAAGATCGCGCTTGCTGATAAAAATATATTGATCTGTAGCACCATCTTTCAGCGCTGCCTCATCAACAGCAAAAGAATCAATCCATTCTTGTTGGTGAAGCGGATCAATACCTTCATTATGAAGATCTGACATGTTTCGTTTTAAATTAAGAAAATTGCCGAGCACAATAATAGTGGCATCAGTGTTTTTACGTAATTCTTTAACAGTATTATAAAGATGTTCGGCTCTGTACCATTGAAAGAAAGCACTAATAACTATTGTGTCATAATGCTTCAATAATTTTGTATCAAACAATGACTGGTTAAATGCAATACACTTTTCTCTTTCGGGCATTCGCGGGCTAATAATGTGAAAGTCTACAGGTGCTATTGGTGGACAACCACCTGGCAGACTTTTCATTACATAGTGATAATCTGGATAAGCATAATAAAAAAGATTAACACCATCAGTTGCATGACTATCACCGAGTACCAGTACATTTTTTTGCTTATTAAATGATGGCTCATAGCAATGTTCACGAGTCCTTTCTGAACATAAACGATTGATGATTTTATACCGACGATTCATCCCCTCATCGACTTGGTGCTGTGTGAAAGTTTGGGTATTATGTCGCCAGCTCCAGCCGTCGTTTTTATAAATATGCCAACTAACTGTACCAACAATCAGAATGACAATAATGATACTTAGGTAAAAATAGCGATCACTAAAGCCGCGAGTTTGAGCATTCAAACGAAAAGGCCGTTCAATAAAGTGATAACTCAAACTGGCCAGCATCAATGAAACGACTAGCAAGCCAATTTGATCTTTTAAGCGCAATTCAGGGAGTTTGGCGTATTTGTAATAAACCACTAATGGCCAGTGCACTAGATAGAAGGAATAGGAAATCAAACCCAGGTAGCGTAATACGGGGTTATTTAATAGTCGGCCAATACTGCTATGCAACCCACCGTAAATAAGCATCGCAGCTCCTATACAGGGCAGAAGCGCAGCCATGCCAGGAAAATGGGAATTATTACTGTAGAGAAAGACAGGTAATAAAATACAACTAAATCCCAGCAGGCATAAATAATCGTGCGAGGGATGCCTTCTCTCAGGCAGACCCAGCCAGTAAATTATTCCCCCAATACAGAATTCAAATATTCGAAACGGTGTTAAAAAAAAGGCAGTAGACGCGTTTTTGGTAATCCAGTATTCAGATATCAATAAACTGAGTAACGCTAAACCTATAATCGCAGGTAAGGCAATGCGTCGAAGGCCAAGTACAATTAATAATGCAGGCCAGAATAAGTAAAACTGCTCCTCAACTGACAAGCTCCAGGTATGCAAGAGCGGTTTGAGATAAGCATCTGTTGAGAAATAACCTGAATCCAACCAAAAGATGATATTCGCCACAGAGAAAAGTGCCGACAGGCTAGTCAAGCCTTGCTGGCTGTAATAATTGGCCGGAAAAATAAAATAACCCGCAATCAAGCAACCGATTAATGTGGCTAACAGAGCGGGTAGCAAGCGCCGTATACGGCGATTATAGAAATTCCACAAACGGAAGCTCTTATGTTGCATCTCAATTTGAATGTGTGATGTGATCAAAAAACCACTTATCACGAAAAAAATATCCACACCTATATATCCACCACTGAGCCAGTGCACATCAAAGTGATAAAGCACAATCACAAGTACAGCAATAGCTCGCAGCCCATCAATGTGTTTGAGGTAACCAGTGTCCGAAAGGGTTGTTGGAGGCAAGTAGAGTTTTCCTTTTTATTGAATGGAGGGAGAGAAATTCAGCTCAATCCTGATTGAGCGGCGAATTATTGTTGAGATATTGGAACATTTCAATCAGACCCCCAGCTAATCGGCGTTTGGATACTAAGTATTGCCTTGATTTTATCCTTCAAGTGAACAATACTTGTTTCGTTTCAAAACTTATCGGAAGTTTATAATGACAAAACGAAACACCCAGCAACGCCGCCGGGCGATTATTGATCTGCTAAATACCAGTGGTGAAGTCAGTGTTGATAGCCTCGCGGAGCAGTTTGCAACCTCGGAAGTCACCATTCGCAAGGATTTAGCTGCCTTGGAATCCAATGGTTTACTGTTACGTCGTTACGGTGGCGCAGTGCCGGTGCCGCAAGAATTGATGAGCGATCCAATCGAAAAAGTTTCGGTTCGTAAGAAATCGATCGCCAAAGCCGCCGCGCAACTGATCCGCGACCACAACCGCATCCTCCTCGATAGCGGTAGTTCCACCACCTCCGCCCTCCTGCCCGAGTTATCCCACAAGCAAGGCTTGGTGGTGATGACCAACTCCCTCAGTATCGCCAATGCCCTGCGCGAACTGGAAAACGAACCCACCATTCTCATGACCGGCGGCACCTGGGACCCAAAATCCGAAGGTTTCCAGGGCCAACTCGCCGAGCAGATTTTGCGCTCTTACAACTTCGACCAATTTTTTATCGGCGCTGACGGTTTGGATCTGGAGCGCGGCACAACCACCTTCAACGAACTTTACAGCCTTAGCCGGGTGATGGCCGAAGTTGCGCGCGAAGTGATTGTGATGGCGGAGTCTGACAAGATCGGGCGCAAAATCCACAACCTAGAATTGCCCTGGTCGGTGATAAAAGTATTGGTGACTGACGATGGTATTGACGCAAAAGACAAACAGAAAATTGAACAACAGGGTGTGCAAGTGATTTGCGCATCGGCATAAATTATTTTTACTACTACTAAAGCTTAAGGAGTTAATTATGTGTGGAATTGTCGGCGCAGTAGCGCAACGTGATGTAGTGGATATTCTGGTGGAAGGATTGCGTCGCCTTGAATATCGCGGTTATGACTCGGCTGGTGTGGCCGTGGTAAACAGCAGTGGCGAATTACAGCGCCTGCGTCGTTTGGGAAAAGTAAAAGAATTATCCGATGCGGTACACAGCAGCCCAACACCGGGCGGTACTGGTATCGCGCACACCCGTTGGGCCACACACGGCGAGCCCAGTGAGCGCAACGCGCACCCACACGTTTCCAAAGAACACATCGCCGTAGTGCACAACGGTATTATCGAAAACCATGCTTCGCTGCGCAGTTTGTTGCAAGAAGAAGGTTATGTTTTTACCTCTGATACCGATACCGAAGTGATCGCGCACTTGGTGCAAAAAGAATTAAAAAATTCCGAGAGTTTATTAGCTGCGGTACAAAAAACCGTAAAACAATTGCACGGCGCCTATGGCACGGTATTGATGGACAAAAACGATGCATCGCGTTTAGTGGTTGCCCGCTCTGGCAGCCCCTTAGTGATTGGTTTAGGCATCGGTGAAAACTTTATCGCGTCCGATCAATTAGCACTCTTGCCGGTGACTCGCCGCTTTATCTTTTTGGAAGAAGGCGATGTAGCGGAAATCACTCGCACCACGATTAAGATTTTTGATAAAGACGGCCAAGCGGTAGAGCGTCAAATTCACGAATCCACCGCCAGTTACGACGCTGGCGATAAAGGCCAATATCGCCATTTTATGCTCAAGGAAATTTACGAACAGCCTAACGCAGTGATGAATACCCTCGAAGGCCGTTTGAGCAATGAATCGGTAATGGATGAAACCTTTGGCAACGGCGCGGCTGAATTATTTAAAAAAGTAAAACACATTCAAATCGTCGCCTGCGGCACCAGCTATCACTCGGCGATGGTGGCCCGCTATTGGTTGGAAACTTTTTCCGGTATTTCTTGCAATGTCGAAATCGCCAGCGAATTTCGCTACCGTAAATCCTTTGTACAACCTAACAGCATGGTAGTCACTATCAGCCAGTCCGGTGAAACTGCCGACACGCTTGCGGCACTGCGTTTAGCAAAAGAACTCGGTTATTTAGGCAGCTTGAGTATTTGCAACGTCGCAGGTTCATCACTGGTACGCGAATCGGATTTAGCGTTTATGACGCGTGCCGGTGCCGAAATTGGTGTGGCATCCACTAAAGCTTTCACCACCCAATTGGTTGGCTTGGCGATGCTGGTATTAGCCATTGGCAAATACAACGGCCTCTCTGCCGAACAACAAAAAGAAATGGTCAGCGCGTTAAAAAATCTCCCTGCAAAATTGGAAGAGTCATTAGCGCTCGCCCCAAAAATTGAAGCCCTTGCCGAAGAGTTTGCCGATAAACACCACGCCCTCTTTTTAGGCCGCGGCGATCAATATCCCATCGCGATGGAAGGCGCGCTAAAATTAAAAGAAATTTCCTACATCCACGCCGAAGCCTACGCGGCTGGCGAATTAAAACACGGCCCATTGGCATTGATCGACGCCCATATGCCGATCATCGTGGTAGCACCCAATAACGACTTGTTGGAAAAATTAAAATCCAACGTGGAAGAAGTGCGCGCACGTGGCGGCATCTTGTATGTGTTTGCGGATGAAGATGCAAAATTTGAATCCGACGCCACCATGCGTGTCATCAACGTACCGCATATCCACCCCTGGTTAGCACCGATTCTTTATACCTTGCCGCTGCAATTATTAAGTTATTACGTGGCAATTATTAAGGGAACCGATGTGGATCAGCCGAGGAATTTGGCGAAGTCGGTAACCGTAGAATAAAAATTTTGTCGGGAAGTATCCCTGTGTTACTTCCCGACAATAAATAAACCCAATACAAAACCTCCACATCTATTTACACGTAAAAACTTTTTCATATTTATTGATAAAAAAATCCGCATTCAATTTCATTAAAAAATAAAAAAAAATTTCGTTTTAAGATGAGCACGGCGACAAAAAAAAACTGAATAGGGTTACATCGACAATCTACATAAGGTTTATTTGACAATAACATCTTGCGGTCGTATACAAGTGCACTTCGGAATCACCTCGTCAATCTAAACAATAACAACAAGGCAGTATGACGACCGAAAAAATGCCTGTTCACAAGGAGCAGGATCGGTCCTCAACGCCCTCGATCTTTTTAGTGGTATTGGTTGAGCGGCATTATTCTGGAGTTTAATAATGAAATTTCCTCTCATCGGTAAAAGCACCTTGGCGGCGCTTTTCTGCAGCGCCCTATTGGGTGTAAACAACACCCAGGCACAAACCCTGACCAATAATGCGACGGGTACCCACAACGGTTTTTACTACACCTTTTGGAAGGATTCCGGCGATGCGTCCATGGGTTTACAAGCGGGTGGCCGTTATACGTCCCAGTGGTCCAATGGCACCAATAACTGGGTGGGTGGCAAAGGCTGGAATCCGGGTGGTCCCAAGGTGGTGAATTATTCGGGTAGTTATAATGTGGATAACTCGCAAAATTCTTACCTGGCACTTTACGGTTGGACGCGCAGCCCCCTGATCGAATATTACGTGATTGAAAGTTACGGTTCTTACAACCCGGCGAGCTGTTCGGGTGGCACAGATTACGGCAGCTTTCAAAGTGATGGCGCTACCTACAATGTGCGTCGCTGCCAGCGGGTACAGCAACCGTCCATCGACGGTACACAAACCTTTTATCAATACTTTAGTGTGCGCAGCCCGAAAAAAGGCTTTGGCCAAATCTCCGGCACCATCACTACTGCTAACCATTTTAATTTTTGGGCGAGTAAAGGCCTGAACCTGGGCAACCATGACTATATGGTGTTGGCGACCGAGGGTTATCAAAGTCGTGGCAGTTCCGACATCACCGTGAGTGAAGGCACGGGCGGTACTACCAGCAGTTCTGTTCCGTCTAACGGTAGCGGCAGCTCCAGCTCAGTCAGTACCAATAGCGGAGGTGTGCTGGTGCGCGCACGGGGTGTTGCCGGTGGCGAGCATATCAATCTGCGCATTGGCGGCACGACAGTGGCGAGTTGGAATCTCACCACCAGCTTCCAGGATCTGAATTACACCGGCACTGCCTCGGGTGATATCCAGGTGCAGTTCGACAATGATGGCGGCAGTCGCGATGTGGTGGTGGATTACATCCGCGTCAACGGCGAAACCCGGCAGGCGGAAGATATGAGTTACAACACCGCCTTTTATACCAATGGTTCCTGTGGCGGCGGAGGCAACTCGGAATTGATGCACTGCAACGGCGCGATTGGTTTTGGTTACACCTACGATTGTTTCAGTGGCAACTGCAGCGGTGGCAGCACGGGCGGCGGCACTAATAGCAGCGTCGCCAGTAGTGCGGGCAGCACAGCCAGTTGCGCTGGTTATGTCGGCATTACGTTTGATGACGGTCCAGGCGTCAACACTACTACTCTGGTTAACCTGCTCAAACAAAATAATCTCACGCCAGTGACCTGGTTTGTGCAGGGCAATTATGTCGCGGCCAATAGCAACCTGATGTCGCAATTGCTGAGTGTGGGTGAGGTGCAAAACCACAGCTATACCCATCCGCACCTGACTAATTTGAGCTATCAGCAAATTTATGACGAGCTGAACCGCACCAATCAGGCCATCCAAAATGCCGGTGCACCCAAACCTACCCTATTCCGTCCGCCATATGGGGAAGTGAATGCCAACGTCAATCAGGCGGCGCAAGCGCTTGGCTTGCGGGTGATTACCTGGGATGTGGACTCACAGGATTGGAACGGCGCCAGTGCAACAGCCATCGCCAATGCCGCCAACCAACTGCAAAATGGCCAGGTGATCCTGATGCACGATGCCAACTACAACAATACCAACGCCGCTATCGCACAGATTGCATCTAATCTGCGCGCCAAGGGTTTATGCCCAGGCCGCATTGATGCTGCCACCGGTCGCGCTGTTGCACCTGCCGGTGCAGTAGCGAGCAGCAGTCGTAGCAGTAGCAGCACACCCATCGTTGCCAGCAGCAGTAGTGTCGCCACCGGCAACGCCTGCCAGTGCAATTGGTGGGGCACGCGCTACCCCTTGTGCACTAACACGGCCAGCGGTTGGGGTTGGGAGAACAACACTAGCTGCATCACCACCAGCACTTGTAATAGCCAGGGTGCTGGCGGCGGTGGAGTGGTTTGTAATTAATATTGAGCAGTAGTTTTAAAGGGAAAAGGCCAAAAGAGAATTTCTTTTTTGGCCTTTTTTAGTGTTGCAGTTAAGGATTCATCCTTTTCAGGCTATTGCCATTCCATTTCCAGTCAATGGTTTGATACTGCTCAGCGTTATCCTTAACAGTAGCGCCGAGAGTTTTGGTTTTTGTATTTATATCGAACTTGGGATAATTCCCGACAAAAATATATTTTTGCTGTGTTGGATCAAAAACCCAATAATCCAGATAAAGATTTGGTGTACCGAAAGAAGTGGTAACCGCCAAATCGGGATTGCTATCAAAATTAATGTCTGTAAATAATACATACCCAATATCGCCAGCCAGAATGCTAATGTCTGGGCTAACTACTAGTGTCTGATTTCCATGCGACGACACTACTGTCAATGCCTTAATTAGCTTTTCATCGCTCCCCAGATCTTCTGTAACTATTTTAATTTTCACCAGACCATGTGCGTTTTGATGAATGCATTCCTTCAAATCCTCATACGAAAACCCACATTCTGTTGTTGGTGCTGGGTCACTAATATGGTGTTGGGCGTTGCAGGCATTAAAAATAAATACCAATCCTAAGATAATATTTTTTTTCATCGTAAGTCCCTATATAAGGAAGAATTTTGCTCTATTAAGATATTCTTGACGATCAGGTAATCCATTAAAACCACCATTTACTCTTCTAGTAACTGCCCTTAAATCATCAACATCAGAATAATTATTTAAATTTCGTTTATCCCAAAACCATAGACTGGCATCAAGTGCATATATAGGATGTAAAGATACAAGCTTTTCGTTTCCTTTTGTTAGAAGATTTAGGCAAGCGAAATTTGCGTAATCTGAGTAGTTTTTTCTGCCGGTTAATTGGATCAACCCTCTTCCTTTAAACCTCACTCCATCGCCTTTCTCAACGTTGCCGAGGTCTTTTCTAGCTTCGTAAGCCATTCCACTAGCTATTTCTTCGGTATAAGTAAGCGACATGCTTTCATGACCAATTTGGGCCAAAAAATGCGCTGTTCGTAATGATGAGTTAATTCTGTATCTGGGAAGATTTTTGACTAGTAGGGGGTGGTATATCTTCACGGTGGCTGGATTTCCATATCCCATAATCGCGATCAGAGCATCAATACTTAGTCCTTTGGAGAGTGTTTTCTTGAGGCTTTTGATAGTCAAACCATTTGGATCTACCCTACCATCAGGTTTGGCCATATTAAGGATATTTTTTTGATAAAGCTCAATTGCCGAAATGGTTTTTTTGCCTATTGCGCCATCAACCGCGAGTGCGCCATTTAGTGGAAATTTACTTGATCGAGAGAGATTTAATGCAGCTTGTATGACCTTTACATCGATTTTCGTATTGGAACCATTGTTTCCTACGCTCTGCTTTATACACATGCTTGTGAACTCCTTTTTAATTAATATCCACTAACCATTAGATAATAATTCGATTCACTATCAGACGGATGTGTCTGTTGTCTCATTCCAATAGTTGAAGTGGACTTAAACGCGTTATCATGTCCAGCCCTTCCTTCGGCTCGGATTTTCCTTCATGAATGACCTAACCCTCCTGCAACTTTCATTAGTCCTGCTGATTTTTGTGTGGAGCGGTTTTGTGCGCACCGGTTTGGGCTTTGGCGGGGCGATGATGTCCTTGCCGTTGTTGCTGTTGGTGGATAACCGGCCGCTGGTGTATTTGCCGATTATTGCGGTGCACTTGTTAATTTTTTCTACGCTCACCGTGTGGCAGAACAATCGCAAGCGCGCATTGGCGGAGGAAAAAAAGCCCTCCACGGTGGATTGGGTTTATCTGAAAAAATCGCTGAAGATTATGATTATCCCCAAGCTTATTGGGGTGGCCGGGTTGTTAACCATTCCGGCGCAGATTATGAGTGCGATTATTTTTGTCATTATCTCGGTCTATTCCATCACTTATATTTTGAATAAACCCTTTAAAAGTTCGCACCCGGTGAGTGATGGAATTTTTCTATCGCTCGGTGCTTATATTAGTGGTACGTCTTTGATTGGTGCGCCGTTGATTATGACGGTGTATATGGTGCATGTGGCGCGGGAAAAATTGCGCGATACCTTGTTTGTACTCTGGTTTATTTTGGTGAGTATCAAAATGGTGGCGTTTTTAATTGCGGGGGTGGATCTGCAATTGCAGGCGCATTTGTGGTTATTGCCGGCGACCGCCATTGGACACTATTTTGGCTTGAAGTTTCACCAGCGGTTAGTCAGTGCGGATCCGGTTATTTTTTATCGCGTGATAGGCACGGCGTTGTTGTTGGTCAGTGGTGCAGGTTTGGTGTCGGTTTATTGGTAAGATTCGGGTTATAAAATTCGTCCAACATTTGTTTTCGGTGTTTATTCAACATGACTGATTCCCATGAGAAAAATAGCTTACCTGCCCCAGTCAGTTTTTGGTCGGCGTTTTTATTTTGGCTGAAACTGGGCTTTATCAGTTTTGGTGGCCCGGCCGGGCAAATTGCGATTATGCATCAGGAGTTGGTAGAGCGGCGGCGCTGGATCAGTGAAAAACGTTTTTTACATGCACTCAATTACTGCATGTTATTGCCCGGCCCCGAGGCGCAGCAGTTAGCGACTTATTTGGGTTGGTTAATGCACCGCACCTGGGGTGGTTTAGTGGCGGGTTTGTTATTTATTTTGCCGTCGCTGGTGTTATTGATTGTGTTGTCCTGGGTGTATATCGCCTATGGCGATGTGGCTTGGGTGGCGGGGATTTTTTACGGCATCAAACCGGCGGTAACCGCGATTGTGTTTCAGGCGGCCTATCGCATTGGCAAACGCGTATTAAATAATCATTGGTTGTGGGCGATTGCGGCGCTGGCGTTTATTGCGATTTTTGCATTGAAAATTCCCTTCCCTTACATAGTGATCGGCGCCGGAGTTTTGGGTTACATAGGTGGGCGCTGGCGACCCAATTTATTTCAATCCGTCGGTCACAATACTGCACAAAAAAATTACGGCCCTGCCCTGATTGATGACCATACGCCCACGCCTGCGCATGCATTATTTCGCTGGTCGCGTTTGACCGGCATTGTGCTTGTGGGTGCAGCGCTCTGGTTAATTCCTATGGCACTGCTCTGGTCAGTTTATGGATGGCAGCACCAGTTCACCCAAATGGCCTGGTTTTTTACCAAAGCGGCGCTGCTCACCTTTGGTGGTGCCTATGCGGTGTTGCCCTATGTGTACCAAGGTGCGGTGACCCATTATTCCTGGCTCACGCCCACTCAAATGATTGATGGTTTGGCGTTGGGTGAAACCACGCCCGGGCCGTTAATTATGGTGGTGGCTTTTGTCGCGTTTGTGGGTGCCTATGTGCAGCAGGCCTTGGGTGCTGATTTGCAATTTGTAGCGGGTGCAATGGCCGCTATTATCGTTACCTGGTTTACGTTTTTGCCGTCGTTTATTTTTATTTTTGCGGGGGCTCCGCTGATTGAAACCACCCATCAAAATATAAAATTCACCGCACCGCTGACGGCCATTACCGCCGCAGTGGTTGGGGTGATTGTTAACCTGGCATTATTTTTCGCCTATCACATTATCTGGCCGGAGGGTTTTAGCGGCGAGCTGGATTGGCTATCGGCCGTGATTGCGCTGCTGGCGGCGGTGGCATTGTTTCGTTTTAATATCAGCGTGATGAAGGTGATCGGTGCCTGTGCGCTGATTGGTCTGCTGGTACACACCCTGATGTTATAAATCAGGGTGTATTTTTTTAATCTGTGTGTTTCGCAGAATATCTTTTACTGCCGCCATCGGCCCAGAGTGTTGCCAGCAAACCCAGTGTCGGCACAATAATAAAACCCAGGGTTACGGGCATGACAGATTGGTTGTAAGCCTGACCGATGTAAGTGCCCAAGCCCATGGAAATAAGCGATGAGCTAGCGCCTATCACCGCCGCCGCTATGCCGGCCACATGCCCCATGGGTTCCATAGCAATCGCGTTTAAATTGCCAAACACCAAACCAAAACTAAAAAATAAAATGCTGGCGTAAATCACAAACATCCAGAGTGCGGGTGTTATAAAAAACTGCAGCAATAAAAATAAAATTGAGCTGGCGATAATCACGTAAATCGCGCGGCGGCTAATGAAGTGCATGCCCAGGCGCTCGACAAAACGCGAATTAAAAAAGGATGCAAAACCCAGCACCAATGCTAAACCGCCAAAATATACGGTAAACAGTTTTCCGGTGCCGTAAAGCTCCTGCAGAATTTGTTGCGATGAATTGATGTAACCCAAAAAGCAGCCAAAAAATAAACCCATCGCCAGGGTGTAACCGGCGGTGAGGCGATTGCTGATCACGGTTTTAAAACCATCGCTAATTGCGTTAACACTGAACGCAATGCGTTTTTCACGCGGCAGGGTTTCTTCCAAACGGAAAAAAATTAACGCGATGACTGCCACTGCAAAAATCAGGTAGAACACAAAAATCGCGCGCCAGTCGGCGACCAACATAATGGCCTGTCCGATGCTTGGCGCCAGTGCGGGTACGGTGATAAAAATCATCATCACCACCGACATAATTTTTGCCATTTGGCGCCCGGCAAATTTGTCGCGCACAATGGAAATGGCGCAAATGTAAGGGCCGGAAACCCCCAACCCCTGCACAAAACGGCCGAGCAGCAGTGCGGTTAAATCCTGCGCAAAAATGCACAGCACTGTGCCGAGCAAAAATAAACCTAAACCCGCATAGAGAATTTTTTTGCGCCCCAAGGCATCGGACAATGGCCCGCTTACCAATTGCCCCAGCGCCAAACCGGCAAATAACAGACTGATCAACAACTGCGCCTGATTGGGGTGCGCCATAACAATGTCGGCGCGAATCATATCGAAGGCGGGCAAGACCGCATCAATCGCGAGTGCCGTCATGGACATCATCAGCGCGACCAACACAATAAATTCACCGGTGGGTGATGGCGCGGGTAGATGTGTGGCTTGTTCGCTGTGGGAGTGAGTGACAGGTTCGGTGGAATTCATGGGGAAATCAGTCGCTTTAGATAAAAATGGAAATAAATAAGAAAAATATGACTGCTGGCGCAGCTTGGGCATCTTACTACTCCTGACTTGCTACCGCACCGCTTATCCTTCCTCTACCCCGCTCGGCACCTTTTGCCCTCTGGTCTTGGAGCAAAAGCGAAAATAGCTCCACCAATCAAAAGGAGGGATTTTATGAAACACACCCCGGTCATCCGTTGTTTAGCGTTATGTTGTTATCTCAGCTGTCTTTTTATGAGCAGCTTTCAATCGGCGCTGGCGCAATCAACCGCAGGTGATGATAAGCCTGCACCGCAAAATCTTGCGGAGCTGCAAGCGGCGGTGGAAAAAATTCGTGTCGATACCCAGACTCCTGCCATAGGTATCGCCCTGGTAACCCGCGATGGTCCGCAATGGGTTGCCGGGTTGGGCTTGGCGTCGTTGGAGCAACAAACACCTGCCGATGAAAACACCCTGTTCCGTATAGGCTCCATTAGCAAAATGTTTGTGGCTATCGCGGTGCTCAAATTGGTGGAGGAAGGTCGACTGAATTTGGATGACAAACTGCAGGATCTTGCGCCGGATATCGCCTTTGAAAATCCCTGGGAGCAGACGCACCCGGTTCGCCTGGTGCACCTGCTGGAACACACCACCGGCTGGGATGATATGAGCCTCGCGGAATACGCCTACGCCGCTGCATCCGATTCTATGAGTTTAAAAGCGGGGCTGGATTATCGCCCGGCCTCCCGCACATCGCGTTGGGTTCCCGGCACACGTATGGCCTATTGCAATATCGGGCCCGCGGTTGCCGCTTATATTGTGGAAAAAGTTACCGGCAAAAAATTTGAAGAATATATTCAGGAGCAGGTGTTTGCTCCGCTGCAAATGGATTCCACCAGTTTCTATTATTCAAAGATTTATCAAGAGCGCGGCGCCAGCCTCTATGTGAATGGCAAACCGCAAGATTACTGGAATATCATCACCCGCCCAGCGGGTTCGGTAAATTCTTCGGCGAGCGACATGGCGAATTTTTTACAGCTGCTGATTAAGCACGGCGAGTTCGCCCAACAGCAAATAATATCGCCCGACTCTATTACACGCATGGAAGTAGCACAAACTACGCTGGGTTCGGCGGCGGGTATTACCTCGGGTTATGGTTTGCACAACTACACCAGCGGTCACGAAAATTATCAGCTCACCTTTCGCGGTCACAACGGCGGCATGCCCGGCGCCTTGGCTGAACTCGCTTATGCGCCTGAATTAAACGCTGGCTATGTGTTTATGATTAATACCAGCAATCACCAAGCGATGAGCGATATTTCAAAACTGTTGCGCGGCTTTTTATTGAAAGACAGAAGTCCGCCGAATGTTTCTCCGGTGCCGTTGCCTGAATCTTTTGCAGGTTTATCCGGGTATTATCTACCGATCAATTACCGCAGCGAATTCGCGCGCATGTTTAGCGATATTCAGGGTGTGATGAAATTTACAACGAGCGAATATACGTTTAAGCGAGAGCCTTTGTTGGGTGGCTGGAAAAGTAGCGACTACGCTCGTGCCAGTGACGACAAGGTGTTAATTGATGTCTGGACTGGTTTGCCCAGTATCGCGATTGTGCAAGACCCATTGGCAGGGCAAGTGGTGCAAGTCAGCAGTGATTTATTTAAACCGATTTCAGCGCTGCGCGCTTACGGTGTATTGGCAATCAATAGTTTGCTCCTGCTGGTAAGCGCGCTAAGTCTGCTGTGTTTTCCGGTGTGGGCATTGCGCCGCCGGATTAAACATTTGCCAATGGATGCCAGTGTAAGGGTGCGCGGCTGGCCGTTAATGACCAGTGTCATTTTGTTCGCGGTGATTTTAGTACCGTCCGTGGGTGGCTCCATGGAAACTCTGGGGCGTATGTCAGTTGTTTCGCTGACGATAACGCTTGGCAGTATTCTCTATGCACTCGCGGCGCTGGTATCGCTGCTGGTGCTATGGCGATCTTACGGTCAGGTACACAGCCGGTGGATTTACGGTTACGCCTGCCTGCATACCGGTTTGCATTTGTATATGCTGGGCCAACTCGCCGTTTACGGTCTTATCGGTATAAGAACCTGGGTCTGATTTGATGAGTTTTTATTTTTTTCCGCGCGATAGATTATTTTGGATTTATCACTGCTCAGTATTAACCGTACTGAGCCTGTTGCAACTTGTCGGATTTATTCTCTGGCGCGAGCAAGTATGGTTCAACATTGTGGGTGGCTTGCTCTGGTTGCCGTTGTTCACCCTGGCGGTGCTCTGTTACCGAAAACTGTATAAAAAGTTTAATTGGCAATCGTTAAGCATCCTTAAAACAATTCCGTTAGTCATGGGCTATGGTGCCGTTTCGGGATTCGCCGTGGCGATTGTTATGTTGGGCATATTGATCCCCCTATTTTGGGACCCACTGGTTAGTGCACTGTCATCGGTGGATGCAACGCCAAACATGCGGCACCACATCGCCAACATGGTGGTGAGCAACGGGTTTATCACCCAGCTGGTTATTTGCGCCTGGATCTCCATGTACATCAGTGTCACCAGCAACAAACGTATCAAAGAGACAGAGCTAATAAACCTGCGCCTGCAGAACAGTTTGCGCGAGGCGCAATTGAGCAGCCTCGCCAACCAACTCAATCCGCATTTTTTATTTAATGCGATGAATAATATTCGCTTTCTGATTCACGAAAATCCTGAGCGCGCTGACCGCATGATTACCGAACTGTCGCAAATGCTGCGCTACTCATTGGAAACCAGCAAAAAAGATAAAGTATTGTTGAGCGAAGAAATTGCAATGATTGAGCGCTACATCGACATTGCAAAAATCCAGCTTGAGGAGCGGCTGCAATTTTCCATGGCAATCGCGCAGGAGCTGTACCAATATCCGGTGCCGCCAATGATGTTGCAAATGCTGGTGGAAAATGCCATCAAACATGGCTTGGATAATTTACGCCAAGGCGGCCGCTTGCGTATTACCGGCAACGAAGAAACAAATCACATTCGCTTTGATATAACCAACGATATTGCCGCCAGCAATAATAATTTTCCGCCCGGCACAGGCATCGGGCTGGTTAACATCGAGCAGCGGCTAAAACTGCTTTATGGTGATCAAGCGTCGCTTAACCTTGCCAGCAGCGCCAGCGAATTCAGTGTGCTTGTGCGCATCCCCAAAGAGGCCCAGCTATGAAAGCGATTGTGGTAGAGGACTCGCGTTTGGCGCGTGAAGGTTTGATTAATATGTTGCGTAGTTTTGCTGAGCTACAAGTGGTTGGTGAAGCGGATCATCCTGCCAGCGCGTTGAAGTTAATTCAGGAACTAAAACCCGAGGTTATTTTTCTCGATATTCATATGCCCGGCGAAAGCGGTTTTGATCTGTTGGAAAAACTCGACTATATGCCGCGCATAATTTTTACTACCGCTTATTCGGAATACGCTATCCGCTCGTTTGATTATCACGCGGTGGATTACCTGCTAAAACCTATTAGTCAGGAGCGCCTTGCACTTGCCATTCATAAACTGACTGCCGGTGTTAATTATGACAATGGCAATTACGACAGTAGCAATCAGGACAGCAGCAATCACCAAAGTGTCGGCAATGACAGCAAACCACCACTGGATATCAACAGCCAGATTTTTATCAAGGATGGAGAAAAATGCCATTTGGTTGCGCTGAATTCCATTCGCTATTTTGAAAGCTGCAAAAACTACGTGCGGTTATTTTTTAATGAACACAATGCCTTTATTAAAAAATCACTTAACCAAGTTGAAGAGCGCTTGCCCACAAAATATTTTTTCCGCGTCAATCGCCAATACATTGTTAATTTACAAGCAATCGCTTCGATTGAAGAAAGTATTGGCGATGGCTATGAAATTACCATGGACGACGGCAAACAAATCGAGATCTCCCGCCGCAACGCCCAGGAATTAAAAGAGTTGCTCAGTTTTTAATAGGTCAGTGATTGCCGGATTGGCGCTTGCGATATTGCTCCGCCATCAAACTCACAAACCGCTGCGCGCCCAAACCTAGTGGTCGCTCCCGCGACCAGACCAGATCAATCCACAGCTCCTCGCCATTGGTGAAGTTTTCAATGGGCAATTCCACCAGCATGCGGCCATTGAGATAGGGTTGCACACAAGCGCGTGGCAGCCAGGCCCAGCCCAGTTCCGCCAGTACCAGCTGTAGCGCTACTTCGGGTTGATCGACCCGCCAGTAATGTTCGGATGCGATACAGAATTTATCGCTGGCGGATGGCTTATCGGCCTGGCTGCGGCTACCCACCATCACCTGCCGCACCGGACGCAATTGATTGTCGTTGATCGTGCCTGCGGCAGAAACTTCCTGTAGCAGGGGATGGGTGCGGGCGATAACCGCGACCAGCGTTTCGCGGCCCACTTCCTGAAAGTTCTCGCGCCCATCGGCCGCCGGGCGCTCAAACACCAGCGCGAGTTGCGCGCTGCCCATGTGCAGTAATTGCAGCGCGTCGGTCTGTGGGGCGGTGATGATCTGGGTCTCCAGCAGCGGATATTCTTGCGCGAGTATTCGCAGCGGTTCAACCCAGGGCGTGGCCTGCAACTCCGGTGCAATCACCAGCGTCAAGCGCGCCTCCAAACCCTGACTCAACTCCAATGCCTGGGTATTCAGCTGCTGCAACTGGCTGATCAACAAGCGCGCTTGCGGTTCCAATGCGCGCGCTAGCGCCGTAGGTTTGGGTTCGCGCCCGCGGCGATCAAACAACTCCAGCGCCAACTCCGCCTCCAAATTGGCAATCGCCATACTTACTGCGGAAGGCACCCGCCCCAACTGGCGCGCGGCAGCAGAGAAAGATCCGCTATCCAGCACGGCCAAAAACACGCTGATCGTCTCGGAATTAAATGCCCCGTTCATCGCCATTACACCTTTATCTGTCAGTAAAACTGATAGTAGCCAACTTTTTCTATCATCACAAAGCATAGAAACTGACTGCAATGTGTTGAGTAACAGATAACAACCTAGAGGTAGATATGCAGGGCATAAAACGGCGGGTGGTTTACGTCGGCTTGTACGAATTGGTGGCGATTATGCTTTCAGCCCTATTGCTGGAGTGGATAACCGGTGCTGGCGCCACGCACTCGGTGGGTATAGCAGTGGCGGCATCGGCCGTGGCGATTGGTTGGAACCTGATATTCAACTACCTTTTTGAACGCTGGGAACAGCGGCGTGGAAACCAAGGTCGCAGTATCGGCATACGCCTGTTACATGCGCTGGGCTTTGAAGGTGGTTTGGTGATTTTTCTTGTCCCGATCATCGCACTCTGGCTGGACGTCGGTTTGCTGGAAGCGCTGCTAATGGACTTGGGTTTATTGGCCTTTTTCCTGGTATACACCTTTGTCTTTAACTGGGTGTTTGATGGGGTATTTGGTCTGCCGGTTCGCCAGCAGACCAACTGTTGTGCCTAGGGTATCGTGTCGGCACATACTGATTTATAAATATCGGCAATAAACGGCGACTAGTTCGCTCGAAAAATAATTCCCGCCAGGCGCGATAAACAGTGCTGCGACAAATACCATTTCACCACCCAGTGCTCAATCCGAGCACTTACTTAAGGCACCCCATGAAGGTGGCCCCGGTGTCGTTGCACTGCCGCAGTTGATGTTTACCTTTCCCCAAGGGCGTGATTGATTCAGCCCTTGACGCCTGCCCTGTGGTTATCAGCCGATGTTGATAACCACACTGCCCTGTTTATGACCGCCATCCACATAGGCATGAGCTTCGGCAATCTGCGCCAATGGGTAAGTGCGATCAATCACCGGTTGCAAGATACCCGCGTCGGCCAGCGCCGCCAGTTCTGCCAGATCGCTGGCGCGTTCGGCGCAAGGCCCGGCGATCACCCGTTCGCGCTCCCAGAGTGGTAAATAGAGCGATTGCAACATTTGCGGCAGGGTCGCACTGACTGCGAGCAACCTGCCACCGGGTGCCAGTGCGCGGCAACTTTCGGCCCAGGGCGCATTGCCTTGGGTATCCATAATCACGTCATAGCGTTCGCCGCTGCGGGTGAAGTCTTCGCGCTGGTAATCCACTACCTCGTCCGCACCCAAGCGGCGTACCAAGTCGCGTTTGCTGTCGCTGCAGACCGCCGTGATGCGCGCGCCGTAGTGGCGGGCGAGCTGCAGGGCGGCGCAACCCACTGCGCCACTGGCACCATTAATCAGGATGCTTTCACCCGCCTGCAGCTGGCCGCGGCGTAAAAAATCCAGGGCGGTGGTGCCACCAAACACCAGGGTGGCAGCCTGGTTAAAATCCAGCTGCACCGGTTTATGGGCGATGGCGCCATTGGCATCCAAACAGACATATTCGGCATGGGCGCCCATGGTCAGACCGGTGAGGGCGATAATCGCATCACCTGAGTTAAAACGACTGACCTCACTGCCCACCGCCACCACAGTACCCGCCAGATCAACGCCAAGAATGGGTCGGCGCGGCGCGCGCATACCAAATACCAGCCGCGAGATCAGTCCAAACCCGAGTGGCATCCGCAGGCTGCGCAGGCGCACATCGGCGGAATTGACACAGCTGGTGTGGACTTTCACCAAGAGTTGGTTGGCCTTGGGCCGGGGCTGTTCCACCTCGGCCAACTGTACAACGCCGGGGGCACCATAGCGGGTATAAACGGCGGCTTTCATTGCATATTCCAGGTAGAGGCTATGGCGCGAGTATAGGTCGCCGGACTGGCGCTAAATGTAACTAACTGTAGGCGCTAGCCAAATATATCCAACTGCCCGGTACCGGTTTTGGCGGCAGGTGGAATGCTCAGCGGTTTGCGAAACTGGCTGCAATCCAGCTGCACAAAACGCCCGCTTTTGTTCAGGCCATAGCGTTTGAGTGCCTTGGCAAAACGCTGGCGGATCATATCTGCCCACAGCCCTTCGCCGCGCATACGGGTGGCGAAGTTGGCGTCGTAATCCTTGCCGCCGCGCATATCGCGAATGCGATTCATCACCCGCTGCGCCCGCTCGGGGAAGTGGGTTTGCAGCCATTGCTGGAACAGCGGGTTTACCTCCCAGGGTAGGCGTAGCACGGTGTAGCCTGCGGCGGTTGCGCCCGCACTGGCTGCCGCTTGCATCACCTTTTCCAACTCCTGTTCGGTGATAAACGGAATCACCGGCGCCACACTGACCAGCACTGGAATGCCCGCCTGCGCCAGTTTTTCAATGGTTTGTAAACGCCGGGTCGGCGATGCTGCCCGCGGTTCAAGGGTGCGCGCAATGTGGTGATCAAGCGTGGTGATAGTGATTGCCGCCGCGAGCAGATTGCGCTCGGCCATAGGTTTGAGCAAATCCAGATCCCGCTCAATCAGTGCTGATTTGGTGATTATCCCCACCGGATGCCGGCATTCATCTAATACCTCCAGACACTGGCGGGTGATGCGCAACGCCCGTTCCACTGGCTGATAGGCATCGGTATTAATGCCCAGCGCAATCGGGCTGGGCTGATACTGGTGATGGGCGAGTTCGCGGCGCAGCAATTCCGGCGCGTTGGTTTTGGCGTAGAGCCGGGTCTCAAAATCCAGCCCCGGCGACAGCCCTAAATAGGCGTGGGTGGGGCGCGCAAAACAGTAGACACAACCGTGTTCGCAGCCGCGATAGGGGTTAAGCGACACACTAAACGGCAAATCCGGCGACTGGTTGCGGCTGAGAATCGTCTTGGCGAGTTCGGCTGTGACACTGGTGTTGAGCGCGGGGTTGATATCGGTATCGTCGCTGTAAGCGGCCCAGCCGTCATCGACGGTTTCAATCAGTTGGGTTTCAAAGCGCCCCGCCATATTGCTCACCGCGCCCCGCCCTTTAATCGCCTGCAAGGGTTGTTCGATCCAGGGGGCGGGGTCGCTAAACTCCGGATAATCGTTGGTCATGGCCGCACCTCAAATACTGTATAAATAAACAGTAATCTTGAGCGCGAATTGGCGCTTTGGCAAGCCTTGGCGATTCGTTAGTCGCCTTTGATTTAACAAAAATGATTTCCCCTGCAACCTTTTCAAGCATTGCCCGTAAGTTCCTCCGACAACCAAATCCCAGGAGGAATTACCATGAACCCGCTTACTCGCACATCTTGCCGCGCCTTGTTAATGGCGCTTTCCTGCACTGCCCTACTCAGCGCCTGTGGTGGCGGAGGCGGTAGCGGTGGAGGTGGTGGCTATTCATCCACGCCCGGCAGCACCGCCTATTCCAGTGTGGTCGCCAGTTCTGTCGCACCCAGTAGCACACCGGCCAGTTCGGTCGCGCCCAGCAGTACGCCTTTATCCAGCGAACCTGCATCCAGTGCGCCGGCTTCAAGCTCGGTAGTATCCAGTTCAGCGTCATCCAGCTCGGTGGCACCGGCATTGGTACCGCCCGTGGTATTAATCGATAGCCAGCTCAATAGTGCCGATGGCGATTATTTTGTCGCCAGCGGTGAGGTGTTGGTGGGCATGCCCGAGGATTCCGGCAACACCAGTTTTGTCGCGCAGCTACAGAATCGCACTGGTTTTAGCCTCTACACCTTTGCCAATGACACCGCCGGTGTATCCAATTGCAGCGGCACTTGCCTGGCCAATTGGCCACCGCTGTTAGCCAACCCGGGCGATGAAGCCAGCGCACCCTATTCGATTATTGAGCGCAGCATGGGCACCGCGGGCCCGGCATTGCAGTGGGCCTACCAAGGCCAACCCTTGTACTTTTTTATTGGTGATACCAATGCGGGTGAAACCACTGGCAAAGCCATCCCCAACTGGTTGCTTGCACGGCCAATGCCTACCCGGATTGTTGCCAACGCCACCCTCGGTAGTCATCTTGCGGCAGCGGGCAGTGTGAAATTGGCAGTGCCGGTTGACGGCGTTGAACAAACCAGCACCGCCGAGCGCAACGGGTTTACGCTCTATACCTTCGATAATGACACCGCTGGTGTCAGCAATTGTTCCGGTACCTGCCTCACCAATTGGCCAGCGTTAATGGCTCACGCCGGTGCCGTTGCCACCGCACCCTACAGTTTGGTGCAGCGCGCCAGCGGCGAAATGCAGTGGGCACTGAACGGCATGCCGCTCTACTTTTTTGCGGGCGATACCCAAGCCGGTCAAACCAATGGTGAAGCAATCGGCAATAACTGGTTTGTGGCGCGCACGCCTCCCGTTGCAGTGAATAATCACCCCACCAAAAACCGCTTGCTGGTTGCTCACGGCAATATCATCACTGCAGCTGGTGCGGCAGATAATTCCCGCCTCGATTTCACCCTCTACACCTTTGACGACGATACCCCTGGTGTCACCACTTGCTTTGGCGCTTGCCTCGCTGCCTGGCCTGCACTTTATGCACCGGCGGATGCACAAGCTTTTGGCGATTTCACCGTGATCACCCGCGATGAAACTTCCAAACAATGGGCTTACAAGGGTTTACCGCTCTACTTCTTTGTCGGCGATAACGCACCCGGTGATGTCACCGGCGAATACACCGACTGGACTATCGCGCGGCCATAAAAAAAACGGGCACTGCACATTTTTGCAGTGCCCGTTTTGTTTTTTAGGCCAGGACAGGATCACTAAAAAAAGAGGCGCAGACAAGATCATGAAATTATTATTTTTTGCACTGGCAATCGCGGTGTTAACCGCCTGCGGCGCCGGTTCCGGCGAAGGGTTAAATGAACAGGGATTGCCCAGCACCAGTAGCAGCAGAAGTAGCAGTAGCGCCGCTGATGATGGCGTTACGCTGGCACAATTACAGCAAACCATTTTTGGTGCGATTTGTACCAACTGCCATACCGGCGCCAATGCCCCGCGCGGTTTGCGTTTGGATTCGGAGGAAAATTCCTACGCATTTTTAGTCAATCGCAGCGCTGATGAAATCCCCCCCCTGATGCGTGTTAATCCCGGCAACCCGGATGACAGTTATTTAGTAAAAAAATTGGAAGGTGCTGCCGATATTGTTGGCGCGCGTATGCCACTGGGTGGGCCCTTTTTATCGCAAACACAAATTGATCAAGTGCGCAGCTGGATCGCCAATGGCGCCCCGCGGGTTGGCAGCGGTGCCGCCACTACCAAAGTAGCGCGCGCCAGTACCCAAAAAACCAATAACCAAATCACCGTGGAATTACTGTTTAGCCGTGCGCTGCAATTTGAATCCATTGCGCCGGAGAGCATTTCGATTTTTTATCATACGCTGAGTGAACGTCAGGCGATTGAAGATTTTTCCCTGCTGCTTAACGATCAAACACTTTATCTAACCCTTAACAATATTCCTGCACAGGCGCTTCAGGTGGAAGTAATTATTCACGACCGCGAATTGCAGCAACTGCTCGATCACCAGTATCAAGTCGTCGATGGTGATGCCGATGAAATTCAGGGTGGAGGTTATCGCTATGTTTATCCACTGTAAAAAAATTATCGCTGCGGGTGCCGCGCTGTTGTTGTCCCTGTTGGCAAATACAGCCGCTGCAGAACCCTATCTGGCGGTGAAAAATAATGTGCAATGTTCCGCCTGCCATACCAACCCGGCGGGCGGTGGCGCACGCACAACCTATGGCGCCTGGTATGGTACGCATCAGCTACCGCAAACGGCGGGCAGCCTGAATTTATTTGATGCGGGAAAATTGGGTGAAACACTGCGCATCGGCGCTGACCTGCGCACTAACTATTACCAATCAGATCGCGATGAAGCTGAAGACGCGCGCGGTTTTGAAACCCAATCCGGCCAGCTCTATATGGTATTGCAACCCAAAGACTCGCGCTTTGCTCTCTACATCGATGAACAAATTGCTCCCGGCGGTGCGTTGAATCGCGAAGCATTTATTCTCACCAAATTAAACGGCCAGCACTTTTTAAAAGCGGGCCGCATTATGTTGCCCTATGGAATTCGATTGGAGGACGACAGCGCTTTTATCCGTCAGGCCAGCGGTTTCAATTTTGATACCGGCGATAACGGTGTGGAACTGGGTTTGCAGTACACCAAAACCCTGTTTAATTTTGCCATTAGCAATGGCAGCAGCGGGCTCAACAATGACGATAAAAATTTGCAGCTTTTATCGCGTGCGGAATACCTGGGCAGCAATTGGCGAATTGGTGCAACCGCGTTATATAACGATGCTGAAGCTGGTGCGCGCACCCAAGCGAATGTGTTTGGTGGATTTGTCTGGCAAGGTTTTGTGTTTCTCGCCGAGGCAGATTTAATTAAAGACGAATCCATCGAAAACATTCCCGGCGAATATCAACAGCAGCGTGTAGGTTTGCTGGAAGTGAACCGTGAAATCAGCAAGGGTTATAACGTCAAACTCACCACCGAGTTTTTAGATCCGGACACCAATATCGATGAAAACCACCGCGTGCGGCACTCATTATTATTGGAGTACACACCCTTTGCCAACTTGCAAATTCGCGGCGGCCTGCGCCAAGGCGATGACATTCCCCAGCGCGCTACAGGGAATTATCTGGATATGTTTGCGCAGTTGCATTTTTATTATTGATGGAAATAGTTAGAGCTGGATTCCTGCGTGCGCAGGCATCCAGTTTTTACCCAATTACAAATTAAACGCGTAATCCAAATAGACTTTGCGCACTGAACCCGAATCACCTTCAGGTTCAAAATTGGCGAGGCGCAGTGAAATGCTGTGTTTGCGGTTGGGTTTGTAGACAAAATCCAAATCCAATTCGCGGCCGATGTTATTGCCCGCCACATCATCTTTAAAAAAGTGATAGGAGGTTTCTACCCGCAGGGGTGAGGCGCGCCATAATAAGCCGAGTGAAAAATTGCGCACGCCGCTATTGGGCGTGTTGCCGATTTCATCGGCCCAGCCTTCAAAATCGTGATTGGAACCCAAGGGGGTAATAAACGCCGCGCCATTATTTGCACCGAGAATTTCGTAGCGCGTGCTCAATTCCCAGGTGTTAAATCCAAAGCCGAGATCGAGCAAATAATAAGGCAAGTTTTCCGCATGGAGTTCAAAACGATTTTGTTGCGCGGCTTCAATTTGCACGCGGTATTTTATGCGGCGTGCTTTGTAGTTAAGGTTGTAGCTCACACCAACCGTATTATTGGATGCGCTGGCCATATCCCGGTTGTCGATGCGGTGGGCATAACCTACCACGCGGGTGTAGTCCCACTCATTCCATTCGAGCCGGGTGAGATGGCTGTGGTGTTGGTGATCGCCAAAAAACGCGCTGTCTGGTGAGTTATTGCCGTTGCCGTAGTCGTGTTCGGATTGTGAGTTTTTCCCATCGGCATCCTCACCAAAAATGCGGTTGGCATTGGCGATATAGCTGTAGGTAAAGTTTGAATTGCTGGCGAGTTTAAACTTGCCCAGTAGTGCATCAAAGGTTTGTTCATTTTGCCAAAAACCATTGCCGCCAATAAAACGCTGATTGTCAAAATTAATACGCTGGCGACCGAGATGAATTGCGGCAGCGTCCAGGTCTAGTGATAAAAACGCTTGATTCAGGTCCACGCCATCGGGGTCGGGAATTAAGGGCTGGTTATTAAAGCGGGCACCGTCGCTGTGATCATTTTTAAAGGCGGTGCCGACTGCGTCCACTTCCACCATTGAATGGAAAATATCACTCCACTCTGATGCCACCGAACCACGCAATAATAGGGATGCTGCTTGGCCGGAATTGTCAGCATCGACATGGGCGTAACGCGCGCGGCTGCCCCACTCCCATTCATGTTCACCGCTTGCCACTGCACAGGGCGCTACACTGATTGCCAGTAAACTTGCTGCTAATAATCTCACGCTGTTACCTGCCTTTTATTATTGCCAGTCTTCCGCATTGCCATCGTGTAAAAACGTCACGCCAGTGAGTTTATCCATTTCTTCATAGAGTGGGTCGGGCATGGGGTTTTGTCGTGCGTCCATATATTTCAGCGCAGGTAAGTGATAAATATCCACATGCTCTACTGCATTATTAAACATGTAAATTTTTTCCAGCGCGGGTAAATCCCGATAGGTGAACTGCAGCAGTTTATTGTCGTTAATTTTTAGCAGTTTGAGTGTGGGTAGCGCGTTTAAGTCCAGCGCTGTCATTTTATTGCCAAAAATATATAACTCTTCCAGCGCCGGTAATTCGCCCAGGGTTACGTGGGTAATTTTATTTTTAGCGAGGTTGATATGGCGCAGCAGCGGCAATTTTTCCAGCGTCGCATCGGTCAGTTGGTTGTTGTAGAGCGATAATTTTTGCAGCTGGGTAAAGTGTTCGATGCCAGCAAGTGAGGTGATTTTTTTGGAGTGGCATTCAATCGCAGTAATATCGGCAAGGTTTTGCCAATTTTTTTTTGCCGCCAATGCCGCGACGCAATTTTTAAAGTTGGCGTCTGTTAACGGCAAATCCAGCGCGTGACTACACGCGCTGGAGAAGGTGAATAACAAAGCTAACAATAGTTTCCGGGTCATGCGTTTTTTAGACATAGCAGCGCGCCGCAGGCAGGGAAGATAGGGCGCATTATATGGCCTTATCCACCTGCGCGAGGAGAACACAGACACCTTTTGCGAGCACGATTTCACTCGGCTCATCCAGCGGAGAACCACCTACATCTTCTTCCGTCAGAATCAGGTGCGAGGCGTCTTTAATCAAACGCCAGTGGGCGACGGATAAGGGCAGCTGTTGGATATCGGTTTGCGCAAATACCCCGAGTGGCCGGATTTGCCCATCGCGTTTGGAAATCGCCCAGAGTTGCAGGTTTTTATCCTCCGCAATTTCCACGGCCTCCCATTTCAACCACAGCTGCGCGCCGCCGGTGGCGGTGAGTACGGTCAGCTGCGCCGCGCCCGTTTCATTAGTCAGCACCGCGACATAATCGGCATTGGGTTGCTGCATGAATTGTTGCAGCGGGTCGCGGGCGATTAACAGCCAGAGGCATACCGCGAGCATGACACTCGCAAAACCGGAGATACTCGGCCAGAGCCAGCTAAAACGCGGTGCTGTGCGCACCGGTGTTGGCTGCTGTAAGCGCGCTTCAATGGCGCGCCAGACTTCCGGTTCGGGAGTGATGCCCGTCTCGTGATCTCTCAGGCTCATGAGTTCTTCTTCCCAAAAGCTGACCTGGGTTTGCAAGGCGCTATCGTCGCGCAGGCGCGCTTCAAACTGCTGACGTTCAGCCCCGCGTAACACCCCCGAGACATAATCAAACGCGAGCAGTTTGTCGTCTAACGGTGAGTGTGGTGTTTTGCTTCCAGACATAGTTTTAACCTTTCGGCGCCGCGATGGAGCCAGGATTTAACGGTGTTGCTATTGGTGGCGAACTGTTCCGCGATTTGCTCGCGGGTATAGCCATACAAATAGGCTAGCTCAATACTGTGTTTGATCTTGTCGCCCAGGGTGGTCAGGCACTGGTGCAGGTGAAAGCGCAATTGCCCCGCTGCGGCACTGGTTTCGGGCTCATCGCCACCGGGCAGTTCGTTCAAATCCTCATGCCAGTGATCCAGTTTGCGGTTGATACGCACTTCCTTATCCAGGCGATCCAGGGCCCGGTAGCGCACGATACTGGCCATCCAGGTCAGTGGCCGCGCGAGCTGCGGCCGGTAACTGGAAGCGTTGTTCCAAATTTGCAAAAACGCCTCCTGTAATACCTCATTGCCCAGTTCCCGCGACTGCAAAATGCGTTGGGCGACGGCGTTCAAATAGGGGCTGACCCGCTCAAACAACTGCTTGAGCGCGGCCTGGTCGCGCAGGGCGCAGCGGGCGATGAGGTTGATGAGCTCCTCGTCCTGATGTGGGTTGGTGTCAGTCATGCGGGATTGCATCCTCAATTATTGTGCTTAATCCCAACTACGGGTTTGCGGCGGAAAAGTTGCAGCTTATTAATACAATTTATCGTCATACCTGCGAACGCAGGTATCCAGCTCCCCTGCAAACTACCTTATGGATCCCCCGCGTGCGTGGGCATGACCTTAAATACTTATCACCACTTCAGGTTTTCTGCGCAAACTGATGCACGGGAGTGCCTTTTTTTAGCAAAGATGAGGCTGTGGTAGGTCGGGTGAAAGTTTACTGCCACTTCGGTTACTCACCCTCAGCGTTACTCATTATGCCTCTAATAATTAACGATAAAGGTACTCGCTATGTTCTCTATTAATCGCTATACCGGCGTGCTCTTTGCGCTCGCCACCCTGATCGGCGTTAGCATTACCAGCGCCGCCACTGCCAAGCCTTACAAGGCGGCGGAAATCTACTCTAAACAAACCTACAAATACGGCCGCTATGAGATGCGCATGCGCGTCGCCAAAGGCAGTGGGGTATTGTCTACTTTTTTCACCTACAAAAACGGTTCCGAGCAGCCGGGCACTTTTTGGGAAGAGATCGATATCGAGATCTTCGGCAAAAACAACGCTACCCAGTGGCAGAGCAATGTGATTATTGGCACCAATCGCCCCACCACCAAAACCGAAGGGGTACACACCATGCCCTATTCGCTGGGCGATGGTTACAACACCTATGTGCTGGAGTGGACCCCCAGTTACATCGCCTGGTTTGTCAACGGCACGCAAGTGCGCCGCATCAATGGTGGCCAGTTTGTGACCAGCCTGACCAGCCCGCAAGACCTGCGTTTTAACCTCTGGGCGGCCAATATTGCCGAGTGGGTCGGCCCCTGGAATGACAGCATCCTGCCGGTGTACCAGTTTGTGAATTACATCGAATACAAACCCTGGAATGCCTCTACCAATAGTTTTGGCACGGGTTGGCGCGACGACTTCAACAGTTTCGATACCAACCGCTGGAACAAAGCCAACTGGACTTTTGGCGAAAACCTGGCGGATTTTGACCCCAATAACGTCGTCGTTAAAAACGGCATTTTGGTATTGGCCCTGACCCGCGAAGGCCAGACCGGTTATACCGGTACACCTCCGGCCGATGGCGGCACTGGCGGTGGAAGTGGCAGCAGTAGCAGCGCCCCCGCTACCTCTATCACTATTCAGGCGGAAAACTTTAACGAAGTCGGCGGTAGTGTGACTGTGTCGGGCGGCACCGTGGGTTATATCGATGCCGGCGAGTGGTTCAAATACAACAATGTGAATATCCCGCAAACCGGGACTTACAAGGTTGAATACCGTGTCGCCTCGGCGCTCACCACCGCGCAGTTCACGCTGGATCGCAACGGCGTAGGCTTAGGCACCATTAGCGTGCCCAATACCGGCGGTTGGGGTACTTATCAAACCATCTCCCACAATATTTACCTGACCGCCGGGGTACAGAGTTTGGCGATTTACGCCAACAGCGGTGGGTTTAATATTGATTGGCTCAAGCTTACTAAAATCTAGGTTTTCTCCCCTCGGGGTTGGCGTGCCGCTGCTGGTTGCCAACCCCTTTTTTGTCTTGATGAGGTCTGTGTTATGTGTCGTTTCTTCTGTGCATTGTTAACTGTAACGGTGGCGATAATGGCGAACCTTGCCAGTGCCAAAGCGTACAAAGGTGCGGAAATCTACTCCAATGACAGCGTTTTGTACGGCCGTTTTGAAATGCGTATGCAGGTAGCAAAAGGGAGCGGGATTTTATCCACCTTCTTTACCTACAAAAATGGCTCGGAAGTGGGTAATACCTTTTGGGAGGAAATCGACATTGAGGTCTTTGGCAAAAACAACGCCACCGAGTGGCAGAGCAATATTATTCTGGGCAGCTCGCGCCCCACGCTTCATGTTGAGCAGGTGCACAGCCTGACGCAATCACTGGGCGATGCTTATCACACCTATGTGCTGGAGTGGACGCCGGATTATGTCGCCTGGTTTCTGGACGGGGTGGAAGTGCGCCGCATTACCGGCACCAGCACCGTGACCAGCCTGACCAATGCGCAAAGCCTGCGTTTTAACCTCTGGTCGTCGGAATCGGCGGAGTGGGTTGGCCCCTGGGACCCCAGCATTCTGCCGGTATACCAATTTATTAATTACATCGATTACCAAGCCTACAACGCCACCACCAAAACCTTTGAAGGCGGTTGGCGCGACGACTTTAACAGCTTTGATAGCAGCCGCTGGGGCAAGGCGAACTGGAGTTTTGATACCAACCGGGTGGATTTTGCACCGGAAAATGTGGTGGTAAAAGACGGCATTCTGGTGCTGGCGATGACCACCGACGCGGCGCTGGGTTTCAGCGGTACACCGCCAGCGGATAACGAGGTGGTCAGCAGCTCCAGTGCACCTGCCAGCAGTAGTTCCGTTGCCAGCAGCAGTCTCGCCCAGAGCAGTGTGGCGCAAAGCAGCAGTTCGGAAACGAGTGCCGCGCAGAGCAGCGAAGCTGCCAGTTCAACGGCGCTGTCGTCGTCATCGGCTGCCGCAATCAGTTCGGCTGCCGCCAGTTCCAACGCGGCGACGGGCAGTAATTCTGGTAGTGGAGGCGGCGGTGCGATGCATGGCCTGTGGTTGGCCATGCTCGCCGGGTTGTTGCTGCTGGGATTATTAATCCAGATAGGCCGGGCGCGGCGCATTCATATTGCGCTTTAAGTTCAGCGTCATTTCATCCGCTAATACTTCCTCTTCACCCGCCTCCAAACCCTCGAAGGTGCGCTGCACTATCAGCGCCGCGGGGGTTTTGGGCGCATCAATTTTGGCCGTCATGTCGGTATCCACATAACCCATATGTAGCGCCATTACCTGGGTATTCTGCCCGCGCAATTCCAAACGCAAGCTGTTGGTCAGCGCCCAGGCGGCCGATTTACTTGCCGAATAAGGTGAAAACTCCACCGGCGCGTACCAACTCACCAGCGACAACACATTGATAATCGCCCCGCCGCCATGACCGGCGAGCAGCGGCGCAAAGGCTTTGCACAGGCGCAGGGGGCCGTAAAAATTGGTGTCAAAGTGCTCGGCGCAACTGGCCTCGCTGTTATTGGCGAGAAAGCTGCCAAAACGGGCGACACCGGCATTGTTGATCAACAGGGTGACATCGGGGCATTGTGCGGCGATGCGCGCGACATCATCGTCGCTGGTGACATCCAGCTTGAGTTTGATGACCCCGTCGAGTGGGATAGAGTGCGGGTCGCGGGCGGTGGCGTACACCTTGCGGGCACCGCGCGCCAGGGCGGCGCGAGCAAATTCCAATCCAATACCGCGATTGGCTCCGGTGATTAATACAACTGCATCTTTGATGTTCATCGTCTAATTCCTTAACGTTGCTTTGATGGTAACCGGCTCGATTGTAGCGGGCTTAACTGCGCCCGCCGCCTTAGAGTTTAGGGCGCGAGCCGCGCTTTTTCTTGGGTGGATAAAAACTGGCTTCGCCCTCGGGGCGGGTTTTGAAGCGGCGATGTACCCACAGGTACTGCTCCGGCGCCTGACGAATTGCCTGTTCCAAAATTAGGTTGATACGTGTGGCGTCCGCAATATCGTCGCCACTGGGATAATTTTCCAATGCTGGCTGAATTTCCAACCGATAGCGACCACCGGGTTCACGGAAACAAAAAAATGGAATCACCGCGCACCCGGAAAGTTTGGCAATACGCGATGTCGCCACCACTGTCGCGGCCGGTACCCCGAAAAATGGCACAAATACACTGTGGTTGCGGCCATAGTCCTGATCCGGCGCATACCAAACAATCCGCCCTTGACGCAGGCTCTTGATTAACTGGCGGGTGTCATCGCGATTGATGGCCGAGCCATTTACCCGCGAGCGCGCCTTGGCTATGGCGTAGGCCATCAAGGGGTTAGGGTCGGCGCGATAGAGCACATCGGCATCTATGTGGTAGGCCATAATGCGGCCGCTGATATCAATGGTGGTCAAGTGACTGCCGCACAACAGCACGCCCTTGCCTTGCGCCTGTGCCTCGGCAATGTGCTCCAACCCGCTAATCTCATAACGATTGCGCATTTTGTCCGCCTGGCCCCAGAGCCCAATCGCGGTCTCGGTAATACTCAGCCCGGTAGCCACCAACGTACCGCGCACCATTTTGGCTTGTGCTGCTGCATCCAGCTCTGGAAAACAAAGTGCAATATTGATTTCCGCATAGCGTCGGCGCGACTTGGCCAGGTAGTAAAACAATAGCCCCAAGCCGCGGCCAATAAACTGGTTCGCCTGAACCGGCAACTGGGCAATTAGCCAGAAAAAGCCCAACACCAACCAGGTTGGCCAGAAGCGTGGCAGCAAAAAACGGCGGTTCAAGGGGGGCAACTGTGACTTGTCCAAGTGGTATTTCTCTCTTGCGATGGGGTGCGGCGGCCGATTATAACAACCTCAACCTGCAGCGTCCCCTGCAGGTGATTATTCGGCGCCCTCTGCCGGAGCTTGGGGCACTCCTCCCTGCTTGCGAAATTCCGCCGCAGAGACTCCGGTATAGCGTTTAAAAAAGCGATGGAAAGACGACTTACTGTTAAAACCCGACTCGAGCAAAATATCCAGAATATTCAAATGCGCAAACGCTGGATCAAGCAGCATTTGCTTGGCGCGCTCTACCCGATAACCATTCACAAATTCGAAAAAATTGGTGTTGAATTCGCTATTGATAATGCTCGAAACCTCGCGGTAGTGAATGCCCACCTGCCGCGCAAAATCTTCAATGGTTAAATTCTGCGTTAAATACAGTTGCTGGCTTTCCATGGTGGTGCGAATGCGCGCAATCGCTTCCGGCGAGGGTGCCGCAATCACTTGTGGCTCTTTGGTGCCGGGCGATTCCCGTGTCAGTAATAATTCGTGGGCATAAAGCAGGCTATATACAAAAAGTGCGTTCACCAACAAAAAGGTAATGTAATTATCGAAGATGCCAAAACTATCAGCGATCGCAAAACTCACGCTCTGCCCGAGTAGATGCACGATGAGTGACCACAACCAATTGAGCGCAAAACCCAAAGTGAGCAACAACAACCAATAAGGCCCCTGCAAACTCAGACTCGAATAAAATTCTTTCAGTTGTTGTTTGTAGCGATAAATTTCCAGCACGGCGGCAAAGGCATAAGCGACCGGTAAAAACTTCAGGTAATGCCATAAATAATTGGCAAGCTGGGCAGAAAATTCATTGTGTGCATTAGGCAAAAAACGCAAACGGTCGCTATCCAACTCGCCCCACAATACCAAGCCCACTACCGCCACTAAATTCAATAAATGCAGTGCATCTTTTGCGCGCAGTGAAAAATTCGCCCGCGTAATTGCCACCACATACAAATACAAAAACACACTTTTACCCACCAAGGTTGTCACCAACCCGAGCGCCAGCGTTATTTTGGCCAGCTCACTGTGCGAGTGAATATAGTCATTCCACAACACCATATTGCACAGCGCACTGGCACCCACGCACACAAAAAACCCCGACAACAACTGCGACGCCACCGCTTTTTGTTTGGACAGCAGCCACTGGAAAATCACCAGCAGCACACACACCGCCAGGGTGAGTACGAGGATTAAATCGTGAATATTAAAAATGGGTGTTTTCATAAGCTCTTTAATGCTTCTTAATGTGGTGATACTGAAACAGCAGGATCAATAAAAATAAACCTGCTGTCTGTGGGCACTATTATTACCCAAACCGTTAACAGTAACTGATCGCTGCTGCTGGTCAATCGCAAACGGCTTACTGGGGTATGGACTGAGCAAGCGGGTTGCAGTTGGTGAGCTGTTGTTCATTTGTTCAACACTAAATAATAACCCGCGCCGAAATGCTTCCAAATTTTTACTGCGAGCAGCATAGTTTCCATAGTCAGGCGAAGCGATACCCACCAGAATTTGGCCAACCGGGTTATAGGGGTTGAATAAATAATGTACTTTATTTTTTGGCACAGATTCTTGTCGTAATTGTTGGGTGTACTCGGTGAAAGCTACTTCAAATTCATTAACAGGGACATCCAAATTGTCCAATGCCGATTTTACCCTGGCTGCTAACTGATTTACCGTATCCTGCTTTTTATGCGTTAGGTTAATCACCAACTTCTCGGAAACTTTGGTTAGCCGTTGGTCAAATTGAGCTTGATAAACTGTATGTCCATATTTCCATTCACCTATCAAGCAGCGATACATGGACAGCTCATCGGCAGTAAAGGGTTGGTGCATGCTGGCGTCTAGGGGCATTTCTCCTTTGCGGAGTAAAAAATAATTGGTCCATAAAAAATTATTTTTAATCGCTACCGAAGCAATCATTTTTCCAATCAGGGCATCGCTATCTTTTAATACACCGCGCCAAAACCGCAGGTCGCGATCCAATAACTCGCTTAAATACCCATTATCATTTGGGGTGGTGTTGGCAAATGCACTGATAAAAATGATGCGCTGTGCCTTCATCACCTCGGCATATTTTGGCAATGGCAAACGAATATCCAATGCAGATAATTCCAGCCAACCACTATGCGCAATTAATTGCCGGTAGCGATCATTAACCCAGGGTTCATTGTTCTGCCATTCATCAATAAGTGTTTTATTTTTTTCAATGGCATTAATGCAATCCTGCGTAACCTCGCTGCACAGATTAACCAGTTCAGCAAACTCCGCGGGTAAATTTTCCTGAACAAGGTAACTCGCTTGAGGGAACTCCAAGTTCTCCTCCGATGAAGACGAGATAACCTGCTGTGACCATTCAACCCGTTCAAGTCCAATTGCTTTAGGGTCTTCAGTTTCAGCGACATCAAACCCCAATAAAAACAAATAGCCGTTGTCATTGTCAGCAACCGCCGCGCGATTGTTCCATGCCTGTTCAAACTCCACCACCGTTGCAGAAGGTGGTTTATCGCGTAAGTTAATTATCACTACAGCGACAACATAGACGATTAGCAGTGAAAAAATAACCACTAAAAATTTGGCTAATATGTTTAGCGATTTTCCTAGCATGATTGTCCCATATTGATAGTCATGAACTACAAACTTGCCTTTACTGCCCGCGCCAGCCCCACACAATAATCGCCATGCCCACCAAGGCGACACTGGCACCCGCCCAATCGTAGACCGAGAGTTTCACCCCATCCACATAACGCAGCCACAGCAGCGCGGTTGCCACATAAACACCGCCATAAGCGGCATAGACCCGGCCACTGGCAGCGGGGTGCAAAGTGAGCAACCACACAAACAGTGCGAGGCTCGCGGCGGCGGGAATTAACAATAAAATCGAACCGCCTTTGCGCAGCCACAGGTAAGGCAAAAAGCAGCCGATAATTTCCGCGAGCGCAGTGGCGACAAATAACAGCGAGGTTTTAAGCATGGGGAAGCGCCTTGTTGGCAAGCCAAGGGTGGGATGTTAAAGCAGTTGGGCGCATTTAATAAGTTGCTGTGCGTCCATGCAGGCTAATAAACTCACTTCATTCACCTTTCAATGGAACGCCGTTTATGTCCCGAGTGCGATTGTTGTTAGTGTTGCTGCTTGCCTGGGCGCCACTTGCGCAGGCGGAAAAAATCACCATCGCCGCCGCCGCTGATTTGAAATTTGCGCTGGACGAACTCCTGGTCGAGTTCAAACAAGCTCATCCCAACGATGAGGTTGCAGTGATTTATGGCTCCTCCGGTAAGTTTTATACCCAGATCCAACAAGGTGCACCCTTTGATGTGTATTTTTCCGCCGACATCGAATTCCCGCGGCGCTTGGCAAAAGCCGGTTTTGCGGCGTCCGAGGTCAAGCCTCATGCCCTTGGCCGTATTGTGCTCTGGAGTGCCACCCAAGATGCCAGCCAAATGAATCTCGCCAGCCTGACCGATCCCGCCATCAGACGCATCGCCATCGCCAACCCCAAGGTCGCGCCCTACGGCATGCGTGCGGTGGAAGCCCTGAAGCAGAGCGGTTTGTGGGACAAGGTGGGACCCAAACTGGTGTACGGCGAAAACATCGCCCACACCGCGCAATTTGTGCAAAGCGGCAACGCGCAGGTAGGCATTATCGCCCTCGCGCTGGCGCTCAACCCGGAGCTGGCGCGCAAGGGCGGTTACTGGCTGATTCCCGACGAACTACACGCGCCGTTGGAGCAGGGTTTTATCATCACCAAACGCGCAGAAAAGAATGAGCTGGCGCAACACTTTGCGGATTACATGGAAAGCAAACCCGCGCGCGACGTGATGACCCGCTATGGGTTTGTATTGCCGGACGCGCCAGCTGGAGAAGTAGATGCTCACTGACGGCGACCTGCAAGCCCTGTGGCTCACGGTGCGGCTCGCCGCAATCGTCACGTTTATCCTGCTGTTAATCGGCACGCCCATCGCCTGGTGGTTGGCGCGCACCAAATGTTGGTGGAAGGGGCCAATCGGCGCGATTGTCGCCTTGCCGCTGGTATTACCGCCCTCGGTATTGGGCTTTTATTTGCTGTTGGCGATGGGCCCCAGCGGGCCGGTGGGGCAGTTGACCGAAGCGCTCAATATCGCGCCTTTGGCTTTTACCTTTTGGGGGCTGGTGTTGGCCTCGGTGTTTTATTCACTGCCGTTTATGGTGCAACCGCTGCAAACCGCGTTTGAGGCTATTGGCGAGCGCCCGCTGGAAGTGGCGGCGACTTTACGTGCATCGCCGCTCGATGCGTTTTTTACCGTGGCTGTGCCCTTGGCAAAACCGGGTTTTATCACTGCCTCCATTCTCACCTTTGCGCATACCGTTGGCGAATTTGGGGTAGTGCTGATGATTGGCGGCAATATTCCCGGGGTGACGCGCGTGGCCTCAGTGCAGATTTACGACTACGTGGAAGCGCTAAATTACAGCCAAGCACACCGGCTGGCGCTGGTGCTGCTGGTGTTTTCCTTTGTGGTATTGCTGGCGATTTATGCGGGTCGCCGTTTCCGCCCTGTAAGAGGCGTGTGAGATGAGTGACCTGGAAATCCAAGCGCGCTTTCAACTCGCATGGCCGGGCTTTGCGCTGGATGTGGATCTGGAATTGCCCGGACGCGGCGTTACCGCATTGTTTGGCGTATCCGGCTCCGGTAAAACCACATTGTTGCGCTGTATCGCCGGGCTGGAGCGCGCGCCGCAGGGCCGGTTGGTGGTGGATGGCGACATCTGGCAAAGCGACCAACAATGGCTGCCGACCCACAAGCGCCCGCTGGGTTACGTGTTTCAGGAGGCGAGCCTTTTTAGTCATCTCTCGGTGCAAGACAACCTTCACTATGGCTTGCGGCGCAGTCGCCGTTCCAGTCGCAGCAGTCTGGATCAAGCCATCGAACTGCTGGGTATCGGCCACCTGTTAACCCGCAATCCGGATTTACTTTCCGGCGGCGAACGCCAGCGGGTCGCCATCGCCCGCGCCCTGGCGGTCAGCCCCCGTTTGCTGTTGATGGATGAACCCCTCGCCGCGCTCGACCTGCAGCGCAAACGCGAAATTTTCCCCTACTTGGAACGCCTGCACCGCGAGCTGGACATGCCGGTGCTCTACGTCACCCATTCGCCCGAAGAGCTGACGCGGCTGGCGGATTATTTGGTGGTGATGGAAAACGGCCGCGCCATCGCCAGCGGTAATTTGGCCGAAACCCTTTCACGGCTCGATTTGCCGATCCAATTAGGTGAGGACGCGGGGGTGATTATCGAGGCGACTATCGGCGCTGTGGATAATGAATGGCACCTGGCGCGGGTGGATTTTGCCGGTGGCAGCCTCTGGGCAAAAGATCAGGGTCTAGCGCCAGGCACCTCAGTGCGGGTACGGGTACTCGCGCGCGACGTCAGCTTGGCGGCACAGCAAACTGCCAGCAGTATCCAAAACCAAATGCCCGGCCAGATCGATGCCATAGGCGAGGATGAACACCCCGGTTTGGCACTGGTGCGCGTGCATATCGGCGACACCATCTTGCTCGCCCGCCTGACCAAACGCGCCATAGCGACACTTGATGTCGGCGTGGGTAAAACCTTTTGGGTACAGATAAAATCGGTCGCGCTGTTGCAGTGAGTGCTGCTCACTCATTGTCGTCACTCAAGCGCTGCCCAAATACTGGATTATCTCCTCCGCCGTAGCGCGGGCGCTGCGCCCGACACCGATCAAGGTAGCCGAGGCCAAACCTGTCCACTCGCCATATCCCAGCAACCACAGGCGCGGTTCCTGTAGCGAGCGAGTGCCTGCAACATCTACTTTTCCATCTGGATTAATCACGCCCAGGGATTGCAAGTGCGCGAGCGCAGGGCGGAATCCCGTACACCAGATCACCGCATCAACGGCGGACTCAGTGCCATCGGCCCAGACGACACCATTGGCGGTAAAGCGGGTAAATGGTCGAACTGCATGCAATACACCACGTTCCCGCGCCTCTTTCACCGGCCGCACCATCACCACATCGCCCAAACCACCCACTGGCTGCTCTATTTCCCGACCTTCCTGAGCTGCCTTCCAGCGATCAGTGGCGCGCTGGAATAACACCCGCCCGTCCACATCATCGGGCAAAAAAATCGGCTCGCTGGTTGTGACCCAAGTGCAGTCAGCAACGCGCGATACTTCGGCGAGAATTTGCGCGCCCGAATTCCCGCCGCCCACCACCAACACTTTTTGCCCTGCAAAGGATGCTGGCGATTGGTAGTGCGCTGAGTGAAGTTGCGCTCCCTGAAACAGATCAGCGCCGGGGTGGGCAGGAATAAACGGATTGCGCCAGGTACCGGTCGCACTGATAACAACCCGGGCGCGCCAGGCTTGGTGCTCGCTCACCACCTCCAGCCGGTCGCCAAGGTTATTAACGGCTGATACCCACACCGGGCGCTGCACCGGAAATTCATAGCGACTTTCATTGTGGCGCAGGTAATCCACCACCTGATCGCGGCTGGGGTAAGTCTCGCCAGTGGGCGGCATTTGCCAACCCGAGAGCGAACTCCAGGTCGATGGCGAAAACAGTCGCAGGCTGTCCCAGCCATGAAGCCAAGCCCCACCGGGTGTTTGCTCGGCATCCAGCATCACAAAGGAATACTTGCTACGGCGCAAATAATAAGCGACCGACAAAGCCGCCTGCCCGCCGCCGATGATGACTATGTCTGTTGAATCTATGACCGGTGTATCCATGTTGCCGCTCCGATAATGGTTGATTCGGTAAACATTCTGCTTGCCAATATATATGCACAACCATATATTCGTACAATCATATATGCGGCTAGTTTGATCTATGTCTGAATTTACCCCCGACTCCCTGTGTAAAACCCTCGCTGACCCAACCCGCGCGCGCATTGCGTTGCTGGTCGCACGCGAAAAAGAGCTGTGCGTCTGCGAACTCACCTGCGCGCTCGATGAAATCCAACCCAAAATTTCCCGCCATTTGGCACTGTTGCGTGAATCCGGTTTATTGGCGGATCGTCGCCAAGGTCAGTGGGTGTATTACCGTTTGCACCCGGAATTGCCAGATTGGGTAGCAACAATTTTAAGCACCATGCTCGCTGCTAATCAGGAGTGGCTGCAAGAAAATCATCAGCGGTTGTGTGCAATGGAAGATCGGCCGAACCGCTGCTGTTAAACAATCATCATCAAAATAAATATTTTTGCGAGAAAGAACATGAAAAAAATCAAAATCGGTATCAATGGTTTCGGTCGCATTGGTCGTTTGGCATTGCGCGCGAGTTGGCATTGGCCGGAGTTTGAATTTGTACAAATTAATGATCCGGCAGGCGATGCCGCTACTTTTGCGCATTTATTGAAATTCGATTCAGTGCAAGGTCAATGGGCGCCGGAAACCAGTGCGGATGACAATGCGCTGTATATTGATGGCAAGCCAATCAAATTTACGCGCAATAAAACCATCGCCGAAACTGATTGGAGCGGTTGCGATCTGGTGATTGAAGCTAGCGGCAAAATGCGTGAGGTGAAATTGCTGCAGGCTTATTTGGATCAAGGCGTAAAACGTGTCGTGGTGAGCGCACCGGTCAAAGAGCCGGGTGTATTAAATATAGTGATGGGGGTGAATCATGATTTGTTTGATCCCGCTACACATCGCATAGTCACCGCCGCTTCTTGCACCACTAACTGTTTGGCACCGGTGGTAAAAGTGATTCATGAACAACTCGGGATTAAACACGGTGCTATTACCACTATCCACGATCTAACCAATACCCAATCCATTTTGGATCAGCCGCATAAAGATCTGCGCCGTGCGCGCGCCTCCCACTCAAATTTAATTCCCACCAGCACCGGTTCCGCGACTGCCATTGCGGAAATATTTCCGGAGTTGCGCGGCAAATTAAATGGCCACGCGGTGCGAGTGCCACTCGCTACCGGATCGCTGACTGACTGTGTATTTGAAGTTAGCCGTGCAACCAGCGTGGAAGAAGTGAATGCGCTGTTAAAAACGGCGAGTGAAACCTATCTAAAAAATATTCTGGGTTACGAGACACGCCCATTAGTATCCAGCGATTTTTGTGGCAACCCGCTGTCATCGATTGTGGATGCGCTCTCCACTATGGTGGTGAATGACACACTGGTGAAAATTTATGCCTGGTATGACAACGAGTGGGGCTATGCCAATCGCACGGCGGAGTTGGCAAAATTGGTTGGTTTGGAAAATTAACTTTACCGTTTGCAATGAGATCGCGTGTTGGGCATCGCTGCGCTCAGCACCAACCTACAGAGCACCTTGTGAGCTAGCATGAATCAATCATCGGCCATAAAACAATACGCACTTGTCACCGGCAATTATTGGGCGTTTACGCTTACCGACGGCGCGCTGCGCATGCTGGTGGTGTTGCACTTTCATCAACTCGGTTACAGCCCGCTGCAAATTGCGGCGCTGTTTTTGTTTTATGAAATTTTTGGTGTAGTCACTAATTTAGTGGGAGGTTATTTAGGCGCGCGTATTGGTTTGAATCGCACCATGAATATTGGTTTGGCTTTGCAGGTGATGGCGCTGGCGTTACTCGCGGTGCCCAGTCAGTGGCTAACGGTGCCCTTGGTGATGGGCGCGCAGGCGCTGTCGGGCATTGCGAAAGATCTCAATAAAATGAGCGCCAAAAGTGCGATCAAAAAATTGGTGCCGGGCGATCAGCAGGGCGCGTTATTTAAATGGATCGCACTGCTTACCGGCTCTAAAAACGCCTTAAAAGGTGTAGGTTTTTTTCTGGGCGGCGCACTCTTGGTCGCGGTGGGTTTTAACACAGCGGTCAGTTTAATGGCAGCTGTGCTGGCATTGGTTTGGTTAATGAGTGTCATTTTGCTGCAACAGGATCTAGGCAAAGCGAAAAACAAACCGAAATTTAATGAGCTTTTTTCCAAAAGTCGCGCGATCAATATTTTATCCGCCGCGCGGTTGTTTTTATTTGGCGCACGGGATGTTTGGTTTGTGGTTGCCCTGCCGGTTTTTTTAAGCAGCCAATTGCAATGGGATTTTTGGCAGACCGGCGGTTTTCTTGCCAGCTGGGTGATAGGCTACGGCATAGTGCAATCCATCGCGCCAATGGTGTTGCGCACTAAAACAGGCGCTGCGCCCAGTGGCGGTGCTGCATTGCTCTGGGCGATTTTACTGGCACTGGTCACTGCACTTTTGGCATTGGCACTGACCAATGCCGAGCTGATGAATATGCCTGTTGCGACAGTGTTAATCAGCGGTTTGATTCTGTTTGGTATTGTGTTTGCGATTAACTCATCGCTGCACTCCTATTTAATTGTCAGCTACGCTAAAGATGACGGCGTTTCGCTCGATGTCGGCTTTTACTACATGGCCAATGCGCTGGGACGTTTGCTGGGAACCCTGCTCTCGGGTTGGGTTTATCAAGCTGCAGGGTTAGCCGCTTGTCTGTGGGTCGCTGCTGCTTTTTTATTGCTGGTGAGCTGCATCTCGGTATTTTTACCCAAAAGCCATAATCACAACTAACTGCCCTGCGGCGGCGCACAAAGGTTACCTATGTTGTTCCCGATAATATTGATACTGCTGTTAGTGGTGATTTGTGTGCTTATTCATTTTGAAGCACTCAATTTATTAACCAATGCAATTCCCAAAATAAAAGCGTCGCCGCGCCTGAGTATTCTGCTCGGTATTTTGGGTTGTTTTGGCGCGCACTTATTGGAGATAACAATTTTCGCGGGTGGATTTTATTTTTTTATCCAGCAGGAAACACTCGGCAGTTTGCTGGGTGGCGATATTCAAGGCCACGGTCTGTTTGGTACACCCAGCACCGGATTTATCGATAGCCTGTATTTCTCGCTGACCTGTTACACCTCGCTGGGTTTTGGCGATTTGGCGCCCACCGGCTGGCTGCGCTTTTTAGCGGGTATTGAAGCCTTGGTTGGTTTGCTACTCATCGCTTGGACCGCTTCATTTATGTATTTGGAAATGCAAAAACATTGGAAAGTGAAGTAGTTAAAAAAACGCTTTCTATTTCTGGTGCGGATTCAATTAGCGAGATAAATCATGAGCGATAAAAAAACCTGTAGCACCAATTGTGAATCTGCCGCCGAGTTATTAAATCGCGCTTGTTTTTGTAAAACCCTGAATCGCGAAGAGTTACTGGTGAGCTTGCAAGCGCAATCATTACCTAGCGAAGTGCTGCAGCACCACCAGCAATTATTTTCCCACACTGCTGTATTTATCTCTCCTGCGCAATGGCAGCAACTGCAACACTTGGTGCAGACAATAATGCGCGTCACTGCGTTGACCACTTATCAACAAGCGGCATTAAGCAATGCGCCAGCCATCGCACAACAACCCTCGCCCGTCTCGGGTGTATTTATGGGTTTTGATTTTCACTTAAACGAAGCAGGGCCGCAGATTATTGAAATCAATACCAACGCCGGCGGTGGTTTTTTAAATGCGGTATTACTCAGTGCACAAACCGCCTGCTGCAATGCGGCGGGAAAATACCCGCAACTATTACAGCCGCAAGTGGAAGCGGAATTTGTGGCCATGTTTAAACGCGAGTGGCAATTAGCGCGTGGCGATCAAGCACTACGTTGTATCGCACTGGTAGATGAAAACCCCAGTGGGCAATTTTTGTATCCTGAATTTTTATTAGCGCAGAGTGTGTTTGAGCGCGCGGGCATTAAAACCCTGATTGTTGACCCGCAAGAATTAACATTGGTTGACGGCCAATTGTTTTATCAACAACAAGTGATTGATCTGGTGTACAACCGCCTTACGGATTTTTCACTCGCGCAGCCAAGCAATTTGGTTTTGCGCAATGCCTATGAGCAGAGCGCAATAGTCCTTACTCCCAACCCCCATCACCATGCGCTCTATGCTGACAAACGCAATCTAGCCTTACTTAGTGATGAAACAAAACTCAACGAATTCGGTGCAGACCCTGAGGATATAAAAACCCTGCTCGCGGGAATTCCCCGCACCCAGTTAGTCAGCGCTGACAATGCAGAAAATTTATGGCAGCAACGCAAACAGCTATTTTTTAAACCCGCTACCGGTTACGGCAGTAAAGCCGCTTATCGCGGCGACAAAATTACCAAACGCGTATGGGAGGAAATTTTGCAGGGCGATTATGTTGCGCAATTGCAGGTGCCGCCGAGTGAACGCGGGATTGTGGTGGACGAGGAAAAAACCGCATTAAAAATGGATATTCGCGCCTATGTGTATGAAGGAAAAATACAACTGCTAGCCGCGCGTTTATACCAAGGCCAAACCACCAACTTCCGCACTCAAGGCGGCGGTTTTGCACCGGTGTTTGTAGCGGGATAAAGGCGTTATCAATGGTAAAAAAGGCGCACTCAGTAGCGAGTGCGCAAAATGGCTGCACGGGTTTAGCTGTAGTCTTAACTAGCGTTACAACGACAGACTAAAATCATTAACTGCTCAGTATGGATTTGTTGGCACGCTTATCTTTTTTATCGCGTCGTTTATCTTTCAATGATTTTTGCGGTTCTTTTTTTACTTTCTCTTTAGACATGCTGTGTACTCCTGATCAGTAGTACTTCTGCGCCTATTGCCGCTGAATTATTTGCAGAAGCTTGCGCTTAGCTATTTCGCTGAAGCATTACTTACAGCGAGCGGCAGTGTGCAACATGCATAAGTAATTACCCCTCTCGTTGCTGATAAAAACTATTAATGTTCAATACGAATAACGCGGAATATCGCCATTCGACCGAATATTTTTATATCAATCACATCACCCGGCCTGCGGCCAATCAGTTGTCGCCCCAAAGGTGAGAAACAGGAGATAAAACCCTTCTCAGGATTACTGTCCCGTGGATTAGTTAACACCAGTGTGATGATTTCTTTTTCCTGCACATCAAACACTGTGACTTTATGCCCGATAGTAATCCGCCGCGTGTAAGCGCCCATGCCCGCAGCACTTTGTTCCAGCGTGGTAAACAGCGTTGATAATTCGACCGCGTTTAAACTCATACTCCAAGGGAGATGCAAATAGTGTTGACGAGCACAATCGCTCAGCCGTTTTTTCAAACGATTGAAGTATTGGGTGGACAATTTATTTCTCCAGCACAATAAAATAACAACTCAAAACATAAAAAATGCTTTAAGTGAATTTAATCAAATGGAAATAAAAAAATAGACGAGCGCAATAACCGCTCGATTAGAGGGGAAAGGCGAGAGAAACTCTTTTAAGGATAAAACGCAGTAAAGAAAACATAATTTCAGTAACAAAAATAAATTCGACAAGGCCAATCATAGCCCCGATAAAATTTAAGTCAACCGCAAAAAATTTTCAAAAAACAAAAGCGTATTTATAGCACTTTCTTTTTTCTAAACCACACCAGCTTAACCCCCTCCAACAGCAGCAAACTCACCACACCCAGTGCAATGCACACCAAAAACTCGTTCCAGTGGAAGCTGCCGAAGCTGAACAATTGTTGTGCGGGCGGCCAGCCCACCGCGATGGCGAGGGTGAGGCTGACGGCGCTGAGCAGAATCCACAGCGAGCGATTGGGGCGGGTAAAGGCGCTGATAAGGGAGGCGCGGAAGCTGCGGTTGATCAGGATCAGGCCCATGTTGAATAACACCAGCGCGCCAAATACCAGGGCGCGCAGGTCATCTTCCGGCATATTCAGGCTGGCGCCGCCGAACAAGAGTGCGGCGAGTAAACCCAGGGTGACAGTGCCTTGGATTATCGCCCAGCCAATGCGTTCGCCCACCAACAGCGGTGTTTGCGGGTCGCGCGGTGGGCGGTTCATTACGTCTTCCTCTTCCTGCTCGGCCTCAAATACCACCGAGCAGGCCGGGTCTATCACCATTTCCAGAAAGGCGATGTGAATCGGTGTGAGCATCATCGGCAGCCCCATGAGTAGCGGCAGTATGGCGAGGCCGGCGATGGGGATGTGTACCGCCACGATAAACTCGATGGCTTTGCGCAGGTTGTCGTAAATGCGGCGGCCGAGGCGGATGGTTTTGACGATGGAGCCGAAGTCGTCGTCCAGCAGCACTATAGAGGAGGCTTCGCGCGCGACATCGGTGCCGCGCCCGCCCATGGCTATGCCGATGTGCGCAGCTTTAATGGCGGGCGCATCGTTCACGCCATCGCCGGTCATGGCGACGATCTCGCCGTTGGCTTTCAGGCTTTGCACCAGCCGCAATTTTTGCTGGGGGCGGATGCGTGCAAAAATCGAAACGCTGTTAACCCGCTCGGCCAGTTCCGCATCGCTCAGCTGCTCCAACTGGTCGCCCACCAAGACCTCGCTGGGTGGCAACCCGGCTTGCAGGGCGATGGCGCTGGCGGTGGTGGCGTAGTCGCCGGTAATCATAATCACCCGAATACCGGCGGATTGGCACTCGGCCACCGCAGCGGGTACTGACTCGCGCAGCGGGTCGGCAAACGCCAGCAGCCCAAGGTAGCGAAACTGCAATTCGCGCGGTGATTCGGGCAGCCCGCCCGCCGGTACAGCGGCTTGGGCGACGGCCAATACCCGCATCCCCTCGCAGGCCAGTGCATTGGCTTGCGCGGTAAGCGGCGCCAGTTGTTCAGCGCTTAAGTGGCAGAGTTGGGCGATGGCTTCCAGCGCGCCCTTGCTATAGGCATGCAGGTTGGTGTCGCCGGGGTGCTGCAGGATATTGGTGGTGGCAAATAAATCCGGGCGCAAGCCATAGGCGCGCAGCAGGGTGGCACCTTGTAAACGGGTCAGTTCGGCGTGGCTCTGCGCCAGCCGGTGTACTGCCACATCCATCGGGTCGCTCGGCACCAGCGGGCAGGCGAGCAAGGCGGCGTCCAACAGGATTTTGCCGCTGTCGTCCAGCGGTTGTTGCGCGGCGGCGTACCAGTTGTGGCTCTCGCCCACCAGCGCCATCAGGGTCATGCGGTTTTGGGTGAGGGTGCCGGTTTTGTCGGTACAGAGCACGGTGGTGGCACCCAGGGTTTCAATGCTCGCGGCGCGGCGGGTTAGTACCCGCGCCTGGGAAATACGCCAGGCGCCCATGGCCATAAATACCGCCATCACCAGCGGGAACTCCTCGGGCAGCAGCGACATACCAATCGCAATACCGCTTAAAATCGCCTCCAGCCAGGAACCGCGCAGCAGGCCGTAAAGCACTACCACCACCAGGGCGGCGAGTGCGCCGATCAAGGCAAAGTCGCGCACTAACCAGCGCAGTTGCTGCTGCAGGTGCGCTTGCTCGGTGTCGATACTGCGCAGCGCTGTGCCTATATGGCCCATTTCAGTATTGAAGCCAATGGCGGTGACTTCCGCGATACCCGTGCCGCGCACCACCAGTGTGCCGGCATAGAGGCGCTGGTTATCGGCAATCGCCTCGACCGCTGTATTTGGGGCTTGGGCGATTTTACCTACCGCGACCGATTCGCCGGTCAGCAGCGACTCATCCACCAGCAGCTCTTGCGCGCTAAGCAGGCGCGCATCTGCCGCCACCCTGTCGCCCTCGTTCACCACCAGTAAATCGCCGCGTACCACTTGGGTGCCGGCGATGGTCAACCGCTCGCCGCTGCGAATCACCAGCGCGCGCGGGCTGGCCAGGTCGCGCAAACTCTCCAGCACCCGCTCGCTGCGCGACTCCTGCACGAGGGTGATACTCACTGAAATCGAGGCAAATACCAGCAGCAACAGCGCCTCAGTGGTATCGCCCAGCAGCCAGTAGATAAGCCCGCCGCCCAGCAGCAGCGCAAACATGGGCTCGCGCAGCACATCCAAAAAAATGCGCAGCAGGTTGCGGCTATTGGCTTTGGGTAGCTGGTTGGGGCCTTCGCTTTGCAGGCGCTGCGCCGCCTGTTCGTGGCTTAGGCCCTGGCGATCATCCGGGTTCATCGCGCGCACTCCATTGGGTTGGTTATTAACTAACCATAGTTGGCTATGGGATGGGCGTCTATGATGTAGATCAGGTAGCAACCAAAGGTTTGCCCATTGCACCGGCCCCCGTTATGCTTGCCCCACTTATCGATTGGTTCTACTCCATGCCCACACTTTCACCTCATGTTGCCTTTTTGGCGTTTGCCCTCTGGTTGCTCAGCAACTGGGCGGGGGCGCATGGGCATTATTGTTTTGATGGGCAGGAGCCGCCGATTTCGGTGCATATGCATTTGGATGGCCATGAGGTGCATGACCATCACCCCGAAGAAGTGCATCAGGACGCGGATATAGAACTGGGCAAATCGGTATTAGCCAAGTTGAGCAAAATCGATTTGGGCTTGGTTCTGCTCGCTGCCCTGGCGCTGGTGTTGTTGATACTGCCCCGCGCTGGTTTTGCCAGCATTTATCGACCGTTTTATCCTCCCTCTTCCCTCTATTGGCGACCTTTACTGCGCGCGCCGCCGGTTTCTGTCTGAGTGTTTAATCGCGTTGGGCGTATGTGACTGCGCCTGGATAAAACCTCTGTGTCCCTAAGGCACATCAGACAGGATTTACCATGAACAAATTTTCGTTTGCGCTGCCTTTGTTGGTCAGTGCTTTGGCATGCCCTGCATTGGCGGACGGCATTAGCCTGCAAGATGCGCTCAGCGCCAGCTTGCAACACAACCCGCAGTTGGCAGGCTACCAATTCCGCCGCGCCGCTCTAGCCAGTGAACAGACTACAGCCGCATTGCGACCGGAAATGCGCCTGCATTCTGAATTGGAAAATGTCGCCGGTTCAGGCGATTTTTCCGGTGCCGATGGCGCTGAACTGACGCTCTCCTTTGCATCATTCATTGAGTTGGGCGACCAGCGCGATGCGCGCCTCGGTGTCGTCACTGCACGCCAACAGCAATTGGCGACCGAGCAGCGGGTGGCGGTATTGGATCTGGTCGCGGCGGTGAATTACCGTTTTATCGCCCTTATTGCGGCGCAAGAGCAAGTGCAAGTGCAAGAGCAGGCACAGAAGCTTGCCCAGTCCTTGGTTGCCAGCTTGAGTAAACGCGTTCAAGCCGGTCGCGCACCACAGGAGGAGTTATTACGCGCCCGCGCCGCCCAAGCTAAGGCTGTGTTACAGGTCAGTAAAGCCCGCCAGCAAGTGCAGTCAGAGGCGTTAAAACTCAGCGCTTACTGGGCCGATAGCACGCCGGATTTCACCCGCGCCGAGGGTGATTTGTTTGCGCTTACTAACGCCGCACCCCTTGCCGCTTGGCAAACCCGTCTCGCACAAAACCCGGATCTACTATTGCTTGCCGACGAAACCCGCCTGCGCGCCGCCGAGTTGCGCAAAGCGGAAGCCGAGGGACAAATGACCTTGGGATGGAGTGCCGGAGTGCGCCAGTTGCAGGCGACTGATGACACCGCGCTGGTCGCTGGCATCAATATTCCACTCGCCAGTGGCAAACGCGCGAGCGGGGCGATCAGCAAGGCACGTGCCGAACAAGATGCCGCCACATTCGCTGCCGATAGCGCCAAAGTCCAGCTGGAAGCCCGCTTAAACCAAACTTACAGCGCCCACAGCCAGGCACTCACCGAGCTGCACAGCTTGCGCGACCAAATCCTGCCGCTGCTGCAAGACGCCAACCGCGCTACCGCCGCCGCTTTCGACCAGGGTCGCTACAGCTCACTTGAACTGGCACTCGCCCAGCGCGAATTGCTTGAAGCCCGCGCCGCCTTGATCGACGCCGCCCTGCGCGCCCATGAAACCCGCATTGAACTGGAGCGGCTCACCGCGTCCGCTCCCGTGCAATCCACCCAATTAGGGGAGACAGCCCAATGAATTCTTTTATCAAAACCCTGTTATTAATTGCGAGCCTCGGCTTGTCTGCAAACCTGTTTGCGTCGGGCGATCACGACCACGGCCAGGATGAACATGACGAACACCATGAAGAGGAGCCGCAAAAGGGCGCCCATAACGGTCGTTTGCTGGAAGACGGCGACTTTGTGGTCGAGCTGGCGATTTATGAAAAAGACGTACCGCCTGAATACCGCGCCTGGGCGAGTGTGGATGGCAAATCCCTGAAGCCCAGCGACTGGAAATTGGAAGTACAACTCACCCGCTTGGATGGTGAAGTAAATACATTTGCATTCAAGGCCGACCAAGACTTTCTGCGCGGCCAGGGTGTCGTGGAAGAGCCGCATTCGTTTGATGTGAAAGTGACGGCAACCTACCAAAACAAGCAGCACCAATGGACTTATCCCTCCTACGAAGGGCGCATCACTATGGCGGCTGATGTCGCCTCTGCCTCAAGTTTAACCACCGCCATTGCCGGTGAAGGTGTGCTGCAAGAGCGAATCAAACTCTACGGCACCATCGTTGCCGATCCGCTGCGCGTGAGTCACATTCAAGCGCGTTACCCCGGTTTGATCCGCTCGGTAAAACCCACCATAGGCGCGCGCGTAAAAGCGGGGGATGTGCTGGCGACAGTTGAATCCAACGAGAGCCTGCGCGAATACCCACTGCTGGCGCCGATTGATGGTGTGGTAGTCGAGCGCCATTCCAATCCCGGCGAATTTACGGCGGATCGCGTGCTATTTACCCTGTTGGATGAACGCGTTTTAGAACTGCATTTGCAGGCGTTCCCGACCGATGCCAGCAAAATCAAAACCGGACAGTCCATCACTATCAACGCTAACGGCCAACAAGCGCAAACCCCGACTACCCGAACAAAAGTGGAATACATTACCCCGCGCCATGGCGAAACTCCCACATTGGAAGTCCACGCACCGGTCGATAACAGCAACAATCTTTGGGTGCCCAATCAAGCGGTGGAAGGCTGGGTGGATATAGCCCAAACACCAGTGCCGCTTATGGTCGATAACCGCGCCCTGCAATCCTTCCGCGATTGGCAGGTGGTGTTTATCCAGATTGGCGATACCTATGAAATTCGCCCGCTCGAACTGGGGCGCACCGACGGCCAATTCACTGAAGTACTCAGCGGTTTAAACACGGGTGATAGCTACGTGGTGGAAAACTCCTTTTTGCTCAAGGCTGATCTGGAGAAATCCGGCGCCTCACACGATCATTAAGGGGCAGCATCATGATTGAATCGATTTTACGCGCGGCCATCACGCGCCGCTGGCTGGTGCTCGCCGCTGTGCTCGCACTGATTATCCTTGGCCTGTGGAATTACCAGCGGCTGCCAATTGATGCCGTGCCCGACATCACCAACGTGCAGGTACAAATCAATACCGAAGCACCCGGCTACTCACCGCTGGAAACCGAACAGCGCATCACTTATCCGGTGGAAACCGCGCTCGCCGGTTTACCCAAACTCGCCTACACCCGCTCAATTACGCGCTACGGTTTATCGCAAGTCACCGTCGTGTTTGATGAAGGCACGGACATTTATTTTGCGCGCAATTTAATTAACGAGCGCCTCGGTCAAATTAAAAGTGCATTACCCGTTGGGATAGAACCGGTGATGGGTCCCATCGCCACCGGTCTCGGCGAAATTTTTATGTACACCGTGGAAATAGATGATCCAGAAAAATTTGATGCATCAGCCCTGAGCGACTCAGCTGGGCTGAGTAATGAAAGTTATCTGCGTGAATTGCAGGACTGGGTAATCCGCCCGCAGTTAATGCAAGTGAAAGGCGTGGTAGAAATAAACGCGATTGGCGGTTACACGCGGCAATATCACATCACCCCCGAACCGATTAAATTATTGCAGTGGGGATTGACCATGGAGGATCTGGTCGTCGCGTTGAAAAACAATAACGACAATCGCGGCGCCGGTTATCTGGAACGCAGCGGCCAACAATTATTGGTGCGCACACCGGGGCAATTAACCAGCATTGCAGATATCGAAAATTTAATTGTGAGCAACCCCAAAGGCGTCGCCGTACGCATTGGTGATCTCGCGCAAGTGGCGATCGGCAAAGAATTGCGCACCGGTGCGGCAACACAAAACGGGCGTGAAACTGTGCTTGGCACTGCACTGATGTTAAAAGGCGAAAACTCACGCACTGTCGCGCGCGCATTGTCGATTAAATTGGAAGAGATTAATCGCTCATTGCCGGAAGGTGTTCGTGCAGTCGCGGTTTATGACCGCACGCAACTGGTCGATAAAACCATCAGCACCGTACAAAAAAATCTGCTTGAAGGTGCGCTGTTGGTAATTGCCGTTTTATTTTTATTGCTCGGCAATATGCGCGCTGCATTAATTACGGCTGCGGTAATTCCTATCACCATGTTGATGACGATTACCGGTATGGTGGAAGCCGGTGTGTCTGCCAACCTGATGAGCTTGGGCGCGTTAGATTTTGGTTTAATTGTGGACGGTGCCGTGATTATTGTAGAGAACTGCATTCGCCGGTTGGGTGAAGCACAACGAAACGGCAACCTTGAATTAAAAGAGCGTTTGCAACTCACCTATGAAGCCACCAGCGAAGTGATTCGCCCAAGTTTATTTGGCGTGGGCATTATCACCTTGGTGTACTTGCCGATTTTTACCCTCACAGGCGTGGAAGGAAAAATGTTTCACCCCATGGCGATCACTGTAGTGATTGCCTTAACCGCCGCATTAATTCTGTCACTCACTTTTGTGCCAGCCGCAATCGCGTTAATCATGAACGGTAAAATCGCCGAACATGAAAACCGTTTTATGCAAACGGCAAAAAAACTTTATCAACCCTTGTTATTGGGTGCGTTTAAACAACGCAGTTTGATATTGGGCGGGTCAGTGTTTTTAGTTGTGTTGAGTGCATGGCTTTCCACTCGCCTGGGATCAGAATTTATTCCGCAACTGGATGAGGGTGATATCGCGTTGCATGCATTGCGCATTCCCGGTACCGGTTTGGATCAAGCCGTAGGAATGCAAACCTTACTCGAAGCGCGCATCAAACAATTTCCGGAAGTGGATAAAGTCTTTGCCAAGATCGGCACCGCCGATATCGCCACTGACCCCATGCCACCTTCGGTTGCCGATAACTATGTGATTTTTAAACCACGCAGTGAATGGCCCAATCCCAAACGTGAGAAAGCAGATTTGGTGAAAACGATTGAAACTGCTGTGCGCGAATTGCCCGGCAATAATTACGAATTCACCCAACCAATCCAAATGCGTTTTAACGAACTTATCTCTGGTGTACGTTCGGATTTAGGTATCAAAGTCATTGGTGATGATTTGGAGCAACTGCAAACATCTGCAGCGGAAATTTTGGAAGTGCTGGAAAAAATCCCCGGTGCAGCCGATGCGCGCATGGAACAGGTGACTGGCTTGCCCGTATTAACCGTCACACCCAAGCGCGACCAACTCGCAGCCTATGGATTAACGGTTAGCACACTGCAAGATTTCGTCGCCACTGCAATTGCGGGTGAAGGCGCTGGATTGATTTACGAAGGTGACCGCCGCTTTGAAATAGTTGTGCGTTTGCCGGAAAAATTGCGCAACGATTTATCGGCATTGCAGCGCTTACCGGTGCCGATAAAAACCGAACCGGGATTTGTACCTCTAAATGAAGTCGCCAGCATTGAACTTGCCCCCGCGCCCAACCAAGTCAGCCGCGAAAACGGCAAACGTTTAGTCATCGTCACCGCGAATGTGCGCGGCCGCGATTTGGGTTCTTTTGTGAACGAAGTGCAAACGCGCATCGCAAGCGACGTAAAATTACCCGCAGGTTATTGGTTGGATTACGGCGGCACTTTTGAACAACTCGAATCAGCGAGCAAACGTTTAGCGATTGTCGTACCACTCACACTGTTAATGGTGATCGCATTATTGGTGATGGCTTTTGGTTCGATCAAAGACGCACTGATTATTTTCACCGGTGTCCCACTCGCACTCACCGGCGGCGTACTCGCGCTTTGGCTGCGCGACATGCCCATGTCCATGTCCGCCGGTGTCGGCTTTATTGCACTGTCCGGCATAGCGGTCTTAAATGGATTAGTGATGCTCGCATTTATTCGCCAGCTTTATCTTGAACATGGCGATTTAATGGAAGCAATAATTCAAGGTGCACTCACACGATTGCGTCCCGTATTAATGACCGCATTAGTTGCCAGTTTGGGCTTTGTGCCTATGGCATTTAACGTGGGAATCGGTGCGGAAGTGCAGCGGCCATTAGCGACGGTGGTTATAGGCGGGATTATTTCATCGACGCTGCTAACGTTGTTGGTACTGCCAATTTTATACGAACTGGTACATCGAAAATCCACTGCACAATAGCTTGGAAATTACGGGCTGGATTATCACCCAATATTGGATCGCTGCCGCTATGGTGATTTTAATCTCTGAAATTGCCAGGCGCAGCGATAAGGGAGTGCAGTGTCCACTATCCTTTCGTTCGAGAGTAACTTATTCGTTTAGAAAATATTATTTTTAATACGGTAATTGCGCAGAAATAAAAACCAACAATACCATAAGATCAGCGACACTGTTATTGCTGCGAGTATAGCGGGTTTGGGATCATTGAGGCTGCTCTGCGAACCTGCAAACGCAGTTATAAACGCATAAGGCAAGGTGGCTAGAGAATAAAGCGCCGAAAATTTTAGAAGCGGCATTTTATTGATGCCCGCCAAACATATCACCAGCTCTGGCAATATAGGCAAGGCGCGACATAACAAAATTAGAACACTGGAGTGAGCAATGAAAACCTGCTGCATATCCTGGATATTCTGTGGATTACGATAAATTTTTCTTAATAAACGCTCTCCTGAAAAATAACTAATCACATAGCCAATCAATCCCGTTAATAACATTCCTATCGCAGCTGAAATGCCCCCCGCTAGCGCACCTAAAAAATACCCCGACAAAATACACACGCTCATTGTTGGCACTGCAATAAAAAGATCCAAAATTAACAATCCAATCACCAATAATATCAAGTAACCGGAATGTATTTCACTGGCCACTGTTAACCATAAGGTTATATCCGAAAGAGATAAAATACCTGTTATATTGATTAGGAAAAAAGTGGCTGAAAATATACTTGCCAATACCGCACTAATAATCAACATTTGCTTCATAAACAAATCTCTGTAGTAATTTTCCCTATGCATTCTTCATTATTTTTTTCATTAATCCTGGGGCTATACGCATTAATAACGGAAGCCATTTTGCTTTGCCTACATAGATTTCAGCTTTACCCTTTTCTATGCCTTTTATAATTTCTTGCGCTGCCTGTTCGGCAGTTATTTTTCCGCTTCCTCGCCCTTTCGTCATAGGTGTATCAACCAATGGCAAGATAACGTCAATCACTTTTATTGGCGTTTTTTCCAATTGATAGCCAAGGCTAATACTAAAATTATGCAGGCCCGCTTTAGTCGCGCAATAAACCGCCGAAGATGTTTTTGGGAAAAGCGCAAGACCTGAATTTATATTGACAAAAGCAGCGGGCTTTTCATGCTCTATTAAAGGCTTTAGCATTATTGAGCAGATTTGCAGAGGCGCAGTCAGATTGGTGGCAACTTCTATTGCTATAGAATCGAAATTGAAATTTTCATCCGTATAACGCTCGGGAAATTGCACAGCTGCATTATTGATAACAATGGAAATTGCGGTATGCATAGCGCGAATTTTTAGTAACTGTGCTATGAGTCGCCCCTGTTGGTCTAAGGCACAAGCATAGGTGATTACATTGGGATAGGATTTTTGTAGCTCATCAAGTTTTTGCTGATCTCGCGCCAGCACTATAATTTCCCTATTGCAAGGCGCCAGCTGCCGCACCAATTCCAAACCGATTCCAGAGGTTCCTCCGGTAATCAAAATAGAGCGCTGGTGTAATTCCATGATGAGACCTATTGCTATTGGATCCCACTAAGTTTAAAAAGAGTTTCAGCTCTATTCATTAACCTAGGTTAATAAATCAGTTTGGTTTTGATCTGGATTGACACAAAATAGGCACACCTGCAGGAAATACTCAAGGAAACAATCCAATGCAAGAACACTTAGCCTCAATGGGCATGAAGCGGTACTTCCAGAAAGCTAGTCTGTTACAGCAACAAGGGCAGACGCAGGGAAAGTTATTTTTTATTCAGGAAGGTTTGGTGAAAGCTTACTACCACACACGTCACGGCAAAGTCTTTATCAAGTCATTTATATCCGCAGGTGAAGTGATTGGTAGTATGCAGGCACTGGTTGCTGGCCAAGCTTGCTCATTTAGTATTATGGCTCTGGAACCAACCACTGCATTTGAAATAAACCCCTCAACGTTGTTGGAAGCCATTACACAGCAACCAGAATTAGCCCAGTGGCTCAATCATTTTTTGCTAAAGTTAACAATGAAAAAGGAAATGAGAGAATTTGAATTTCTTTGTTTGACAGCTGAAGAGCGCTATTTACGTTTGTACCAACACCAACCGGATCTGGTTGCGCGCGTTACCCAACAGGATATCGCCCAGTATTTGGGAATTACACCCGTCGCTCTGAGCCGAATTCGCAAACGCTGCGGATTAGTTTAATTAATTCGTTTATTATATTATTGCGAGGTTAACTATAAGCGCTAGCTGCAAACAAAGGCGCATTAAAAAAATAAAACCATCCCGACATTTACCGAACTGCACTCTCGCTAGTTATTTATTCCTGGATGGGTGGATAAACATTGTCATTTTTCGCTTGTTCTTTCATAAAACTCACAAAATCTTCCGGCGATATGGGCTTGCTAAAATAATAGCCTTGGGATTGATCGCAGTTATGATCACGCAAAAATGCTTCCTGCTCTTTGGTTTCCACACCTTCTGCAATAACGGTCAAACTCAAGGTTCTGCCCATGGCGATAATCGCTTCGGTAATGGCGCGGTCTTCGCGGTTTTGGGGAATGTCGCGGATAAAAGAACTGTCCACTTTTAAGGTATCAATAGGGAAGCGTTTTATTTGCGCGAGCGATGAATAGCCCACACCAAAATCATCAATTGCCAAGCGCACACCCAATGTTTTGATTGCGGTGAGAATGCGGATTGCGCGCTCTGCATCCTGCATCACCATACCTTCGGTAATTTCCATTTCCAGCAACGCTGGCTGCATGCCTGATTCACTTAATGCATCTGCAACATCCTGAATTAAATGTTCATCAAAAAACTGCCGCACGGATAAATTCACGGCCATGCACAGCGGTGGTAAACCTTGTTTTTGCCAGGCAACATTTTGTGCGCAGGCAGTTTTTAATACCCAGCGCCCAATTAAGACAATCAAACCGGTTTCTTCGGCGAGGGGGATAAATTGTGCTGGTGAGATAACGCCAAGCTCAGGATGTTGCCAGCGAACTAACGCTTCAACTCCGGCAATTTCGCCAGTTTGTAAATTGCGTTTCGCTTGGTAGTGCAAGAAAAATTCATTGCGTTCTAACGCCATGCGCAAATTATTTTCCAGCACCAAGCGCTCCAGTGAGCGGGCTTCTATATTGGGAGAATAAAATTGGTAATTGTTTTTGCCTTCTTCTTTCGCGCGATACATGGCGATGTCGGCATTTTTCATCAGGGTTTGTTCGTCTCTTCCATCATCCGGATAAATACAAATGCCGATGCTGGCTGTCACGCGACACTCCTGGCCATTGATATAGATGGGTTCGAGCGATGCAGATAAAATTTTCTGTGCAACAGTGGCTATTTGCTCGGTGTTTTCCGGCTCAGGCAACATAACGACAAATTCGTCGCCACCGAGGCGACCCACCACGTCACTTGCGCGCAAGCATTGCTTCAGGCGTGCAGCCATTTCGCAGAGTAAATAATCACCCGCTTCATGGCCGAGGGTATCATTAATATTTTTGAATCTATCCAAATCAATAAAAAAAACAGCGAGTTTGCGGTGATAGCGATGCGCAGAATCAATCGCTAAATTTAATATCTGGCTAAACATAAAACGATTGGGCAGCGATGTTAAACTATCGTGCGTCGCTAAAAAGTGAATGTGTTGTTCTGAACGTTTGCGATCACTAATGTCGCGCCCAATACCGCGGTAGCCACGAAAATGTCCTTCTTCATCAAAAGCGGGCAGCCCAGTCAAACTAATAAAATACGTTTTACCGTTATCCGCCACGCGGCGCAGTTCCAAATCGCGAAACGGCTTGCGCTCGGCCACCAGGTCGTCGTATTCAATCCAGGATTCGGATAGGAGTGCAGTGCCAGCTAAGTCCTTTAAACTTTTGCCGAGAACTTCATCGCGTGTATAGCTGGATTTATTGTTCGGGTCTTCGATATCAATAAATTGCAAATCGGCATCTTGCTCCCAATACCAATCAGACGATAATTCGATCAGGCTGCGAAACCGTGCTTCACTTTCACGCAGTGCGCGCTCGGCGCGGCGGCGTAAAGTGATGTCGCGGCCAATACCCACCAGCGCGACGGTTTCGTCTTTATCGTTGCGCACGGGCAGCTTGGTGGTGAGAAACCAGCGCATATTGCCGGTCTCTTTATTGACGGCCAGCTCCTCCCGGTTAACTAATCCTTCACTGGTGCGAACGATGGTTTGTTCATCATCAAAAAAATTCTGCGCCATCGCTTGAGGGAAAAAATCAAAATCATCTTTGCCAATCAAGTTCTCCGGCGTGGTGCCCATGCCTCTGGCAACCGCCTCATTCGCTAACAAAAATTTGCTGTTGAGGTCTTTGATAAAAATACTGTCGGGCACCGCATCGACCAACGTGCGCATCAAGTTGCGCTCTTGCTCAAGGGTAGCACTGATTGCGCTCAGCTCGGCCGTGCGCTGGGCTACACGTTTTTCCAATTCAGCGTTCAAGTCGCGCGCATTGAATTCCGCTTGTTTAATTTGGGTAATATCGCGGGTAATACCAATAATGCCAATAATTTTTCCTTCATCATCACGTAGTGGAACCTTGCTTGTAGAATGCCAGCGCAATTCACCGGTTTTGAAATCGGTCAGCTGTTCTTCGCGCCCCATTAGCGGTTGCCCTGAACGCATCACCCATTGATCATCTTCGCGATAGGCTTGTGCGGCGTTGAGGGGGTTGAGGTCGAAATCGGTTTTTCCCAGGATATCCTCTGCAGATTTTGCCCCGGTCATATTTACCAACGCCAAATTGGCATAGACAAAACGGCCTTGCTCATCCTTGGCATAGATGAGATCGAGCATATTATCGCCCAGTGTGCGGAGTAGATGACGTTCCATAGGAAATACTTGTATTGGTGGTGAAGGTTCTGCTTAATACACAGAGATATCAGGTTTTAGTATAAGTAGCGATCAGTGTTTGCATGAAAAATAAAATCAGGGAGCGAAACCAGGTTGTCTCTGTCAGCTTATTGACAGATCAATTCTCCATCTTGTGGACTAGTGTTCGATTAATAATTTATTGGCGATTACCCTTAGATTTTTTTTATAAGGAATCTTAAATTGAAACGTTCCATTGGAATATAGAGGAGTTAACCATGGGCGCCCACTGCTGTAGCCACGATCATGAACCACCCATCAAACCCGATCCTAAATACCGTCGTATTTTGTGGATCGCGTTAATCGTCAATGCGTCTATGTTTGCGATAGAAATATTTTTCAGTTTGCGCTCGGGGTCTGTTGCGCTGCTGGCGGATGCTATCGATTTTTTTGGCGATGCGGCCAACTACGGTATTAGTATTTGGGTGCTGGCGATGAGTGTGCAGGCGCGCGCAAAAGCGGCGCTATTGAAAGCGGTGTCCATGGCGTTATTTGGGATTGGTATTTTGATTCATGCTGCATGGAATTTGATTACCGGCGTATTGCCTGATGCGCAAACCATGAGTTTGGTTGGCCTGCTGGCACTGGCGGCGAATGTAGGGGTTGCGATCCTGCTTTACGCTTACCGCAATGGCGACAGCAATATGCGCAGTGTGTGGTTGTGTACCCGCAACGATGCGCTGGGAAATATCGCGGTAATTATTGCCGCCATCGGTGTGTTTGGTACTGGCACTGCGTGGCCCGATTTAATTGTGGCAGTGATTATGGCTTCACTGGCATTGACGGCGGCCTGGCAGGTAATCAAACAAGCCCGGCGCGAGCTGGCGCGCGAGGGGTGATTTTATATATAAAAATAATTCCATGTTTCAAAATGAAACATTGGTTGACTGCGATTCCTTTCCGTAACTTGAGCTGTTTCCAAAGCACTCATTAAGTCCTATTTGTAATATTTGTATGGTCTTTTAGTCAAACTTACCCTTAGTATTTCTGCGACCGTTCAGCGCGGTCGTTGTCGGTAGTGTTGCGCGATTTTTGTGTGCAACTGGCTGCTGGCATCTCTCACCCTGGCTTAGGCCCCGGGCTTCCGGGGAGATGTATCACCTGCAGTAGTGTCGGGCATTAAAAAACTCCAAAAGGAAATAATAAAGATGAAATCCTTTTTCTCATCCATCCTCGTTTTACTCGCGTTTTGTATTTCGCCCTTTTCCGGCGCCCAAAGTTGCGGCAGTGGCGGCGGTGCGACTGTATGTTTAACCGCGACCGGTAGCACCAGTCATATTGGTTTGAGCTGGACGGTCAGTGGCAGTATCAGCAGTGTGCAGATTTATCGCGATACCGATAGCAACCCCAGCGGGCGCAGCCGCATTGCCACGGTAAATGCGTCTACCAGAAGTTATACCGATTCAACCGCCGTGGCGGGAACACCCTACTGGTATTGGATTAAATTTAATGCCAATGGCGCAAGCTATAACTCCAACGCGGCGAGTGCTACGCGCACTGCTTCCACGGCGGCGATGCGCAACCTCACCAGTGTACAACTCGCGGCTTTGATGGGCGCCGGTTGGAATTTGGGGAATTCGCTGGAGGCGATTGGCAGTGAAACTGCGTGGGGCAACCCGGCTACCACGCAAGCGATGATTAATGCGGTAAAAGCGGCCGGTTTTAAAACCATTCGTATTCCCGTGTCCTGGACCCAGTATTCCGATGCGAATTACAACATCAGCAGCAGTTGGATGGCGCGCGTAAAACAAGTGGTGGATTATTCAAAAAGTGCAGGTCTCTATGTGATTATTAATATCCATTGGGACGGCGGTTGGATGCAGCCTAAATACGCCAATCAAACCGATGTTAATAATCGCATCACTAAATTGTGGACGCAGATCGCCAATCAATTTAAAAACTATGATGATTATTTATTATTTGCCGGCACCAACGAGGTAATGGTGGATGGCGATTACGGTACGCCAACCGTTGAATACTACACAGTGCAAAATAGTTTTAACCAAACCTTTGTCAATGCGGTGCGTGCTACGGGCGGCAATAATGCGGTGCGTCATTTGGTGGTGCAGGGTTTTAATACCAATATCGATCACGCAATTAGTTTTGCCACTATTCCGAGCGATTCCGCTAACAAACGTTTGATGATGGAAGTGCATTTTTACGACCCCTACAATTTCACCCTGAATGAAAATAGTTCCATCTGGCAGTGGGGTAAAAATGCCACCAATTCGGCGAACGTAGAAACCTGGGCCAATGAAGCGCATGTGGATAATCAATTCCAGCGCATGAAAACAAAATTTGTCGATAACGGTGTGGCGGTTATTCTCGGTGAGTTCGGGGCTATTTCACGCACTAATATTCCGGCAGCAGAAAGTTATCGTGTTTACTGGAACCAGTATATTACCCGCGCGGCTTATACCCGTGGTTTGGTACCTATCTATTGGGATAATGGCTACACCGCCAACGGTGGTATGGGTTTATTTGATCGCTACACTGGCAATCAGGTTTATCCCACTATTATCAGTACGATTGTTAATGCGGCGAAATAATTTTTTAATTTCTCCCCGCCTCTTTTTTACCAAGGTAGGAGCTTGACTCCCCTCTGTGGTAAAGAGGGGCTAGGAGAGATTAACGCTATCCACAAAAATAAAACCCGGCTTCGCAACGGAGCCGGGTTTTATATTTTTACGTTCGCAGGTTTGACGACGCTGAATATTTTCTGCGGTGCAAGTGGAACGTTTTATCGATTCATTTTCACCAGTTCAAATCGGTTTTTAAATACTGCACCAGTGTTTTGCCCATACGTTGGTTGGTAATTTTATTCGGGTGCCAATCGCAACCCAAACCATCGGCAGATTCAATTTTCCCCAAATCCACTAGCTTTACACCGCTGGATACCAAAGAACCTAAAATAATTTTTTGCGATTCCCGTTGGGCGCCACCGAGCATGGGGCTGATAATTAAATATACCGGTTTGTTGGCGAAATCCGTTTGCACCATGGCGATTAAGGTTTTCATATTTGCGCGATAGTCATCACTCACCGAGCCTTCCCAATAATCGTTGGTGCCCAGGTTAATTAATATCGCATCGGGCTGATAAGCAGTTGCATCCCAGCGGCTATTGCTATCGTCAGCAAGCGTGCGTTGGTAGCGCACTAACATGCTGGGGTTCACCGGGGTTTTTTCTGCGTAGGAGCGCCATACACCAATACCGGACCAGGCGATTGCGTGTAAGTCGGCGCCCAGTTCATTGGCGGCCAGCGCGGCATAGGTTAATTGTTGATTGCTGGTGCGCATGTCATAACTGCAATGTTGATCAGCGCCCTCTACCCCGTAACCAGCGGTAATGGAATCGCCAATCACCAATAAGCGTTTTGTGGCGGCCGCAGGCGCAGGTAATAATTTTCCATCAACAATCGGGTCGCTCAACAGTGCAGTAACCAGCGCAAAGGATTCGGTTAAGCGCGTCAGGCGAATAGTGTGTTCGCCCTTGGTTAAACCACTGGCCAGGGTATAGGTTGCCTCACCACTTTTTACCCATAACTCCTGAAGGGTACCGTCCACTGCTACTTGAAAGCGAACATCGCCATTGCTGGCCAGCATCATTTTTGCCTCAGTACCGGTGAAACGAAATTCAATGGCAGAGCCCGGCCAGGTAAATTGCGCCTTGCCTTGGGTGCTGGTATCAAACCGGCCAATCATGCGCAGTTGTTCGCCGCTAAAACTGGTTGATGCCGTGGTACTGCTGAAATTGCTTGCGGTGTGATTAGGCGCTGCTTGATGGTTGCACGCTGAAAGCGCAACCAGTGATGACAGGAGTAACAGAAATTTCCACATAGATGCCTCTGCGATAGTGATGATGAATAGTCAAATTATTATCGGAGAGGATTATTACCGCTAGGTGGAAATAGTTAAACCACCCAAGTGAAAGGAAGGGTAAGTGTGCATGTCCCTATGCAGTGAAAACATTATTCCGGTAACCACATGCGCGCATCGCGTGCGGGTAAGGCAAAGGTGTAATTGCTGCTGCTGATATAGACCAAATTGCCGTTGGTCAGTACATCGCGGTAGTTGCGATACCACTTGAAGCGGCTGTTGGTATTCACGCTAAAGTTTTGTTGGCTGCCGCATTTATTAATGCCCACCACACCTTCTTCACCGCGACGGAATAAAATCGCGCAGCTGTTATGGGCCAATACTTCCATGCCCTGCCCTTGCACCTTGTTGTGGAATTTCAACATGGCGGCAATGTGCGGCGCTTTGTAGGCGTTAACCCAGCGATTGCTGTCGGTGCCAGTGGTATCGCTAAAAATTAATGGTTTACCACCATCGCGCCCCATGATGTAGACATAGGCTAATTTTTCGTCCGTTGCATCCATAATCCAGCTGCGGAAACCGCCGTTGAGTGGAATGTCGTGGTTGATGGTAAAGGTCACCGCGCGGAATTGATCAATGGCTTGGCCTACCGCTTGCGGGTTCACCAATGAACTCATGCTGCCGCCGAATCCAAACGCATTGCGAATGCTGTGGAACAGTGGGAAGTCATAGGCTTTATGATCAGTGTCGCGCAAGTAGGGGCTGAGGAAACGGTCGTTATCCAAATTACCTGCACCGCCGCCAGTAATAATTTCACCAAATACATACATGTTGGTTTTAATGGTGGAGGTAAAAATTTGGTTCAAGTGGTAAGCGGTCATGTGTTTGGCGGCATCTACGCGGAAGCCTTTTACACCCATGGTTTTGAGCGCGGTTAAATAATTGCGCTGTTGGGTCACTACCCAGCTATTGGGGTTCATATCTGGCAAACCAGTGTCGCCGCTGCCACCACACAAACGCCAATTTTGTACTTGCCACACATCGTTGTAATCGCTGATGCAATTGGCGGGATTAAAATCGTAACCACCAAATAAACCCTGGGTTAAATCGCCAAATAATTTTTGATTATTCCAGTAAGTGGTGTTGGAGTTATAAGTACTAATCGCGGCGGAGCCGGGGAAATCGGTAGCGCCATTGCGTTCATTGGCCATGTGGTTCAAAACGATATCCGCATAGACTGCCACGCCTTGGGCGTTGAGTGCGTTCACCATGGTTTGGAAACTTTGTTTATTGCCGCGTGCATGGTCGATCACGCGAATATCCTGTGGTTGGTACCGTTGCCACCAAGCGGAATTGGCCGAATTGGATTTTAATGGCGGTGCGACTAATACCGCTTTGTAGCCGAGGTTTTTAATTTCCGTGGCCTTGGCGGAAACATCGCTATAGTTCCAGTCAAACGCATGTAAAATGGCATCGGCGCTGGCGTGTTGCACACTGGCAATACTCGCCAGGGCGAGGGTAAAGGTTAACGACGCTTTGGAAATCAATTGGGTTAAAAAACGGTTTTTCACAGTAGTGTCTCCCCTGCTCCGGGCGCGAGGTAAATATTGGCGCAACGGTAGCAGTTGTAGTGAGTTATTAGATGTTATGGTTATTCTGTTTGTTACGGCAGCACGAATCCCGCAAGCAAATAGGCCTGCAAAAAACAGTGCGTGAGAATGGATGAAATCATCCGCGTAAATCGCATTTCACAGTGTGGGTTGCACGGCTGCGGTAGCGACAAAAAATGGTTGTGACCTGAGCTCTATCCAGAGTTATTGTTATTTCACTAGAGCGCCGCACAGACAGCAGGCAATTGCGGCAAATGGTGAGTGCCTAATAACGAGTGCACAGGCATAGTTAAAGCCATTTATTAATAATTGAACAGACTGTTGCATACGTATTCAATTTGCGTGTTTATAACTTCTTTGCAAATCGGGGCGATGATTGCGCTAACAGTTTTTATTTCCCAGAGATGCTTATCCACTAAAAAGTTTTATCAGCGAGTTATTTTATTAATGAATGATTTTTTTCAACAGACGGCGCAGGCAGAGTTTCAAAAAGCCAGCCAACAATTGCCCGGGGCCAAACAATTTCAAACGGCACTCACCCAATCGTTCAAACGCTACGATAATCTCATCGCCAAAACTATTGCTGAATCGCCAACAAAACCGGCCTGCCAAGCAGGCTGTGCGTTTTGTTGTTATTACAAAGTGGAAGTGCGCGCCCATGAAATGTTGAACATCAAGGATTACCTGCATAAACAGCTGAGCGCTGAAAATATTCAGCAAATAATACAAGAGGCTGAACAAAACGCTGTCGTGATTCGTAGCATCACTCCTGAGCAGCACCTCACCACCAATTTAAAATGCCCGCTGTTGTGCAATAATCAATGCAGTGTTTATCCGGTGCGCCCTTATCGCTGCCGTAATTTTCACGCGACCGATGCAAAAGCTTGTGAGCAATCCTTTGCCGATCCGGCGAATATGGATATAGCAACCGGCATGATTGAAACTGTGGCGCTCGCCGCCGATGCACACTCCCAAGGTTTTGAAGCGGCGATTGAACAAAAAGGCTTGGATGCGCGAATTTATGATTTTAATACGGCGCTGTTAGAAGTACTGGCCGATGAGAGTTGTTTAAAACGTTATTTGCGCGGCAAAAAAACATTTAAAACCGCATTGGAAGTTAGTTAAATTAAGGTTTAAAAATATTGCCCACTGGCGCAAATCGCCAGCGGGCAAGTTCTGCAATATTCATCTCTCGTCATACCCGCGAACGTGGGTATCCATAACAATCAACAGCGTGGATTAGCTGCGCTGGTCTGCGATTCCCTATGCAACTTTAAAGAAAGACATCAACTGTTGCAGGTGCAGCGATTGGTCGTTGGTTTGTTCTGCCGTTGCCGCCAATTCCTCCGCCGCGGCCGCGTTTTGTTGGGTCGCGCGATTAATTTGCAACATCGCCGAATTGACTTCCGACAAACCACTCGATTGCTCCAGCGAACTGGCTGAAATTTCCTGTACGAGATCCGAGGTTTTGGTAATCGCCGGTACCATATCAATTAACAGTTCACCGGCGCGCTCGGCCAGGCGCACATTACCTGCGGTTAATTCATCAATTTCCTGCGCCGCAATCCGGCTGCGTTCGGCCAATTTGCGCACCTCACTTGCTACCACGGCAAAACCGCGCCCATGTTCACCCGCGCGCCCTGCTTCAATCGCCGCATTTAAGGCCAGCAAATTAGTTTGGTAAGCAATGTCATCAATAATCGCCACCTTCTCGGCAATTAAACGCATGGCATCAACCGTTTTGGCTACGGTAGTACCACCTTCCTCCGCTTGTTGCGCCGCTTTGGCGGCAATGCTGTCGGTGATTTGCGCGTTGTCGGCATTTTGTTTTACCGAGCTGGAAATTTGTTCCAGCGACGCTGAAATTTCTTCCACACTACTCGCCTGTTCAGTCGTCGCTTGGCTCAAACTTTGTGTGGTTGCCGATACTTGGGTGGAAGCGTTAGTGAGCGCATCGGAGGTATTGAGAATATCGGTCACTGTCTGCGACAGGCGCACCATGGATTCATTCATCGCGTTCAGCAATTGGCCAAACTCATCGCGCCGGTCGCTGTGGCTGCGAAAGGTTAAATTACCCTCCGCGAGCTGGCGCACTGCATGGGCGGCAATTTGCAGTGGTGTGGTAATGCTGCGGAACAGCGCGATGGATAAGCCAATCGCTAGCAGCACTCCGATTGCGGCAGTTATCAACATAGTGAGTGAAGTGCTTTCAAAATTTTCCACCGCCGCTTGCTGTTTGCTCGCGAGGATCTGCTCCAGTCGCTCTTGCATTAAATCCAGTTCATGGCGCATAGCTTCAAAGTCATTCGCCGCTTTACCCATACTGAGTTCCAACGCGCGCCGCCGGGATTCGGCATCAGGTTGCTGCACCATCGCCACTACCTGATCGGTACTCGCCTCCCAGGTATCGCGCAGGCCGGTGTAGGTGTTGCGTAATTCAGTCAGTTTGCTGTCCTCTATCAAACTAAAAAACTGATCCACCCGCTCGCGCGCCTGTTGTTTATTCTCGGCATGCTCGCCCAACAGCGTCTTAAATTGTTCACTCGCCGGGTCGGTGGCAATCAGCGTGCGTTCCGCCACCAGCGCCTGTTGCAAATCCCGGTCGGCGGAATAAAGGGTACTGGTACCCGGCACATAATTATTCAAAATCAATTTGGTTGTTGCATGCTCGGTATGAAAGGCATAAGCGACAAACACCAACAGCGCCAAAAACGTCAGCGTCACCAGCGCAAACCCGCCCCCCAAGCGTTTGGGAACCGAAATATTCACCAACATAACCTTCTCCTTCTTATTAATTAACCCCATGGGCTAGTAATTAACCTTAGACCGGATTTGCAAGTTGTTCCAATCCCAACCGCAGCCACTGGTTATTGTTCGCTGCTGCCTGACGAACAAAATGCTCTGGTCGAATAAACCTATAGCCTATATATTCAAAGCCTTACCCAAACGCCCGGAACAGTAACGCGCACCGGCTCACTGAAAAATACGCATGCGCAATTTGCCATGCTAGAGAAAGATGTTATTTGCTGTTATTTCGTTTATCGCCCGAGGGGTTGAGAATGGAGGTTTCAATTTACGTGAATAGAGATATCGCGTTTGTGCGGTATGTGAATGTTATGTCTAAGGATATCTTATGAGAAGTCTACGTAAATTCGTACTGGTAGTTGTGTGGTTTTTGCTCTCATCACCTCAAAGCTATGCAGATGGTAATAAATTATTAGAGCAATGTATTGCAGTGGAAAGATTCCTCGATACTAAAGCAGTTGGCGACGAACTTAATATTGGAATCTGTTTAGGGTTAGTGCAAGGTGTTAGAAACACCATGCTCTACATGGGAAATGAAGGTCAAATAAAAGCTTGCTTTCCTGAAAAAGGAATTGATAACGGGCAGGCAACCAGAGTAGTTGTAAAGTATTTAAAGAATAATCCAGCATTACTTCACGAGGATGAAGTCCTATTAATAATCTTAGCCTTCCTTGAAGCCTACCCATGTTCCTAGTTTGGCTTAATGAGAAGTAGTGACACGCCGCTACGCTGCTTGGCAGTTTGTATTAAATTTTATATTACTTAATGGAAGCATCTGAATGTGCGAAGAATTAACTAAAATACTACCTGCAGTAGTAGCAGTGGTTGGCGTGCTACTTGGCAGTTTTGTTACATATAAGGCCAATTTTAATATCAAGTCTCTTGAGTTAAAACACCAGCTTAATAAGCAGCATATCGATGAGTTACGAAAAATTGGAACTGAATATTTAGCAGAGGTTAATAGCGCTGCCTTATTATCTCTAAAGGGAAAAAGCGGTTATTTTGACGAGCTAAAAAAGTCAAATTATTTATTATCGCAAATAGAATTGTTGGCTTCTAAAGAGGTATTTTCCTATGCAACAGCAATGTTTGAGGTTTTATTAAACCTTTACTCTGTAGAACCAAATAAAGAAATTTCAGGTTCATTATCAGATGTAAGGTCTAAATTTGTTGAAAGTCTTAAAAAGGAAATTAAAGAAAAAACATAAAAAATTTAACCACCGATTACTTTTTATGCCAGACAGTTTATAAAGTGTGCCGATAGTAATAAGTAATAGGCGGTTTGGTTTTACGGACGTATCTTCAATCAATCGGATGAAAAAATGAAACTCAATGGATCAATGAAGCCAAGCAAACTAGTATCTGCTTTAGCTGTTTTAGTGGGTGTAGGAATGTTTATCCTAGGGCTGGTTGAACTTATACCTCAAGGCGGTTGGTTTGGATGGTTTTGGTTATTGGTGGTGGTTTCAATAATTGGATTTCATTTGGTGAATTTGATTTCATCCAGAGGTGTCGCTGAAGTAAATATTGAATTTGCCAGTGTGGATATGGAGGCCCGTTTGGAGCGTTTGGAAAACCTCAAGAATAAGGGACTCATCACTGCGAGTGACTATGACATCCAAAAAAAGCGGATATTAAACGAGATTTAAAATGTGTGGTAAGTTTGATCGCCTCGAAAAGCCTAAACAAAAAACCGATCCTTGTGAGATCGGTTTTTTGTTTTTAGCGCGCTAAAAAATAATTAGCGTTTGTAAGAGCACTTGTTGGGGTTGCCCAGTGGGTCGGAGCCGAAGGCGGATACGGTGCAGGCGATGGAGCCGGGTACCGAGACTTTCTTCAGTACCCAGTTGCCTTTGCGACCAAAAGCTACCCAGCCGTCACCGGAGGTGACGGAGCAGGTGCCGCCCAGATCAGCGCATTTGGAAAAGCCGCTTGGGTAATCACCTGTGCCACTTAATACCGGTGCACCGCTAGCTGTTGATGAGCTGGAGCTGCTGGTACCACCAATAGTTACCGACGCGGCGTTGGAGTTGGTGACTACGCCGTTGGTGGTGTTTTTGATCCAGTAATAGTAAGTACCAGCGCTCGCGGTGCTGTCGGTATAGCTGCGTGCTGCGGAGGTCAGTGTGGCAATGCGTACGCGACCAGCAGGGTCTGAGTCGGTATCGCGATACACCTCTTGTGACGCGGTAGTGAGGTTGCTGGTTGACCAGCTCAGGTTAACGCTGGTGCCTGAAACGCTGGTTGAGAGGTTGATAGAACCCGATGCGGCGGCGCTGCTGGAGCTGCTCGCCGTGCTGGATGGTGTTGACGACGCCGCCGATGAGGTGGTGCCGCCACTGCAAGCACTGGCGGTCAACTGCGCGCCGTTTTTACCCACACCGGCGTACTGGGCGATTTTATCCTTCACGCACTGCGGGGTGACCGGTGAATAGCTGTAGGGAATGCTAATCGGGAAGGGTGCAGTGGTGGTCCAGTTGGTGGCGTCGATGGTGCCGCCGCTGGTCCAGGTGATGTTGTAAGTCGCAAAATCACCGGGGTTGCGGATGTTGTTGTTGCGCAAATCCCACTTGCCGCAGTTGCTGCTATCAAAACGGCAGGTCACGGGGTTCACCGCGTTTTGGAACCAGTTGCTCTCGATCAGCGCATAACCATTCTGGCGCACGTTAATGCCCGAACTGGTGATGCCGTCATAGAGGTTGTTGTACATGTGCGTCCAACCGCCGCGCTGCAAAGGCAAACGAGCGCCGACGTTGCGGTAGATGTTGTGGTGGAAGGTGATTTTGCGGCCGCCGCCTATATCGCTGCTGCTGGAGCCATCCAGTCCGACTTTTTTACTGTCGCGAATGACGTTGTAGGAAACCGTAATGTTTTGCGATTCCTTTTTAATATCAATCGCACTTTCAAAGGTCAGGTCGCCATCCGGTGAACCTTTACACTCGTTGTTAACCGCAAATAATTCGTTGTGATCGATCCACACGTTTACGCCGCTGTCGATACGAATCATATCGGCATCGTTGGATGCACCGGCGAGTGCGCCAATTTTCATATTGCGCACAATCACATTGCTGGATTTATTCACCACTATGCCGAAGTTTGCCGAAGAGCCGTTAGCGCCTTGGATGGTAATACCACGTGTGAATTCTTTAATTTCCACTTTGCGGTAGGCCTCACTCCAGCGCGGGTTGGGGCAATTGCCGGAGGAGTCCACGGTGTGGTCGCGAATCATTTGATTGATCAGCGAATCCTCATTACCGGTGTAAGTGATGATGACCGGGTAGTCACCGTCTTTTGCATTTTCAATAATCTGCTGGATTTGGGTGTGGGTGGAGGCGTTAAAAGACTGGGCACCCGACACATTGCCGCCATCGGTAGTGGAAAAACCGCCGGTAGCAGCCGCCAACACTGAGCCGCTGGCGAGTAAACCCAGGGTGCTGACCAGTAGCTTGCGGGTAAAATTAACACGGCGTTGAGCGGTGCCAGAAGTGATATTTTTCATAGTTACAATCTCGTCTTAGTTATTGAAATAAAGAGGACGGATTGACCGAGATGCCATTCTGCAATCTGAGGAAAGTACAACGGTTCCAGTAAAGATACGCAGTTTTATTGTTATTGTTTGCCCGTGGACAGCGATCTACAACAGGACTTCAGAAACACTTGAGCGGGAGGCTGAATTTACGCCTGCGCTACTGGCTTGGCAATATCTGCCGGGGAAACAAAACGGATATATATGAGAAAAATGCGAGTTGCGTTACAAACCAGCACGCTGGGTGTGGTTTGTAACGCCAACAGTGTTTTAGCGGTTGATTTGACGCTGGCGCGAATAACCTGCCAGTAACAGCAACATCACTAACAACCAAGGCGTAGTGCTACCGCCACCCCCGCCTCCGCCACTACTACCACCGCCGGTGTTTGCCGGTGGAGCGGGTTTATCGATGTTGGTGAGGGTGGCGCTTTCCAGGGTCGCGTAGCCATCGCCAATGCTGCCCAAGTTTTTCAGATAGGTCATTTGGTAGGTAGATTCATAGCCGTCTGTAGCCGACTCTGTTATTTCCAGTGTCACCGAGTCGTAGGTTTGCCCGTTCCAACTGCGGGTGCCGGTCTCAATCAGGCGAATGCTGCGGTTGAAATGAATCGTCTCTATCGTTCCCTGGTTGGATGGCTGATTGACCTGCACGCTAGGATTATGGGTGATGGTTTGTCCCAATTTCATGTTTTGCGGAACCATCAACCAGTTGGTGTAAATAAGATGAGTGTTTGTGGTTTCATCGTAGGGGTATGTTGCCGAAGTAAAATAGATACCATCGTTGCGGCGCTCGAGGGTGGCGGTGTAACCACTGTCAGTGGTGCTCATCGTAAATTGGTTGGCTGTCGTTGATTTGCGGATGCGGGTGGTGTAGCGGTAGCCATTGTAAGTAACAAAGGTATAGTCCAAATCACCCACGAGATAGTAATCAAACAAGTTGATTTGCGGATGGTTATTGGCCACCTCCGGGCTGTAACCCGAGTTGATCTCCATAGCGTTGTTGACGCCGTCACCATCCTGATCCAGTTTCGCATCAGCCTTGTTGGTATCACTTAAAAAGCTATATTTGGCTTCCTCTACTCCTTTGATGTTATCGCCATCAATATCATCGTCACAGGCGTTGCCCATCCAATCATTGTCCAAATTGGCCTGATCCGGGTTGATGATCTCTGGGCAGTTGTCCGCGTAATCATAAATGCCATCACCATCTGTATCAGCCGGGCGGTTATCGGTTGGGTCGCAGGCGTCGCCAATACCATCGTTATCTATATCGGCTTGGTTTGGGTTGGCGATAGCGGGGCAGTTATCGCGCACATCGCCATAGCCATCGCCATCGGTGTCAAGATTGTAGGGGTCGTTATCACATTCATCGCCCAGGCCATCGCTATCGCTGTCCTGCTGCCAGTAGTTCGAGTTCTCCGGGCAGTTATCCAAAGTATTGCTTAGACCATCTCCATCGCTGTCCTTGTCGAACAACAGGTTGTCGATAAGGAAGGTAACCCTACCCTCATTACCCCACAGATAACTAGCCTTAACACGCCAGCTGATGGTGTGCACCCCTTCGCTTAGGGTCAGCGACAGGCTGTACCAATTGTCTTCATAGCTATTGAGGCTGTGCTTGACTACACCATCCACCAGCACATCCATTCTGAAGTTTGATGAATAGCCCGGGTTGACGTTTTTGAACAGCATCGATAGCTCGCCAGCTTCAAACAGGGCGGTAAATGAGACTTCGCTGGATTGGGTGGTCTGATTAAACGACGTGGACTCCAGCGCAAAACCACTGCCATTGGCACCACCTGCTTTAACCGTCCAGGGCAGTGTGCCGGAGGTGCTGTAAAAGCCAGCCGGCCAGCCGTTTTCAAAATTCTCCTGGTAAAAATCCAGTGCGACAGGTACAGAATCCGCGTCATTGGCATTTGAACCCAGCAGGTGTTCCAGACGGTTGGAGAAATCATCGCCATCCAAATCGCCATCGGCATCGCTGGCATCGCGGCTATTCAGCCCGAGAGCTGTTTCTACCGCATCCGGCAGGCCGTCGTTGTCATCGTCTGCGTCGCACATATCACCGAGGTTATCCGCATCAAAATCTGCCTGATCACTGTTGGCGGTATTCACGCAGTTGTCTTGTAAATCGTGCACGCCATCGGCATCGCCATCAGGTAAATTGGCGATGTCATAGGTAGTGATGACCGGATTGGTCTGGGTTTGTTTGACGACAACCAGCTGATTATTCAGATTAAACAGCTGTGCACTCACTGCATCGCTCAGGGCAAAGTTGGATTCAAGGGCAAAGTTGTCTGCCCAGAATTGCAGCTGGTTACTGCTGTCGACGGTGATCAGTTGATTGCCAATCCAAATACCGGCGTTAATGCTATTGGATAGCGCGTTGAGCACGGTGCCGGTGTAGGCACTCACAATCTGGCCGCCGCCATTGAGAATGTATTCGCCATCACTGCTCACTACTAATGGGTAGCGCGAAATGATGGTATCACCGTGGTAGGGCGACTCACCATCACTGCCCAAGAAACCAGTCTCCGGGTCGAGTTCACGCCACACCAGATCATTGGGCGAGGTGTCATCGCGGTGCATATAAATCCGCGAGGTTGTTGGGTTCCACACATACTGATTGCCGACATAAGACCATTCAAACGAGTTCAGTAAAACCCCGTTGGCGGTATAACTGTAATGGGTTGCCCAGGCACCGGAGCTGTCCGCAACAAAGAGGTAATCGCCTGCGGCTTGCAGCCCGCGGATGGTACTGGGCAGGTTCACAAAGTGGGTTTCACTCGGGGTTTCGGCAGCGGTGTCAAAGTAGCTGATTTTGCCGTTGGGGAATCCCAAATACAGGCGCTGCTGCGCTGCAGAATAGGTAGCCCAGGTGGGTGGCACCAGCAATGGCAAACTGGTCAGGTATTGCTGTTCGGCCATTGACCAGCGAAAAATGCTCAGTGTTTCGCGATCAATTAAATAGAGAATGTCCTGTCCATCCGCCAGCGTGAACTCGGGGCTATAGGCGAGTCCGTTGGGATTCACTGGCTCGCCCGGCGCGGGCAAATCAAAACTGGAAATATCGACGGAATCCACCGTGACCCCGCTGGCGCTGAGGGTAAAGGTAAACACTCGCTCGCCGTGGGCGGCAATCAGGTCCGGGGTATTGGTCAGGGTGATAATGCCCTGTTCGATAAGGCCGGTATTGAATAGGGTCAGCTGATTATCGCGCAGCACAATCGGGTTGTCGCCGCTAAAGGTCAGATCGTCCAGACTGCCAGCCAAACTGCCGGCATAGGTCAGGTCGGCCGCAAAATACACAATGCCGGCGTTATCGTAGACCTTGTTTTCAGAGCTGTTGAGGAACAGGCGTGTGCCGGTCGGATAATCACCGTAGTAGTTGCTATCGGCGACGCTAACAATTTCACCCCCGGCGCCTATCAACATTTTTGAAATACCCGAAGAGCGAGTAAAAATAGCCTGATTTACCGGTGATGCAACCTGGTTTGATTCTGTCCAGTAATGCGACGGTTCGGTTTCAACCAGTCCAAAGCCATCGCGATTAATCACCAGCGTACTGCCGGTGTTGTCCATCGCATAAATGTAGTTGCCCAGCAGGGTGACTTGAATAATGTCCTGGCTGGCATTACGGACAAATTGGCTGTTGCCAGTGGTTAAATCCAGCGCGCGCAATTCGCGGTGAAACGCGATGTAAGTGGTATTGCCCTCAATCGCAAACGCCGTGGGAATTTTAGTGAGGCTGATATCAGCCCCTTGGCTCTGCTGCGCCATGTCGTACACGGCGATTTTGTTGGGTGCCGAAAACAGGAAATAGGCTTTATCGCCCACAATACTGGTCTCAACATGCAAAGCACTGGCAAAACTGGCGGATAACAGGCATGACAGGAATACTACCGATCTGGCAATTCCTTTTAGAAACAAGCGCATAGAATGCTCCATCACAAAAAGACCGTGGATTGGGTGGTAGGGGGTTAGGGAACTAGGTCAGGAAATAATTGCTATTGTAATTTTTCGCGCCAGTCTAGCGGGAAAAACCGCCCCGCTCAATTGCTGAGCGGGGCATTGAACAAAAAAGACTATATGGGAATAAAGGAGTTTTACCGTGTCGCCCACGCGCGATCACCCGGTTTGTAGGCGAGTGCGCCGTCGTAGCGGCCGGGGATGGGCATGTGGCGCAGCACTTGGGTGCCGCCGACTTCCGAGGTGAAGAAGCCGAACAGGGTGAGCTGCTTGATCATGGTGAAGTAGTGAACACCGCCGCCAGCGACCGTCGTGCGCGCTTCCTGGTCGAGTTGGCTGATAAACGCGGTGCGCTCTGCCGGTTGCAGGGCCATAAAGCCGCGGCCATAGGTTTTGTTGCACTGGGCTTCCAGGCTGAGTAAGCCTTTGTGGAAGATGGCGCGCTCATCCAGGGTGTAGCAGTCGGTCACATACACACTCATAAATTGGCCGACTTTGGCATCTTTGGCGCCCGGGGTTTCGGTGCGCGGCAGGATGGTTTCGGCAATTTCATCCAGCAGTGCAATGTTTTCTGCTGAAAACTTGGCGGGTGCGGACGCCGTGGTGGCGCAGCCACCGAGCAGTGCGGTGCTGCCAATCATGGCAGTGCCGGTGGCAGCGGTAATCAGGGCTAGGAGTTCGCGGCGATTCATTTCAGGTTCCCCTTTTTCAATTCTTTGACGGCATAGTCTGCCGCGCGGGCGGTGAGTGCCATGTAAGTCAGCGATGGGTTGACGCAGGAGGCGGAGGTCATGGCGGCACCGTCGGTGACGAATACGTTGGGCGCATCCCACACCTGATTAAAGCCATTGAGCACCGAGGTTTTGGGGTCGCGACCCATGCGCGCGGTACCCATTTCATGGATGCCCATGCCCGGAGCATAGCCCCAGTCGCTACCTTTAACGTTCTTGAGGCCAGCGGCTTCGAGCATATCTACGGCGTCCTGCAGCATGTCTTTGCGCATCGCCAGTTCGTTGTCACGCAGCTCTACGTCCATCGCCAGTACCGGCAGGCCCCATTTGTCTTTGACGTTGCGGTCGAGGTAAATGCGGTTGTCGTGATGCGGCAGTATTTCACCAAAGGCGGTCATGCCAACTGTCCAGGCGCCGGGTTCGGCCAGGGCATTTTTTAAACCGGCACCTATGCCTAATTCGGCGACGTTGCGATCCCAGCCCTCGCGACTGGCAGAGCCCTGGTAGCCAAAGCCGCGCAGGTAATTGCGCTTCTCATCGCCCAGATTGCGGAAGCGCGGGATATAAAAACCGGCGGGGCGGCGGCCGTAGTAATACTTGTCCTCAAAGCCTTCCACCACGCCGCTGGCACCCACGCGGAAGTGGTGATCCATCACATTGTGACCCAACTCGCCGCTGCTGCTGCCCAAACCGCCGGGCCAGATGTCAGTGGCGGAGTTCATCAGAATCCAGGTGGAGTTAAAACTGGAGGCGTTGAGGAAAATCACATTGGCGGTGAATTCGTAGGTTTGGTTGGTTTCGGCATCGATCACTTCTACACCGCGCGCGCGCTTTTTGTCCTTGTCGTACAGCACCTGGCTCACGATGGAGAATGGGCGCAAGGTGAGGTTGCCGGTTTTCATCGCTGCTGGCAGGGTGGATGACTGGGTACTGAAATAAGCGCCAAACGGGCAGCCGAGCCAGCACTTGTTGCGGTATTGGCAGTTGACCCGACCCTGTTCCGGCTTGGGCTGGGTGATGTTGGCGGTGCGGCTATTGATCATTACCCGTTTGCCGCCATAGGCTTTTTTGATGCGCGCGGCGACGTCTTTTTCCACAATGTTCAGTTCGATGGGCGGTAAAAACTGGCCGTCGGGCAATTGTTCCAAGCCTTCGTTGGTACCGGAGATACCGGCGTAACGCTCAACGTAATCGTACCAGGGGGCCATGTCTTCATAGCGGATCGGCCAGTCAACAGCCACGCCTTCGCGCAGGTTGGCTTCAAAATCCTGCTTGCTGTAACGGTAGCTTTGGCGACCCCATAACAGCGAGCGACCACCCACGTGGTAGCCGCGGTACCAGTCAAAGCGCTTTTTCTCCACATAGGGGTTTTCCTGCTCGTTCGCCCACATGCCCTGGGTTTCTTCATTGAGCACAAAGTCGCGCTGCAGTACCGGGTGTTTTTCTTTCATTTCCTGAGTCGGGCGACCGCGATGTTCATAGTCCCAGGTTTCTTTGGTGGCGTTTACATAGTCTTTGATGTGTTCAATATTGCGCCCGCGCTCCAGGAGCAGCACTTTCAGGCCTTTTTCGGTGAGTTCTTTAGCGGCCCAGCCGCCGCTGATGCCGGAGCCAACTACAATGGCATCAAAATGTTGTGTAGACATGGATATACCTCTTATTAGGATCAGACGTCGCAGATGCGAATGGCGGCTTGCAAAGATTCAATTTTCTCCGCTGTGGTCGCGCGTTTGGGCATAAATTCCTGTGCCACGTAACCCTTGAAGCCGGTGGCCTGAATAGCGCGCACTATGGCTGGGTAGTAGAGTTCCTGGGTGTCATCAATCTCGTTGCGCCCCGGCACACCCGCGGTGTGGTAGTGACCAAAGTATTGGTGATGATTCTGGATAGTGCGAATGATGTCGCCTTCGCTGATTTGCATATGGTAGATGTCGTACAGCAGCTTGAAATTGGGCGAGTCCAGGCGCTTGCACAGCTCTATGCCCCAGGCGGAGTTATCGGCGAAATAATCCGGGTGGTTCACCTTGCTATTGAACAGTTCCATTTGCAGGACCACGCCGCGTTTTTCGGCTTGTGCGAGGATTTTTTTCAGGCCCTTGGTCGCGTGTTTTAGCCCCTCTTCCGGGTCCATGCCGCGTTTGTTGCCGCTGAAACAGATCAGGTTTCTATAGCCCGCATCGGCCACCAGATCGATATGTTCGCGGTAGCGTTCAATCAGCGGTTTATGAAACCGGCTATCGCCCCAGCCATCTTCCAGATTCAGCTCGGCACCGTTGCACATGGACGAATCCACGCCGTGCTGTTTGAGGATATGCCACTCTTTGGGCCCGATCAGATCGATCGCACTAAAGCCCAGGCGTTTGACTACCAGGCAGAGTTCTTCAAGGGTGAGGAAATCGAAAGTCCAGCGCGCGACCGAGTGGCGAATATTGCCTTTCAGCGCCGTAGAACCGGTGGTGGATGAGGACGGTTTGGGTGATGTAGATTCTGCCCCCAGTGCCGCAAGGCTGGATAGCCCCAATGCACCGGCAACAGCGCCGCGCAACAGGGCGCGGCGGTCTTCGGAATGGCTCATGGTTGTTGTGACCTTATCTTGTTATTAAGTATTGCCCCGGCTGCTCTCCACAGCCGTTGTCAGAGGTTAGCTTGCTCTATAGGGCTTAGCCACGAGGTCAACGGATCTTTACAAGTTTTTGGATAAGTTCGCGCTGCTTATAACGGAAAGTCAGCAGCGGCCACCGGTTTGCCAAAATAATAGCCTTGATAGTGCACACAACCCTCGGCTTCCAACCAGTCGCGCTGGGTTTGGGTCTCTACCCCTTCGGCGATGACGCGCAGCTCCATACTCTGGGCGAGGCGAATAATCATGCGTGCGATGGCGGCGTCGTTGCTGTCGGTCAAGATGTCGTTGACAAAGGATTTATCGATTTTTAATTCGCTGATAGGCAGGCGCTTCAGGTAGGAGAGCGAGGAATAGCCGGTGCCAAAATCATCCAGCGAAAACTTGATGCCGTGATTTTTCAGCTCGTCCATTTTGGCGATGATGTCCTGCTGGTTGTGCACCAGCATGCTCTCGGTCAACTCCAGTTTCAGGTAGCGTGGGTTGGCGCCGGTGCGCTGCAAGATGCTTAACAACTGCATCACAAACTGTTGCTGCTGGAACTGGCGCGCGCTGACGTTGATCGCAATCACCAACCGGGCAGTGGTCGGGTTTTGGCTCCAGCGCACCAGCTGCTGGCAGGCTTCCTCCACAATCCAGTTGCCGAGCGGCAAAATCAAGCCCGACTCCTCGGCGATGGGGATAAACTCCAGCGGCGACACCATGCCGCGCTGGGGGTGGAACCAGCGGATCAGCGCCTCCGCCCCCACTATGGCGCCAGTGTGATCCACCTGCGGCTGGTAAAACAGTTGGAACTGCTGCAGTTGCAGCGCCTCGCGGATTTCATGTTGCAGGGCAAAGCGCTGGGCGGTGTGCTCCTGCATTTCCGGGTCGAAGAAGCGCCAGGTATTTCGCCCGGCAGCCTTGGCGTGGTACATGGCCTGATCGGCCTGTTTTAACAGTTCATCGATATGCACCAAGCGGTCGCCAAACAGCGAAATGCCAATGCTGGGGGTGCTGAAATAATCCTGCCCTTCCAGCGTGTAGTGCGCATTCAGGCTCTCCAGAATGGTCTCGGCAATTTGCTGGGCGATGGCGGCGGCGTGATCGTGGTTGGAATCCAAGTCCTCCAGCACCACCAAAAATTCATCGCCCCCGAGGCGCGCGACTGTGTCCTGCGCGCGCACGGCCATGCGCAGGCGGTTGGCCACGGCGACCAACAGTAAATCGCCAATATGGTGGCCGCGGTTATCGTTGAGGGTTTTGAAATCGTCCAAATCGATGAACAGCAATGCCCCCAGGGTATTTTTGCGCTCGCTGGCGGCAATGGCGTGTTCCAGCCGATCCTGTAGCAGGCGGCGGTTGGGCAGTTGGGTGAGCGGGTCAAAAAACGCCAGGTTGTTGATGCGCGCTTCGTTTTCCTTGCGCTCGGTAATGTCGGTGAGCGTGGAAACGTAGTGGGTGATTTGGTCACAGCCATTTTTTACTGCGGTGATGGTGAGCCACTCGGGGTAAATTTCCCCGCTGCGGCGGCGGTTCCAGATCTCCCCTTTCCAGCTGCCCTCATGGATGATGGTGTGCCAGATATTGGCGTAGAACTCGGGTTCGTGGTGCCCGGAATTGAGCAGGCGCGGGTTTTGCCCAATCACCTCTTCCGCGCTGTAGCCGGTGATCTCACTGAAGGCTTTATTGACGCGCAGAATCACCCCGTCCGGGTCGGTAATCATCATGCCCTCGCGCGCTTCAAAGGCGGTGGCGGCCACGCGCAATTCCTCTTCCGCCAGCCGGCGCTCGGTGATATCGCGGCTGATCATCACAAAGTGTTTGTGCGCTCCGGGCGATACCGCCTTGCAGGCAGCGGAGAGTTCAAATTCATGGCGGCCATCGGCCAGTTGCAGGCTGTAGTATTTGCCGCTGGCAAAGCCCTGTTGGCTCGCCTCCTCCATGGTGCTGTAAATGAGCGCGCTAATTCTGGCGGGCACTACCTCATCTATTTTTTTGCCGAGAAAAGCGTCCGGTTGCACCAGGAGTAATTCCGGGCGATGGGTGTGGAAATTGTGGATAACGCCATCGGCACTGATTTCAAATAACAAATCGGGAATGGCATCCAGCGTCGCCTGTAATTGCGCGCGCGCATTCAGCAGTTCGCGGGTCTGCTCCTCCACCGCCGTTTGTAAATTGATCTTGCGGCGCTGCAGTTTGGCCATCAAAAAAGTCTGGTAGCCGAGCAGCCCGCTCAGTACCAGCGCCAGCATAATTTCGCTGGTCAGGCGCCACCAATTCACCCAGCCGCTAATGGGCGCCATACTCAGGGTCCACTCGCCGTTGGGTACATCAAAGGATTTATGCACCGGATCGTGCAAATGCTCCGGCGCATTCACGGCGATGACTTCCTGGTTGTTATCAAAGGGGTTGGTGCGCCAGAGTTTATAGGCCATGCCCTGGGAATTGAGCTGTTGGATATTGGCGGTTTCCAGCAGGCGATTCACGCGAATAATCACATTGCCAAAGCCCCAAAACCGGCTGCTGCCCTGTTCGTCCACCATAATCGGCAAGCGCGCCACCACGCCGGTGCCGCCCTGCACCAAATTCACCGGGCCGGTCAGGGTCATTTGGCCGGAATCGCGTGCGCGCAGGGCCTCTTTATTTTGGGCGGAATCCGCCAGCTGGTTAAAACCGACGGATTTTTCATTGCCCTCCAGCGGGTACACCTGGGAGATCACCCCATTGGGCGAGAGGCTAATATGCGACACGCTGTCGTAGTAGGGCAGCATGTCGCGCGCTACGGCTTCAAAGGCGGTGGTCTGGCCCTGGCTCAAACGCACCAGGGTCGCCATGGAGTAATTCAGGGTAAGGGCTTGGCGCAAGCTATCGCGCAGTAAAAAGGCATGGTTTTGCGCAATATTTTCCATATCGGCACGCAGGTTGTGGCGATGATTCTGCTCAAGGTTCCAGACCACCAGCGCGGAGAGTGCAAGGCAGAGCAGAAAGACAATCGATGCCAACAGACGCGGGCGGCGATAGAGCAGCGGGAAGGAATCAGCCATAAATAACCTGAGGAACTAATGAGATCCCCGTCACTATAGCACTCGCTGCCCAAAGCATCGGCCAACTGGCTTCTATGGTGTCTGGCGCAGGGCGGGTTTGGTGCTCAATGGTGCCGGCGCAGAAAGCTCCAGCCGCCGGTCAGGCTTAACCAAAACAGCGTAATACCGCCAACCAATATCAGCAGGCGATAAAACGGGTGCATACCGTAACCCGAATGCAGAGGGTAATTCTGGTTGATGAGCCGCTGTGGCCAGTCGACCTGATCCGCGCGGGCACTGAGGGTGACAAGGCCGCTGGGCAGCTCAATTTTGACCGAGGTCCGCCCGTTGGGGTGCCACTCATCCGGCAGGCGATAGCGAACACTCATCGCCGCCATGCCGGGTGCGGGCAGGCGGATGTAAGTTGGCCAACCGTCGGCAACTTGCTGTTGTGCCTGCAGCAATAACTGCCCGGCAGTGGCGCTGGCAGCAGCGGGGATTGGCTGGGGCAATTGGCTGGAGGGCGGCGGCACCAGCAGCGGTTTGGTCAATTTTTGCCACAGCATAATGCTGCCGGTTAACAGAATAATCAGTAGCACCGGCGTCACCAGAGTACCGGCATGGCGATGGTAGTGCATGAGGTAGGACAGTTTGATCTGGCGCGGAAACACCCAGCGCCAGCGAAAGCTGCGTTTGGTGGGCCACCACAATATCACCCCGCTGATGGCCAAAAATAACCCCAGCACACCACTGGCGAACAGCACTGCTTCACCCACCACGCCGGCAAACAGTTCGGTGTGCAGGTGCCTAAAAAACGACAATGCCTGTAGTAACCAGAGATTCTCCTCATAGGCTTGCAGTGAGTCGAGCGCAAGTAATTGCACACTGCGATCGGCATCGCGCGTCAGAGCCCAGTAGGGTTCTTCGGTATTGGGCGCCTTGATCAAATAACCGCTGTTATCCCCTTTAATCCGCTCGGCAATGGCATCCAACTGCAGCGCCATTTGGGCGACGCCGTAATCGGCGGGCAAGTCGGCTCTGGGGGTGATGAGCTGTTTAATCAGCGCCTGTTTGTACACCAGCAAACTGCCACTGAACGCGGCCAGCAACAAAAACACCAGCGCGCCCAGGCCCAACCAGCGATGCCAGCGCAGCAGTAATCGGTCGCGCGCTTTATGCACCCGGCGCGGGCGGGCATTAGCGGCGGTCATTGGTGATGACCATGGGCAATGCCCCGGTAGCCTGTCGATATCAGCATAGTGGTTGGTGGATTAGAAGCTGCGTTGATAGCCCAGATTAATGCTCCGCCCCACACCGGTGAAGTTGCGGATATCGTTCGGGCTGCTCTGCGAATAGTAGGTGAAATAGTATTCGTCGGTGAGGTTTTGCAGCGCAACGCTGATCACCCCGTCAAACGCGGCGATAGTCGCACTCGCATCCAGCGTAGTGTAGCCCTCAAACTCATTGATAACGGCGCCAGTGCTGTTTTTCACTTCGCGATCCAACAGGTGATTCACCTGCAAGCGTGTATCAACACTGCCCGACCAGGTGCGATCCCAACTCAGGTTGACGCGGTCGGGGGAGATATTGGTGCCGCCCAGATCGGAATCCACCCGGCCATCTTTATTGGAGTCGTAGCGACCGGTAGCTTGGGCGTAGCGCAGGCTAAGCAAGTCCACATCGGTGGCGGCCCAGGCGGTGCTGAATTCAATACCGTCGATGGCGGTTTTTTCGCGCTCCACCGTGTAAATACCGTCGGCATCGCGCTGCAACCGCTCGCCAAAATCCGAGTCCGAGGTGTAGTAACTGATTTGTGCGCTAATGTCGCCGGTCTTAAATTCCACGCCAAATTCGGTACTTTCGGTCAGCACCGGTTTTAAATCCAGAAAGGTTTCTACGCTCAGGTTCGGCTGGTTAATACCGCGCAGCACCCGGCCCACATCGGGCATCGCAAAGGCTTCTGCATAGTTGGCAAATACCCGCCAGGCGCTGGTGATTTGGTAGGTGCCGCCGTAGTTGTACAGGGTCTCGGAAAACTCCGGCGCACCACCCTCTACAAAACGGCTGCCGTAAGAGGCAAGTGTGGTGAAGTCATCCACTTCCAGTTTGGATTTTTCATAGCGCACCCCGGTGGTGAGGGTCAGCTTGTCGACGCCGGTAAACTCGCCCTGCAAATAGGGTGCGTAGTTCTGGTATTTACTCGGCGGCACCCAGGCGCGGCCGGTCTGGATCAACTCCTGCCAGGTTTCGTCCTGCAGTACATCCACCCCGTAAACCAGATTCACTGGCAAATTGGCGACCTGGTCTTTCACCAGGGTCAGTTTCATGCCGAGTTTTTCCGAGTTGTTTTGCGATTGGTCGATCAGGTTGGGGCCGTAGGCCGGGTCCTGAAAGGTCGCCAGCGGCACGGCTTCGGCGCCATAGGTGGCGGCAAAATCCTGGCTAAAGCCCTGAACCCGCAGCTTTTGCCCCAGGAAATCCTCATGGGTGTAATTGAGGCTGATGGCGGTGACCTTGTTGCTCGCACCCTCGCCGGTAATATCGCCTTTGACCGCGCTGCTGGGGATGCCCTCAGACACATCCCCTGTCACCGATACCCAATTGTTCTGGTTTTCGATCTCGTAGCGGTTCACCATCAGTTCAATGCGCTGCTGGTCCCAGTCGTAACCGGTTTTGACAAAACCGTTCACCGACTGTGAATCCATAGTGTCGCCCTGGGTATTGTCGGCGCCGATAATCTGCCCCTTGCCGTCGTACGCCATACCCATATCGCGCAGGCTGATACTGGCAATCACATCGGCATTCCCCACGCGGTTGGACAGGCTGTAACTCACCCCGTAATCCGCGCTCTCGCCCACGTCTTCACTTTGGAAACCGGTATTCACCCGGATGCTCTGCTCCAGCTTGGCCGCCGGTTTTTTGGTAATCAGGTTGATAATGCCACCCGCCGCGCCCACCCCGTGAATGGCGTTAGCGCCGTGCAGCACCTCCACTCGCTCAATCACGTTCGGGTCGATGGTATTGCCCTCGCGCCCGCCATCGCGCAGCGGGTTGGATTGCGGCACCCCATCAATCATATACAGCGGCTTGCGTCCGCGCAGGGTTTCACCGGCGTTGGTCATCTTTTGGCGACTGGGCGAAAAACCGGGAATCAGGTTGCCTAACACCGTGGACAAATCGTCCTGAATTGACAGCTGTTGCTCCAGCTCGGCGGCATTAATCACCGTTACTGTATTGGGGATGGTACTGAGCGGGCGCTCGGTGCGGCTGGCACTGACAAAGACTTCTTCAATACCATTATCGGCACTGGCAACACCCGGCAGCAGAGCACTACAGGTCAACAACAAACTGGCAGGACGCACAAAACGATACATGGGGAGTTCCTATAACAGACAGCACCAAAGGCGCAGGGGGAAGTTATTAGGAATTCTAGCAATAATGAGAATCTCTATCAATGGCGGATATTTCAACGCTTTATCCCAAGCTCTTGCTGCCTAAAATGCCTGTGTTATGTTGCCCGCTCAAAAAACATCAGGCTTCACCTTATGCCAAATAACCACACCATCATCCCTTCCCCCGTTGGCCAATTAACCTTGGTTGCCACTGAACAAGGCCTTGCGGCAGTGTTGTGGGAAAATGAAGATCCAAAACGTGTCGGTATTGAAAAAGGCCAACGGTGCGATGACTTCCCGCTGCTGGTCGCAACTGCCCAACAACTGGGTGAATATTTTGCGGGAGCGCGAAAAGTATTTGCGCTGCCGCTGGATTTTCACGGCACCGAATTTCAGCAGCAGGTCTGGCACGCGTTGCTCACTATTCCCTATGGGCAAACCCGCAGTTACCTGCAAATCGCGCAGCAAATTGGCAATGAAAAATCCGTGCGTGCCGTGGGCGCTGCCAACGGGAAAAATCCCATCTCCATTATCGCCCCCTGCCATCGCGTGATTGGCTCCTCCGGCAAACTCACCGGTTTTGCGGGTGGATTAGAGGCCAAAGCGTTTTTATTGCAGCTGGAATCACCCGCCCAACAAGCGGATTTGTGGGAATAGTGCGCTTCGCCCTTGGTCACCCTGGCCGGCTCCACGGCATGCGCGAGTTAATCGTTTCCGATACTCGCTACCTAATCGCCCAAGCGCTGGTGATTCCGTATTTCGCAAGGCTTAGTGCGGGTCCTATAAAACATAGGCTGTTATTGCAAATTACTTATCCAGGGCTCATGCAAGCGGCCATAGTTGACCAGCGCGGAAAATTTCACAGTGGGGCGCATATTGTTATCGCTAGGGAAATCAGTGGCGAGGCGATTGGGGATGTAGAGTGATTCCACCGCCAAATTATCGACAATCACTTCAGTGGTGCGCTTCTCATTGTTATCGCAGCGATAATATCCCGCGCGCAGTTCAGCGGGCACAATAATCAGTTGTCCGCTGTTGGCAGATTGCCGCTCCCGTTGCACTGCTTCCAGCAATTCGCGCTCGGCGGCGGCATCGATCAAAAACAAACGCGAGTTAGTAGTTTGCGCAGCGGTGAAAAATTCAGTGGCGTCTTTGCGTTTCTCCGCTAATTCTTTTTCTGCCAGTTCGCCATTGGCGGTAGCCGTTAAACCCATGATTAACTGGTGATACTGCTCTACTTGCGCTACATAGTCGGTATAACTTTTGCCATTAAATTCCATTAATACCCAGCCGGATTGTTTTTGATGCAAGCGCGTTTTTTGTGTGCAAGCGTGAAACTGAAAACTCGCAAAATGTGCAGCGCTTAATTGCAAACTGCGATCATGCTGCCAGCGCCAGTGATTCAGCTCGATGTTGATTGGTTCGTTATTGGGTGTCGCCCAGCGCAAACTCACACGTGCACTGGAATCCTCTTTGCTAAAACCGTAGTTATAGGGCAGTTGTAATTCCCGCTCGCTTAATTCCAACTGGGCGATTACCGCAGAACGGTTTATGTACACCTTGCCCAACATAAATGCATTCACCAACAGAATGCAGCCAACCGCAAGCCAAACCAATTTTTTGCTCGTGAATGTAGCGGCGATAGTTTTCATGATTGACCTCCTGTCGTTGGTATTGTTTGTTGCGCTACGGTTTGTTGTTGCAGTTTGCGAAGGCGATTAAACACCATCAGCGCCAAAATAGCGGTCAGCCCGATCACCAAAAAGAATAGATATTTAGGCAGCCAATCCCACCACCAATCAAAAAATTTGGTATATAAAAACAGCGCAAAAAACACATTGCCCGCAAGCATTAAATTAGCGGCGCCGGTACGCAAGCCATAAAGCACCAGCAGAGCACTCGCCACAAAACCAACGATTTGATAGCAACCTTCAATCACATTGGGCGACCAGGGCAAATAACTACTGCCCGCCCAATTGGCTAAAATCAACAGCGCGATAAAAAATACCACCACCGATAACAATTGATAAATCGCGGCAAACCCGTGGTAGCGTGTTTGATTAATCCACTGTGGCAGCGCAAAGAAAAACAGCGCAGGCAAGAAAAAGTGTTCGGGGTTTTCGCCCACGTAAATCCAGTAGCTACCCATCCAGGTGCCAAACTTGGCACCAATAAAAATAAAACTACAAATCATTGCCGCCGCTAATAACAAACGCACCTGCAATAAATAGGCAAGCAAAAATCCATAGAGCGCAAAGACGGCGAATGCATTGGGTGATGGTGTGACATTAAAAATGCTACCGAGCATCACAATGTTTAACACCCAACTCGCAAACGACACTAACCCCGCAAGTTTGGCGTAATAACCCGAGGCATCAAACTGCCGTACCCAGTATGCGCCCGCCAAACTCAATAGCGGCGCCGCAATTAAAATCACCACTTGAGTTGTGGTGGCGAAATAACCCCAGTATTGATAAAACAGAAAAAACAAACTTGCCGCCAAGGCCGCCGCGCCGAGAAAGGAAACTATTTGCATACCCAGCGACAAATGTCGCGCACCGTCACTCAGGTCTACATCCTGCGCCTGTTGCAACTCGTGTAACAAATTATCGTGATAGCGCTGAATATGCACGGCATCTTCCTCCGGCAGTCGTAACAAGCCCTGCGCGCTCAGTAGGCTCTGCTCCGCACGAAATGCACGCACCTGATCAGCACGGGCCTGTGCCTGGGTTTTGGTTAGGTGGCTCATAATGGTCCTTTTGGCTGAATAGACAAATACTTGTAAGGTGAAAAACAGTCTAACGATATTCAATACAATAAACAGCGGCGTACGCAAGAATGATCTATTGGTTGGAGCAATTGGAACAACAATCCGGTGTGCAATTTGAAGCGGCGAATTTTGAGGGTGACGAAACCTACAAGGAATTCATCAACAGCGATGAATTCCTGCATTGGATGACTCACAAATCCATCTGAACATCAGTGCTGTTTACAACACTTTTTCCAACAAGAAGCGCGCCACACCGTCATCATGGTTGCGCGCTGCAGCTTGCGCAGAGGGAAATAATTGCTTGAGCTTGTCACTCGCATTCGCCATCACTACCGGGTGAGTTACTGCCCGGAACAGTTCCACATCATTAAAACCATCGCCAAAGGCCATGCTATTGGCGAGCGGTAATTGCAAATGTTCCGCCAGGGTTTTTAACGCATCCCCTTTGGATATATTGTTTGGCATAGCCTCCAGGTAATACTCATCGGAAAAGGTTAAGTGAATCGGCATGGGTAGCGCCGTGAGTATTTGCGTTTTCAGTTGTTGCAGCAGCGCGTTCTCGCCGTAAAACAAAATCTTTAACGCCGGTGTGGCCAGCATTTCCTGCAATGGAATTTGGCGATAAAAAAATTGCGATTGCCTATGCGCATCCAACATGGATTCGCAGGGCGCATTCACCAACCACTCGCGATCCGTGTACATATTCAAATGCACACCGCACGCTTCACCCAGCGGCAGCAAGGTTTCATTGATTGTCAGTGGCAAACAGGCGCGCTGGATTAACTCGCCCGCGCCGTTATGAATCATCGCGCCGTTGCAGGTAATCGTCGCAATACCGCCCCCCAATTGTTTCAGGTAAGTGCGAATATCCATAAAGTGCCGCCCGGTGGCGATGATCAGGTGATGACCGCGTTCGCGCAATTCATTCAACGCGCGAATTGTCAGCGGCGACAGCTCGTGGTGCTCATTGAGCAGGGTGCCATCCATGTCGAAGACAAAAGTGTTACAGTTTTTTTGGTTTGCAAGCATGCAGGATTTCCAAATAACAATTTATATGCCCCGTAGCTTGACCTACACCTCACCGGGATTTGGTTTTTTACGTTCATCCGGGTGAGGTTGGTTAATCACTTCACGGCACAATAGGATTTTAAAAAATCTGCATGTGACGGGATTTTTTCGAGGGTTTTTGCAATTTTCGATTTCATAGACATAAGTCCGGCAACAATTTGCTCATCACTTATGACATGTGGGAAATGACTATATCCTTGTGGCGTTATGCGCTGTCCTATCATCACCTGTAGCCAGGAAGTTACACCAAAAACTTCATTTGTCTCATGGTGCACATGGCCGGTTTGTTTGAATAATTCAATTCTTTCCGCAAGCGAATCAGGAATGGTCATATCCCGGCAGTCGCGCCAATAGGGAGTGTCATCGCGCTCTGTCGCTTTGTAATGCAATATAATGAAATCGCGCACATTTTCATACTCAGCATGCGACATCTCATTATAGCGACGAATCAAATGCTCATTGCATCCTTCAAATGGAAATAGCTGTAGTAGTCTGCTCACGCCTATTTGGATCAAATGTATGCTGGTTGACTCCAGTGGCTCCACAAATCCACCCGCCAAACCTATAGCAACACAATTTTTGACCCAGGCTTGCTTGCGGCGCCCGGTGTTAAATTTAAGCAGGCGCAGTTCCGCACGAATATCGCCATCCAGATTCTCTAACAAGGTATTTCTGGCGGCTTCATCAGAAATATATGCACTGGAATAAACATGTCCCGTGCCTTGGCGATGTTGCAACGGAATTTTCCACTGCCAACCACTATCGTGGGCAATAGCACGTGTATAAGGTGGAATATCACCGGAAAATTCTGTCTGTAACGCTACGGCGCTATCATTGCGCAGCCAATGCCCCCACTTCTCATAACCGGCCTTTAATTTCTCTTCAATCAGTAAGCCACGGAACCCTGTGCAATCGATAAATAAATCGCCTTCAATACAAGCACCTGACTCCAGCACGACAGATTCAATAAAACCGCTATCGGCATGTTGCTTGACCTGAACAATTTTTCCTTCAACACGACGCACACCTTTTTCTTCACTCAGTCTGCGTAAAAATTTCGCGTAAAGACTTGCATCAAAATGATAGGCGTAATTGAGTTTTGGATTTTCAGTGATTGAAAATTTATGTGCTTTAGCGGCTTGTAACTCAAAGCATGTATCCTCAAGTTCACCTTCATAACCGCGCGCTTTGGCGGCCAGCCAGTAATGGTAAAAATCACCAATCCACGAGGCTTTTCCGAATGAGCCAAACGGGTGGATATACCTGTCCCCCTTGCGCGCCCAGTTTTCAAAAGAAATACCTAGCTTGATACTACCCAGGGTCGCACTTAAAAATTCCTGCTCATCAATGCCATGAATTTTGTGGAAAGAACAGATGGTCGGAAATGTCGCTTCACCTACACCCACAGTGCCTATTTCAGCAGATTCAATCAATGTGATATCGAGCAAGGTACCGAGTTGGCGCGACAACGCAACAGCCGTACACCAGCCTGATGTTCCACCACCAGCAATTACCACCTTTTTTATTTTTTGAGACATATCCACCCCTGGGATTAAATTATATTAATTGCGTAGCAGCCAACAGGTATTGGCTTTGCAGGCCGGTTTTACCTTGGGTGCATTGATGGGGCAATCAAAAGGCCATAGATTTCAACTATGCCTAAATGGGGTAGTGAGATGAGTGATTACAGAATGGACTATTATGCTAAAAGCCTTATGTTTTCTGGTGTGGCGGGCGATTGGCCGGTTGATGGCGTCACGCAATTAATAACTCTTCAGGTAATTTACCCAGCAACAAATCTCCCGCTATGAAAATGGCGAAAACAAACTCAGCGCCTCCCAACTTTACTTCCTCTCCCAATCTTTAGGCGTGCCCATCGCTGAAATTACTGGATTCTTTTTTGGAATAGCCAATTCGCCGCAATTGAATTTATTATCACCACTGAGGATGGCTTGGTAGTGCCAGTAGAAGTGAAAAGCGGCACCCGCACCTGCGCAAAACCCTAAAACTCACCGGCACCCAAGGCTCAGAGCCGGAAGAGCAAATCCATATAGTGTTGCCGCTTTATTACACAGAATATGTGTTGGCGGTGTTATAAAACGCGCGGTAAAAATAAATGCGTAGCCCGTATGGAGCCTAGCGAAATACGGAGCTTTTGATGTTGATCGTTTTTTTAATTCTTTCCTCGAAAAAATTAACCCCGCATTCCGTTAGGCTCCATGCGGGCTACAATTACCACAAACGTTGTTAATTTTTCCCCTCAAGTTCCGCAGACTGTGAATCGTATAAAATCCAATTCGCTGCCGTGTGAATTACCTCATTAAGATTGCGACGGGTTTTGCCTTTTAATGCGCATTCTCAAATTACAATTTTCAGCTTTCGGGCGTTCAATGTACTTTATGTTCATTTGGGAGTATCGTGCACCATCATTTCTTCAGCAAGTTGAAGAATCAAATTTCCAATAGAATTTTAAAATCAGGGCATGCAAGGGCATCTGATATCTCTAAAATTCTATTTGGATCATTTTGAAGTTCTTCTTGCGCATATTTTTTAACTTTACCTAAAAGCTCCTTTCCTGGTGTAAGCTCATACCTGTAATTTTCGTACCATTCGTTTGCCAGACTATTGATTATATCTATATCCTGTTTTCCTTGTTTATTTTTTGTCAGATCAGCTCTATCTCTCAATATGAAATTTGTTATTTTTCTAATGGCTTCTTCCTTTAACGAAGTCACAAACCCTTCATATACTCTTTGAGCATCCTCATATGAAATGCCATAAATTTTACTTATGTGTTTTGGTGTACAAAAATATGACTCTATCTCTTGATATCTAGTTATAAAAAGAATAATCGATCTATCTTCACAATCTTTTGTTAACTTTTCCAGATCTCTATCTCCATTGATTTTTTGATCTCTATCTAAATGGAGAATAACTTTGACTGTCGGAATCTGCTTTCGAACAAAACCTTGAAGAATTTTCGCGAAATCAACTTTTGTACACCCTTCATACGAATGGAGAACAAATTCGTTTTCATTGAGTCCGTTTGCCAATAAAAATTTTTTCAAGAACTCTTTTTTTTCAATAATGTTATCTACACCATCCTCAGTAACTATGACATATTTAAGCTCTTTTTTTGAAAAGAGATAATCTGCATCGGCAGCACCTATATCTAAAAGAATATTGCTGCCTTTCACGTCAGGTAAGGCTTCGCCCCCTTGAAAATGTATAACTTTGGCTTTTTCTTCGAGAGCTTCCAAAATATAACGAGAATGTGTAGAGAAAACAATTTTCAGGAGGGGGTAGTCTTTAACCCTCTTTTCTAATTCTATTGCAAGCAATTTTTGTTTTGTGGGGTGAATATGTGAGTCAGGCTCATCTAAGAGAATTATTTTAGGAGAAAAATATTCGATATATGCAAATATTTGAATTATTTGTAATAATCCCGTTCCGATCGAGTCAAGCGGAAGCTTAATTCCTTCTGCAATTACATAAACGTAAATGTATTCCGAGGCGTTTTGGTCAAAAACAACAGATAAGTCAATGTCGTTATATATTGCGTTTATCGATTCAATGAACGAATTCCATTTTTCTTCATCTGAATAAATCGCAAGAACTATATTTCTTAAATAGTTATTTGAGTCGCCCCGAGTTGCTGATTTTTTAACAGCAATTGGTACCTCATATTTTTCTATTACAGGAATTCCTGCTATGCCTGGAACATATACACAGTATGGTTGATTTACTTCAGATAATTTTTCACCCAATACTTTTCCTTCAAGTACTGTAGTAAAACCACCATTTTTTCCTCTGGAAATTTTCAAGGTAGATTTTTCTTCATCTTCAATAATAAACTCAATCCAGTTTCGATCTTCTCTTCTTCTTGCTCCTGATAGTCTTTTTCCATGAAAAAGATAAGATACATCGCTCGTGGGTGTGTAGAGATAATCCTTTGAATCAAGTGATAAAGTTTTTTTATTTCCTTTAACCCAGTTTGCACCTAGTAGATTCAATGTTTGGCATGCTGAAACACAGAATTGGATTCCTTGAATAAAACTACTCTTTCCGGAATTGTTTGTGCCTATAAAGATATTTAGTGGTGATAACTCAACCTCAACTTCATTAATCTTCTTGAACTTACGGATTTTTATTTTCATATTTACACCAATATATTACTTTTTTAAGTTCAATTATATTTTTTAATCATGAAAAAATGAGTTTTCAATTTAATTTTGTCAGGCAAAAACCTATACGGCATCTCCAAAGCCTTCCCCTCAACTTTCAAAAAATACTCCTTCACCACCTCATCTTTAGCTCGCGCTTTAATCCTTTCCGAAAGCACCAACCTAAAATCTTCATCAAACGAAATTAAATGCCGATCAAACGCCTTGTCATAAAGCGCATTCAACGCAATGCCATTTGTAGGGTCTGCTCTGCGCGATTCATCTTCCGCCCACGGAATAATGTGGCTCGCAACCAACAACTCAGGAATTGCTAAACCAGAAATTGCGCAGCGGTTGTTGTAGCTTTCTAAAACGGTTTGACGGAAAAAGCGTTGCACGCGGCGCACTTTTACTTCGCGTGTGGTTTCAGTTGGGCCTGTGGGGAATACGAGGGGCTTTTCAGTTTCAGGAGTGATTAGTTCTGTGGGGAGTACGCGCGTTTCATAAAGCGCTTCGGCTTTCTCGGCAATCTCGGTGGCGTTGTGCATAAACGCATCCCATAAAGCTCGGTCAGCTTTGCTGGCACCGGCTAAACCTTTTTGTGCGAGAGCGGGATCGAGGCTGGCGAAGTTGCAGGCTTTCATCGCCACTGCCGACGGTGTGCGGCCAATGATCTGGGCGAGGTTAATAATCTCGGGATTGGTCTGATGCAATTTGCCAAACGGCGTGCGGCAGTAAAGGTGCAGCGTTAGCAACAGTTCGTCTTCTTGCCAGTTATTCGCCACGCGCTAACCCTCGGTGGCCGGTGGTGCTGTATTTATTGTTCATCGCTGTATTCCATAGCTGTTCCCTGAGGCGGATTCTGTACCAAATCGGGGCAGATGTGAAATACATCGCATTACAGATGGGCGGATTGTAAGCCAAAGTCCACTATAAATAGCGAAAGGCATTAGAGAAGTGACTTCGGAAATGGTTGAGGCTTCCATCCTTCCGGTGCCTACCTATTTGATAAAATTTTAACAAATCACATTAAGGCGGATTATCTAATCTAAGGTTTAATTGTATACATGTACAGGTGGCTGGTATATTAGCTACCTTATTCATGTAGCGAACGTCTCGTATTCCTGGGTAACGCTATTCCTGCAACAAAGCTTATATAAATCATTCGTTATGAAATCGCCAAAGACATCCAAATTTGTAAGACCTATTGGTATCGATTTATTTGCAGGCGCCGGCGGATTAAGCCTAGGTTTTGAGCAGGCGGGGTTTGACGTTGCCGCTGCTGTTGAGATTGATCCTGTGCATTGTGCGATCCATAAATTTAATTTTCCAAATTGTGTTGTGATTCCCAAATCCGTTTCTGAATTAACGGGTACCGAGATTCGGCGTTTGGCTAATTTGGGAGATAAAAAAATCGATTGTGTTTTTGGTGGCCCTCCGTGCCAGGGTTTTTCCCTGATTGGTCAGCGCGTGCTGGATGACCCGCGAAATGGTCTGGTGAAAGACTTCGTCCGTATCGTTGTCGAGCTTGATGCGGAAACTTTTGTTTTTGAAAACGTAAAAGGCTTAACCCTTGGCAAACACCGTGCTTTTCTGGATGAGCTTGTTACCGAATTTGATGCAAAAGGCTATTCAATTCGATTGCCCTGGCGCGTGTTGGATGCGGCTATGTATGGTGTGCCGCAACATCGGCAGCGTTTGATTTTGTTTGGCGCAAAGAAAAATATGCAGTTACCCGATTACCCGATTGCCGTTACCAATCCCGCGGATGGAAGCAGGAATATTTTGGGCTTGCCGCAGGGACCTAATTGCAAAGATGCAATCGGGGATTTGCCCGACGTAGATCGATTTGAAAAACTCATTGAGAGTGATTCAATTAAAACAAAAGCGTTAAAAAAACCATCGTCCTATGCCGCTGAAATGCGTTGTCTTACAGATAATGCATGGCACTTCGGTTATCAGCGAAACTGGGACCCCGGTTTTTTAACGTCCAGCGCGCGGACTATGCACACCGATATTTCACGCTTGCGCTTTACAGAAACCGAGCAGGGAACAGCTGAGCCCATAAGTAGATTTTTTAAATTATCTCCTGTGGGGATTTGTAATACTTTGCGTGCGGGAACCGATGGGTCTCGCGGTGCCTTCACAAGTCCCAGGCCAATTCATTTTAATTATGCTCGATGCATCACCGTGCGGGAAATGGCACGGCTTCATGGATTTCCCGATTGGTTTCGTTTTCATTCAACGAAATGGCATGGGGGGCGGCAAGTTGGAAATGCCGTTCCACCTCCATTAGCTAGAAAAATTGCTGCTGAGGTAATTACTGCGTTAGGAAAGCAAAAAATCAAACCAGCAGAGTCTATTGACCTTGGTGATGAAACGCTACTTTATATGGAGCTATCTGAAGCTGCGGAATACTTCGGCGTTGAAAAGCCTTCGTCCAGACGCGACAAAAAAAGTGGGGCAAAAAAACGCAAACAATCTGAAACGGAGGCCAGCCGCCTAAATCGGCTGCGATTGATCAATGGCTGAAAATGAACCAAATTTATCCAATCGTTATGACATCATTATCAATGAGATATTCTTTACGCACTGGTCTGAAGGAATAGAAGAGTTTTTATTTGATCGAGTCGAGCTGGAAACAGCTGCCGAAAAGCATGCAATTAAATCACCCAAGAATATAGGTGATTTAATTTATTATTTTCGTTTTAGGGTCGATCTTCCTGCGGAAATATTAAGTACCCAGCCCCACGAACGTGAATGGATTATTGAGCTTGCAGGAAAGGCCCGTTATCGCTTTCGCCTGGTGAGAAAAACAAGGATATTACCGAGCGAAAATTTGATTAGCATCGCCATCCCGGACGCAACACCTGAAATAATTCGCGCTTATGCCTTGGATGATGAACAAGCGCTGTTGGCTATCGTAAGGTATAACAGGCTAATTGATATCTTTCTGGGGCTAACAACTTTCAGCTTGCAAAACCATTTGCGAACATCAGTGAAAAATATTGGGCAAATAGAGATAGATGAATTGTATATCGGGTTGGATAAGCGTGGCTGCCACTATGTAATCCCGGTGCAGGCCAAAGGTGGAAAGGATCAAATTGGTGTAGTGCAAATTACCCAGGATATAGCGTTTGCCACCGAGAAATTCCCAAACATGTACTGCAAACCAATCGCTGCCCAATTTATGAAGGGTGGTATTATTGCATTGTTTGAACTTACTTTAGAGGATGGCCAAGTTAAAGTGGTTGAGGAAAAACATTATCGATTGATCCCTGCCGCACAAATCGATCCAAATGCTGTTCGCGGTTACCTATAGTATCAACGGATGCCCGTGCCGTAAGCTTTTTACGTGACGGGCATTATTTATTCCTGGGTGAAGAAAAGTGAAATAGCTCTCATCAAAAGAAAAACTTGAAGCCAAGCCCCACTATTTTCCCGATCACAAAATAATGAGTAACTGAATCCTGCATTAAGTCTTTAACTTTTCAATACTGATAGTAGTAAAACAGTATGGAGCAATTCCACTTGTTTGTGATAAATATCAGTAAATGCCATTAACAGACTCCGCTGTAAATTCCTCAGGTAGGGTAATGTAATATTTGTTGTGCAACTTGCCGCCTTTTACCAGTACGCGCTTGCCTTTGCCTAAATCGATCTTGCTTACGTCTAGATGTTTAAACCATGCATGGTTATGCCGTTCGGCGAAAACAAAAAAACAAGCGTTTTACTTTGACGCTATTGGCGGCTTCCAGTAGCGATTGCATACGGCGCGGGCTTAGGTTGGTTAAGCCTTCCATGATGACATCGGCCATATGAAAGCTTTCATGTTGCGGTAATTCGTCCAGCAACTCTAAATAGGCGCGCTCGGGGCTGGAGATAATCAGCGGCCAAACTCAGTGGCCCCAGGCAGTTACTATCAAGCCTGCTACCACCAATGCCTGTTCGAGTGAGGCGGAATCATCAATCGAAAGTGACTCAGCCGCGATGAGTGGTGCAGGTAAAAAACGGTTGCGATGATGAATCACAAAGGTTTCCTGCAAGGGCAGTTTCTGCAGCTAGGCGGGAAGTTTGCTGTCGGAATAAAGATGTATTTGCTGCTGGGTTTGCGGCAGGTAGTGGGCGTATCCGCCGAGCTCAAGTGCGGTGCGGCCACCCACAGAAATGGGGTGTTTAAGCAAGGTTTGCAGGGAGATAACCACCTGTTCCCAACTTAATTGACCGCGTGGACGACGGAATACACCGCGACCTGATTGCTCCAGTCAACCGGCTGCCACGTATTGGTGACGTAGGGGGCGGGAATAGCCTTGCTGCTCCAGCCAAGTCGAATCAACCAGCAAGCCTTCGGGGAGTTGTTGGGTAAGTGAGTTTAACTTAGTACCAATTTGTATAGTCATGCTATACAAATTTGCTTATTTTTAAACAAATAACAAGTTTAAGAGTTTGTCGATTTGTATAGTAGGCCTATACAAATCCATCAAAACTTAAACCATCTTGGAATTTTGCCCTTTTAAAACCCCAACCCCGGCTGCTTCAAAAACTCAATCTCCTCCGGCGTGGATTCCCGCCAAAGAATCTTATTCCGATGCGGGTAGCGGCCGAATCGGTTAATGATGGTTTGGTGTTTTGTGGTCATTCTTTAGGCTCCAACCTAAATTTCCAAGGAGCTTGATATGAATGTTCAACAGCATGAGCGGATTGCTCGTATTAAAAAAGTCAGCGGTTATTTACATATGTGCCTGACCTGAATGAAGAATCTGAACTCACGATATAGGGAGGTCGTATGCCAATTACACAAACAAAAACGGCCCCCGAAGGAGCCGTTTTTGGTCAATCTGTGTTTGGTTTATTTGCGCGCGTTACGACGGGCAAAACCTAAACCGATCAAACCTAAACCGAACAGCGCAAGAGTGCCTGGCGCTGGAACTTCGGTTTTGCTCAGGGAGACGTTGTCGAGCATGATGCCGATGTTGTCGCCGCCAGCGTGGTTAAACACAATGGAGTTAGCAGTGTTGCTGCCCACGGTGAAGCTGCGGGTGACGGTTTGCCATGGCGCGGTGGGGCTCAGGGTGAATGATTCACTCAGGAATCCACCCAGGGCCAGGGTGAAGCTGTCCGCAGATCCGCCACGTTGGTTGCCGGAAATGTCGAAGCTCAGGTTGTAAGTACCTGCGGCAAGTGACAAGAGCGAGCTGGTCAGTATGCCGGCATTACCACTTGAACCGTCCAGATCCACACATTTGCCGCTACCGCCCGCACAGGTGATGCCCCAGCCGTTGGTATTGGCGACTACATCAACGCTCCCGCCGGATACACTCCAGTTGCTGAACGCGTTGTAGTTGAGGGTGGAAGTGCCTGCTGCACCCGCTTCTGCGTCAAAGTTGTCCTGAAAAATGATGCCTGCGTTGGCGCCAACACTGAAAAGTGCGGCTGCGCCAAGGCTGATGAGTTGTTTGATTTTCATAACATATTCCTGATGTAAGTTATTGTGACAGGGTATGTATAGCAATTTTGGCGCCATAGTCGCAAGTAATTGATTCCTATCAGTTCATTGAATTTGGCAAAATCACAAATGCATAATTACCCGACACTTTTCGCTGCCAATCCGGTTTTACCCCGGCAAGCCTTCAAAAATCAGCGAGCGATGGATGGCAAAACCCGCTTGCGCGCCATCGCCAATGGCAAAGGTCACGCTGCCCATCGCCCGGCCTAAATCGCCGCAGGCAAATACACCGGGGATTGAGGTTTGTTTGAAATCGTCGGTTTTCACATAAAACCCTACCGGGCTTTCAGCCAGTTCGCAGCCTAACTCCTGCGCGATGGGGCTGGCGGGTTTGGTGAGTGAAGCGACAAACAACCCCGCCAATTCCACCAACCGGCCGTTGGCGAGTTTCACCACGGCGGCCTGCTCGCCGGTAATTTCGGTCACGGCTTCGGTTTCCAGGCGCACATGGCGTGCGGCCAGTTGTTTTAGCTGGAGTTCATCCGGCGTAAAACAATTGTTGGTGAACAGCGTGGTTGGGCCCCAATCGGGAATTAATAACGCCTGGTGCAGCGAGGCTTCGCTTACCGCGAGTACGCCGAGTGGGCCCTGGTTGAGTTCGTAGCCGTGGCAGTAGGGGCAGTGAAAAACGGTTTTGCCCCAGCGGTCTTGCAGGCCGGTGATGGCGGGTAAGTGATCGCTTACACCGGTGGCGAGCAGCAGGCGTTTGGCGCTCAGGGTTTGTTGGTCGCGGGTGGTGACCTGGAATAAATCGCCGACTTTTTCCGCGCGCTCCGCGGTGCCTTCTATCCAGTTGAGGTTGGGGTAAAGCAGCAGTTGGGCTTTGGCTTCGCTGGCGATCAGTGCGGGGGATTTGCCGTCCTGCCCCAACACCCCGTGGGAATGAGCGGCAAAACGGTTGCGGCGGATTCCGGCATCAATCACCGCCACGTGGCGTCGCCCGCGCGCCAATTGCAGTGCGCCCGCCATACCGGCATAGCTGCCGCCAATCACAATCACATCAAATGTTTGCATGGTTTACTCCTCGGGGAAAATGGCGTGTTCATGGCTGCCGGAGAAGCCACGGGCTTGCATGCGCTGGTGGAAATCCTCGCTGAGCTGCGCGAGGGTGACGCTGCGGAAATGGTTGAGCAGCAGGGTTTCGGCCTCCAGAAATGCATGGTTGAGGGCGCTATTCACTGCCGCTTCTACCAAACAACCCGGTGCTTCGGTGCGATTACCCATGGCGAGCAAAGTGGGTTCGTCGAGCGCGAGGTAAATGTCGTGCAGGGTGATGGTGTCCAGCGCGCGGCAAATCTGCCAGCCACCGCCGTGACCTTTGGCGGAACAAACCAGCTGGTGTTCGCGCAAACCGGCGAGCACACGGCGGATAACTACGGGGTTAGTTTTCATCATATTGGCCAGCGCTTCCGAGGTCATGGGCACATTGGTCTCGGCCATATGCAGCAGCACATGGAGCACGCCGGAGAGGCGGGAGTCGCGTTTCATAGAGCACCTTTCACGTAATTCAAGTTGTTACGTGAAAGGTAGCGCAGATGGAATCATCACGCAACTATTAATGTTGCGTGATGTGGAATTGGCAGAACCAACCCTGGATTTTTATCAGCCCGCCAAACGCGCGGCGTATTCCTGCTCCAGTTGGGTATGCACTGTCCAGAAACCGGGCGGGGTTTTGCCGTTGAGCACATCGCGCAAAATATTGAGATGGGTGTGCCAGCCACCGGCGACACTCAGGCGCTCGGCCGGGTTGGTGAGGCGGCGATGGGTGACGGTCAGTTTGACCTGATCCTGCTCTGGCGCCAGCTCAAAACTCACCTCCGATTCCACCTCCGAACCGGCATTCCAGATATAACTCAGCAGGCGCAGCGGTTCGCAGGCGGTGACTTTGCCGAGCATGGGCACATCGCCCGCGCAGCTGCTGTATTTGGGTGGCGGAATATCGTGTTCGGGTGAGAGTTCGGAATTGCGGAAAGTATGTTCCACCTTGCCGCCGATTTGTTGCTCCACGCTACCCGCCGCCAGCCAAGTGGCGCGTTTGTCGGAATCGGTCAGGTATTGCCAGACCCGTTCAATCGGGCCGGGCAGCAGGCGCTCAATGCGCAGGGTATCCGGGGCGGTCAATACACCATAGTCGTTCATCTCAATCTCCTTTGGCCGAAGCCTGTTGGTGGACAATGAAGGGTCTGACTCGGCGAGTATCGACCCGGTTTATTCTGTTGGATTTTTCGCTTGATCATCCGCCACTAGCGCGGCAGTCAATGCATCCAACCGTTGGTTCCAGAACTGCTCGTAGTGGCGCAGCCATTCGATGCCGCCGTGCAGGGGGCGGGTATCCAACGCACAGGTGTGGTTGCGCCCCTGCACGCTGCGCACTACCAACCCCGCGCCCTCCAATACTTTGATGTGTTTGGAAACCGCTGCGAGTGTCATCTCAAAGGGTGCTGCCAGCTCGCTAATACCGCAGGGCGATTGCGCCAGCCGCGCCACCATCGCCCGCCGCGTTGGGTCGGCAAGGGCATGAAAGACAGCATCGAGTTGATCGTTCTGATTGTTTACCATGTGGTTAAGTATTCTCCTGAATAAATCCATTGTCAACCATTTGGTTAAATATAATTCTTTTGTGAGTCAGCAGTCGAGCGTTATAAAACGTAAAGCGTGGTAAAGGGCTGGTTGCAGTGACGCTTATCACTATCGTCCCTGCCTTGCGCCATCTATGCTTGGCCGTGGTAAATCTGACAATAACAATGCAAAGAGGTGTTTATGCTGAAGCTTGGTAAATTAATGGCGATGGTATTTTTGGGCTGCTGTGCACTGGTTGCGCAGGCGGATGAGGCGGTAAAAATCCACAAGGCGATTCAGTTTGCCGCGCCCGACAACTTCCCGCTCACGCTGGATATTTACGTGCCGCAGACGGGTAAAAAATCCTACCCGGTGCTGGTGATTTACCACGGCGGCGGTTGGCTGGTGAATAACAACTCGATCATGCACGACATGGCGACCAAGGTAGCGCGCGACGGCGACATGGTGGTGGCGAATATGAACTATCGCCTGTTGGGCGATCAGAACAATACGGTCACCATGAACCAGATTGTTGAGGACGTATTCGGCGGCCTGCTCTGGGTGAAGGAGAATATTGGCCAATACAGCGGCGACCCCACCCGGGTGGCGATTACCGGCGACAGCGCCGGCGGCCATTTGACCACCATGATCCTCACCCGTGGCCGCCAGTTGGAGAGCGATGGTTACGCGGGTGCGAGTTTGGGTTTCAAGCCCAGCTATTTACCCGCAGGCAAAACCGCCGAACAAGTCGCGCAGGAGGATGGCCTGAAAGTGCAGGCGGCTGTGGTCAGTTATGGTGCATTTGATCTCTACGCGGCGGCAAAAGGCGGTTTTGAATCACCCGGCAACATGTTTTGGAAGTTTGGCAATGCGGAGCCGCGTGGCCTGTTTGGTAAAGACATTAACGTGAACGACAACCCCGAGCATTACCAAGCGGTATCGCCCATTTATTTTGTGCCCAAGGCCAGTGAATACCCACTGCCACCACAATTTGTGCACGTGGGCAGCCTGGACAAAACCACGCCACCCGCCGCGGCGCAGCACTATGTGGACTTACTGAAAGCGGGCAAACAACCGGTGGAGTACAAGGTTTACCCCAACAAAACCCATGCCTATTTGGATAATGGCTGTAACTGGGCGGGCAGTTGTTTTGATAAAGATGCGCTCTGGCCAATGGAGGACATCATCAACTTCCTGCAAAAGACGCTCAAACCTTAAGCCTTTACACGCGGACGGGCAGCAATTTTTCAGCAATGGTTCAGTTTTTGCTGCCTAGTCTTGTACGACATGTCCGCTGGAGGGATTAATCGTGAAAAAGTCGGTATCGGTATTGGCAGGTTTGTTAGTTATGTGGGGCTTGGTGATGGTGGTAGTGCCGGAGCGCACCCCGCCATCTAAACCTAACGCGGTAAACGTGGTGTTTTAAACATTTCGTTATCGTCCTCTGACGAGTCATTTTTCCCTGCCGGTTAATGCAGGGGTGTTTTGCCCCTGCGTGCACGATCTTTCACGCGATAATGATGGCTATATTCATCATTTTGCTGAAAAATCGCCCCTTTGATGCATATATCCATCATTTTGATCAAAGGTTTGTAATCCCTTCGCAATGAAAACACCTCTCGCAATTTTAAATTCCACCTTTGGCTATCATGAATTTCGCGGCCCGCAAGCGGCGGTGATTGATGCGTTAGTGGCCGGTGAAGATGTACTGGTGCTAATGCCCACTGGCGGCGGTAAATCCCTGTGCTACCAAATTCCAGCGCTGGTGCGTGAAGGCGTGGGTGTGGTGGTATCACCGCTGATCGCATTGATGCAGGATCAAGTCAGTGCGCTGCGTGAATTGGGAGTGCGCGCCGGGTTTTTAAATTCGTCGCTCAGTGCGCAGGAAATGTGGCAAACCGAATTGGCGCTGCAGCGCGGTGAGCTGGACATGCTTTACGTTGCGCCCGAGCGCTTAATTCAGCCGCGCACATTGGAATTATTTCACCAGATAAAAATTTCCCTGTTTGCGATTGATGAAGCTCACTGTGTATCGCAATGGGGGCACGATTTCCGTTCCGATTATTTAAAACTGGAGTTGCTGCACCGCGAATTCCCGCAGGTGCCGCGCATTGCATTAACGGCAACCGCCGATGTGCGCACGCGCGATGAAATTATCGCGCGCTTGCAATTGGAAAATGCGCAGCAATTTATCAACGGTTTTGATCGTCCGAATATTCAATATCGCATTGCGCAAAAAAATAATCCTAAAATCCAATTGATGCGTTTTTTGCGTGAAGAACAAGCGGGCAACTCGGGCATTGTGTATTGCCTGTCGCGCAATAAAGTCGAACAAATTGCTGAATGGTTGAGCAGTGAAAAATTTACCGCACTACCCTATCACGCCGGTTTACCTGCCAATGTGCGGCAAAAAAATCAGGAGCGGTTTTTACGCGAGGACAACATCATTATGGTGGCGACTATCGCGTTTGGTATGGGCATCGATAAACCCGATGTGCGTTTTGTCGCGCATCTGGATCTGCCCAAAAGTATTGAAGCTTATTATCAGGAAACCGGCCGCGCGGGGCGCGATGGTGAACCGGCAACTACTTTATTACTTTACGGGCTGGAAGATGTTGTTAAATTGCGGCAGATGATGGCGCAAAGTGAAGGCAGTGAAGAATTTAAACGCAATGAACAGCAGCGTTTAAATGCGATGCTTGGCCTGTGTGAAATTACCAGCTGTCGCCGCCAGAGTTTGCTGCGCTATTTTGGCGATACCCTCGCGCAGCCCTGTGGCAATTGCGATTGCTGCATCACTCCACCGCAAACCTGGGATGCTACCGAAGCAGTGCAGATGGCGCTCTCCTGTGTATATCGCACTGGCCAGCGGTTTGGCGCGGGCCATGTGATTGATGTATTGCGCGGCAGCAACAATGAAAAAATATTGTCGTTCGATCATCACAAACTCACCACCTATGGCATTGGTAAACATTTAAGTGCGGATGAATGGAAAGCGATTTTTCGCCAGCTGGTTGCGCGTGGTTTGTTGGACGTCAATAGCGATGGTTTTGGCGGTTTGATATTAAATGAAAGCTGCCGGGCATTTTTGCGTGGCGACGAGAAAATCAGTTTGCGCCGCGATATTAAAGCAGCGAACAACTCGCCGCGTCGCGCCAACCTCGGTCAGGGGATTGAAGCAGAGGATCAGGGTTTGTGGAATGCCCTGCGCTCCTGTCGCAAACGCCTCGCCGAAGAACAGGGCGTACCGCCTTACGTGATTTTTCACGATGCGACTCTGCGCGAAATGTTGGAATTCCGCCCGCTTACCGCAGAACAATTGCGCAGCATTACCGGTGTGGGTGAAAGTAAATTGAAACGTTTTGGTGAAGAGTTTTTAGCGGTGATTCGCACGGCGGAATACGAGGAATAATATGGACTCTTTATCGCAAATTGCCTTGGGCGCTGCCGTGGGTGTTGCCGTTATGGGACGCGAGACAGCGCTGTGGAAAGCCGCGCTGATGGGGGCTGTTGTGGGCACCTTACCGGATCTGGATGTGTTGATCAGTCGCGGCGATCCCATTCGCGATATGACCTTGCATCGCACCGAAAGCCACGCGCTATTTTACCTCACGTTAGTGGCACCCTTGTTTGCATGGATCATCGCCACCATCGCACGTGAAAAACATTTATTTAAACACTGGTGGCTCGCGGTGTGGTTGGTGTTAATCACCCATCCACTGCTGGACACCATGACCATTTATGGCACTCAACTGGCACTGCCGTTTAGCGATTATCCATTTGGTATCGGCAGTGTATTTATTATCGATCCGCTCTATACCTTGCCGCTATTAATCGGTACCGTTATCGCACTGGCGCGCAAAAAATTTACCGGTTTGCGGTGGAATAATATCGGCCTGGCGCTGAGCAGCGGCTATTTATTTTGGGGTTTGGCGATGCAATTTTACGTCGGCACCCTGGCTGACAAAGCTATCGCTGCGCAAGGCTTGGCGGTGGAAAAACGGTTGGTAATTGCATCGCCTTTTAACAGTTTGTTATGGCGGATTGTGGCTATTACACCGGAAGGTTACGCCGAGGGTTTTTATTCACTGCTGGATAACAACACACAGATTAATTTTGTGGAGTATCCGCGCGGCACGGATTTGTATCGGCTACTTGATGGCAATTGGGAAGCAGAGCGTATCGCCTGGTTTAGTCACGGCTATTTTAAAGTGTCTGAGCACAAGGGCGTTATTAGCATCACAGATTTACGCATGGGCCTTGAACCCTATTACACTTTTACCTTTGCAGTTGCCGAGCGGAGTAATTCGCAGCCCAATGCACCGCTGGATTTTATTGCGCCGCAACAAGTGGCTCCCAACATCAATAGCGAGCAAAGTTTGCAATGGCTTCCGCAGCGCTTGCTGGGTAATACCAATCAGCCATTAATAGAATTTTTAAACACACCTTAAGTGGTATTTATTACGCTCACATAGTCACGCGATACAATGATGGTATCCCCAGAGGTAGCATGAATTTACTGTTGGATCGCACCTTCAACTTGAGCTTTCCGGTTATTTTTACGCTGGGCATTTGCGCGGGCGTGAGTTGGCTCGCACACTGGGTGAGCCGGCAACGCACATTTCCGGGCCGTTTCAGTTTTGTATTAATTCACCTTGCCAGCCTGTGGTGGCTGTTTGCGGCCGCGCTGGAAATGGCGGTGTTGCAACCCAACCATAAAATATTTTGGGCGGCCATGGCCTGGCCCGGCATAGTGGCAGCACCGACTTTTTGGGCGATTTTTTTATGGCAGTACGTTAACAGTATTCATCGCCCACTGGCGCGCTGGAAATTAGCGGTACTGATGTTAATGCCACTGTGTTGTTGGTTGCTGGCTCTTACCAATCCTGTGCACCAATTGTTTTATGGTGCAGCTACCGCGCCTATTAATAATTCCCCCGGTGCAGCTATTCGCTATGCACACGGCCCACTGTTTTATGCGGCGGCGGTGTATGTGTATTTATTTATGTTGTTTTGTATTGCGGTAGTTATTCAGGCTGCGGTGCGCAGCCGCGGTTTGTATCGCCGTCATTATTTGGCGTTTGTATTGGTCACGGCAGTACCTTGGGCAGCAAATATCAGTTACGTAGTGTTTGGTAAAACCATTTTTGGTTTCGATCCCACACCCTTTAGTTTTGCGTTTACGCTTGCGGCATTTGCCTGGTTAATTGTGGGCGTGCGTTTGTTTGATGTGCTGCCCGTTGCACGGCATTTATTGTTGGATGCACTACTCGACCCGGTGCTCGTGATAGATACGCAGCAGCGGGTGATAGAGGCGAATCCGGCGGCGCTGGCCTTGGCGAATTCACCTACTGCATGGCAAGGGTGCGCGCTAGAGGAGTGGCCAGTGATAGGCCGGGATTTACAACAATTACTCGCGCTCCATATCAACCAACAAGAGCCGCAACTGCTTACCCTTGCGGACGGCGAACGCTTTTACGAATTGCGAGCGAGTGCGATAACCCGTGCGACCCGCGACGGCCCTTTAGTGCTCGGCAAAATGCTCTACCTGCGCGATGTTACCCAGCGCTATTTGAGTGAATTAAAACTGTCCGAAGCCTTGGCGCTGAGTGAGCAGCGCTTAAAAACTATCACCAACTTACATGAATTATTGCGCGAGCAGGCGCTGCGCGATCCACTCACCGGTTTATACAATCGCCGTTATCTGGATGAATTTTTTGCGCTGGAAATCGCCCGTGCGCGCCGTCATTCCCGCCCTATGGTGTTGGCACTCATTGATTTGGATCACTTCAAACAACTCAACGATGATCACGGTCATTTAATTGGCGATGATGTGCTTAAATCCGTCGCATTATTTTTGGTGGAAAATGTGCGCGCGTCCGATGTGCTCTTTCGCATTGGTGGTGAGGAGTTTTTAGTGATATTGCCCGATGTCGATGCGCAGGCAGCGTTTACCCGGCTCAATAAACTCTGCAGCGCGTTTGCGGCAGTACCGATGGACACGCGCAAAGGCGGACTGTCTCTGACTTTTTCAGCGGGCCTCGCGCTCTGGCCAGAGCAGGGCGACACACTGGATGAATTAATTCTGCATGCCGACGCGGCGCTCTACCGCGCGAAAGCGGCAGGGCGCAATTGTGTTCACCAATAAGGTGCACGGGTAGATTGACGAACTGCCTATTTAATGATTAATTGGCGCGTCAATCAAATAACCAGGAGCAAGGAAATGACAGACGCTAATCCCTATCAAACCCCGCAAAGTAATTTGCACGAGCAACAACCGGTGCATTATCAAATCAATCCCAACTGGGATATTGGCGATGTATTCAAAGAAGCCTGGCAGTTAACCAGCGGTTACAAGGCAACCCTCTGGGGTGCAATGCTGATTTACATTGCAATTTCTATCGCGGTATCGCTGCCGTTTGAATTTATCGGCAAAGATTCGCTGGTAATAATGTTCATCTCACAAATTGTGATTGGTTTGGTGACCTACCCGCTTTACGCCGGTATCACCATGCTCGGTATTAAGCGCAGTGTAGGCGCGGCCACCAACGCATTTATGGTGTTTGATTATTATTCAAAAATTATCCCCATCTTTTTGTTGTATGTGGCGATGGTGATTTTAATTTTAATCGGCTTGGTACTGCTGGTTATCCCCGGTATTTATTTAGCGGTTGCCTACTCCATGGCGATTCCACTGCTGGTGGAAAAAAACATGGGTATTTGGGAAGCGCTGGAAACCTCGCGTAAAACCATTCACAAATGCTGGTTTAGAGTTTTCGGCTTGTACTTAGTGGTGTTGGTTGTAGTAATTCTGGCGATGCTGCCCTTGGGTATTGGTTTGATCTGGGCGGTGCCTTTGGTCAATCTGGTAATGGGTGTGGTGTATCGCAACCTGTTTAGCGTGGGTGAAAACGTTTAAGCTAATTTGATTCCGGCAGCAGCGGGTATCGCAGACCCCCGAACAGATTGTTGTTCGGGGGTTTTTATTTTGTGGAGTTAAAACTCGCCATCGCGCGCCATGCGCTCGCGCTCTTTGCGATCTTCCTCTTCTTCTTTCGCGTGTTCGATAATGCGCATCATGGTGGCGATATCGGCGTCGACGTTGCTCTCGGCAAATTCGCCGGTGAGTTTTACATTGGGGTGCAGGTTGCCGTGTTCGAACAAATCCCAAATTTCTTCGGCGTAGTGGGTGACTAATAAATCCGGCGCGTATTGGCCAAAATAGTCGCGCATATTGTTTACATCGCGGGTGAGCATGGCTTTGGCGTTGTTGTTACCGGCCGCGTTAACAGCCTGCGGCAGGTCGATGACCACCGGGCCTTCGTAATCCACCAACACGTTAAATTCGGACAAGTCACCGTGAACCAGCCCGGCGCAGAGCATGCGCACAATTTCCATCATCATGCGCGCGTGGTAGTCGCGGGCTGTCTCCGGGTCAAAGGCGACAGCGTCCAGGCGCGGTGCGGGGTCGCCTTCTTCATCGACTACTAACTCCATTACCAGCACACCTTCCAAAAACCAGTAGGGTGTGGGTACACGCACACCGGCTTCGGCCAGGCGATAAAGTGCGTCCACCTCGGCGTTCAGCCAGGCCTCTTCCGCTTCTTTTTGGCCGTAACGGGTGCCTTTGGCCATGGCGCGCGCGCGGCGCGAATTGCGCACGGTGCGGCCTTCCTGATATTGCACCGCTTGTTTAAAACTGCGTTTATTGGCTTCTTTGTAGACTTTGGCACAGCGGACTTCGTTATTGGCGCGCACCACAAACACTTGCGCTTCTTTGCCGCTCATTAATTGGTAGTAAACCTCGTCGATCAGGCCGTCATCGACCAGAGGTTGTAAGCGTTTTGGTATCTTCATTGATGCTCGGAATTGGGGAGAATGTGGCTGCATAATACCACTCATCCCCCCGAACCGGAAAAATGGCGGTGTTAATACTGCTTGCATAAGCGATAAAAAACGCCGCCTTGCAGGCTGCAGGGCGGCGTTTTTTATCGGGCTGACGTGAGCGGAGGAAAAGTTAGATTTTCAAATGGGTCTGCAAAAACTTTTCCATGGCTTCAAAGGTTTGTTGGCGATGGGGCAGGTAATCCAGATTGTGAGTGCCCTCCTCCAATTCGATGTATTCATGTACCTTGCCATTTTTTTCCAGGGCGCGCGCCATAATGCGGCTCTGCTCTACGGGTACGATTACGTCATCGTCGCCGTGAATTAATAGAATCGGGATTTTGACTTTTTCGGCCATCCGTACCGGTGAGGTTTCTTTGAGCTGTTTTTTGTCCTCGCCGAATTGTTTGCGCGCGGTATTTTTGTTGGTGAAATAGCGGAAATTATTGCTCATTTTCACCAGGTCAGACATACCGGCAAAACTGATCGCACACTGGAACAAGTCGGGGGTTTTGGTCGCACCCATGAGTGCGGCATAACCGCCGTAGCTGGCGCCCACGATGCAGACTTTTTTCGGGTCGGCGATTTTTTCATCGACCAGGTATTTCACCGCATCTTCCAAATCGTCTTGCATTTCAAGGCCCATGCCACCCACCGCTTGCATCATAAAATCGTGGCCGTAACCCGAGGAGCCGCGGAAGTTGGGTTGGAATACCACGTAACCGCGGTTGGCCATAAAGGTGGAGAACATGTCGAAGCTTTTACCGTCCTCGCTCATGGGGCCGCCGTGGGGCAGGATGATGGTGGCGGTGGGTTTGTTGGCAAAGGTTTTGGGCAGCGATAAAAAGCCTTCCAGTTCCAAACCATCGCGCGCTTTGTAGCGGCGCATTTCTTTTTCGATCAGCACGTCCTCGGTTAAATCCGGGTAAGCTGCCGCCAGAGGTGACAGGGTTTTAGCGTCGCGGTCGCCGTACAGATAAGTGCCGGGGTTGGTGGCGTTAGTGGTGTAGAGCACGTATTTGCGCGCATCTTCACTCATATTCACTATGTAATTGTTGGTGTCCGGCAGGGCTTTATCCAAACCGCCCTGAAATGCCTGGAATTCTTTGTTCCAGAACACACTGCGTGAGTTGCCATCGTAGTAATACAGGCCCACTACTTCTTTGCGGGAATAAATCAAACGACCCCTGACATCGTATTTCTCATGGCTGAACATCAATTCACGCGGGAAGCCGGGTTTGGACAGGTCGGTTTTAAACAGTGCTTGACGCCCTTCATGATCGGCAAAAATATAGAGCTCATTCGGATTGTTGCCAAAACCGGCAATGTAAATTGAGGGTTCGTCGAATACGACGTATTCCCAGGCCACGACCCATTTATTGGTGGCTTGATCGAGAATCTTGTAGGTGACTTTGCGTTTTTTATCGTCGTAGTGCTCGCCAATACGCACATTGCCTTGGCGATCGGCGTACCAGGAGCGCACGCTGCCCGAGTGTTTTTTCACGCGGGTCAAGCGGCCGGTATAGACGTTGGCTTTGTACACGGTTTGATGATGCGCCATTTCGCGGTCCACGCTGATTAGTACGTGCTCCGGGTCATCGGGCAGGTAGCTGATCACATTGTCTTGAAATTGGCTCACGTGGTTGTAGGGCGCATCTTCATCCGGTTTAACCAGAGTGATCATTTTGCCCTGCTTTTTGGCATCGGTTGCCAGCAGGCGGGTCTGCGAATACTTCACGCCGTTGGGGGCGCGGCTGTCAAAGCGCAAGCTCATCAATAACCGATCGTTATTGGCCCAGCTGACCCAGTTAAATTTAAATTCTTTGTTATCGGTTTTGGCGGGATAAATAGTTTTACCGCTGGCCAATTCCACCACCATCACTACGGTATCGCCGCCAAAATTTTTCAGCGCCAATAAGTGAGTACCATCAGGTGATAGCTCAATATCTTCAATCATCGCATCGTTGTAAAACACTTCCAGCGGCAGGGGTTGATGACTGGTTGTGGCGGCGTGTAATTGCGTCGGGATGAGGCAGCAAGTGAGCAGTGCCAGCAAGGTGCTAGCACGCAAACATGCCGCAAGGCAGGTGCGCAGAGACATACTTGAATCCTTGGTGTGATTATTGGAATCGCGCGCAGACCCAGTGCTTGTGCCGGGTTCCCTGAGTGCTCTGACTCTGTGCGGTTCCTGATAACAAGTGTGTACTACGGCGTCAGCGCAGTATCTATAAGTCGCATTTGTCAGTCAATTACACCCACAGCTTGCGCATGAAATATTTATGCCGGGCTAAATTAAGGTTCATTTAAGCGAGCTTCCCTATTCTGAACTGGTCGACACAGGCTTAGGCCACCATTTTTCAGCTATCGCTGATGACGTTTACCAACCACTTATGAATAGGAACACCACCATGACTTTTATTAAACATACTCTCGTTTTTGCTGCCTTACTTTCTGCTACAGCACTGGTACAGGCAAAAGATGTCAGCCTTGATGAAGCCATTAAATTGCGCGATGCTGGCAGCATTCAAGCCTTCGATAAACTCAACGCCCTTGCGCTTGCCCAACACCCCGGCGGTGTGCTGCAGGATACGGAATTGGAAAACCAATGGGGCCGCTACGTGTATCAAATCGAACTGCGCGATGCGCAGGGCCTTGAGTGGGATATAGAGCTGGATGCCAACACCGGTGAGATTCTCAAAAACCAACAAGACGATTAATCCTTAATTGTCGCAAACTTTTGCAAGGTAACCCATGCGCCCCTTATTTCGCTTGCTCTGTTATATCCCGCTGCTCGCACTCACCCTGAGTGTCAATGCGGATGACCTGAGCCAGGACGAAGCCCTGCGCTTGCGCGAGCTGGGGCGCATTATTCCGCTGGAAAATTTACTCGCGCTGGTACAGGCGCGTCATCCCGCCTCCCGCTTGTTGGAAGTTGAGTTGGAGGAGGATGACGATATTTATGTCTATGACGTGGAATTAATTACCACCGAAGGTGTGGTGCGCGAGTTGGAAATCGATGCTAGCACCGGCCAATTATTAAAAGACGAGGAGGATGACTAATGCGCATTCTTATCGTGGAAGACAATGTCGCCCTCGCCGACGAATTAACGGCGGATTTAAAACGCGCCGGTTACGCGGTGGATTGGCTCGCCGATGGCCGCGATGCGGCGTATCAAGGCGTAACTGAACCCTATGATTTAATTGTGTTGGATTTGGGCTTGCCGGGAAAATCCGGCCTCGATGTATTGCGCGAATGGCGCGCGGCGCAAATGCAGCGCCCGGTATTAATTCTCACCGCCCGCGATCACTGGGCGGAGCGTATAGAAGGTTTAAAAGCCGGCGCCGACGATTACCTCACCAAACCGTTTCACCCGGAAGAATTACAGCTGCGTATTCAAGCACTGTTGCGCCGCAGCCACGGTCAGGTGAATCAAACACACTTAACTGCCGCCGGTTTGCAATTGGATGAAGCCCTGCAACAAGTCAGCAAAAATGGCGCAACCTTTGAACTCACTGCCGCTGAATTTAGTTTGCTGCGCTATTTAATGTTGAACGTGGGCAAAATAATTTCCAAAGCGCAATTGCACGATCATTTATACGATGGTGAAAGTGAGCGCGATTCCAACGTAATTGAAGTGCATATCAATCACCTGCGCGGCAAACTCGGCAAAACCGCAATAGAAACACGGCGCGGCCAGGGCTATCGCCTGGTGGAACAATCAGCGTGAGAAAATTGTCGCCCTTAAAACCCGCCTTCAATTCCATTCAGCAGCGGCTGAGTGTGGGGTTGATCGGGGTATTAATTTTAGTGGGTTTGCTGCTCGCGCAACTCAGCCTCTGGGTCTTTGACCAAGGTTTGCGCCGCTATTTCAGCACCCAATTGCAAACCCAAAGTGAAACCCTGTTGGCTGCCCTGGTGCGCGGTACTAATGGCATAGAGTTAGATCAACAGCGTATCGGTGCCGCTTATCAGCGCCCTTTTTCCGGGTATTATTTTTTAATCGATTTTGATGGCAAACAGTGGCGCTCGCGCTCGCTGTGGGATCATCAATTGCCGCTGCTTACGCAGCGCGGTTTGCAGCGCGCATTGCATGACGGCCCTGAAGCGCAGCAATTATTAGTCTATCGCGCGCAATTTCGTCGCTTTGGTAAAACCATCGTCATTCAAGTCGCGCAGGATTACACGCCCATGCTCGATAATTTTCGTCGCATGCAATTCATGGGTGGCGGGTTGGGTTTGGCGGCATTGATCCTGTTGGTATTATTGCAGCGCTATTTAGTGGCGCGCTCATTGCGCCCGCTGGAGGACTTGCGCGCACAAATCGCGCAATTGCAACAGGGGCAGCGCAGCACGCTGGAAACTGCAGTGCCCAGCGAATTAAAACCTCTGGTTGAGCAATTAAATCGCCTGAGCCAACACACAGAGGATCGCCTTAAACGCTCGCGCAATGCGCTCGGCAATTTAGGCCACGCTTTAAAAACGCCGCTGGCGATTTTGTTCAGCCTCGCCAATCGCAGCGAACTAAATAATCAGCCGCAACTGCGCGATAATTTGCGCAGCCAACTACAGCAAATGCAAGAGCGCATCAGCCGCGAATTGGCGCGCGCGCGGCTCGCCGGTGAAGCCCTGCCCGGCGCGCACTTTCACTGCGCGGCCGAATTACCGGATTTAATTTCAACTCTGCAATTAATTCATCGCCGCGATTTGCAGGTTCACTGGTCGGCGCCGGCGGATTTACGCCTGCCCTGGGATCGCGAGGACATTCTGGAACTGCTGGGCAACTTGCTCGACAACGCCTGTAAATGGGCGCGCCAGCAAGTGCAGGTAAACATTAGCCATAAGCCAGCGGCACAACACTTTGAATTAGTTATCGAGGACGACGGCCCCGGCATCGCGGCCGCCGAACGGGAACAGGTATTGAGCCGCGGCACCCGTATTGATGAACAAGTGCAGGGCCATGGCTTGGGGCTTGGCATAGTGCGCGATATTGTCGAGCACTGCGGCGGTGTCTTGCAGCTGCAACAGAGTTCACTCGGCGGCCTCGCGGTTGTTATACACTTACCGGCAACCAACGCCGGTTAGCCTTTGTTGCGCTAAGGGCGTCCTTTTTTCGCTTCAGCCCTAAAGACTCATGTTATGCGCGGTATGCACTCCTCGGGTTTATCGGCCCACCCCAATCAACAACCCCGCCCTGAAAATGCCAAGGTGAATTTACGCCAGAGCATGGCGTATTTGCTTCCCTATTTGTGGGATTTCAAAGGGCGAGTCATTCTTGCCATTCTCGCCCTGCTCGCCGCCAAAGGCGCAACCCTGGTGATGCCCTGGGCGCTAAAACATATTATTGATGGGGTGGATGCCAGCCTCGCGTCGCCGTTAATCTTCCCCGCGTTTTTTATCCTGTTTTACGGCGCGCTGCGTTTTGGCAGCGTGTTTTTTGGCGAGGTGCGCGATGCGCTATTTAGCCGCGTGACCGAACACGCCATGCGTAAAATCGGTTTGCGGGTATTTAACCATTTACATTCGCTGGAGCTGGCGTTTCATTTGGATCGCGCTACTGGCGGCATTAGCCGCGATATTGAACGCGGCACCAACGGCATCAGTTTTTTGATGCGCTTTTTAATGTTCAATATAGTGCCCACGCTGTTTGAAATTCTAATGGTCGCAATTATTTTTGCTGCTGCCTTTTCGATTTGGTATGCGGTGATTACCTTAGTCGCCGTAGCCATCTATGTGGTATTCACTATTTACACCACCGAATGGCGCAACAAATTTGTACGCGAAGCAAATCAGGCAGATTCCTCCACCAGTACCCGCGCAATTGATTCGCTGCTCAATTACGAAACCGTCAAATATTTTAACAACGAGCAGTACGAAGCTGACACTTACGACAAATTCCTCGCCAACTGGGAGACAGCTAAACTAAAAAATCGCATGTCCTTGTTGGCTCTCAACTCGGGGCAGGCATTAATTATTGCACTGGCCATGACCGCGATGATGTGGATGGCGGCTGACAGTGTCATCAAAAAAGAAATGACCCTTGGTGATTTAGCGATGATTAACGCCTACATGATCCAGCTATTTATCCCGCTCAATTTTTTAGGTTTTGTCTACCGGGAAATTCGCCGCTCGCTCACCGATTTGGAAAATATGCTCGCGCTGTTAAAGCGCGATGCAACCATTAAAGACGCGGTGGATGCCAAACCTTTGGCAATTGCCAAGGGTGAGATCCACTGGCAGGGGGTAGATTTTGGTTATCACGCCGAGCGTCCGATTTTGCAGCAATTTAATTTGCATATTCCGGCGGGCAGTAAAGTGGCGATTGTGGGTTCCTCGGGGGCGGGCAAAAGTACACTCGCGCGCTTGCTCTATCGCTTTTACGATATTCACGCGGGCAGCATTCAAATCGATGGGCAGGATATTCGCACTGTCTCGCTCGCAAGTTTACGGCGCGCCATCGCCATAGTGCCGCAGGACACGGTGTTATTTAACACCACTATTCGCGAGAACATTGCTTACGGCAACCCGCAGGCGAGCGACGAACAAATTGCGCGCGCAATAAAAATGGCGCACCTGGATAACTTTATTAACAGTTTGCCCGAAGGCGATAAAACGCTGGTAGGCGAGCGCGGATTAAAAGTATCCGGCGGGGAAAAACAGCGTATTGCTATAGCGCGAGTATTGTTAAAAGGCGCACCGATTTTAATTTTTGATGAAGCCACCAGCGCCCTGGATTCCCATTCCGAAAACGCAATCCTGGAGGCGATGCGCGCTGTTGCCACCGGCCACACGACTCTGGTCATTGCCCATCGGTTATCCACCGTGGTGGACGCCGACCAAATTGTGGTGATGGACAAGGGGCAAGTTATTGAACAGGGCACCCACAACCAACTGCTGGAGTTGCAGGGACGTTACGCGCAGATGTGGGCGCTGCAATTGCAAGAGGAAAAATAATCAGCGCCTTAATTAATAGGACTAAACCTTAAAAAAGATCCAAAGCTGTGCGCGCCTACTTTGGTGTGCACCAGTCTCCGTGCAACCACATCACAATTTACGCTGCATTTTCTATGTTGGTGGCTATTTTTAGCACCAAAATAAAACATTTCCCGCGCCAATGAATGCTTTTTTAACTTGGCACAGCTTTCGCTATAGCTTGATCACTAGGCGCAACCGCGTCAGGAGCAGTGATGGGCAATATCGGATCGCCCGACAGCAGTGTTGCTGCAATTTTTCTGGTCATAAGGGCGTGACGCATGTCGACTTCGTTTCAATTCAATTACGGTAAATACCGCGGCATTTTAATTTCTGTCGCACTTTTTTTATTGCTCGACGCTTCGGTATTGCTGCTCAACTTTTATGTCTCTTTTGAAATTGCCGACGACGCCGTAGGTGTAAACCTTGCGGGCCGTCAGCGCATGTTGTCGCAGCGGATGGCAAAAACTCTGTTTGTATTGGATAGCTCACGCGGCGATCCCGCTGCTTTCCAAACTGCCTATGAAGAGCTGTTATTCAGTAAAACGTTGTTTGATGAAACCCTGCAAGCTTTTGTGCAGGGCGGCAGTGTGCGCGGTGGCGCCGGGAAAGAAACAGTAATCCTCGAGGCAGTAACCAATCGCGCCGGGCGCGATGCACTGCATAACACCGCGCAACTTTGGCGCCCTTATAAATCCGCAGTCGATGATTTTGTTGCCAGTGCAGCGCCAAGCTTGGGGCAGCCGTTAACGGCGGACACTGAAAATGCGCTGAGCGCCGCCGTTGCTATGGCGCGCCTGCACAACTTGTCGATACTGGCGTCCATGAACGACCTCACCTTGAGCCTTGAGCAAGTCGCCGCTTCCAAAGCCAAGCGCTTGCGGCTGATTCAAACCATCGGTATCAGCCTGGCGGTAATGAACTTCCTGTTTATTTTGCTGCACTTTGTTCGCCAATTGCGCGACAGCGATGCGGTGATTGAAAAAGCGCGACGCGAAACCATGGAAATTCTGGAGACGGTAAATGAAGGGCTATTCCTGATCGATAATAAGTTAATGATTGGTGAGCAGCACTCGGCCAAGTTAGCCGAGGTGTTGGGCAATCAGACCTTTGCGGGCAAATCATTTCTGACTTTGTTGGAAAACATGATCAGCGAAAAAGATGCAGAAACCGCGCGCGGTTTTATCGAATTATTGTTTGATCCAAAAATCAAAGAAAAACTGATTGGCGATTTGAATCCGTTGAGTTTGGTGGAAGTAAACATTGCCCAGGTTAATGGTGGTTTTCTTACTAAACATTTGCAGTTTAGTTTTGCGCGCGCGTATCAGGAGCGAGAAATTTCCCATGTGTTGGTAACGGTGCAGGATGTATCCGAGCAAGTGAAACTCGCGCGCGAATTAAGTGAGAGCCGCAAGCACAATGAATCTCAGCTGGAAATGATTACCGGGTTATTGCATACCCACCCTGAACTACTGAAAGAATTTATCGATAACAGTTTTCAGTGTTTCAATCGCATAAATGGCATTTTGCGACAACCGGCCAAAACCGCACAGGCGGTACGCGATAAAGCAGTCACTATTTTTCGCGAAATTCACAATTTTAAAGGTGAAGCTGCTTCACTCAAACTGGCATTTTTTGAAAATGCCGCCCACAGCATGGAAGACACCCTGGCGCAATTGCGCAGCAAACCGGATATCAGCGGCAATGACTACCTCGGCCTCGCGGTGCAACTGGAAAACTTAATCAGTTATACACAACAAGTGCAACAGCTCACCGAAAAACTGGGACAGTTTTCGCTGGTGAGCAATAAGGCACCACGCCCGGCATCCACGCAAAATATTACCGGTAGCCGTCGCAACGATGGCTGGGATCATCTGAATGACTTTGTACAAAATATGGCGCTGCGCAACGGTAAACAAGTAAGGTTGGTGGCCAGTGGTTTGAGTGAAATCAACCTGGCACCAGAGTGCGAGCAACAGCTGAAAGAAATTTGTATCCAGTTACTGCGCAATGCTGTGGTGCACGGCATAGAAACTCCGCACGAGCGGGAGCTGAGCGAAAAACCAATGGTGGGGCGTATTGATTTACGCCTCGCCAAATTATCAGACGCCGAAATGGAATTGACCATTAGCGATGATGGTAAGGGTTTGGATTATGTCGCCATCCGCGAGAAAGCCTTGGCAACAGGAAAATGGTCGGAGCAGGAAATTGAATCCTGGAGTAATAAACAATTGCTCGGATTGATTTTTCAAGCGGGGTTTAGTACGGCGGCGGAGGTAACAAAAGATGCGGGGCGCGGCATAGGCATGGAGGCAGTAATGCAACATGTGATTAGTCAGCGCGGCAAAATTAATGTGGCCAGTCGCGCCGGTGAATTTTGTCGTTTTATTATTAGCTTACCTATTATTCCGCCTGTAAATGAACAAACCCTATCACCTGTTTCACAAGGATCTGCCTATGCTGTCACTGATGATTGTTGATGACTCCAATATTATTCGCCGCAAAATTGAGCGCTGTAATGACAGTGATCAATTTAACGTAGTGGCGTCGGCTGCAAATGGTTTACAAGCCTTGGAATTATTTAAACAAACACGCCCGCAATTAGTCACCATGGATTTAACCATGCCGGAGATGGATGGCATCGCCTGTATCCAGCAATTGATTGCGCTTGACCCGGCGGTGCGGATTTTGGTGGTTTCTGCACTGTCGGATAAAGCCACGGGTATTGATGCATTAAAAAAAGGGGCGCGCGGATTTTTATGCAAACCCTTTACGGAAGAACAACTGCTGGATGCATTGAACGAGCTAACCCTGGATTAAGGATCAATAAATGTCTGAACAAACCATACAAGTATTTATCGATGGTGTTGTGCGCTACTTCCATCACACCAATGATAAGGAAGTGAAAGTCGGCACGCCTTATCTGGTCGAAAACAATAATCCCGCTGCTTATGATATTACCGGCATTATTGGCATTTCCGGCCCTTACCGTGGCTGCGTGTATTTCACCGCGCCGCGTATTTTATTAAAGCATTTGCTGCTTAGCATCGGTGAATCCGATACCAGTAATGAACATATTTTTGATCTGGTGGGTGAGGTGGCCAATACTATTTCCGGTAATGCGCGCAGTACCTTTGGCCATGAATTTATGATCTCGGTACCGGTAATGATTGAAGGCGCGCCCAATCATATTCATCTGCCTGCGCAACTGCGTTCCTATGTGATACCGGTATATTGGAAGTCCTATCACGCAGCGGTGGTTATTTGTTTGGAACAATAACGTTTTTGTGTACTGAATTATTTTTTATAACCCGCTTTCTGCGCATCAAAATGGTGTTGATTCATTAAATCAATGCCACAGGACAAGTTGCTAATCCAATCCAGAAAACGCTGCACCATGGCGCGCCCCACAAATGGGCTGCCATGTTGCGGCACCATAATTTCCACATCCATGTCGCGAATCATATTCGCCCACAAGCGGCAGGCTTTATTGCTGGCCATATAGCGTTGGTGAAAACCGAGCATATGGGGAATGTGTGCATCAAAATCGATTACTGGTTGCTCGGCATGCTCTTCAATAAGCGAAGCGCCCATATCGCCACTGAATAAAATTTTACTGACCGGATCATAAAAATGAAAATTGCCCACGGAATGTAAAAAATGGGCGGGCAATACAATAATTTCACTGCGACCAAATTCTATCGCGCCGCCTTTATCGGGCATGGCGATAATACGTTCATCCAGGTTTTGGCTTAGTTGCTGGGTAATATATTGCGAGGCCAAGTGCGGCAAAAAACGTGACCAGAGTTTGGAGGTGACAACCTGACATTGGGTATACATCATCCAGCGCGGTAGCGAGGCAATAATATCCGGATCTTGATGTGAGGCAAAAATGTAATCCAACTGATGGGTTTTAACCCGTTTGCCCAATTCAATATTGAGTGGTGTATAGGTGAGGTCGCCGCCGGGATCAATGAGTGCGGCGCGGTTATTGTCGATAATTAAAAATTGATTGGCTTGAATACCCTCACCCACCACCAGATCAGAAAACTGGATACATTGATGGCCATCTTTGTTGTAGAGAAAATGGGCTTTGTCGCGCGGAATGATTGCCTGATTCATGCCAGTTGTGTCCTGAATGCAAAGGGCACAGCATAAGGGCTTCATTGTCCACCGAGTTGATGCGAGTCAAACACCGCCACAATAATTGCTGGTTGTTGTTAAAATATTTGGCCATCAAAAAAATAATCGGCAGGAAAATCAGCAGTCAGAAAAAGCGGTAGCCAAATAAAGTTGTTCGACTTTTTCACGCGCCCAAGGTGTTTTGCGCAAAAATTTCAAACTGGATTTCACACTCGGATCACTTTGAAAGCAGCGAATGCTGATTAATTGCCCCAGCTCTTGCCAACCATAATGTTCAACAAGACGGGTAACGATGGTTTCCAAGGTCAACCCGTGCAGTGGGTTATTTTTTTGATCCTGCATGATATTCACTCACAGTGCGCCCGGCGCAGGTTGTTTATCCACAAACCAATACCAGAGTTGACAGAGGGCAACTGCGCCGACACCGCTGAGCATCAGCAGCGCAAAGGGCATGGCAGTTCCCGTATAAAAATAAGCAAGTAATGGCCCGGCAAAGGCACCGCTGCCAAACCGTAAAGTTCCGGTAACCGCCGTCGCCGTACCGCTGTGATGCGGGAACTTCATCAATACAATTGCATCAGCATTAGTGGACATCAGCGTTAAGGCCCCCATCAGTGGCGCTATGCTCAGCACTGTCCATAACAGGCCCAGCTGCAAATAATTCACGAGAAATAAAACAAAGGCGCTAATTAGCGCAATCACTAAACCACAGCGTAACATCCGCAGCGAGCCAACCCGCGTAACCAGGCGGCTATTAATAAAATTCGCGAGGATTAAACAAATCACGTTGGCACCAAAGAGCAGGCTAAAGGTTTGTTCACTCACGCCAAAATAATTAATGTATACAAACGATACGGCAGTGATAAAACAAAAAAACGCAAACGACCCGAACATCATACTCAGAATCATCGGCCGCGCCTGGCGATTGGAAAATACAATTTTATAACCGCTAAAAAATCCTGCGGGTGCATCGTCATTGCCAGCAATTGGCTGGCTAATCTCTGGCAGCCACTTCCACACCAGTGCAAAAATCATCGCTCCATAAAGCGCTAACACAATAAAAATACTGCGCCATTCACTGAACCATAAAATCACACTACCAATACCCGGTGCGAGCAGCGGGGCGAGCATCATCATCATGGATAAATAGGACATGCCCTTGGCGGTGTGTTCCTGATACAACTGCCGCACCAAGCCCGGCACTACCACGGTGGCGGCCGCGCCACAAAATGCCTGGCTTGCGCGCAAGAGTAAAAATATCTGCGCATCTTGTACTAACGCCAGCGCAATACTGCTGAGGGTAAAACCGGTTAAGCCAAAAATCGCCAATGGCCGCCGCCCCAGGGAATCTGCAAGCGGCCCAAACAACAGCATGCCAGCACCATAGGCGGCGAGAAAAATACTCAGCGACTGTTGCACTGTGCCAATGTGTGTGTGCAAGTCGGTGGCGATATTGGGCATAGCCGGTAAATACATATCCACTGCCAGTGGTGTGGTGGCAATAACGGCAGCGAGCAGTACTATTAAATAAGGATGCGATTGACGAGTCATGACAGAGGATGAAGCCGCAAGTGAGGCGAGAGAGTAATAACATCCTAGTCGGTGCGCAGCACAATAAAGAGCCCGTCTATTAAAACAGATTCAACGAATTTTTAGATGGATAGACCCGCCTATTCACAATTCTTCCGCAGTTTGGTGATGGCGTCAGGGTAGTGTGTTTGTAATAAGGCCAGCTGTTCAGCGCCTAAATATTTTTGTGCGAATTCCCAGGGTTCAATACCGTTGTTCCAATCGCAATGCACTACAGCGAGAGTGGCCAGATTCTGCGCCACCGACGTTTTTAAATAAGGGCGATAATTTTTTTCCTGTGCCAAGTGCGCAAAACTATCCAGTGCAGTTACGTAAAACGCAGTATCGCGTGAGAAAGAAACGCGATGAATTCCTGCTTGCTCCATAATGGCTTTGACATAAACAGGTTTTAACGGTGCGGCCGTGGTGGGCCAATCCGCCAGAGTAAAATCATTGGTCTGGGCCAGCGCGCTGGTGCAAAGTGCGCTGGCGGAAAGCCCTAAAAATACTCTTTTCAACCATACCAACATACTAAAATCCTCCAGGGAAAATGCGCTGCACAGTATAACCTTCTCGGGTTATGCCCATGAGTTGCACAGTGAAAGTTAAATGATTGACTTTGCCTCAAAGGCGTGTAGACTTGGATTCAGCTTGAAAGTACGTCTAATATTTATGCACCACATTTCGAAGTTCCAGTAATAGAATTTTGGCCTGTTTACATAAGTAATTCCCACATTTCCAGCACAATCGCCCCTCGGGGTAATCCTTACTTTTGTATTAATAGGTAACACTATGTCTAAAACTACTACTGGCACTGTAAAATGGTTCAACGAAGCTAAAGGTTTCGGTTTCATCGAACAAGAATCTGGTCCAGATGTTTTCGCTCACTTCAGCGCTATTTCAGGTTCAGGCTTCAAAACCCTGGCTGAAGGCCAAAAAGTTAGCTTCACTGTGACCCAAGGCCAAAAAGGCCCACAGGCTGAAAACATCACCGCTATCTAATTCCTTGCGGATTTAGAAGTGTGATTAAAAAGGCGAGATGAAAATCTCGCCTTTTTTATTGCCCGTCATTTTGTTATTTCCCCGCACTGTTTTACTTCTGACCCGGCCTGACAAAGGTCACCACTCACGCACGTTTGCTTGTATTTAACCTGCGCTCCCCAATCTCCTGCTGATCTACCACTTCCCCCTTCTGGAATAGCTATGCCCACTGCCCTGACCCGACGCCGGATTTTGGTCGACCTGCTCGCGCCGTATAAAACCCGTATTGCCGCAGCGCTATTAGCGCTGGTGATTGCCGCTGGCTCTGTTTTGCTGATTGGGCAAGGGCTTAAACAGGTAATCGACAAAGGTTTTGTGGCGGGCAGTGCGGAGTTGCTCAATGTGGCGCTGTTAGGTTTATTGGCGGTGATTTTATTGATGTCGGTGGCGACTTACGCACGTTTTTACTTGGTGTCCTGGCTGGGTGAACGCATTACCGCGGACTTGCGCCGCCGGGTATTTGCGCATTTGTTGACGCTATCCCCTGTATTTTTTGAGCAAAACCGTACTGGCGATGTGCTTTCGCGCCTGACCAACGATACTACCCAGTTGGAGACAGTGATTGGCTCCAGCGTTTCTATGGCGTTGCGCAATGCGTTGCTGCTGCTGGGTGGTTTGGTGATGCTGGCGGTGACCAGCTTGAAATTAATGGCGCTGGTATTGGTCGCGATTCCCTTTGTATTGGTGCCGATTATCGCCTTTGGCCGTCGGGTGCGAACTTTGGCGCGGGCCAGCCAGGATTCAGTCGCCCATGTCGGCGCCTATACCGATGAGGTAATTCACGAAATTCGCACCGTGCAATCCTATGGCCATGAAGCGGCAGCCGGTGCGGTATTCAATCAGCGAGTGGAGGCGACTTTTGCGACGGGAATCAAGCGTGTACAGCAGCGCGCGCTATTGGTGGCTGCAGTTATCACCCTGGTGTTTAGTGCCGTCGCATTGATCCTATGGGTGGGTGGCCACGATGTACTGGCAGGCCGAATTAGCGCGGGCGAACTGTCGGCGTTTATCTTTTACGCCGTGTTGGTAGCCAGTGCGATGGGCACTATTTCGGAAGTGATTGGGGAGTTACAGCGCGCGGCGGGTGCGACCGAGCGCTTGGTGGAGCTGTTGGCGACACCTTCCAGCTTGCCACTGCGCGTCGACCCTTTGCCGTTACCCGAGCCTGCCGCCGGTTTGGTGGAGCTGCGCGCGGTTCATTTTGCCTATCCGTCGCGGCCGGATACACAGGTCTTTGCGGGGTTTGATTTACGCGTAAATCCCGGTGAAAAAGTCGCCTTGGTTGGCCCTTCGGGCGCGGGTAAAACCACGGTTTTTCAGTTGTTGCAGCGTTTTTATGATCCGCTGGGCGGCAGTGTATTACTCGATGGCGTCGACCTGAAAGACGCTGACCTACAGGCAGTGCGCGCGCGCATCGCTCTGGTGCCGCAGGATCCGGTGATCTTTGCCACCAGCGTGCGTGACAATGTGCGCTATGCGCGGCCCGAGGCGAGCGATGAGCAGGTTATCGCGGCCTGCGAGGCGGCATTCGCCATGGAGTTTATTCAGCAGTTACCCGAGGGGCTGGATACCGATTTGGGCGAGCGCGGTGCACGCTTATCCGGCGGGCAAAAACAGCGTATTGCTATCGCCCGAGCGATTCTTGCGGATCGCCCGATCTTATTGCTGGACGAAGCTACCAGCGCATTGGATTCCAATAGCGAACAGGCAGTGCAACAGGCGCTGGAGCGACTGATGCAAAACCGCACCACCATTATGATTGCCCATCGCCTTTCCACAGTGGTGAATGCGGATCGCATTGTGGTGTTGCAACAGGGCCGGATTGTGGCGACAGGGACTCATACGGAATTGATGGACATGAGTGAGTTGTACCAGCAATTGGCCCGTTTGCAATTTCAGCCTGAACCCTCTCGCGACACCTGAGTTACACGAATCAGACAGGCATAAAAAACGGCCACTGCGCAGGCAGTGGCCGTTTTTATTGGATGGGTGCCGGAACCGACTTGCAGGGCAGATCCGGCACTCAAGATTGCGCCATTATTGGCAGCTGCGCACCAGTGACCAGGCGTTGGTCCAGGCCCAGCCAGTACCCGGTGCGTAGGGGCCACCCACGGTGCACCAGCCAGCCACAGTGCAGCTGTACTCGCTACCACCGTTTTGTACCAAGGCTCCTGCAGCATAGGTCGCGCCGTTGACATAGGCAGGTGAGCTACAGTTGCCGGTAGCGGCCGAAGATGAAGACGCTACCGCACTGCTCACGCTGGACGACGAGCTGGCAAGGATGCTCGATGCCACCGAGGATGAAGCTACACCACCTACACAGGCACCCAGATCTAACCAATAGCTGTATTGGCCGCTGTTGCTTGCAGGATTGTTATTTTGCGTCCAGTAGTTGGCCTGGTAGCGTTTGCCGTTGTGTTGCACTTGGGTCGGTGCGGTATAAGCAATGCTCGGGTTCCAAATGCCCAGACCTTCACAGGTATTGTTGGAGATGCTGGAGGCGACGGAGCTAGAGCTCAATGACGCTACCGATGAGTTGTAAACCGACGAGGCGCTGCTGCTGGCCGGTGGGTTAGAACCGTTGCCGTAGTCGATATCGATACATTGATAAAAGCCTTCCGCCGCATCGCGCAGCCAGTCGCGCTGCCAAATGCTGTACACAATATGACGGCCGGTACGCGGTGGCAGTTGTACCCGATGGGTAGATACGGCTTGTTGATCTTCCGGGCCCGAATCGTGAATCAATTCCAGATCGCTCCAGCGCAACGGCTGGCTGTGATCGTAACCTTCACGGGTGATGTAGTAGCGGAAATAGGTGGTTTTGTGCGCCGCGGTATTAGTCCACACAAAGTTCAGTGGACCAGCAGTCACGCTGGTGGCTGGCCAGTCGGTGCGGGCGAGGTCCATGCCAAACAGGTTGGCGCGGTTGGCGCTACACAGGCGGCCATCGGGAATAAAGAACTCATGGTTGTCGCGCACACCGCCCACCGCCACTTCTTGCGGGGTGTACAAGCCGCCGTTACCTGCTGCTTTGGCCGCGATACACGCGGGGTGACTGGGGTTTTCAATACCGTTTTCCTTACATTGAATCACCCGACTTTTGGGTGATGACACGTAGCCGTGGGCGCTGGCTTCGGTAACGGCAAACAAAGAACTGAGGCTGATGATTAAGGCTGATACGCCACAACTTTTCAGGTTGAGGCGTGAGTGCCATTTATTGATCTTGTTCACTCTGGATCTCCTGCTGGAAGTAAAAAAGGTATAACCGGTGCCACTTGAGCGGCGCGGTAATGTTCAGTGCATTCATATCCAACAACCGGGGTGCGGATATTTTGCAGCAGCAATGAGTCTAAAATGACAACGTTGTATTTGGCGAGTCCGACTTTCGGGTTGAGCGGTAGGAGTTTGCGTAGCGCGTTCGAGTTTTGGCAATAATTCGGATTAATTTCGCCAAAAAAGCCTTTGAATTACAGGGTGTGAAAAAATTGTGATGCCGGTCTCACCCTCAAAAGGATGAGACTCGGGTAGTAATAAGCCTGATGTGCGAATGTCGGTGTAACTATTGCGGCAGTGCAAAGACACAAATAAACATACTGCCCTTGCCTGGTTCACTGGTAATTTTTAATTCGGCGTAATGGCGCATCAGCACGTGTTTCACAATCGCCAAACCCAACCCGGTGCCGCCGGTGCCGCTGTTGCGGCTGGCATCCACACGATAAAAACGCTCGGTCAGGCGCGGAATATGTTGGGCATCAATGCCGGGGCCGTTATCGCTTACCGAAACATAAAAATGTTTCTCGTCTTGCCATAACAGCATGTTGATGCGCCCTTCGGGCTGGGTGTATTTGATGGCGTTAATTACCAGATTGGAAAAGGCGCTGTGCAATTCTTTTTCGTTGCCCTGCAACAATAGTGGGCGCGTGGTGTTGTTGCACACCAGCGTGAGCTGTTGGTTTTTATCCTTGCTTAATACTTCCGCTTCGCTTTTCACAATAGTGAGCAGCTGCTCAATATTAATGGGCTTGTAATTGTGACCCGCCTCAGTGGTTTCGAGTTTGGAAAGCACCAGTAAATCGTTAATCAGCAGCGACATACGCTTGGCTTGCTGCAACATTTGCTGCAGTGGTTTATTCCAGCTCGGGGTGGTGTTGTTATCGGCGAGGGTTTCCACATAGCCGTTTATCACCGTGAGCGGTGTGCGCAATTCGTGGGAGACGTTGGCGATAAAATCCTGACGCATTTTTTCCAAGTTGTGCAGTTGGGTCACATCACGCACCACAATCAATCGCTCCATTTTGCCAAACGGGGTGATTTGGAATTGCAGGTGTTTGGAGGGAAAACGCGGCGAGGGAATTTCCAGCGGCTCGCCGTAATTGCCCTCTTCAAAATAGGCGACAAATTTGGGGTGACGCACAAAATTGATGACCGATTGCCCCTGGTCTTTGGTATTCAACCCAAGCATGCGATGGGCGGCGGGGTTCCAGAAATCCAGATGGCCGCGCGCGTCCAGAATGACCAGCCCGTCTTTGAGTGCCGAGCTGATTTCCTGGATGCGTTTGATCACCGCTTGCAGGTTGTCTTTTTCAATGCGTTGATCGCGCTGCAGTTGGTAGATGTTGTCGAACACCTGCCCCCAGATGCCACTGGCCTCCGGCGGGTGTTCGCTCTCGCGTTTGAGCAGCCACTGGTTCAAGCGGCGCATCTGCCAGAGCATCCACACAATGTAAATGCCACAGCCGAGTAGCATCCACAGCGCGTAGTTGTCGCTGAAAAAACCAATCAGGCTGCAGGTGGCGAGAATAATCAGAATGCGCTGGAGTTCAGCGCTGAAACCTTTTAACAAGGGGGGCCTCTCAGTTTCGATCCGTATTCGGCAGCGGGCAAGCCTGCGCGACACGCCGTGAACCCATCCATGGGGGCTAATCGTCGACATCCTGTCTCCGATTGTCGCTCAGGCTTGCCCGCTGCCGAATACTTGCAGCTTAGTGATATCAGGCTTCGATTCGTGTCGAAAAACGATAGCCGGTACCGCGTACGGTTTGGATCAGGTCTTCGTGACCGTCGATGGTCAGAGCTTTGCGCAGGCGGCGGATATGCACATCGACCGTGCGCTCCTCCACATACACATTGCCGCCCCAGACATGATCCAGCAATTGGCTGCGAGTATAGGCTCTTTCCTGGTGGGTGAGAAAAAACTCCAGCAGGCGATATTCAGTGGGGCCCATATCGACTGACTGATCGTGGATGGTGACGCGGTGGCTGGCGGGGTCCAAACACAGACCCTGTACGGTGATGGGGGCGGCGGAAATCTGTGGGTCGGCACGGCGCAATACTGCTTTCAAGCGGGCGACCAATTCACGCGGTGAAAAAGGTTTGGTGATGTAATCGTCGGCGCCAACTTCCAGCCCCTGGATTTTGTTGTCTTCCTCACCTTTGGCGGTGAGCATGATGATGGGAGTATTAGCGGTAACTTCGTCGCGCTTCAAGCGGCGCGCGAGTTCAATACCGCTGGTACCGGGCATCATCCAATCGAGCAGTATCAGGTCGGGTTTTTCGTCGATAATCAGGCCGTGGGCATCCTGCGCATTACTGGCTTCCAGCACTTGGTACTCGGCCATCTCCAGTGCCACACGCAACATATCGCGAATAGCGGATTCATCGTCGACGATAAGAATTTTGCGACCAGTCATAATCTTCTGCCTAATAAAACTACGGTAGGCTTCACTTTTCATGAAGCTATTGTTGCAGCTTATTTAATAAGCTCAGTGTTACATATTTATGACAAGTCAGAAAATTGTAGCTGCGTGCAGTCGCGTGGGCTTAGCGCCAGTAATAATCCATAGCTAAACCGGCAAATACCGCCACACCCACCCAGTTGTTATTTAAAAAGGCTTTGAAGCAGGCTTCGCGCGCGCGAAAGCGAATCAGCCATTGTTGATAGGCAAACAAACCACCCGCCACCGTCAAGCCCAGATAATAGAACAGCCCCAGCTCAAAGCGATTACCCACCAGAATCAGCGCATAGAGCGCCAGGATTTGCAGGATGCCGGTCATCAACCGATCCTGTTCGCCAAACAAGATGGCGGTGGATTTCACGCCGATTTTAAGGTCGTCCTCGCGATCCACCATGGCATAAAAGGTGTCATAAGCCACCGTCCAGAGCACCACGGCGAGGTAAATCAGCCAAATGTTTTCGTGTAGCGAACCGGCCTCGGCCGCATAGGCCATGGGGATTCCCCAGGCAAACGCGGCACCCAATACTACCTGCGGCAAGTGGGTGTGACGTTTCATAAAAGGGTAGCAGAAGGCGAGCAACAGACCGCCGACGGAGAGTTTGATGGTAAGCGGGTTGGTCATCAGCACCAAGGCAAAGGCGATCACGCATAGGCCAATGAATAAAAATATCGCCTCGCGACTGGAAACTGCGCCGGTGGCGAGTGGGCGATCTTTGGTGCGGGCTACGCTGCCGTCGATTTTGCGGTCGGCAAAGTCATTGATTACGCAGCCAGCCGCGCGCATCACAATCACACCCAGAGTAAAAATCACCAGATTTTTCACGCTGGGTATGCCTTTGGCTGCCAGCCACAGGCTCCAGAGGGTGGGCCAGAGCAGCAGCAATGTGCCTATGGGGCGATCCATGCGCATCAAGCGCCAGTAGAGCGGCAGTGTTTGCTGGAGTTTGCCCATAAACCCGCTAGTTCCGGCCTTTTTTGCCGCTGTTGTACGCGGTTTTGGTGTATCTGTAGTTGCCGTTTTTGGGCTGGCGGCTTTGGTGCCAGCTGCTTTTGCAGTGGCAGGTTTAGCGGAGCGGCGGGGCGTTTTAGGGGTTGTCATAAGCCGATATTCAAATGTTATTGATTATTGATCGATGGTTGATCCTGCAACAACTGAGCGCAGAGCGCGGGTAAAAACACCTCACTCACCAGCAGCGGTTTCCCATCCAATGCAAACACCGAGCGACGTCCCCAGAGTGAGTTCTGGCGGGCGATACTGGCGGGCACATAGCCATCATCGGCGCTAAAGGCGGCTACTGCAATGGGGCTGCGCCGCAAGTGCGGCTGACTAAACAAAAAGGCGCCGAGTGGACGATTGTGCTGTTTGCGCAGGTGGCGCAATTTACCGCTAAGGCTGGACAGCGGCAGTACACTGCGCGCAAATACCCAGGGCTGGTTGCGACCACACAGAATTACCTCGCGGATTAATGCGCGCGCGGGCCGCGGCATGGTGAGTGCTTGTTGTTCTTCACGGCTGGGGAGGGCGAGATATTGACGCAGAACCTCCAGGTGAAACTGGCCTTGGCTGAGCGCAATCAAACGGGCGGTGAGTGAGCCGCTATCATCCAGCCAAGCGCATAAGGCGCGCGGTGGACGGCTTTGGGGCGGCAGCTGTCGGCGTGGGCGCCAGCGGAAACTGCGGTGGGTGGAAGCTATCGCACTGGGCAAAACTATCTCCTCTGCCTGCTGTGAGCGGGCGCAGTTTATCAGCTTGATTCAGCGCGCGGTGGTGAAAAAGCGCCGTCAAGCCTGCCGCAACCGCCTGCAAGCAGGTAAACTCGCGGCTTGATACCCTAAAGGAGAAGCATTATGCATAAGACCGATATAGTTGTTGCCCTGGCCAATACGACTGACCTGGGCGTAAATAAAGCGGATTTGGTGGTCTCGGCGTTTATTGAGCAGATCACCAATGCCTTGGCGCGCGGTGAGTCGGTAGCGCTGCTGGGTTTTGGCAGTTTTAATGTGAGCGAGCGCGCCGCGCGTGAAGGCCGCAATCCGCAGACGGGTGCCACTATCCAAATCGCCGCCAGCAAAACCGTCACCTTTAAAGCGGGCAAAGCGTTGAAAGACGCCGTTAACGAATAATTTTTTCCCTGTTCATCCCCTCTGCGGCGGTTCGCTGCCGCAGTCATCTACCCTCGATACCCAATAATTCCAAGAGGTTTTCCTATGTCACTGACTAACAAGATTCTGCTCGGCATGCTGCTGGGCATTGTAGTTGGGGTAGTGTTTAACCTGAATTTAGGGGTGGATGAAGCGAATAAGGTTCCAGCAACGCAACTGGGGCAATGGTTGCAGACGGTTGTAATCAATGGCCTGTTGGATGCGATTGGCCAGGTATTTGTTGCCTCACTCAAGTTATTGGTTGTTCCGCTGGTATTTGTCTCGCTGGTCTGCGGTGCGGCTTCGCTGGGCGGGCACAGCCGTATGGGTGCACTGGCGACCAAAACCATGGCGCTCTATTTGTTGACTACTGCGCTCGCGATTGCATTGGCGATGGGCGTGGCGGTAATAGTCCAGCCCGGTGGTGATGTGGATATGGCTTTGGCCAGCAACTACGCGGCACCTGAAGCCCCCTCGATTAAAGAGACCTTTGTCAGTATTTTCCCCAGCAACCCGATTCAAGCCATGGCTGAAGGCAATATGCTGCAAGTCATTGTGTTTTCGATTCTGTTTGGTGTGGCCATAGCGCGCACCGGCGGGACTATTGGCAGCAACATGAGCACCTTCTTTGAGAACCTCAATGAGGTGGTGTTAAAGATGGTGATGTTGTTGATGCAGTTGGCACCCTATGGCGTGTTTTGCCTATTGGTCAAACTGTTTGCCTCGCTGGGTTTTGGTGCCATTCTTGATCTCGCCAAGTATTTTTTTACGGTGTTATTTGTATTGCTGCTGCACGGTTTGGGCGTCTACGGCCTGCTGCTGAAAACCCTGAGCGGCTTAGGCCCGCTGATTTTCCTGCGCAAAATGTGGAAGGTGATGGTATTTGGTTTCAGTACTGCCTCCAGCAATGCCACCCTCCCGGTGACCATGCGCACGGTGGAGCACGATTTGGGGGTGGACAACAAAGTGGCCAGCTTTTCGGTACCTCTGGGCGCCACTATCAACATGGATGGCACCGCCATCATGCAGGGTGTGGCCACGGTATTTATCGCCCAGGCCTACAACATCGATATTGGTCTGATGGGTTACCTAATGGTGATACTCACCGCCACTCTTGCCTCGGTCGGCACCGCCGGTGTGCCCGGTGTTGGTCTGGTGACTCTGGCGATGGTATTGCAATCGGTGGGGTTGCCGGTGGAAGGCATTGCGTTGATTATCGGCGTGGATCGCTTTTTGGATATGGTGCGCACCGCCGTGAATATTACCGGCGATGCGGTTGTTTCAGTAATTGTCGCCAAAAGTGAAGGCATGCTTGACGAGACACGCTTTAACGATATGACCCTTAACGCCGAAACCGACCCTGTCTAGTGGCGGGTGGCGGTTTCGTCGTCATCCAGATCAAACTCCACGCTGATGGAAAGATCCTCCACCAGACAAGGCCAGCGCTCCAGTTCCTGTTGCCATCCCTTCACTTTGTGAGTAAGCACATAGTCTTCGATGTGCTCGCCCGTAAACCCCTGTTCATCCAGAAGCAATTCGGCTGAAAAGAGCACCGCCTGATCCAATTCATTGGCAAAGGGCTCGCCAATTAATTCATGGGCAATCACATTGGCGAGAGTCATATCCATCGGCGCTAGCGGAATGCCACTTTTTGCCATAAAGCGATCATTCACTTCCTCCAGCAAACGATGCGCAAGGTAAGCTTCGTCAAGCAGCGCCTGCAGTTGGCTATGCGGGTCCACAATTGACGGTGGCGATAAAAAGTAATCACTGGCGATTTTCAGCAGTGGCTTAACATCCTCGTAGATGCCCGCTTCCTGCGCCATGGTGCGGATCGCATCGATAAAATCGGGCACGTGTTTGATGTAGCGCACCACAAAATCGGCGAGCTTTTTGGTGGCCTTATCGGCCGGTAATTTAATGGCGTTATGCAGGTGCCCTTTGCGGCACTCCACAAATTCGAGCAATTTGCCTGACGCGGAATCCTGCTCCTGCGCTTGGCGAATCAGCTGGCGAATGGGATTCAAGGGGTCATTCATGGTGCCCGTGTACTGGTTATAGGTGATCACATTTATTGTCCTTCGCGGCGCCTACTTCAACGAGTGGCGATTTAAAAGTAAACCATGGCAGTACAAACGCAAGTGAGTCTTAATAACGTCTTTTTATAAGAATTGGCAGAACTGCGTAAATTCACCTGAATACCCTTGGGGTATTCAGGTTAGTGCTTGTTTTATATAGAAATTAAAATGCACCCGAGAGTTTCAGGCGCAGGCTATTGTCGATGTCGCCACTAAAATATTGTTGGAATTGCAGGCTCAAATCCAGGCGGCCAAGGGTTTGACCTATACCTATTACCCCGTAGAGCCCGCCGTCTATTTCGATATCCTCGGAGTAACAATCGCTGCAATTACTGATGCTGCGCTCCGAGGCCAGGATACCGCTGATGCCACCGCGGACGGTCACAAAGGTCATATTGTCCTGTCCAAAACGGTATTTGGGGCCGTATTCGGCAAATAGCATAAACGCGTTGGCGTCTGACTCTTCGTAATCTACATCGTCGCCCCAATAGTCCTCTACATACTGGCCAAAGGCTGCGTTATCGCGGTAGAAAAGGACGTTAATGCCCAGCGACAGGGTATTTTCGCTGTTGCTGGAATAATATTCCGCTGCGCCACCTACCGCTGTGGCGGTGTCTTCAATGCCCTGCGATGCAGCGGCTTCTTCGTCAAACCTGACATGATCAACATGCCCCGACCAGCTCCAGCCGGTGTAGCTGGCGTTAGCCGGAGTATTGGGGGTGCTATTGGGTGCCGCAAGCGCGGTACAACTGGCGCCCAACAGGGCCAGGGTTACGAGAGTGTTGCGGCTCAGCAGGTTTTTTATGCGTGATGAGTTCATCAGGTAAGGTTTCATAGTGATAATCCATTCAGGGTGAAGCGATTTAGGGTGAGAAAAACAGGGTAGCTGTAAAACCAGCACTTGTCCGCTGGGGACTTGATAAGAATTTTGGGTGCTGGAAACTGTATGCCCACTTAACAATCGCGCTTATAGCGCAGCTTTCCGTGAATTTAGTGGCCCGAGTCTATATAATTCGCGCATCTTTTCAGCCTGCTCCCTGCCGAGTGTATTTATGACCGATTTTACCCCTTGCACTGACCCTACTGCACCCAACCAACGGGTTGCCAGTGTGGCGCGCAATACCCTGGAAACCAAAATCAACGTCAGCCTCAACCTCGATGGCGCCGGTAAAGGCGTGTTTAACACCGGCGTGCCCTTTCTTGAGCATATGATGGATCAGATCGCCCGCCATGGCATGATCGACCTGGACGTCACCTGCGACGGCGACACCCATATCGACGATCACCACTCAGTGGAAGACATTGGCATCACCATTGGTCAGGCCGTTGCCAAAGCCGTGGGCGATAAAAAAGGCATCCGCCGCTACGGCCACGCCTATGTGCCACTCGATGAAGCCCTGTCGCGCGTAGTGATCGACTTCTCTGGTCGCCCCGGTTTGGTGATGCACATCCCTTTTACCCAAAAGCGTATCGGCCAGTTTGATGTAGAGCTGTTCTGGGAGTTTTTCCAGGGCTTTGTCAACCATGCCGGCGTCACTCTGCACGTGGACAACCTGCGCGGCCACAACGCCCACCACCAGATCGAAACTGTGTTCAAAGCCTTCGGCCGCGCCCTGCGTATGGCGCTGGAACTGGATCCGCGCATGGAAGGCATTATGCCCTCCACCAAAGGTAGCCTCTGATTTATGACTATTGGTAAGCAGACAGTTGCCGTTATTGATTACGGCATGGGCAACCTGCACTCAGTGGCCAGTGCCCTGAGTCACGTCGCGCCCGAACAAGAAGTAGTCGTGACCTCCGATCCCGCTGTGGTAGCGGCGGCTGATCGCGTGGTCTTTCCCGGTGTGGGCGCGATTCGCGACTGCATGGCGGAAATCAAACGCCTCGGCTTCGACCAGTTGCTGCGCGAGCAAATCGCCACCGGCAAACCGGTGCTGGGCATTTGTGTCGGTATGCAGGCATTAATGGATCACAGCGAAGAAAATGGCGGTGTGGATTGCATCGGTATATTGCATGGAAAAGTGCGCTTTTTCGGCGAAAACCATACAGATAGCACAGGTGCCCATTTAAAAGTACCGCATATGGGCTGGAATCAGGTGCAGCACAATGATCACCCGCTCTGGGTCGGTATCGAACAGGATAGCCGTTTCTACTTTGTACACAGTTTCTATATTTTGGCCGACGATACCCGCCAAGTCGCTGCAACTTGCGCTTATGGCCTGCCCTTCCACGCGGCGTTGGCTCAGGGCAATTTGTTTGCGGTGCAATTCCACCCAGAGAAAAGCCATACGGCGGGATTGCAGTTACTGAAGAATTTTTTACAGTGGGATGGTAAATCCTGATCCCACATGGCCGTAGGTTGGTGGTGAGCTTGCGAACCCCAACGCGGGTCATGGGCTGAAAGATGGTCATGTTGGGGTTCGTTCCTCACCGCCAACCTACGAATCCATTTATCTATAGAGATTGTTTAATGTTAATTATCCCCGCAATTGATTTAAAAGACGGCCAATGTGTGCGTTTGCGCCAGGGTTTGATGGATGATTCCACCGTGTTCTCTGACGATCCCGTCGCGATGGCGGCACAATGGGTGCAACAAGGCTGTCGCCGCTTGCACTTGGTCGACCTGAACGGCGCCTTTGAAGGCAAGCCCGTCAATGGAGGTGTGGTTACTGCTATCGCCAAAGCTTACCCCAAGTTGCCAATCCAGATCGGCGGCGGTATTCGCAGCGCGGAAACGATTGAGTATTACCTGAATGCAGGTGTGCAATACGTGATTATCGGCACCAAAGCGGTAAAAGAACCGCAGTTTGTGACCGACATGTGCAAACAATTTCCCGGTCACATCATCGTCGGCCTTGATGCCAAAGACGGCTGGGTGGCCACTGACGGTTGGGCGGAAGTATCCAATGTGCAAGCCTCCGAACTGGCCAAGCGTTTTGAGCAGGATGGGGTGAGCAGCATTGTTTACACCGACATTGCCCGCGACGGCATGATGCAAGGCGTCAATGTGCAGGCGACTGTCGCTATGGCGCAGGCTTCCAGCATCCCGATTATCGCCTCCGGTGGCGTCACCAATATGGACGATATCATCGCGCTTAAAGCCGAGTCCCATAAGGGCATCTGCGGCGCCATCACCGGCCGTGCGATTTACGAAGGCACATTGACTATGGCGGAAGCGCAGGCCTACTGCGACGCTAATTAATTCCGGAACTGTTTATGGCACTCGCAAAACGCATAATTCCCTGCCTTGATGTCGACAATGGTCGCGTGGTGAAAGGCGTGCAATTTCTGGATATCCGCGATGCGGGTGATCCGGTGGAAATTGCCAAGCGCTATAACCAGGAAGGTGCGGATGAGATTACCTTTCTTGATATCACCGCCACCCATGAAGGCCGCGCGACCACCGTACATACGGTAGAAAAGATCGCCAGCGAGGTGTTTATCCCGCTCACGGTGGGCGGTGGTATTCGCACGGTGGAGGATATCCGCATCATGCTTAATGCGGGTGCAGATAAAGTGAGTATCAACTCAGCAGCAGTGTTTAACCCCGACTTTGTAAAAGCGGCCTCTGACCGTTTTGGTGCCCAGTGCATTGTAGTGGCGATTGATGCCAAAAAAGTCAGCGCTGACGGCGAGACACCGCGCTGGGAGATTTTTACCCATGGTGGCCGTAAACCTACGGGCATCGACGCAGTGGAGTGGGCAGCCAAAATGGCCGCCTATGGTGCGGGCGAGATTTTGCTTACCAGCATGGATGGCGATGGCACCAAAAAGGGTTATGACCTGGGTGTGACGCGCGCGATTAGCGATGCGGTGCCGGTGCCGGTGATCGCTTCGGGCGGCGTGGGCAATTTGCAGCATTTGGTGGATGGTGTGACTCAGGGCCGTGCCGATGCGGTGCTGGCGGCGAGCATTTTTCACTTCCGCGAATACACCTTGCAGCAAGCGAAAGAGTATATGCGTGAGCGGGGTATAGAGGTGCGTCTGTAAAAGCTTTTGGTTGAAAATGAAACGAGACATGCAAAAACGGGCGCCCAATGGCGCCCGTTTTTGTCAGCGGCCTAGAACGGATCTAGGCCGCGCGGTACTGCTTTAGTACATCGGATACCTTTGGTTCGGATGCCTGAATAAATTCAATAAACTCTCCAACACCTACTTCGGCATCAGCGTGGCTATCAAACGGACCTATATCCACGCCTTCGCGGGTGGTGTAGTACCAGTAGCCATCTTTCTGTATGTATCTGCCGTGACGGGAAGGGACGCTGCCCTGTTCGCCTGCTCTATTTGCTGTAGCCATATTGATTCCTCGCTGCGCTGCCACTCTGAATATTCCCTGTTGCGGACTGATCATTAATCGCCCAGCATGATTATAGACAGCAACGAAAGCAGATCGCTAGATTTAGTTGGTCTGCCACAATGCTATTTTTAGATCATTCTGGATTTAACCAGCTTGGCGTTTAATTCATCAATTTTCCCACACTGGCGGTGTGTAGTCAAAAGGGTTGATGGGCATCCAGGTTTCCGGCCAGAGGCTCATGGGCGGTGCGAGACAATAATTGCCCGCGCCTCCCTTTAATCCACCCGGGATGGTATCGGCCATTAATTGCGATGCCTTAACCAAGTGGACTTGATAGCGCGCCAATAGTTCCGGTAGTTGTTCCAATACGCGCAGTGTCTCTGGATAAGGGTGGCCGATCGCGATGGCTGAGCCTTGTTGCTGTGCTTTTTCCAGTGCTAACAACAACTGTTGGTAAATGACCTGCTGGTCTTTTTTATCATCCAAAAATACGTCGCGCCGACGGCTTGGCAAACCGATTTCCTGTGCCTGAATCAGCGCCTGGGTCTGGGCGCTGGTGCGACTATCGACAAAATAGAGCTGTTGTTGTTTTAACTCCGCCATCAACCAGCCCATAGGTTCGGCCTCTTCTGTGAGTTGGCTGCCCATATGGTTATTCACGCCTTTGACATGGGGTACATTGGCGAGATTCTGGCGCAATACGGCGATGAATTCGGTTTTTGCCATGCCGCTGCGCAAGCCCCCGCGCCCTAGAGGATAATCATGATGATTGCTCATGGGCGCGTGCAGCATGACTTCTTTACCCTGTTGATGGGCATAGTGGGCCAGCTCGCGTCCGTGGGGGGTAAAGGGTAAAACCGCAACGGTGATAGCGCCGGGCAGGTTCAAGGTGCGCTGACCGAGGCGCAGGTTGTAACCCAGGTCATCGATAATGATTGCCAGTTGGGCGTGTTGATTGGCAGCGGGGGCGCTGCTGGCGCTGTCAATCGACGCCAGGCAACTCAAGAGGATAAATAGCCAGCGGCAGTGGAATCTTGCCTTCGGCGTGCACATGGGGGTTATTGGTCTTGAACGGGTTCGTCGAGACTGGGTTGCAGCACTATGTCCGGTGCAATTTCCGGTTGGGTTTCCGTGCTCTTGGCCAAGGGCGAACTTTGCAGAAAAATATTCAAGCCTTTGAGCAGATTCAACGCCTCATGCAGCTGGTTGTCTTCCTGTAGCAGCTCGGCACTGGTGATGCGGCGGTTGGCTCGCTCTTTACTGGTACTCTCTTTGCCGCCTTTGCCGTTGCCCAAATGGCGCGCCAAATCCGCTTCGGTCACACCGCTGTTCTGGGCGATTGCGGCAACTTGCACGCGTTCTACTTCTACATCCGGTTCAATGCCTTGCGCCTGAATCGAGCGGCCATTGGGGGTGTAATAGAGCGCGGTTGTGAGTTTTACGGCGCGGTCATTGCTGATGGGGATGACCGATTGCACCGAGCCTTTGCCAAAGCTGCGGGTGCCCATAATGATGGCGCGTTTGTGATCCTGCAGGGCGCCGGCGACGATTTCCGAGGCGGAGGCGGAGCCGTCATTGATTAGCACTACCAAGGGTAGGCCGCCGGTAATATCACCGGCTTCGGCGTTATAGCTGATATTGCTGTTATCGAGCCGACCCTGAGTGTAAACCACCTGACCGCCATCAAGGAATGCATCCACCACTTCGACTGACGCCTGCAATACCCCACCGGGGTTGTTGCGTAAATCGAGGATAATTCCCTTGGTGTCGTGATTTTTCTTCAGCTGATCCTGAATTTTTTTGCCCATTTCTTTGCCGGTATCCAGCTGGAATTGAGCGATGCGAATGTAGAAGTAATCCTGCTCCAACAAGCGGGTGCGCACGCTTTGCACTTTGATAATGTCGCGCAGCAAATCGAAATCGATAGGTTGATCGACACCATCGCGCATCACGGTGATTTTAATCGGGCTGTTTTTAGGGCCGCGCATCAGGTTGACCGCTTTGTTTAAATCCATGCCCTTGACGGGTTTATCGTCGATACGCACCACTATGTCACCCGCCAAAATACCGGCTTTGGCGGAGGGGCTATCGTCGATGGGGGTAACTACTTTGACATAGCCATCATCCAGGCTCACTTCCAGACCGACACCGCCGAACTCGCCAGAGGTGTTGGCTTGCAGATCGGCAAAGGCTTCTTTATCCAGATAAGCGGAATGCGGGTCTAACTCAGCAATCATGCCTTTGATGGCGTATTCCAGCAGCTGTGCATCGCTGATGTCATCGACATAACCACTGCGGACATGGTCATAGACACGGGTGAAAGTGCGCAGCTCTTCCAGCGGCAACAGCCCGGTGGTTGTATTAGCGGTGGATTTTTCATCCGCCAGCGCCAGTGCCGGTAACAATGCCAGCAGGCTGATAAGGGTCGAGCGGAGGTTACCGTGGAACTGGGAAAAAGCCGCGCAAAACATGAGGTCTCCGATGGCTGGATAAGCCAAAATCTATCCTGAATCGGGGGCGCACACTAAGCCAAATCGGCTTGGAATGACAGCCACCCGCAAAAAAATAACCGCTATACACAATAAGTCGCTGCACTGAATATAAAGTGCTGCTAGCCGCGTGCGAGCCAGCCGCCCGGGTCTATGGGGCGCCCCTGGTGGCGAATTTCAAAATACAAACCGGTGCTGGCTTGGCCACCCGAGTTGCCAACACTGGCAATAGCTTCACCGGCGCGCACCGGTTCCCCCGCCTTTTTGAGCAGGCTTTGATTGTGGGCATAAAGGCTCAGGTAGCCTTCGCCGTGATCCACAATCACCAGCAGCCCGTGCCCGCCAAAATAATCGGCAAAAACCACGCGCCCATGATGGACTGCAATTACCTGATTGCCCATAGGCGCGGCAATATAAGATCCGCTCCAGTTAATTTGCCCGGCAATGCGCGCGCTGCCAAAGCGATGGATCAACCTGCCCTGGGTTGGCCAGGGCAAGCGGCCTTTGCGCAGTGAAAACTTTTCACTACCCGCAGGCAACGGTACATAGGCTGGTGAATTGATGGCACCACTGCTGGCAACACGCTCGCTCACTCGCTCCAACAAAGCCTGCAGACGGCGGCGATCCTCACTTAGCTGTTTGAGCTGTTGGTTTTTGTCTTTGAATTGATGGTTAACTTTCGCCAGCGCTTTTTGGCGTTCACTCTGATGGCTTTTCAGCTGTTGGCGCTGTTCATCCAACTGTGCTTGCATCGCACCCAGTTCAAGGGTTTTTTTTTCTATCTCCGGTGTTAGTGCATCGATGCGGGCGATAGTTTCCATAAAACCCTGCATTTTCTGGGTATGCGCCTCCATAAAATAACTGTGGTATTTCATGATGCGCGACAGCTGATCGGGCGACTCCTGATTGAGCAGTACTTTCACCTCACTCTGTTCGCCCAGTTTATGCGCGGCGCGCATCTGCTCGGCAATTTCACCCTGCTGCCTTTTTTTGGCCTGCTCCAGCTGGCTGCGCTCATTTTTGAGCTGATTCAATTCGTTGTTTTGCTGTTTGAGTTCTTTGTTGATCTCATTGGCTTTTTGCTGGAGTTTGTTAATTTCCTGTTCCGATTTTTGCAGATCTTTTTGCAAGCTGGAGCGTGTCCCCTGCACCTGTTGCAGCTCTTTTTGCAGTGCTTCTATCTCTTTCTGCAGCTTGGCCATTTCGGCTTTTTCATCGGCATAACTGCTGGCGGACAACACCAGCACAGCGCACCACAGGCTGTTGAGTGCGAGAGTTTTGGCGAATACAAAAAATCGACTCATGGTAGTCATATCAATAGGGGTGAAAAATAAAGCGGCTGGTGCAGTACACCAGCCGCTTTGTACTTGCTGGTTACGCTAGGGTAATCAGGTTGCGTCCGGTCATTTCTTTCGGTTGCGGCAGGCCCATCAAGTGCAGCATGGTGGGTGCTACATCCGCCAGCGAACCGCCGGGGGCGATGGTGCCTTTGCGGTGGCTGTGGAAAATAAAGGGCACGGGCAAGGTAGAGTGTTGGGTGTGCGGTTGGCCGGTTTCTTCGTCGAACATCTCTTCCACATTGCCGTGGTCAGCGGTGATTAACGCCTCGCCGCCCACCTTGTCCACCGCTTCCAATACACGGCCAAGGCAGATATCAACCGCCTCTACCGCTTTGGTTGCCGCTTCCATAATGCCGGAGTGCCCGACCATATCGCAGTTGGCGTAGTTGCAGATAATCGCGTCGTATTTGCCCGACTCAATGGCTTCGACCAATTTGTCGGTCACAATTGGCGCGTTCATTTCCGGTTGCAAGTCGTAAGTAGCCACTTGGGGCGATGGCACCAGAATACGGTCTTCACCTTCGTAGACCACTTCATTGCCGCTGTTGAAGAAGAAAGTTACGTGGGCGTATTTTTCGGTTTCGGCGATGCGCAATTGGGTTTTGCCCAGCTGTGCAATGTAATCGCCAAATGAATTGGTCAGGTCTTCCGGCGGGAAGGCGATAGGTGCTTTGATGCTGGAGGCGTATTCCGTGGTTTGTACAAAGTGCGCAATGTTTGGATGCAGCTCGCGTTCAAAACCGGTGAAGTCTTCGCTGATCAGGGCGTTGGTGATTTCGCGTGCGCGATCGGGGCGGAAGTTCATAAAAATCACTGAGTCGCCATCGTTGATAGTGGCGACTTCTTCGTCCTCGCCGCAGATTACCGTGGCTTTTACAAACTCGTCGTTTTCGCCGCGCTCGTAAGCGGCTTTCAAGCCGTCCACGGCGGTGAGTGCATCAAATTCGGCATCGCCCGTTACCATGACATCGTAAGCGGCTTTAACGCGATCCCAGCGGTTGTCGCGGTCGAGCGCAAAATAGCGGCCGACAATAGATGCTACACGTCCGGCGCCCAATTCCTTAAACAAATCCTGCGCGCGCTGCAGGGATTTTTCGGCGCTGCGCGGGGCCGTATCGCGACCATCCAAAAAGGCGTGCAAGTAGACTTCTTTTGCACCGCGACCGACGGCCATTTTCATCATGGCGTAGATGTGGTCTTCATGGCTGTGTACACCCCCCTCAGAGAGCAGGCCGAGGATGTGCACGGCTTTGCCGGCGGCGATGGCGCTATCGATGGCGGTTACATAGACCGGATTAGTGAAGAAGTCGCCATCGCTGATGGCCTTATTGATGCGGGTAAAGTTTTGGTAAACCACGCGGCCCGCGCCGAGGGTCATGTGGCCCACTTCGCTATTGCCCATTTGCCCTTCCGGCAGGCCCACGGCCATACCTGAGGTTTCAATCAGGCTTTTGGGGTTATTGGCCCAGAGTTTGTCAAACACGGGTTTGTGTGCCGCGGCGATGGCGTTGTACTTGGTTTTTTCGGAGTAGCCATAACCATCGAGAATCAACAACACTATAGGTTTTTTTGCGCTCATAAATCGGTTCCAGGGTCGGATGAACATGAATCGGGACAACTCGATAGCGCCTCAGGTGCACTATCGTTGAATGGGGTTCGCAGGCCAGCGACTCGCTGCAGCGATAATGGTTCGTATTCTAGCGGGTTGGGCGCGCTAACTCTATGTAAAAACTCGCTATCTGCCGCTTACAATCCCGCTATGGCGCGCAGAACGCTTTGCGTTGAAGCCCGCACGCGCCGGTTAATCGCGGTGTTCAATCGTGTATACTTCTGCGCCTTGTTGACGCCCGCGCCAAAACGGTGTGCAAGGTGTATTGAAAACTCCTTGGTGTGTCCCCACTTAGCGGAACAGACCAACCAAAAGAAGGCAAAGTGCTGTGGACTTTATTGTATTTGTTACCCAAGAATGGCTGTTGGTCACCACCCTGATTGTGCTGATTTACATCTACGTATGGCGCGATCGCATTAAAAGCGGTCGCCCGGTATCACCCCACGAAGTGACGCGTTTGGTCAATGAGGGCAACGCCGTATTGGTAGACCTGCGCGACAGTGCTGAATTCAAGGCGGGCCATATAGTCGGGGCGATTAACGTGCCCTACGCCAAGCTCACCAAAGAATCGACTGAAGTGGCGAGCTACAAAGAAAAAACCATCATCCTGATCGACAAACTCGGCCAACACGCCGGTGCCGTCGGCCGCTTTCTCGGCAAAGAAGGGTTTGATGTGCGCCGTTTAGGCGGCGGTATTGCCGAATGGCAAGCGCAGAATTTACCGCTGGTAAAGGGCAAGTAATAACCTGCCCAAGAGTGTTTTGACCCACCCCAAATTAGTTGGAGTTTTTATGGCCCGCGTGACTATGTACACCACCGCTGTCTGCCCTTACTGCGTTAATGCCAAAAAATTATTGGCGCAAAAAGGTGTAGCGGTTGAGGAAATTCGCGTGGACACCCAACCGCATTTACGCCAGGAAATGATGGATAAAAGCGGTCAGCGCACTGTGCCGCAAATCTGGATTGGCGAACATCATGTCGGCGGTTTTACCGATCTGTGGGCGCTGGATAAAGCGGGCAAACTGGATGCATTGTTGGCGCAAGGCTGATTCGGCGCTGCATTGTTTATCATTAGGATTTTTTAATACCACCAAGTCGAGTTTATTATGTCTGAAAATAATCAACAAACTGCAGCAGCAGAAGGCGCCAAAGGCCCGGTATTCGCGATTCAACGTATTTATTTGAAAGATATTTCGTTTGAAACGCCGATGGGCCCGGAAGCTTTTACCAAAGCCTACAAACCCAATATCCAACAGGATTTGAATATCCAGGCCAACCCGATTGAAGAGGGTTTGTTTGAAGTAGTGCTGTTGCTCACTATCACTGCACGCTTGGAAGATCGCGCCGTGTTTTTGGTGGAAGTCAAACAAGCCGGTTTGTTTGCCATTTCCGGTATTGAAGGCCCTGCGGTAACGCAATTAATTAACACCGCCTGCCCACAAATTTTGTTCCCCTACGCGCGTGAAGCGGTAGACGGCATTCTCGGTCGCGGCAGTTTCCCACCCTTAATGTTGCCACCGATTAATTTTGATGCGGTGTTTGTGCAAGCGATTACGGCAGCGCAGCAACAAGCACAGCAAGCAAAACCGGAAGCGTCTGAAGCGCTGAACTAATTTGTTGGTGTGTTTTCAACAAAGGCAATCACTGTGGTGATTGCCTTTTTTATTGCCTGAATAATTTGCCGTGTGTTGCGCAATCGCGCGCGGCGGCTGTGCATCGGCGCCAGATGATTGTAATCTGTCCGCCAATCGTCTCCCGCCTAGCCCATACTCAATCCAGTTGCTGATAAACGGAAATGCGCCATGTTTAATTTATCTTCCCGCCCCGAGGCCGCTGCCAGTCATATCGCCGCGCTGGATTTAGGCTCCAACAGTTTTCATATGATTGTGGCGCGCTGGGACAATGGCCAGCTCACGCTGCTCGACCGTTTGCGCGAGCCGGTGCGTTTGGGTTTTGGTTTGCAGGCCGATGGCAGTTTGAGCAAAGACGCGCGCGAGCGTGCACTGGCGTGTTTGGAACGTTTTGGCGAATGCCTGCGCGCTTACCCTTCGCGCAGTGTGCGTATTGTGGGCACTAAAACCTTGCGCAGTGTTAACGACGGCGGTGAATTTCTTGCCGCTGCCGAAGCGCGGCTTGGGCATCCGGTGGAAATTATTTCGGGCGATGAAGAGGCGCGCTTGATTTATTTGGGGGTGGCGCATTGTATTGCACCGGATAAAGGCAATCGTATTGTGATGGATATTGGCGGCGGCAGTACGGAAGTTATTTTGGGCGAAGGTATGACGCCGTCGCTCAAAGAAAGTTTGAGCATGGGCTGTGTTGCCATCACCAAACAATTTTTTCACGATGGCAAGGTGAGTGAAAAATCCATCACCAAAGCGCTGATCGCCTGCTTGCAAGAATTACAGCCGGTAAAAGATGAATTTATCGAACGCGGTTGGCAACAGGTGCTGGGCGCTTCGGGCAGTATTAAAGCGGTTGCGAAAGTCTGCGAAGCCAATGGTTGGAGCGATGGCGCTATCACCGCTGTGTCGCTCGATAAAATTATTGCGCGCTATTTGGATGAGGGCAAATTGGATATTGATATGCCCGGTTTATCCGATGATCGCAAACCGGTTTTTTTAGGCGGTGCGATTGTATTGCGCGCATTGTTTGAAGCGCTGCAATTAAAAACCATGATCGCAGCTGATTGGGCGCTGCGCGAAGGTTTGTTGTTTGATCAAAAAGGCCGCTTGGAAAATCACGATATACGTCAGGCCAGTGTGGATGCACTGGCGCTGCGTTTTCACGTGAATATGGAAAAAGCGACGGCGGTGGAAAACACCGCGCTGCAATTGTTGGCGCAGGTGGCGCAAACCTGGCAATTAACCGCGAATGATGCGAGCAAATTATTGGGTTGGGCCGCGCGTTTGTATCAAGTCGGTTTGGATATTGCGCACAACGATTATCACAAACACTCGGCCTATATTGTGCAACACGTCGACCTCGCCGGTTGTTCGCGCGCAGAGCAAGCCCAGCTTTCCGCGTTGGTACTGGCGCATCGCAAACGCTTTCCCGCCAAAAATTTCCCGCTCGATAATATCGATTTAGTGCGTCTGGCGATTTTGTTGCGCCTGGCGGCAATTTTTCATCGCGGCCGCATTAAAGACGGTTTACCTGTTATTGCACTGACAGCGGAAGGCAAAAAAATAAAATTATCACTGCCGCAGCAGTGGCTGCAAAACCACCCGCTGACCCAGGCCGATCTGGAAACCGAACAGCGCCATTTAGGCGATGTCGGTTACCAGTTGGACGTTGTCAGCGGGTAAACCCCTGCTAGGGCAGCGCCCGGTAGACCTAGGGCAAGGCCCGATAAACAAAATTGCGGAATTTCACCTTGCCAGTGCCCGCGGCGTAAAGCGCCGGGCGCAGGCTCATAAAGCCGTAAGCGACGTTATGATGAAAACCGGAGACCTCCATTTGTGTATCGTATTTGCGCCAGGTTTTGCCTTGGTCGGTACTGTAGTGAATAGTCAGTATGTGGCGATTATTGGTCACGCGCAGGCGGAATTTATTGCCGTCCGGGCGCGCGCTGTAACGCTGATCCATACCGTAGCGATGCAACCAGAAACCCTTGGGCGCAATGCCGACACCGGCGTAGAGCTTGTCGTTGTAGAACACCATTGCACCCGCGACTGCACCTTCTTCCAACTCCAGATCTACCTCAAACTGATAGGCCTGATTGCCCTGCACAAAGGTCATGGGCGATGAGTTGCTGGGCGAAGTGCCTTTGGGGCTGAGTTCCAGATAGGGCCCCTGGGCATCGCGACCGTAGTGTAAACGCTGGTTTTCGCTTTGGTCGCCGCGATAGAAACTCCACTGCAAGCCAAATTTGTTGCTGCTGAAATCGTCCGACAGCGGGCTGCCGTGTTTGCTCGCCTTGCCGCCTTTGGGTTTGGGAATGGGTTCGCCCACATCAAAGCCTTTGGAGCGGAACCAGCCGTCATCTGTCCATTCGATGGGTTCGAGCAGGGTTTGGCGGCCCAAGGTATGGAAGCCGTTTTCATAGCCGTGGTACATCATGTACCAGTCGCCGGCGGTCGGGCCTTCAACCAAGGTGGCATGACCGCGCGACCACCATTTTTCCGCCGCGGATTCGGTGCGAATAATGGGGTTGTTGGGTGAGTTCTCCCAGGGGCCGTGTACCGATTTGGCACGCGCCGCAATCACCATATGGCCGGTTGGCGGGCCAGCGGTGCCGCCCACTGCGGTGACCATGTAGAAGTAGTCACCGTGTTTCAGCATTTTTGGCCCTTCCTGGGCGTAGCTTTCCACGTCCCACTCCTCCGGGTATTTCCAGCCGTCGTAGGTGTGTTTCATTTCTCCCACCAGGCTCAGGCCATCATCGGCCAATTGCACATAATCGCCGTGAGAGAAAAACAAATAGCGCTTGCCGTCTTCACCCACCAAATGCCCGGGGTCGATACGGTCGGCATATTTTCGCTGCTGCTTGGCGTCGCGCGGATTCAGGTCGATAGGCGCAGACCAAGGGCCGCGAATATCATCGGCCCAGACCACATAGTTGGAGTTGTGGCCGGGCAATTTGGCGGGGATGTACACATAGTAGCGGCCGTTATGTTTAGTCAGCTCCGGCGCCCAAATACTGCCGATATAGTGGGTCAGTGCCGGGCCAATCGGCTGCCAGTTGACCAGATCCTGCGAGTGCCAAATGGTCAGCGCGGGGTAACTTTCAAAGGTGGAGAACACCATATAGTAGTCGTCGCCGTCTTTGAGAATACTGGGGTCGGGCCGGTCACCGGCGACAATCGGGTTGAGGTAAGTGCCATCGCCCAAATCGCCCTGACGCTGGCCTTCGTAGGTGGTTGCCCAGGTTTGGCAGTTGCGCAAAAAGCCGTTGCCCAAGTAGTCGACACAGTCGGCGCTCCCGGTATTCGCGTCCGCCTGGGGTTTGGTTTGTGGCGGCGTACAGCCAGCGGCTGCCAGCGCGAGCGCGCCCCAGGCCAGCAGCCGTGGTAGCTGGCGCAGTGATAGTGGTTGCATGTCTCTTCCTCTGTTGAATCGTTTGGTTTTATTGATTCATTTTGTTTTTGTTTTTGTTGTTGTGGTTGATGTGATTGCCGAGAAAACTATTTGCACCAATTTGCACTCAAGAGCTGCACCCGCCGCCTGTTACCGGGATGGTTAATCCATATTGCGCGGCACCAGCCGCATGCTGGCGATATGCCGTGCCGGTTGACCCTCGCCGCTGATCAGTTGCGCCATTTCGCTAAACGCCTGTTCGATCATAAAGGCATAGTCCTGACGCACCGAGCACACTGGGTTACGTAAAAAATCGAGCATGCTGTGATCGTCAAAGGTCGCCAGCACCATAGTTTCCGGTGCGCCGCCCAAGCGTTGTTTCAGGGCTTGCATCGCGCCTTCAAATAGCGGGATGGACGAACACACCAGCACCTTGGGCAGTGGTTGGCCATTGTCGATCAGCTCACCCATGGCCTGTTCGCCCTCGTGGAAATCATTGTGCGGGACCTGTACTTCACGGCGCTGGCTGGCACTCAGGCCCAAGTCATCCAATGCGGCATTCAAACCGACCAGGCGCTGGCTAATGGAGGGCATACCGCTGTTGCCCGCAAACAATAAAAAGTCCGGCTGCAAATCGCCGCGCTGTACACAAAAAGCGTGCAGGCGCTGCGCCAGTTGGTAGCCGCTTTGCCGGTTGTCCGTCACCACCACCGCGTAATCGTTGCCGCCAAAGTCGCGGTCCAGCAATACCAGCCGCTGTTTCAATTGCGCTGCTGCCAGCGCTGGCATATTTGCATTGGCGGGTACCAGGAACAGGCCATCCACATTGCGCTCGCGGAATTGTTTGATCAGCTCCTGCTGGGTGTTCGGGTTGTCGTAACAGCAGGAAATCCATAGCTGTAAACCCGCTTTACGGCAGCGAATTTCCAGCAACTCCGCCAATTGGGCGAAAAAATGGTTGGATAAGCGCGGAATAATCAACCCCAGGGCATCGCTGCGTTGCAGGCGTAAACTGCGCGCTACATGGTTGATTTCATAACCATGCAGCTCCGTATATTCGCGCACCCGCGCCTCGGTTTTGGCGCTGATGCGATACTGTCGTGCCTTGCCCAGCAGCACCAAACGCACCGTGGTAATGGACAGCCCCAGCTCATCGGCGATTGCCTCAATTGTCTTGGCCATGCGTTCCCAAATCCTCAGTTATTATTAAATTAGCCTTTGCTAACTCGAATTTGCAAGTAATAAATGACAAATATCGCAACTTGTATTCAAAACTACCCTATGCTAGTTTTTTGCGCTAATTCGAATAAGCCATAGGCGATGACCCAGATGAACAATAACAAGACCCCGCAGCCAATACACGTCAAGAATGCTCAAGAAAACAGCTCTGTGATTGATCGCCGCCAATTGCTCAAAGCCGGGGCTTTAGGTTCGCTGCTACTGGCAGGCAGCGCCAGCCGTGTCTATGGCGCCAGCGATGACTACCCTATCGCCACTACCCGCAGCGGCAAAATTCGCGGCAACAGCCAGCAGGGCATCAAGGTGTTTCGTGGTATTCCCTACGGCGGTGATACCGCCAAAACCCGCTTTGCCCCCGCGTCACCCGAGTTGCCCTGGGAGGGAGTGCGCGACGCGCTGGACTACGGCGCCGCTGCTCCCCAGCGCGGCAACGAGGAGGCGATGTCGGAAGATTGCCTGTTCCTGAATGTCTGGACTCCCGCCCTGCGCGATGGCAAGCGGCGCCCAATCCTGTTTTACATTCACGGTGGCGGTTACGACACCGGTTCCGGCGCCAGTGGTTTGTACGATGGCCCCAATCTCTGCCTGCGCGGCGACGTGGTGGTAATCACCGTCAACCATCGCCTCAACGCTTTTGGCTATTGGTATTTGGCGCAGTTGGAGGAACGTGGGCTGGGCAGCCGTGAATTTGCCGCCTCGGGCAATGTCGGCCAGTTGGATTTGATTCAGGCCTTGCAGTGGGTCAAGCAACATGCGGCTGAGTTTGGGGGCGATGCCGCAAACATCACCCTGTTTGGCCAATCGGGTGGCGGCGCTAAAATCGCCAGCTTGATGGCAACCCCTGCCGCTGCGGGTTTATTTCACCGCGCCTTCACCATGAGTGGCCAGCAAGTGACGGCCGCTGGCCCGCGCGCTGCCACCCAGCGTGCACAGCTATTGTTGGACACACTCAAGCTATCGCCCGGCCAATTGGCCCGACTGAAAACCCTGCCGATGGAGGACATTATCGCTGCGACGCTGGACACCAAAGACCCGTCGCGCATTGAAAATAATCGCCTCTACTTTGGCCCAGTGTTGGACAACCATGTGCTACACCAACACCCCTTTTACCCGCAAGCGCCCGCGCAATCGCGCCATATCCCCATGGTGATTGGCAATACGAAAGATGAAACCCGCGCCTTTCTCGGCGGCGATCCCAAAAACCACAACCTGACCTGGGAGGAACTGCCCGCCAGGTTGGAACTCAGCCAGTATTCCGATGTTAACCCGCTGGTGGTAATCGACACCTATCGCCAGCTTTACCCTCACTACACGCCCTCGCAGGTATTTTTTGCCGCGACTACCGCCGGCCGCTCCTGGCCCGGTGCGATACAGGAAGCCGAAGCCCGCGCGCGTCAGGGCGCACCGGCCTATGTGTATCAATTCGATTGGGGTTCTCCGCTCGACGACGGCAAATGGGGTGCGTTTCACTCAATCGATATCGCCATGGTGTTCGACACCATCCATCACCCACAGGCGCGCACCGGTCACTCGGCGGCGGCGCAAAAGGTGGCCAATCAACTGAGCGAGGCGCTGATCGCCTTCGCCAACACCGGTAACCCCAGCCACAAAGGCATCCCGCGTTGGAATCCCTACAGTTTGGAAAAGCGCGAAACCTTGGTGATTAACGAAACCTCGCAATTGGTCAACGACCCGCGCAGCGGCGAACGCAAACTCTATGCGCAAGTACCTTTCGTACAGCGGGGGACTTTTTAAGTGAGGGGTTTTCTTATAGTCAATTGACATATTTGCCGGTTGGATAAATATTATGCACAGCTGTTAAAGCTCCTTTAACAGCGGCTTGCCCACATAATAATTTCTAACGAGGTCTCAAACATGCAATACCCCACCATCCTGAAATCCTTGCTGGCGTTGTCCGGCATTGTTCTGCTGCCTTTAGCTTCTCAGGCACAAGAACTGAACCCCAATTATTTTTATCTGATCAAAGGTGAGCTGATTAGCCGTAGCATTTCACTCGGCGACCCCACCAATTGGAGCACCGGCATAACAGGGCGGGAGGGCAAATCGGCCGGCGGCAAAGTCGAGGTAGCGCCCACCAGTTTTAAAGGTGAAGGTGATGCGATTCAAATCACCTGGTCGCCGCGCAAAAAAATGCAGGGTAATTTTGCGCTCTACGGCAACCCGATTGATCTATCCAAATTCAAAGACTCCGCCTCACTCACCATCGATATGCGCGTGGACGTAAAACCCGATAAAAACGTCAACATCGGCCTGGACTGCGGCTACCCCTGCCGCGCCGATTTACCCATCAACAAACTCATTAAAAGCATGCCCAAAGGTGAATGGTTCAGCATGCCGCTACCACTCAATTGCTTCAAAAGCGACAACTTCGATTTAAGCAAAATCAATGGCCCGTTCACTATCGCCACCGACGGCAAATTCACGGTGAGCATCACCAACATCCGCCTGGAAAAATTGCCCGAGGGCGAGAAGGGGTGTGTGGAGGAGTAAGCACCTTCCCGGTTATTTCCACCGGCTAAAAGTTTTATCACCCCGGGGGGAGCGGATTTGCCGCTCCCCCACGTCCTATTGGTGACAGGTTGATATGTCTGCGTAAATCAACCGGTTCAGCCCTCTGCATTGCTAGCTACACTGGAGTGACGGGTTGCATAGAATAATCATGCGCAGCAGGTTCAAGGGGTGAGTTGCTTTGTTCAATTCTGATCGGGCAGGCATGGCAGTTGGGCAGCCATAACCACAGCCAGCAACGGCTGTTAGTGGATGTTTACCGCCAGTATCGGCGGGAGCTGTGTGCTTACATAACCGGCAAGTTTGGTGTGGATACCAGTGATGCCGAAGATATAGTGCAGTCTGCTTTTGCAAATTTTGCGGAGCTGGAGGGCGTGCTGCTGGTTGAAAATCCGCGTGCGTTTTTGTACCGCGCTTGCAGCAATATCGCCATAGATCAAAAACGCCACGGCAAGGTACGGCAGGGTTATAGCGAGACGGTGTTGCATACCGAGGAAGAGGCAAGCGATGCCACAGGACCGGAGCGCACGAATGAATCGCGCCAGCGATTGGGAATTCTGGCGCAGGTGATGTGGGCTATGCCCGGGCGGCGACGCCAGTTATTAATGATGAGCCGGTTTGATGGCTTGTCCTACGCGGAAATTGCCCGGCAAGTGGGCTTATCTGAAACCGTGGTGCGTAAACATATCGCCAAAGCGATAGATGATTGTCATAAAGCCCTCAAGGCATGTGGCGAATAGCATGGAACGACAAGAAGTGAACTTATGAACCCAAATAAATCACCGCAAATTGACAGCGCTATCCGGGTGCAGGCGCGCGACTGGTTGGTGCTGTTAAACTCTGGCGCCGTGAGCGAGCAGCAGCGCGAAGCGTTTGGGAGTTGGATGGCGGCATCGGAAGCTCACGAACAGGCCTTTGCCGAATACGAACAAACCTGGCAGCAGCTGGGGCAATTGGCGCCGGGTACCCGCGCAGAATTGCGCAATTCCGTAGCCGATTTACCCGCTGCAGGCTGGCGCGCGCAATGGAATCAGTGGTTGCAATGGAGTGATCGCTCCTGGCAGGCCGCTGCGTTGGCCAGTGTATTACTGCTCGGGGTGTGGGTGGTGTTGGATGGGCGCGAGGCAAATCCCGTTATCAGTCATTACCAAACTGCGGTGGCACAGCTGCAAACCATCACCTTGCCCGATGGCAGCCAGCTTACCTTGGCCGCCAAAACACGCATCAATGCTTGGCAAACGGAGGGTGAGCGCCATGTGGAATTGCTTGCCGGACAGGCGTTTTTTGATATCGCCAAAAATCCACAAAAACCGTTTTACGTCAGTGCGGGCGGCACTCGCGTTCGGGTTGTGGGTACCCGCTTTGATGTAAATAAATTCAACGGACAAGTGCGCGTGAGTGTGGAAGAGGGCATTGTCAGTGTGAGCGCGCTGGCGCTGGATGCGGGCAGTACAGCACCGGCGGTGGTATTAACTGCGGGCAATACGGTGACCCAATTGGCAGACGGTGTTTTATCGGCGGTTGGCACTATAGACCCTACCGCTGCCGCGCCCTGGCGCAACGGGAGGCTGGTATATAACAACGCCACCCTGGTCGAAGTCATTAGTGATGTGAATCGTTATTACGACGGCGAAATTATTGTGCATGACTCGCTCAAAAATGAACGCATTACTATGGCACTGACAACGGCGGAGGTAAATCAATTGCCCGCCGTGCTCGCTCAAATCCTGCCAATTCGCGTGCAGCAGGCCAAGGACAAACGTCTGTATTTATTTCCTGCACACTAATTCGTCCTGTCATCCAGTTGTTTTTGTTTGTCGATGTAGTCGGGCTGGGGTGGGTTGTTATCCTCACTGGAGGCTTGATACCAGTCGGGATTGTTTTCTACCAATGCCCGTGCATTTACGCCATCAATATCCAGATAAAAAACACGCCTCGGTGCTGCCTCCAGTTGGCGCAGTGCTTCAACAATTCGTTGGTGGCTGTAAAAATAGCGATCAAATTCACCCGTTTTCTGCAGTTGGCGTAAACCGCGCTCAATTCGTTCGGCGAGTGAGTGATTGCCAGCGCCCACATAAAAATACAAATCCGCGTGATAGACCAACAAAATATTTTTTTCTACGGTCAGTGTCGGGTCGTTAAGAATATTCAATTCGTGCCATGCCTCAACCACCCCGCGCGGGTAATAGTCAAAGCGTTCGGCTTTTAACATTTTTACCAAAAGATTGGCATCCATGGCGGTGGCAACCTTCAGGCCATTGCTGCGCAAAATATGGGTGTCTGGCCAGTGCGCACCTTGTCCTGCAACAAGTTGTTGTAAATCCTCAAGGCTTTCAATTTGATCGAAACGCGTTTGATCCTGTTTGCGAATAATAAAAACCCGCATGCCTAGCAGGCCTTTAAACAGTGGAATTCTAATCGGCATGAGTGCTTGGTTACGGTTTTTATCGGCCATTGACCATGCCACACTGTTGGGCAGGTTATTGAGATTGGCGAGCATGCGCGCTTGATACTGATTGGATTCAACATGACGCAGATGAATAATTTCGTCCGCCCCCTGGCTGGCGGTTAAGGCTTTCTGCAATAGATCGGCACAGTAATTTCCCGAGAACTCGGAGCGAGTGGATAGCGCGGTAATAGTTATCACGGTCTCGGCCGATGCCAGTGGTAGCAGCAAGGCAAGACTCAAATGCAACAATAAGGCGGGTCGCGAGCGCATAAATGATCCACAGCATAGAGGTGTTATTTTAAAAAATCCTCTTTGGTATAAATGAGACGAACCAAAATAAAAATCCGCTCCACTCTGTGAATTATTTTTATCGCAATCTTTTATCGTTATGTGTTAACGCTGCCCTCTGGTCAATTGGATTATTTCATGGTCAGGGGGGCGGATTTTATGCGTAACACGTCCTATTGATGAACAACTGCATTGCTGGATTTACAAAACATGCAGCAGTCATTCATTTCACAATAACAATAGGTAGTGTTATGAAATTTCTTGCCTCTAATAGACAATCCAGTCTGTTTGCATTGTCTGTATCACTTGTTGCCCTGTTTAATTTAACGGCGTGTGGCGGGAGTGGTGGTAGCACCAACCCATCGTCAGTTGCTCCATCCAGCGCAGCTCTTAGCTCAGTTTCCAGTGCCACTAACAATGTAAGTTCATCGCTCGTTATTGCCTCCTCTTCTTCTGCGGCTCAAGCATCCAGCGATGCCAATGTGATAGCTGCCGACCTGCATACCTGGTGGCACGACGAATATGAAATAAATGACAGCAGCGCGGTAGCGGATAACAAAGTTCGCCGCTCCGGCCTTTACGATGTTCGTGTCGCCACTGTGGCGGCGCCCACCGCGCTAAAAAATGCCTTTGTGTATATGAGTATTCCGCGCAGTGGTCGCAGCAAGGCAGGTTACACCCATGCCGATGGCGCCGAGTTTGCCGACATCGCTAATCTCTCCATGAGTTGGTCGTCGTTTTTATACACGGGTGATGTATGGGTAGAGGTGGATTTAAAAGATGGCGCCAGCATTAATAATCTGGATGAAATTATTATTCGCCCCACTTCACTCAATTTTGAAAAACAATTTGTTGATAACAATACCCTGCGGATTAAAGTGCCTTACCGCGCTGAGGGTTATCGATTTTCGGTGGAATTTGAAAGCCAACAATTTACCAGTTACAACGATCGCTCTGGTGATACCGGCAACCTGAGTTTAAATGACAGCGGTTATGCCATTCATCGCGAACCCAAAAATGCGCTGCTGATTTTCGCCCAGCCCAACTACACTGCCGAGACTCGCGCGGAATTGGTACCGGAGAGCGGCAATATTCAATACCCGGCGCAGGGGCTAGTGGATGCGGCCAGTTTGAATGCCGATATAATTTATTTTAAGCCCGGTATTTATCACATGGGCGCCAACAAGCACGCATTCCTACCCAACAATACCCGCTGGATTTATCTGGCGCCGGGCGCTTACGTTAAGGGTTCATTTCAATTTCGCAATGCCCAGGAAAATTACAAAGTCACCGGTTACGGTGTGCTATCGGGCGAGCAATATGTTTACGAAGCCGACATCAATAATAATTACCAGCACCGTTTGGACAGCAGCAATAACTGCCATGAAACCTGCGTAAAAATGTTGCGCTTTGAATCGGCTAGTCGTCAACAGCAGTTGCGCGTGCAGGGCATTACTATTAATGAACCGCCCTACCATTCATTTGTGGTTTACGGCAATGAAGACACCTTTGCCATGAATGTCAGTGAATACCAGCAGGTGGGCAGTTGGTTCTGGCAGACCGATGGTTTGGAGTTTTATACCGGGAGCGAATTTAACAACGGTTTTTTCCATGCGAATGACGATGTTTTAAAGTTTTATCATTCCAATGTAGCGGTTGATAATGTGGTGGTATGGAAAAACGAAAACGGCCCCGTTATTCAATTCGGTTGGTGGCCGCGCCATATGAGTAATATTACGGCAAAAAATATCGATGTGATTCACAACCGCATGTATTGGAAAGATCAAAAACACAATACCTGCGTGATTAACTCCGCGAACAATTGGATCGCCAGCGGTGATACCTGGGATAAAACGGCGGACCTGAGCAAATACGTGCGCAATCTGATGTTTGAAAATATTCGGGTTGAAGGCATGGTGAATTGTGCGATGCGTTTTTATCCGCTGTCGAATTTTGAAGGCATTAATATTCACAATCTGGACATTGAGCGCTGGAATGAATTGCCCAATTATTCTCAGTACAGTATGTTGCAGGCCATGGGTAATAGTGCAGGCACAAAAGTGAATATTACTCCGGGCAACGGTATTAATATTGTGAATTACACCGTGGCCGGCCAGCCGATAATTAAAACCGCCAACAGTAGCGACAATTGGAGTAAAGATAATATTGGCCGTATCGATTTTGATGCGACGCTGAATACTAGTTGGAGCGCGGTTGCCACGATTGATGCGGCCTGTACTGGCCAAACCATTACCACCAGTGAGTTTACCGATTTAACTATTAATCAAACTCTGGATATTACTGCCACGAGCAGCGCGGCGCTGCCGTTGGAGTATGCCATTAGCGGCGCAGCGTCTATAGCGCCTACTGCAACCGGCGCGACCATCACCGCTGCTGCGACGGGGGGTGAAGCTATAGTGCGTATTACCCAGGCGGGCGATAGCGAATTTTGTCCCAGTAGTTTTAGCGCCGTGATTAATGTGATTGATCCAGCCATGGGGCCGGGCAATCGCTGGATTGGTGCAAGTTGGAAAGCGTGGAGTCCCAGTCAACTGCCTATGAGTTGGAATGCGCAAGACAGTGTTTACGAATTGACAACCGACATTCCCGCTGGCGAGCAACAATTAAAATTCACCAACACCGATAACTGGAGTGGTGACGATTGGGGTAGTGCCACTGGTTTAAGTGGCACTGCAAGCCTGACCACGGGTGGTGGTGACAATGTGAGTTTTACCATTACCACGGCGGGCAATTATTTAATCCGCTTTGATCCCTACAATTTTACTTACTCTATCACTCCCCTGTGATCCGCTTTGCAGGCAGGTGTTTCGGCACCTGTCTGTTTTTTATTGTGGTAAATGTTGATGTTGTTGTGTTGATTTTCCTGATGATTTTTTCTTGTTTTTTGCTGTTAAAAAACGGGCGGGCGACTTGTTATAAGTGCAGCTTGTTAGTGTGATCAATTTATCTGTCGGCTGCCTCCTACTGAATAATATTAATAATGTGGAGTTTTCTATGTGTACAGCAAGTTCGAGCAATAAACGTAAATTATTCAAAACCCCCATAAAAATCATATTGGTTTTTTATGCCAATCTGCTATTTGCATTACCCTCGTCTGCCGGTGTTACGGCGGATACTGCCGGGCTTAAAACCTGGGTGCACGGCAATAATTACGAAATCAATGCCACCGGTCCGGTTGCCGATAACAAGGTACGCGCCTCCAGCTTTTATGAGGTGCGGGTGAGCCGTGTAGCCGACCCGGAAAATTATTTTGACTCCTTTACTTATATGTCAATCCCGCGCAGCGGCCGCGCTAAATGGCTCTACAGCGATGCGGATGGTGACTACGGAGTTGACGGTGCCGAGTTTGCTGATCAAGCTGATCTCAGCATGAGTTGGTCAAGTTTTTTATTTGGCGAGGATGTATGGGTTGAAGTATCTCTGCGCAACGGTGAGACTTTTTCATCGGTGAGTGATGTCACTATTCGTCCGACGGTATTAAATTTTGTTAAAGAAAAAATGGATGCTGATACCATTCGTATCAAAGTGCCATACAGCAGTAATGGGCGACGTTTTTCGGTGGAGTTTAATCACCAACTGTATACCGCTTATAACGATAAAACCCAAGGTGACAGCGGGAAATTGACCACAGTGGCGGCGGGCAATTATGAAGTACATACCGAGCCTAAAAATGCGTTATTGATTTTTGCCGAGCCCATTGCCCTGCCGGATTATCTAACGCCCGACCTGAGCGCGGCGCAAACTGATGGCGTGGTCTATGAACACCCGCCAGGTGAAATTGTGAATTTAAATGAGGTGGCGGCCGATATTATTTATTTCCCACCCGGCATCTATTACATGCGCTGGGACTACCATGCAAAACTACCAGCACGGGTGAAGTGGTTACATCTGGCTCCCGGTGCTTACATAAAAGGGGCCTTTCAATTTACCGACAGTGTGCAAGAGGAATATAAAGTTACCGGCTATGGGGTTATCTCCGGTGAAAAATATGTGTATGAGGCTGATACCAAAAATGACTATAAACGCCGCTTGCAACACAATTCCAATTGCCACGGCGACTGCGTAAAAATGTTGCAGTTTGAAGCCTCCGGTGAACAGCAGTATTTGTATATGCGCGGCATCACTCTCAATGAACCGCCCTACCATTCATTTGTGGTTTACCCCAAACCTGGCAATAGCGAAGAGACAGACCTTGAAGCCTTTTCCATGCGCGTCAAAAATTATAAACAAGTGGGCAGCTGGTATTGGCAAACCGACGGTATGGAGTTGTATAGCAACAGTTATATGAAAAACAGTTTCTTTCACGCCAATGACGATGTGATCAAACTCTATCACTCCAATTTGGATATAGATAACACAGTGATTTGGAAAGGTGAAAATGGCCCGGTTATTCAGTGGGGTTGGAAGCCGCGCAGTTTTGAAAATGTGTCGGTAACCGATACCTATGTGATTCACAACCGCATGGGCTGGAATGACAAAAAATACAATACCTGTGTATTTAATGCCTCGCGCCATTGGGCAAGTGATTCCATGGAGTTGGGTGACATTACTAAAACCATTAAAAATATCAGCTTCGATAATTTTATCGTGGAGGGTAAAACGAATTGTGGTATTCGTATTTACGCTATGGCCAATACCGAAAATATTCATTTTAACAATGTGAGTATTGATGGCTGGAATGAGCTGGATGCCACTGGCACAGTCAGTGAATTTTTTCCTATGACCAATAGCGCCGACATTCCAGTAGCAATTGGCAATGAGTTAATTAATAGCCGCGGGATAAAATTGGAAAACTTTAAAGTGGCGGGTGAATATATATCCCGCGCGGCCAATAACTGGAATTCACTACAGCTAGGAAAATTAAATTTTGATGGCGCCCTGTGGGATAACTGGAATGCCTGGGTGAGTGCGGACATGTCCAGCAGTTACAGCAATATCTGGCTGGCCGGTGGTTTTACCAATTGGTCGCTAGTGCCCATGAGTTTTCAACAGGGCAATTTTAATATCACGCTGCCCTTATCTACCGGCAGTCATCAATTAAAATTTGCCAATAGCAGTAATTGGTCGGCGATTGATTGGGGTAATACGAGCGGGTTGCAAGGCCAGGCGACACAGAGCACCGGCGGTTTAGCCAATCTGAGTTTTACGATTAACCATGCGGGTGACTATACCATTCGTTTTAATCCCGACACTGGCAATTATTATATTTATAAACTCTAGCCAAAAATAATTACCAGTGTCCGCGCGCGGGCACTGGTACAAGGCAATGGTAAATTAAAATACAAAAACAAAGAGGTTGTTATGAAAAAAACAAAATCCCTGGCGCTGCTTGGCTGTGCAGTGGGGCTGGGTAGTTTACTGGCTGGCTGTAATAATGAATCTGCACCGCGCTCGCTGGCAATTGCGCAGGTGCAAAGCCAGCAAGTCACTTACCCCGCTTATACGCTGGAAGCGGGTGCTCAGGCGCATAGGCTAAAAGTGTCGGCGACTACGGCGGCGCAGCGGGAATTTACCCTCTTTAGTTCCCAGCCCCAGCGCGATGATAAACCACAAAAACGCGTGGTAACGGAGCAAGCGAATAAACCCCGTGTGGTATCCGGCAGTGTGGTATTTGATAGTCTATTTGCATTGTCGATGGATGATTTACAGCAGGCGAGTGTCAGCGCTATTAAAGACGGTAGCTACAACGATGGTAAGGCCATTCCCTGCGAGTGTTTTGAAACGGGTGAAAAATGGAATTATGTGTGGACGCGGGATTTAGCCTACGCCGCCGATTTATCGCTCGCGTATTTTGATCCGCATCGGGTAAAAAATTCTATGGAATTTAAAACCAGTGCATTTCGTGCGGGTGCAACCATGCCCGGTTCACTGCCAAACAATTCGCTGCAAATAATTCAGGACACAGGTTCGGGCGGCAGTTGGCCAGTGAGCACCGATCGTGTGACTTGGGCAATTGCGGCAGAGACCTTATTGAACAGTTTGCACGGTAGTGCGCGCCGTGAATTTGAAACACTGGCCTATCGCGCATTAATTGGCACAGTGGAGGCGGACCGCCTCGCTAGTTTTGATTTGCAGCAGGGGCTTTACGGTGGCGAGCAATCCTATTTGGATTGGCGCACCCAAACCTACGCGCCCTGGATTGTCGATAACCTCGCACAAATGTCAGCCACCAAAGCGCTGTCTACCAATGTTGCACACTATCAAGCACTCCGCTTGGCGGCGCGGTTGGCGCAGGCCAAGGGCGATACCGTCAACGCACAAAAATACACCGAGTGGGCAGCGGCGCTACAACAGCAGATCAACAAAAAATTCTGGGTTGCAGAAAAAGGTTTATTTGCCAGTGTGACCGCTGCGGCAGAAGCGCAAGTGCCCGTGCATAAATTTGATATGTTGGGCAATGCTCTGGCTATTTTGCACGGTATCGCGAGCGCAGAGCAGGCGCAGCGGGTGATGGCAAATTACCCCCATGCACCCTTTGGTGTGCCGGTTTATTACCCACATCAACCCGAGGTTTATGTTTACCACAATCGCGCGCTCTGGCCATTTGTCACAGCCTACTCACTGCGCGCGGCGGCAGTGGTTAATAATTATCGCGCGGCCGACAATGCCATTCATTCGCTGGTGCGTGGCACAGCATTGAATTTGTCCAACATGGAAAATTTGGAATGGCTCACCGCCAAGCCTTGGTTTGACGATGGCCCGGCAATTAATTCGCGCCGTCAGCTCTGGTCGATCGGCGCCTACTTAAATATGGTGAGTGAAACCTTTTTTGGTTTTCATGGGCGCGCAAATGGTTTTGTGATTGACCCCTTCCTCACCGCCAGTGCGCGGCAACTTTTGGGTGATGGCAACCGCGCGCGGTTGGAGAATTTTATTTATCAAGGTAAATCACTCGCCATCGAATTACATTTGCCAGAGGCGACCAATGGTGAAGGTTATTACCCGGTGGCCAGCGTCACGCTCAATGGCAAACCGGTCAGCGGTGAAATTGCAGCGCAGCAGTTAAACCATGACAGCAACCTGATTGAAGTGAGGTTTGCGCCGCTAACGACTAATGACCAGGGCATCACCATGGCGCCGGTGGTTGATCCACTCAGCCATAATTCGCCGTTGGTATTTTCACCCCAGGCGCCGGAGCAGGTGCTGGTGGATGTGGTGCAGGGAAAATTTTCGCTGCGTTTTAATCACCACAGCGCGGACCTGCCAGCGGTGTACAACATTTATCGCAATGGCGAATTGGTCGGCAACCATATTGCCGCCCATAGCTGGAACGACAACAGCCCTGCAGACCTCAGTGTGCGTCAGTGTTTTACCGTGGAAGCTGTGTTTGTGGATTCCAGTCATCGCTCACACCACTCCGCACCGGTGTGTTATGAGCAGCAGGCGAGCCAGTTAATTGCGGTGACGGATAAACGTGTGCAGGCCAATATGGCGGTTACTGCGGCCGATGCTTACTATGCCGAACCCACCCTGCGCGATTGGGGCAAACCGCAAGACACCTTGCGTGTCAATAATATTGTGGTGGAAAAACCCGGTATCTATGCGCTGCAGATTATTTATAACAATCGCCAGCACACGATTGATTCGGGTGTGACTAATGCCGTGAAACAGCTAGCAGTTGTTAATGCTCGCGGTGACGCCGTAGCGAGTGGTGTGATTCAAATGCCCAATGTGGAGGATCGCGCTGGGCAATATCCACTACGCAGTTCAACGGCGCTGCAATTGCGTTTGGACGCTGGAGAATATGTATTCAGCCTGCATGACTTTTTTAACATGAGTTACCTCGCCTCTAATCAAACCTATGTGGGCAGTGGTGGTTTGGCGGGGCCGGTAAATCGCGCCAGTATTGCTGCGTTTAAATTGACGCGCATTGGCGACTAGTCATCAGCTCGAGGAATGTCAATTTCTCTGGCTATACTCTGTAAATCAAATACCGTCCTTTATCCGGGCGGTATTTGTGCTGATGTGATTGCACAAGAGCTGAGGCATGCATAATGGTTTGTTGGCGCGATAAAAACCGGGCGCGGCGGTTATTAACGGCAATTTTTTGCAGTGCATTAGTTTGCAGCGCATCGCCATTTTTAGTTGCACAAATTCCACAAACCACTCATTCAGCTGACAATAATCCTACGGATCATTCGCTAGCGACAACCATTCATTTTTTATTGCCAGCGCAACCACTGGGTGATGCGCTGTTGCAATTTTCCCGACAATCCGGCGTTGCAATTTACAGCTCTGCGGCTTTATTGCGCAATTTGCAGGCACCTGCCATTTCCGGGCAATTGACTGTGCCACAGGCATTAAGCCAACTGCTGCGCGACAGCGGTTTGGATTTTATAGTGCTGGGCAATAATGCGGTGATGATTGTGACAAAACCCGCTGTCCCTGCCCAACCCGACAACCCGCCACTGGGCAGTGCTCCCGCCATTGAAGAAGTGCGGGTGTCCGGGATGCGCTGGAGTTTGCAACATGCATTACAAAAAAAACGCCACAGCAATTTTGTTAACGATGTTATCGCTTCCGAAAGCCTGGGAAAATTTCCAGACAATAATGTGGTGGAATCGCTCCAGCGTATGACCGGTGTTGCCATTACCCGCGCACGCGCCGGTGACGGGCAATTTATTACCGTGCGTGGTATGGGCCAACAATTTAATCGCGTTACTTTAAATGGTATAGAACTGGCTACCGATAATATTGGCCGCGAATTCAGTTTTGATGTTTTCCCTGCAGAATTAATTGCTGAGGCCCAGGTTATTAAATCGCCCTTGGCCAGCCAGCATGAAGGCGCAATAGGGGCAACTATCGATATGCGCACTCCGCGCCCGCTGGATGGCAGTAACACACTGGCCACCTTGGCATTGGGCAGCGGCTATGACGAATTATCCAGAGACTGGGGCGAAAAAATATCCGCTGCTTATAGCAATAGTTTTATGGACGAACGCCTGGGCCTAATGCTGGGCTTCTCCCATTCGCGACGCAACTGGCGTTCCGATATGGCGCAATCCCTGGGATTTGGTTTTGATGAATTTGATATAAATCAGGATGGCTCTATCAATGAGAGTACTGAAACTGGATTCCAGCGTCCGGGATTCCTCGCTTATCCGGTCAAATGGGGCGAGCGTCGCCGCACAGGTATTATTGGCACAGTTGAGTATCGGCCAGCGGGGAATTTTTCATCCAGTTTCGATTTTTTTGTGGGAGACTTTAAAACACCGGAGCAGGCCAGTTACCAAACAAATAATTTTTATTATCCGTTCCGCCCTGGCTCTGTCACGGTTGATCACAATAAAACTGTTACCCACTTTGTCATTGACGATTATTTTGTAGAGGTCGCCGCTGACCCTAAAAATCGTCGTGTGCAAACTGAATTGTTTCGCTGGCAAGGCGAGTGGCGTGCGCGCGACAAATTAACACTCAGCACCACACTCGGTTACTCATCGGCCAACCGGCCAGAAGGTGGAGATACCCAATTTTGGGTGGCGGGTGTTCCGGGGGCCCGGGTTGAATACTGGTCGCGCACGCCGGTACCCGAAGTAAAAATCACACTCAGCGATGGGCGCGATATTTCACAATTACGTGGCGAGGAATTACAAGTCGGTTTTATGGAGACTAAGGGGGATGACATTACCGACGATTCATATTCCCTGGAGCTGGATGCTAATTATTTAATTCAGGGTGAGCTGTTAACCTCTATCGATACGGGTATCGATTTACAACAGCGAATTAAAGATCGCCGCTCCTACAGCACCAAAAATCGATGTGCTTATTGCGAACATCCATTTAGTTTTGGCGATCTGGGTCTTAACCCTACCGATAACTTTATTATTCCTGATTTTCTAGCAACACAATCGGGCAGTATTCCACGACACTGGCCAATATTAAATGTGGATAAAGTATTTAGTGCGTTGCAAGCCGCAGAGGGCCGCCTGATCAACCCAGGTGAAGGGCAAATATACGAACAAGGCTATAGCGACAACGTACGCGCTTTTTTCAACCCGACAGGATCGAGTTTGATAGAAGAAAATGTCAAAGCCCTATTTGCCCAATTTAATTTCAGTCAAGAACCTTCTGATACTCACTTGGGCTGGCGCGCTAATCTGGGGATACGTTTGGTAAATACAGATACCATCGCCAGCGGTGCTGTGAATGAAGTTATTCGAAAACAGTTAATTGAAAATAGTAATAACTATGAATTGATCCGCAGCGACATTATTTTACCCGCAGAGGTAAAAACATCGAGCCAGGCGCTATTACCCTCCGCCAATTTAGCCATTGAACTGACAGCTGATTCGGTTCTTCGTTTTGCCTTGGCGCGCACCCTGGCGCGTCCCTCGCTGGCACAGCTGGGCATGGAAACCACTTATGAAGTCAACGATGGCGAGCAGCGCCTGAGTCGCTTGGGCAACCCCTATTTAAAGCCGGTTATGGCTACCCAGTTTGATATCTCCAGTGAATGGTATATATCCCCACAAAGTGCAGTGACCTTTTCAATATTTGCCAAAGACATTGAGGGTTTTGTTGCTAACCGGGTTACCACAGAAAAAATTTTGGGCGAAGATTTTCAGGTAACCCAACCCATTAATAACGACCGGGCAATTGTTGTGGGCAGTGAATTTTCACTGCAAAAACTCTGGCAAAACGGTATGGGAATCCAACTTAATCAAACCTTTACCCATAGTGATGTCGCACAAGGGAACAGCTCATTGGTCGCGGATTATGGTTTGGAGAATCTATCCAAGTATTCCTACAACCTGGTTGCGCTCTATGAAAAATACGGTCTATCACTACGCCTTGCATTAAATCATCGCGCTGATTATTTACAGGCGACTACAGGCCAGGCGAGTCGCCCGGAAATAGTGGATGATTACCGGCAAGTGGACTTCAGTGCGAGTTATCAGCTCACGGATACTATGGCCATTTATTGTGAGGGCATTAACCTGCTGGCGGAGCCGCGGTTTGTCTATTCCGAATTTACTAATCGTCTGATCGAATACGAGGAGACCGGGCGTCGTTATTATTTGGGTGTACGTTTTTCGATTTAATGTTGTTACTTCCTGATTTTTCTTTTCTGCTAATTAACCTCTCCATTATTACCCTTGCCTGCACGTGCGGATAAAAAAATAAATAGCGCAGCGCTTTCCTAAATTTCAATAATTTTTTCCGCGAGAGGGAGCGGATTTCCAGGTGTTTGCCGTCCTATTGGTACAGCCAGTCTGCCGGGAGCAGGTTTGGCTTTTGTGCGGCGCTTGCTGCTGTCCATAAAACAAAATGCATAACAAATAACGAGGTTAGATAAGCCAATGGCCCATAACAAGGTATTACCCCCACGCCCCTATTTTTCAATGACACTACTCAGTGCCGCGATTGTCGCTGCGATGAGTTCATCTGTTTATGCACAGAGCAACAATAATCCAATAAGCAACAGTCAAGTAAGTACCAGCCAGGTAGATGAACTGGAAGATGTGGTGGTTTACGGCATCCGCAATAGTTTAAAAACCTCGGCCGATTTTAAAAAGAATTCAGCAGTAGTAGTGGATTCAATTACCGCTGAAGATATAGGTAAATTTCCCGATGCCAACGTTGCTGATTCCTTACAGCGTGTTACTGGTATTCAAATTTCGCGGGATCGCGGTGGTGAGGGGCGTTTTGTATCGGTGCGCGGTTTGGGCAGCCAATTTAATATGACCTTATTAAACGGCAGAACCTTGGCAACGGATAACTCCGGACGCGATTTCAGTTTTGACGTAATGCCCTCGGAGGCAATTTCCGGTGCAGATATTTATAAAGCCTCCATGGCATCGCTACAGGAAGGCAGTATCGGCGGTTTGATCAGTTTAAAAACGCTTAAACCGCTGGATAATCCAGGCTTGCACATCAAAGCATCAGCGGGCCAACTTTACGATGATGGTACGGAAAAATTCAGCGGCCAATATTCCGGCATTGTGTCCAACAGTTTTATGGACGATACACTCGGCGCCAGTTTTGGTTTGACCTATTCCAAGCGCCACTGGAAAGCCGATACCTATGAATCCTTTACCGAGCGTGGGATTAGTACGGCGGATGTAGATGTTGACGGCGATGGAAACAATGACGCGGTTAATGCCTGGGCGCCGGACATTATCACCATGCAACATAAATTTGGTGAGCGCGAACGTATTGGTGCAGTGGGTGCACTGCAATTTAAACCCGATGAGCGCATCGATACCACGCTCGATTTTTTCTATTCCAATTACAAAACTCCCGAGCGCTCTTATTCCTATAACATCAACTTTGGCACTGCGAGTGATTTCAGCTACAGCGCTTTACAACCTTGGAGCACACCGGCAGAAGATGATGGTGTGCCGATTGATTATATTGCCACCGGTTTTAGTGCAGGCAAAGCCAACCTTGAAATTGGCAATGATACCCAGGAGCGCGAAACCGATACCTACATGATTGGTTGGAACACAATTTTTCAGGCGACCGATGCGCTGGAATTAACCATGGACCTGGCTTACTCCAAAGCTGAGCGCCCGAACAAAGGCGACAATATGTATACCGTCGCGGGCATAAATGAAGTTGCCTACGAGTGGCAAACCACTGCCAAAGGTGTGCCTATGCTCGATTGTATGACTCCCGATGGCCGCGCCTGTTGGGATATTAACAACGAGGATATTGCTGTTCACTTTATGGAATTAAAAGGTGAGCAGGTAATCGATGAGGCGGTGTCGTTTCGTTTTGACGGCGATTACGATTTTAATTTTATGGCGTTGGATTCCAAACTCGAATTTGGTGTGACCTATTCGACGCGCGAAAAAGATAAAGCCATTTATAAAACCGCCAATGGCTGCTCCTATTGCAGCAGTTTTAATCGCCGTGTGAGCCAGGTGGGCATAACGGCCGTGTTACCTGAAGCAGTGAATTACGATGCCGGTTTTGATACGGGTATCAGTTACTGGCCCGCATTGGATCCCTACGCATTATTTGCGGCGTTGCGTTCATTTGATCGCATTGAAGGTCAAGAGGGACGTTTTGAAACACAAATTGCACCGCAGTTGCGCGAGCGTGAATCCACCGTTATTGAAGAGCAGGTTGCGGGTGGTTATCTGCAGGCGAATGTGAGTGGTGACCAGTGGAATGCAATTGCCGGAGTGCGCTGGGTACAAACTGATACTACTTCCAGTGGGCATATCCAGGATTTAAAAGAACTGCAAAAAATTCCTGGCAGTTCCAACTATCAAGGTGTGTATGGCGATTCGATTGCGGTCAGTGAAGAAAATACTTACGACAATTTTTTGCCATCAATCAATATTAATTACGATCTGCAAGATAATTTAAAACTGCGCGCCTCTGCTTCGCAAACCATTACCCGCCCTACTATTTCTCAACTCGGCCCGGATTTAAATTGGGAAATTAATAGCGGCACACCGCGTGTCAGTTTTGGCGGCAACCCCGCTCTGGAGCCCATCAAGTCTAATAATTATGACCTCTCACTGGAGTGGTATGGTGAAAACGGCAGCTCGGCTTCGGTCGCCGGTTATTACAAAGACATCAGCAATTTTATTTTCTGGGCAGGTGAAACCCTGGTGTACAACATTACCGTAACCGAAGAAGGGGCGCCGCCAATTACGGAGGATGTCGAGTTTGGTTCAGGCCGCCCATACAACGGCGACACCGCTACGCTCACGGGTGTGGAACTCGCCCTGCAACAATTATTTGATAACGGTTTTGGTGTGCAATTTAACTATACCTGGGCTGATTCAACCTCTAATACCACGGTCGGCGATGTGACCATTAAAGGCGAGTTGGACGGTGTATCCACCAATACTTACAACCTGATGGGGTTTTATGAAACGGATTCCTACAGCGCACGCCTGAGTTATTCCTATCGCGATGCTTATGTTGCCGGTGCACGCAGTGGCAAGTGGGGCAATCCATTGTTGAACAATGATTATGCATCGCTGGATTTAAGTCTGTCCTATGACATTAACGACAATGTTGAAATTTATCTGGAAGCGCAAAACTTGCTGGAGGAATACAACCATCGTTATTACGGCGACTTTGCCGCAACTAAATACTACGAGCAGTACTCGCGCCGTTTTGAATTGGGTGCGCGTTTTAGTTTTTAAACGCGACGTCTACACCCGAGGCTTAACAATGAATACTACTAATAATTGGAACCCTATAATCATGAAAAAAAACATGCGCAAAATCTTGAGTGCAAAAAAATCCTGGTGGCTGGCGCTGCTTGCGGCCAGCAGTCTGATGTTGCTGGTTAGCTGTGGTGGTGGGTCGGGGCTTGGTTATAAAGAAACTGACCCGGTGGATCGCGCGCCGTATTTTTCGGTTGCGGGCAGTGCAGTAGAAAATGGCTCCAGTCTGGATGCGTCAAAATTAAAACCGATGAATATTGAGTTCTTTGACGATAAATCCCTGAAGTCCTATTACGTGAGTGTGGATAACGCAGTAGTGGCAGAAGGTGAGTTGAATGGCGATCATGCCGTGGTAGAAGTGCCACTGGATGACTTTGCCGGCGGCCAAACCTATTCGGCCAAAGTGGTTGCCACCGATAGCGCAGGCGGTTCCACTATTGCGCATTTTACCTTGAACGTAAAAGCCTATTATGAACAGCTCTCTCTGGTTGGCAGTGCAACCCCCGGTGGTTGGGATACCAGCATGGCCAGCGCTATGACAGTAGATGAAAACAATCCGGCGATTTTTAGCTGGTCAGGCCCATTAACCGCGGGTGAATTTAAAATTTCTACCCAGCAAATGGTCACCTGGGATGCCGGTTACGATTGGCTTCATCCACTGAGTCAGGGACAATCATTAACCAGTATGGATTACGAAATTGTTGTTTCCGGCGGCATGGATAACAAGTGGGTGATTCCCGAAGGGGAAGCGGGCGACTATCGCATCACTATCAACCAAAAAGATAAAACCATTTTTATCGGCAAACCGCTGGCCGCTATTTATATTGTTGGCAGCGCCACACCGATTGGTTGGAATTTGGGTAATGCCATCGCCTTTGAGCGCGATGCCAGCGATCCGGCAGTATTTAGCCTGACAGTGGTTTTGGCGGCGGGTGAGTTTAAATTTGCCTCGCAAACTGCATCCTGGGAAATGGGCGATTGGTTGTATGCACCAGGGGCAAATGCATCGCTGCCAACCGCAAGTGGCACCTTTGATTTGCGTGTTGCCGGAGCACCAGATAATAAATGGATGGTATCGGCGGCAGAGGCTGGCACGTATCAGTTTACTATTGACCTGGATGCAGGTTCGATTGTTGCGGTTAAACAATAAGCTGCACGTCTTCTGAAAAAAACACATCAATAAAAAAAGAGGCCGCAGTGGCCTCTTTTTTTATTGCGCATTTAAGCGCACAAGGAAGAATAATTCGCGCCGAATTATTTTTTAATACCTTCCACATGCAATTCCAATTTCACAGTTTGTGATGCTGGGCCTAAATCCATTTTGATATTGAAATCTTTCATGTTGATTTCGGTTTCGCCTTCAAAACCGGCGCGGTAGCCGCCCCATGGGTCTTTACCTTCGCCGACTTTATCCACTTCGATGGTGATGCTTTTGGTTACACCATTCAGGGTCAGGTCACCGATGATGTCGAATTCGTCTTTATCATCGCCATCCACTTTGATTTGTTTGCTGACAAAAGTGGCTTTGGGGAATTTTTCCACGTTGAGAAAATCCGGGCTGCGCAGGTGTTTGTCGCGCTCGGCGTGGTTGGAGTTAACACTGGTGGTGTCGATAGTGACATTGATAGTGCTGGCTTCGGGTTTGGCTGGGTCGTAGGTGAACTCGCCGGAGAAAGTGTCGAAGCGGCCAGTCAACCAGCTGTAGCCTAAATGCTTAACAGCAAAGTTGATGGAGGCGTGGGCGCCTTTGGCGTCAATTTCATAGGTGTCTGCCAAAGCGGGCAGGCTCATAACGCCAATGCTGGAGACGGCGAGGGCAAGCAGGGATTTTTTTAACATAGTAAAACTCCTTTAGGGTTAAACGGTTGTCGAGCAATAGTTAATTAATGATCTAGTCACACAGTGTTGCAAAATTATTTTTTCACCGGCTTGAGCATGCGCACCAGTGTGCGGTCGCGTACTACAAAGTGATGTACCAGCGCGCCGGCGACGTGTAATACCACCAGTGCGATTATTCCCCAGGCCAGGTATTCATGCAGTTCACCTGCAAGGTCGACCTGGTCGGCGCGGAGTTCGGCAAGCGCGGGAAAGTAAATCCAATCAAATAAACTGGCGGGTTTGCCTTCCGCGGTGGTGATGAGGTAGCCGCTAATCAACACCACAAAAATCGCCAGATACAGGCCCCATTTGACCAGCTTGGCGGCCATGAGTTGCACCGGTTTATCGCCCAATGCGACGGGGGTGGGATTGAGCAGGCGCCAGGTGACACGCGCCAGCATGAGCAGCAGCACAATCAAGCCGAGGCTGATGTGCAGTGCCGGGCCTTTGTGGTACCAGTCGTCGTAATAACCCAGCCCGGTCATGTAGATACCCAGGCCAAATAAAAACAAAATCAGCAGTGCGCTGAGCCAGTGGATAACAATTGAAATCAGGCCGTATCCGGCGGAAGAATCCTTGAGCATAGGTGCCTCTGGGGTGTGCTTTTATTCAAGATAACAGCAAGCCTTGCGAATTACAGCAGCACCTAGTCTAGCCCCGAAGTGCAACGCTATGGCAATGGTGCTGTGTAAATCCCGCTTTACACTTAAAAGTGTTTTTATATCAAAGTGTTAGGGGAAATTCAGGCAATTGTGCAAAGACTGTAAAAGATCATTTGATCAGTTTTTTCGTTTTTTATGATTCAAATTTCGGGGGAATCAATCGGATTTTTACGTGCTTTTGAGCACTGGTCGCTTTTGCCCCTGCTCGTCAATGGCGACATAAACATACTCGCCCTGGGTGACCTGCAGTATGTTGTGGGTGAGGAAATCCTTGATCCAGACTTCCACTTTGACGCGGATGGAGGTGTTGCCGATGCGCAGGGTGCTGGTGTAACAACTGATGATGGCGCCCACCGGCACCGGGCGCATAAATACCATGCTGCCCACTGCCACTGTGGCCACTCGCCCGTGGGATATCTCATTGGCGTGGATGGCGCCGGCGATATCCATCTGCGCCATCACCCAGCCGCCAAAAATATCGCCAAACGGGTTGGTATCGGCGGGCATGGTGATGGTTTGCAGGGTGAGTGTGCCGGTAGGGTTGGTGGCGGGTTGCATCCTGTGTCCTCGGATATTGATAAACAGATGGGGTGAGTATAGCGGTTGAATAAAAAACGGCCCCGGTGTGTGCCGGAGCCGTGCAGGTTGAACCCAAAGCCGGTTGGTGTTACGGCGTGATGGCGATAACACCGGGCACTGCCGTCCAGGTGTTGCCAAAGGCATCGGTCAGGGTGAGTTCCAACAAGTAGCCGCTGTCGCTGGTGGCTGGCAAGCTCAGCGTGCGGTTCAACTCGCCCACAAAGAAGAACTGCATTTCCTCATCGTCACTGCTGCTATCGGCAGTGAAGGTGCCGTTAAAGGTTTGATGGGTGATGGTGCCATCAATACTTTTTACGCTGACTTGTCCGGTCATGGGGAATGCATCAAATCCGCCGTAGGCCATGAGTGCCAATTCATCGGTGGCGGGGTTATAAGTGCCGGTGACGATTGGTTGGTGGAATTCCACTTCCAGCGTTTTCATCACCACTTGCTGGCCGTTGTCACTCTGCTCGTCGGCATCGAGGTTGCCGTCAATGCGCGTGAGTTGCATACCGTTATCCGGTTCACCGGATTGCGCCAGCAATGAGGCGAAATTAAATATTTCAAATTCGCCGCCGCAGGGTAAATTCAGGCGATAGGCACCTTGCGCGTCGCTGTAGGCAAAATCAAAACCCCAAATAATTTCTTCATTGGGTGTTCCTGATGGCGTAGAACCGTATACCAGATTCCGTGTTACCGGTGCTCCGTTTTCATAGAACACGCTGCCGCTCACCTCACACAATTGTGGGCGAACCAATTCCAGTATTTGCACCGCGGTGTCATCGCAATTGCTGGAAAGGGTAATGGTTTTACTGACGTAACTGAATTCATCCTGATTGAAAAAAATCACCTCAGCTTGCAGGTCGGGGTTGATACTGGATTGCGAAATACGCACGTGCGCTTTGCCATCGCTATCGGTGGTAAAGAATGTCGAGGCGAAATTAAAGTCGCTGTCATTGTCCATCACCAAACCGTTAATGCCCGCGAGTGATTGCCCTTCGGGATTTTTTATCTGGATCTGCGCGCAGTAATCAATGGGTTGGCTAAAGGCGAGAGGGTAATCCAGGTTCCACCACTCCCGTTGGAAAATGGAATTATCAACGAGGGCAATCAAATAAAAACTTGTGGTATCGCATTCAAACACACTTTGTGTTGCTGCAACTTGTTGGCCGCTGCTGGTAAATACCGTGCCGTGGCCGATGGAGTCCCACAAACCCGAGCTGGAATTGTATGTATAAAGCGGCACCTGAAAACCATCGCGTGTGCTGTCGGCATCACCCAGGCTTTCGAGTAATTTGCAGCTCTGTGCGGGAATTTGGTATTCAATCATCACCGGCTCTTGGGCCAATGTTTTTTGCGCACCGCCCAACTTGGCTAATTTTTGTTGCCGGGCTTTGTGCATTGCTACCGCCAGCGTTTCATTGCTGTTGGTTTTGATATCGGCAAAATTAAAACCGACAGAGGCCAATTCATTGCCATCAGAATCAGCGTAGGCGCCGGGGAAAAATTCCGCATCGTCCGGATCATTGGGGTCAAAGGTGCGCACCGCAACTTCCAGCGAGCTGGTGTCATCGGGCAATAAGGACTGCGGAATATGAATCAGTAAACTGTTGCTCTGCTGCGCATCGTCGCCGCTGACTTGTACATTAAAACCAGCCAGTTCAATACCGGTAACGGTGGTTGCATTGCCGGGCACAATGGTTTGCACTGGCACCGCTTGCAATTTGGCATCGAGGTTAATGACTTCAGTTGCATCCAACCGGCGCGCGTAACTGGTGTAACCGGGATAATTAATAGTGACAGCTAAACGGGTGGCATCTGCTGCGCTAAGGTCGGCATTAAAACGCAATTGTTCACTCAAGTTATAACTGCTGGCGATGGGGGTCGCCTGCGTCAGTGAATTGTCTTCGGCATCCAATAAATGCATTTCAATGCTGACCAGATCTGCATCCAACTCAATGCTATTGCCATTGGTGTCAAAACCGCTAATCGCCCCGTTTACTTTAACGCTCAGGGCGATGGCAGACGAGGAACTGGTTGAGCTTGAACTCAAGAGTGAACTGGATACGGATACGGCACTGCTGGATGAAACAGCGAGAGACGTTGTTGATGAATTAGCGACCGAACTCGCGGGTGTACTGCTCAGTGAGCTGGAACTGCGATTGGGTTTGTCGTCGCTGCCACCGCCACCGCAGGCGGCTAAACTGAGTGCGACAAGTGCTGCGCTAAAACGCATGAGCGTTAACATGGTAGTTCTCCTTGTAATGAAAAAAAATCCTTGTTTAGCCGCATTTGCGACTAAACCAGAAAGAATGCCAGTGCAAAATAAAGTGGCAAATGGTCGCACAGCGCGCGGGTGGGAGTTGTTAAAAAATGTGTTACAACTGCGCCGGTAACCAGGTCACTAACCCCGGCCAGAGTGCCATGACGCAGAGCAACAATAATTGCAGGGCAATAAACGGAATAACGCCGCGATAAATCGCACTGGTGGCAATGTTGGCGGGTGCGACGCCACGCAAATAAAACAGCGCAAAACCAAAGGGCGGGGTGAGGAAAGAGGTTTGTAAATTCACCGCAATCATAATGCCGAGCCAAATGGGATCGACACCCATAGCGAGCAGTACCGGTGCCACAATCGGCACTACTACAAAAATAATTTCAATAAAGTCGAGAATAAAACCCAGAACAAACATCACCAACATTACCAGCAGCACGGCGGTAAAAACGCCACCGGGCAATTGGCTGAAAAAGCCGTGCACTAATTCTTCGCCGCCAAAACCGCGAAACACCAATGAAAATAATGACGCGCCAATGAGAATCATAAAAATCATTGCGCTGATTTTGATGGTGGATTGCGATACCTCGCGCAGGCGCTGGAAGCTCAATTGTTTTTTCGCCAGTGCCAGTAAACAGGCACCCAGTGCGCCCACACCGGCCGCTTCAGTGGGGGTGGCGGCGCCGATTAAAATCGAACCCAATACCAAACCGATTAATAACAATACCGGCAGCAAACTCAGTAACACCCGCAACAGGGAAACTTTCTCTTCCTGCGCATCAATGACCACGCGCGGAATAATCGTGGGACGCAGCCAGGCGGTGAAAAAAACGTAAAGGATGTAGAGCACCACCAGGGCGATGCCCGGTACTATGGCGGCGACAAATAAATCGCCCACCGAAATAGTTTTGGGGTTGAACACGCCCAGTTTTAGTTGTGCTTGTTGATAGGCACTGGAGAGCACATCGCCGAGTAATACCAATGCGATGGAGGGCGGGATAATTTGCCCGAGGGTGCCGGTGGCGCAAATGGTGCCGCAGGCAAAACTGGGTGCGTAACCGCGTTTGAGCATGAGCGGCAGCGACATCAAACCCATAGTTACTACCGTCGCGCCGACTATGCCGGTGCTGGCTGCCAGCATGGCGCCCACCACAACGACTGAAATGCCCAAACCACCGGGCAAGCGGCCACAGGCTTTGGCCATATTTTCCAGCAGGTCTTCGGCGAGGCGGGATTTTTCCAACACCGTGCCCATAAATACAAACAGCGGCACGGCTACCAAGGTGTAGTTATTCATAATGCCGTAGAGGCGTGCGGGAAAACTTTTTAATAAATTCGGATCAAATATGCCGCCCACAATACCCAGCCCTGCAAATAGCAGTGCAACGCCGGCAAGGGTAAAAGCAACCGGGTAGCCAAACATTAAAAACACACAAATAGCTGCAAACATCAGCAGCGGAATTAATTCAATCAGCATGCTGGTTGCTCCCCGATCTTGTCCACATTGGTTGGAGCCATATTCATCAATACCAACAAACTGCGCAGCAATTCAGCGATGGCTTGTAAGCCCACACTCACTGCCATGACTGGCAATAGGGTTTTTAATAAATACACGCCGCCGATACCGCCTGAGTCGGTGGAGCCTTCGTTAATTCGCCAACTTTCCTGCACAAATTCCAAACTGCCCCAGCCGATAAATATCATCACTGGTAAGGTGAACAATAAACTGCCCAACACTTCCACCCAGGCGCGCGCGCGCGGCGACATTTTTTTGTGCAGGATATCCACGCGCACATGGCCGTCGTTTTTTAAGGTGTAGGCCGCACCCAGCATAAATACAGCGGCGTGCATGTAAGTTACCGATTCCTGCAGGCCAATGGAGCCAATATCAAAGCCGTGGCGCAAGCCCACCACAATCGCCGTGACAATAACCATAATGCCGGTCAGCCATGCGGTAGTGGTGCCGGTAAATTCAGCGATGGAATCCAATAGTTGAACAACTACAAGAGGGCTTTTGGGCAAAGTTGGCATGGTTTTGAATCAGATTTTTATGAGAATAATTGTGTGCAAGTATACCTGATTAGCCCTAATGGATTGGGGCAACATCAGTGAAGAATGGTGAGAAAAACGCAACTCTGGCCATTCTTCGTCGTCCAATTAGTTGAAAAGTGCAAATTGAATCCTGTGTATCAGGATTGCATTAATCATGGCAATATCCAAGCTGGGTGTACCCGGTACCTGCAAGAAAAGGATCGTTTGCATCCGCAATACTAATCTCATTTGGTAAGTCCCCCATTCTCCATAATTTACGCTCATTACAGGCTCCCAATTCCCATACATACTCAACCATAGCTTCTTGGGTGCCATCATTTCCAAGGTCGTAATAGCGCTTAATTATTTTTCCTGCATCATCATATTCAACCGTTTCTGTGACATTATCACTCTCATCATTTGCATTGGTTATTACCATCGATTCAAATCGACCAGAGTCATCATAATTAAAATTACGCTGAAATTTGCCTCCATAACTTTCGATTAAATCAATGCGGCCATCTGTTCGCCAATGATATGTGTCTGTGCGAACTGAAGAATCAGAATACCAATTACTTGTCTCAACCAAGCCTTCGGTATTCAAGGTTACATCCCACACTTTCCCATATTCTCTCGAGACTGAAACAATTTGTTGTTTGTCACTGTAAGTAAAATCGTCCTCAAAAATTTCCAACAGCTCGGAAACAAAGTACTTATCAGAAAATTGACTACTAACATAATTAATAATGCCGCCTGCAGTATATCCATAGCCATTATCTCCCCTTGACACCATAGAACCAGAAACCGATGAGTATTCGTCAATGTAACCGTCGGTGTTGTAGCCGTAAGATTCGCTACGATAATCGATATCATCTTTTTCCAAACCTAATGCCCGATAGATAACCACAGAATCCTCACCACCCCTCTCGTAACCATTTTCGAAATATCGATCAAATGTACCGGCAATGCCACCATCAGGGGTGTAGCTAACGTTGCGCTCAGTATCAAATTCCCCGTCATTATACAAATCATATTTAAACTGCACGATGCGCATTCTTATAGCAACGGAGGAACTGGCCGCTGCAGAGCTGGGTGCAATGGAACTTAGTGAGGAGCTTGATACAATTCGCGATGCTGAACTCTCGGAAGAAGAGGTTGGTGATGAGGCAGCACTGGAAAGAATAGAACCAAGGCTGGAAGTGGACGGCTTTTTGTCCGAGCCCCCTCCACCACATGCCGTTAGATTAACCAAAACAACAATGAAGAAAATATGTTTTATTGCACTAAAGAAACCAAAACACAACCAATGATACATACCAAAGACTTCCATACTCCATATCCTTAAAAATAAAAATTTATCTATGATCAACCCAATTTAATATCACAATATTCAACTCACCATCGCGCATATACGCTGCACCGGACGGCAGATACAATGACTCTTAGCTAAAAAATATAAAATTATCGATACAAGACACGCATGACTGCGTATTCAACCAGCCATTATTCGCTTGACTATTGGTGCGGCGAGTGTTCAGACTGAACGATTAAGTCCTCTACTGTGTTTGCCTCCATAAGAGGAGCCAAATTACACGACAGGAGGACTTATCCTGAATATTACTGCAATTTGCCCAACTGCCCCTTCGCTGCTTCGCCAATTTCCCCGCCGCCTTGCGCCGCTTGTTGGAAATATTGGGCAGCTTGGCTGCGGTTGCCTTTGGCGAGTGCAACTTCACCTAAATAATAGGTGGCAATTTGGGTGGGCAAATAGCGCTGGCTGGTGGTCAAATCTTTTTCCGCCATATCGTTTTTACCCAATTGTTTGTAGGCGATGCCACGGAACACATAGGGTTTGAAATATTGCGGGTTGGCTTGAATCGCGCGATCCAGAGCCACTACGGCTTCATTGTCTTTTTTCTGCTGCATTAACAGCTGGCCTTTCATCTCCCAAAATAAATTTTCTCTGGGTTGTTGGGCGATGGCTTGTTCAACGTAGTTTTGCGCATCGATGTATTTTTTCTCGCCCGCGAGTTTTTGTGCTTTTTGATAATTTTCGTAGGCTTTTTTGTCTTTGTTTACCTGCGCCATGGCGCGTTGGAATTGCGCCTTGTTGCGCACCCCGCCAGGGTATTGCGCGGCGTGTTTACGGTTGGCATCAACACGCGATTGTGACGGTGGGTGGCTGGCAAACAGGCCTTCGATAAAGCCGCTGTTGCGCCCTTCCGACAGCTTCACAAAAATCTCCTGCAGCTCTACCGCCGCTTGCGCGTCGTAACCGGCTTTGGCCATGTACTTCATGCCCACTTCATCTGACTCAAGCTCATGGCTGCGGCCGTATTTGGCTTGCCATGCCTGGGCACCTACGGCCATGGCGCCCATGCCGAGCACACCGTATTCCGGTTTTTTCTCGGCGATGGCAACACCGGCAATCAACACGCCTGCACCCATCAACACATTTTGGGTTTGCTGTTGCGCGCTGTGACGGGCGGCGGCATGCACAATTTCATGGCCCAGTACGGCGGCGAGTTGGGCTTCATCTTCCAGATAAACCAACAGCCCGCGGTTGATCGCCAATTTGCCACCGGGCATCGCCCAGGCATTGGGTACATCGTTATTGAGCACCACAAATTCATAGGGCAGGTTGGGGCGGTCGCTCACCGCGGCCAATTTTTTGCCCACCTGTTGCACATAGGTCGTCAGCCCCGGGTCCACCACATATTGACCGCCTTGCGCCTGTTGGCCCGGCCCATAGTTTTGGGTGCCAGTGGCGATTTCCTGTTCGGGGGACATGATCGACAACTGGCTTTTACCAGTAACCGGATTAACCACACAGCCAGTCATCAGCAGGCTGAGGCTGGCGAGTACAAGTAATTGCGAGAACAGTTTCATAGTGGAACTCCTTGTGACAGAGGTGGGTATAATGCCACAACTAGTTTGACGGCAAGATTTTAATACAAGGTGAATACGTGTCGAAAAAATCCCTACAAGTGATAGAACTTTTTGCCGGCCTGGGTGCAGACGGCAAACCGATTGTCGAGCAGCTGCATGTGCGTGAATTGGAGGATGGCAATTTCCAGTTGGTGCAATCGCCCGCGTTTGCCAAGGGCCTGGCCAGTGGTGATGTAGTCAAAATGCTCAGCGACACCCGTGAATTTGACCTGGTACAGCGCAGCGGCAATCTGAGTATTCGTGTATTTAGCCGCAGCGATATTCAATCCATCGCCGATCAGCTCACCCCCGAGTTGGAAAAATTGGGCGGTGAACTGGATCGCGAAACACCGCGTATGCTGGTGTATTCCATCCACGTGAGCTGCGGCTTTAGCGCCATTGAAAATATTCTTAACGAATTTGTGGGGCGCGACGGCCAAAGCGCGTGGATGTACGGCAATGTCTACGACCCCACCGACGGCCAAACACCGCTCAATTGGTGGCTGGATCTGCTTAAACCCGAATAATCCTTTTGTGGTGACGTCCCCTATTTATGTTGCATGTAATTTCTCCCGCTAAAACCCTGGATTTTGACAGCCCATCGCCCACCGCTATTTATAGCCAACCGCAATTTCTGGAGCACTCGCAGCTGCTGATTAACGACCTGCGTCAGTTGCCGCCCGCGCAGGTGTCCAAGTTGATGTCCATCAGCGAAAAACTCGGGCAGCTCAACGCCCAGCGTTTTTTGGAGTGGCGGGCACCTTTTACCCCGGCCAATGCCAAACAGGCGGTGCTCGCGTTTAAAGGGGATGTTTACACCGGCATGGCGGCCGAAAATTACGGTGCCAACGATTTCGAATTTGCCCAGCAACATTTACGTATTCTCAGCGGCCTTTACGGCTTGCTGCGGCCGCTGGATTTGATCCAGCCCTACCGGCTGGAAATGGGCACCGGTTTTGCCAACCCGCGCGGCAAAAATCTCTATCACTTTTGGGGCGATATCATCACCGACCAGCTCAATGCCGAGTTGGAGCAACAGCGTGAGCGGGTGCTGGTGAACCTCGCCTCCACCGAATACTGGGGGGCGGTGAACCCTAAAAAGCTGCAGGCCGAGGTGATTACCCCGGTGTTTAAGGATCAAAAAAACGGCCAGTACAAAATCATCAGCTTCTTTGCCAAAAAAGCGCGCGGCATGATGAGTGCCTACATAGTGCAAAACCAGCTCACGGCGGCCGAGCAGCTGAAGGAGTTTGATAGCGCGGGATACAGCTACAACAAGGCCATGTCATCGCCCACCGAATGGGTGTTTACTCGTGCCGAGCTGGTATAAGCCCGCCGCTGGTCGATTTGTAAGATTTTGTGTTGAGGCATTTTCTGACGTCAAAAATTGATCTATCCTCTGCCCATGCCAAAACTTGGATCTTGGCACCATCAAATCAATAACCCAATGCGCGCCCGGCGCGACAGGATAGGAAGTCACCCATGAGTCTGAGCAACCGCTATCTGGACCATGTTATTGCCCGCTTGTCGCGCGTGGCAGAGGTGGCTTATCGCCGTATTTTTAATGGTGCAGCGATCTATCACCACGGGGTTCAATTTGCGCTGATCGTGAATGATCGCCTCTATTTCCGCGCCGATGACTGCTCTCGCCCGCTCTACCAGCAACAGGCTATGCAGACCTTGCAGCCGCGTGGTGTGGCGCTGCAATCCGATTTTTACCACCTGCCCGACCACCTGCTCGACGAGCCAAATGAACTGCGCCATTGGGTGCGTATTGCCGTTGACGCTTCAAGCGCCACCTACTCCGCTGACGAAGATAGCAATATAGTTTCCCTGCTGCCGCGCCGCGTTCGCGCCTGATCGCGGGTTTACCCTAACTCCTTGCCGGCAAAGCGTTATTAAGCCTGCACAGGCGCCAAACTTGGGCTAGGCTCTAGGGATATACAGCCTGGGAGCCGTGCAATGGCAATACGTATTCTGGTGGTGGACGATGCCACTTTCATCCGCGACATGATCAAAAAACAGTTGCGGGACAAGATTCCCGGTGTGGAAGTTCTGGATGCACCCGACGGCAATCGCGCCCTGGCGCAGATGAAAAATCAAAGTGTGGATTTGATTCTCTCGGACTGGGAAATGCCCAACATGACGGGCGCTGAACTGCTTACGGCGGTGCGCGCTATGCCCAATGCCGGCACAGTGCCGTTTATCATGATTTCCAGTCGCGGTGATCGCAATCACATAGTCAAAGCGATTGAATTGGGCGTCTCTGATTACCTCTCCAAACCCTTTTCGGCCGATGAGTTGCTGAAAAAAGTCTTCAAACAGCTCAAATTGGCGGGTAAAACGCCCGTCGCCAGCGCGCGGAGTGCCACCACTCAGGGCATAGCCTTTGCTTCGGTGGACGTGCTGACTGGTGGCGCCAAACCCGCTCCCAAGCCCGCGGCGCCAGTAGTGAACCCCTTCGCCAGCCCTTTTACAAATAACAGTGCAGGCGCACTGGGCGCCAAACCGGCGGTGCAGGCGGTTGCGGCGCCGGCCAAAACCGTTAAAGGCAAGGCGCAGCTACGCTTTGCCAATAATCGCACCTTTGGCGTCGTGATCCGTGAAATGTCGCTGCAATTGATGAGTGGTTTAATGCAGCGCAGCGACGACCTGCCCGGCCTGTTTGAACAGGCGGTAGTGGACATAGAAACTGGCGATGGCAGCAGCCTGGCGCGGGTGAACGGTTATGTCCACAGTATTCAGGCCGGTGAAGGCCGCCCGGATACCAATGTGGTGAAAATCGTGGTGCGTTTTGTCGATAACGATGCTGAAAAATTTGAGACCCTGTCCAAATATATCGCCCAGATGTAGCCTGATTATCACCCCGGTCTGCGGCAAATGCGGCCTGGGTGACTATACTCAGACCATTCTTTTGTGCACACGCCAGGCATGGCTTAACAGGTTGTTGTTCATGTTTTGCTTCGTTATTTCTCCTCGTGTTGTTGCGTCCACCCTGCTTTGTACCGCTGCTTTGCTGGTATCCCCCCTGTCACAAGCGATTAACGAGCACCGCTTTTCCGGCTTTGCCACCCTGGGGCTCGTTACCAGTAGCAACGATCAATTGGTGTTCCGTCGCGATGTCTCCCAGGATGACGGTTCCTACGACGGTGCATTGGAATGGCAAACTGATAGCCTTGTCGGTGCCCAATGGCATGGGCGCTGGAGTCATCAGCTAGACGCAACCGTGCAGCTGGTCGCCAAGGAGCGTTTTAACAGTGGCCTGGAGGAGGCGGTGGAGTGGGCTTTTATCGGCTATCGCCCGGTGGATGGCGTCGATCTGCGCGTTGGGCGCATGGGTGCAGATATTTTTACCCTGTCCGATTATCGCCAGGTGGGTTACGCCTACCCCTGGGCCCGCCCGCCCCATGACTTTTATGGCTTGCTATCGATTTTCCACCTCGACGGTATCGACCTTGCCAAGCAGTTTGAATTCAACGGCAACACCCTCCGCCTCAAAGCCTTTTACGGCAACCATGACCAGAAGTTTCCCGTTGGTCTGCGCTCCGAGGGGCACAGCCGTTTGGATTTTGATGCGGGCGGCTTCAGCCTGGCTGCCGAGCGCGCTCACTGGAAGCTGCGTTATACCTACGCCGATATCAAAATCAACAACAACGCCACCCGCTCGCTGGTAAATGCGCTCAATAGTGTCAGCCCCTACTGGCCGCAAGCGACCGAGCTGGCAGATATGACGGCTACCTATGAACGCCGTTTTAGCTATCACGCCCTGGGGTTGAACTACGACAACAATGACTGGTTGTTGCAGGGCGAATTCAGCCGTCTGCAAAGCCAGGTGGGGGTGGTGCCCCAGAGTGATCGCGCCTACCTGAGCCTCGGTCGCCGCCTGAACCAGTTTACGGTTTATGCGCTCACTGGACGCTCCAAACCGCGCCGTGAGTTGATTCATGTAAGCGCCCCGGCCGGTCTGCCCAGCCCGTTGGCGGAACAGGTGGCGCAATTGGCCCAGATTACCCGGGTAAGCCTAAACGGCGTGCGAATTAATCAGTCCAGCGCGGGGGCGGGAGTCCGCTGGGATTTTGCGGCCAAAATGGCACTTAAACTGCAGGTGGAGGAGTTCCGTATCGATGCCGATGGCACCAATCTGTGGCTGCGTACCGACTCGAGCCAAGCCATTCAAACCGACCAGCGCAGTACGGTCACCAGCCTTACTTTGGATATGTTGTTTTGATGAGCAGACTATTGCTGATACTGCTGTTGTGGCTACCCGCCAGTGCCTTCGGTACTGACATTGTGGTGGTGGTCCATGCCAGCAATCCGCTCACCCAGCTGCAGCAAAAGCAGGTGGTAGATCTGTTTATGGGGCGCGCATCATCCTTTCCCAATGGCGCCCCTGCACGCACTTTTGACTGGAATGCCGGGCTGCCGCTGCGCGAGCTTTTTTATAAATCCCTGACTGGCAAAAGTGAGGCGCAGGTGGATGCCTACTGGGCCACCCTGGTATTTGCCGGACGTATGTCGCCCCCCCAGCAATTTCCCAGTGACCAGGCGATTATCGATGCGGTCGCCAAAGATCCCAGCGCCATAGCCTACGTGCCTGCACAACCGCTACCCAAGGGGGTTAAAGTGGTGATGGAGCTGTCGCCCACACCATGAATATCAGAAGCCTGCACATCAAAGTTTCCCTGAGTGTCGCTACCGCTGCGCTGTTGGTGGTGGCGCTGTCGTCGCAATATTTCTATCAGCACAGTTACCAGCAATCCTTCGCCGACAGCGAGCGCTCGGTGCAGCAATTATTGGAGACGGTGCGCGCTACTGCCGCCATCGCCGCTTATGTAGGCAATCGCGAGCTGGCGCAGCAAGTGGTGGATGGCCTCGCCCAGAATGACATAGTTACTGGTGCGCGCATTACGGTAGGAAATGAGGTGATTGGCCAGCAGGGTAAGGCGCCGCCAAACCCGCGTCGTGCGCCGGTCACCCTGGCGCTTTACGGCCCCTTTGATGAAGAAGAAATTGTGGGCGAGCTGGCGGTGATGCCCAATAGTTCGCTGATTGAATTGCGTGCGCGCGACTCGGCCATGGCCACCGCCATCGGGCTTGCTGCCCAAGCGGCGGTGGTGGCGCTGCTGGTATTGATTCTGGTGTATTGGATGATGACCCGCCCGCTGGTAAACCTGTCCGGGCGACTGCACCGGATTACTCCCGGCGATGGCGGGCGAATCCCGGTTACCGGCTTGCATCGCGGGGATGAAATCGGCCAGCTCAGTGGCGATATCAACGCGCTTCTGCACACGGTGGAGGCAATGCTGGAGGAGGAACGCCAGCTGCGCCATCGCGTCGAACTGTTGGAAACCCGGTTTCGCGGTATTTTTGAGGACAGCAGCGCCGGCATTTTCCTCGTGCGCGACGGTGGTTTGCTGATCACCGCCAACCCCGCTTTTTTCCGCCTCACCGGCCTGAGTGAACAACAACCCGCTGGCAGCGGCCATGAAAACCTCGCTAACAGCGTATTTCTGGATAGCCTCGAAGCGGGTTCGCTGATTCAATTGGCCGCCGTCACCGGGCGCCCCCATTCGGCCGATTTACGCCTGCGCCAGAGCATGGCCGACGGCCGCGAACGCTGGGTGCACTGTATTTTTTCACCGGCAGGTAGCAGGCAACAGACCGCTACTATTGAAGGTGTGATGTACGACGTGACCGAGCGCAAACACGCCGAGCGACGCTCCCGCGAGCTGGCGGAGACCGACACCCTGACCGGGTTGAGCAACCGCCAATCGGTAGAGGACGCCCTGCATACCCTGATTAACCAGCGTGGCCCAGGCGATAATCGTTTTGCGGTGCTGCTGATTGACCTGGATCGCTTCAAGTTTATTAATGACACCTACGGTCACGACGCTGGCGACCGGGTGCTGGTCGCCATCGCCCAGCGGCTGCGCAAGCTGGTGCGCGACTCCGATGTGGTGGCTCGTATCGGTGGCGATGAATTTCTGCTGCTGCTCAATCACGCCGGCAACCTGCAAATGGTGCAGCGTATCGCACAGAAAATTCTCGATGCCCAACAAGTGCCCATCGCGGTGCAGCCGGGCGTTCTTGAGGTGGTTGGAATGAGTATCGGCATCGCCCTCTACCCCGAGCATGGCGACAATCCGCTCAGCTTGCGCAAACATGCGGATCAGGCCATGTATCAGGTCAAACGTAGCGGTAAAAACCGCTTTGCGATTTACGATCCCAGCCATGATCACAGCATTAGTCAGGGCGAATAAATACGACAAAATGTAAACGATTACATTTTTAATTGCCCTCTATTTGAAACGTTTACACACAAAAAATGCAATTAATTAGGATTAAAAAACCAAATAAATGCATTTTTGAACAAAATATCTCCTTTTGTTACTTGCTCGATTTCACGCGCCTGTGTAGCATTTTCCCTATCAACTGCGCCCACCCAAACAGGGTGACCGGCTATAGCCCGGACGCTCCTGGTCTTTTTTGAGTCATAACCATGAAACAGCGTAAACCCATAGTGATTGCCAACTGGAAGCTCAACGGCGGCCTTGACCTGATCTGCACTTCCGTGGCCTCGTTTATTGGCAAGCACTTTGCTGCGCAAATTGCTATCTGCCCACCCTATTTGTACATGCGCGATATGCTCACCTTTTTGCAGTACTCGGAATTGCAAATTGGTAGCCAGAATGTGAGCCGTTACGAATCGGGTGCTTATACCGGCGAGACCTCGGCACAAATGCTCAAGCAGGCTGGCTGCTCACTCTGCCTGATCGGCCACTCGGAGCGCCGCGCCATGTTTGCCGAGAACAACGAAGGCTGCAAAATCAAAGTGAATACCGCGCTCAATCACGGTCTGTTGCCGGTGTTGTGTGTGGGTGAAAACCGCGAAGAGCGCGAAGCCAATATCACTGAGCAGGTGTTGTTTAAACAGTTGAGTGAAGGTTTGGGCGGGTTGGATCTGGCCGGTAAAGATCTGTGCATCGCCTATGAACCCGTATGGGCGATTGGCACCGGCCTCGCCGCGACCCCGGCCATTGCCCAGCATGTGCACCAATACATTCGCGCGGAAGTTGTTCGTCTGTTTGACGAAGACACCGCCAATCGCGTGCGCATTTTGTACGGCGGCAGTGTGACCAAAGCCAACGCCAGTGAACTGCTGCGCCAGCCGGATATCGACGGTTTATTAGTTGGTGGCGCGAGCCTGGATCCAGGTCACTTTGTGGCGATTTGTGAGCAGGCTTCGGAACTGGCGGAAATTAATGACTAAATTTTTTACCGTCATGGCGGTGTGATAAAGATGACAAGGGCGCGGCAAGCAGCGCCCCTATCGTTAAAAATGTGAACATAAATTTATATTCGACATAAAAAAGAAAAACTAAAAAATCCAATCGGCGAACAACTCGGTCATCACAAAAAATCAACCACAGCTCAGGATTTGATGATGAACAGTCTCGCGAACCTCGTTGCCCCCGGTGTTGCTACCGGCGATGCCCTTAATCAATTATTCGCTGCCGCCAAAGCGGGCGGTTTCGCTTACCCGGCCGTCAATATCTGCAATACCAATACGATTAACGCCACCCTGGAAGCGGCGCGCCGGGTAAATTCCCCGGTCATTGTGCAGCTGTCGCAGGGCGGTTCGGCATTTTTCCTGGGCAAAAGTATCAAGCTTGAAGGTCAGGGCAGTTCGATTTTTGGTTCTATCGCCGCCGCCAAATATGTACACGCGGTCGCGGAAGCTTATGGCGTTCCGGTGATTTTGCACACTGATCACGCCGCCAAAAAATTATTGCCCTGGATCGATGGATTATTAGCGGCGAGCGAAACCCATTTTGCGCAGACCGGTAAACCCCTATTCAGTTCGCACATGATCGATTTGTCAGAAGAATCGCTGCAAGAAAATATCGAAATTTCAGCCGAGTATTTGGCGCGCATGAAAAAAATCGATGTTACCTTGGAAATCGAATTGGGTTGCACCGGTGGCGAAGAGGATGGCGTAGACAATACCAATCTGGATAATTCCGCGCTTTACACCCAGCCGGAAGATGTCGCCTACGCTTATGAAAAACTTAGCGCGATTAGCGAAAAATTCACCATCGCTGCTTCTTTTGGCAATGTGCATGGGGTGTATAAACCCGGCAACGTGCAACTCACACCGTCTATTTTGAAAAATTCACAAACCTACGTGAGTGAAAAATTTGGTTTGCCCGCCAACAGTTTGAATTTTGTATTCCACGGCGGTTCGGGTTCCGCCGCAGAAGAAATTGCGGAAGCCATCCGCTACGGTGTGATTAAAATGAATATCGATACCGATACCCAATGGGCTTTCTGGCAGGGCACTATGGATTATTACAAAACCAATGAAGCCTATTTGCAGGGGCAAATTGGCAACCCCGAGGGCGATGACAAACCCAACAAAAAATTCTACGACCCACGGGTATGGTTGCGTCAAAGTGAAGAAGTGATGGTAAAGCGTTTGGAACAATCCTTTGCCGATTTAAATTGCATTAATCGCTACATTTAATTTATTCGTCGCGCCTAAAAATTTATTTTTCGTTCTTGAAAAGTTATTTGTCACCCCTGCAGATTCGTTCGTCACTCCTGCGAACGCAGGAGTCCAGTAGTTGTTATGGATACCCGCGTGCGCGGGTATGACAAAAAACGCAGATTGTTTTGGATTTAAACGTTACTACAGGTAAGTGCATGAAAAATTTATTCAGTGTATTGCGCAGTGACGATGTCAGTGACGACCTGATCCAGGTTATCGAAACCATCGTCGATGCGAGTAAAGAAATTGCCTTTCGCGTGCGCCAAGGCGCACTGGCGGGCGTGTTGGGTTCAACGCAGGATGAAAATATCCAAGGCGAGACCCAAAAGCATTTGGATATTATTTCCAATCAATTGCTGAAGGATTTATTACTTGCCTGCCCCTTGGTTGCGGCCATCGCTTCGGAAGAGGAAGACACCGCAGTTGCAGGAAATGATGCCGGTAAATATCTGGTCGCTTTTGATCCGCTCGACGGTTCTTCGAACATCGATATCAACGGTCAGATAGGTACTATTTTCAGTATCTATCGCGCGCTGGATTTAATTCCACACAGCAGTGAATTGCAATTCCAGCAGCAGGGCATACATCAGGTTTGCGCAGGTTACGTGCTCTATGGCCCGTCCACCTTGTTGGCAATTACCACTGGGAAAGGCACACGCTGTTTTACTTTGGATTCAACCCAAGGCAATTTTTTGCTCACTGCCGACCTGATTCAACTCGCAGCGCAGACGCAAGAATTTGCCATCAATATGAGTAACGCGCGTTTCTGGAACGAGGACATGCGCGCTTACATTGATGATTTGGTGCTGGGGGAAATAGGTCCGCGTGGAAAACGTTTTAACATGCGTTGGAATGCGGCGATGGTAGGTGATGTGCATCGCGTACTCACGCGCAGTGGGATTTTTCTCTACCCGTCAGATTCGCGCAATGCCAAACAACCGGCCAAATTACGCTTGTTGTATGAAGCCAATCCCATGGCCATGTTAATTGAAAATGCGGGCGGTAAAGCCTTTAGTGAAAGCCAGCGAATTCTAGACATTCAACCACACCAATTGCATGAACGCGTGGCAGTGATTCTCGGCTCCGCCGACGAAGTAGATGAATGTTTGAGTTATCTGCGTCGCTAATCAGCGACGCTGTTCAAACCGCAATACTTTAGCGGCGCTCATTACGCGATTCGCCAGCGCATTTTGCTGCTCGGCGCTTTCGGCAAGGCGGGTGATGGCGATATCTGTTTCGTTAATGCCGGTGATCAACTGGATCAAGCGGCCGCGCATGGATTGCGCACGCTGACTTTCATCTTGTGCGCTGTTATTAACGCTATGGGTAATTGCGCTTGCTTCGGCAACGGCGGCCTCAATATTTTTGAGCGAGTCCTGGGTCGCGCGGGTTTCTAGTAAACAATTCTGTGCACTTTCCTGTTCGGCATTTAGGCCCGTCGAAATTTGCGTGACTGAGTTACGCAGTTGATCAATCATTTTTTTGATTTCACCCGTCGCGCTTTGGGTATCAAATGACAGGCGGCGCACCTCTTCGGCGACTACCGCAAAGCCGCGTCCGTGCTCACCGGCACGCGCCGCTTCAATCGCCGCATTTAAGGCCAATAAATTGGTTTGCTCCGCCACACTTTGAATCGTATCCAATACCGAGCCTATATTGTCCGTTGCGCTGCGCAGCTCAGCCAAGGTTGAGCAGGAGTGAGTAACTTGCTGCGCAAGAATTTGCATTTGTTGGTCAACACTCTGCACTCGCAGGCGCCCTTCACCCGCCACCTGGGCGGCGTGATTCACTTTCTGCGTGACGAGATTTAAACGCTCGGTCATCTGCGCAAGGGATTTCACGACTGCTTCAGTTTCGGCGCCTACGTGATTCATTTCATGGCGTTGGCGTGCAGTTTCATCGCGACACTGGCGGGTGGTAGTGACATTATCCAGCGCGCCCTGCAAACTTTGTTCACTGGAACTGTTCACCTGCATCATCACCGAATTTAATTCGCTGAATAAATAATTGAGTGATTGTCCGATATCGCCCAGTTCGTCCTTGCGCTGTGCAGGAAAGCTACTGAGCAGATTTTTATCCTGCGCCGATTTTTTAATCGCGGCAGCTAATTGTTTGAGCGGTTCGCCTATGTGTTGCGCAAATAAAAAGGCGACTAACGCGGCAAGCCCGGTCAATACCACAATGGCAATCGCCACACTGCGCCACAAGGTGCTGCGCAGGCTTGCCAGTGGTGCAAATATTTCGTCAGGGTCTTGTTGCGCCACCAGCGCAAATTGTTGGCCACCAAAACCAAGAGGTTGCCAGCTGCTCAGTACGCGCTGCGCTAAATAATCCTCAGTCATTCCGCTGCCGGTTTCACCCGCGAGGGCATTTTTAACCGCCTGGGTATTTGGTGAAAAATAACCACTGATTTTCTGCAGGCGATTTATTTTCTCCAATTGCTCACCGCTGGTAACGGCTTGTAACTGCGATAGAAACTGTTCCGGTGCTTCCAGCATAGGCCGCAGTTCCGTCAGCAATTGTCCATCCTGATCGGTGATATACACATCGCCACTGCTGCCCAAACCCAATGCCTGCCAGTTGCGTGTTGCGTTAATAATATGTGTCAGTTGTGTTGCAGGAATTTCGACGACTAAAAAGCCAACGGCTTTATCGGGGCTTTGCACATCATGAAATACCGGCAAACCCATATAAGCCACCTGCTGATTAAACCGTGCGGGGTTCAGATAAAACCGCGAGAGCAAAACCTCATCAGCGCGTGCACTCTGTAACTGTGCACTCAATTGGGCAAGCGGTGACTGACTAAATGGCCCGTCTTTGAGCGAGGTGCCTAACAGTGGGCTTTTGGCGACGGAATAAATAACGGTTTGACTTTGGGCATCAATCAACAGCAAATCGCTAAAACCAAAACGTTGGCTTAAATCGCGAAAGCTGCTGTGGTAACGCCGATGTTGTTGGCCATAAATGGTCGCGTCACTGGCATCGTCCATCAGCGCTAATTGAGTAATTTCCTGCGGATTCTGTTGCAGATAATAATGCTGAATCAGTAACGCCTCTTGCGAGAATTTATCCAGCCACCTACGGCTATCCAGTGGGTCACCTTGCGTTTGTTGGCGATGATATGGTTGATAGCTATTCTTGTACCACTGCATTAATTCGCTGCGTAATTCCTCCGTCGCCCGGCTGGGAACCTCATAGCGATAGGATGCAAAGGGGCGTACAAAACCGTACACCGCTTCTTGAGTCATGCGCCCATGTGAGAGTGATAAAAGCAATTCCTGATAATTGGAAAACTGCGCAGTAACGGCATGTGCGCGCCCGGCGGCGAGTGCTTGAAATTGTTGTTCAAGATTGTGCGATAAAGCGCGGTTGGATTCCTTTAACGCCAGCCAACCGGTAGTACCAGCGGCCAGTAATACCGCAACACCGGTGAGTAACATGGCGCCGAGCATCAAACGGGAGGAGATTTTCATAAGCATACGCAGATTGGTTAATACCCGACGCAATCTAGGCAGTGTTTATGACAATTTGATTACAGACTGAAGGCAGTGGTCAAGGCGCTTGATTTTTACACCATCGCTATTATTTTTGATTATAAAAAATCCAAAAAAATAATTTTTTAGGTTAAGTAAGTCAAAACATCAAGCGCAAAACACTTCCGCCATTCTCACCCTGCAAAGCACAAACTGATCCGCGATGTGCTTGCATAATTTGCTTCACCAAAAATAAACCTACGCCAGTACCTTCGCGTTTTGATGTGTAAAAAGGCACAAAAATTTGCTCCAATTTGTCCGCCGGGATTCCTGCTCCATTATCAATCACATCAATTAATATATTGCCACCATGACCAATATAAGCCTTTAAGACAATGTGACCATGGGGTTTTTCTGCGAGGGCATCAACCGCATTTTTTACCAGATTAATTAATGCCTGCTCCACATGCGCGGGATCAGCATGTAGCCTGAGATGTTCAGGAATGGTTGTGCATTCTAATGTGATCGCCCGTTCGCCTGCCTGTACCTGAAACAAGCGGCACACATCCATTAGTAAATCCTGCACCACTATATCTACGCACTTTAGTTGCGGTGGATTGGCAATACGTCGATAAGCCTGCACAAATTGCATTAAATGTTCAGCGCGGCGCGCCACCGTATGGATCGCCTGTTGTGCATCCTGCAAAGCCTCATCGGCACTCCCATGGTTATCTAATTGCGTCAACAATAATTCATTTGCCGTTTTGCTCAGTGACGCAACGGGCGTCATTGAATTCATAATTTCGTGGGTAAATACCTGCACCAAATTTTGCCAAGCGAGAATTTCCTGTCTATCCAGTTCACGTTGGATAGGCTGAATACTAATTACCTTTTTGGTTCCGCCAGGTAATTGAATCGCTGCCGCCGACAATGCCACTGCAATAGACACCTGATCACTCAACAAATGGGAGCTGCGCTGTTCGCCTGCCGTTATTTGCTGTATGTCCAACGCCAGTTGCGCGCCGTAATCCTGCAATTGATCCACTGCTGATAAATAGCTGCGTTTAAACAATTGCTGCGCAGCCGAATTAACCAGTTCGATTTTTCCGTCTTCACCGTCAACCACCACCAACGCAACTGGTACCTTTTCCAGCAGCAAACTGTAATAGCGCACCAGCTCTTCATTTTTTTGCCGCAGCTGTTGCAACTGCGTTTGCAGTTCTTCCCAGAGTACTTTCAAGTGTTGGCTCTGCTTAAAGCGGGTATTGATTCGACGTGCACCATCTTCATAACGCACTGCATCAAAAAAACTTTCCATTTCGCGCTGGGTGGATTGCATATAACAAAAAAGCAAATAAATCTGTATCGACAATAAGATCGCTATGCCAATCATACTGAATAATAAAAATGGTTCAGCGTGATAAACACCAGCCAATAACAACATGGTGCAGAGAATCAACACTAACCGCAGCAGAATATTGGTGCGAAAATCCGTTAATCCTGACTTGATTGACAATACAGCGTTAGAGATCATGTTTTTCCATCCTACGATAGAGCGCCATACGCGTTAAGCCCAATTCCCGCGCCGCTTGTGAAATATTCCCGGCATGTTTTTTTAGTGCCTGCTCAACTGCATTGCGCTCCAATATTTCCAAGTTCAAACTGTTGGTTTGTGTTGAATCAGTTGAAGGATTTTCAGCCGTAGGTGCGAGCGCAAAATCTTCTGCTTGCAAGATATCTTTATCACTCAATACCAGCGCCCGCTCAATGGCATGATTTAGCGCGCGCACATTGCCTGGCCAGGAATATTCCTGCAGTGCGGCCAGCGCTTTGTGGCTCAGCAGCGGTTTTTTGCGCTGGTATTTTTGTGCGTAAACACTGAGGAAATGATCGGCCAACAACGGAATATCCTCTTTGCGTTCGCGCAGTGGCGGCAGGGTAAGTTCTACAGTATTCAGGCGATACAATAAATCCTGACGAAATTGCCGCTCATCCGTTAGGTGCGCATAGCTAGCATTAGTCGCGGCAATAACACGCACATTGAGGGCAACCGGCTTTTCATCACCTACCGGCGTTACCTGACGCTGCTCCAGCACACGCAATAATTTTACTTGCAGATGCAGTGCAAGGTTGGCGATTTCATCGAGGAATAAAGTTCCGCCATTGGCGGCGACCAATTTACCCATGCGATTTTCATTGGCACCGGTAAACGCCCCTTTTTTATAGCCAAACAATTCCGCTTCAAACAAATTTTCGGGAATAGCGCCCATATCAATGGCCATAAAAATATTGCCGGCGCGTTTGGAGCGCGCATGAATCTCACGCGCGAGCAACTCTTTCCCGGAACCATTTTCACCCAAAATTAATACATTGGCTTCGGTTGGTGCACAGAGGTTAAGTTTGCGCAGTAGCTCACGCATGCTGGCTGTCTCGCCGATAAAACACGCTGGCTTTTGTCGCTGTGACAAATGCTCTAACGAGCTGCGCAACGCAACATTTTCACTCTGCAATAGGTGATTTTTATTGCGCGCCTGCGCCAAGGCTACAGCGCTGTGAAGGGTGGCGATTAATTTTTCATTGCTCCAGGGTTTGATCACAAAATCCGTGGCACCCGCCTTAATTGCATTGACCGCCAATTCAACACCGGCATAAGCCGTCATCACCACCACTACAATCTGCGGGTAGTGGGTTTGCAAATACGCAAGCCACTCAAAACCGTCGCGGCCAGAATTATCGCCAAGCGTAAAATTCATATCCAGCAACACCACATCTACGGGGTGATGCGCTAAAAACTCCGGCAGTTCGGCCACATTATTTAAGCAGCTCAAGGTTTTTATCTGGCGTTTGAGTAACAGGCGCGCCGACAACAAAATATCCTCGTCGTCATCAAGCACTAATAGGTGTCCAGCAATTGCAGTCATGAAAAATGTCCTTGGCATTATTGTTTTCTAGTGAACGTAACCGCAGTTTATGTCGTCCGATTACGAACAACAAGCGTTCGTAATCGAACACATCAAGTCTGCCTCACGTTAATAAAATTCGCCTAACTTATTGAAATATATAGATTTTATGATATGGCGCGGCTGTTGCTAAATAAGTATCTGAGCAGGCGTATAAATACCGCCGAAAGCGGGCGATAAGCCTTTGATAGTCCAATATTTTTTATTCAAGCAGCGATAATCGAGCGGACAGAAAACTCCTAATGACAATGGATATACCCAGACAACTAAATTTTTGGCAAAAATGGCGTAGAACAATCAGCGCAGTCATATTATTTGTAACGCTTGCCGCGCTCTGGGTGATGGCAGCGCCAAGCAGTGAGCGCACACTGCGCGTGAATAAAAATGATTTGGTTATTGCGTCGGTGCAGCAGGGAATTTTTGAAGATGTCATTCCGCTGCGCGGTGAGGTGATGCCCTTGCGCACACTTTATCTGGATGCGATTGAAGGCGGACGGGTAGAAAAAATCCATGTGGAAGATGGAGCAACGATTGCAGCGGGAGCGGCGATTGTGGATATCTCCAATACCCGTTTGCAATTGGAGTCCATCACCCGCGAGGCTCAGGTGAGCGAACAGATTAATCTATTGCAAACCCAGGAATTAAATCTGGCGCGCAACGATCTTGAACATAAACGCAACTTGAATGAATTGGATCATCAAATAACAACCGAGAGCCAACGCTTGGAGCGCATGCGCCCGCTCATCAAACACCAATTAATTTCCGCAGCAGAATTGAAAGAAGCAGAAGATAATCTGGTCTATTTAAAAAAACGTCAACAATTAATCCGCGAGGCACGCGAAGTTGATCTGGCATTACAAGCGGCGCAAATGAAACAGCTGCGCGATTCAGTCACGTCGCTCAATAACAACTTAACCTTTGCGCGCACCAATTTAGCGAGCCTGAATGTGACGGCACCGATTGCGGGCCGACTGACGGCATTTAATCTGGAACCGGGGCAATCGTTGATGCCCGGTGAACGTTTTGGCCAAATTGATGACCCGGATCACTTCAAACTAATGGCTCAGGTGGATGAGTTTTACATGAACCGCACGCGGGTAGATCAAACCGCACTGGCAAAAATAAATCAGCAAGAATTTCCACTGCGCATTAAAAAAATTTATCCGCAGGTTATTGACGGCCAGTTTCGTGTGGATTTGGTATTTACCGGCGAGCAGCCCGCGAATATCAGCCGCGGCCAAACTTTGCAGTTGCGCTTGCAGATGGGAGCCAATGAACCGGCGCAATTAATTCCCAACAATTCGTTTTTTCAAGACACGGGTGGTCATTGGATTTTTGTGGTATCGGCCGATGGCAAGCGCGCGTATCGGCGCGATATAAAACTGGGGCGGCGCAATAGCCAGTTTATCGAAGTACTGGCCGGCTTGGATCCAAACGAGCAAGTCATTGTTAGCCCCTATACCACCTATAACGATATTGATTCCCTGAAGATTCAGTAATCAACCGACATAAAACCCGACATATAAATAGCAAGGAGAAGGATATGATACGCCTTAATAATATCGACAAAATATTTAGCACCGAAGCGATAGAAACCAAGGCGCTGGGTAATATTAGCTTGGAGATTAAACAAGGCGAATTTGTTGCCATTATGGGGCCATCGGGCTGTGGAAAATCGACCCTGCTTAATATTCTGGGCATGTTGGACAACCCGGATCAGGGCGATTATTTTTTTAATGGCGACAATATCGCCCGTCATTCCGAGTCGAAATTAAGTGAATTACGGAAACACAATATAGGTTTTATTTTCCAGAGTTTTAATCTGATTGATGAGCTCAGTGTGTTTGAGAATATCGAGTTGGCGCTGCTCTATCACAAAATCCCCGCTGCCGAGCGCCGCGCACGTGTGCAAGCGGTTATCGAAAAAATGGAAATCGCTCACCGCGCGCAACACATGCCCAGCCAACTCTCCGGTGGCCAGCAACAGCGTGTTGCTGTCGCCCGCGCATTGGTTGCCAACCCCAAACTCATTCTTGCCGATGAACCCACGGGAAATCTGGATTCGGTACACGGCCAGGAAGTGATGCGCTTGCTGAAGACGTTAAATCAAGAAGGCGCGACCGTGGTGATAGTCACCCACTCCAACGAACACGCCAGTTACGCCCAGCGCCGTATTAATTTATTTGACGGAAAAATTGTTGCGCAAACCCAATTGGCTGCTGCTTGATAACCTTAATAATAGGGACGCGTTATGTTTAAACATTATTTGATTATTGCGCTGCGTAATTTAGTGAAGAATAAAATAAACAGTGCGATAAAAATTATTGGGCTGGGTTTGGGGTTGGCAGCAGTGCTGACGGTGATTATTGTTAACTACAGTGAACTCACCTGGGATTCATTTTGGCAGGATGCCGATCAGATTTATCTAGTGCGCAGTGAATCCCGAATTGGCAATCGGCAAGAAGTATGGGATTCAATTAGCGAAATTCATTATCCACAATTGCGCGCTAGCCTGAATGACCAGCTTTGGATGACAAAAATAGAAAGCAGCGGCACTGAAGTTAGTTTGGTTAATGCCAATGAACCCTTATCGCTACCAAAACCAATGCCCATCACGCAAGTTGATCCTGATTTTCTCGCTATTTTTCAACCAGAGATATTGGCCGGAGACCTGAGTACTTTTGCTGAGCGTCCTGACGTTGCGTTTATTAGCCAAACTCTTGCCAAGCAGATCTTTGGTAAAGAAAGCCCAATAGGAAAAATCCTGGAATTTCGGTTGCCGCCAACAATAGCGCAACAACAATCAGGCGAACAACCTGCGCTGCAACAGGTGCGCATTATTGCGGTGGTAGATATAAATAATTCCCGCAGCCATATTAAGCCATCCATCTTTTTTCCCCGCTTGCAAAATCCGCCAATTCCGTCTGAGCAGGGAGCTTTTATGCGTGAGACCTATGTGAAGGCGAGAAAAAGCCTCGAAGCGAGCCATATAGAAACCCTGCTGAATAAGGCCGGTGAAGCCAGTTTATCCACCGATAAAGAAGAAAATAAATATAGCCGCGTTGACTATTCCCTTATGCCAATTACCGAACGTCATATGAACGACAGCGCGAGTGAGGGAAATCGCACGCGGGTAGTTATTCTATCGCTGTTGGGATTAGTCATTTTAATTGTTGCTATAGGAAATTTTATTAGCCTTGGGTTAGCGGGGTATGTGGCGCGGCAAAAAGAAGTTGCCCTGAGGCGTATGCAGGGCGCCGGTATTGTGCAATTAGTAGCGCAGTACTGGCTGGAAAATTTAGTGTATGTCACTGCCGCTTTTTTGTTGGCACTCATTTTATGCGAATTGTTTTTACCTCACTTAGCGGGATTGCTGCAGTTCCCCTTGGTGGATGGCATTTTTGTAAGCCCTGTATTAGCGCTCATCTGTGCCGCCATAGTACTACTGGTATCGTTTTTAATTGCCTGTTATCCCGCCATTTATTTTTCCCGAATGAATCCAGCCATTATTCTGCGCGCGAATCGTTCAACCGAAACCCCGGTATCCATTATTACGCGCAAAGTGTTGTTACTGGTGCAATTTATAGCGCTAGTGTCATTGGTAATTGTGCTTGCTGCTATTCACCGTCAACTCACGCTAATCAATGAATACCAGCCGGGCTACAAAACACAGGGAATTGTGATGTTTATTGCCCAGAGCAACAGCGGTCTCGGCAAAATTCAGCGCGAAACGTTGAAACAAGAATTAACTAAAATGCCCGGTTTTATTGCGGCAGCATCACCTATGGGAGATATTCCTGGTCGCAGTGAACACACCATGGATATCAGTTCCATGGTGAACGACGAGCCGCATGAGCATAGGGCTATTTATGATTGGGTAGCTGACGCCGATTATTTTGATACTTATGGCATTGCGTTAATCGCGGGAACCAAAGAAAGCATTGCTACAAGTTTGAATAAACCATTTTCAAGGGATCAGAGTGGCCCTTCATTCGACACCATCTTATGCCGCGCGACAGTGACTGCACTGGGGTTTGCATCGCCACAAGAGGCTCTGGGCCAAACCATTCAAGTCTTTAAACAACCGGGAATGCCCCATGCACCTTCGTCAAAAATAATTGGTGTGGTTGAGAATCTTCATATAGGAGATCACAGAAAATCGCCCATGGATTGTATGTATATGACACTGAATACTATCGGTTTGGGTGGTATGGCGTTTGCTGTGAGTTTTGACCATGAGCCGAGCGTGCAGGAAATCGAAAATATTAAAACCCTTTGGAGTAATGCCGCTGGCACACCACCGCATCACTGGTTGTTTTCCAACTCCCTTGCTGACCGCTATCGCAATGAACAGCGGCTGCAATTATTTATGTCGGGTTTTGCGTTGGTTGCTTTAATCATTGGGCTGTTGGGCATTTATGGCATCACGGCACTCAATACGCAAAAACGCGCGCGCGAAATTGCGCTGCGTAAATTACACGGAGCCAAACAGTGGCAAATTATTCGTTTGTTAAACCGCGATTTTTCCCTGATTGCCATACTTGCTAATGTTATTGCCTGGCCGATGGCAATTTATGCGGTAAGCACCTGGTTGGAGAGTTTCTATCAACATTTTTCATTGCTGTTGTGGCTGCCAATATTCTGCGCTAGCGCACTGGTCATTTCATTACTAGTGGTGTGGTTTACTGTCACACTTCACTCGCTGAGCATTGGCCATTTGCGTCCTGCTGAGGTGCTACGCGATGAATAAAATAGTCGTTAGGGTTGCCAATCCCCCAGTATTTTTTCGAGCGTATATTCTTTGGCTTCTGCATTACTGAGTTGACGGCGTTTGCTATTAATTACTGCACCGGGGCCGCTGCTATTAAATTCAAAAAAGCGGGAGTCCTCGGGTAGAAAATGTATTTTGCTGCCGTCTTTGGCGGTGCCACTCATTGAATACCAGCCATCAGTGGTGATGTGCGCATCCATCCAGCTATTAATAAATACGGCTTTTCCAATCGCGTTGGGATCGGCGTAGCGGCCGTCGGCAAACTGGGTGGTGGGGTGCCAGGGGCGCCCCAGGGGCACGGAATTATCCGCGACTGAATCAGCGCGAGTGAGTTTGCAGTTGATAAATGTCAGCCCGTAAAAATTATTAATACTGGTAGATGGCGCGGTGACATAACCGTGCGGGGTGCTGGCGCTACCACGGGGCAGGGTTTTAATTTCAGAGTCGGTAAACACTGCGTTGCCCCTGCCAAAAATGTAATCCACATTGCCGGCAATCAGGCTTTTATCAAACCAGCTGCGGCCACTGTTGACATACAGGGTGTCCTGATAGCCAAGCAGATTTACCTCGCGTGCAATAAATTGGTCACTGCCTATATCCAGGAATAAGGCAACTGCCTGCGTATTACCCACACGTTCGGTCGCGCCAGGCTCCAGTGCATCGTTGCGCAAAAAATCGAACGAATTTTCCACCGTTAGTTGCTGCAGTAATACACCGGTGGTGCGCACAGTGAGTGTGGCTGAGCCGGAGGTGCCCCAGATTTGACCCTTGGTGGCACCCGCAAAGGTGGCTTGTTGGCCAGCGTAGGCATCGTAATACAAGCGGGTGTTATTTTTGCTGGTGCCAATTAAGTGGATATTGGGTTTGGCGATAATAATTTTTTCGTAATACTCACCGGCGTGAATAAAAATACGATAAGGCTTGGTTGCATTATTAGGTGCGGCTTCAAGAGCGGCGGCGATGCTAGTGAAATGGTTTTCTGTCGTAGAATTGGTACGGCTGACAACAGCATCGTACGGCGATAAGGGCTGATTGGCGCAGCCGGCAATCAGCAGCACTAAAAAAATAAGCGCAGGAATAATAGCGGGGCGATAAAAAATCATAGCGCGATACCACGGTAGGGGCGCAATTTATTGCGCCCTGTTTAATTTGGATCGGTTTATTGGGCGCAATAAATTGCGCCCCTACAATCAGGCAAAGGTTTCTTGAATGGAGGCCAACACACCTTTGGCGTAAAAACGTTCCAGCCATTGCGTAGTAGTCGTTACAAAACGTGCTTCGTTAATTAAATCGCGACCAAATACTTTTTCGATACTGATAACGGCGTGCACCATGCCGGCAGGGTTGCCTTGGTTGGCATCGCAAGCAGCGCGCAATTCTTTGGCCAGTGGGTCAGACACTTCAATCGCGTTGCCTTTTTCATCCACACCCGATACATAGCGAATCCAAGCGGCGACACCCAAACACAAAATATCGATGTGGCCATTGCCCTGCAATTGTTCGCGCAGAGTTTCCAATAAACGCTGCGGCAATTTTTGTGAGCCATCCATCGCAATTTGCCAGGTGCGATGTTTAAGCGCTTTGTTAGAGAAACGCTCGCGCAGTTGTTGTTTGTAAGCTTCAATGTCAAAACCCGCCGGAGCAGTGACGGTTTCACCCGCTTCGCGCGCCATGTAAGTTTTTACCAAATTGACAAACGCCGGTTGTTCCATCACTTCGCTGATGTAATCAAAGCCGGAGAGATAACCGGTGTAGGCCATGGTGGAGTGAGCGCCGTTTAATAAACGCAGTTTGATTTTTTCAAACACGCGCACATCTTCCACCAGCAATACGCCCACTTGCTCCCACTCAGGGCGGCCATCGGCAAATTTATCTTCCACTACCCATTGTGAAAAGGGTTCGCACACCACCATACCCTCGTCGCGCAGGCCGAGGCGCGCTTCTATCTCGCGGCGATCTTCATCGGTAGTAGCGGGTACAATGCGATCAATCATAGTGCAGGGGAAGGTGGCGTTGGTTTTTATCCACTGGGCAAAAGCGGGAGCAATTTTTTCTGCAAATTGACACACGACTTTTTCCAATACTTCGCCATTGTTGGGCAGGTTGTCGCAGCTTAATAACGTGAATGCTTTTTGGTTGTTGTCAAAACGCTGTTTGAGTGCGGAGACTAAAAAGCCGATCGCGGAGACGGGTTTATCCAGGTGCGCCAAATCGTGAATAATATCCGGGTGATTCAGGTTTAAATTGCCGGTGGCTGGGTCGTGGCAGTAACCTTTTTCAGTAATGGTGAGCGATACAATTTTAATATTGTCCGCGGCCATTTGCGCCACTAGTGCGGCGGGGTTTTCCGGGCCCACCAAGGTTTCCAGCACTGCGCCAATCAATTGTAATTTTTCACCTTCGCCGGAACGTTCTACCAGCGTATACAAACAATCCTGCGGCACCAGTTGATCGCGCACACTGGCGGAACGCAAGCTGCTGCCAATGATCCCCCAATCACCACCAAACTTATTTAACACCGCTTCAGTATAAAATGCCTGATGGGCGCGATGAAAAGCACCTATTCCCAAATGCACTATGCCGGCGTTGAGTTGGGTGCGGTCGTAGCTTGGTAGCACAACATCTTTAGGGAGTTCAGCGATTGCATGTTTGTTTAAACGATTCATTATAAAAATCCAACAGAGTTAAATACCAAAAATACATTCAAATAAATGACTAACAAGAATAAAAATAGGAATAATATTCGTTGTGGCTGCGTGTTATTTTTTACACGCAAGCGAAAAATTTAAATCAATTAACCATAGCCCTTACACCACTTCAGTTGGCTAAAGTATATCGGCTCACGCGCGACAAAATTCTATTTTTAGCAAGCCAAGAGTGTTATATTTTGTTTTTATTTTGCGCCCACAAAAAAAATTCTGTTTGCAGCAAAATACAATTCGTTTTTAAGCCTTACCTATTTAGTCATCTACTATCAACCGGAACTATTCAAATGGCACACATAGCAGCGATTGGCGAAGTCATGGTGGAGCTGGCTCCATTTCCGACAGCTGACAGCAACGGCCGCGAAATCATGGCCTTATCGTTTGCGGGCGATACCTATAACACCTCGGTGTACATGGCGCGCCTGGGGTTAAAAACTGATTATGTCACGCAGTTAGGTGAAGACCCCTACAGCACACAAATTATGCAGCGCATGGCCAACGAAAATATTGGCACCGGCATGATTAAACAACTGCCCGGTCGTTCACCTGGTTTGTACATTATTCGCAATACCCCCGATGGCGAGCGCGAATTCTTTTACTGGCGCAAAGAGGCTCCGGCACGTGAATTATTTGCTTCGCAAGAAGCGGCAGATCAACTCTGCCAAAAACTGGTGCACTGCAATTGTGTTTACCTGAGTGGTATTACACTGGCGATTATTGGCGAAAAATCCCGTGAATTTTTGTACAACAGTTTGCATAAGCTGCGTCAGCAGGATGTGATTGTTGCGTTCGACAGTAACTATCGCCCGCGTTTGTGGCGCGATAAAAGCGAAGCACAACAAGCTATGTTGGCGATCATGGAATACACCGATATCGCACTGTTGACGCTGGATGACGAACAACTGCTGTGGGGGGATGATTCGGTTGAAGGCTGCAAACAGCGCTACGCTGCTTACGCACTCAGCGAGTTGGTATTAAAGCGCGGCGCCGATGATGCAATTATCATTACACCCAACGAAGAGCTGCGTGTTCCTGTCCCACCGGTGCAGGGCGTGATTGATACCACGGGTGCAGGGGATACCTTTAATGCCGGTTATTTAGCGGGCCGGTTGATGGGCAAATCGCTGACTGATTCCGCCAAGCAGGGTATTCGCTGCGCAGGCATTATTATTCGCCATCGCGGTGCAATTATTGATAAGGCTATTTTTGATAAAGAACTTGGCGCATAGGCCTTGTTAGTATTGCGCGGGATTCTCCCGCGCAATACACATAAAAATTTTAGTTTTTTTTACTGCTGGCAGCGCAACATTTTATTGCCGCGCTTGCACAATTGAATTGCCAAGCCCCAGGGGTCGCGCATCATCACCAAATGCGAGCCATCTTTAATGTGGACTTCTTCCGCAAAACTCGCGCCTACCGCTTCCAATGCCGCACGTTTTTCTACCGGGTTTTCGCACACAAATGCCAAATGTATTAGTAGTGGATTCATATTGGCGTAGTCGGGTACTTGATCGGGCGGGTTGTTGTAAATCTCCAACATGACATCGCCGCTTTCATCGCCTAAAAAATGGGTGTTAGCACCGCCATCCTGTTTGCGCACAATGGTTAAACCCATGTGCTGTACATACCACGCCGCCATAGCGATTGGGTCTTTTACGTTTAAGGCAAAATGTTCAATTTTCATAAGCGATTCGTTTAACAACCTGCTTGCCAAGGTGCGCACTGTAAACAGCCCACACTGAAAAAAAGGAGTAGAAAAAAGAGTGCCCAAGGGCACTCAACAAGGGACTACTCATGAGGTCATACAATATTCTTAACGATTGTCTCCACCATTTTTTTGGCATCGCCAAATAACATCATGGTGTTGTCGCGGTGGAACAATTCGTTTTCTACACCGGAGTAACCCGATGCCATGGAGCGTTTCACAAATAATACGGTGCGCGCTTTTTCCACTTCCAATATCGGCATACCAAAAATCGGGCTTTGTGGATTGGTTTTTGCGGCCGGGTTGGTGACATCGTTAGCGCCAATGACAAAAGCGACATCGGCGGTTTGGAATTCATTATTGATATCGTCCAACTCAAATACTTCGTCGTAAGGCACGTTAGCTTCAGCGAGCAATACGTTCATATGTCCCGGCATGCGGCCAGCCACAGGGTGAATGGCGTAGCTGATTTTTACCCCGGCTTTTTTCAACTCTTCACACATTTCACGCAGCGCATGTTGCGCCTGTGCTACCGCCATGCCGTAACCGGGCACAATAATGACCGAGCCAGCGTTTTTCATAATAAACGCCGCGTCTTCCGCGCTGCCACGTTTTACCGGGCGCTCTTCACCACCATCGCCACCGGCAGCCGCAGTGGTGTCCGCCCCAAAACCGCCAAGAATCACGTTAAAAAACGAGCGATTCATGCCTTTGCACATGATATAGGAGAGGATGGCACCTGACGAGCCGACTAGTGCACCAGTTACAATCAGTGCATCGTTGTGCAGGGTAAAACCAATACCGGCAGCGGCCCAACCCGAATAAGAATTGAGCATCGAAACCACTACCGGCATATCAGCGCCGCCAATAGGAATTATCAGCAATACCCCAATCACAAACGCCAATGCGGTCATGCCCCAGAATACCCAAGGCGATTGATCGACACAGAAATAACCGATCAAAGCGAGTATCGCCGCGCCGAGAATGGCATTAATAAAATGTTGGCCGCGAAAGACAATCGGCTTGCCCGATACCAAACCTTGCAGCTTGGTAAATGCAATCACCGAACCGGAAAAAGTAATTGCACCAATTACCACTCCCAGCCCCATTTCAATTTTGCTGGCGATAAAAATCTCACCGGTTGCGTTCACAATGCCAAAGGCTTCGGGGTTGCTAAACGCTGCACCCGCCACCAATACGGCGGCCATGCCCACCAGGCTGTGAAAGGCGGCGACCAATTGTGGCATGGCAGTCATGGCGATATTGCGCGCAATAAAAATCCCAATCACGGCGCCTATGGCGAGCGCAATTACAATCCAACCGTAGGAGGTTACTGCCGGGCTTAAAACCGTGGTGACTACGGCGATCAGCATGCCCAACATGCCAAAGAAATTGCCCTTGCGCGAGGTTTCCGGTGATGACAAACCGCGCAGCGCCATAATGAATAAAACGGCGGCAACCAAATAAGCGAGCGACGTTAAACTTTCATTCACATTGCCCATGATTATTTCTCCCCTACTTTATTTTTCTTTTTATACATGGCAAGCATGCGATGGGTAACAGTAAAACCACCAAAAATATTAATGGCGGCGAGCACCATGGCGCAAAAGCCAAGCACCTTGGATAGGCTCATGCCTTCCGGGCCTACAGCAATTAATGCGCCCACAATAATCACACTGGAAATAGCGTTAGTTACCGCCATCAGTGGTGTATGCAGCGCGGGCGTTACGCTCCACACCACGTAGTAACCCACAAAAATGGCCAAAACAAAAATAGAAAGTTGCGAAACAAAATTGGCTTCCATGATGATCTCCCGTTAAGCAGCGCTAGCTGGTTTGAAGTTGGGGTGAACAATTTTGTTATCGCGTGTGAGCACGGTCGCCGCGATAATTTCGTCCTGCCAATTCACATTGAACTGTTTGTCAGCATCGATCATGGGTGTTACAAAATTCAGAATATTTTTGGCGTACAGCGCGCTGGCATCGGCGGATAAACGGCTGGGAATATTAAATAAGCCGATAATGGTCACGCCGTTTACCTCAATCACTTCACCGGGTTTAGTGAGTGTGCAATTGCCGCCTTGCTCTGCTGCCAGGTCGACAATCACCGAGCCGGGGCGCATGGAGTGCACCATCTCATCGTTAATCAAGGTGGGGGCTTTGCGGCCGGGAATTAACGCGGTGCAAATGGCGATATCTTGTTTCTTTAAGGTTTCAGCAACGAGTTCGGCCTGGCGACGTTTGTAGTCGTCGCTCATTTCTTTGGCGTAACCACCGGCGGTTTCAGCATTTTTCACTTCATCGCTGTCCACCATCACAAATTTTCCGCCCAGGCTTTCCACCTGCTCTTTGGAGGCGGCGCGCACGTCGGTGGCCGACACGATCGCACCCAAGCGTTTGGCGGTGGCGATAGCTTGCAAGCCAGCCACACCGGCGCCGAGCACCATGACGCGCGCAGGAGCTATAGTTCCTGCGGCGGTCATCATCATTGGCATGGCGCGGTCGTAGACATTAATTGCTTCCAATACCGCGCGATAACCGGCGAGGTTGGATTGTGAACTCAGCACATCCATGGATTGCGCGCGGGTAATACGCGGCACAAATTCGAGTGTGAGTGCGGTGATGCCAGCATCGGCATATTGCTGAATGGCAGCAGGATCGGAATAGGGGGAGAGCATGGCGATTAATAACGCGCCGCGTTTGATTAGCGCGAGCTCATTGATTGCCCCCTCACCTGCTAGCTTTTCATCCCCAAGTAAAGGGCGCTGCACTTTTAATACTATGTCTGCACTGCCAAGCAATTCAGCGAGGTTATCGCTAATGGTTGCACCTGCCTCGATATAAGACTCATTGCTGATGCGACTATTAATGCCGGCATCTTTTTCAACACTGACGCTAAAACCCAGAGCGATAAATTTTTTAACGGTATCAGGTGTGGCGGCAACACGTCGCTCATGCGCACGTCGCTCTTTGGTGATGGCTATTTTCATGGTTGTCGTCTCGTTGGTGATGGCAAATGTTTGGCAGTGCCGCACTCGACGCCGAGGCGCCGTGCGAGCCTGTCTGTTATTAAAGCCTGAGAAGGCGCCGTCATTTGCTTTCTAATGGTCTAGCGGCCGGATGTTTCCGGTTATTGTTTTTTTGTTTTTGCTCCCCTTCTTTGAAAAGGGGAGAGGGGATTTAAACCACAGCGCCAATTTTCCACGGGATAAATTCGTTATCGCCGTAGCCGAGCAATTCACTCTTGGTTTTTTTGCCCGAGGCAACCGCTAAAATTTCTTCAAAAATTTCCTGACCGGATTGCTCCAGGGTGAGTTCGCCATCCACCACCTTGCCGCAGTTCAAATCCATGTCTTCATTCATGTGTTCATAGATTTTGCTGTTGGTCGCAAGTTTGATGCTGGGTGCGGGTTTGCAACCAAAAGCCGAACCGCGCCCGGTGGTGAAACACAAAATTTGTGCGCCCGAGGCAACCTGGCCGGTGGCCGACACCGGGTCGTAACCCGGGCTGTCCATAAACACAAAACCTTTGGTGGTAATGTCTTCGCCGTAGAGGAATACATCAGTCAAATTGGTGGAGCCACTTTTGGCTTGGGCGCCGAGGGATTTTTCAATAATGGTTGTCAGCCCACCCGCTTTGTTGCCGGGTGATGGGTTGTTGTTTAATTCAAAGTCATTGCGTGCGGTGTAGTCTTTCCACCACTCAATGCGATCCAATAATTTTTGCGCGATGGCGGGCGATTGCGCTCGACGCGTCAATAAATGTTCGGCGCCAAAAATTTCCGGGGTCTCGGACAAAATCACTGTGCCGCCGTGGCGCACCAGAATATCGCCGGCAATGCCCAGCGCCGGGTTGGCTGTTACGCCGGAGAGTGCGTCGGAGCCGCCGCACTGCAAGCCAATCACCAATTCGCTGGCCGGTACGGTTTCGCGCTGGCATTCATTCACCAGCGGCAACATGGCACGCAGGGTTTCTATGCCCTTTTCAATCGCCAGGCGAGTGCCGCCGACATCCTGAATGGTAAATGCGGTAAAGGTTTTGGAGTCGGCCAGGCCGCACTCTTCCATCACGCGTTGAATCTGCATGGTTTCGCAGCCCAAGCCAACCATCATCACCCCGCCAAAATTGGGGTGGCGCGCGTAGCCATTAAACGTGCGACGCAGGGTTTCGTAGCCTTCACCGTCCGAGCGCATACCGCAGCCGCTGTCGTGGGTCATGGCGACTACGCCATCGATATTGGGGAAATTATTGAGCTCACCGGAGAAGGTGAAATGTTGGGCGATGGCTTTGGCCACGGTCGCCGAGCAGTTGACGGTGGTGAGTATGCCCACGTAATTGCGGGTGCCGACTTTGCCGTTAATGCGTTTGTAACCCTCAAAGGTAGCGCGTTGATCGACAGGCACAAATTCGGTGGTTTTGGCTTCTTTGCTGAAGCCATAATCTTTTTCCCAGTCGCCCATGGCGCAGTTGTGCACATGCACATGCTCGCCTGCCGCTATGTCCTGGCTGGCAAACCCAATGGTCTGGCCGTATTTAAGAATGGGTTCGCCCTTGCTGATAGCGCGGATGGCTACCTTGTGCATGGCGGGGATGTCGCTGCGCAGGGTGACATCCTTTTCTACAAACAACACACCAGCGGGCAGCGCTACCTTGCAGATTCCGACGTTATCACTGTCATGCAACACAATAATGCTATTCACGCTGATTTCTCTCTTGATGATTGAGCGGTATAAGAAGTGTAGTTCGCTTGTAAAACTTCGGCGGCTTGCACCCGGCAAAACCATCCCTTTCCTATAAAAGGCTGATTCGTGCCCGATGAAAAATCTGGCCCGAAAAAAAAGGCGCCTTGCGGCGCCTCAAAATCGGCAATGGTATTCGGTCAATACCGGGATCTAATCTACCCCTCAAAAAATGCATCGGCAACAGCCCCAAAACCCTGAAAACACCTTATGTAACCGTTCTCATTGTGGCTGCAGGGAGCTTTTAGCCTGTTACACAAAATGCGGCCAAATTATAAGTGATGAATATTTTAAATTATTTGCTAAATTAGGATAAGTGTTCTTTTCTGAATTAAGATTATTTTTTAAATTATTTTTATCGATTGTTATGTGTATACGTTTACAAATCAATTGCGGATTAAATGTAAACGTATACATTACGTAATGTGGGAAAAAAATACTCAAATTATGCTTTTTGGGGAATTTTTAAGGGGTGCGGGTTGCTTTTATTCAACCTGACATACAGAATGTTTTTCACTCGATATGAGGATGTGTATCTTCTTTGCCCTTGGCGGCTAACAACACCGAACAGAAGAGCGCGTTCCATCGCCAGCTTATAAATAGATGCCCTGCAGCGCAGGCTTATATAGATGCTGGTGACGACCTATAAAAAGCTACAGCAGTGGCAGACAACACGAGAGCAACCACCAGTGACTGACTATTGCCTTCAACAGCCTACTCGTCGCACCTTTCTTGGCTTGACCCTTGCGGGCCTCGCCGGGTCGGCAACATTAACCAGCCTATCGGCTTGCAGTCGCCAAACTGCGCCTGCCGCCTTCTCCATCGATGCCTGGCGCAAGGCCGAAGCCATTCGCGCGCAGGTTGTTGCCCCGGTATTTCCCGAGCGCAGCTTTGATGTGCGCGACTTTGGCGCCAAAGCCGATGGCAAACACAACAATACCCAGGCCTTTGCAGCCGCTATCAAAGCCTGCCATGACGCTGGCGGCGGCAAGGTTGTTGTTGCCGGGGGTGATTACCTGAGCGGCCCGATTCACCTGTTATCCAACATTAACCTGCATGTGGCTGAAGGCGCGCGCATTCTGTTTATCACTGACCCCAGCGCCTATTTACCCGCGGTATTTACCCGCTGGGAAGGCATGGAGTTAATGGGTTACTCGCCGCTCATTTATGCCTATGGCCAAACCAATATTGCGATTACCGGCAAGGGTGTGCTGGATGGCCAAGCTAACCGCACTACTTGGTGGCCCTGGAAAGGTGGCGCCTGGAAAGGCGGTACCGACTGGAGCATGCCTGGAGTTCCCACCCAGGATGCTGCACGCGATAAGTTGATGCAGGACATGGAAAACGGCGTGCCCGTTGCCGAGCGCATTTATGCCGATGGTGCTTATTTGCGCCCGCCTTTTATCCAACCCTACGCCTGTAAAAATGTATTGATTGAAGGTGTAACCATCACCAATGCGCCCTTCTGGTTACTCAACCCGGTGCTCTGTGAAAACGTCACAGTGGATGGAGTGAATTGCATTAGTCACGGCCCCAACTCGGACGGCTGCGACCCGGAATCCTGCAAAAATGTCGTTATCAAAAACTGCTTGTTTGATACCGGTGATGATTGCATCGCCATTAAATCCGGCCGCAATGCCGATGGCCGTCGCTTGAACACGCCCACCGAAAATATTGTGATCAGCCACTGCAAAATGCGTGAAGGTCACGGCGGTGTGGTGATTGGCAGTGAAATTTCTGGCGGTGTGCGCAATGTATTTGTCGAGCACTGTGAAATGAGCAGCCCGAATCTGGATCGCGGCATTCGCATCAAAACCAATTCCGTGCGCGGCGGCGTAATCGAAAACTTTTTTATCCGCGACATCACCATCGGTGAAGTCACTACCGCAATTGTTATCGACTTCGATTATGAAGAAGGTGATGCCGGTAAATTCACACCCACCGTGCGCAATATCGACATCCGCGATTTGCACTGCGAGAACGCCAAACATGTGTTCCAGGTGCGTGGTTACAAACGCTCGCCCATTCAAAATTTGCATCTCACTAACTGCCATTTCAAACAGGTGGGTGATATTGGCATTTTGGAGCAGCTGGAAAACTTCTCTGCGGTGAACGTCACTATTAAAGGTGCAGAATTTAAGGTGTGATCAGTAATTGGTGGCGAATAGATATTTTTTAAATAACCCGAAACTGCACATAACAATTTAATTGGTCTTTTTAAGTATTAATAAATTTGAAAGACCAGCTATCTGCCAAGCTTGAATTGGCAGATAGCAAAATGGTTCCAAATATAAGCAGATGTCGCGCTTGTAGGCGTAAAGTTCTGTGATGTTTGTGAAAACTGCCAACACTGCAATTAGCAATCGATGTTGGCAACGCTCGCTAGCTCAATGTATTTAATCACAATAAAAGATGGGGAATAGCTATGAGAAAATTTACACTCAATCCAATCGTGTTAGCCATGGCGGTCAGCGCCATGCCTGCCGCTACTTTCGCACAAGAACTGGAAGAGGTTCTTGTTACTGGTAGCTATGCACAGAGCTTGAAAAATGCGCTGAATGTAAAGCGTGAATCAACCGGTATTGTTGATTCGGTTTTTGCTGAAGACGTGGGCAAATTTCCAGATCAAAACCTTGCTGAATCACTGGGTCGTATCCCTGGTGTAGCGATTGAACAAGACGACGGTGAAGGTCGTTCTATTACTGTTCGTGGTCTGGGCGATGCGTACACCATGGTTACCGTAAACGGTATGCCTTCGCAGTCACTTGCTGCCGGTTCAGGCGGCGTGCGCACCAGTCGTGCGTTCGACTTTAACGTATTTGCTTCTGAATTATTTAGCCGTTTGGATGTGTACAAATCCACCTCTGGTGAACTGGAAGATGGTTCTCTCGGTGCAACCGTAGGTTTACGTACTGCACGCCCATTTGACTATGACGAGTTTGCAGCGGCGGCAAACGTAGAAGCGGGTTATTACGATGGTTCTGGTGCAGTTAAGCCACGCCTGTCTGGTTTGGTGAGTGTAAGTAACGACACTATGGGCTTTTTGGCGTCAGTAGCCTACTCACAAAAAGAAGCGCCATTGACCGGTGCAGAGTCTGGTCGTTGGAATGCTCAATCTGGTTCCAACAGATTGATTTGTCCTGCTGATGTGTGTGGCGATGATGCCACTCTGGTGCGTTCATCTTGGCATCCGCGTATCGCGCGTTATGCGGATAAAACGAATGATCAGGATCGTTTGGGTGTTACTTCCAGTTTCCAATGGCAAATTGCCGATGAAACTTTGCTAAGCGTTGATGGCCTTTACTCTAAAATCGACGTGACTCGCGATGAGCCATTTATGCAGGCCATTTCTCTGGCGCGCAATGACGCAACTGGTATGCGCCAGATGAGTGTTGTTGACTATGTGGTTGATTCCAACATGACCTTGGTATCTGCCGAAGTGACAGATGCTGACTTCCGTTCGGAAGCATTCCGTGCTGACTGGAGCTCTGAGTTTAACCAGCTGTCTCTGGATCTGCAGCATGAATTCTCGGATAAATTCCGCATGAATGTGCTTGCTGGTATGACCGAATCGAAGTTAGATAACCGCGAAGTGACAGTTATCTATGAACACTTCAGCAGTAACGATTCACGTGATTACGTCACCTACGCTGACTCCAGCGATAGCTTTAGCTGGGACTATTCGAATATGAAGTCACCGGTTCTCAGCTATAGCTTCGATACTACCAATCCAGCTAACTGGGAATTCTCCGAGTATCGTGATCGTATCTATGATGCGACATCAGACACTGATATGGCGCGTATCGATTTTGCTTATGATTTGGCAGATGGTTACACCGCGAAATTTGGTGCAACCCAAAAATCTTACGGCTATCAAATCACTGAATCACGCGCCGACAGAACTTTTGCACAGGCAGATGAAATTAATGGCGGCGCAAAAGATGGCGATGCGTGCGGTATCACTGCAGCCGTAGATGCTAGCGATGGCTATTTACAAAATGCAGGGGGTCGATCTTTTTTCTATCCTGATTTTAATCGCAGAACTGAATTCCAGGATTCAGGTTGCTGGGGTTATGTAGCGCAGCCAGGTAATACTCGCGATGTAGAAGAGGAAGTGTTTGGTTATTTTGCACAAATCGATATTGATACCGAGTTATTCGGCAATCGTTTACGCGGTAACATCGGTGTACGTGAAGCAGAAACTGATTTGCGTGCGGAAGGTATTACTATAATTGATAGCGTTGCTACCCCTGTTGTGGTTAAGCATAGCTACAACGATACGCTGCCCTCTCTAACACTGGCTTACAACCTGACTGAAGATCTGGTATTGCGCGGTGCTGCAGCGAAAGTGTTGGCACGTCCTGAATTGACAGATTTAAATCCCGGCGGCTCCATTACAACTTTTGGTAATGATCCTAAAGTAAGTTATGGCAATCCGTATATTGAGCCTTTCCGTGCAAATTCTTTCGATTTAGGTTTGGAGTGGTACTACTCGGATGATGCTTTGGCTGGGATAACCTTATTCCAAAAAGATGTAGAGTCATTCCCAACATCGGATAACCAATTTGATATTCCATGGCCGCAATTAGGCTTGCCAAATAGTCTTTTGGGGGGGCAAGTAGATACATTAAAAGATGCGCTCTTCGATGTAAGCTATAGAGTGAACGGCGGTGGCGGCAATATCCAAGGTGCTGAATTTGCGTGGCAACAACAATTGTCATTCTTGCCAGGACCTGATTGGATGCGTGGCTTTGGCTTCCAGGCTAACTACACTTTCTTGGATGAAGCTGAGCTTGATTCTGGCAGAGAGATGGTCAATGTATCCAAAGACTCTTACAACTTTACCCTTTACTGGGAAGGTGAGAAGTTCCAGGCGCGCATCACCAACTCTTATCGCGGCGAGTACTACAGCAATATCAATAGTGATAATCCTTGGCAAAATCGTGTAGTGGATGACAGTAACTACGTAGGTGTTTCTGCTAGTTACGATGTAACTGAGCAACTGAAAATTACCTTCAAAGGCGTAAACATTACGGACGAGTCCAAACATGAATACGAAACTGAAGGTGTTGCACGTTTAGTACTTGACCACTCTGCAGGTGCAAGCTACTTCGTTGGTGCAAGCTACAAGTTTTAATTGATCATCGATGCAGTACCACAGGGATGCCAGGCAACTGGCATCCCTATTTAGTTATCGGCGGTAGGATTTTTTACTGCCGATAATCAAATAAAACGATTGAATTCGTGATGATAAAAAATCACGACTTAATGACGCGACAAGAGGTGAACCACGTGAGTTTATTGTTAAACAGCCACCCGTTCCGCAAAAGCCTATTGAGTAAAGCAATGGTGGGCGGATTTATCCTGGCAGCAATCAGCGGATGCTCCCCGGAACAAGCCAGCGAACAACAAACCAGTGCTGCAGCACCTGTGCAAGACAAGGCAGCGCAATATCAAGTAGCGACTGCAGAAATTAGTAACGCCAATGATTTTGCCTTGGCGCAAGAGCCAATTTATTTTTCATTTTATGATTTGGGTATCGATGCCAGCGACGCCGCAAAACTGGCGGTGCTGATGGGCGATCAACCCCAAGCCTCACAAACCGTCGATACCGATGGTGATGGCGCGCTGGACAGCTTGTTATTAGCGGCCGATTTTGCGCCCGCCGAGCGCAAAAACTTTATTATTTCCACCGATCCTGCCATTGCCAAACCCGCGCTGAAAAAACAAACCCAGGCGGAAATTTCCATCAAAGAAGGTGGTGAGTGGAATGGTAAAGTTTACGAAGGCGGCACCTTTAAAAATGTGGATAGCGTAAATCCACCGCCACAATATACCGACCACTCCTATTGGATTCGCTACGAAGGTCCCGGCATAGAATCGGACAAAGTGGCTTATAGGGTGTATCTGGATTGGCGCAACGGGTTTGATATTTTTGGTAAAAAAGTTAACGACGTGGTGTTGCAAAAGGTCGGCCTGGATGGCTACGACTCCTACCATGAAAATGCCGACTGGGGTGTGGATGTATTAAAAGTTGGCAAGTCACTCGGCATGGGTGGTTTTGGTTTTTGGAACGGAAAAAATGTGGAGCTGGTATCACAAACCGACAGCCGCTCCGCCACCATCACTAATAATGGCGATATTTATTCCGGTTTTAAAATTAATTACAACGGCTGGCAAGTTAACAATCAAAAATTGGATATGACCGCGCATTTTGCGATGACTGCTGGCAGCCGTTTGGTGAAAGTCAACCTGAGTAAAACCGAGCGTTTGCCGAATATGGCAATAGGTTTGGTGAAACACCCGGGCACTAGCTTATTGCAAGGTAATGAGCATGTCAGCGGTTACGCCTGGACTTACGTTGCCAGTTGGGGCAAACAAAGTTTAAGCGGTGCCGATGATCATTTGGGCATGGCAATTATTTTCCGTCGCGATGATCGCGCGGAACAAACACAAGACGAAACCTCTTATGTCTCCGTGATGAAAGATAAAGGTGGCCAATTGGAATATTACTTCCTCGCCGCTTGGGAGCATGAGCTGGACGGCGTAAAAACCGAAGCCGATTTTAAAGCCTATCTGGATCGCGAAGTATTGCGTTTAACCAAAGAACCGCGTGTGCGTTTTGAATCTGCACTTAGCGCCGAGGCCAAAAAAGTCCCGTTGACTGCGGAAACTGCTTTGAAATGGACTAAAGCCTTGGCCGACTCCGAACTGGAACGTAAAACCCTGAATTATCACTATCAAGGTTGGGATGAAAACCGTCGTCGCCCCGCCAAATTTGAATACGATATTGCGGGCTTGCAAATTATGGCGCTGCAAGCGCTGAATGAAGTTAGCCCCGATACACGCTATGCCGAGGCTGCCGAAAAAGTCACCGGCAGTTTTGTAGCAGACGATGGCAAGATCCACACCTTCGAGCCGGATTTATTCAGCATCGACTTAACTAAACCAGGCGATGTGTTAATCCTATTAGAGCAGCGCACCGGCGCGGAAAAATATCGCAAAGCGGTAGATTTTTTGCGTGAAAATTTAAAGCGTCACCCGCGCACCAGTGGTGGCGCTTTTTGGCATCGTGTTACCTACCCGAATCAATTATGGTTGGATGGCGTATACATGGGCATGCCCTTCCTCGCACAATATGCGGCGACCTATGAAACCGGCGAACAACAACACGAAAGTTTTAAAGAAGCGGTGCATGAATTTGTGATTGCCCGCGAGCAGCTGCGCAACCCGGAAACCGGTTTGTATTACCATGCGTGGGACGAATCCAAACAAGCGGATTGGGCCAATAAAGAAACGGGTCAAGCTTCTCAATACTGGCTGCGCGGTTTGGGCTGGTACGCCATGGCGCTGGTGGATGTGCTGGATTATTTGCCGGAATCAGAAACCGAATTGCGTAAAACCCTGATTGATATTACGCAAGAATTGGCTGCTGACCTGTTACGCTATCAGGATGCAGAGACCGGCACCTGGTGGCAAATTCTGGATAAACCCGGTGCCATCGCCAACTATCGCGAATCCAGCGGCAGTGCGATGTTCACTTATTTTTACGCTAAAGCTCTTAACAAAGGTTATTTGCCCGAGTCCTATCGCGCGGCGACAATGAAAGCCTATGAAGGTTTGATCAATGAATTTGTAACCCTGCACAAAGATGGCAAGATCAGCATGACCGATCAATGTCTGGTGGCAGGTTTAGGTTTTGGTCGCGACGGCAGTTACGATTACTATATGACCGAGCGTATTTTTGCCAACGATGCCAAGGGCAATGGCCCATTTATTTTTGCCGGCGTCGAGATATATAAATTACTTAAAAAACAATAATTATCCGCGTTTGCCTGCATGTTATTAATGCAGGTAAACGCATTGCTTCTATAGAGTGGATTACCATCAACCTGTGTTGCGCCCAAGGCGCAGCAGCTGAGAGACAGAAGGTTTTATTATGAAAGTATTAGAGGAACGTTTTGCAGTCCACCTGGATGACTACAAACATTACGACACTGAAAAGCTGCGTAAACATTTTTTAGTGGAGAATATTTTTACCGCCGACCAAGTGGAATTTACCTACACCCACTACGAGCGTTTGATGGTGGGCGGTGTTATGCCGGTGACTAAACCGGTGGTACTGGAAACCTACGATCAGCTCAAAATGGATTTCTTTTTGGCGCGCCGTGAGTTGGGTGCCATTAATATCGGTGGCAGCGGTAAAGTGTCGGTAGACGGCGAAGTCTATGAAATTGGTACCAAAGAAGCGCTGTACATTGGTCGCGGTGCAAAAGACGTTATTTTTAGTAGCGATGACGCAAATAATCCTGCCAAGTTTTATTTGAATTCAACTCCCGCACACCAAACTTATCCTACTAAAAAAGTGAATAAGGAAAATAGCAAGGTTTTGCATATGGGCGCCGGTGATACTTGTAACGAGCGCGATATTTATCAGCTGATGATTAATACCGTACTCGATACCTGCCAATTGCAAATGGGTATGACTGAATTAAAACCCGGCAGCATTTGGAACACTATGCCAATGCACACGCACAGCCGCCGGATGGAAGCCTATTTTTATTTCAACATTCCGGATACTCACGCGGTATGCCATTTTATGGGCCCAGCGGAAGAGACCCGTCATATTTGGGTTGGCAATGAACAAGCGGTAGTATCACCACCTTGGTCTATGCACTCTGGTGTGGGTACCGCAAATTACACCTTTATTTGGGGCATGGCCGGTGAAAATATGGATTACACCGATATGGATTTCCATAAGCCCAGTGAATTGAAATAATTTTTTGAGAGAAAAACATGAATCATCCATTATTTGATTTAACCGGCAAAATCGCGCTAGTCACTGGTGCAACCCACGGTTTGGGTATGGCCATGGCGAGCGGCTTGGCAAGCGCCGGCGCCACCTTGATTATTAACGGTAATTCCTCGCAGGAAAAAATCGACAACGCGGTTAATGAATATCGCGCTAAAGGTTTTAACGCTTTTGGTTACAAATTTAATGTCACTAATGAAGACGAAGTGATTGCTGCTGTTGATCAAATCGAAGCTGACCACGGCCCGATTGATATTTTGATTAACAACGCCGGTATCATCAAACGTACACCGCTGTTGGAAATGACACTGGAAGATTTTGAAGAAGTCATCAAAATCGATTTGACCGGTGTATTTACTATGACCCGCCCGGTTGCGCGCAAAATGGTTGAGCGTCGCCAAGGTAAAATTATTAACATCTGTTCGATGATGAGTGAACTCGGCCGCAATTCGGTAGGCGCCTACGCCGCTGCCAAAGGCGGATTAAAAATGCTCACCAAAAATATGGCCACCGAATGGGCGAAATATAACGTGCAGGTAAATGGCATCGGCCCCGGTTATTTTGCTACCAGCCAAACCGAACCGATTCGCGTTGATGGTAATCCGTTTAACGACTTTATTATCAGCCGCACACCCGCGGGCAAATGGGGTGACCCGGATGACCTGCAAGGCGCGACCATTTTCCTCGCTTCCAAAGCGAGCGATTTTGTCACCGGTCAAATCGTTTATGTAGACGGCGGTATCCTCGCTACTATTGGCAAGCCGAGTAACGAAGCTTAACTCTTTTAACAAAACCAGAATGAATTACCCCTTTCATTCTGGTTTCTCCCGCAACAGCCGCCCCACAAGGGTGGCTGTTTTTTTATGAACATTTTTTTAAATAGTTGTGATTAAACCAGTGCCGCTTCAAACAATGCCAACAACCGGCTCCAGGCGCGTTCGGCCTGCTCCTGGTGGTAAACGCGGGAATCGGGCGGGCACCAGCCGTGTAACGCACCGGCGTAGACTTCCACTTCGGCTTTTACTTTTGCATCGGCGAAACTTTTTCGTAACACATTTTTTGCTTCGACATCGCGCTGGTCGTCGTTTTCGGCGATGGCAACCAGAAATTGCGCATTGGTTTTTGGGATTAATAAATGCGGGCTGTCGGGCGAGTCACTAACTAAACCACCACCGTGGAAACTGGCGACGGCGCCGATGCGCTGCGGAATTGTTGCGGCGGTGCGAAAGGCGATAGCGCCGCTCATGCAATAACCCATAGTGCCGATTTTTTTGCTGCTATCAACAGCGGCTTGTTGATCGAGAAAACCGACAAAGGCTTTTGCATCTATCACATGGGTTGCAGGGCTGAGCGTTTTGGCGAGGGCGGTTACGGCGGTGCGCGTGGCTTCATCGGCATAGGAGGCACCTTCGCCAACCACCGGGGCTTTTTGGCTGCGATAAAATGGATTCACCACCAACACCGCATACCCGGCTTGGGCGAGGCGTTTGCCCATTAATTCAAACGCGGGGCGCAGGCCGAGAATATCCGGCCAGAGAATTACAGCAGGGTGTTTACCGCTGGCCGGGTGCACAAAATAACAATCAGCGCTGCCGTCCGGCGTGGTTACATTAACAGTGGCTTCGGTCACGCTCATAGCGTTGGCGCTAATGGGGAAATACATCGCCAAACTGGCGCCCACCATACCAGCTACAAATTGGCGACGGTTGAGCTGGCCTTGCGCGTAGCGTTCGCTGTCTTCTTGCGTCAGATCATCACACATGATTAGCCTCCTGTTGCAGTCGTGAAATTACATAATCAACCAAACCAGTGTAGCGGCAAAAACGATTCCGATAATTAAATGCATTCTGCTCGCCGCTTGAATGGGTTCAGCGATGTGTGCTTTGCCGTGTACCATAGCGGCAGTTAAATTTTGGCGGCGCCATAACAAATAATAAATTACCGCAAGCAAATGCAATGCGATAAAACCTAGCAAGATATTAAAGGTAATTTCATGCCAGTCCGCCATTAAACGGCTGGTTTTGAAACTGAGGTAATCGGCAAAAGGGCCACCATCAAAACCGTCGACATCGATGGAAAATAAACCCAAGCCAATTTGCACTAGCAATAACAACAGCAGTGCGAGTGCGCTGTAACCACCGAGTGGATTGTGCCCTGCTGACGGCGGCACATCGCGCTGTGTTAAATTTTTAAAGTACTGAAATGCTGCTGCCGGTGTTTGTAAAAAATAACTGAAGCGTGCGCTGCTGCTGCCAAAAAATCCCCAGTAACAGCGAAATAACACCACGCCGAGCAGCGCGTAGGCGCAGTAACTGTGATACACAATTTCGTGATTTTCCGCCGTCCACCAACAGGCGGCGACCAACAATACAATCGACCAGTGACAAATGCGCACTGGCCAATCCCACAAGGTTTTTTTGCTCAGTGTTAATTCAACTGCAGGCATGGTCATAGGCAATTAATCCACACGGAAACTGTCGTGACAGGACGAGCAGTTATCGCGCAGGGTGCCTAATTTTTTCTGCAGCGCCGATTTATCACCACCGCTTGCGAGTGAGACCAAGGCTTTGGATTCCACCATTAATTCGTTACTAAGCGCATCAAACTTTTCTTTGTTTTCCCAAATATAAGCGCGTGCGTCGGTTTCCAAACCGGATTCCGGGCCGCTGCCCGCCGGAAACCATGTGGGTAATTTTTCGGCGAGCACCGACAATTCAGTGGCGGCACTGGTGATGGCGGCGCTATCGGGATTGCCACTTTTTAATTCATCGCGCAGGGTTTTCATTGCCGCGCCCATGTCTTTAAATCCTTCCTGCCGCGCGTCGATTATGTCTTGCTGGGCGTAAGCGGGTAGCTGTAAAAAAAGCAATGCGCTTAATGCGGCGGTTTTTACTTTCAATGGTGTTATGCAGGAAGTTGTTAATAATTTTTTGCAGATTGTAAGCATCATAGTTTTACCTGTGGCGATAACTGAAAAGCGGTGGCGAATTCTGGTTTTGCTCGGAAATCTTCAAGCTGGGCGATGGCCAGTGGCGTCTTGCCGCTGCTGTCCGCCAGATCAATCGGCGCGCCCTTTTGTGCGAGCACTAGCAACATCGCGCTGATTTGTTCCACCGTCATCGGCATATAAAAGCTATAACCCAGCAGTAAATGCAATGCGGTTTCGCCGCGCTTGTTGGTGGCTTTTACGTCGGGCGCCAAGGACAGTGCCAAGGATAATGCGCTGGCGTTACTGCGCACGGCGGCCAGTACCAGACTGGTGCCGTCCTGCGCGCGGAAGTTGACATCAGCACCGGCGGCAACCAATGCGCGCATGATCGCGGTGTCGCCCAGTTCCGCCGCCAATAGCAGCGGGGTTTGCGGGTAGGTTACGTAGGGACGGCTGGTGAAGTTCACTTCATAGCGCCACACCACCGCCGAGGTACCGGTGAGTGCATTGGGATTGGCGCCCTTGGCGAGCAGCGCGTTTACTAACGGCAATTGGCGATGACGCACCGCCGCATGCAGTAATTGGTTGCCGTTGCGATCAATGGCATTGAAGTCCACACCGCGCTGCACAAGCTGTTCTGCCACCACAAATTGCTGTTGGTAGATGGCCATTTGCACCAGGGTGGTTCCGTCGGGCGCGACGTAATCAGCATTGGCGCCCGCTTCCAGCAAGGCCAGCGCGGTGTCTGGTGTCTTGCTGGTCAGTGCAAAAAACAGTGGGGTAAAACCTTTGGCGGTGGTGCGGTTGATCTCTGCACCCTGGTTGAGCAACAGTTGTAGGCTTGCCAATTGCCCCTTGGCCGCCGCCCACATCAGTGGGGTTTGGCCGCTGTCATCGGCGGCATCCACTGGCGCGCCCAGCTCCAGCAAGCGCTTTACCATGGCGACGCTGGAATTACCGGCGCAGAGTGCCAACGGCGAAATACCGGTGCTGGTGGTGCGTTTAACATCGGCGCCAGAGTCTAACAAGGCGGCGACAATTGCCGGGTCGCCACGTTGGCAGGCAACTACCAGTGGGCTGAAACTTTGCGGCTGGGCATCACCCAGATCAGCCTTGGCGCCCTTGGTCAAGAGCAGCGCAACCAGCGCCGGGTTTTGCGTCTCCACCGCCCATGCCAGTGGCAATGAACCGTCGGCACGCGGTTTATTTAGCTTGGCACCCTGTTTAAGCGCTTGCGTTACCTTGGCCGTGTCGCCCGCGTGGATGGCGCGCATCAAGGCGTCATCGGCCGAGTCGGCCTGTGCACTCATTGACACAGTGGTCGAGCAGAGCGCGGCCGCTAAGGCCAGCATAGGGATTAACTTCACATAAACTCCTGATTCGTATTGCTAGGCATAGAGCGCTTGCAGCGGCCCGGTGCTGTCGCCAAAACTTTCTGCGGGCACACCCATTTCGTGCATGAGCGACAACATCAGGTTGCTCATGGGCGTGTCTTTGGGTTGTTGTATGTGCCGCCCGCCGCGCAGGCCGCCGCCGGCGACGAGTGCGGGCAAATCCATATTGTCGTGCACATTGGGTTCACCCAGACTCGCGCCGCCAAAGACGATGGTGCTGTCGAGCAGGGTTTGCGCGCCGTCGGCGGTATTGCCCAAACGGTCGAGCAGATAGCCAAACTGCGCCATGTGGTACTGGTTAATTTTGACCAGCTTGGCGATTTTGGCTTCATCGCCACCGTGATGGCTAAGGCTGTGATGGGAATCGGGTACACCGATTTCGGCGTAGGAGCGGTTGCTCAGTTCGCGCCCCAGCATAAAGGTGCTCATGCGTGTCATATCGCTTTGCAGTGCCAGCACTTGCAGGTCGATCATGATGCGTACGTGTTCTTCAAAGTTCTGCGGGATGCCCGCAGGCAAGGTCAGCTGGCTGGTATCCACCTCATTGGTTTGGCGGCTGGCTTTTTGGATGCGCTGCTCCACGGTGCGGATGGAGTCCAAATACTCCTCCAACTTGCGGCGATCATTCATGCCCAAGCGCGGCGACAGGCGCGCGGCATCCTCCAAGACAAAATCGAGAATACTGGCTTTGGTGGCGAGCTGGGCTTGGCGACTTTTCTCGTCTAACGCGCGGGTATCGCCAAACAGTCGCTCAAACACATCGCCCGGTTTTACCGTGACCGGCATAGGCGCGGTGGGGCTGCGCCAGGACAAGGTATTGGTGTAGGTGCAGCTGTAACCCACATCGCAACTGCCGAGCAGGCTGGGCGGTTCGATGCCCAATTCCAGCGAGGCGAGCTGTGTGTGTTGACCAATGTGGTTGGCGATGACCTGATCCATGGAGATGCCGCAGTAAATGTCGGCGCCCTCGGTGCGTTTGGGGTGCGCGCCGGTGAGGTAGGCGCCGCAACTGCGACCGTGGCTGCCGGGGCCATCGCCCAGCGCATTGGCGTTGTAGTGCGCCAAGCCAGTGATCACCGCAAACTTATCGCGATGGCGTGCAATGGGCTCCAGAATCGGTGTTATCGCATAGTTGTTGCCCGCCAGTGCCGGGGTAAATTCGGGCATACGCAAGCCGTTGGGCATGTAAAACACGCTCAGTTTTTTTGGGCGATTTTCCAACACCGTGTTGGCCAGCGCCGAGGGAATCAGCGATTCCATCACCGGCAAACTGATGGCGGCGCCCAAACCGCGCAGCAAACTGCGGCGCGATAACAAGGCGTTAGTGAACTGCGGCGGTCGTTTTTTCATGGGCTGGCACCATTCGGTAGTTGAAGGGTTCGCTGGTTAAGATCCCCAGAATAATCTCGTGCATGGGGTAATTGTTGGCGCGGGCGGCGCGAATAATCTGGCGCACCTTGGGCTGGTCGTTGGCTTCCAAACCCCGGCCCAACGCGTAAATCATCAAGCGTTCGGTAAAGGCACCGGCAAATTGCTCACGGCTGTCCATCAACACATCCTGCAGGCCGTACAGGCCCTCAAAGGCGCGGCCATCGGGCATGGCGGTGGTGACATCAATCGGGCGACCGGCGTCCAGTTCACGCAGGCGGCCAATCGCATCGTATTTCTCCAGCGACAGGCCAATCGGGTCCATGCGCACATGGCAGGAGTGGCACGCCGGGTCTTTGCTGTGCTGCGCCAACTGTTCGCGCGCATTAAGTGCCTTGCCGCTGGTGGATTCCGCTTTCAGTGCAGGCACATCCGGCGGCGCGGGCGGCGGTGGCGCGGCGAGTAAATTGGCCAGTACCCACTGCCCGCGGCGCACTACCGAGGTGTGGTTGGCGTAGGAGGTCACGGTGAGAATACTGGCCTGCCCCAAGAGCCCGCCGCGCATGGAATCCGGCGCCAATTGCACCCGGCGCAGCTCCGGGCCTTTTACCCCGGCGATGCCGTAATGTGCTGCCAACCGCTCGTTGAGGAAGGTGTAATCGCTTTTGAGGAAGTCGAGAATGCTGGCGTTGTTGCGCACAATCGAACTGAAAAAGAGTTCGCTCTCGCGCTTCATGGCAGCGCGCAAGGGCACATCAAAATCGGGGAATTCCTTCACGTCGGGGCGATGGAATTCCAGGTTGCGCAAGTACAACCACTGCCCGGCAAAGTTCTGCTCCAGTGCCAATGCGCGGTCGTCCGTCAACATGCGTGCGACTTGTTGTTGCAGCACTTTTGGCTCGCGCAACTTGCCTTTTTCGGCGAGGCGCAATAACTCCTCATCGGGCAAGCTGCTCCATAAAAACAGCGCCAGCCGCGCGGCGTATTCCACATCGCTAATGCGATGTACGGTGCCGGGCGCGGCGCCCTGTGGGTCGCTTTCATGGAGGAACAAAAATCCGGGCGAGACCAGCATCGCCTGAATTGCCGCCGCTATGCCCTGCTCAAAACCGCCATGGGTTTGGGTTTGGGCCTGCGCGTGGCGATAAACCTTCATCAACCGCTCAATATCATTGGCCTCCACAGGGCGACGATAGGCCTGACGCGCCAGCTTGCCGAGGATCTTCTGCGCGCAATAGTTTTCGGTAAAAGGCCAAATGCCGGGCGTGCAGCTGAAGATTTTGGCGCGGCTGGGTGTGGCACCGGGGCCGGTAACCGCGTAGGGGCCAGCGACATTGATCTCCAATACGTCGCGCGGGAAATTGTGCTGGGCGTAGCGCGGCGACATGTAATAAGACGGCACCTGAGTGCTACCCACACGCGCGCCATCCACCACAAAATCCAATGTCAGGTTGGTGGGCGGCGCACTGGGTAGCGGCACTTCCTCGGTGGTATTGCGCAGGATTTGCACCCGCTCATCCAGCGCCAGATCTTTGCGGAAGGTCAGGCCAATATGGTGCCCGCCCGCCGTCAGTGGTACACGCAGGCTGACACGATTGTCCTCCAGTCGATCCACCTCATTGTTGGTATTAGCATTGAGATAACCGCTAATTTCATACTCGCCGTCGTGCGGCGCGTAATACTCAAATACGCCGCCGCCGCGTGAATCCAGCGGCAAATAGTGGCTCATGCGCTCGTCGTAAGAGGGCACGCCCTGATTGAGAATCGAACCGTCTTTGGGTAATTGATAAGTGGTGGTATAGGGTTGATCCGAGCCCAGCCCGACCGCCAAGCGGCTCACTTTGCCCGCCACCGCGAGGTAGCGATCCATCAGCACCGGCGAGACCGACAGCACATCGGCGATATTGTCAAAACCATAACCCGAGTCATCGGCGGGCAGGGCCTCACTCAGATCCTGATCGACCTGCAGCAGGTCGCGCACCGCGTTGCTGTATTCATTGCGATTCAAGCGACGCAAGGTCGCGCGCCCGGGGTTGGGGTTGGCAGCGGCATAGCCATCGAGCGAGCCCTGCAGCCAATCGATAAAACCGTGCAATTCTTCATGGCCGGGTTTGGGGCGGCTCGCGGGCGGCATTTCACCGCGCTGGGTCACGCGCAACACGCTCTCCCAATCGGCCAGATTCATACCCTTACTCACATCGTCCAGCGCCACATCGGAGAGCGTCCAGTTGCCCGCCATGCGTTCATCGTTATGACAGCGGGCGCAATGTTTTTCCAGAAAGGCTTCGGCATCGCCGCTGCTGTGCGGACCATTGGCGAGCGCAACACTGCTGCCGCCAGCACTTAACAGCAGGGCGACGCCGAGGCGCAACAAAGAGGGTGGAATGGGCATCATAGGCATGTGACTACTGGCGTTGGATTGGGCGACAAAGGTATCGCCAGAGAAATAGCAAAACCCAGTCCAATTTCATGACCAGTTAGTCAGTATTTTGTTAATTTATGTTTTTATTCTTATTTTTCAATTGGTTGTAGAGGTTTATTTATTAGCCTGTTGCGCAGGTGGCGATGACGAAAGCTTGGTAACGAGTGCACGGCGGGCGGGCAGTGGTGCAGGGGTTGAACCAAATCTGGGCACCACAGGCCGCCGTGTGATCCCTAATTTACCCGGATCAGACGTTTAGGACAGTGTTTGAGCAAACCATCATAAAAAGTAAAGTTGATTCGCTAAAAACCGGCAAAATGCTACCTTTATAAGGCGTGCGCCTTCAGCGCAACCACCGCTGGCACGCGTAAACACTGGTTTTCGCATGGATGAATATTATTTTAATTAACAGCGACATCCCCCTGGCGCGAACAATCCGTTATCTCTTTTCTGGTTCGTTGAATAGGTCATACCCACTATGAACAATAACTTCGCTCTTCGTGCACTCTTGCCCGGTGCGCTGTTGCTCTCGCTGCTCGCGGGTTGCGACGCCAAAAAAACGGAAGCTCCCCCTGCCCCTACCGAAGCGCCTGCTACAACGGCCGCCAAGGTTGAATGGCCGGCGATTGCCAGCGCTGTCAAAAAAGACCCGGCGGTAGAGGCGCGTATCGATGATTTGCTGGCGCGCATGACCCTGGAAGAAAAAATTGGCCAGCTGGTGCAGCCTGAAATCAAATTCCTCACCCCGGAGGATGTAAAACAGTATCACGTGGGTTCAGTGCTCAACGGCGGTGGTAGCACCCCCGGCAGCAACAAATACGCGACCATGGAAGACTGGGTCAAACTGGCCGACAGTTATTACAACGCCTCGGTCGATACCTCTAACGGTCGCATTGGCATTCCGATCATGTGGGGCACCGACGCCGTGCACGGATTGGGTAACGTGATTGGCGCGACCCTGTTCCCGCACAACATCGCGCTGGGTGCGACCAATAACCCCGAATTATTGAAAGAGATCGGCCGTGTGACCGCCGTGGAAATCGCGGTGACCGGTCTGGACTGGGACTTCTCACCCACCGTTGCCGTTGCGCGCGACGATCGCTGGGGCCGCACCTATGAAAGCTGGTCCGAAGACCCGCAAATCGTGGGCGCCTTTGCCGGCAAAATGGTGGAGGGTTTGCAAGGTGAAGGCGATACCGAAAACTTCCTCACCAATAACCACGTAATCGCCACTGCCAAGCACTTTATTGGCGACGGCGGCACCCTGAACGGGGTGGATCGCGGGCCAACCCAGGGCGATGAAAAAGAACTGCGCGATATTCACGGCGCCGGTTATTTCAGTGCGCTGGAGTCCGGTGTGCAGGCGGTAATGGCCTCCTTCACCAGCTGGGACGGCACCCGTATGCACGGCCATAAATACCTGCTGACCGACGTGCTCAAAGGCCAAATGGGCTTTGATGGCTTGGTGGTCGGCGATTGGAGCGGTCACAGCTTTATCCCCGGTTGTACGGCGGTGGATTGCCCTGAATCGCTGATGGCCGGTCTGGATATTTACATGGTGCCTGAGCCTAACTGGAAAGACTTGTACAACAATTTGGTGGCGCAGGCCAAATCCGGCGAGATTACCGCCGAGCGTTTGGACGATGCGGTACGCCGTATCCTGCGGGTGAAAATCCGCGCCGGCCTGTTTGAAAAAGGCGCGCCCTCTACTCGCCCACTGGCTGGCAAAAAAGAATTGTTAGGCGCACCTGAGCACCGTGCAGTCGCCCGTCAGGCAGTACGCGAATCGCTGGTGATGCTGAAAAACAAAAACAAACTGCTGCCCTTGGCGCGCAACCAGAAAGTATTGGTCGCGGGCGATGGCGCGGACAACATCGGTAAACAAAGTGGCGGTTGGTCAGTCACCTGGCAGGGTACGGGTAACGTCAATTCCGACTTCCCCGGTGGCACCTCCATCTACGCCGGTATCAATGAAGTTGTCAGCGCCGCTGGCGGCACTGCCACCCTGAGTGTGGACGGTTCCTTTAGCGAGAAGCCCGATGTGGCGATTGTGGTATTTGGTGAAGACCCCTACGCCGAAATGCAGGGCGATGTGGGCATGCTCGCCTACAAACCACGCAACCCCGCCGATTGGGAGCTGCTGAAAAAACTCCGCAGCGAAGGTATCCCGGTGGTATCGCTGTTTATCACCGGTCGCCCACTCTGGGTAAACCGTGAACTGAATGCTTCGGACGCGTTTGTTACTATCTGGCAGCCAGGTACTGAAGGCGCCGGTGTGGCCGATGTGATCTTTAAAAATGCCGAAGGTGAAATCAACCACGATATGAAAGGTCGCCTCAGCTTCTCCTGGCCAAAACACCCGGATCAAACCCCGCTTAACAAAAGCGATGCCAATTACGACCCCTTGTTTGCCTATGGCTTCGGCATGAGTTACGCCGATGAAAACACCCTGGGCGACAACTTGCCGGAAGACGGCCCCAAAGCCGCCGAAGCCATGGATGTGATGGAGTTATTTAACCGTCGCCCGATGGACCCATGGCAGTTGGAAATTATTGGCTTCCAGAATGATCAGATGCCAATGAACAGCAACACCGTGAAAGCCTCATCGCTGATGATTCAAGCGGTGGATCGTGAAGTACAGGAAGATGCGCGCCGTGTAGTCTGGAACGGTGCCGGTCAGGGTCAGGTGGCGCTGTCGGTGGGCAACCGTCAGGACTTTATCAATTACTACAACAGCGATTCTGCGCTGGTATTTGATATCAAAGTAGACTCCGCACCGAGCGCCACCAGCTTCCTGCGTTTGGGCTGTGGCTCCTACTGTGCGTCTGACATCGACCTGACTGAAAAACTCAAAGGTTTTGCCGGTCAGGGTTGGCAGACAGTGACAGTACCCTTTAGCTGTTACCCCAATGCCGGCGCGAACTTTGGTATCGCCCAGCCGCCAGAAGAGTATTGGACCCAAGTCCTCGCCCCCTTCTCGCTGGTTACCGCTGGCACTTTGGATATTACCTTCGCCAAAGTCAGCGTGGTAAAAGGCGCCGGTAAAGACGTCACCTGCCCCTGATAACTGCTGATTCCTAGCCAATAAAAAACCCCCGCATGGCAACATGCGGGGGTTTTTGTTTTGCGGGGTTTTAACTGAGAGGCTTAGAAGCTTGCTCTCACGCCCAGTGCGTAGCGGCCTACACCTTCGCCGACGTAGAACATGTGGTTCTGTTCGCGGCCGTGGATGCGGGCGCCTTCTTCGGTGACGTTGATGCCTTCGAGGAAGATGCTGACGTTGTCGCTCAGGTCGTAGCTCATGGAAATATCGATTTGTGAGTAGTCCTCCACCACGACCGGCTCGTTACTGGTACTGGTGTAGAAGTACTGGAAACCACGCACAAATGAATCGCGCCAGTTGTAGGCAATACGAATCTGGAAGGGGCCATTTTCATAGAAACCTACCAGGTTGGCGGAATCGCTCACACCGACCACTGCATCGGCTTTGGGGATCTCGCCAAGCGGGGTGTCAAAGTCATATTCCGGGTCAGCAAATACGAAGGTCGCGTTGGCGATAACACCAAAACCGGTATCGCCAAAGATGTGCTGGCCACCCACTTCAACACCGCTGACTTTTTTGGTGTCGAGGTTGCGCGGACGACGCATTTCGTAAATCACATCCTGACCGGTAGCAGGGTCGATTACGCCGGTGATGGTTTCAGGCACACCTTCCGTTACCACAAAATTGTCGATGGATTTGGTGAAACCACCGATGGAGACATAATCAAAATCATTGATGTACCACTCCGCCGACAGGTCGAAGTTATCCGACATAAAGGGTTCGAGGTTGGGGTTACCGGCACTGCCTACGCCGGTCTGGCCTTCACGCACATCACCCAGGGTACGCGCCGAGCGCATATCGTTCAGCTCGGGGCGAGTAATGGTGCGCGAGGCGCCAAAACGCAGTACCACATCATCCAACAGGTCGTATTTCAACGACAGGTTGGGCAGGAATACATCGTAGCCATCGCCATCGGTGAAAGGCACGCTGTCGCCATATACGCGGGTGTAAGACTCACCGGCCACCGGTGGCGGGGTCAGCGATACCAGGGTTTGCTCCAGCGACGTTGAGTCGATGGCGGTGTCTTCATAGCGGGTGCCGGCAACTACTGTCAGGTCGCGGCCATTCAGGTCGAAGGACTTGGTCGCCTCCAGATACACCGCCGTGGTCTGCTCGTTGATTTCCGACCAGTTAGGCTGGCGAATCAGGGTGGAGTTGGTGGCATCTTTTTGTGCGGCAGTGGCACCGGCGTCCTGCTGGGCGTAAGCGGTCCAGTCGTTGAATGCCAGCGGATCAAACGCGAAGTAAGCCAAATCACCCATAATCGCATGGTTCATGGTTTTTACCGCGTAACCGGCGTTCTGGGCATCGGCCACAGAGCGATAGAGGCTGGTCGCCGGGTCGCTGCCTACCAGGTTGTACTTGCCTTGCAACACACCGCCCGCTTTAGCCATGTACTGCTCGATGGTCTTGGTCTGGTCGGTAAACATCAGGCCGGCTTTCGCCGTCAGGCTATCGCTCGCAAAGGTGTAATCCACACGGGATTGGTCGATCTCATCGGTGCGTGGGTCAGAGTAACCGTCGTATTGCCAGATACGTGCGTTGGCAAGGGAGATATCGGTATTGTCGTAATAGTGGCTGGCTACGTCGTCGCGAATTTCAAAGGTAAACGACAGCGGTGATGCCTGAACGTCAGAGCGGCTGATGTTGGCTTGTTTATCCGGCTGCGCTTCCGCTTTGGATTGGCTGTAACCAAACACCAATTTGGAGCTGTCGGTAATATCCCAATCCACTTCCACGCCAGTGCTCAAACCGGTTTCCTGAGTGACCGGGTTGTTTACAAAAAAGTCCAAACCGGCGTTAGTCACCGTGCGGTTGACGATGGTGGCGTTTTCATCAATTTCATACTGTTCATTATTGCCATAGCCGTACCAGGCGGCACTTTCATACTCCATGCCTTCTTGCTGCAGGTCGGAATATTGCGCATCCAAAGTGATAGCGAGGTTATCGGCTGGTTTGTATTCAAATACCAGGCTGCCGTTCAAGCGCTCGCGCTCAAATTCCTGGCGCTTGATTGCGGTCTGGGTGGGGTAGAAATCCACGTTTTGCGGATTGCCCTGGGCATCGGGCAGGACCAAATAAGAGCCGGTTGTGGCCGGGCGACGTGAACGCCAGTCCCAGCGGCGCTGCTCTACCGAATCGGTCTGGTATTGACGCTCCTGAAAACTCACCGCTGCCAGCACACCGAAATTGTCATTAAACGTGGTGCTCGCCAAGGCGGAAACTGACGGGGTGATGTCATCGATATTGGTTTCATTCAGCCCTTTTACCGAACCGGCAAACTTGGTGCCCAGGTCCAAAGGCTTGGCAGTTTTTACATTAATCGTGGCGCCGATACCGCCGGATTGGGTGGTGGCAGTAGAGGTTTTATATACCTCTACACCGCTTACCATTTCTGCGGCGACTGTATCAAAGTTAAAGCCACGGCTGGCGTTGGCGTTGGGCATCTGGCGGCCGTTCAACAACACGGTATTGAACTGTGGGCCAAGGCCGCGCACGGTCACCTGACGGCCTTCACCGCCGCTGCGGTCAATCGACACACCGGTAATGCGCTGCAGCGATTCGGCAAGGTTGGTATCGGGGAACTTGCCTATGTCTTCCGAGCTAATCGCATCCACCACGCCGGTGGAATCGCGCTTGGTATCCAGCGCACTTTTTAAGCTCGCTTTGTAGCCGGTGACCACAATTTCTTCCAACGCCTGATCTTGCGCCTGCGCGCTGGCCGCTATGGCAAGGCTCAGCAAGCTGACTGAAAAGAGTGGATTGGTGTATTTATTCATAGAGTTCCCCGTGTTGTTTTATTGTGAGCATGACAACACCGACATCCACCGAGGCATTATTCTGGCATCTGATATATGTGGTGTACTTGTATACATGTGTTATGGTTGTAAATACTATTACTTGTATGCAAGTGGGTCAATAGACAAGCGCGGGCGACACATAAAAAAATCCCCGCGTGAAAACCACGCGGGGATATAGCTAAATTGCGGATTAAACACCAGAGTCTAAGCGCTGTTTGCCGCGCAATACTGGGCAATAAATGCTTGATGTGATGGCATTTTTTCAACTGACTGTAAAATATTTTGTTTCATGCCGCTGAAAAAATGTTGCAGCTCGCGCTCGCTCATGAGTTGAGCGATGTGATGATAGTGTTCGGGCATTAACCGTTGACCGAGCATGACCTGGGTCCAGGAATCGATACGGAATAATTCGCCGTCGGCTTGATAAGCGTGGCCGGTTTTTTTGAACAATTCCATGCGGTGCGCGAGGGTGTCGGGAATGTCCATGTTTTTGCACTGGCGCCAAAATGGGCTGTCATCGCGCTCGGTAGTTTTGTAATGCAAAATAATAAAGTCGCGAATTTTTTCTACTTCTTCACGCGACTGTTCATTAAATTCCTGCACCAACGTTGGCTCTATACCATTGAAGGGAAAAAAACGCATAAACCGCGTGATACCCATCATCACCAAATGAATACTGGTAGATTCCAGCGGTTCCAAAAAGCCGCTGGCTAAACCCAGGGCGATAACATTTTTGTTCCAGCTTTTGCGACGACGACCCGTGCGGAATTTAATCACGCGGGGCTCGGTAAGTGTTTTACCTTCCAGATTATTTAACAAGTGCGCGCGCGCCTGCTCGTCGTTCATGTAGCGACTGCAATACACCAAACCATTACCGACGCGGTGCTGTAACGGAATACGCCACTGCCAGCCCGAGGCGTGCGCCATGGAACGGGTGTAGGCCGGTGGTGGGCCTGCAGCCTCGGTTTGCACTGCTTGCGCGCTGTCGCAGGGGAGCCAGTGCGACCAATCGTCGTAACCGGTGTGCAGAGTTTTTTCAATTAATAAACCGATAAAACCCGAGCAGTCGATAAAAAAATCACCTTCGATCACTTGCCCTGATTGCAAACGCACCGCCTGCACAAAACCGCTGTGCGGATCTTGCACCACCTGTTCTATTTTTCCTTCGATACGCTGCGCACCATTTTTTTCGCTCAGTGCACGCAAAAAAATCGCATAGCGCGAAGCATCCAAATGGTAGGCGTAATTAATATCAACATTATTGCCGGTAATAAATTTATTGGCTTTGGCGGCTTGTAGTTCTAAACAAAAATCGCTGAATTCAAATGGCAAACCCAATTCACGTGCGCGCAGCCAAAAATGATGAAAGTCGCCCAGCCAGGTTTCTTTGCCGGTTTTGCCAAAGGAGTGGATATAGTTGTCGCCATCGCGGCCCCAGTTTTCAAAACGGATGCCCAATTTAAATGTGGCGCTGGTGGCGCGCATAAATTCCTGTTCATCGATACCCAGTAATTTATGGAATACCCGCATGGGGGGAATGGTTGCTTCGCCGACCCCGACGGTGCCAATCTCGTCGGACTCCACTAGTTGGATGGAAAATAAATCGCCGAATTTTTTTGCCAGTGCCGCAGCGGCCATCCAACCAGCGGTGCCGCCGCCGACAATAACTACGCGTTTAACTGGTTGTTGGCTGCCGGTGTTTTGAGCTGCTGTATTCATCTACCAAACCTCTTGCGCCATTGCGAATAATCAGGCGCGTGCATTTTTTAATTGAATCAAACGTTGCACATTGCCCAATGACTCTATTGCCAAATAGGCACAACGCAAAAATCCGCTGCGGTGCAGGCGCAATAAATCATCGCCCTGTAGCTGGGCTAATTTTTCTGCGCTGATGGTGTAATTGCCTTGCAAACGATATTGCTCACGTTCATTGATTTCAATTTCCAGAGTCACTGGCTCAATTAAATCCAGCGCGCTAAAAGCCTCGAACATGGCGTCGCTAATTTGCATGCCTTCATAAATACGCTGCAATAATTGATTAATACGTTCCAGATAGGGACTCATGCCACCGTATTCCAAAAATACTGCTTTGCCTTCGCTGTCATTGACACGCGGGTGTTCCACATCCAGATGCACCACCGGTGCTCGCTCCGGGCCGCCATCCGCACTTTGGTCCTGAAAGCCAATCAGAAATGGGCCGCGTTCAATAACTGCCGGAATGTAATTGGCTTTCCATCCGCTGAATTCATCCAGAAATAAATTTTCGTCGGGTTTTAGCCCAAGCAAGACGACAGACTGGAATTTCCCGCTGCGCTCGTCTTTGCGAAATAAGATAGGGTACTCGCGCTGCACATCGCCAAACTCGGTGGGAAACGTTAGTGTGCTGCCGACGTTATCGCCAAAGCGTGCAGAGTGTTGGGTAATCACTTTAAGGTCTTTGTGGGTGATATTGTTGAGTAATACGTGTTTGGCCATGACTGCTCCGAATAGCGCGCTGTCGTTTATCGAATTATTGTGTCGTTTTTAAAAACATTATTTTTTTAAAAATTAATAGCTTGTTAAAGCGTGAGTGTCGGATGAAACACCATAGAAAAAAAGACCGCTACAAGAGCGGTCTTTTTTTGGTGGAGCGGTTAATAACGACTGATTAACTCAAAGAGCCATTAGAAGTTATAACGCGCACCAATTTGATAACGAGCACCCAAGTCTTCAAGGTACCACAATTGACTTTCTGAACGGCCGTAGTGACGAATATTTTCTTCAGTCAGGTTCAGGCCTTCAAAGAACACGGTCAATTGTTCGTTAACATTGTAGCTAACGTTGAGGTCAATTTGAGAATAGGCCTCTACGTACAGCGGGTTCTTGGAGTTGCCGCGGTTAGTTTGGTTGAGGTAGCTGTCGCGCCAGTTGTAAGCAAGACGTGCCTGGAACGCATCGTTTTCATAGATACCGACTATGTTCGCGGTGTCGCTCAGACCGGTCAATGCAAACTGCGATACGCTTGGGTCGGTTTCATCGCTAAAACCAATGTCGCCGCGTACCACGGTGTAGTTCGCTTGCACACCAAAACCTGTTTCGCCAAAGAAGTGCTGTACAGCAAATTCAGCGCCGTAGATTTTGGCTTGTTTGTTGTTAACCGGAGTAGCGGTACGGAATACCATTTCCGGATCGCCAGCAACCGGGATCAGGTCGTAGGCGGTAGCAACATCAATCTGGAATTGCGATGAGTTGACGTAATCATTCGCGCCACCGGGGAATGCGGTTGGATTATCCAATACAGCCATCATCACAAACAGCGATGTGTCATCTACCGGGATATTACGCGAAATCAAGGCTTCAGCAGCAGCTTCAGCACGTGGACCGTTGGTTTGATCCAATACGCCAAAGTGATTTTTATCAATTTGCTCGGTGCCCACAAAATTATCTACACGCTTCTCAAAGAAACCCACTGACGCATAGCTGGAGTCATCGTAGTACCACTCCAAGGAAACGTCGAAGTTGTTCGATTCCAGCGGAACCAGTTCCGGGTTGCCTTCGTTAGCGGTTGGGCGTGAACCTAAATAGGTTGAGCCGATAGTGCCGTAGTTGCTGACCGACGCTTGCAGGTCACCAAAACCGGCGCGGGCGATAGTTTTGCTGTAAGACGCACGCGCTTTCAGGTCTTCACGCAGGGCTATGTCAAAGTCCACACTTGGCAACAGATGGTCATAGCTGGTCTTGCCTGACAAAACAGTAACGTTGGTCTCTCTCACGGTTTGGAAGTCGTTGTTGTCTTGCCATAGCAAATAGCGCGGCAACAGTGAATCTGAACTGGAGAACACATCGGTTGTTTCATAGCGGAAACCGGTCAAATAATTGGTTTCCATGCCTGCCAGTTCACCTTTTACCGCGACCTGGAAGTAGAAGGCATCAGTGTCTTCTTCCACGGTGTTGTTTTGTGAGAGGTTAGGGTTGTAGGCCACGACATAACCATTGGCGCTAGTACCGTATTCATCTACACCCCATTGTGCCAGAGCACGTGCATCACCTTTGAAGCCAATTTGTGATGATGCCGAGGTGTTGTAGTCATCGTATTCACCGGCGAGGTTGAAATCTTGAATCAGGTCGGCGGGAATTTCACCCGGGTTAGCAATACCCCAGTCGCCCAAGCCCATGTAGCGGTCGGATGCCTGTTGTACGGTTTCCATCGCGCGCGATTCAACACCAAAGTCAAAGCGGCCATCTTCAAATTCAAAGCTACCGTCGATTTTCACCTGGGTGATATCGGTGGTTTGGGCGGCGTAGAAAATACGTGCAACTTGCGAGCCCATATCACCGGCGTCAAGCACGCCGTTGTTGTTGCCGCGCGCGCTGTCGTCTACAACGAATTGGAAGGTAGGCAGGTCACCGCTGAAGTTAACCACTTGTGAGGTCAATACCGGTGCACCCATACTGAAAGCGATTTCGCCAGCTTTGCCTGGGCCGGTTGGCAAGCTTTCCATCGTGGAATCGTGAGCATCCAGAGCCAGGGTAAAGCTGTCGTTCACTTGCCATTCAACGTTAAAGCCCAGTGATTCGAGTTCGTTGGTTTGTTCGCGATATTGCTGCTCGAAACCGTGGTCTTTGCCGCTCACGTTTTCAGAAATGAGCACCGGCGAGGCAACTGCCGAGTTATCAAACTCCAAACGATCTACCGAGTTGCCGTTGGCAAACCAAATAGTCGCTTCACCGCGCTGCTCGGAGATATGGTTCTCGGCGTAGGTGTAATCCACGGTGGTGGTCAGGTTTTCTTGCGGTCTGAATTGCAGGGTCAGCTGGGCATTGGTGCGCTCGCGCTGTGAATCAGAGTAGGCGTAGCGAATATCGTTAGGACGTGCGTACAACTGGCCTTGTTCCGGCTCATTGGTGATCTGTGCACCTGGCGCAAAGGAGTAGAGGTTGTTGGTGCCCCAGCGACCAATGTTCCAGTCGTTGACCGTTGCGTTGGAGTTGCCGAAGTCGCGATTTTGTTGGCTGGCGGTGAGCGATACACCAAACATATCGCTGTCATCTGCCCAGCTCACAATGCCTGAAATTTCAGGGGTTACATCATCGCCGGTGCGGTTGGTGGAATCCATTACTGCCTTGCCGCCAATACTGGCTTTAAAACCACCCTTGTCGAGTGGGCGTGCAGTTTTAATGTTTACCGTTGCACCTATACCACCGGTAGCGATGTTGGCTTTGCTGGTTTTGTAAACTTCTACCGCGCTCACACTTTCAGAGGCGAGGTTGGCGAAGTCAAAGGCGCGGGTTGCACCGCCGCGAGTACCACCAGCACCACTGCCGCCACCGTAAGCATTGGCGGCAGGCATCATCCGGCCATTCAAGGTGATCATGTTGTTATCGCCACCGAAGCCGCGCACTGTCACTTCCGAACCTTCACCGTTCACACGGCTGATAGATACGCCAGTAATACGTTGCAATGATTCAGCGAGGTTGGTGTCGGGGAACTTACCCATATCTTCAGAGTTAATGGCATCAACCACACCCGCTGAATTGCGTTTGGTGTCAGCAGATGCCTCAAGGCTGGCACGGATACCCGTTACCATTACTTCTTCGAGATTGTCGTCTTGCGCTACTGCGTAGCTACCAAAACCACCGAACATGGTGGAGGCGATCGCAGTGGCAATGATTTTTTTGTTAAACCGTGCTTTTGTGTTCATGGAGTACAGCTCCTGGGAATTGTTATCGATTATGAAAGCCCGAGGATGTAGTCAGCTTTGGCCTTTCCCGTGCCGACGGGGTTGGCCAGAAGCTCTGGTTGGCAACTCATCCTTTTCTCGTGAATAGCCCTTCTGCAGATGATGAGCCAAGGGTAGCTGGCGACATCAAGTCACTAGAATGGTTGGATACAAGTATCATATGTTCAATATGACAACAAGATAAAATGACGTCAGAAGTTAAGAAAAGTGAGGATCTGTTACGGGAATACCCAGCGCGGAAAATTATGGGAGAAAAAATACGCGCGTGTAAAAAAGATACACGCGCCAAAAAATTATTTATCAGATTTATCTGCAGGGAACGGCAGGATGTTTACCACTTGTACTTCACTTTTTTCATCATCGGTTTGATTAACCCGTGTTTCCAATTCGCGCGTTGCAAATTTAAAACGCATTTCATCCTTGAAACCGCAGGCGACACATTCGCGATAGTCTTTACCCTCTTCGCTGTACACCACGAGCTTGTCCATTTCCGAACAGCGCGGGCACACAGCGCCCGCTACAAAACGGCGTTTGCTGCTGTAAGCCATTAGGCTGCCTCCCCTGAGATATTGCTGGGTGTAATACCCGAGTGACGCAACAGCGCCGCTATTTCGGGTTCACGCCCGCGAAATTTTTTGAACAACTCCATCGGCGCTTTGCTGCCACCTTGTTGCAAAATTTCTTGCAGAAAACTGGCGCCGGTTTGCGCATTAAAAATGCCCTCCTCTTCAAAACGAGAGTAAGCATCGGCCGACAACACTTCAGCCCATTTATAGCTGTAATAGCCCGCCGCATAACCACCGGCAAAAATATGGCTGAAACTATTTTCAAAGCGATTAAACGCCGGCGGTTTGATCACCGCGACTTGATCGCGCACTTGGTTTAACACCTCCTGCGCCGACTGCGGTTCGGCCGGGTTGTATTCGGCGTGCAAACGGAAATCGAAGAGTGAAAATTCGATCTGGCGAATCATTTGCAAACCGGATTGGAAATTTTTGGCGGCGAGCATTTTATCCAGCAAGGCTTGTGGCAGTGGTTCACCGGTTTCATAGTGGCCGGAAATGAGTGGAATCGCCTCCGGTTCCCAGCACCAGTTCTCCATAAATTGGCTTGGCAATTCCACCGCGTCCCAGGCCACACCATTAATGCCACTCACTGCGGCGACATCAATCTGGGTAAGCATGTGATGTAAACCGTGGCCGAATTCATGGAACAGGGTGGTGACTTCATCGTGTGTAAGTAGCGACGGTTTGCTGCCGACTGGTGGCGTAAAGTTGCAGGTTAAAAACGCCACCGGCAATTGCACACCGGTTGCGGTTTTGCGCCGTACGCGGCAATCGGCCATCCAGGCGCCGCCGCGTTTTTTGTCGCGCGCAAACATATCCAAATAAAAACTTGCCACTTGTGTGCCATTTTTTTCGATGTGATAAAAACGCACGTCTGGATGATAAGTATCAAATTCGGAAACTTGTTTTACCTCGATGCCAAACAAACGTTTGACGATTTCAAACATACCGGCGATTACTTTTTCCGCCGGAAAATAAGGGCGCAATTCTTCTTGCGATACGGCGTATTTTTCCACGCGCAATTTTTCGCTGTAATAAGTGGTATCCCAGGCCTGTAAATCAGCACAGCCCTGCGCGGCGGCAAACGCGCGCAACTCGGCGTAATCGCGCTCGGCAAAGGGTTTGGATTTTTGCCCGAGTTCATTTAGAAACTGGATCACCTGTTCAGTGGATTGCGCCATTTTGCTCGCCAGTGAACGCTCCGCATAATTTGCAAAACCCAAAAGTTGCGCCAGTTCGTGGCGCAGCGCCAGAGTCTCGGCAATTAGCGCGCTGTTGTCCCATTCAGCGGCAGAGGAGCCATCGGCTTTTTGGCCAGCGGCGGAGGCGCGGGTGACATAGGCGGTATAAATTTCTTCGCGCAATGCGCGATTGTCCGCATACATAATCACCGCGTAGTAGGACGGAAAATCGAGCGTGATGACATAACCGTTGAGATTTTTTTGCGCGGCGGTTTGCGCCGCTTGGGCGAGTGCGGATTCAGGTAATCCAGCGAGCGCGTCGGCATTATCAAATTGTTTAAACCAGGCTTGGGTTGCATCCAAGACGTTGTTGGAAAATTGCGTGGAAAGTTCCGACAGGCGTTTTTGGATCTCGCCAAAACGTTTTTTATCCGCTGCATTTAACGCCACACCACCCAGGCGAAAATCGCGCAGGGCGTTATTGATTGTCTGCTGCTGCGCCTGAGGCAACTGCACAAATTCTTTGCTGTCCGCCAGCTGTTGGTAGGCGTTATAGAGTGCTTCGTTTTGGCTGAACTCGGTGGAGTATTCGGTGAGCAGCGCCACGCTCTCGGTATAGGCCGCACGCAGCTCATCGCTATTGGCAACCGAATTTAAATGGCTGACCGGCGCCCAGGCCTGGTCCAATTTATCGCCTTGCTCTTCCAGCGGGGCGACCAAAGTATCCCAACTCGGGTTGGGTAAATCAGCGAGCAATTGCGCCAGTTGCGCGCGCCCTTGCGCAATCAATTCGCTAATCGCCGGGGTGACGTGTTCCGCTTTGATGGCGCTGAAGGGCGGCAAGCGGTGGGAAACTAACAGGGGATTGGTCATGCACTGGCTCCGTGAGGCAAATTCGGGCGGGGTTTGGCGTATCATACACCCATTAAAGACGAGCATTTTCAGGAGCATAACTATGGGCGCAATAAGAAGTTTCCAAGGTCAGCGACCGCAATTGGGCGCACGGGTAATGGTGGATGACGCTGCCGTGGTGATTGGCGATGTGGTGCTGGGCGACGATTCTTCCGTCTGGCCCTGTGTGGTGATTCGCGGCGATATGCACAAAATCCGCATCGGCCAGCGCACCAGTGTGCAGGACGGCTCGGTGCTGCACATCACCCACGCCAGTGATTACAACCCCGCCGGACATCCGCTGCTTATTGGCGACGATGTAACCGTGGGCCATTCGGTGTGTTTGCATGGCTGCACCATCGGTAATCGCGTACTGATTGGCATAGGTTCGACTATTCTTGATGGAGCGGTAGTGGAAGATGAGGTGGTCATCGGTGCCGGTTCACTGGTGCCACCGGGCAAACGCCTTGAGTCAGGTTTTATGTATATGGGCACCCCGGTCAAACAGATTCGCCCGTTGAAAGAAACGGAGAAAAGCTTTTTCCTCTACTCTGCCAATAACTACGTAAAGCTCAAAAATACTTATCTCAGCGAAAGCTAATTGCAGGTCTTTATGTCTGGGTTGTTGAAGGCGGCCGCGAGTGGGCTGTTGCTGCTGGTGCTGAGCGCCACCCTCAGCGCGCAGGAGGCGCCGCCGCAAGTTCCGGCGCCTGTACCACTGCAGGTGGTACAGGATCATCGCTTGGCGCCCTTTGCCTTTCGCGACCAGCAGGGCAATGCCCAGGGTTTGATTATCGATATCTGGCGGTTGATCGCCGCCAAACAACAGGTGCCGCTGCAGGTAGAGCTGATGGATTGGCCGGATACCATCAGCCGCGTACAAAACACGCCGGGGCTCATCCACGGTGGTTTATTGCTATCGCCCGAGCGGCGCAAAACCCTCGCTTTTTCCGCGCCGTTGTTTGAGCTGCGCACAGCGATTTTTATCCACACCAAGAAACTCGCGGGCGCTATTGATATTGGCGACCTGCAAGCTATGCCGCTGGGTGTGGTGGCGGGCGGCTATGAACAAGAGTATTTGCTCAGCCACTACGAGACCCAGCCACTGAAGCTTTATCAAAACAATGAGCTGCTGGTGCAAGCGGCGATTGCAGGCGAAGTGGACGCTTTTGTCGCTGATTATCCGGTGGGCATGTACTACCTGGATCGCTATACCACACCCGATAAATTCCGCGTGCTGACGGTGCTCTACCGGCGCTCGCTCCACGCTGCGGTAGCGCGCGACAACACCGCGCTATTGGCGAAGATCAATACTGCGATTGGCGCTATCAGCGCGGAGGAAATGACCGCACTGCAACAAAAGTGGGTCAATCACAAAGAAGTGCGGGTGTTCAATTGGAGCGCATTGCTGCTGGTGGCGCTAGTGTTGATCGCTCTCACGGCGGCGGGCTTGCTGTTGCAGACCCGCAGCCTCAATCGCAAAGTTAGCCGCCAGCGGGCGCAACTGCGCGAGCACGAACAGCAAATGGCCCTGCTCACCGACAACATGACCGACTGGGTGTGGAAAATAGACGCCCGCAATCGCTATTGCTACCTCAGCCCTTCCGTGCACAAATTGCTAGGCTACCAGCCACAGGAGCTGCTCGGCCAACCCATGGAGGTTGTGTTGCATGCCAGCGAACGGGAGCGTGCGCTGGCCGAGTTCCAACATGTCATGCGCAACGCCAAACGCTATGGCACCACCGGTGTGCGCGATTCCGTGGCCCGCTATGGCCTGCAACATAAAAACGGTGAGCTGGTGTGGACTGAAGCGGCGGTGCGTATGTTTTTTAATGCCGAGGGCGAGTTTGCGGGTGCCCAGGGCAGCTCGCGCGATATTCGCGAGCGCAAAGAGGCTGAGGACATTATCCGCCAGAGCGTCTCTACCGATGCCCTGACCCGCCTGCCTAATCGCCGCCAGCTGAATGAGCAGCTGCAAAAGGCTATGGCGGCCTGTGGTCGCCATCACCAGTATGCGGCGCTGGTGTTTATCGATATCGACAACTTCCGCTACATCAACGACAACTATGGCCACGATCAGGGCGATTTGCTGCTGCAGGAAATTGCCCAACGGCTGTTGACCCATTTGCGCCCGGGCGACAGTTTGGCGCGTTTTGGCGGCGATGAATTTGTGCTGGTGGTGGAGCAGTTGGGGCAGGATGCTGGCACCGCCGAGCGTTTGGCGCAGGAGTTTGGCGAGCAGTTATTGGCATTGTTTACGCGGGATTTTGTGCTGATCAACCAGCGCTGCAAAGTCAGCACCAGTATTGGCATAGCGCTATTTAATGGCGAAGAGCGCAGCGCCAGCACCCTGTTAAAATTTGCCGACAGCGCCATGAATCAGGCCAAAGCGGCCGGGCGCAATCGCTGCGTTATTCACTCCACTCACACCAAGGGATAATTATGTCTGTTAGGGTTTATCAGCTGCCGGTGTTGCAGCCTAAGGGCGCATCGTTTGGCGTCAATAAAATTATCTGCATTGGCCGCAATTACGCCGAACACGCGCGGGAAATGGGCCACGACCCGGAGCGGGAACCGCCATTTTTCTTTTTCAAACCGCAGAGTGCGCTGGCGCAAAACCATAGGGATTTTATCTACCCGCATTTTTCGCAACAGGTTGAACACGAGCTGGAATTGGTTATTGCGATTGGCAAATCCGGCGCGCAGATTGCGGCTGCCGATGCCGCCGATTATGTATTTGGTGTTGCCGTCGGTTTGGATATGACCTGTCGCGACCGCCAAAAAGAAGCCAAACAACTGGGCCGCCCCTGGGAGCTGGCCAAGGGTTTTGACGGCTCGGCGCCTTGTACGGCCATCTTACCCATCACCTTCAGCGAGCTTTCGCAGTTCGGCGATTTGGTGCTAACGCGCAATGGCAAAGAAGTGCAGCGCGGCAATTGGCGCAGCATGGTGTGGTCGGTGCCGGAATTGATTGTGGAGGTGTCGCGCTATATAAAACTGGATGCCGGCGATTTGATTTTTACCGGCACCCCCGCCGGTGTGGGGCCGGTGCAACCGGGCGACGAACTGGTCGCCCGGCTGGAGGGGTTTCCCGAAGAACTTAGGCTGCGGGTGGTTGCCGCCCAAGCCTAGGGTAAATCAAACACCAGCGCTTCTACCGCCGTGGCTTGCGCCTGCATCAGCAAGTTGTCGATACGGTTAAGTTTGGCGCCGTCGCCAGCGCTCACCAATTCGCCTTCAATCAACAGCTCGCCTTTAATCACATGCACATAGTAGTTGCGCTGGCGCAGCGCGGGTAATTGCGCCGCGCCCTTTGCGTCCAGCCGCAATTGATACACCCGGGCATCCTGTTTGATCACCAAACTGCCCGCTTCACCGTCCGGGCTGACCGCCAGGGTTAAACCGGGCGTGCTGCCAAATGCCTTTTGCTGGTAGCCGGGCGCTTCGCCGTGCACATTGGGTTCAATCCAGATCTGCAAAAAGTGCAGGGGTTTGCTGTCTGACGGATTAAATTCGCTGTGGCGAATTCCGCTGCCCGCCGACATCAACTGGAATTCACCGGGCGGTAGCGTGGCGACGTTGCCCTCGCTGTCTTTGTGGGCGATTTCACCCTCCAATACATAACTGATGATTTCCATGTCGCGGTGACCGTGAGTCGCAAAACCGGCACCGGGCGTGACGCGGTCGTCGTTGATGACGCGCAGGGTGGAAAACCCCATATGGCGCTCATCGTAATAACTGCCGAATGAAAACGTGTGTTTGCTATCCAGCCAGCCGAAGTTGGCACCACCGCGTTCATGGCTGCGTCGAATACTGATCATAGGTCACCTCATTTTTCTTGCAGCGCCCCCATTGGCGCTGCGAGTTTCTTGCTGTTTCTTACAGAAATACTGTTGTAGCGATTATTGCGCTCAGTGTTTAGCGAGCAGGCGGTCAACACTGGCGCGGCCGCCGCCGGAAATCAGCAGCGAAACTGCACCGGCCAGGAGCGCCAAGCCAAATTCGTAGCCGTTGTTACTCATAAACAGACCGTTGCTGAAGTGCACGGTAAAAATGGCCACCAGCATGGTCACCGCTAATACCAGCGCGGCAGGGCGAGTGAGCAGACCCAAAATCAGCGCCAGGCCGCCAAAAAACTCCGCCGAACCAGACAGTGCGGCCATCAACACACCGGGGCCCAGGCCGATGGATTCCATCCACTGGCCGGTGCCTTGCAGGCCGTAGCCGCCAAACCAGCCAAACAGTTTTTGCGCACCGTGGGCGGCAAAAATAATGCCCAGTGGCAAGCGCAGTGCGAGCGCGGAAAACGAGTTATTGGTAGCGAGAACTTTGTTGATTGCAGTCATGGTGAACTCCGGGTAATTGGCTAAAGAACATTAAGGGGTGAGGTGCTGCAGAAGTTCTGTCATCGCCTCAGTTGCAACCAGAATAAGGCCTAATAATTAGATTAAAAATAGCTAAAAATTGCTTATTACGATCTAATTTTTAGATTGTTTTGGTGTGGTCAACCCTGGTTAGAGCAGTTGCAGGCTCAGCCAGATCACCAAGGTATAGCGCAGCGCTTTACCGACGGCCACCAGTGCAACAAACAAGGGGAATTGCACCCGCATCACGCCGGCCAGCAAAGTGAGCGGATCACCGACTATGGGCAGCCAGGCAAATAGCAGGGAGTAAATGCCGTAGCGTTGAAACTGCTGCTGGGCGCGCTGCAGCTGTGCAGGGGAAACCGGAAACCATTTTTTGTGCTGGAAATGCAAGCACTGTCGCCCCAGATACCAATTGATGCAGGAGCCCAGTGTATTGCCGAGTGTGGCGACCAGCCCGAGCAACAGTGGTGAGTAGCCCTGATGCAACAGTGACACCAGCAGCGCTTCGGAGGAGAGGGGAAAAAATGTCGCGGCGATCAGGGCGGTAAAAAATAAGCTGGCATATACCATGACAGTACCGCAGTCATTAAAGAATTAAGGATTGGTTTTATTGGTAATCTGCAATATAAGGCGCTGCGGATCGCGCAACATTTCATAGCCGTATTTGAAGTTGGGCATGCTGAAAAATAATTCATCAAACGAGCCATCTGCTTGCGCCAGACGCAGCCCGCGCTCAATGCGGTCGGCGAGTGCGTGATTATCTTTATTGACAAAAAAACAGTAGCGCACCGGGCGATCATACTTGAGCAGCAAACGAGGTTCCTGCATCAATCCCAGTGAAGCAAAGGCAATTAAATCACTTTCAATTTCATGCAGCCCGCGCGAAAAAAAATCAAATCTGTGTTTGGCGAGCATTTTAAACAGGCCGCCATAATTGGCACCGTACACCAGCGTAAAACCGTTGTCTTTCATAATGATGCCATCGGTCCAATAGGGGCCGGTGCCCGTTTTAAAGCGCCGTAGCTGCGCGAGGCTTGTCACTTTGGAAAATTGTGCTTGTTTGTCTTTGTGAATTAACAGGGCGCGATAGTTGTTCAGATTTTTTAATAAATCTACCTCGACAACACGCAATTTTTCCGCGCGCTCGCGGGTGACCGATGCCCACATAGCGTCAATGCCCACGCCCGCGATCAACATCGTTCGGTCGCGCTCTATGCCACCGCTGTGTTGGTGAAAACCCAATTCAAAATCGCCATCGCTCGCGCGGGTTTTTTCCAGTGCCAAGCGCAACAGGTTTACGTAGTAAAAATAGGGTTCATGGGGCGCGGCTTTACCGCTGCCGGGCACTACCACTTTCAGCGGAGTTGTGCGGGCTTGGTTATGCCCTTCGGTTTTTGGCTCCGCGTGCGCCGCTTGAGTGAAGAAAAAAATCGCGCTCAATAGCAGCGACACACACAACTGTGCACTCTGCGGCACAGGCAGGAAAACCCAGCGGTGTGTGCATAGGCGATTGATCTTTCGCATAACACTCTGGGCTCCCGCTGTTGTTTGCTGCATTGATTTATTTTTTCTCTGCCAACTGGCGGCGCATCGCCGTAATTACCGGTACAACTTCCGGGCGAATTTGTCGCCACAAATAAAAGGCTTCTGCGGCTTGGCCGATCAGCATACCCAAACCATCGGCAATTTGCACCGCACCGTGGGTTTTGGCCCAGGTTAAAAAAATAGTTGGCTCGGCGCCGTACATCATGTCGTAACAACAAGCGTTGGCAGCGAGCAGGTCATCTGGTAATGGCGGCAATTCACCTTGCATACTGGCGGAGGTGCCGTTAATTACAATATCAAAGTGATCACCGTGTAATTGCGCGAAACTTTTTGCGCAAATGTCACCCAGGTCGAGGAAATTTTTTGCCAGCGTTTCGGCTTTTTCCACTGTGCGATTAGCAATGACTACTTGCGCCGGTTTTTCTTCCAGCAGCGGCTGCAAAATACCGCGCACGGCACCGCCCGCCCCGAGAATTAATACACGTTTGCCTTCCAGTTCCCAGCCGAGGTTGTGCATATCGTGAATCATGCCAATGCCGTCGGTATTATCGCCAAGAATAGTGCCATCGCTCAGACGCGCTAGCGTATTTACAGCGCCGGCACGCTCCGCGCGCGCGGTACGTTTTTGCGCAAAGGCAAAGGCATTTAATTTGAAGGGCACCGTTATGTTTAAACCTTTGCCGCCCTGCGCAAAAAATTCTTGCGCCGCGCTTTCAAATTCGCCTTCGTTGACAAGTTGTTTGTTGTAGTGCATATCCTGCCCGGTTTGTTCGGCAAACTGGCGATGGATATTCGGTGACTTGCTGTGATTAATCGGGTTGCCGAATACGGCGTATAAATCGGTCATGAGTTATCCACTAAATAGTCGCAATGTGATTGACGGTAAATTATTTTTATTTCAACCAATCGCGGTGAGGGAGAAATTTTTCATAAAGTTCAGCTTCAGCACTGCCCGCTTCCGGCTGCCAGTTATATTCCCAGCGCACCAGCGGTGGTAGTGACATTAAAATCGATTCGGTGCGTCCACCGGTTTGCAAACCAAACAGGGTGCCGCGGTCGTACACCAAATTAAATTCCACATAGCGGCCACGGCGATAGAGTTGGAAATCGCGCTCGCGTTCCGTAAATGGCTGATCTTTACGCGCATTAACAATCGGCTGGTAGGCGGGCACATAACTATCGCCGACCGCGCGCATCAGCGCAAAACTGTGCGCAAAACTTTCGGTGTTGTAGTCATCAAAAAATAAACCGCCCACACCGCGCGCTTCGCCGCGATGCTTCAAAAAGAAGTAGTCATCGCACCAACTTTTAAATTTTGGGTAGAGATGTTCGCCGAGCGGATCGCATGCGTTTTTGGCAGTCTGGTGCCAGTGCACTACGTCGGCCTCGTTGCCGTAATAGGGGGTCAAGTCGTAACCACCGCCAAACCACCATACCGGTTCCGCGCCCTCTTTTTCGGCGATAAAAAAGCGCACATTGGCGTGACTGGTAGGCACATGGGGGTTGTGAGGGTGAATCACGAGCGATACGCCCATGGCTTCAAATGCTCGGCCCGCCAACTCGGGGCGGTGTGCCGTCGCCGAGGCAGGCATTTGCGTACCGTAAACATGGGAGAAGTTTACTCCGCCCTTTTCAATTACCTTGCCGTTGGTAAGCACACGCGAGCGGCCGCCACCGCCCTCGGCGCGGGTCCAGGCGTCTTCAATAAAATCCGCGCCACCATCTTCGGCGGCGAGTGCGGTACAAATGCGGTCTTGCAGATCAAGTAGATAGGCTTTTACCGCGGCCTTATCTGGCCCATGGGAATTGCTCATAGGGGATCCTTGCGAATTGAGTGTCTAGTATAGGCGAGCCTAAAAAGGTCGCCATTCTACGCGGAGCAGTTGCAAAGGGGGGAAATCGCTTACAAAAGCTAACTGGGGCGAACAATATCACCGGTCAATAAATCGCGAATCTCGGAGGGATTTTTGCGTTTGCCAACAGCGCCAGCGGTGATTGCGGCTAATTGGTTGCCAAAGTAGCGGCGCACCTGGTGAATGTCCCGTGCCGGCTCGCGGCCTTGCGGGTTGCAGGAGGTGGAGACTATCGGCCCGCCAAAGGCGCGCGACAGGCCAGCGGCAACCGGGTGGTCGGTGACACGCAGGGCGACACTGGTGAAGTTGCCGCTGATCCAGTAGGGAATCAACCCATTCGCAGGTACTAACCAGGTGATAGGGCCGGGCCAGCTATTTTTTAGGCGCTGGCGCTGCAGATCGTCCAAATGATCGAGAAACGGGGCAAACATCTGGAAGCTTGCCGCGACCAGGATCAGCCCTTTTTGCACGGGGCGTTCTTTGAGCGCGAGTAATTCCGTCACCGCCAATTCATCGAACGGATTGCAGCCCAAACCCCATACGGCTTCTGTCGGGTAGGCGACTACACCGCCAAAGCGCATTTGACGGGCGGCGTATTGAACGCGGGGATGAATTGACCAATCGAGCATAAGTATTACCTGTGGGCTGACTAAAAACGGGCTGCGGGTGCAGTCTGGCGCGAATCTACCCCAGCCATCGTCCAAGCTCAACCCGCAGGCAGGTTATAGCGATTCAGCAGCGCTGGTAAGACGCGCCAACCTGTTGCACCAAACCTTTGATTTCAAGGCCAATCAGCGCCGCCGACAAGCCTCCCACGTCCTGCCCTATACGCTCGGCAAGCAGATCCAGCGGCAGCGGATCGTAACCCAAGGCGTGCAGCAATTGCTGTTCTTGCTCGCTGAGTGAGGGCGATTCCGTCGGGGTATTTTTTTCATTCGATGGGGACTTGGTGTTGCGGGTGGGTGGAGCGGCGAAAAGCTCTTCCTGCTGCAGGTTATCGCGCAGCTCCTGACGCTTGTAGCTGATTAAACCGGAAAGTTGATCGACTATGTCTTGCGCGGTTTCCACCAGGGTTGCGCCCTGGCGGATGAGTTGATGACAGCCCCGCGCCAGCGGGTTGTGGATGGAGCCGGGAATCGCAAACACCTCACGGTTGTGTTGCAGTGCGTAGGATGCGGTGATTAATGAGCCGCTTTGCACCGCCGCCTCAACCACCAAGGTGCCGCCACTGAGGCCACTGATAATACGGTTGCGCTGGGGAAAATGACTGGCGTGGGATGAAGTACCCAGCGGGAATTCGCTGACCAGCGCACCACCGCCATCGACAATCGCCTGTGCTAATTGATGGTGGCGCGATGGATAAACCCGGTCTATGCCGGTGCCCATCACCGCAATGGTAATACCACCTGCTGATAGTGCGCCGCGATGAGCAGCGGCATCTATACCCAAAGCCAAACCGCTGGTGATCGCCAAGCCGCAACCGGCCAGATACGCCGCAAAGCGCTCAGCATTTTCATTGCCGCCCCCGCTTGGGCTGCGGCTGCCCACTATCGCCAGCTGCGGCAAACTCAGGCAATCCGGGTTGCCGCGCACAAACAGCAGTGGCGGTGGTTTGGGGATTTCACGCAACAGGCGCGGGTAGCGCGGGTCATCAAATAGTAGGCAATGCAGTGAAGGCTGTTGCTCCAGATAAATCATATCTGCCGCCAACAGGCGGGCTAAATGACTCTGCTGCGGGTTGGCCTGAAAGTCGGCAAGTGCCTCAATGGCCAGCGGCTTGAGGTAGGGCGCGAGGCTGCGAGCCGGAAGGCTCAGTAGTTCCTGAGGGCTGGTAAATTGCTCCATTAACTGCCAGTAGCTGGCGGTTCCGGTATCGGGTAGGCGTAAAAGGAGTAAATGGGCGGCGAGAGGGGAAAGCATTACATCATCCTTGAGCTATGCTGCCCACTGGGGGGCAGCTCTATATATTACAGATTAGGGGTTGCGCACTTTATCCCTGACAGACAGTGGGCGGTCAGATTCCAATACCAATGCAAAACTCATTTTTTCAAAGGTGCGGAATACCATCAGCAAGCCGGCACGTTCATCGGGCAATGTAACTTTGCCGCCGCGCACCCGGTCACTCACTACTTCGCCCGCTTTAAAAATGGCCATTACATTGCCAATTTGCAAGCCTTCGCGCTCACCCTTGTTGATCATAACCACGTTGAACTTGCCCACTTGGGTTACACCGCCTTCAACGGCAATAATTTGGGCTTCAATTTCTGAGTCGGGCGCGCTCGGAAAGAAAATAGAGTCGACTGAGCGGTCTTCGCTAGGCAACAGGTTGTCGCCGGGGCGAACTTCTTCGTAGGTGCGCACTACATCCAGCGTCGCTATATCGCCGGTCATTTTATTGACTGCTACTGTGCCTATACCTTGGGCATAAACACCTAGGACTTCTTTGGTGACTGGATCTTTGAAGAGCTGGCCTTTGCGATATACACCGTAATTGGTGTAGTTGGCATCGAATTGGCCGCGTGCGTAGGCGCGATCACCGGCACCTACAATCAGGTGTTGTTGCTGACCTGCGAGCATATAAGGTGAGGCTTCCAGCACGCCGGGCTCAACAATTCGGCTGCGCGAGAGGAAGGCATCAATCTTATCGAGTGGAATAGCGCTGATGGCTTCATCCATCTGCTGAACGCGGATGCTGGGGCTCAATTTGGTTGCGCCGCCGGGAACCATTTTCATAGTGCGTTCCAGCGTCAAACGCGGTTGGCCATCCAGGTAAATCAACTTGATCAGGTCACCCGGGAAAATCAGGTGGGGGTTTTCAATCTGTGGATTAACGTGCCAAATCTCGGGCCACATCCAGGGACTGTTCAAAAAGGTGCCGGAAATATCCCAGAGGGTATCGCCTTTTTTGACCGTGTATTCGTCGGGGTGACCAGTCTTAAGCAGGGCGTCATCAGCCCAGGAGAAGAAGCTGATCAAAGAGGCGGCCGCAACGGCCAGTAATATTTTTTTCATAGAAACCGATCCTGTTTTATTCGGTCCTGAGGCAGATAGACGTATAATAATAAGTTAAAGTCCATGCTGTTTCCGTGTGCACCGCATAAATCCTGTGCGATCATCATGTTAGCAGCGGTTATTACCTTTTTACTAGAAGTTTGTCACAAACACTATGGCCTTGTTACCTATCCTTGAATTTCCCGACCCACGGCTGCGCACTGTCGCCAAACCCGTCACAGAAGTGGATGATAAAATCCGTCAATTGGTCGACGATATGTTCGAAACCATGTACGACGCGCCCGGCATTGGTCTTGCTGCATCGCAGGTGAATGTGCACAAGCGTGTTGTGGTTGTAGACGTGAGCGAAGACAAATCCCAGCCGCTGGTATTTATCAACCCCGAGATTGAGGTACTTGATCCGGAGTTGAGTGAATACGACGAGGGCTGCTTGTCGGTGCCCGGTTTCTATGAAACTGTGGTGCGCCCCAATCATATCCGTGTCAAGGCGCTGGATCGCGACGGCAAACCTTTTGAGATAACCCCTGAGGGGCTGCTTGCGGTCTGTATCCAGCACGAGCTGGATCACCTCAACGGTAAGTTGTTTGTGGATCACATCTCGCCCTTCAAGCGCACCCGCATCCGCGCCAAGCTGGAGAAAAAACACAAGGCTGAGGCGCGCTAAGCGTGCGCAGCAGATAAAGGCGCTACGGGCGCCTTTTTTATTTTCTATCGTTATCGATTTAAACGCTTTGTAATTCGACAGGTTATTCATGAGCCAAGGTTTACGCATTATTTTCGCAGGCACGCCCGAGTTTGCCGCTGAGCACTTAAAGGCGCTGCTGGGCAGTCGCCATGAGGTGATTGCGGTCTATTCCCAGCCGGATCGCCCGGCCGGGCGCGGCAAAAAACTCAGCGCTAGTCCAGTGAAGGAAGTTGCACTCGCACACGATATTCCCGTCTACCAACCGCTCAATTTTAAAAGCCCCGAGGCGGTTGAAGCGCTGGCCGCGCTGAATGCCGATTTGATGGTGGTAGTTGCCTACGGATTAATCCTGCCCCAGGCGGTGCTCGCTGCTCCGCGCCTCGGCTGTATTAATGTGCACGCTTCGATCCTGCCACGCTGGCGCGGCGCTGCGCCCATCCAGCGGGCCATCGAAGCGGGTGATACGCAAACCGGCGTGACCATTATGCAAATGGATGTGGGGCTGGATACAGGCGATATGCTGATTAAGGCTTATTGTCCAATTTTGGCTGAAGATACCGGCGGCAGCCTGCACGATAGGCTCATCACCCTTGGTGCCCCGGCGCTTATTGAGGCGCTCGATTTGATTGAGTCCGGAGCCATTAAGCCGGAAAAACAGGACGACAGTTTGAGCAACTACGCGCCCAAACTCAGCAAAGAGGAGGCGGCGCTCAACTGGCAATTGTCCGCCGTTGAGCTTGCGCGCAAGGTGCGCGCCTTTAATCCCTTCCCCGTGGCGCACACCAAACCCGCAGGTGCGGGCGACGATCAACGTATGCGTGTTTGGGCCGCTAAAGCGTCCAATACTAACGCCAATGCCGCACCCGGCAGCATCACCCAGATCAACCCCGAAGGATTATGGATCGCCTGTAAGGAGGGGCAACTTGTGCTCGAAATGCTGCAATTGCCGGGGAAGAAAGCCATGAGTGTCGGTGAGATACTGCGCGGCCATCCCGATTTGTTTAGCCTTGGCCAACAATTGGAGCAGCCAGCATGTTAAGTGTGCGCGCTGCGGCGGCGCAGGTAATTGCCCAGATACTGCAGGCCAAAGGTTCACTTTCCAGCCTGTTACCCGCCATTTCCACAAAAATACCCGACAATGACCGCGCATTGCTGCAAGAACTGTGTTTTGGCACCTGCCGATTTTATCCGCAACTGCAGGCCTATACCGAATGCCTGCTGGACAAACCCCTGCGCGCCAAAGACAGTGATGTGCAGGCTCTGCTGCTGCTCGGCCTCTACCAACTGCTGCACACACGCATCCCCGACCACGCCGCGATTGGTGAAACGGTGGAAGTCACACGCCATATCAAAAAGCCCTGGGCAACCAACCTGGTCAATGGCGTGTTGCGCAGCTTCCAGCGCGATAGCGGCAGGATTAATGAATTTCTTGCTGAAAATCGTGCTTTTCAAAGCAATCACCCAGCCTGGATGGAGGCTATGCTGAGCAAATGTTGGTCCGCGCAATTCGCGCAGTTGATCGCCGCCAACAACCAGCACCCGCCCTTTAGCCTGCGTTTAAATACCCGCAAAATCAGTCGCGACCACTATCTGCAACTATTAAGCGATGCCGATATCGGCGCCAAACCCACCCAGTACAGCCCCTACGGCATCACCCTGGAGCAGGCCTGCGACCCACGCAAACTGCCATACTTTGCTGAAGGTTGGTTGAGTGTGCAGGACGAAGCCGCACAATTGAGCGGCGATTTGCTTGAATTGTCGCCCAATTTGCGGGTGTTGGATGCCTGCAGTGCTCCTGGTGGCAAAACCGGGCACTTGCTGGAGCTGGAGCCGAGCCTGCACCTAACCGCCCTTGATGCCGATGAGCGGCGCCTGACTCGCGTGCGCGAAAATCTGGCGCGCCTGGGAGTGAGCGCCGAGGTTGTCTGCGGCGATGGCACCACACCTAATGATTGGTGGGATGGCGAACTTTTCGATCGCATCCTGCTCGACGCCCCCTGCTCCGCCACCGGTATTGTGCGCCGCCACCCCGACATCAAAGTGCTGCGCACCCCAGAGGAGCTGGATAAACTCGGGGAGCTGCAGGCCCAGCTGCTGAAAAGCCTCTGGTCACTGCTCAAACCGGGCGGCATTTTGCTCTACGCCACCTGTTCGGTGATGCCCAAGGAAAATACCCGTGTGATTGAAGCATTTATTGCGCGCCAACAAGGCGCAATCTGCGACGAGCTGATGGTCGAGTGGGGGCTAAGCCAGCCCTGCGGCAGGCAACTACTGCCGCAACTGGATGGTCACGATGGTTTTTACTACGCGCGCCTGCGCAAGGCAGATAAATAACTGGATACCCTAGGCAGCTCGCGGCAAAAGTGCGCAGCGAAGGCTAGACTTGGCGACAAATTGAGGCAGGTAACAGGCACTTTATGAAAATTATTATTCTTGGCGCCGGACAAGTTGGCGGCAGTTTGGCGGAACACCTGGCGAGCGAAGCCAACGACATCACCGTGGTGGATACCGACGAGGCGCGACTGCGCGAACTGCGCGACCGGCTCGATATCAGCGTGATCACCGGCGAAGCCTCGCACCCCGACATACTCGAACAGGCGGGGTTGGGTGATGCCGATATGCTGGTGGCCGTAACCAGTGACGACGAAATCAATATGATCGCCTGTACGGTTGCCGAACACCTGTTCCACACGCCCACCAAGATTGCGCGGGTGCGCGCTACCTCCTACCTCACCCAGCAAAAGCTGTTTGATTCGGGCGCCATTCCCATCGATGTATTGATCAGCCCCGAGCAGTTGGTATCCGAGTATATTTTCCGCCTGATTGAGCAGCCCGGCGCCCTGCAGGTGCTCGACTTTGCCGAGGGCAAGGTGCAATTGGTGGCGGTTAAGGCTTATCACGGCGGGCCGTTGGTCGGACAAGAGCTGCGCTTTTTGCGCGAGCATATGCCCTCGGTGGATACCCGGGTTGCCGCCATTTACCGGCGCAATCGCGCCATAATGCCCACCGGTACCACGGTGATCGAAGCCGATGACGAAGTGTTTTTTATCGCCGCCAAAGCCGATATTCGCGCAGTGATGAGCGAATTGCGCCGCCTTGAACTGGCCTATAAGCGCATCACTATTGCGGGCGGCGGCAATATTGGCCTGCGCCTCGCCAGAATGCTCGAAGGCCGCTACAACGTACGGGTTATCGAGTACAACAAAATGCGCTGCATCCGTCTCTCGGAACAGCTGGAGCGGGCGATTGTGATTCAGGGCAGCGCCTCGGACAAAGACCTGCTAATGGAGGAGAGCATCGAAGATACCGATGTATTCCTCGCACTCACCAACGACGATGAAGCCAACATCATGTCCTCCATGCTCGCCAAACGCCTTGGCGCACGCAAGGTGATGACACTGATCAATAACCCCGCCTATGTGGATGTGGTACAAGGTGGAGATATCGACATTGCCATCTCGCCGCAAACCACCACTATCGGCAGCCTGCTCACCCACGTGCGCCGCGGCGATATAGTGAACGTTCACTCACTGCGCCGCGGGGCGGCTGAGGCGATTGAAATTATCGCCCACGGCGACGCCAAGTCATCCAAGGTGGTCGGCAAGGCGCTGGAAGATATAGATCTGCCCGAAGGTGCCAACATCGGTGCGATTGTGCGCCAGGGGCCGGACGGCGACGAAGTGGTTATCGCCCACGACGATGTGGTGGTGCAATCCGGCGACCACGTCATAGTGTTTCTGTTGCAAAAGAAACATATCCGCGATGTAGAAAAACTCTTTCAGGTGGGTTTCAGTTTCTTTTAAGCTCGCCCTCTTACCTATTTCCCTCGTCCAAAGGAGCAGCACATGACCGCCATTAAAACCCAACTCGTTGTACTCGGCAGCGGCCCCGGCGGTTATTCCGCCGCCTTCCGCGCCGCTGACCTCGGCCTGGAAGTCACCCTGGTCGAGCGCTATTCCAGCCTCGGCGGGGTGTGTTTGAACGTCGGCTGTATTCCCTCCAAGGCACTACTGCATGTCGCTGAGGTGATGAACGAATCGCACCATGTCAGCAACCTCGGCCTGACCATGGGGCCGGTAAGTTATGACCTGGACAAGGTGCGCGCCTATAAGGATTCAGTGGTAAGCAAGCTGGTGTCCGGCGTGGGCGCCATGGCCAAAGGCCGCAAGGTACGGGTGGTAGAAGGCTACGGCAGTTTTACCGGCGCCAATCAGCTACAAGTGGTCAAGGGCGATGAAACTACCCTGATCGACTTCGAGCACGCCATTATCGCCGCCGGTTCGCGCAGCGTAAAACTGCCCTTTATCCCTGAAGATGCCCGCATTTTTGACTCAACTGGAGCCCTCGAGCTGCGTTCGGTTCCGCAGCGCCTGCTGGTGATTGGCGGCGGCATTATCGGTTTGGAAATGGCCACAGTATACGAAGCCCTGGGCAGTAAAGTGACGGTCGTAGAGTTTGCCGACCAACTGGTGCCCGCCGCCGACAAAGACCTGATTGCGGTCTACAACAAATACACCAGCGGCAAATTTGAAGTGTTGCTGTCCACCAAAGTGGAAGCCGTAACCGCTAAGCCTGAGGCGATTGAAGTAGCCTTTAGCGGCGCCAATGCCCCCGCCGAACCCCGTCAGTTTGACGGCGTATTGGTCGCCGTCGGCCGGGTGCCTAACGGTAAATTGATCGGCGCGGAAAAAGCCGGGGTCAATGTGGATGAGCGCGGGTTTATCGCCGTCAACCAATACCTGCAAACCAATGTGCCGCACATTTATGCGATTGGTGACATCATCGGCCAACCCATGCTTGCGCACAAAGCCACCCACGAAGGCCATGCCGCCGCCGAAGGTGTTGCCGGTCATCCACACGCCTTTGACCCTATGGCGATTCCCTCCATCGCCTACACCAACCCGGAAATCGCCTGGGTCGGCCTGACCGAAAAAGAAGCCAAACAACAGGGGCTGGACTACAAAACCGCCGTTTTCCCCTGGAGCGCCAGCGGCCGCGCCATAGCCGCCGACCGCAGCGAAGGCAAAACCAAGTTGATTTACGACGCCAAAACCGATCGCCTGCTGGGTGCCGGTTTGGTTGGTGTGCACGCCGGTGAACTGTTGGGTGAACTGACCCTGGCGCTGGAGTTTGGCGCGAGCGTGGAAGATATCGCCCTCACCATCCACGCCCATCCGACTCTACACGAGTCCGTCGGTTTGGCGGCGGAATTGGGTGCAGGCACGATTACGGATTTGCCTAATCCCAAGGCGACACTGAAAAAGTAAATCGGTTGTCTGAGCAACAAAAAGGCCGATCAGAGCAATCTGATCGGCCTTTTTATTAAACGGCTGTGATGAGTTAAATCACCATAATCCCATCTGCTTCAATCAGTGAAGCGCGTGGTAATTGGTTGATGCCGATAGCGGCTCGCGCTGGATAGGGCGGTTGGAAATACTGGCCCATGACTTCATTCACGATTGGGAAGTTGGCCAAGTCGGTGAGGTAGATGTTGAGTTTGACTATGTCTTTCAAACTGCCATCGGCGGCTTCACATACGGCAGCGAGGTTTCTGAAAACCTGATGGGCTTGGGCAGCAAAATCGCCTTCCACCAATTGCATGGTTTTGGGGTCGAGCGGAATTTGGCCGGAGAGGTAAACGGTGTTGTTGACTTTCACCGCCTGTGAATAAGTACCTATAGCGGCGGGAGCGTTATCGCTGTGGATAATGGCTTTGTTGGTCATGGGGAAACCTTAATGGTGAGTGATTAATTTTTAGAGCGATTCACGCGAATCACAAAACTCAGGGTACGGATGCGGCGCATGATGTTGGCGAGATGGATGCGGTTGTGTACGCCGATACACAGGTGGATCACGCTGTTGTGAGCGTCGCGCTCGTGCACGTTGATGTGCTCAATACTTGCGCCCTGTTCGGTGATGCGGGTGGCGAGGGTGGCGATAATGCCGCGCTCGCTTTCCACTTCCACGCGCACGTCCACCAAAAACTCACCGCTGACGGTAGCAGCCCAGTTAACCTGGCTGATTTTATCGGGGTAATTGCGAATCTCGGCGATATTGCGGCAAGTGTCCTGGTGAATCACCAAGCCTTTACCGGAGCTGACATGGCCGATAATCGGGTCGCCGGGAATCGGGCGACAGCAGCGCGCGAAGCTGATCATCATGCCTTCGGCGGAATCGATGGTAATCGCCGAGTTAGCAGAGCCGGAGCGCGGCTTGAGTTCGGCATCCGGCTGCAGCAATTTCACCAGCGAATAAACCACTTTGTTGCCCAGGCCTATCTCTTCATAGAGTTTATCCATGGACTCCAGTTGCGCACCGCTCAGCAGTTTTTGCTGCAGCTCCTCGGGCAAATGTTCCAAGTCCAACTGGATTTCGCTCAGGGCGCGGCTGAGCATGCGTTTGCCCAAGCTGACCGACTGATGGTGGCGCTGGTGTTTGAGGTAGTGGCGAATCGCCGAGCGCGCCTTGGCTGACACTGCAAAATTGAGCCAGCTGGGATTCGGCTGCGCGCCTTGAGCGGTGATAATCGCCACCTTTTGCCCGGATTGCAGCGGTTGCGACAGTGGCGCCATGCGGTCATTAATGCGGCAGGCAACGCAGGTATTGCCGACATCGGTATGCACGGCGTAGGCAAAATCGACCGGTGTTGCGCCGGTGGGCAGCTCGACAATTTTGCCTTTGGGAGTAAATACATAGACCTCGTCGGGAAAGAGGTCGATTTTCACGTTCTCGATGAATTCGAGGGAGTTGCCGGCATTTTTCTGCATTTCCAGCAAACCCTGCACCCATTGGCGCGCGCGGTTGTGGCTGGCGTTGACCGGTTCGTCACTATTGGATTTGTACAGGAAATGGGCGGCGATACCGCTGTTGGCCATTTCGTCCATTTCCTTGGTGCGGATTTGCACTTCGATCGGCACCCCGTGCATGCCTACCAGCACAGTATGTAGCGACTGGTAACCATTGGTTTTGGGGATGGCAATGTAATCCTTGAACTCACTGGTCACCGGCTTGTAAAGGTTGTGCACCACGCCCAGCACGCGGTAGCAGGTGTCTACCGAGTCCACCACTATGCGGAAGGCGTAGACATCCATAATCTCTTTGAAGAATTTTTTCTTTTGACGCATCTTTTCGTAGATGCTGAATAAGTGTTTTTCCCGGCCAATCACAATGGCGTTGATACTTTCTTTTTGCAGGCGTTTTTCAAACGAGGTCTGGATTTGTTCGACTAATTCTTTGCGGTTGCCGCGCGCGGTTTTGAGCGCCGCTTGCAAACGGGTGGCGCGCAGCGGATACATGCAGTAGAAGCTGCGATCTTCCAGCTCCAGGCGCACCTCATTCATACCCAAACGGTGGGCAATAGGGGCGTAAATTTCCAGGGTTTCTTTGGCAATGCGGCGCTTTTTGTCGGGCGGCATAGCGCCCAGGGTACGCATGTTGTGCAAACGGTCAGCGAGCTTGACCAGTATCACGCGCAGGTCATTGGCCATGGCCAAGGCCATCTTTTGAAAGTTTTCGGCTTGTTTTTCGGCGTGGGATTCAAATTCGATCTGGGTCAGCTTGGATACGCCGTCCACCAAATCCGCCACCGCATCGCCAAATTGGCCGGAGATTGCTTTTTTACTGATGCCGGTATCTTCAATCACGTCGTGCAGCATGGCCGCCATCAGGCTCTGATGATCCATGTGCATGGTCGCCAAAATGTCAGCAACCGCGAGAGGGTGTGTTATGTAAGCTTCGCCACTGCGACGTTTTTGGCCGTCATGGGCTTGTTCGGCATAGAAGTAGGCGCGCTTCACCAAATTGATTTGGGAAGGTTCCAGATAAGACGATAGCCGGTGGCTTAAAGCCTCTATGGTTTGCACGCCCTTCTCCAGACAGAATTGCCGCTATGGAGTATAGCGGCGACTGGCATGATCAAAATCTTAGATATCGTTCTCGTACACGCGCTCGGGTTTTGGCTGTGGCAGCGTGTCTTTCTCCAGCAGAATGCTGGCATCGATAAAACCTTCTTCAATTTCGCGCAGGGCGATAACGGTAGGTTTATCGTTTTCGGGCGCCACGTGTGGCTCTTTACCACCGATTGCCAATTGACGCGCGCGCTTGCTGCCAACCATAACCAGTTCAAACCGGTTATCAACGTGATCCAAACAATCTTCAACGGTAATACGTGCCATAACTTTGTGTGCTCTACTTGGTGTGATCTATAGGCGCTTGGGGTGGACAGGCAGCTGGGCTGCAGTCCGGTCGGCTATTATGCGTCAGCGGTGGCACCTATGCCAACCGCACTGGGCACATTTAAACCAATAACTAAGCCAATAACTCCTTTAATAACTGGCTATGGCGCTCGCTTTGGCGTGCCAAGCGGATATGTTGGCTGGTAATCAGCGCCTGGAATTGTGCCAGCGCCACGGTGAAGTCGTCGTTGATGATCAAGTAGTCCGCTTCCACGTAATGCGACATCTCGCTAATCGCCTCGCTCATCCGCGCATCAATCACCGCCACATCATCTTGACCGCGACCGGTCAAGCGTTGACGCAAACAGGCCAATGACGGCGGCAGGATAAACAGGCTCACTGTGCCAGGCATCAAACGACGCACTTGCTCGGCGCCCTGCCAATCGATTTCCAGAATCACGTCGATGCCCTGCTTTAGCGTATCCACCACCCACTGCTGCGATGTGCCGTAGAGGTTGCTAAATACCCGCGCATGTTCCAGAAAGGCGCCCTGCTCCAGCATGGATTCAAACGTCGCGTGATCAACAAAATGGTAATTCACCCCGTCAATTTCACCGGGGCGCATAGGGCGAGTGGTGTGCGACACCGACACACAGACTTCGGGATTGGATTTTACCAGTGCGCTCACCAAACTGGTTTTGCCTGCGCCAGAGGGGGCAGAGACGGTATAGAGCGTGCCGAGGTTGGCCATAAGAGAACCTGTTTATAAAAAGGTGGGGCGAAAAAATGATTAGGGTTATGGAGGGAAATTATGGCACAGCCAGCGGCAACTCACAGCTGCCAAGCGATTCGCTGCACACCGCAGCGGTGAAAGCGCGTTGTAACAGGCATAAATCCCGCAACAACTGTGGCATAGTAATCCACTCTACCACCCATCGCACAGGCGCCCCATGTTACGTCAACTGCTTTCCATCACCCAAACTGCCGAACGCCTGCGTGTGCGCCCTGAATATGTGCGTGAGCTGGTTGCCAAGAAGCGGCTTGAGTTTATTCACGGTGAACAGTTGGATGCGGCGCAGGTAGAACAGCTTGCCAAGCTGATGGAAAAATTGCGCAAAAATGGCATAGCCACATTGGTAGAAATTTGCGCGCAGGATGACAAGCCGGAGTAACGCAAAAAATAGTGAATAAAGTCGATGCCTAATTGCACTTTGAGCGGCATTGCAAAAGTCTTTCAAGAAACAACGTCATAGTGGCTGTTCTGCCGCAACTCATCCCCTGAAAAAAATAATCGCTCCCTGTCGATTTCCCTGCGGCCAGTTCGACTAGAAGGGAGCGCTCCTTTCTGATTAAACGGAGCGTTACTCTCTATCTTCCCAACTCAGGAGTTTCGCTATGCCTCTGCAACTTTTTGCCCATCCTTTTTCTTCCTATTGTCAGAAGGTACTGATTGCGCTCTACGAGAACGAGTTGCCATTTCAATTCCGCTTGTTGGGCCCGGATGAACCTGAGACGGGGGCGCAGTTTCAGGCCTTGTGGCCGATACGGAGAATGCCGGTGTTGCTGGATAACGGCAGGACGGTGGTGGAGTCGAGCATTATCATCGAGTACTTGGGGCTGTATCATCCGGGTATGGTGCGGTTGCTACCCGGGACGGTAGAGACGGCGCTGGAGGTGCGAATGATGGATCGTTTTTTTGACAATTATGTGATGACACCGATGCAGAAGTTTGTATTCGACAGCCTGCGGCCGGTGGATAAGCGCGATGCTTACGGCGTAGAAGAGGCGCGGGTATTGCTGGAGCGCGCTTATGTTTGGTTGGATGAGACCTTGGCTGGGCGTACCTGGGCGGCAGGGGAAGCGTTCAGTTTGGCGGATTGTGCGGCGGCTCCGGCATTGTTTTATGCCGATTGGGTTCACCCCATTGCCGAATCATTCGCGCGGGTACGGGCTTATCGGCAGCGTTTGCTGGCGCGGCCATCAGTCGCTCGGGTGGTTGATGAAGCGCGGCCGTATCGGGGTTTGTTTCCGTTGGGCGCGCCGGATCGCGACTGATCCGGTGCTAGCTCGAAAAGAATGTCGTGAGGTTTACTGCCGCTGTTGTTCGCGCACCTGATAATAGGTTTGCTCGGAAATTTTTTGATAATCCGCCGAGTCATCCATAAAGGCTTTGTAGGATTCGTAAACCTTTTTGAATTGCGGATCTTTTGCTGCCTGCTGCGCGTAAACCTCTTGGGAAATTTCGTAAAAGCGTGTTAAAACTTCATCGGGCAATTTGCGAATTTCCACGCCCTGCTGCTCTACCAATTCTTTTAAGGCGCGGCTGTTGTTGGCGGTGTAGCTGTCAAACATGTCCTGGCTCATGGCGCGCGCGGCGTAAGTTACAATCGCCTGCAAATCTTTGGGTAAATTTTCAAATGCTGTTTTGTTGATGATTAATTCCATCGACGGGCCCGGTTCATGCCAGCCCGGATAGTAATAATATTTGGCGATCTGCTGGAACCCGAAGGCTAAATCATTTTCTGGCCCCACCCATTCGGCTGCATCAATTACACCGGTTTGCAAGGCGGTATAAAGTTCGCCGCCGGGAATATTGACTGCCGTGCCGCCTGCTAAATTAAAAACTTCGCCTGCTAAACCGGGAATACGCATTTTTAAGCCGCGCAAATCTTCCACCGAATTAATTTCGCGATTAAACCAACCGGCCATTTGTACACCGGTATTGCCTGCCGGAAATGGAATTAAATTGAAGGGTGCGTAAAGTTCACGCCACAATTCCAAACCACCGCCGTGGTTGATCCAGCCATACAATTCTTGTGCATTCATACCAAAGGGCACAGAGGTAAAAAATTGTGCGGCGGGCACTTTGCCGCGCCAGAAATAACTGCCTGAGTGGCCCATCTCCACACTGCCGGATGAGACCGCATCAAACACGCCCATCGCGGGCACTAATTCGTTGGCGCCATAGACATGGATTTGTAAACGCCCGCCCGACATTTCATTAATTACGCGCGCTACATTTTCCGCGCCCACGCCCAAGCCAGGGGTATTTTTCGGCCAGGAGGTAACCATTTTCCAGTGGTAGGTTTGTGTTGATACCGAATCGGAAGCGGGGTTGTTATGTGTTGTAAGTGTTTGGGGTTTGGTTTTTTCCAGCACCAGTGCAGCAAAAACAGCCGCCAATGCGGCGACTAATACAACGATAACCAAGGGGTACCAATTTATTGTTTTGGTGTTCATAGCCTTTGTCTTATCCGTGATTGAACAATACAAAAAAATCATTATTTATTATCAACTCGCAGGGCGCTTTTGGGGAGCGCCCTGCCGGTTTTATGTGGCCTGCTTATAGCCCCGTCAATTTCGCGTATTGCATCACCAGGCGCTTGATGCCGGTATCGGCGAATTTAATTTGAATCACGGCGTTGGGGCCCGAGCCTTCAAATTGCAAAATAACACCTTCGCCAAACATGGGGTGAGTCACGCGCTGACCGAGGCGAAAACCGGTGTCTTCGCCAGTGTCATACATGGGTTGGCGATTGGACGGTTGGGTAAGTGGGCGTTTAACGCTCACCGGGCGGGTAACTGCGGTTTTTAAACGCACTTCTTCGATACAATCTTCAGGAATTTCTTTCACAAAACGGGACACCGCGTTAAAGGTTTCATTGCCGTACAAGCGACGGGTTTCAGCGTAACTAATAAATAACTTTTCCATAGCGCGAGTGATGCCCACGTAACACAGACGTCGCTCTTCTTCCAATCGATCCGGGTCGTCCGCCGACATTTTATGCGGGAACAAACCCTCTTCCACACCGGCTAAAAACACCAGTGGAAATTCCAGCCCCTTGGCCGAGTGCAGGGTCATTAATTGCACTGCATCTTCAAATTCATCGGCCTGGGTTTCACCGGCATCGAGTGCCGCTGTATCTAAAAATTGTTGCAGGGGTGAGAGCTCTTCATTCTCTTCTTCCGCATCAAAGGCGCGGCAGGCGGTAATTAATTCCTGCAAGTTTTCGCCGCGCGCCTGGCCTTTTTCGCCTTTTTCATTTTGATGGAATAGCAACAAACCGGTGTCTTCTATCACCATTTTGGCGATTAAATCCAAGCCCGGCGTATCGCCGTGAATATTAATTTCGTTGGCATCCTGCGCGAGTTTGTTAATCAAACTTAAAAAGGATTGCAGCGCATTGCCCGCCCGTGCGGTGAGGACTTTATTAGCGAGCATCTGCTCTGCAGCTGTCCACAAGGAGCAGCCCTGTTCGCGTGCAAACAGGCGAATGTCGTCCACGGTTTTTCCGCCAATACCACGCGTCGGGGTATTAATCACCCGTTCAAAACCGGCGTCATCGTGGCGGTTGCTAATCAAGCGCATGTACGCAATCGCATTTTTAATTTCGAGGCGATCATAAAAGCGCTGGCCGCCGTAAATGCGATAGGGAATTGCCTCGCGCAATAAAGCTTCTTCCAATACCCGCGACTGGGCGTTGGAGCGGTACAAAATCGCGATAGTTTTTTTCGCGTGGCCTTTGCGCGCCCAATCCTGAATCCGCTCGACAATAAAACGCGCTTCGTCCTGTTCGTTGTAGGCGGCGTAGAGCGAAATGGGATCGCCTTTGTCGCCGTCCGTCCACAGCTCTTTACCGAGGCGGCCGTAGTTGTGTTTGATCACCGCGTTGGCGGCTTTGAGAATATTGCCGGTGGAACGGTAATTTTGCTCGAGGCGATAAATGTGGGTGTCGGCAAAATCCTGCGAGAAGCGCTGGATATTTTCGATTTTTGCGCCGCGCCAACCGTAAATGGATTGATCGTCATCGCCCACCGCGGTCACGCGCGATTCTTTGCCCGCCAGCATACGGAGCCAGGCGTATTGCACTGAGTTGGTGTCCTGGAATTCGTCCACCAAAATAAACGGGAAGCGTTGGCGATAGTGCTCAAGGATGTGCGGTTTGTTGAGCCAGAGTTCGTGGGCGCGCAGCAGGATTTCGGCAAAATCTACCATGCCACCGCGCTGGCAATCCTCTTCGTAGGTGCGATAAATCTGCAGCATAGTGCGCACAAAAGGATCGGCAGTTTCCTGAATGTGGCGGGAGCGCAGGCCTTCGTCTTTTTGTGCGTTGATATACCACTGCGCCTGTTTATGCGGCCATTTGTTTTCGTCGAGGTTGAGCGCTTGGTAAATGCGCTTTATCAGGCGCAGCTGGTCGTCGCTGTCCAAAATCTGGAAGTTTTGCGGCAGGTCGGCATCCTGCCAATGGGCTTTGAGCAGGCGATGGGCCAGCCCGTGGAAAGTGCCCACCCACATGGCGCGGCTGTTGATGTATTGATTGTTCTGATTGAACAGTTCATCCAACCGGCTGCGCATTTCGCGCGCGGCCTTGTTGGTAAAAGTCACCGCCATGATCGAATAGGGCGACATCTGCTCCACCTGAATCAACCAGGCAATACGGTGCACCAGCACGCGGGTTTTACCGCTGCCCGCACCAGCGAGGATCAGCTGGTTGGTTGCTGGCGCCGATACGGCTTCGCGCTGTTCGTTATTGAGTTGATCGAGGAGGAGGGAAACGTCCATAACATGAGCCAGTAAATGCATGAATGCGGGGATTTTACTGGCTAGATATACATATGACTATCTTTGTTTTGATCCAGTGCGCAGGTTTCCGTGATTGCGCCGGCTAGCTTACTTGTTATTCACGTTTTTGGCGCGTACTAACCACACGGTCACCAGTGCGGCCAAGAGTAGCATTATGGGCAGGGATTCAGGCTGGCGCTCGTCACGGCTATGGGGTTGGGCGACGTAAAAGCCGGGGTTAGCCGCCGGTGCCGCGGGGGTAGTCGCTGTAGCAATACTGGCGGCGGCGACCACGGCGGCATCAAAGTAGCCGTCATTGTTTGCGACAGCTACTGTGTGGGGTTGTATGGAAAAACAATCAACTCGGGTGTCTGTATCAGGGGTGGCCAAACAATCCGCATAGGCGGCGTAGCTGTGGGTCGAGATCAAGGCCGCAAGGCTAAATAGCAAGCCCAAGGCTGTGCGGGCGGTAACTACAAAAGCCATATTGTGATACTGGTGAGCCATGTCCGTTTTCCTGCTGGTGCGGTGGTATTTGTGAATGTAGCAGCTAAAAAGGGTGATGCAAGTCACGTTTTTGTGGCTTGGTGAGCATGGATTTTAGGTTAAATGTAAATTTAGGCGCCAAGTTGTTGATTTTGTTGAAACACTTGCATCCTGACAAAAAACATCCTTATCGCCAGCTATAAGCAAATAAATGCAAATAAAAAAATGATCCAGCAATCAGGCCGTACCGACTATTGATGCGGACCGCCAAATTGTCGCAACGGATAACCAGGCAAGGCAGAAAACCGGTTTGGCGGGCATAAAAAAACCGCCGTAGGGGTACGGCGGTTTTGGGTGGCTAAAGTATCAACATTTACGGGCAATCAATCCTTGCGGTAAACACCCATTATTCGGTTTGGGTGGTGCGTGCACGCGACAGCCCCAGGAATGCCAAACCAATCAGCATCAGTACAATAGAGCCAGTGTCGGGAACCCGGGTCACGGCGCCACGCACGTAATAGCTGATGTGGGAAACGTCCTTAATCTTATCATCAGGTTTCATATCAAACTCGGGTTCACGGAAGGGTGACTCCCATGTCCCGCCGGTAGCGCCGTCAGCGGCCAGATAACCCACCAAGGTAGTGCCCGCGCCGTCCTTGAATATCAGCATCAGGTTGCTGTAGTTGTCCCATACGCTGGCATCCACTGCCCAATTGCCACTTTGGCCTGAATTATCGTCGTATTCGTCTTTATCCAAAAACAGCCAGTCGTCGAAACTAAAAAATTCCTCAGCATTTACTGTTATTGGATCGGTGTTGAGGAAGTCCTGAGTCGCGCTGGTGCTCCTTTCACAGTCGGTGGTATTGGTGACGAGCGCCAAGGTACTTGCATCACAGGCTACAGTGCCCGCCTGTACAGAGCCACATACCAGCGCGCTGACCAAAGCGAGTGTTGCCAGTGGTAAAACGGAAAAGCGATTCCAAGTGTTCATGATTAAATTCCTTCCGCTAGTTGATTGAACGTTCAAGCTAAGCTGTGATTTATCTCACACTTTGGTTTAGCAATTTACGCGCCATATAAATGATTGTTTTGCGGGTTAGGTTAAGCCTCTGTATTGGTGGGGTTTTTATTGCAATATGAAGGAGTTAGCAAAAAAGTTGGCGCGTAACTCGACAAAAAAATCGACGCGGAAATCAGCATTAAAGACTGGGGTTTTTAACGCCAAAAGTGATCAAAAACGGTTTTCAGTGTGAGGGTATCTAAGGCGTGAATCGCTTAGCATAAAAACAGCTCAAAACGGCGCTTTTGCCATTGATCCGCGATGGCGGTGGGTGCGTAGGGCGAGGGTGAATATGTAAAAAAAACCGGCACGGCAGGCCGCTTACCAAAGTTCGACCGGCCACTGCCCTTTGCGCAACAAGGCGGCTATATCCATGCTCAAGGCGACACCGGCATGTACCAAAACCCCGCCCCAAATAGAGCGCGATTGCAGTGCCAAAATACCGAGGAAGAGGCCAAATAAAATCGCCCCCGTTGCCTCCAGCCAGAGTTTGGGGAAGTGAATCATCAGGTAGGGGACACACATCACCCACACGGCATTGGCGCCGATTGCCGGGCGCAGGGCGTTCACCATAAATCCACGGAAAAAGAATTCCAGAAAGATGAACTGGCTTATATACAGCAGTTCCCACAGCAGGAAATCCAACCAGCTGCGCCCGGCCTTGTTGTAAAAGGGGTAATGGTTGACGAAGTCCTCGCCCAAGCTGACCAGTACCACAAAGACCAGAATCGGGCTGAGTAGCAGCAAATAACCGCGCCAATGCTGGCCGACTTGATTCCAGCGCCAGCCGAAATCGACCATTTTTTCGTTGAACAAAAAACGGATCACCAGCCAGGGAATAACAATAAACGCAAACAGGTGGCAGCCAGTCCACCAGATATAACCCGCCAATTCCAGCCAGCCGCTGGCCTCCAGCGCGCGTAGGTAATAACCCGCATCCTGCAATTGCCACTGCCCCAAGCGGGCAAGCAGCTCGTGCAAATTTACCGAGTAGCGGCTGTAGTTGAGGATCAACAAGCTCACGCTGACACAGGCCAGCACCGTAAAAACCCGGCGCAAAGCCGCGGGGCGGCTCAATTGGTAGGAAGGTGATTCGGCATCGATGGTATCCAGCGCCTGCAAAATGCGGCGCGGGTGCAAGTTGGCCAGTGCCATAGTTGTCCCTCGGCGATAGTGGTGAAGCCTTGAGTCGCGGTTATTGTTTTTTGGCGCGGGCCGCCTGTTGTGCGCGCTCGTGCATATCTAAAAATTTGAAGATTACATCGCGCGCCAAACGGGTTTCCGAGTTGGAGAGGAACACCATGCCGATTTGCAGCTCGCGGTTAAATACCATCTCGGTGCGGAAGCCTTTGACGTGGCCGCCGTGATGCACAAAGTTTTTGTTGCGACCGTAATCAAATACGCGCCAGCCCAGCCCATAGGCGGTATTGCCCACGGCTTTGCGCACGCCGTAGTAGTTCTGCTCGGGTGTGTTTTTGGTGACTCGCGATTGAATGGGTTTGAGCACGGCGAGTGGGAGGGCATCCTGACGGCGACCTACTTGCCCCAGCAAAAACTTGGACATATCCACAATACTGGCATTCACCCCGGCAGCCGGGGCAACCTTGTACCAGTTGGCCACCACGGCCGTGGGCACCCAGCGGTTGCCATTGGCGATATGCGGCGCGGCGCGGTTGGGCGAGGCGTTATAGCTGTTCAAACCGTAGGAAGCGCTGCGCATCCCCAAGGGTTCAAATATTTTTTTGCCGACGTAGGACTCAAAACTCATGCCCGATTTCTGTTTGATCATATCCCCCGCGAGGCTGTAGGTGACATTCTGGTAGGCGTAACACTTGCCGGGCGGGCAAACGAAGTTCACATAACGCAGGCGGTTCACCACATCGGCATAGTTCATGTTTTGGTCGATATAGTGGCTGTAAGTGTGGCGCGGCAACCCCGATGATTGGCTGAGCGCATGGCGCAGGGTCAGCTGCTTGCCGTATTTGGCATTTTTAAAGCTGACTTTAGGCAGTACCGAGGTAATGGTGGTATCCCAGCTGATACCACCTTCATGCACCAGCACGCTGGCGGCGGTAGCGGCTACGGGTTTGGAGAGGGAGGCCAGGCGGAATACCGTATCGGGGGTGACTTTCTCGCGGGTGCCCGCGCGGCGCACACCGTAGCCCTGCAGGGATTTAATCTGCCCGCCCGAGACGACCACAATCGCCACGCCCGGTACAAAGGGCGCAATTTTCTTCGCCACATAATCCTCAAACTCTGCCACAAACGCCTCGGGGTGGCCGCTTGGGTAGCGCGGTGCTTTGATCGGCGCGGTAGTCACCAGCGGAATGTTCGCGGCAGGTTCGGGCGCCGGTTTTGGCTGTGCGGTTTTGGCAACGGCCGGTGTGGTACTGGCGGGCTTGGCGGCTGCCGATGAAGCCGGAGGTTTGCTGGCAAGGGGAGCCGCGGGGCGACTGGAGGCCTGCGCTTGGGAGGCGGCAACCTGGGCTCTGGGAAGGGTGAGCGGAATGGGAACCGGTTCTGGCGCGGCAACACTGGAGGCTGCAGCCGATGAGGCTATTGGGGCGGGCGCCGTCTGGGTGAATTGGGTGGTTTGCAAGCCGTGGGCGGATGGCTCTGCCGCCGTGGCTACAGCGCTGGCGCTGGCACTACTGTGCTGCTGGAAGGGCAGCGCTATGGGCACAGTCACCCGCTTGGTGCTGGCCAGGGTGGTCGCGGACGCGAGCGCCAGCAGCAGCGCAACCAGGGGTGGCATGCTCGGCAGGCGGAGGTTTTTACAGCGCTTACTGATGGTTAACAACATATGCCGTCGGGCAACTCAAATTAGGGTAATCCACATACAACAACGCCACCCTGCTCACGCCCGCCGCAAGTGCCGGGCGTGAAGAGAGTGGCGTTATCGTTCCTTTGACCAGTGCAGTAGCAACAAAGTTTTGGCTAGCGCACCTTAACTACAAGGTTTTTATGTATTCGACTAAATCCCAGCGCTGGTTTTCCGTCAGCGGTTCCTGCTGCTGACCTTTAACCGGCGGTGAGTGGATGGTGCCGTATTCGTGACCTGAATTAAAGTCGCCGCGCTTGTCGGCCTTGAATTCAAAGCCGGGGTATCCCTCGCTGCGCAGGCCGATTTTGATCGGGTCAAACTCGCGGCTGCCCACCATAAACTGATTGGGGCGGTATTCTCCGTCCTCCGGATCACCCGGGCGCTTCACTGGCAACAGCAGGTCGTAAATACTGGGCACCGAGCCATTGTGCAGGTAGGGCGCCGTCGCCCAAATGCCATTCAAGGCTCGCGCTTTGTAGGATAGCAGCGATTGATAGGGCGCCGCGGTAGTATCCGCCAGATAGTTGCCGGATTTTACACTGGCTTTGATTTCATTATCAAAAAAGGATTTGGCCATTAAATAGAGCCAGTCCAGGGTGCGGCGCGGCAGCCACTTGTCCGGATCGGGTTCGGTGGCCACTTCACCCATGGTTGCCGCCGTCAGAATCTGCACCACTGGCGCGCGGTCTTTAAGTACCAGTGAACCCACACTCTCACTTTGATAGGTGTTTTTAAAGTTACCGGAATAGCCCGTGTAATTAACGCTGTTTTCGGCCATGGCTCGGTCAGTGCCCACCACATCGATATTGGACATGTCGGCCACCAGGATGCGATCCCGGTCGGTGCGATCCGCCACTTCATGGCAGGACTCACAATACTCGGCATAGAGTTTACGCCCGCGGCGGACCTTGGCGTAGTCGATGCGCCACTCGGGCAGTGCGCCAAATACCGCATTGGCCTTTTGCTGCTCCGGGTTTTTGGTGTGGGTTTCAATCGTCGGCCAGACCGGTGAGGTCAGGCTTTTAAGGTGCGATTCGAGACGCGACAGGTTCACCATATCAATCGAGGAGGAAAAGTCGATTTGGTAACTTTTGCTGCGCTGACCGGTGAGCAGGGACGACAAGGTCCAGCCGCGCTTGTGGGCGGTCCAGTCCAAAATGCCGAACACACCAATCACTTCCCCGGTATTGCGCCCAAGCGGCCCCATGCCCGCATTGCTCGCCAAGCCATTCCACTGCACATAGTCAGACTGGGCGATGTCCCATAAAAAGGGGTAGCTGACGGGGGCGTTAGGTTCGTTGAAAATCAGGGCCTTGATGCGCTCCATATCCACCATGCCGAGGCCGGGGTAGCCGTCATCGGTAGACATCAAGCGCTCGATAATTTTGGCAAACTGTAGGTCGCCAATAATGGTCTCGCTGATCTTGTACAGCACCTTGTCCACCTGTGCGGCGGTCATGAGGTTGGTGTCGCCATCGGCTTTGGTGGCGCCGATGAGTACATCGCGCAACTGTTTGCGGCTGATCACATGTTCCAGCACCCGGTTGTAGATGCGCCCAAAGGCATCGAGGCGCGCATAACCGTAGTCGACACTGGAGTGGTTAATAGTGTTGTAGAGGTTAATTTTGCGGGTCCAGCGTTTGAGGTCGCTCTGCACATCCTCCGCGCGGCTGTAACTGTTATTCAGCGTCAACACCTGCTGTACAAAGCGCTGGTTTTTTTCCGCGTCGGTGAGTGCGCGGGTCATGCTTTTTTCCAGCTCGGTGAGAAACCCCACCATATCAGCTAGCGCCGGGCCACCGTCGATCCGGATAGCCGTACCTTGGTAGTTAACCTGACCCGTGTGGCAGGCGGCGCAGGTAAACCCGACGTAATCCTTGCCTTTATAGCTCTCTTTGACAAAGCCGACCGGCAGGCCGTCGGGGTTGAAGAAAGTGGGTTTTTGCGGCAGGTAGCGGTATTTGTCGATCAGGCTATTGGCGCGAAACGGCTCGTTGAATTCGGCCTGTTCCAGGGCGATAAAAAAGTCGTAGGGAATCAGTGCCGAGCCCTGGGTGGTGTTGTAGTACCAGAGGCTGTCGTTGGCGCTCCAACCCTGATCCAGGTAGATGGGGGTGGAATAGTTCTCGCCAAACGTGCCGTTCTCTACCGCCAGCGCACCGCGCACCGGGTCGTCGTCCCATTTTTGGTAGAGTTTGCCAATGGCAAGAGTGATTGACATAAAAATACCCAGCACTGCCAACAGCTTGATTAGCCGCCACAGATTTTGCCGGTTGAACAGGTGATGACGGGCACCTTGCGGTGATGAACCCATGGGTAAACTCCTCTTTAGGGATTGTCCTATCGCTGAATCTGATTATTGGTCGTGCAACACGGGGGTGACGCATATTAGTCACAGCGCGGCAGCGGGGCCGGATGCGCTAGCGCTAAAGATACTACTGCCGATAGCGATTGCCCAAATTTATTATCTTTGATGCCACAGGCTTGCGCGCGGCAAGGCTTGCAACCCTGACGCGCTGGCATTAGTGTAGCCGCGAGTTTTTGGTCGTTGGCTAGTATCTGACCAGCGACTACCCCACCATCACTTGCGAGGATCTGCTTATGAAAAAAATGTCTCTGTTGGCTGTTGCCCTGGTATCACTCACCAGCGCCTGTACTTGGGTGAAAGTGAATGAACAAGGCAGCAATGTGGCGGTTGCCAACGCCGCTAACGTGCGCAGCTGTGAAAAAGTCCGCACCGTGAACGTAAAAGTGAAAGATAACTTTGTTGGCTCTATGAAGCGCGACCCTAACAAAGTGGCCACTGAGTTGACCAACATGGCACGCAATGAAGCCAGTTCATTTGGTGGTGATACCATTGTTCCCGCTAGCCTGGTGAACGATGGCCGCCAGAGTTTTGATGTATACAAGTGCAACTGATGCGCCGCTGATTCCCACCAGTGGATCAGTCACCAAGGCCTGCAGGTGCAGGCCTTGTTTTTCCTTCCCGCCGCTATCTTTCATTCTCACCTAACGGCCCCGCCGCAGCGATTCTTTGCTAGTGTTACAACAGGAGCACTACTGTCTTATTTCTGTCACACAATTGCCATAATCTGGCGCAACTTATTGGCTTCACATGAATCGTGTTACGAGGTACAAGGTGGATAACGCCTATTTCAACCGCGAGCTGAGCCTGCTCGAATTCAACAAACGTGTTTTGCATCAAGCCTATAACCGCAGTTTGCCACTGCTGGAACGGCTGCGATTCCTGTGTATTTTTTCCACCAATCTCGACGAATTTTTTGAAGTGCGCGTGGGTGGCCTGGTAGAGATTCTGGAGCGCAATGCGCCCCCAACCCAAGGGCCGGACGGCCTGACCCAAACCCAGACGCTGAATGAAATTTCTGTGCGCGCCCATCAATTGGTGGATGAGCAGTACCGCATTCTGAATGAAGAAGTGGTGCCGGCGATGCGCGAAAACGGCATCTCTGTGCTGCGCCGCGACGAGTGGACGCCAGAGCAAATTGTGCATTTAAAGCAGGTGTTTCTATCCGAAGTGCTACCGGTACTCAGCCCCATCGGCCTGGATCCGGCGCACCCCTTTCCGCGTATCCTCAATAAAAGTTTGAATTTTATTGTGCGCCTCGACGGCAAAGACGCGTTTGGGCGCAACTCCGGCCGCGCCATAGTGCAGGTGCCGCGCTCGCTGCCACACATTGTCGAATTGCCCAAAGAATTAGTCACCCAAGGGCGCGCATTTGTTTTTGTCTCCTCCATTATTCATTTTTTTATGGGCGAGATTTTTGTGGGCATGACGGTGATGGAAAGTTACCAGTTCCGCCTCACCCGCAACTCGGACATTTTTCTCGATGAGGAGGAGACCGATGACCTGTTGCGCGCGGTGCAAGGTGAACTTGCCTATCGCCAATATGGCGACGAAGTGCGCCTGGAAATTACCGACACCTGCCCCGGCGAGCTGGAGCAGTTTTTATTGCAGCGCTGCGAAATTAAAGAGCGCGATTTGTATCGCATAAACGGCCCGGTGAATCTCAATCGCTTCGCCGATTTATTTGATTTGATCAAAACCCCGCAACATTATTTCAAACCTTTTGTGCAGGCCATGCCCAAACTGCCCAAGCGCAACAATTCGTATTTTGAAGTGTTGCAGAAGCAGGATATGTTGCTGCATCACCCCTTTGATTCGTTTCAGTGTGTGGTGGATTTTTTACGCGAGGCCGCAGCCGACCCCCAAGTGCTGGCGATTAAACAAACGCTTTACCGCACTGGCTCCAACTCACCGATTGTGGATGCCTTGGTTGCCGCTGCCAAAGCGGGCAAAGAGGTGACCGCGATTGTGGAATTGCGCGCACGTTTTGATGAAGAACAAAACGTGGCACTGGCCGAGCGTTTACAGCGTTTTGGTATTCACGTGATTTACGGTGTGGTCGGTTTTAAAACCCACGCCAAAATGATTTTGGTCGCGCGCCGCGAACAGACCAAACTGCGTTATTACGTGCATTTGGGCACCGGCAACTATCACCCGCGCACCAGTAAAATTTATACCGACTATGGTTTGCTCACCTCGGATAAAGATTTGGGTGAAGATGTCTACCGCGTATTTTTGCAATTATCCAGCATGGGCAAAGCGTCCAAAATGGAATCGCTGTTGTATGCGCCATTTACTCTGCACAAAGGTATGGTGCGGCGGATTCGCACCGAAAAAGAAAATGCCGAGCAGGGCAAACCCGCCCATATCATCGCCAAAATGAATTCACTTTATGATGAAGAATTGGTGAACGAATTGTATGCGGCCTCGCAGGCCGGCGTGAAAATTGATTTGATTGTGCGCGGTGTATGTCAATTGCGCCCCGGCGTAAAAGGGCAATCGGAAAATATTCAGGTGCGCTCGATTATCGGCCGGTTTTTGGAACACCATCGCGTGTTTTATTTTGAAAATAACGGCAACCCGGAACTCTACTGCTCCAGTGCCGACTGGATGGTGCGCAACATGTTTCATCGCGTGGAAACCTGCTTCCCGATCAAACACAAAAAAATCCGCGACCGTATTTTGGAAGACCTGGATTTATACCTGCGCGACAATACCCACGCCTGGATTCTGCAAGAGGACGGCAGCTACCTGCCCACCCAACCCAAACAGGGTGAAGAGGCAATTGATGCCCAGGCGATCCTGTTGGAGCGCTGGTCGGCGCACGTCGCGAGTTGATTTAACTTTATCCTCCGCATTACCCGCTGATTGGCTGATTCCAAAGCCAGTCAGTGGTAATTTTTATTTGTAAAAATCACTTCAATACACAAAATCCTGTGCATGCCCAGTTCACATTTTGCACAATTTGTGGCGCTGAAAATCGGTCTGGCGTACAACAGCGCTTCGCTATAAATCAGATTTATATAACCTCGACAAGCCCTTGCGGCACTCCTAATAATCAATAAGTCGAGATTACAGTCATGGAACAAACACAGTCACAGATCGCCCCGTCGCAGCCCATCCATTCACCCACTATTGATCCACCGTTGCCTTCGCGCCGATTGCCTAAAATACTGCGGAATTGTGTATGTGCCGGCCTTATCGGGCTTGCGGCGGCGCCCGTTTTTGCGGCGCGCCAAGCGGAATATCTGGATCGCGGTGTCGTTGCCCTGCCCGCAGGCAATGGCGTGTTTATCAGTTGGCGCATGCTCGGCGATGACCCGGCGGCGGTTGGTTTTAATGTCTATCGCAACGGCAGCAAAATCACCGCCACGCCCATTACCAACAGTACCAATTACCTTGATAGCAGCGGCACCACCAGCGCGGCCTACACCATTCGCCCGGTAATAAACGGCGTCGAATATGCCGCTAACGCTGCCAAAGCGACCTGGTCAAACCCCTATCTGGCAGTGAATTTGAACCGCCCGAACGGTGGCACCACGCCCAGCGGTGAGGCTTACACCTATTCCCCCAATGACTTGAGTGTGGGCGATCTGGACGGCGACGGGCAGTATGAAATTGTCGTGAAATGGGACCCCTCCAACGCCAAGGACAACTCCCAAAGCGGTTACACCGGCAATGTGTTTATCGACGCCTACGAGATGAACGGCACCCAGTTGTGGCGTATTGATTTGGGCCGGAACATTCGCGCCGGCGCCCACTACACGCAATTTATGGTGTACGACCTGGATGGCGACGGCAAAGCCGAAGTGGCGCTGAAAACCGCCCCCGGCACCCGCGACGCTGCAGGCACAGTGCTTGGCGGCAGCAATGCCAACACCGATTACCGCAATAGTAGTGGTTATATTCTCAGCGGCCCTGAATATCTCACCGTATTTAACGGCCAGACCGGTGTCGCCATGGCAACGACGGATTATTTGCCCGCGCGCGGCACGGTCAGCAGTTGGGGCGATAATTACGGCAACCGGGTGGATCGGTTCCTCGCTGGCGTCGGCTACCTGGATGGCACCCGCCCCAGCCTGATCATGGCGCGCGGTTATTACACCCGCGCGGTACTCGTCGCCTGGGACTGGCGCAACGGCCAACTCACCCGCCGCTGGACATTTGACAGCAACACCAGCGGCAATGGGGCCGCCGCGGGCCAAGGCGCCCACAGCCTCACTGTGGGCGATGTGGATCAGGACGGCAGGGATGAAATCGTCTATGGCGCCGCCACTATTAACGACAACGGCACCCTGCTCTATTCCACCGGCCTCGGCCATGGCGATGCGCTGCACTTGAGCGATTTCCTGCCCAGTCGCCCTGGCTTGGAGGTGTTTATGGTGCATGAATCGCCCAGTAGCTACGGCAACCACGGCGTGGAAATGCACGACGCCAAAACCGGCCAGATCATCTGGAGTTTTCAGGGCGGTGGCGATATCGGGCGCGGCGTGATTATGGACATAGACCCACGCACCCCGGGTGCCGAGAGCTGGGCCAGCGCCGGTGGTATCAATTCGGCCACTGGTAGCCAAATCACCACCAGCAAACCGGCATCGATCAATTTTGCCGCCTGGTGGGACGGCGACCTGCTGCGCGAACAACTCAATAACACCATGATCGACAAGTGGAATTACAGCAATAACAGCAGCTCGCGCCTGCTCACCGCCTACAACTATGGCGCCGCCTCCAACAACAGCACCAAGGCGACACCGGGGCTCTCGGCCGACCTGTTGGGTGACTGGCGTGAAGAGGTGATCTGGCGCCACGAAAACAACAGCCAACTGTTGATCTTCTCCACCAACACTATCACCGCCCATAAGCTGCGCACGCTAATGCACGACAGCCAGTACCGCACCGCCATCGCCTGGCAAAACGTAGGTTACAACCAGCCGCCGCACCCCGGTTTTTTCCTCGGCGATGGTATGGCGACACCGCCTGCACCGGATCTGTATTTTGTCGGCACCAACCCCAACGCCGGGCCGGTAAGTAGCAGCTCATCCAGCAGTTCAAGTTCTGTGGCGCCAGTAGCTGTCACCCTCGGGGGCAGCGCCGGCAATGGTCAAGTTGCGCTCAGTTGGTCTGCGAGCGGGACGATTAGTGCGATAGAAATCTACCGCGACACCGATGCCGACCCCGCCGGGCGCACGCGCATCGCATCGCTCGCCGCCAGCACCCGCAGCTATACCGCAACTGATCTCAGCAATGGCACGGCCTATTGGTTCTGGGTGAAATACACGGCGAATGGCGAGTCATACAATTCCAATGCCTTCAGCGCTACACCCACTGCCGGTTCCAACAGCAGTGCAGTCGTCACCAGCAGTGCGCTTTCCAGCGTCGCCTCAAGTTCGGCTTCCAGTGCAGTGAGCGGGGGCAACTGCAGCTACATCGTCAGCAACAACTGGGGTTCGGGTTTCACCGGCACCATCCGCATTACCAATACGGGCACCAGCGCAATCAACAACTGGAATGTGAGTTGGAACTACAGCGGCAGCACGCGCATCACCAGCAGCTGGAACGCAACCCTCAGCGGCAACAACCCCTACAGCGCCACCCCCGCCGGGTGGAATGCCAGCATTCAACCCGGCCAGTCAGCAGAGTTCGGTTTTCAAGGAACCCACTCCGGCACGGCAGAAATCCCCGTGGTAACGGGTTCAGCGTGTAATTAATTGTCTCGCTCAATAAAAAGGCCGATGGTGTTGCCATCGGCCTTTTTATTGGGTGGGCGACAAAAAATTTATTCGATATTTTGGATCTGCTCTCTCATTTGCTCAATCAGAACCTTCAATTCCACCGCCGCTTGGGTGGTATCGCTCACAATACTTTTGGAAGAGAGTGTATTGGCTTCGCGATTTAATTCCTGCATCAAGAAGTCGAGGCGGCGGCCTAAGGAATCGGTTTGTTTGAGGCTGCGTTTGACTTCGATGACGTGGGTGTCAAGGCGATCCAATTCTTCGTCCACGTCGGCTTTTTGCGCGAGTAAAACAATTTCCTGTTCCAGACGCTCGGGGTCTAATTCCACTTGCAGGGCGCTGAGTTTGGCTTGCAGTTTTTCGCGCTGTGCGGCGAGGATTTCGGGCATGCGCGCGCGCACTTTTACTACTTGTGTGGAGACGCTGTCCAAGCGGCTGAGGATCAGCTGTTCCAGTTCTGCACCTTCGCGCGAGCGGTGTTCGATTAACCCTTCCAGGGCGCTGTCGAATAATTCGAGCGCGGCTTGGTGCATGGCGTCGCGGTCCAGCTCCTGCTTTTGAATCACACCCGGCCAGCGCAAAATTTCCAGCGCATTTACTGGCGCTGCAACATCGCCCAGCAAGCCGTTGATTTGTTGTGCAGCTTTGGTGAGCTGCGCGACTTTGGTGAGGTTCAGGCCTAATTCGTTTTCACCTTCCTGTTCCCAGTGCACGTTCAAACTGGCTTCGACTTTACCGCGCTGCAGCGCTTTACGCATGGCGTCGCGCAGGTGCGGTTCTATTTCGCGGAAATCCTCGGGCAGGCGGAAGCTGGGTTCAAGGTAGCGGTGGTTGACGCTGCGAATTTCCCAGACGAGGGTTCCCCAGGGAAGTTTGGCTTCGCGGCGTGCGAACCCGGTCATACTGCGTGGCATAGTAAATCCTCTAAAGGCGCGGGTTGGGCGATCAATGCTGGTCTTGTCGGCCCTTGAGCTGGTAGAGTTCCCGCGTAAATTAATTGTCATAACCGATGCGGGATCTTATCACAGCCGCCCGCTTTACCTTTTAAAGTTCCCTTTTTGCAGTAAGGATTCAAGCTATGCAACGCCCTAGCGGTCGCACTCCCGACCAGTTACGCCCTGTTCGTATTACCCGCCATTACACCAAACACGCTGAAGGTTCTGTGTTGGTGGAATTTGGCGATACCAAAGTGATTTGTACGGCCAGTGTGGTCAATTCAGTGCCACCATTCTTACGTGGTCAGGGGCAGGGTTGGCTCACCGCCGAATACGGCATGTTGCCGCGCTCCACCGGCACGCGTATGGATCGCGAAGCCGCGCGCGGTAAACAACAGGGGCGCACGGTGGAGATCCAGCGTTTGATTGGCCGCTCGCTGCGTGCCGCGGTGGATTTAACCGCGCTGGGTGAAAACACCATTCATATTGATTGCGACGTTATTCAGGCCGATGGTGGCACCCGCACCGCGTCCATTACTGGTGCCTGGGTCGCACTGGCGGATGCGATTAACTTTCTCAAAGCGCAAGGCAAGGTGACGGGTGAGCCGCTCAAGCGCGGTATTGCGTCTATCTCAGTAGGGATTTACCAAGGTGTGCCGGTGGTGGATTTGGACTACCCCGAAGACTCCTCCGCCGACACTGATATGAACCTGGTGCTGGGCGATGATGGCGGTATTATCGAAATTCAGGGCACTGCCGAAGCCGAACCCTTCAGCGAGGCGGAATTTGCTGCCATGTTGAGCTTGGGCAAAAAAGCCATTGCGGAGTTGCATACCCTGCAAAAGCAAGCATTGAGTGCCGGTTAATGACGAAGTGATAAAAAGGGGGCGCTCTGTACGCTCCTTTTTTTATGAAAAAACAATTGAACGTTTCCCCGAAAGGGGATTCATACTTTAAGGGATATAACACGGAGGATCTTTTATGAATCAACAACCCATGGGCATGCCGGAACTCTTTTCCCAGCTGGGCTTGGATAATGACTACGCGGACATCGCGCAGTTTATCCAACATCACCCTTTACCCGCCGATATACGCCTTGCCGATGCCAGTTTCTGGACACCATCCCAACGCGCCTTTCTGCGTGAAAGCTGGCAGCAGGATTCCGACTGGTGCGAGCTGGTCGATCAACTGGATCAAATGCTGCGCAAAACGCCAGTCAAACACTGAACCAGGGAATCTATTGCGCCGCGCTTTACACCCGCGTCATCCAGATAGCGGCGCAAATTCCTGCCTTCAAATTGTGTGTTCCCAATAGCCATCGGTTTTAGGCCGTTAGGCTGTTGCAACCACTGCTGGGTCAGGTCTTGTAATTGCATCTGCAATTGCTGCTCGGCGGCCAGCTCGGCTTGTTTGATATGTTTGCGCACCCCCTCAATCACTTCGTTCTGAATACCAAATTCCGCCTTCATGCGCTTGCGTAAATGGCGCAAAGGCACCACGTAATGATGATCCCAGCCGCGAGTGCGGCGTTGGGCTTCGTGCAGATGGGCATCGTCCAGCGCCAGCCCTTTGCATTCCAGCCATACACACCAAAGCAATAAATTCACATTGATGCCCTGCTCATCCTGCAGGCGTAAACAGGTATCTGCCACGTCGGGTTGCGCATAGAGGGCGAGGGAAAAATCCCACAGGGAATCGAGTTGGGCAGGTGTGGGCATTGCAGAATCCGCTAGCAGGGGTTTAGGGCAAGTCTGCTAGAATGCGCGCCATGATTCAATTACAAAACGTCTCCGTTCAGCGCGGCACTAAATTCCTGTTGGATGGTGCTGACCTCACTATTTACCCTGGCCAGAAAGTCGGTTTAATCGGCGCCAATGGCACAGGCAAATCCACTTTATTCCAACTGTTGCTCGGCCAATTGCACAGTGATACCGGCTCCCTGGATATCCCCAAGCAGTGGCGCGTCGCGCACATGGCGCAGGAGGTTGGCCACACCAGCCGCAGTGCGCTGGATTATGTGCTCGATGGTGACAGTGAATTGCGCCGGTTGGAGCGCACCATTGCCACCGCCCTGCAAGATCCGGAACACAACGGCGAAGCCTTGGCACATTTGTATAGTGATATGGAAAATATCCACGCTTACACTGCGCCGTCGCGCGCACAGCAATTGTTAAATGGTTTGGGTTTTGCCCCAGGTGATGACCAGCGTCCGGTATCGGATTTTTCCGGTGGCTGGCGTATCCGTTTGAACCTCGCGCAGGCGCTGATGTGTCCATCGGATTTACTCCTGCTCGATGAGCCGACCAACCACCTGGATTTGGATGCAACCCTGTGGCTGGAAGAGTGGCTCAAACGCTACGCCGGCACCTTGATTATCATTTCGCACGATCGCGACTTTCTCGACAATATTGTCGATCGCATTGTAAATATCGAAAAACAAAAACTCGATAACTACAGCGGCAACTATTCCGCGTTTGAACGTCAGCGCGCGGAAAAGCTCGCACAGCAACAGGCGAGTTTTGAGAAGCAACAAGAGCGTATTGCCCACGTCGAAAGTTATATTCGCCGTTTCCGTGCGCAGGCGACTAAAGCGCGTCAGGCGCAGAGCCGGATTAAAGAGTTGGAGCGCATGGAAAAAATTGCGCCCGCCCATATCGATTCGCCTTTTACCTTTACGTTTAAATGTCACGACAAAATGTCGGTGCCGCTGGTGCATATCGCGCGCGCTGATATTGGCTATAAAAATGATCAGGGCAACAAAGTTATTTTGAATAAAGTCGAGCTGAGCATTCGCGCGGAAACGCGTATTGGTTTGCTCGGCCCTAACGGCGCGGGTAAATCCAGTTTGGTAAAAACCCTCGCCGGTTCGCTGCCGTTGCTGAGCGGTGATCGCACTAACGGCGAACATTTTAAACTGGGTTATTTTGCGCAGCATCAATTGGAAGCGCTGGATATTAATGCCTCCGCCGCGCTGCATATCCAGCGGTTAGCGCCTATGGCGCGCGAGCAGGAAATTCGTGATTTCCTCGGCAGTTTTGATTTTCACGGCGACCGCGCGTTTGAACCTATCACCCATTTTTCTGGCGGTGAAAAAGCGCGTTTGGCGCTGGCGATTATCGCATGGGAAAAACCTAACGTCTTATTGCTCGACGAACCCACCAACCATTTGGATTTGGAAATGCGTCACGCACTCACCATGGCGCTGCAGGAATTTGAAGGCGCGGTGATTGTGGTATCGCATGATCGCCATTTGTTGCGCAACACCGTCAATGAATTTTGGCTGGTTGCCGATGGCAAAGTTGAAGAGTTTGACGGTGATCTGGAGGATTATTACCAGTGGATGCAACAGCAAAAAACCACGGCGACCGCGGTCGAAAAAGAAAAAGTCATCAGTGCAGAGGGCGGTGATAAAGTCGATAAAAAAGCCCAGCGCCAACAGTCCGCAGCGCAACGCGCGCAACTAAAACCGCTCACCAATAAATTGAAAAATCTGGAAGCGCAGCTGGAAAAACTCCAGAAACGATTAAGTGAAATTGAAAACCTGTTAGGCGATAGCAGTATTTACGATGATAAAAATAAAACAAAATTGCAGGAGCTGATTGCCGAGCAGGGAAAACTGCAAACGCAACTGGAAGAAACCGAAGAAAATTGGCTGATGATCAGTGAAGAGCTGGAGGCGGCAAACCAATAGCAGTCAATTTTTTCCAATAAAAAAGCCGACAAAAATGTCGGCTTTTTTATTGGTGGCACAGTCCAGAATTTACCCTGGAGAATTAAAAATTCATGCGCACGCCCAACGCAATTTCTGAGGCTTCTGTACCCAAACCAACATCCGCGGTTGCAGCAAAGTTGCGTGCGAACCAGTAGGCAAGGCCACCACTTAATACGGTGTTGCCATCAAATGCAGTGTGGTGGGCCAGTTGTGCTTTTGCTTCCACTTGTTGATTGATAAAACCACGCAGACCAACGGCAGCAACGATACCCGAGTCGCTGTCATAATGATCAATATCAACATTTTCTACACTCAAGGTACCGTACAAACTTGAATCGGCGCCAAACAATGTGTGGTAACCAATACCCACGCTCAGTGCTTCAGCACCACAGCGGCCATCGCTCAGGTCACTAAAAGAACCCACGGCAAAAAAATCGCTGTTCAATTCCAGGCTGCCGCTCAGGCGCAAACCGTCTTGATCACATTTGCTGTCATCAATGTCCTGATTAACAAATTGCAGTGCGGCGTAGTTGTAACTGATAGGCGAATTTGCCAACACATTTACGCTGCCGAATAAACCTGCCGCTGCGATAACCAAGCCCATCTTTTTGATTGATGATTTCATAAAAATTCTCCAGTAAGGTCTTCAAGGGTGATACTAATCTGCGCAAATGAACAATAACTGAATGTTCCTCGGCACTAATTTTGTGGCGGCATTATCTGCAGATTTTGTGCGCCAGTCGGTGCGCTGGGTCTCGTACGATGACACATTTTTCATCTTATTTAGCCCATGCACAGCGAGTGACGGTTTTTTACTCAATATCCAATTTGCGGTGTGCCCAGATCGTTGACGAGCGGTGTGGCACACACCTGCAGAATGCGGCGGCCTTCCATACTTTTGATTTGAAATTCATAACCCGCGAGCAAAATTTGTTCATCCACCACGGGTACATGCTGCAGTTGTTCGAGCAGTAAACCCGCGAGGGTAAAATAATCGCCATCGCCGCGATCCAGTTTAATGTGCAACAGCTCTTCCACTTGATCAAGGGCAATACTGCCGTCCAGCAACCAGCTATTGTCGCGCGCGACCGCGAGCGGTTGGTCGTTGGTATCGGCTAATTCACCGGCAATCGCCGCGAGCAAGTCGCCGGTTGTGACCAGGCCTTTGATGCTGCCATATTCGTCAATCACAATGGCCAGTGGCAAAGGCTCCTGACGCAACATTTCGAGTACTTTGAGCGCACTGGTGCCCTCGGGTACCGCTAGCGGCGAGAGTGCCAGTTTGGCCAAGTCGAGCGGTTGATTGTCGAGTGCGGCGGTGAGTAAATCGCGGCTCTGGACTACGCCCAGCAGGTTGTCCAATTCGTCGCGGGCGACCAATAGGCGTGTTTGCGGGGTGGTTTTCAGAATCTCCAACAGCTCTGCCGGGCTGGCGTTGGCATCCACCCACACAATATCGGGGCGCGGGGTCATGAGTGATTGCACCGGGCGATCTGATAGCTGCAGCACGCTGCGAATCATGCTGCGCTCGCTGTGTTCAAAGGCGTCATCTTCACCGCGATGGGCGGTCATGCCGGCGATATCCTCGCCCACTTCGTCCGCATCGCCACGGCCACCCAGCAGTTTCAAGACTGCTTCAGCGGTTCGGTCGCGCAAGGGGCGTTCGCCAATCAGGTGGCGGGTGCGGTTGGAGCGCGCTAACTGGTTGAAAACCTCAATCAATATAGAGAAGGCGATAGCGCCATACAGGTAACCTTTGGGGATGTGGAAGCCGGCACCTTCGGCTACCAGGCTGAAACCAATCATCAGCAGGAAGCCCAAACAGAGCATCACCACGGTGGGGTGACGGTTGACAAAATCGGTGAGCGCTTTGCTTGCTACGATCATGATAATCATGGCGATAACCACCGCAATCATCATCACTTCCACGTGTTCAACCATGCCCACGGCGGTAATCACGGCATCGAGCGAGAAGACAGCATCCAGCACAATAATTTGCGCGACTACCGCCCAAAAGGCGGCGTGAACCTGACCTTTGCGTGCGGTGATGGCCTTACCTTCCAGGCGTTCGTGCACTTCGACTGTGGCTTTAAAGAGGAGGAATATTCCGCCCAGCAAAAGGATTAAATCGCGCCCGGAGAGGGATTTATCAAAAATACTGAACAGCGGTTCGGTAAGTGTCACCAGCCAGGAGATGCCCAGGAGCAACAGCAGGCGCATCAGCAATGCCAAACTGAGGCCGATAACCCGCGCTTTGTCGCGCTGGTGCGGGGGAAGTTTGTTGGCGAGAATGGCGATAAAGATCAGGTTGTCGATCCCCAGCACAATCTCAAGCACGATAAGGGTTAAGAGTCCCAGCCAGGCGCCGGGATCAGCCATCCATTCCACGTTTATAGCCTCAGAATTAAAACATCCGCTCGATAACCAGCAGGGTAGTTTTAAAAATCACCCATGCCAGACCACCCAGCAGTACCCAACTTGCAATACCCAGTGCGATACCGGTAAGTACACACACACCATCGGTTTCAATCAGGCCGAGGGCAATAAATAATATCCCCAGAGCGGGCATGAGGTTCCCCAAGGGAATCGGCAGGGCCAGCAACAGTGCGAGCACGGCACAGAAAGCACCTAGCCAGCGCTCGGCGTTACCCGCCGTGAGAAAAAGAATGCGCGGTTTCATGAGACGCTCAATACGCTTTAGCCAGGGCACTACCTTGTTAATCAGTGCTTTGAAATCGGTGGTGGCCAGTGAACTATTGGCAATCCAGCGCGGTAGATATACCCGTTCATGCCCCAACGCCATTTGCACCGCCACAAATAAAAGTGGCAGGCCGGTAATCGTTGAAACACCGGGAATGCCCAAAATGGGCAGTGAATTGGGGAGGGCGAAAATCAGCAGAATAAAACCGAAGGAGCGCTGGCCGAGGGAATCAGTGATATCACTAACTTTTACTCTCTCGGCACTGACGTTGGCGGCAAAATCCAATAGCAAGGAGGATAAACTGACACTTGAATGACGTAGCACTGGCAGCCCGGGGTCGGGATCAGACATAGACATTGAGTAACCAATAGTGACTAAAGTGCGCCGATTCTACTGCACTCATGGTGACAATGACCAGCAAGCCTATTTGTGGTTGCGTAACTTTACCGATGGTGGCCTGAATCTATAAGGTTGCCTTTCCCTTGCGATGGAGCCACTGGCGTGCAAATTCGTTTTATCAGTTCAATCCTGTTGGTGGATGCGGGCAGCTGGAATAGGCTTTGCCCGCCCGATTACCCCTTTGTCCGCTATGAGCTTCTCTGTGCGCTGGAGACCAGCGATTGCACCTCTGCCCGCAGCGGCTGGCAGCCGCACCATCTGCTGGTGGAGGCCGATGGGTGTTTGATCGCTGCCATGCCGGGTTACATCAAAACCCACTCTTATGGCGAGTATGTGTTCGATTGGGCCTGGGCTGACGCCTATCGCCGTCATGGTTTGGAGTATTACCCCAAGTGGATTAACGCGGTTCCTTTTACTCCCTGTTATGGGGCGCGTTTGTTGTGTGCGCCTGAGGCGTCGCTAGCGGAGCTGCTGGCGCAGATTGCCCCCGCGCTCAATGCCGAATGTGTAAGCCAAGGCCTTTCCGGTTGGCACTGCTTGTTTCCCGATGGCACCATGAGTGAGCAGTTGCGCACCCAGGGGTTGATGCAGCGCCTGGGGTGCCAGTTCCATTGGGTTAATCAGGGGTATGTCGGGTTCGAGGATTTTGTCGCCAGTATGAGTGCACGCAAGCGCAAAAATATCCTCAAGGAGCGTCGCCAAGTGCGGGAGCAGGGGTTTGTGTTTGCAATAAAAACCGGCAGCCAGCTTGGCCCTGCCGATTGGGAAACATTTTACGCCCTGTATCGCACGACTTATCTCAAACGCAGCGGTCACAGCGGCTATTTGACGGAGGACTTTTTTCGGCAGTTGGGCGCAAGCATGAGCGAGAATCTGGTGCTGATTAGTGCCAGCAAAAGTGATGACCCGCAGCAGCGTACTATCGCCGCCTCACTGTTTGTGCGCGATAGCTCCACGCTTTATGGTCGCTACTGGGGTTGTTTTGAGGAGTATCAATTCCTGCATTTTGAAACCTGTTATTACCAGGGTATTGAGTACGCCATTGCCCAGCAATTGCAGCGCTTTGATGGTGGCGCGCAGGGGGAGCATAAAATCGCACGGGGATTTGCGCCGGTGCTGACCTATTCTAACCACTGGATTGCAGAGCCCGGTTTTCGCTCTGCGATAGCGCAGTTTGTGGCGCAGGAGGCCGAAGGGGTTGTGCAGTATGCGGCCGAGGCTAGTGAACTTTTGCCGTTTAAAAGCATTGCCCAGAACGACAAAATGGCGCCCTGAGGCGCCATTTTTGGGTAGGGACGAGCTCTGAAGCTAGACTTTGAAACTGTCGATTTGTTTTTTCAGCTCGCTGGTTTCGTTGATCAACTGGCTGCCGCTGTGGTTGACCACCTGCGCGTTTTCCACCACGTTTTCAGACAGGCCGTGAATCGCCGTAATGTTTTTACTCACCTCATTAGCGACAGAGCTCTGTTGATGGGATGCTGTAGCGATTTGGTGGTTCATGTCATTAATAGTGCCGATATTGGCGCGAATTTTACCCAGCGCTTCACCCACTTTGGATGCGGTGTCGATGGTTTCGCGCGCCGAGGTGGTGCTGGTGTGCATCGCCTGATGTGCTTCATCGGCGGCGCGTTGCAGCTGCACAATAATGGATTCGATTTCCTCGGTGGACGAGCGGGTTTTCTGGGCGAGTGAGCGCACTTCATCGGCTACCACCGCAAAACCGCGGCCCTGTTCACCCGCGCGCGCAGCCTCAATCGCCGCATTCAATGCAAGCAGGTTGGTCTGTTCGGCGATAGTGCGGATTACTTCCATCACCGAGCCGATATTCACCGAGTTGTTTTTCAATACCTGAATTTTCTGCGCGGTGGATTCGATTTGTCCGGTCAGGCGGTTCACGTTTTCCAGCGATAAATTCACAATGGTATTGCCCTCTTCCGCCAGGATACTGGTGGCGTTGGTACGCTCGGCAGTTTCACCGGCATGGCGTGCAATTTCAGTCGCCGAGGCGGACAGCTCTTCTACCGCGGTGGCGACTAACTCAATCTCACGCAACTGTTGGGAAGTGGAATTAACGGTACTTTCGGTCGCGCGGCTCATGGTATTGACGTTGGCGCGCACCTTGTCATTTACCTGCACCACGTTGCGGATGATGTCGGCAATATGCTCCATCACCCGGTTGAAGTTGTGTGCAAGGGCGGCAATTTCATTCCCGCTATCGGTGGGCAAGCGACGGGTCAGGTCGCCACCGCCGTCGGCAATAGTGGAGAGCGAGCGGGTCACTTCATACATGGGTGCCAGCACCATGCTGCGCACCAGGAAGTAAACCGTCAGCAAGCTCACCGCCAGCAGGGCGATAACGGTTAACGAGTTGGTTTGAATTTGATCGGCTAAAGCATCAGTCATGGATTGACTGCTAAAGGTAATGTCGTAGCTGCCAATGGTATTGCCGCCATACACAATAGGAATGGCTTGGCGGACTATTTTCCCTTCGCTGCTATCGTCGTCGGCCGCTTTAGCCAACGCCTTGCCGCGGTGATCCACAACATTGACGGAGGTGATGAGGGAGGTATTCACCAGCGATTTGGCAATCGCCTCGATTTGTTGGAAATCATAAGCAAACACTGCTTCCAGAATGGAGCTGTTGGTGAGCTCCACCATGGCCGCTGTCTCGCTATCGAGTTTGTTTTGCAGGTCGCTGGCGGCAATGCGGTAGTTAACAAAAATTACCAGCAGCGCAATGGCTGTCATTACCAAAAACAAGAAGGTCATTAATTTTGTAAGTAAGGATTTTTGTACCATGGTTCCCCCCGAATTAATTCGGTTTATAGCGCTTATTGTTGTTTGAGCCGTTGTGTAATCACTATTGCGGCTTCTGGCCAGGAATCTTGAGCGCCTGGGTTCCGCTGCCTTGGTCATGATCGCAATGTTGATAAGTGTTGTGAGTATAGACACAGCTAACAGAAGCTGCGCGCACAGGAGGGGAAAAGTAAGAAATGATTTAGGCGCCAACCGGGTTGGCGCCTACTGGGGGAATACAATCGCGTCAGGTTGAGCGGTTGAGCTTAATCTTCACCGTCGCCATCCGGGTCATTGCCTCCTGCCATACCCAACTCTTTGAGTTTACGGGTGAGGGTATTGCGCCCCCAGCCGAGCAGATTGGCAGCGTCGCGCTTGCGCCCGGCGGTGCTTTTCAGGGCGGTCTCAATCAAGGCGCGCTCAAACGTAGGTACGGCTTCGCTGAGCAGTTGGTGCTGGCCCCGCGCCAGCGCTTGGTCGGCCCAGTGACGCAGAGCCTTTTCCCAATCGTCGGCGGGAGTGGAGACTTCTTTGTTGTCGAGCAGCTCTGGTGGCAAGTCTTCGATATGCACTTCGCGCCCGGACGCCATCACTGTGATCCAGCGACAGGTATTTTCCAGCTGGCGCACGTTGCCTGGCCACTGCAGGGTGCAGAAATACTCTTCGGTTTCCGGCAGCAGCACCTTGGGGTCAACATTTAATTCAGTCGCCGCTTTGTGCAGGAAGAAGCGCGCCAGTTTGGGAATGTCTTCGCGGCGGTTGGCGAGTTTGGGGATATGGATGCGGATAACGTTGAGGCGATGGAACAAGTCTTCGCGGAAACGGTTGTCTGCGACCAGGGTTTCCAGATTCTGGTGGGTGGCAGCGATAATGCGGACATCCACCTTTACAGGTGTGTGGCCGCCCACGCGATAGAACTCACCGTCAGCCAATACGCGCAATAAGCGGGTTTGGGTTTCGGCGGGCATATCGCCGATTTCATCGAGGAACAGAGAGCCGCCATTGGCCTGTTCAAAACGCCCCTGGCGCTGTGCGGCAGCGCCGGTAAACGCGCCTTTTTCGTGGCCAAATAGTTCGGATTCCATCAAATCTTTGGGAATCGCCGCCATGTTGAGGGCGATAAACGGTGAGTTGCGACGGGGGCTGTGGCGATGCAGGGCACGTGCCACCAGTTCTTTACCGGTACCCGATTGACCGTTGATCAGCACGGTAATGTTGGATTGCGACAAACGGCCAATGGCGCGAAATACTTCTTGCATCGCCGGTGCTTCACCGATGATTTCCGTATTGGTTTCCAGCGCTGTCTCGGTACCGTGATCTGACTTTTGCTCCTGGGCATGGGCGAGGGCGCGCTGGGTCACGGCAACGGCATCATCCACATCAAAAGGTTTGGGCAAGTATTCAAACGCACCGCCTTGGTAAGCGGCGACGGCGCTATCCAGATCCGAGTGGGCGGTCATGATGATGATCGGAATTTGCGGGTGGGTCGCATGCAGGTTGCCGAGCAGGGTCAGGCCGTCGGTGCCGGGCATGCGAATATCGCTGATGATCGCATCGGGTGCATCGCGATTGAGCTGGCTCATGGCGCTGTCCACCGACTCAAACAAGCGCGTCTCTATATGCGCTTGCTGCAGGGCCTTTTCCAGAACCCAGCGAATGGAGCGATCGTCATCGATAATCCAGACTTTATTAGACTTCTGCATGGTAGGTTTCCATTGGTAAGTAAAGCGAGAAGCGGGTATTGCCCGGCTCGCTATGGCACTCGATGAGGCCATGGTGCTGATGAATGAGATGTTGCGAAATGGTCAAACCCAAACCCGTGCCCTCGGCGCGGCCGGAAATCATGGGGTAAAAAATGTTTTCGATCATGTGCTCGGGTATGCCCGGGCCATTGTCGATAATGTCGATGCGGCAAATCAGGCCGTGGTGTTTGCGGCCAATGGTGTATTGGCGCTGGATACGGGTGCGCAGTTGGATCACGCCGTTATCCACCTGTGCCTCGGTAAGCGCCTGCATGGCGTTGCGCACTATGTTTAGCAGCGCTTGAATCAGCATCTCCTTATCACCTTGCAGTTCAGGAATACTGGGGTCGTAGTCGCGCACGATTTTGATTGCGTCGTCGCTTTCGGCCTTGATGATATTGGCCACCCGCTCAATCGCCTCGTGGATATTGAGTGACTGCCATTTGGGCAATTGATTTGGCCCGAGCATGCGATCCACCAGATTGCGCAGGCGATCCGCTTCATCAATGATGATGCTGGTGTATTCGGTCAGGCTGCTATTAGGCAATTCGCGCGCTAGCAGTTGCGCCGCGCCGCGAATGCCACCCAGCGGGTTTTTGATTTCATGGGCCATACCCCGAATCAGGTTGCGGCTGGTCTCGTGGGATGAGGTCAGCATCTCCTCGCGGCTGATGCGCAATAGGCGGTCGATTGGCTGGATTTCAATAATTAACCCATCGTGATTGCCAAAGGGGGTTACGGTGTAATCCACCGTCACCGAGCCACCGCTGAGCAAGCGCCATTCCGCATGGCGTTTGGTGTAATGATTGGCTTGGGTTGCCGCCATTTTAAGTTGGCGGTCAGTTTCATCGGACTCGTAAAAGAAATAGGTGATGGGTTCCCCGGTATTGCTCTCGCAGCTCATGGCCAGCAAGGCTTCGGCGGCGGGGTTCATATGGCAAATCAACAAGTCCACATCCACCAAAATAATGGCGGTACTGAGGCTATCCAATATGGGCTTGTAGATATTGTGCGAGTTCACCGGCTTTTGCTCTCCTGAACGCCCTGACAATGGGCAACTAGGCTACTGCAAAAACCAAACCAAGTTAGCAATCGGCATGATCCCGCAAATTTAGCCTGAAAAACTATCCATAATGGTGAATAGCGGGAAAATCATAGCACCAAAATGGTGCGCTTATTTGGGGGTGGGCTTTGGTGGGGCATTCTTTTTGATAACAGGGCGTATTACGTTAACAATCACCGGTGCCGATGTGCCCAATGATTGCCCATTCACGTCGATGGCTTCGACAACCAGGGTGTGGGTGCCGCGCGGCACATCCTTCACGATGATATTGTTCATCGTGGTCTCCTCCAGTAGTTCACCATTCATAAAATACACCAGCAGGTGACCCTCCCGGAGGGCAGGCTGAAGTACGGTGGCAATGGCCAGATCGCGCTGGCCAACCGGAATAGTGACATCGGAGCGGGGACTAATAATCTCAATCCGGTAGTCCACCTGCGCCGGGCGCGAGTCTACCGAAATGGCTGGTGATGAGTTGGGGAGTGGCTGGGCGCCGGGTACGGTATTGATCTCGCGCAGTTCCAGCTTTTCGGCATTGTCGGTTTTGGGTTTGTCGGTATAAACCGTGCGGCCATCCTTATCGACGGTTTTGTAAACTTCCGCTGTAGCCAGCGGAGCAATGAGTATTAACAAAAGCCACCAGACGCGCATTGCACTCTCCCATTAGGTTGATTTGCCCTAGGTTACTCGCGCTGCGCCCAAAGAAAAAGCCCGTCGCGCGCTTTAGCCGCTACGGTGAGTCAGTTCGGTTTGGCTGCGTCTGTTGGCTTGCGCCAACTTGCCGACAAGACGGATTGCCACTGCAGCGCAGATGATGCCAAACGGTAGCAGGTACCAATCACTCATGGGAATGCGCTTGAAATTAGCAAAGGCGAAAACGGCGACGATGATCCACATGCCTACTGAATGCAGCCTTTTCCAGCCTTTTGGTCCCATGAGTTTTGCAGGTGTTTTGAACGAGGTGATCGCCATTAACACTATAAATACATAGGCCAATGTGCCGGGGATATTATCGATAACAGACCTTGCTGGCCAAAATCCTGTATGCAGCTGTCCATAGAAATAGATCAACACAGCGTGAACAAAATGGGAAAAAGCAAAGGCTAAACCAATAAAACGCCGTTCACGCACCAGAGCTTTGGTGAAGGGGGATGGTGTTAGTACGGCGAAAGCAGAAGCCGTAAATGCGGCGATGAATAACACGAAAGAGGAGCGCGCTGTAGCGCGGATTGCACTGCGTAACCCCTCTAGCAGATCCGGCTGCATCGCTACCGCCAGGCTGGTCATAACGAGGATTAATACAGCGCTTACATGGAAGAGTTGCCAGCCTTTATACATCTGGCTTGAGAATAATCTCTGAATGGTCATGCCGATAGCGAAGCGGGTAAGTTGGCTCATTGCATCGATTCCTTTTAAGGTTAATGGTTAAGCAAGATCAGGCGCTAGAGGTTTTTTTGTGTCAGTAAGGGCATTATCTAGCAATAATCAGTACGAATTGATGCATTTTGTGTTTAATATTTGATAGATCGTATCGAAGGTGATCAGGCGTATATCGATCTGGTGTAGAAGCGGCTAAAAAGCGGGTAAGAAAAAACCCGCAAGCCAGGCTATGCGGGTTTTTGAGGTCTGACGAGGCTGCCTAAGCAGCCCTGACTTTTACACTGAGTAGTAGAGTTCGAATTCTACTGGGTGCGGAGTCATGTTGACGCGTTGGATCTCTTGTTTCTTCAGGTCGATGTAAGCATCGATGAAGTCTTTAGAGAACACGCCGCCAGCCAACAGGAAGTCATGGTCAGCTTCCAAAGAGGCCAAAGCTTCTTCCAAAGATGAACACACTTGTGGGATTTCTGCTTCTTCTTCCGGCTCCAGATCGTACAGATCTTTGGTCGCTGCTTCGCCCGGATGAATCTTGTTCAGAACACCGTCGATACCGGCCATCAGCAATGAAGCGAAGCACAGGTATGGGTTAGCAGTTGGGTCTGGGAAACGGGTTTCAATACGCTTGGCTTTTTCACCAACAGTGTAAGGAATACGGATAGAAGCAGAGCGGTTACGTGCAGAGTAAGCCAGCATTACTGGAGCTTCAAAGCCTGGAACCAAGCGCTTGTATGAGTTGGTAGACGCATTACAGAAAGCGTTCAATGCTTTAGCGTGCTTGATGATACCGCCAACGTAGTACAGAGCGGTTTCGCTCAAACCAGCGTAAGCGTCGCCCGCGAATTGGTTTTTACCGTTCTTGGAGAAAGACTGGTGAACGTGCATACCTGAACCGTTATCACCGATCAAAGGCTTCGGCATAAAGGTTGCGGTTTTACCGTATTGATGAGCAACGTTGTGTACGCAGTACTTGAGGATCTGTACTTCGTCCGCTTTCTTAACCAGAGTGTTAGCGCCTACGCCGATTTCACATTGGCCAGCGTTAGCAACTTCGTGGTGATGGATTTCGATTTCCAGGCCCATGGCTTCCATGGCATTACACATTGCGCCACGGATGTCGTGCAGTGAGTCTACTGGAGCAACGGGGAAGTAACCGCCTTTTACGCGTGGCGCGTGGCCGTGTTTACCTTCAACGTCGTCACCTGATGACCATGCCGCTTCTTCAGATTTGATTTTGTAGAAAGCGCCGCCCATTGAGCTGTGGAAGTGAACGCTGTCGAAGATGAAGAATTCTGGCTCTGGACCAAACAGGGCTACGTCGCCCAGACCGGTAGACTTCAGGTACTCTTCAGCGCGCAGACCGATAGAGCGTGGGTCGCGGTCGTAACCTTGCATGGTAGCTGGTTCAACGATGTTACAACGAATGTTGATGGTCGCTTCGTCGTAGAAAGGATCCAGAACGGCAGTTGAATCGTCTGGCATCAGGATCATGTCTGAGTCGTTAATACCTTTCCAGCCAGCGATAGAAGAACCGTCGAACATTTTACCGTCAACGAAGAAACTGTCGTTTACAACGTGGGCAGGGAAAGTTACATGCTGCTCTTTACCTTTGAAATCGGTGAAGCGCAAATCAATCCAGCGAGCTTCGTGTTCTTTGATCAGGTCTAAAGTCTTAGACATTGAATGCCTCCAAGTGTTATAGCCCGAAGGCTACGGATTGTGAAAAGTTATAACTACCAAGATAACCGGCCAAAGGTCGTTTACCTGAAAATTTTCCCCACTTCATCCGGACTCGCGACTCATTTAGGGGAGCGGGGCAAGACTAGGGTGTCAGAAAAGGGGCAAAATATATGCCATTTAAATAAAATAGCAACACACCTTTAAAAATAAGGCTCTTGGGGTGATGGCCACCTGAAAAATATCGCCATAAGCACTATTTTGGTGCGGTATTTTTGTTAAATGATCTATTGTGGTGCGATTGTGTGCTGTGTTGAATAGTGTCGCCATATTAGCATCAAGAATGCCTCTTGGCATGTCACAGAAAAGCGGCTGCTTTGCACCAAATCGTGTCGCTGACTAGCGTGCGTGCATTCTCACTGTGAAGCCATTCATTTTTGCTGCAAAAGTCGATAGTCAATTTCTATGGTGTTCGCCTCGCTCCACGTCTAATTCCCTTGTAGCCTGCGCCGCGATTGGGTAACACCGACGGCAAGGTGATATGCCCGGGGTTTTATCGCTCTTCTTTTAACCAATACTCTACCCAGAACAATAAAAGGTTAGTTATGCATGCAATGACAACAACAGAAATATTCCTGATTGCCATGGTAATCATTTTTACGGTGCCCTTTTTAATTTGGCGCCTCGGTCGCACTGACTATTGGGCACCCCTGGTGGTCGTACAAATCATCATGGGTATAGTGCTTGGCCCGGGTGTGCTGGGCAAAGCCTTTCCTGAGTACTACACCTTTGTATTCACCCCGGATGTCATCAAATCGCTCAACGGTATTGCTTGGTGGGCGGTAATGATTTTTGTGTGGATTGCCGGTATCGAGCTCGACCTGAAAAAAGCCTGGGCCTATAAGCGGGAAAGTAGCATCACCGCCGGACTGGCGCTGGGTACACCGCTGCTGTTTGGTTGTGGGGCAGCGCTGGCGATGATGGCTTTTAGCGATGGCTGGATTGGTGCCAAGGGCATGACCTGGCAATTTATTCTGGGTGTGGGCATGGCCTGTGCAGTAACGGCGCTGCCGATTCTGATTCTGTTGATGGAAAAGCTTGAAATCCTGCGTCAGCCGATTGGCCAGCGTATTTTGCGTTACGCCAGTTTGGACGACATCGCCATCTGGGGTGTATTGGCGTTGATTCTGCTGGATTGGGAGCGTGTGGGTCGCCAGGGTATGTTCTTGCTGGGCTTTACTGTGCTTGCTTACTTATTCCGCAAGTTGATGGTGGCGATTCAAGAGAAAGACCGCTGGTACGCTGGTTTTATCTGGTTGGCAATCTGCGGTCTCGCAGCCGACTGGGCGGGTTTGCACTATATGGTCGGCGCCTTCCTTGCCGGTGCCGTAATGGATGGCGAATGGTTTAATCAGGAAGATATGGATAAATTACGCCATTTTGTCCTGATGATCATCATGCCCGTATTCTTCCTCAGTACTGGTTTGCGCACCAATTGGGATGTGGGTGGCACGGCGGTATTTATCGCGGCAGCCATCCTGCTGGTGGCTTCAGTGGCGGGTAAATTGGCTGGTGTGCATGCGGCGGGCAAAATCCTCAAGTGGGAAAAAGGCGAGGCATCGATTATTGGTTGGTTGTTACAAACCAAAGCGCTGATCATGATCATTTTTGCCAATGTTTTGCTCGACAAGGAAATCATCACCAATGAAACCTTCACCGCGCTGCTGATCATGGCAGTGGCCAGCACCATGCTGACCGTACCGGTGGTGGCGCCCAAGTTGCAAAAAATGAAAGAGATTATCTTCCGCTCCAAGTAGTTCATGGCTGCGGATATACGTAAAAAGCCCCGGTCATTCAGGTGACGGGGGCTTTTTATTGGCGCTGATCAACGATCAGATGATGGGTGCAATAAACTACGCGGCTTAAATAACAAAGCGCGATACCAGTGTATTCAAATCAGTTGCCAGCCGCGCCAGCTCGTAGGTAGCAGCACTGGTTTGATTGGCGCCTGCCGCCGATTGGGTGGAGAGATCGCTGATGTTCACAATATTGCGATCCACTTCGCGCGCGACCGCCGCCTGTTCTTCCGACGCGCTGGCAATTAACAGGTTGCGTTCACCGATTTGCCCTGCCTTTTGGTAAATCTGCTCCAATGCGCCGCCCGCTTGCTCGGCCACGGTGAGGGTTTTACTGGCGTGTTCGACGCTGCCTTTCATCGATTCCACCGCCGCCGCTGTGCCACCTTGCACTTTGCTAATCATCTGTTCAATTTCTTGGGTGGACACTTGGGTGCGATGCGCCAGTGCGCGCACTTCGTCCGCCACTACTGCAAAACCACGGCCAGCCTCTCCGGCACGCGCCGCTTCAATTGCCGCATTCAAGGCGAGCAAATTAGTCTGTTCAGCGATGGCGCGAATCACATCCAATACCTTGCCAATATCTTTGGATTGTTCCGCGAGACCGCCAATCAATGCTGAGGTGCGCCCAAACTCTTGGCTCATGGATTTAAGTGCCGCTACTGTGTGATGCACTTTGTCGCGCCCATCATGCGCCAAGCGAGAAGATTCATTGGACTCCTCGGCCGTGCTCACTGCATTGCGCGCAACCTCGTCCACGGCGGCGCTCATTTCGGTGACTGCCGACGCCGCCTGCTGGATCTCATCATTCTGCCGCTGTAAGTTGCGTGAGGACTCTTCCGCTACCGAACTTAGCTCCTCGCCTGCAGAGGCTAACTGTACCGACGAGTTGCCAATTTGGGTGATGGTACTGCGCAGGTTATCTTGCATCATCGCGAGTGATGCGAGCAGGCGCGCTGGCTCGTCGTTGCCGTCAAAGCGGATCTGCTGGGTAAGGTTGCCGCTGGCGATGGTTTCGGTAGCGGCTACGGCTTGTTGTAAGGGGCTCACAATGCTGCGCGTGATCATAAGTGCCAGCACGGCAGTGATGAAAAGGGCGATGACAATACTGCCAATGACTAAGGTTTGGGCGCTCGTATAAGCTTCGCTGGATGCATCGGCTGCCTTTTTGGCGCCATCGCGGTTTATTTGTCCAAGGACAAGAAGCATCTTGGTCATTTGGTCGGCGAGAACATTGAGTTCGGTGTCCACAATGGTGATCGCAGCGGTGGTGTCACCCGCTTTCATGGCGGCCAAAACCCGCGCGGTATTCTGCATATAGAGTGATTTGGTTTGCTTGAGATCTTCGAAAATCCGCCGTTCTTCAGGCTCGGTAATTTCGCGCTCAAAGGCCATAGATGCTTGCTCAAGCTCTTGCGCGCGCGACTGCAAATTTGTTTCTCCTTTGGCAACCGCAGAGGGGTCTGCGTCCACCACTAAACGCACCGCATTAACGCGGTAGCGCATCAGTGCGAGGTTTAAATCTCCCACGGCGTTAAGGGTGGGAATCCAAATACCAGTAATTTCTTTTGTCTGGTTATTCATGTTCGACATGCTGTTCAGGCCGAAAATGCCTTGCGCTAACAAAAGCAGCGCAAGCGCTCCAAAGCCAAATGTCAAACGCAATCCTATCCTGATGTTTCTCATTGCTTCCTCTCTGTTGCAGCAAAATGCTTATGGGTTAATTCAGTCAAAGCCGTACGGGTCATAGGTCATTGAAATGCCCAGTGTTATTGAGTATTGACCAATATGTTTAAACGTAAAGCCACAAAAAATTATATCCGCGTGATCTGTATTCTGCGCTGGAGCGTAAGCTTGCCCCCGCTTTTGTTCAATCTTGCTTTATAATCGCCGCCTTTTTATCCAGCTAGCTGCAGCTGTCAGATCCATCTTTGGCTACAGCTGAATGTCCCCAGGCGCGACTTCCATGCATTTTGTTGTCAAAGTTTTTCCCGAAATCATTATGAAAACCCCTCCGGTACGTAAGCGCTTTATCAAGCAGCTGCGCGACAACCTGAGGTTGCTACTGGCCAATATCGGGGTGCAAATTGATGTGCAGCGCGACTGGGAAAAAATTGAAATTCGTAGCCCCGAGGCAGATGCACAGATCACCGCGCAGGTCGCCGAGGTGCTTGCCCATACCCCCGGTATCGCCAACTTTGTGTTGATTCATGAATATCCCTTGGGCGATTTGGAGTCGATTTTCCAACACACCCTGCATCACTGGCGCGAGCCACTGGCCGGCAAAACCTTTTGTGTGCGCATCAAGCGCGTGGGGCAGCACAGCTTTAGTTCGGTGGAGGCGGAGAAATATGTGGGCGGTGGTTTGCTGCAGCATTCGCAGGCCAAGGGCGTGATACTGCAAAAACCGGAAATCACTGTGCCGTTGGAAATCAAGGGTGATCGCCTGTGGGTCGTCACCAGTAAAACCCAAGGGCTGGGTGGTTATCCGCTCGGCGCGCAAGACCCGGTGCTGTCGCTGATTTCCGGCGGTTTTGACTCCACCGTCTCAACCTATCTGTGTATCAAACGCGGCCTGCGTGCCCACTACTGCTTTTTTAATCTGGGCGGCCGCGCCCATGAAATCGGCGTGAAAGAAGTTGCCTACTACCTGTGGAATAAATACGGTGCCTCCCATCGAGTGAAGTTTGTCACTGTGCCCTTTGAGGAAGTGCTGAAAGAGATTCTGGAAAAAGTCGACAACGCTTATATGGGCGTGGTGCTCAAGCGCATGATGCTGCGCGCGGCGGAAAAAGTGGCGGAATCGCTGGAGATTCCGGCGCTGGTAACCGGCGAGAGCGTGGCGCAAGTAGCGAGTCAGACCCTGATCAATCTGAATGTGATTGATCGCGCCGTCGACACTGTAGTGTTGCGTCCGCTGGTAACTATGGACAAGGGCGAAATTATCGACCTGTCGCGCAAAATCGGCACCGAGAGCTTTGCCGCTAGCATGCCCGAGTACTGCGGGGTGATTTCGGTCAACCCGACCACCAAAGCCAAATTGCCGCGTGTAGAGCACGAGGAAAGCAAGTTCGACATGGCGATTCTGGAGCGCGCCTTTAGCGAGCGGCGCGCGCAGAATATCGACGAAATTGTTGATGAGCTGGATGCTGACCTGAGTGTGCCCATGGTGGGCGAAATTGCCGCTGGGCAGGTGGTGATTGATATTCGTCACCCGGATGAGCAGGAGGCCAATCCGCTCAAACTGGATGGCATAGACGTGCGCGTCATCCCTTTTTACTCCCTCAACAACCAATTTGCGCACTTGGATAGCAGCCTTCAGTATTTTCTCTACTGCCAGAAGGGGGTCATGAGTCAATTGCATGCCGCCAATCTGAAAGATGCGGGCCACCTTAACGTGGGGGTTTATCGCCCCGAACCACGCAGCGCCTGCGCCATTTCATGAGCCTTGCGCCAGTGACAGCGCGGAGGGAACGAATAGTCGAGTTTGATTACCTGCGCGGTCTGGCAATTGGCGTGATTGTGCTCGGTCACTCGATTTTCCTTGCCCAACCGCTGTTTCCGGCGCTGCTCGAAAACCTGTTGCGCGGTGGCACTGGGCTGTTTGTATTTATCTCCGGTTTCTTCTTCCATCGCGTATTTGCGGCGCGTTTTGACTATCGCGATTTTGTCGCGAAAAAAACCAAAGCCCTGTTGATTCCGTTTGTTTTTATTTCGCTATTGGCACTGCTGATTCGCGCCTTTGGTTGGTGGCAGGATGGCCTCCCCTGGCAGCAGAACCTGCTCAATGTCTGGTACACCCTGCGCAATGGGTATGTGCTCTATCCTCACTGGTACATTCCTTTCATTCTCTTGACCTTTTGCTGTGCCCCGCTGCATATGCGGTTCTTGCAGTTGCATTGCCGCTGGCAATTATTGTTGCTGCTGGCGTTTTCGGTAGTTGCGCTGTTTCTGCATCGCCCCCAGTCCAACAATAATTTTTTACAGTCGCTGGTTTACTACACGCCTTTTTATTTGCTGGGTATGTTGGTTTCGCAATATTACGCACGAGTGCATCAATGGCGCGGGCTGCTGCTCTTGGGGAGTGTGCTGGTGGTTGTAGTCACAGCGCTGAGCCAAACTTATCTTTGGGGTCATCTCGGCAATTACCACAAGGCCGCATTTAGTTATGAGGGGCTGGATCTGCAATTTGTGCAGGTATTGTTTGCCTGTATTGCCCTGTTGTTACTCTGCTACCACCTCCACTGGCGCTGGTTGCAACAGCATCTGGCATGGCTTGCTGAACTGAGTTTTCCGATCTTTTTTATCCACCCTCTGCTGACCATCGCGCTGGAAAATTTGGTACAAACGGAGGCTTTTAAACCATTTTTGCCCGCAGCCAATATCCAACTCAGTCTCGCCATCTTTGTCGCGACATTTGTTGTGCAGTTTTACGGATCGGTGGTGATTGCGGTGGTGTTGCGTCACACACTGGGTTCAGATAGCAAGTGGCTGATAGGGTAAAAAAGTGGCTTGGCGTGATTATGGGCGGCCAATAGCCCAAAAAATCACCAATTAGCATCGCTTAGTCATATCCGTGCAACACCTTCATAGGTATAATGCGCGCCTTTTTACGCTTCCCCATTTGCCTTTCTTTAGGCGCATACCCAAGAGTAATTCCATAGTGACAGACAATTCAGCAATCGAAAAACTACGCAATATCGCCATTATCGCCCACGTTGACCACGGCAAAACCTCTATGGTTGACCAGTTGTTGCGCCAATCAGGGACCCTTGATCGTCGCGATGACGGCGCCGACCTGATCATGGACAGCAACGATCAGGAGCGCGAGCGCGGCATTACCATTCTGGCGAAAAACACCGCCATCAAATGGAATGACTATCGCATCAACATCGTGGACACTCCCGGCCACGCCGACTTCGGCGGTGAAGTAGAGCGCGTATTGTCGATGGTTGACTCGGTATTGCTGATTGTGGACGCCGTTGGCGGCCCAATGCCACAAACCCGTTTTGTAACCTCCAAAGCGTTTGAACAAGGTTTGAACCCGATTGTGGTGATCAACAAAATCGACCGCCCCGGCGCTCGCCCTGAGTGGGTGGTAGATCAAGTATTTGACTTGTTTGACCGCTTGGGTGCGACTGAAGAGCAGCTCGACTTCCCGATCATTTACGCCTCCGCGTTGAATGGTGTTGCTGGCCTGTCACCCGATGACATCGCCGATGACATGACTCCGCTGTTCCAAATGATCGTAGACAAAGTGAAGCCGCCTAAAGTTGACCTGGACGGCCCCTTCCAAATGCAAATTTCGGCGCTGGACTACAGCAGCTATGTGGGTGTTATCGGTATTGGCCGTATCACTCGCGGCAGTCTGTCGCCCAACCAACAAATCGTGGTTGTTGACCACGAAGGCAACACCCGTAAAGCGAAAGTGCTGCAAGTGATGGGTTACCACGGCTTGCAACGTATCGAGACCGACAAAGCTTACGCGGGCGATATCGTGTGTATTACTGGTGTCGATAAACTCGGTATCTCCGATACCCTGTGCAGCCCGGATTGTATTGAGCCCTTGCCAGCACTGTCGATTGACGAGCCAACCGTGAGCATGACCTTCCAGGTAAATGACTCGCCCTTTGCTGGTAAAGAAGGCAAGTTCGTCACCAGCCGTAACATCAAAGACCGTTTGGATCAGGAATTGATTGCCAACGTAGCGCTGCGCGTACAGCAAGGCGATTCACCGGATAAATTTATCGTTTCCGGTCGCGGTGAATTGCACCTGTCGGTACTGATCGAAAACATGCGTCGTGAAGGCTACGAGTTGGGCGTATCGCGCCCGGAAGTGGTTCAGAAAATTATCGACGGCGTGGTACATGAGCCCTTCGAGCAAGTGGTCATCGACGTTGAAGAAGAGCATCAAGGTAAAGTGATGGAAGAGCTTGGCCTGCGTAAAGGCGAGCTGAACAATATGGAGCCGGATGGCAAAGGCCGCATCAAGTTGGAATTCCTCTGCCCATCGCGCGGCTTGATCGGTTTCCGTGGCCAGTTCCTGACCATGACTTCCGGTTCCGGCATCATGACCAGTATCTTTGACCACTACGGCCCGGTAAAAGAGGGTGAAGTCGCCAAGCGTCAAAACGGTGTATTGGTTTCCATGGTGAAAGGTAAAACCCTCGCCTACGGCCTGCACCCACTGCAAGATCGCGGTCGTTTGTTCCTCGGTGCTGGTGTGGAAGTGTACGAAGGTCAAATCGTGGGTATTCACTCGCGTTCCAATGACCTGGTAGTAAACCCAACCAAAGCCAAACAATTGACCAACGTGCGTGCTTCCGGTACTGACGATGCGCTGACCCTGTCTCCGCCCATCCGTCACACCTTGGAGCAAGCGTTGGAATTTATTGAAGATGACGAATTGGTAGAAGTAACGCCACAAAGCATCCGCCTGCGCAAAAAACTGCTCACCGAAAACGAGCGTAAGCGCGGCAAAAAAGCGTAACGATTATTGCCTGATTAAATAATTGTTCTGTTTTGCAAAAATCCCCGACGTAAAACCTCGGGGATTTTTTTTGCACAACAAGCCACTGATTGGACATTCCTAATGAACATCAAACAAGCTATTTTCACCGCGTTTAAACAAAATCTCTTGCCTGGTTTGGTGTTGCAAATTTTTGCAGTCAGTATGTTGTTGGTTTATTTTTTTATCCCTGCCGCCAAACCGGCTTTCACCTTATTTGGCGAGTTAAAACAAACTTACGGATTTGGTTATTCATTTATTGCTACCGCGCTGTTTGGTGGATTAATTCCATTCCTGTATTTGTGGTTAAGCAATAGCCTTCCGCCGCGTCGCAACCTTCTGGTGTTACTGATTTTTTATATTGTCTTTTGGGGATTAAAAGGCATGGAGGTGGATTTTTTCTATCGCCTGCAGGAGCAGTGGTTTGGTAGTGGTAATGACTTACCGACGATAGCCACTAAAATGGCGGTGGATCAATTTCTTTACAGTGCACTCTGGGCGGCACCGGGCATTACTATTGTGTATCTATGGATGGAGTCCGGCTGGAGTGTTCGTGCAATGCGGCAGGCAATGAGCAGGGAATTTTTCTTGGTGAAAATTCCCACGGTTATTTTATCCAACTGGTTGGTGTGGATTCCGGCAGTGAGTGTGGTTTATGCCATGCCCACAGAATTGCAAATTCCTTTGTTTAATTTGGTGTTGTGTTTTTGGGTGTTGCTGTTGGCGGTATTAAATAAAAAATAATTTGCTCCCTGCCTTTTTTAAAAAGACAGGGAGGTTTCTATACCTTTGATTTTAATAATTCCACCAGCGCATGAATATGATCCGCGCGGTCATTCAGGGCTGGAATGTAAGCGTATTTTTCTCCGCCCGCTGCTATAAACGCATGGCGATTTTCCACTGCCAATTCCTCTAAGGTTTCCAAACAGTCGGCGCTAAATGCCGGCGATATAATCGCGATATCTTTGATGCCGTCTTTCGGCAGATTTTCCAATGTTTCATCGGTATAGGGTTTCAGCCATTCCTCGCGACCAAAACGCGATTGAAAACTGGTGAGGCATGTGTTTTTATCCAAGCCCAGTCTTTCCTGCACCAAACGCGTGGTTTTTTGACACAGACAAAAGTAGGGGTCGCCCGAGGTTAAATAACGTTTGGGCATGCCGTGATAGGAAAAAATAATTTTTTGCGGCAGGCCATTTTGTTCAATGTGCTCACGCACAGAGTTAGCCAGTGCTTCCACGTAGAGCGGCTCATCACAATAGTTATTAATAAAATGTAACTCCGGCACCCAGCGCCAGGTTTTTAATTCCATCGCTACGGCATCAAAGGTCGAGCCGGTGGTGGGGCCAGCGTATTGCGGGTAGAGTGGCAACACAATAATTTTGCGCACGCCTTCGAGTTGCAATTCACGCAGCGCACTGTGAATGGAAGGGTTGCCATAGCGCATGCCCAATTTAACACTGAAGCCATTCCCCAGCTGTTCCTGAATCGCCACCTGTTGTTGTTTGCTAATTGCCAGTAGCGGCGAGCCTTCGCTGGTCCACACACTTTTATACAACGCAGCAGATTTTTTTGGGCGCACGCGTAAAATAATGCCGTGCAAAATCAGCATCCAAATCACGCGCGGTACTTCAATCACTCGCGGATCAGCCAAAAACTCTGCCAGGTAGCGACGCAGGGCGGGTGTGGTGGGGGCATCGGGCGTGCCCAGATTTGCCAGCACAATACCGATTTTTGCCTTGGGTTTATTGGCGGCGTGAAAAATCGGGTCTATGTCGTAATTCAGTGCTGTGTATTGACTCATCATCTATCTCCGTAAAACGCGATGCGCTAAAACCTGCGGCGCTAAAGCAGCACAACATACCCGCTCGCTGTGAGTCCGGCAAGGCGAGCGTTGATCCAGGTGGGAAGAACTGGCGTAAGTATTAACGTTTGAGAAACCACTCGTTAATTGAGGTTTGCGATTTATGCCATTGCCCCTGCCCATCCAAAGCGCCCAACTTTTTTATGATGGCCGCTGTCCATTGTGCGCAGGGGAGATGGCTCTTTTACGCAAACACAAACGTGCTGGATTAACCCTGGTGGATATTCACTCGCTGCTGAGTATTAGTGAGGCAGAGCGCGAGCAGATGTTGCGCGATTTGCATCTGTTATTGCCGGATGGTCGCTGGCTGTTAGGCGTGGAGGCGAATGTAGCGGCCTGGTCATTTACACCCATGGGTTTCTTATGGAAGCCGCTGCGCTGGCGAATTTGGTCGGGGCTGGTGGATCGTGTTTATCGCCGCTGGGCAGATAAGCGTTACTGCAAAAACTACGCGTGCTCGCTGGATAATGCGAGTTAAGAAAACCCAACTAAACAACACAGCAATTTACTGTTGAGGTGTCGCTATGGCCATTGGGCGTGCGTTAATTTTCAGTTACAGCGATTGTGCGCATTACCTTGCCGGCACTACCCAAGAGCCTGAAGGCTCAAGTAGCGCCGCACAACTGCTGCGCAATGCCGAGGGGAAAGCGGCAAAATTTCCCAGCCTGTTTCGCGCACAGGAGGCACTGAAAAAGTTGGGCTACTCCAATGGCTGGCTGGTTATGCAATCGCCCTACGATGAAATGATTGGCAACGAGGCGGCGCAAAAAACGGAATTGCCGATGCCGTTTAACCTTGGCGATTAATGGTGGTGTGCCTGTGTTTTTAGGGGTTCAGAAAGTCGCCACTGGTGATAATTTCCAAACCCTCACTGGCGTGTTGATAAGCGTAAACCCATGCCGACAACGCTACTCCTGACGTCGTTAGTAAATTAATTTTCTGGCGTTGATATTCCTGATCCGGTTGTGCGGGGTAATCGCACTCTTCATACACATCCAATTGTGCTAATTGCTCCGCGGAGTGGAGTTTATAAACCTCTCCAATCACCTTGCTTCCACTGTTATCGAGTATCAGCGCCGGATAATAGCTAACCCGAAACAAAGTGCCATCTACTGCTGCGCTGTCGATAAATTCTGCACCTGCCAAATAAATATTGTGTGCCCCTGTGCTGCACGCGCGGCGCAAGGTGCCGTACACAAAAATAAATTCACCGTCGTACATAAATTAATTCACTTCTGACTCACCAATAAAAACTCCCGCCGTAGCGGGAGTTCAGCATAACTTTTTCAGGTTAAGGCGTAAAAATTATTTGGGTGATAGCTGATAAATTTTTGCTTTGCTTTCATCGCTCACCAAATAAATCAAACCATCTGGCCCCTGCACTACCGAGCGGAAGCGTGCGCCCAGTTCTTTTTTCAGCAGGCGCTCCTCTTTGGTGATTTTGTCGCCTTCCAGTGTCAAACGCACCAGAGTTTGTTCGCGCAAGCTGGCGAGTAAAATATTGTTTTTCCACTGTGGAAATTTATCGCCGGTGTAAAAAATAAAACCGGCTGTTGCGATAGAAGGAACCCATTTATAAACCGGTTGCTCCATGCCCGCTTTGTGAGTGCCTTCGCCAATTTTGCCGCCGCCGTAATTTTCACCGTAGGTGATTACCGGCCAACCGTAATTTTTGGTCGCTTCATCAATATTTAATTCATCGCCGCCTTGCGGGCCGTGTTCACCGGTCCAGAGCTTTTGGGTGAGCGGGTTAATCGCGGCGCCTTGCACATTGCGGTGGCCGTAAGACCAAATCTCGGGCAGTGCTCCGGCAGTTTTTACATAGGGGTTATCGGCTGGTACTGTGCCGTCGGCATTAATGCGCACGACTTTGCCCTGATGGTTATCCAGGGTTTGGGCTTTGTCTTTTTGGCTGTAGCGATCGCCCAGGGTGATAAACAAGGTGCCATCCGGCGCCCACACCAAGCGCGAACCGAAATGCGCGCTGGAATCAATTTTAGGTTGTTGGCTAAATACCCGGGTGACGTTTTCGAGTTTGTCGCCCGCGAGTGTTGCATAGCTCACTGCGGTGCTATTGCCACCGGTACCCGGCTCGGAATAACTGAAATAGATGCGTTTGCTGGCGGCAAAATCTGGTGCCAATATCACATCCAGTAAACCGCCTTGGCCTTGGGCGTAAATGTCCGGCAAGCCAGCGAGCGGCGCACCTACTTTGCCATCGGCGCCGACAATGCGCATCCGCCCGGCGCGCTCGGTGACTAACATGCGGCCGTCTGGCAGGAACGCCATGCCCCATACGTTTTGCAAGCCTTCTGCGATGGTTTTTACTTGAATCGCCCCGGTTTCGGTTTTTACGTCCAGAGTTTTGGCATCCACCATGGGGGTAGCGATCAGGCAAGCCAGTAAACCGAGTTTGCGCAGGGGGGTAAATAATGTCATAGCAGTCTCCTCAATCAATTTGACTCAGGGTAACAAGCGGGGTGATGGGCAGCAAATAAAGCTTTGTTAAGCGATTTTGGCGAATGCTTGCACAGAGAAAAGATTCGGGTTTAACAGGGGGATGTGCTACCTTTATGACAATCTAATCCCGGTGTTGTAGACCCGAACACTGACCCGAACAAGGCGAGTTTATGCAGATTTTTTATCCCGAGATCAAACCCTACCAACGTCACCAGATCGCTGTAGAAGCCCCCCACGAATTGTATGTCGATGAATCCGGCAACCCCGATGGCATCCCCGTATTGTTTGTACACGGTGGCCCCGGTGCGGGTTGTGGTAAATACGACCGCCGCTTTTTTGATCCGGAAGTCTATCGCATCGTTTTGTTTGATCAGCGCGGCGCTGGCCGTTCGCGCCCCCACGCGGAATTGGAAAATAACACCACACAAAAATTGGTGGAGGATATTGAAGTTATTCGCACCACGCTCGGTATTGATAAGTGGGTGCTGTTTGGCGGTTCTTGGGGTTCAACCCTGAGTCTGGTTTACGCACAAACTTATCCCGAGCGAGTATTGGGGTTAATTTTGCGCGGGATTTTTCTCTGCCGCCGCACCGATCTGCTCTGGTTCTATCAAGAGGGCGCAAGCCGTTTATTCCCCGACTTTTGGGATGACTTTGTCGCACAAATTCCTGAAGCAGAGCGCGGCGATATGATCGCCGCTTACTATCGCCAACTGATTGGTGAAAACCAGATCCAACAAATGTCTGCCGCCAAAACCTGGGCTGGCTGGGAGGGGCGCACGGCGACACTCAAACCCTGTCAGGATGTGGTGGACTCCTTTACCGAACCCCATCGCGCGTTGTCGCTCGCGCGTATTGAAGCGCATTATTTTATGAATAATGCGTTTTTGGAGGAGAACCAAATTCTGCGCGACGCCCATAAACTTGCCGGTATTCCCGGCATGATTGTGCACGGTCGCTACGATGTGATTTGCCCGCTCGACAACGCCTACGCGCTGCACAAAGCCTGGCCGGGTTCCGAGTTGCAAATTATCCGCGAAGCGGGCCACGCCTCGCGGGAGCCAGGAATTGTGGACGCCTTGATACGCGCGACCGATGATCTCGCCAAAAAAATTCTGCATACCAGTGATCGCCTTGCCTGATGCCCCGAGTGTTTCGGCGTACAGCTAACGGAGCCTGATGGCTCCGTTGTTTTTAGCAAGGCAAAAATTTATTCAGGTGATACACGGAAACAACATGTTAGGGTTATTGCAACGGGTTAGCGAAGCGTCAGTCACTGTCGATAACACAGTGGTCGGTGAAATTGGTCAGGGTATTTTGCTGTTGCTCGGCATTCAAAAAAACGATACGCCGGAGACAGCCAATAAACTTATCGACAAAATCCTCGCCTACCGGATCTTCGCCGATGAAAACAACAAAATGAATTGTAATCTGCAGCAAGTGGCGGGCGGTATTTTAGTGGTATCGCAATTTACCCTTGCAGCCGATACCAACAAAGGGCTGCGCCCCAGTTTTTCCTCCGCCGCACCACCGGCTGCAGCGCAGGAACTGTATGATTATTTTGTCGCACAGTTGCGCAGTAAACACTCGTTAGTCGCCACGGGTATTTTTGCGGCCGATATGAAAGTCGCATTAATTAACGATGGGCCAGTAACCTTTTTGCTTGAAATGGAATAACCCCTTATTTGCCCGATCTTATGGGCAGTGATTATTTATGTTTACCGGAGAACATGATGAACTTCCCGAATGATGACGATGGCGGTCTGTTACAAATGCTGCACGAACACGGCATTGATTTAACCCAGGCGATGGATTTGGAATTTGGTGTGCATTGCCCCGATGAGGCCACTGCGCTGAAAATAGAGCAGGTGCTACAAACGGCTGGCTACAAAGCCCATGCGCTTTATGATGAGGGCGATTTGGAAGAGGGCGAAGCCATGACTACGGAGAATGAGGAGTCCTGGCCTTTCTGGGCGGTGGTGGCGTTTATCACTATGGTGCCGGAATACCATGAAATACAGCGGATTCAGGCACATTTGAATGAACTGGCAGGCCCGCTGGGCGGTGAATCCGACGGTTGGGGCGCGGTGATTGAATAAACAAAAGTGGATATGTTAATTCTCTTCTGCCAGCGCATTTAGCCACTCGCTAACCAGCGCTTCCACCCGTTCCAAATCGTATTGCCGCAGTGCCGTTAACAATTGTTGATGGCGCTGTTTACCTAGTTGTTCAGCGGTTAACTCTGCCATCATTTTTTTACAATTGCCCATATCGCCACTGGCGGCGGCGGCGACAAATTCATTCAGCAAAAGTTTGATTGGCTGTAAATCGGGTTGCTGCAGCAATTCAACGGCGGGGTTGGGCACGGACTTTTCATGGTGATTATCACCATCAAAATGTGCGCGGGTGAAATGGCGCAAGGCATTATAAATATCGTCAAACGCGTAGGGTTTGCCAATAAATTCCTGAAACCCTTGGGCTAAATAATAACTGCGCTCATGCTCAAGGCTGGAGGCCGAGACCGCCACAATCGGCGTTGTTTGGTAATTAGCGCGCGCGCGCAATTGGCGAAACATTTCCAAACCATTGATACCGGGCATACGAATGTCAGTAAAAACAATATCGAAGTTGTGCGCGTGACACATAGCCAAACCTTCGCGGCCATCGTGTGCTGCGTAAGTGTCACAGCCAATTTGCTGTAATAAATCCACTAAAATTTCACAGCTGGCAAAATCATCTTCTACCACCAGTGCTTTGACCTGGCAGCCCTCGGCCATCCGTGTTACGCGGGTATTGGTATCGCGCGGGTCGAGTAAAATATTTTCGCTCACCAGTGGCAAGCGCAGATGCGCGAGTGTGCCCTGACCCAAGACACTGGAGAGCTGCAAGCTACCGCCCATGCCTTCAGCCAAATGGCGCGAGAGTGTCAAACCCAATCCGGTACCGCCCACGTCCTCACCGGCTTGCCCTTGTTTAAACGCGGCAAATAGTTCTGCCAGCTCATCCTCTGAAATTCCCGGCCCGGTATCGCCAATCACAAATTCCACTTCACCCTGCAAATTGGCAACGTACAAACTGACGCTGCCTTGCGGTGTAAACTTAATGGCATTGCCCAACAGGTTTAATAATATTTGCCCGATTTTTTGGCGATCACCTTTCACAATATAGGGACTGGGTAAATCTACCTGGGTGATAAGTTGCAACCCTTTGGTGTCGGCGCGCTCCGCCATAATGGTTTGAATGTCCGCCACTTCCTGATGCAAATCAAAATATTCTTTGCGCAAATTGAGCACGCCAGATTCAATTTTGGATAAATCCAATACATCGTTGATCAATCCCAGCAAGCGCTGGCTGGACACCAAAATTAATTGCAACCGCTCGCGCTGGGTGCCGGTAATTTTTTCATCGCGCATTAATAATTGCGTATAACCCAACACGGCATTTAACGGCGTGCGAATTTCATGGCTCATATTGGCAAGGAAACGGCTTTTGGCGCGTGTGGCTTCTTCGGCGGCCTCCTTGGCGTAAGAGAGCTGGCGCTCAGCATTTTTTTGCGCGGAAATATCGCGCCCGATGCCCAAAATTCCCACCACCTCACCCGTGTCATCGCGCAGCGATACTTTGATAGTGTCGAGTAAATATTGCTGCTCAGGGCTGATGGTAATCAATTGTTCATAGCGATGTGCGGCGTCGCTATTGAGTGTGGCCTGGTCATTTTGTTGAAACAAGGCAGCGAGTTCCGCACTCACCAATTGCTCTTCGCTTTTGCCAATAATATCTGCCTCGGTTAATTCCAGCATCGCGGCAAAGGCTTTGTTGCAGCTGATATAAACCCCCTGCAGATTTTTGAACCACACCGGGTCGGGAATATTATCGAGCAGGCTACGCAAATGTTGTTCCCGTGCGCGCAGCGCCTGTTGCGATTCCTGCAGTTGTTCCTGTGCTTGCTGGCGCTGCACCACTTCGTTTAACAGCCAATCATTGGCTTTGCGCAGCGCCTGGGTGTGGGAGAGAATTTCCTCTTCCAATTTGCGTTGGTTTTGATTGAGTAATTCATCGTGCTGTTGGCGTGTGCGAATATACGCTGACAACAAACCAATTAACGTCAGGCCGATAGCGAGTGCGGAAAATTGCAACCAACTGGGTTGATACCAGGGCGCTTCATCCAATTTTGCAGCCAAAGTCATGGCACTGGCTGCATGGGCGAGCCGCTGCGCTTCAGAATGTTGGATATAACCGAGGGCCGAGACTAAAAAAAATACTAAACCCACTCCCACACACAGCAATAAAAATGCTTGGGCGTGAGTGTTGTGGCGCACGCGGGGAATGAGCACCCAGGCAAACAGCGCGGTGAAGGTCAGCATGCCAATACTGTCACCCATCCACCAAAATGCCCAAGCCTTGCCCAACTCCACATCAGGTATCAAACCAAGGTAAGAAAAAGTAGCAATACCCACGGAGGGGGCGATTAAGGCACAACCAAATACGCTACTGATAAAACCCAGTGTGCGCGGTAAATTCACCAACAGATTTCGGCTTAAAATTCCCTGATTAATGCGCGCAATAATAATGGCTTGCAGCAACATGGCGGTGCTGACTAATCCGCCTGCGAGTAGTGTGGTGAAGCTAATACCAAACGCGGGATAAAGATGAATGCTGAAGTTGGTGGCAAAAGCACCCACCAATAAACCCGGTGCGATGCGCAAACCAAATAATAAAAGGCCAAACAGTGCAAACCCGGCAGCAGGCCAAATTAAAGAAACTTGCGCCGTGAGTGAACTCCAGGCGGAGCCACATTGCGCCAGAAAAAAATACCCTACTGCAAACATCAGGTTTAATACTGGCAATTTCGCCAGGAGATAGATTTTTTTGCGCTTGCTCATCACCACTGGCGAGTTTCCTTATTGTTATTAACTGCCCTGCTGCACTTTATTTAGCAACAGCGTTTCCAGCGCCTGATAGTTTAATGCCTGTGGGCGATGATGATGGTAGCCCTGACCCCAGCGCACACCCAAAGCGTAGAGCTTTTGCGCAACTTCCTCGGTTTCAACAAATTCGGCAATGACTTCTTTATTGAGTGAAGCCGCCATTTCCACAATGGATTTCACCATCGCATAGTGCGATGCGTCGCTATCCATATCGCGCACAAAAATACCGTCAATTTTTATTTTGTCGAACGAGAGTTGATGTAAATAAGCGTAGGAGGCAAAGCCACTGCCGAAATCATCCAGCGCAAAGTGACAGCCAAATTCACGCAATTGCTGCATAAAGTGACGAGCGGAATCGACGTTTACAATTGCCTGGGTTTCCGTAATTTCAAAGCAGAATTTTTGCGGCGGTAAATTAAATTGGCGGAAGCTATTGATGATGGATTGGGCGAATTGGGTTTCGCGAATCGAGAAGGCCGAAATATTAATGGACACCATATCCATTTGTTCCAGTAACTCGCGGTGCTGGGTAAAAAATGACAGGGTGGCGTTGAGCATCCACTTGTCCAGTTCCGGAATTAAATGCAAACGCTCGGCGGGGCCAATAAATTCACCCGGTGAGATCATGCGTTGATGTTCCGCATCCCACAGGCGCATTAATACTTCCAGGCGATACTGCGGAACATCTTCTTTCCGCGTGGCCGGAAAATATTCGATCATCTGGAAATAAGCGCGGAAGGATTGGTTGTGAATGGCATCCACCAGGCGCGAGGCCCAGTTGATATTTTCTTTGTGCAGGCTGCTGCGTTTGGCGGCGTCTTCATAACTGTAAATGCCGCCGCGCACTTCCTGCTTGGCCACAAAAATCACTTCATCGGCGGCGAGCATCACCTGATCGTAACTCACCATAGTGCGGGTGAGCGGCACCGTCGCAATAGAGGCCGCTAATTTGAATTGGCGATCTTCCCACTGGAAATTAAAATCTTGCAGGTGCGTCAAAATAGATTGCGCCAGCGCGTAGCCTTTGTCGCCCTCATCGCAATAAGTCACCACCGCAAAACGGTCGCCACCGAGACGGGCAAAAAAATCATTGCGTGTTAATAGGCCGCTGATGGTATCGGCAAATTGACGCAGCAATTCATCGCCGGCAATACAACCACAACTTTCATTAATCAAGCGGAAGCGGTCGATATCGATCATCAAAAACGACGCGTCCACGTCCTGCACTTGAATGCGGGCGAGTAATTCGGAGACAAAGGATTCAAGGGCGTTGCGGTTGTGGAGGCGGGTAACAAAATCGTGGGTGGCGAGGTAATTAAGGCGGTCTTGCATATAGCGACGCTCATTAATTTCTTCGCGCAATTGGCGATTGGCAATGGTGAGTTCGGAGGTGCGCTCACGCACTTTGGTTTCCAGCTCGCGATTAAAGGATTTTAATTCGGCGAGCATTGCCTGCCGTTCCAATTGGTGACGCACGCGGGCGCGCACTTCGTCGGCATTAATCGGTTTGGTAATGTAGTCGGCGCCGCCTACGCGAAACCCTTGGCTAATATCGTCAGTGCGCGCGGTGACAAAAATAATCGGAATTTCCGTGGTGCTAAGGTCGCCTTTCAGGCGGGTGCAAACATCAAAACCATTGATGTCGGGCATCATCACATCGAGCAGGATTAAATCGGGCAGACGGCGTGTCGCCAACTCCAATGCGCGCTCCCCGGAGGTGGCAACAATTAGCTGGCAATCCAAATCCTCCAGAATGCCGCTCAGCACATCCAGATTCTCCGGGGTATCATCCACTAACAGAATACGCGTCGCACTCGACATAACAATGAAATCCTTCGCTATCGCTATTGTTGATATTCGATAATAACAGAAGGAATCAGAATAGCTACGCGGTGATTATGAAGTTTTGTTTAGCATTCAGGCTGTAGCGCAGAAGGATGTTATATAGGCGCAAATACTTGTATGCGTACAACCATACTTGCACACATAGGTAGGCTGCCATCACTGGTTCGATGAGTTTGTTATTACTTTTTAAACCAGAGTGCCAGCAAACCAATCGCCACCAACGCGATGCTTGCCGGTGATACATCCGCTATCAGCCAATCCCTTAATACTGCCGAACCTTGGGTGTCTTGATAGAAGAAATAACCCGCCCCACCAAAGGCCACCAGTGCGATCAGTTTACGGCGACCGCGATGCCGTTGCATATTACGGCGGCTTACATCGCGTTCCAGTGCATCCAGTTTTTGGCTGATGAGCGGTAACTGTTGCAGGCTGTTAAAAATCAGATCCGGCACCTGCGGGAATTTTTCCATCCACTCGGGCGCGTAGCGTTTGAGTTCACCCCAGAGTGATTTGGGATGGAAACGGTTTTTCAGCCAGCGTTCCAAAAACGGATGGGCAGTCACCCATAAATCCAAATCCGGGTAGAGTTGGCGGCCCAAACCTTCAATATTCAGCAGGGTTTTTTGCAGCAGTACTAATTGCGGTTGCACTTCCATATCAAAACGGCGCGCGGTGCGGAATAAACTCAGCAGTACATTGGCAAAGGAAATTTCTTTCAGCGGTTTTTCAAAAATGGGTTCGCACACAGTGCGGATCGCCGCTTCCAATTCTTCTACGCGTACCGTCTTGGGTACCCAGCCGCTTTGCACGTGCAGTTCAGCTACCAAACGATAATCGCGGCGGAACATGGCGAGCAGGTTGCGCGCTAAATAATATTGATCCTCGCGCGTAAGCGAGCCGACAATCGCCATGTCCACCGCAATGTATTGCGGCAACTGTGGGTTTTTAGTGGACACAAAAATATTGCCCGGGTGCATGTCGGCGTGGAAAAAATTGTGCTCGAACACCTGGGTGAAAAAAATCTCCACGCCGCGCTCGGCAAGTTTTTTCATATCGGTATGTTGTGCGGTCAGGGCATTGATGTCCGTTACTGGAATACCGTAAATGCGCTCCATCACCAACACATTGCTGCGCGTGTAATCCCAATAAATTTCGGGCACATAGAGCAGCGGCGAGTTTAAAAAGTTGCGGCGCAATTGTGAGGCGTTAGCGGCTTCACGCTGTAAATCCAATTCATCAAAAATGGTGGTGCGATAATCCTGCACAATTTCCACCGGGTGCAAACGTTTGCCATCCAGCGTATTTTTTTCTACCCAGCGGGCGACTAACAGCAGCAATTCAATATCCTGCTCTATCACCTGTTCAATGCCGGGGCGCACGACTTTGATGACCACTTCGCGGCCATCTTTTAATACCGCCGTATGCACTTGTGCGACGGAAGCTGAGGCCAGCGGTGCTTTGTCATAACTGGCAAAAATGGTATCGACACTGGCGTCGAGTGAAGTTTCAACAATGCGCTGGAATTCGTCGTTGGCAAAGGGGGCGACGTTATCCTGCAGGTGATTGAGTTCGAGCACTATATCGCCGGGCACTAAATCCGGCCGTGTTGACAGCAGCTGACCAAATTTTACAAAGATTGGCCCCAAGTCTTCGCAGGCGCGCCGTAAACATTCACCGCGAGTCAGTTTTTCTCCGCTGGGTGATGTAGGTTGGGGGAATAATTTGAACAAGAGCAACAGCGCGCGTGCCGCAAACGGCAGGTTAGTTGGCAGCAGTTGATCGAGACGATAGCGGGCAAATACACGCAGGATTTTTAACAGACGAAAAAAAACAATCACGGATTTGATTTCTCTTTAATGAGTTTTTCCATGCGTGCGGCTGCACGATCTACCGCCAAACGCAAATCATCTACCTGCTGGTAAAAATCTTCCAATTCCGGTTTGGCGGGCAGGGCTTTTAATTCTTCGGTGAGAAATTCACTGGTCAGGCGCTGGGCGCTGGTGGCGCGATCTTTAACCCAGCCGAATTGCGCGCGAATCAGCTGCGCGGTTTGGTGGCCGATAATATCGCCGGTGAATTGGCTGAGCATTTCTTCCCAGTCGATATCGAGGTTTTTCATCAGCCGCTGCAAATCGGCGAGCAGGCTTAAATCGCCCATCACCGTCACGCCACTGTCTTTTAAATTGTGGATTTCGGTGTGTGCTAATTGTGCGAGCGCCGGCAGCGAGCCAGTAATACGTGTATCTACATCGCCATCCCAGTTGCCCATCAAGCGCAATTCGTCATCCATCGGCATCATAAATAGCGTGATCGCCGGTGTGGTGATTTGCACTGCGAGAATTTTGCCTTCCAGTTGCATCAGCCCAATGCGTGTAGCGGGATCGTAACGCAGTGCGGTGTTAAGCATTTTTTCCGCGCTGGCGAGTGCGGCGGTGCTAAGCATGCCAGCCATTAAGGTTTAATCCCTTTGTGTAGCGCGACTATGCCGCCGGTCATATTGTGGAATTCGGTGCGCACAAAACCGGCGGCATCCATCATGTCTTTCAGGGTTTGTTGATCCGGGTGCATGCGGATGGATTCGGCGAGGTAGCGATAGCTCTCGGCATCGTTAGTCACCAGCTTGCCCATAAACGGCAGCACTTTAAAGGAATAGGTATCGTAAATTTTGCTGAGGATTTCACTCTGCGGTTTGGAGAATTCCAGCACCAGCAATCGCCCGCCCGGCTTTAATACGCGCAGCATGGAGCGCAAGGCGAGGTCTTTATCGGTGACATTGCGCAGGCCGAAGGCGATGGTAATGCAATCGAAAGTATTATCGGGAAACGGCAGGTACTGCGCATCGCACTGGGCAAAGTTGATGTTGCCGGCGATGCCGCGATCGGTCAGGCGGTCGCGACCCACGCCGAGCATGGAGGCGTTGATGTCGGCGAGTATCACCTGCCCATTGGCGCCGACCAGCTTGGCAAATTGGTAGCTCAAGTCGCCCGTGCCACCGGCTATATCCAAAACCTTGTGACCGGCGCGCACACCTGAGGCTTCAATAGTGAAACGCTTCCACAAGCGGTGAATGCCGCCGGACATCAGGTCGTTCATCACGTCATATTTGGCGGCGACTGAGTGGAATACCTCGGCGACACGCTCTGCTTTCTCTTCGACAGGAACTTGTTGAAAGCCAAAGTGAGTGGTTTTTTTCTCGTTCATAGCGGGTTCCAAGACTAGGCGCCCAGCGGGCGGGATAGCAGCACTGTGTGGTGGCAGTCTCTGATGACTGGCAGCATTGTACTGGCATTGGGCGTAAGGGGCGAGGCCATATCGCGCGGGAAAAAAGTGATAGTGTTTATCCCCTCAGTGGGTAAAATCGCCCTCCTTAATATTCCGCAACTATTGTCTGGAGTAAGGATTAACCCATGCGTGTGTTTTTGTGTGCCGCATTGCTGCTTGTCACCTGTGGCTCAGGCTTCTCCAATCCGAGCGCGGCTAATAGCCTTAAACCCTTTACCACCGACGGCTGTTCCCTGTGGCTCGATGGTACCCCCGAGCAGCCCAATTTGTGGCGCCACTGCTGCGTCGCCCATGACTTGGCCTATTGGCAAGGCGGCACCAAAGAGCAGCGAAAACAGGCCGATGTGGATATTCTCGCCTGCGTGAAACTGGCGCAGGGGACGGGCATGGCCAACTATATCTACGGCAATGTGCGCTGGGGTGGCAGCCCCTATTGGATGTCGAACTATCGCTGGGGTTACGGTTGGGATTATCTGGACGGCATGTGGCCGCGCGGCTACAAAGTGCCCACGGCGGAAGAACAGGCGCAGATAGACGCGCAAATGCCCGCTGCACGGGAGGTAATCACCCGCGATGCCGAACTTAATCCCGTCACCGATGACAAACCTGTCACACCTGCACCTTAATCTTTAAGTGCACTGATTGGCGCCGCGACAAATTTATGGGTGTTTGAATCCATCCAAGTGCTTTACAATTGCCGGCGCAGTTGTACCGGGTCACCAAGGTGTAAACCGGGAAATGCGCGGCCAAATGGCTTCAACTCCTTTCCGGTTTTCCTCGGTCTCCCCTCAGGCAGACTGGCCGGATGGTGCGCCACCCAACCAACCTGATCACCTAATCAGTAGTACCCTATAAGCAATACCTTACAAGCAGCACCCAGAGGCGTTTCGCCAGCAAGTGAAATTCCAGCCTTATACCTTTTATGGAGACTCCATGAAATTTCGCTTTCCCATCGTCATCATCGACGAAGACTTTCGCTCCGAGAACACCTCGGGTTTAGGCATACGCGCACTCGCGGAGGCCATCCAAAATGAAAGCTGGGAGGTAGTTGGTGTTACCAGCTACGGTGACCTGTCGCAATTTGCGCAGCAGCAATCGCGCGCCTCTGCATTTATTTTGTCGATCGACGACGAAGAATTTGGCGGTGGCTCTTTGGAAGAGACCGACCACGCGCTGAAATCCCTGCGCGCCTTCGTGGAAGAAATCCGTTACAAAAACGCTGACATCCCGATTTATCTGTACGGCGAAACCCGCACTTCACGCCATATTCCCAACGATATTTTGCGCGAGCTGCACGGCTTCATTCATATGTTTGAAGACACGCCCGAATTCGTGGCACGCCACATTATCCGCGAAGCCAAATCCTACCTTGATGGTTTGGCGCCACCGTTTTTCCGCGCGCTGGTACATTACGCGCAAGACGGCTCCTACTCCTGGCATTGCCCCGGTCACTCCGGCGGCGTGGCATTTTTGAAATCGCCTATCGGCCAAATGTTCCACCAATTTTTTGGTGAAAATATGCTGCGCGCCGACGTATGTAACGCGGTAGAAGAACTCGGTCAATTGCTGGATCACACCGGTCCTATCGCCGCGTCTGAGCGCAATGCTGCGCGCATTTTTAATGCCGATCACTGCTACTTCGTCACCAACGGCACCTCTACTTCGAACAAAATGGTGTGGCACTCAACTGTGGCACCGGGTGATATCGTGGTCGTTGACCGCAACTGCCATAAATCGATCCTGCACTCGATCATTATGTGCGGCGCAATCCCCGTGTTCCTGATGCCGACGCGCAACAATCTCGGCATTATCGGCCCGATTCCGCTGGAAGAATTCACGCCGGAAAGCATCGCCCGCAAGATCGAAGCAAACCCTTTTGCGCGCGAAGCCGTGAACAAAAAACCGCGCATCCTTACCATTACCCAATCGACTTACGATGGTGTGCTCTACAACGTAGAGACGCTGAAAAATATGCTCGACGGTAAAATCGATACGCTGCATTTCGATGAAGCCTGGTTGCCGCACGCCACCTTCCACGAGTTCTACAAAGACATGCACGCGATTGGCAAAGATCGCCCGCGCGCCAAAGAGTCGATGATTTTCTCCACCCAATCCACACACAAATTGCTTGCCGGTTTATCGCAAGCATCGCAAGTGTTGGTGCGTGAATCCGAAAGCGTGAAGCTGGATCAGGATGCATTTAATGAAGCCTATTTGATGCACACCTCCACTTCTCCGCAGTATTCAATTATCGCCTCATGCGATATCGCGGCGGCCATGATGGAAGCACCCGGCGGCCATGCACTGGTAGAAGAATCGATTTTTGAAGCGCTCGATTTCCGCCGCGCGATGAAAAAAGTGGACGAAGAATGGGGCCAGGATTGGTGGTTCCAGGTCTGGGGCCCGGAAGAATTTGCTGAAGAAGGCATTGGCACACGCGAAGACTGGATCCTGCGCAGCGACGACAACTGGCACGGCTTCGGTAAACTCGCACCAAACTTCAACATGCTCGACCCGATCAAAGCCACCATCGTTAACCCCGGCTTATCGGTAAATGGCCAGTTCAGCGACACCGGTATTCCGGCATCGATCGTCACCAAATATTTGGCAGAGAACGGCGTAATTATCGAGAAGTGTGGCCTCTACTCCTTCTTTATTATGTTTACCATCGGCATCACCAAAGGCCGCTGGAATACACTGGTAGCCGCGCTGCAACAATTTAAAGACGACTACGACAAGAACCAACCCATGTGGCGAATCATGCCGGAGTTTGCGCAAGCAAATCCGCGCTATGAGCGTATGGGTCTGCGCGATTTGTGCCAACAAATCCACGACTTCTACAAAGCCTATGATGTTGCACGCCTGACGACCGAGATGTACTTGTCCGATATGCAACCGGCGATGAAACCTTCAGATGCGTTTGCAAAAATGGCGCATCGCGAAATCGAGCGTGTACCTATCAACGAATTGGAAGGCCGCATCACCTCGATTTTGTTAACGCCTTACCCGCCGGGAATTCCGCTGTTGATTCCGGGTGAGCGTTTTAACAAAACCATCGTGGACTATTTGAAATTTGCACGCGATTTCAACGAGAAGTTCCCCGGCTTTGAAACTGATGTACACGGTTTGGTAAAACGCGAAGTGGATGGCAAAAAAGACTACTTCGTTGACTGTGTAAAACAATAAACCTGCCGTTCATGTGCAGAATGTTATAAATTCAAAAGCCACTCCGGTTAACCTGAGTGGCTTTTTTACTTCAATCAAATTACAACACCAAGGGATGTGTCGCGGTGAACAGAAAAAAACAATCTATGATCCTTATCGTCGTGTTGCTGATAATAACGGCGGTTATTTATTTTTTTAGCCCGAGTGGTGCGCGCCCCAAATCCAAAACAACCAGTGAGTCCGCGCACTCCATCGAGCTGCACTCCGTGCGCTTACAGGGTTAATCTGCAGTTTCTTTAGTAGTAACAAACACAGCTTTACCATCACAATTAAACAGGGAATTACTATGCGCTTTCATTGGTCTTCATGGTGTGCCATTGCGTTAATGAGTTTATTACTGGGTGCCTGTGACAATTCCGCACCTGAGCAAAACAAACAAGCTCCAGCGGCAGAAACCATCGCCCCGGAATGGGAAGCGCATATTGCAGATTACCCCAAACGCTGGATTGCGACAGAAGCCCCGCTATTTATTCGCTTCACCCATCCGGTGGTAGATGAAGCACAAGTGAATACCGCCTTCTCTGACAAGCTGCTGACACTGGATGCCAAGACGCCGGTGAATTTGGTGTTTACCTCCACCAGTGAATTGCGTATCCAGCCCGTTGAGCGCTTGCCCAGTGATAGCAAAATTCGTTTCCGTTTAAACGCCAGTGAGTTGCAGGGGATCACTGAATCGCTCGGTGATTTTGAGTTTGAAGTGCAAACCATCAAACAGGATTTTGATTTGCGTGTGGATAGTTTGGGTGTAATGCCTGAAGACGAAAGTCAGATGCAGCTCACCGGTGTACTCACCACCGCCGATACCGCCGAGTTAAACGATATTAAAAAAATTCTGCGCGTTGAGGTGAATGAGCGCAATGCCGATGTAGTTTGGACGCAGGATACTGATCGTAAAACCCATCGCTTTTTAATTGCACCAATAACGCGTAGCGACAGTGCCGGAAAAATTGTCTTGAACTGGGATGGTAGCGCCATAGGTTCTGCAGATAAAGGCGCACGCGAATTGGAAATTCCTGCGCGCAAAACCTTTCAAGTGACCGGCGTACAGGTGATTCGCCAACCCAATACCGCGATTGAAATTCATTTTTCTGACACGCTCGATAGCAGCCAAAATCTTAGCGGTTTGGTAACACTGGACGGTAAAGCCGTGAACGCCGTAATCGATGGCAGCCTGCTGCGTTACACACCGGAAAAACTCGATACCGGTGAAATAACGCTGAAAATCAACGGCAGTATTAATAACCTGAAGCAGCAAAGCCTGGGCAGTGACTACGAGCACAAAGTGGTGCTTGAGTTGGTAAAACCGCTGGTGCGTTTTGTAGGTAGCAGCAGTATTTTGCCTCCCGCCAGCCAAATTTCTGTGCCCTTTGAAGCCGCAGGTGTGGATTCAGTACAAGTGATTGCTTTTAAAGTGTTTGCCAATAATGTTGGCCAATATCTGCAGGATTACCAACTCACCGCTGCTGCCGCTGCGACCGATACCGGGCGCTATTTATGGCGTAAAACCTATCAGCTACCCGAAATTCCCCGCGCGGGCGCCCAGCGTTTTAATTTGGATTTATCCGAACTCATGGCACAACACCCCGATGGGTTAATTCGTTTGGAGCTGCGCATAGATCGCAGTAATTCTATTTATACGTGTGAACAAACACGCCCGACTGAACCAGTCAGTAAAATGCCGGAAGATTCCGATGGTGAAAGTTATTACGATCGCGTAGAGGAACCGGCGTGGTATCAGCAATATTATCAATCCCAGGGTTATTACAATTACAGTGAGCGCAATAATCCCTGCGATGATACTTACTATTACTATGGTGATGAAATTGCTTCAGCACGCAATTTTTTGGTGTCCAATATCGGCTTACTCGCCAAACGCGGCAGCGATAATCAACTGCATGTCATTAGCACAGAATTAAATTCCGCTAAACCATTGGGCAATACCGAAATCACTGCCTACAACTATCAGCAACAGCCGATTGGCAGTGGCACTACCGACAATTACGGCATGCTGCAATTAACTACCGACGGCGTGCCTTTTTATATTCAAGCCACTCACAATAAACAGCGCGGTTATCTGCGCCTGCGCAGCAGTGAAGCGCTGCCCACCAATCAATTTGATGTAAGTGGCGAACACATTAAGGGTGGCCTAAAAGGTTTCCTCTACGGCGAGCGCGATGTATGGCGGCCGGGCGATGATATTTTCCTCAGTTTTATTTTGGAAGATAAAGCCCAACAGCTACCCGCCAATCACCCGGTCACGCTGGATTTATTTGATCCCAGCGGTAAAAAAGTGCTGAGCCAAACCAATGTGCAACCGGTCAATAATTTTTATACCTTTGCGTTAAAAACCGAAGAGACAGCACCCACCGGAAATTATCGCGCAGTGGTGCATGTGGGTAATCGTTATTTCGACAAAATTATTAAAGTGGAAATGGTGGTGCCCAACCGTTTGAAAGTGGATTTAACACCCACAGAAACACCGCTGCGGTTGCGCAATATGCCAACGCAAGTGTCACTCTTTGCCCAGTGGTTGCAGGGTGCTACTGCCAAAAGTTTAAAAGCAGATTCGGAATTAAAACTGAGTGCCCGCGAATCGGTATTTGCGGGATTTGAGCAATTTACTTTTGATGATCCGGTGCGCAGTTTTGCGGGCAGTGCGCAAAAAGTATTTGATGGCCAAGTGGATGAAAGTGGCAACGCCAGCTTTCCGGTGAATGTCAGTTTGTCATCGCCACCGCCGGGCAAGCTCACCGCCACCTTTGTGACACGCGTGTTTGAAGAGAGCGGTAATTTCAGCACAATTTTGCGCCCCTACGAATTACTGCCATTTGAGCATTGGGTTGGTATTAATATTCCCAAAGGCAGCGGTTACATGGATGCCATTGGTCGCGATGCCGATCACCCGGTACTCATTCAAACATTAAATGCACAGGGCAAAGCGGCCGCGTCGCGCAAAGTGGATTTACAGGTTTATGAAATCGGCTGGCGCTGGTGGTGGGATGAAAATAATGAAAATCTTGCCGAATATTTTACCAACAGTAGTCATCGCCCGGTGCACAGTGAAACTCTGGTGAGCGATACCAATGGCCGCATAAATTGGACCTTGGAAAAAAATAAATACGATTGGGGGCGCCATATTATTCGCGTGTGCGACAACAGCGAAGGCGATGCCCAGGCGCACTGCGCTGGCAAGGTGGTTTACTTAGGTTGGAGTTACGATTCATCGGCCAGTGCTGATTCCGCCACCCAATTAATGCTCTCGGCCGATAAAGAAAAATATCAACCCGGTGATGTTGCCAAGGTACGTTTGCCCAATGCGCGTGAAGGGCGCGTATTGCTGAGTATTGAAAATGGCACGCGGGTATTGGAGTCGCGTTGGCTGGATTTACAGGCGGGTCAAACCGAAATAGAAATTCCCATCACCTCGGCGATGGCGCCTAATGTTTACGCCCAGGTTGCACTGATATTGCCGCATCAGGAGCGTGTTGCTGAAGCGCCTATGCGTTTATACGGCATAGTGCCGCTGCTGGTGGAAGACCCTGCAACCCGTTTGCAGCCGCAATTGGATGTGGCAGAAAAAGTTCGCCCTGAAACCGAATTTAGCATCAAGGTCAGTGAAAAAAATCAGCGCGCTATGACTTATACCTTGGCGATGGTGGATGAAGGTTTGCTCGGTCTCACCAATTTCCGTGCACCGGACGCGCACGATTATTTTTATAAGCGTGAAGCGTTGGGTGTGCGCACCTGGGATTTATTTGATCAGGTTGTTGGTGGTTATGGTGCGTCGCTGGAGCGAGTGTTGGCAATTGGTGGCTCCGATGCCGCCTTGGAAGCCGAACGCAAACGCCGCGAACGTCGCTTTCCACCGGTAGTGAAATTCCTTGGTGCGTTTGAATTAAAAGCCGGTGAAACCCGCGCGCATAAAATTACCCTGCCACCCTATATGGGTGCGGTGCGCGTTATGTTGGTGGCGGGTGATACCAGCGCGAAAACTAATAACAGTGTAACCAGCGCCTACGGCAGTGTGGAGAAAACTGTGACCGTCACTCAGCCAGTCACACTTTTTGCCACCTTGCCACGCGTGCTTGGTCCCGGTGAAGCAGTGAATTTGCCGGTTAATGTATTTGTGAGCGAAAAAGATATTCGCGAAGTAAAAATTTCGGTGGAAGCCAATGAAATTTTTACCGTGGAAAAAGGTGCCGCAACACTAAACTTTAGTGAACCGGGCGATGCGATTGCCAGTTTGCAATTGAAGGTGAATGATCGCCTCGGTAAAGGCCGTGTGAAAATTACCGCTACCTCAGGTAATGAAACCGCCACGCAAGAAATTTATATCGACTCACGCGCGGCGAATCCGCCTACCAGTTTGTGGCAGAGCAAATTATTGCAGCCGGGTGAAGTCTGGCAATCGCCCCTGCAAGCTCACGGCATGATTGGCACTAATCAGGCGAGCCTTGAAGTAAGCACCTTGCCGCCGCTCAACCTTGAGCAGCGCTTGGATTATTTAATTAGTTATCCGCACGGCTGCCTGGAGCAAGTGACCTCATCGGTATTTCCACAATTGCGTCTTGCGCAATTGGTGAACCTGAGTGATGCACAAAAAATTGAAATTGATAACAACATTAACGCGGGCATTAAACGCTTGTATGGTTTCCAGCATGCCAGTGGCGGATTCAGTTATTGGTCGGGTGATGGCTATGTGAATGAATGGGCATCCAGTTATGCGGGGCATTTTTTAGTGGAAGCGAAACGTGCCGGTTACGCCGTGCCCACTGCGCTATTAAATGGTTGGATAAACTATCAGCGCAATGCGGCGCGCAACCCGCAAATCCAAGGTAATTATTACGACGAGATGGTGCTCGCCTATCGCCTCTATACACTTGCGCTAGCAGACAGCGCTGAACTACCGGCAATGAACCGTTTGCGCGAAACCTTTAAAAATAATCAGCAGAATCTGCAGGACTACCGCATGCCTGCGCGCTGGTTGTTGGCTATGTCTTATCAACATGTTGGTTTAAAAGATGCTGCGCAGGATGTGCTGGGCACAATTGCCAATACTGTGCCGAGTTACAAAGATTCAGGGTACACCTACGGTTCCGAAATGCGTGACCGCGGGTTGTTGTTAGCAACTCTGGTGAGCGTGAATGCAAATAAAGAAACAACCTGGGAAGTGGCTGAACAAGTTGCCAATGAATTGTCGAGTGACGGTTGGTACTCCACACAAAGTATCGCCTGGGCACTGTTGGCGATGAGTGAATTTGCCAGCGCTAATCAAAGCAGCAACGGCATAAAATTTTCTTATCAACAAACAGGCGAAAGCGATTGGACCAGTCAGGGCAGTAACAGCCCAGTGTTCCGCCGCGCGCTGGACTCACCACAAGTATCGGTACGCAACGATCACGACAAACCCATTCGCGTGGTGGTGAGTAATCGCGGCACACCAGCCAACTTACGTGAAGAAGCTAGCAGTAATGGTTTGGCACTACAGGTTAATTTTTTAACGCTGGCTAACGAACCGCTGGATGTCGAGCAGCTGCCACAAGGCACCGACTTTGTAGCCGAAGTTACCGTCAGCGGCGAGTTCGATAAATTATTGACCAGCAATATCGAAAACATCGCGCTTACCGCCGTAATGCCCAGCGGCTGGCAAATCCGCAATGAACGTCTGGAGGGCTCACAACTGCCTAAAGGTATTGATTATTTGGATATCCGCGATGACCGAGTGCTGAGTTATTTCAGTTTGTGGCGCGATTACTACTGGAATTACCGCTACCAAGAACGCAACCAAACCAGCGTCACCCTGCGCATAATTTTAAACGCGAGTTACGCAGGGAAATTTTATTTGCCCGGTTGGAACGCAAGCGCCATGTACAACGAAAAAATACAGGCGAAGAGCAAAGGCTATTGGGTTGAGGTGGTGGGAAAATAAAACCTAACTCTGATTAGAGATTGTGGGTTTGTGTTAATTTTTTGTTGCGGTTCATTCCTCACCAGCAACCTACAGGATGCTTTGTAGGTTGCTGGTGAGGAATGAACCGCAACAATTTATGAATCGTCTTGTACCCTTGAAACTCTGCACCATCACCCCAACATTCGCGACTTACTCTGCTTTCACATATTCCGGATGGCTCAGGTTATGAGTGAAATATTTATTTTGCAAAATCAGCACAATCTCTTTCTTGGTAAACAAAACAACTGGTTGGATGGTCGCGATTTGAACGCGCTGTACAAAACGCCGCATAAAGATGAGGCGATTAACCAGATGGTTGAGGCCAGTTCCAAGGACTATACCCAGCGTATCAAGATCATTAGCTGCTCACCCAATGAGAAGGGCTTGCCATCGATTGACCCGGAAATTCTGCCCGAGCCATTGCCCAAGTTGGGTAAAGATCTGTTGGCGACGCTTGAGGCGGAGGCAGTGCAGGCGCATGCTGATCAAGCTGTTGTTGATCCGGTGGCTGCCTTGCCCGACGAGCCATCGCGCTGATCCCTGCGCAGTGCTGTCGCTAGTCGCTTCCTGTTCTACACTTTGTTAGTGGGCCGCTGCGGCGGCTTTTTTATTTGTGCTTGATTGCGCTTGTCGCCCAAGGATTTTGAATTGTCACATGATCACGGTTTATCCAGCGAACTGCTGAGTGCGTTTGCCGAGCCTGCAGCTAATGCCAGTCTGCGTGGTATTTTGCGCGGTCTGGAAAAAGAGAGCTTGCGCGTAACCCCCCAGGGCACTCTGGCGCAAACTGATCACCCGCGCGCGCTGGGTTCTGCGTTAACCCATCCGCATATCACCACGGATTACAGCGAAGCGCTGCTGGAATTTATCACCGAGCCGTTTGCCGATGTGGAACCACTGCTGGCGCAGTTGGATGATATTCACCGTTTTACCTACCAGCACTTGGCTGCTAACAACGAGCGCCTGTGGCCTGCGAGCATGCCGTGCACCTTGGGTACGGATGATGAGATTCCGGTGGCGCGTTACGGCTCGTCCAATTCCGGCAGGATGAAAACGGTGTACCGCGTGGGCCTGGGGCACCGCTATGGTCGCTCAATGCAGACTATCGCCGGGATTCACTATAACTTCAGTATGCCCGATGAGTTTTGGTTGGCGCTGCAACAACAAACGGGCAATCAACAAGCGCTGCAGGATTTTAAAACCGAGCGCTATTTTGGGTTGATCCGCAATTTCCGTCGCAACTTTTGGCTGCTGATTTATCTGTTTGGTGCATCGCCCGCAGTCTGTTCCTGTTTTGTGAAAGATCGCACCCATAAACTCCAGCCATTTCCCGCTGCCGAACAAACCATGTATTTGCCTTATGCGACTTCGCTGCGTATGGGTGATTTGGGCTACCAGAGCGATGCGCAAAAAAGTCTGGTAGTGAATTACAACAACCTGAGCGATTACCTGGCCACGCTCTGCGGCGGTATCACCCAGAGTTATCCCGCCTATGAGCAGATTGGGGTGAAAGACGGGCAGGGCAATTACCAGCAACTCAATTCCAGTTTGCTGCAAATCGAAAACGAGTTTTATTCCAGCATCCGCCCCAAACGCACTACCGGGCGCGGCGAGACGGCACTGCAAGCGCTGCGTCTGCGCGGGGTGGAGTATGTAGAAGTGCGCTGCGTGGATTTGAATCCCTACGAGCCGCTTGGCATCACCAAAGAGCAAATGCAGGTGATGGATGCGTTTTTGCTTTATTGCCTGCTGAACGATAGCCCGCAAACCGACGAGCGCGAGTTTTATCAGGGGCAGGAAAACCAGAAGCGTATTGTGAATAGCGGGCGCGATCCTGCGCTGCGATTGTTGCGCGGCGAGCATGAAATCGCCATGCGCGAGTGGGCGGAGGAAATTGTGCGGGGCAGCATGGCGGCGGCGCAATTGTTGGATCAGGCCAAAGGTGGGGCGGCACATCAGCAGGCGCTGGAGCATCAGCGCGCTAAAATCGCTAACCCAGAGTTAACACCTTCGGCGCGGGTATTGCGCGATATGACTGAGGCAGGCCAAAGCTTTTACGCTCATACCCTGGCCTTAGCGGAGCAGCAGCGCGCGTATTTTGCGGATCGCCCCTTAGCGGCAGCACAGCAGACGGTATTTGCGCAGATGAGTGAAACGTCCCTAAAGGCGCAAGCTGTGCTGGAGGCCGATCAGCAAATCAGTTTTGATCAATATCTGGAAAATTATTACGCCCAATATCGCGGCTGTCGCTGCGCGAGCTGAGTGATGCATCACCGTCGCCAGAGGCTGCGCGGCGGTGATGCTCTGGTATTTAATTCTGCGCTTATTTTTGCACGACAAAATTATTGAAATATAAATCCGATGCGGGGCCTTTAACAGCTGTCACTACGGGTAAAGTGCTGGCGGTCGCTGACGTCGCTGCCGCTGAACTGCCCTCTGTAGGTGCGATTGTTGTTGCGGGTGCTGTAGGTGTTGTTGGCGCTACGGCGGTAGGTGTTGCTTCTGCGGCTGGCTGCGGCGCCAACCCCTCTACTTGCAGCAGGGCTTTGTTAATTTCTGCCAGCGCGTAAGTGCGCAAATATTCTTTTCCTTCCACGCTGCTTACAATTTCATCGCTCTGCGCGCTCAAAATACTGACCAAACGATCGCGAATCAGTGGCAGGTGGTGAGTCACTGTATTGGCGTCCGCCGCATTTTCGCTGCGAATGGATAGTTCCGCTTTTATGTAACGCGCCTTGCCGGGGCCACCGTAGTTCACCACCAGCGGTGGGGTGATGGGAATATAGTTAATGCCCTCAGGCGCGCCGGTATTTCCACCGCCTGCTGCCAGCGCGGGCAGTGCCAGTGCAATGCTCAATGTCATACCCAATGCGATACCCGCTCTTTTACTAATCAGACTGGATGCCAGACCAAACCTACCGCGTTTCATAATCTCTCCCCTGTGAACTTCAGCCATTCTTCTCGCTCAAATCAAGGCGCTGCTTGGCGCGATTGACGAATGCCTCAAAGCATAGTCTATTCGTTTGTCCAACTGTGCAAACCTACGCTGAATTAAATCGCTGCGGGCTAAATGTCTGGCTCTGGGCGCGCATAATTGCTTAACATAGCCATCATTATTCCTATAGCCATAAAACGACCGCTACCTCGTTAACTTCTTCAAGTAAGGATTGTTCATGTCTCCCAGTGTGCGTCAAACCAATCTGCTTATTTTTGTTATCTGTACCGCCATGATGTTGGCTGCTGCCTATATGGAGCATGTGATGAAAATGGTTCCCTGCTCGCTGTGCATCACCCAACGTGGGTTTGTGGTGTTAACCGGACTCTTAGCCTTGATTGCGGCAATCCACAACCCGGCTAATCGCGGCCGTCGCGCCTATGCGCTTGCCGGTATTGCCAGCGCCATCCTCGGTGCGTGTTTTGCGGGTCGTCAACTCTGGTTGCAAAGTTTGCCGGAAGATCAGGTTCCCGCTTGTGGGCCTGGGCTCGCCTATATGTTTGAAGTCTTCCCTTTTATGGATGCGCTGAAATTACTGTTACAGGGGGATGGCAACTGCGCCCATGTAGATAAGATCCTCGGTTTGAGCCTTGCTGCCTGGACTTTTATGGCATTTATTGCGCTGGCTGGCGCCAATTTATACCAAGCGCTGCGCCCTGCGCACCGCACACAGGCATAAAGCGCGATGCAGTCTTGCCCTCATGCGTCAGATCGCCTATTGTGACCAACTGAATTTATGCACCTGCGCTTGAAAACAGCGGTTGTCGCGGACTGTTTCGCGCACAGCACATCCGCGCAAAGCACACCTCTTTCGAAAATGGATAGGAATAACTGATGTTAGAAAATTGCAAAAGTGCCAAAGAACGCTGGGGCGGTGTAAGTGAAATTATCGACCGCTGGTTGGAAGAGCGTCAGCAAATGCTGGTGCAATACTGCGCCCTGAGTGGTCTGGATCAGGACTTGAGCGATGTGCAGCGCGGGGAAAAGTTGCGCAGCTTTTGCCAAATCCTGGTGGACTATGTATCGGCAGGTCACTTTGAAGTCTACGACCAGTTGATCAAAGAGGGGCGTGAGTTTGACGATGCTGACGCGCTGCAAGAGGCGGGTAAACTTTACGATGTAGTCGATAAAACCACCGAAAAGTTACTCGATTTTAATGACAAGTATTTGGAAACCGACGACCTGAGCTCACTGACCAGCGATTTGTCCTTGTTGGGCGAAGCCTTGGAAGTGCGTTTCAGCGCCGAAGACCGTCTGATCTCGGTACTTCATACCTCGCATAAGGATCTGGTTAACTGATGGGTTAACCGACTTTGCCAGAGCATAAAAAAACCCGCCGTAGCGGGTTTTTTTATGTCTTGCCATTGGTGTATGGCAGTGCGGGATCGCTCCCGCCAGGCTTATTCTGCAGCTGCTTCAGGTGCTTTGATTTCGAGCAATTCAACTTCGAAAACCAAGGTAGATGAAGGTGGGATTGGACCTTGACCGCCAGCGCCATAAGCCAATTCAGACGGGATTACGATTTCCCATTTGGAGCCTTGTGGCATCAATTGCAGTGCTTCAGTCCAGCCAGGAATTACGCCGTCCAATGGGAAAGTGGCTGGTTGGCCCTTTTCAACTGAAGTATCAAATACGGTACCGTCGATTAGCTTACCGGTGTAATGCACAGTCACTACATCAGTTGCTTTTGGCTTGGCGCCTTTACCTTCAGTAATTACTTTGTATTGCAGGCCGCTTTCGGTGGTAGTTACACCTTCTTTGGCTTTGTTGTCTTCAAGGAACTTTTTGCCATCAGCAATGTTCTTTTCGCTCAGTTTCTTTTGCTCTTCTTCTTGTTTAGCCATGGCTTTTTGCTGAACTTCTTGCATGATCTTTTGCATGTCTTCTTCGCTAATGCGAGATTCTTTGCCGTCGCGCACATCAGCCAATGCCAATGCCAAAGAGTCCGGCTCGATGGTCAAACCACCGTTTTGCAGGTTCTTACCCAGGTTTTGACCAATGATGTAGTTGGCTTTTTGTTCCAGCGTTGCCAGCTTCGCGCTGTCATCAACTGGTTTTGCTTCTTCTTTATTACAGCCAATCAAGCCTGCAGTCGCAGCCATCAAGCCAACAACCAATAAACGTTTGTTAAACATAATGCACCTTATTTTGTAATCATTGATTTGTATTTGTTGTCTGTGTGAAATGGGCATTGCCTCACTTCTTCCTAGCCGACAGCCTGTGCAGCACCAGAACAGGGGCCAATGGTATACCAAGTCTGATCAAATGTGCGTGTTTTTAGCGACGTTTGCGCTGTGCTACAGCCTCAAACCCTGTGCTATTCCTCATTTGTGAATAGCGATTGCCACCTTGGCTTTGCCGAGCCAGTTCAGACTATGGTGTTTTATGAAAGTTCCAGACCTTATTAAGGCTCTTTGTGGTGATGTTGCGCAGGGGGCATACACTTTTGCGCGGGGCGCAGCTACAATTCGCTCCATTGCATCCGCTGTTTTGTGATGCTCCCTCATCGTAGATTCCCAACGCTTTTTCACGCAGGTATTGTTTATGGCCGCCTCTCCCAAAACCAAAATTTCCGTTGCTGAATTGGAACAGCAGATCGCTAAAGTCAGTGCCACTCTGGATAAGGCGCGTGCGCAAGAATTTGCTGCCGCACAAAAAGCAGTTGCCGCTGGGCAAAAAGCCGTGGCGAGCGCCAAGAAAAAAGTTGCCGATATTTCTGCCAAGGGTGTAGTCACTGCAGCGGCAAAAGCACGTTTGGCGCAGGCTAAAAAAGATCAACTGGATGCAACCAAAATGTTAGTGGCTGCACAGGATGCAGTAGCGACATTAAAAACAGCTGAACAAGCAGCCAAAGAAGTTGCCAAGGAAGTAGCCGCTGCAACTAAAGGTAAGGGCAAAACCAAAAAAGTGAAAAAGGCGGCTAAAGCTGTTGTTGCCACCACAGAAAAACCCGCCAAAGTAAAAGCGGAGAAAAAAGTAAGCAAAACTGACAAGCCTGCTAAAGCAGAAAAAGCCGTTAAACCAGCGAAAGTAGCAAAACCAGCAAAAGCAGTGAAAGAAACTAAAACTGAAGTGACGCCGGAAGTAAAAGTAGCAGAACCAAAAGTGGTCGCTAAAAAAACTCCTCCTGCGCCAAAAAAAGCAGCACCCAAAAAGCCTGCGCCTAAAAAAGTAGCTGCACCTAAAGCCCCTGTGGAAGTTGTCGCTGCTCCGGTAGCTGCAGTCGAAGCGGCTGCACCTGCAGTAGAAGTGCCGGAAGTAATTGCCGATGTAGAGGCTGTAGTAGTCGCCGAAACGGTTTCCGTTGAAGCGACCCCTGCACCAGAAGCCGCACCCGTGATGACAGAAACGCTAGCATTTGACGATGACAAGGGTTCGCTGAGCTAATTGATTACAAAAATACTGCAATGAAATAAAAAGGGCGCGATCATCGCGCCCTTTTTTGTTGCCGTGCTTTTTACACTGGTAGTAAGTTATTCGTCGTTAGGAATCAGACCTAAGTTGCGTACGATTTCGGCGGTGGGTTCGGTTTGATTCATGGTGTAGAAGTGCAGACCGGGTGCATCGTTTTCCAGCAAGGTATCGCACAGGTCAGTGACCAGCTCTATACCAAAGGCGCGCAAGCTGGCTTCATCGTCACCATAATTTTCCAGCGCTTTACGCAACCAGCGCGGAATTTCGGCGCCGCAAGTATCGGAGAAGCGCGTTAAATTTTTGTAGTTAATAATGGGCATAATGCCGGGGTAAATTGGCTGGGTGATACCCGCTTTCTGGCATTGATCAACAAAATAAAAGTAGGAGTCCGGGTTAAAGAAGTATTGGGTGATGGCGCTGTTAGCACCCGCATCAAATTTACCTTTCAAATAACCCACGTCATCACTGTAGCTTTTAGCCTGCGGATGAATTTCCGGATAGGCCGCCACTTCCAAATGGAAATGCTCGCCATAATGTTTACGGATAAAGGCGACCAATTCATTGGCATAAACCAATTGGTAAGCACCGCCTACACCAGAAGGCATATCGCCACGCAGGGCAACGATGCGATCTACGCCGGCATCTTTATATTCCTGAATTAATGTTTTGATGGTGGTTTCGTCGTCGCCACCAAAAGACAAATGCGGCGCGACAGCGATACCATCGCTTTTAAATTGGGTGATCAAACCTTTGGTGTTATCGCGGGTTGAGCCACCAGCACCGTAAGTAACAGAGAAAAAGTCCGGCGCAAATTCATTCAATTGGTCGCGTACTTTGATCAGTTTTTCTTTTCCTTCCGGCGTTTTGGGCGGAAAGAATTCAAAACTTAAACGCGGTTGTGAGTCGTTCATAGCGTGTTCCTGTAGGTTGGGCAGTAATGCCCAACATAACGACCGTGTTGGGCATTACTGCTTGCGCAGCCCGGCCCAACCTACGGTTAAAAAATTAATATTTGTAAGATTCCGGCTTAAACGGGCCGTCGATTTCTACACCGATATATTCGGCTTGCTGTGCGGTCAGTTTGGTAATTACACCACCAAAACCTTCCACCATGTCTTTAGCCACTTCTTCGTCGAGTTTTTTCGGCAATACACGCACATACAAGTGTTCTGCTTTTTGCTCGGCTGGCAGGTCAGCAAATTTGCGCTCGTACAAATACATTTGCGCTAGCACTTGGTTGGCGAAAGAACCATCCATAATGCGTGATGGGTGACCGGTGGCATTGCCCAGATTTACCAGGCGGCCTTCCGACAACAAAATCAAATGATTGTTAGTGGCTTTGTCGCGGTAGATTTTATGCACCTGGGGTTTAACCTCATCCCACTCCCAGTTTTTGCGCATAAACGCGGTATCAATCTCGCTATCGAAGTGGCCGATATTACACACGACCGCACCATTTTTTAGTGCGCGCAGCATGGCAGAATCACACACGTTGACGTTACCGGTCGTGGTGACTAACAAATCGGTAGTGCCCAGTACAATGTGATTAATATCTTCGTATTTACCGGTGTTGATGCCGTCGTTGTAGGGCGATACCACTTCAAAACCATCCATACAAGCCTGCATGGCGCAGATAGGATCGATTTCAGTAATTTTCACGATCATACCTTCCTGACGCAGTGAAGCAGCAGAGCCTTTGCCCACATCGCCGTAACCGACTACCAAGGCTTTTTTACCCATCAGCAAATGGTCGGTACCGCGTTTGATCGCATCGCTCAAACTGTGGCGACAACCGTATTTGTTGTCGTTTTTGCTTTTGGTGACCGCATCGTTCACATTGATTGCAGGCACTTTTAATTGGCCTTTTTTCAACATGTCGAGCAAGCGGTGAACACCGGTGGTGGTCTCTTCGGAAATGCCGTGGATTTTATCCAGCATCTGCGGATATTTTTCGTGCACGATTTGCGTCACATCGCCGCCGTCGTCCAGAATCATATTCGCATCCCAGGGCTTGCCATCTTTGTTGATGGTTTGCTCGATACACCACCAGAACTCTTCTTCAGTTTCACCTTTCCATGCAAATACCGGAATGCCGGCAGCGGCGATAGCCGCAGCGGCGTGATCTTGCGTGGAGAAAATATTGCACGATGACCAGCGCACTTCTGCGCCCAAATCCACCAGGGTTTCAATCAACACTGCGGTTTGAATGGTCATATGGATGCAGCCAATAATTTTTGCATCAGCCAGTGGTTTGCTTGCAGCATATTTGCGGCGCAGTGCCATCAGCGCCGGCATTTCACCTTCGGCGATTTCAATTTCCTTGCGGCCCCAGGTTGCATCTTTGGCAAATTCTTCGGGGGTTCTTGCAGCAACTTTGTAGTCGGTGAAACTCATAGTAATTTCCTGATTAATCAACAGATGGTTGATATTTTATTCCGTCATTCCTGCGAACGCAGGAATCCATTTTTACAAGGGTTGGATCCCCGCATGCGCGGGGATGACGATGGTTTATAAATAAATTTTTACAGCGCTTTCTTCAATGCATCCGCTTTATCGGTTTTTTCCCACGTAAAATCGGGCAGCTCACGGCCAAAGTGACCGTAGGCGGCAGTCTGACGATAAATCGGGCGTTTCAAATCGAGCATTTGGATCAGGCCGCGTGGGCGCAGGTCAAAGTTTTCGCGAATTAAATCGATAATCGCGCTATCCGAAATTTTGCCAGTGCCAAAAGTATTGATGGAAATTGACGTGGGTTCAGCAACACCAATGGCGTAGCTCACTTGAATTTCACACTTATCGGCCAAACCGGCAGCAACAATATTTTTAGCAACGTAACGACCAGCGTAAGCCGCAGAGCGGTCTACTTTGGATGGGTCTTTACCGGAAAACGCACCACCGCCATGACGCGCCATGCCGCCGTAGGTATCCACAATAATTTTGCGACCAGTCAAACCGCAATCGCCCACGGGGCCGCCGATAATAAATTGGCCGGTGGGGTTGATGTGGTATTGCGTATCTTTGTGCAGCCACTCAGCAGGTAATACGTTTTTGATAATTAATTCGCGCACTGCTTCGCGAATTTCTGCTTGTTTTACGCTGGGGCTGTGTTGGGTAGATAAAACCACCGCGTCGATGGCTACGGGTTTGCCGTTTTCATAGCGCAGCGTTACCTGACTTTTTGCATCGGGGCGCAGCCAGGGTAATTCGCCGCTCTTGCGCAATTGTGCTTGTTTTTCTACCAGGCGATGCGCGTAATAAATCGGCGCGGGCATTAACACAGATGTTTCATTGGTGGCAAAACCAAACATCAAACCCTGGTCGCCTGCGCCCAAATCTTTATCGTCAGCTTCATCAACACCCATGGCGATATCGGATGATTGTTTGCCGATTGCATTTAATACGGCACAAGAGGCGCCATCGAAACCGACATCACTTGAATCGTAACCAATATCCAAAATTACCTGGCGAATTAAATCTTCCAAATCCACATAGGTAGAGGTGCGCACTTCACCGGCGACAATCGCCATACCGGTTTTTACTAATGTTTCTACCGCAACACGCGCGTTGGGGTCATCTTTTAAAATTGCATCGAGCACGGCATCAGAAATCTGATCCGCTAATTTATCGGGGTGACCTTCGGAAACCGATTCGGAGGTAAAGACGGAATATTCGGACATGGTGATTTCCCTTAAAGAAATTAAATCAAAAAAAATAATTAACTAAATTAAAAATTCGCTGGCTTAAAAAATTGGCGCAATTGAATTTGGAAACCGTTGCGCAAGGCAAAATACACACTCTGGCCTTCATCGAGTTTTGCCGCTTGCGCCCAGCGCGAAAAATCCTGTGGTTCAAATCCTTGCCATAAATCGCCGCAAGCGTCGCGCGCCCAAGCTTGTTCGTGGCGACAGAGATCGCAGATCAGCAGCGCGCCGCCCGGCGCTAGCACATTGCTTAAATCCTGAAAAATATCGGCGGGCGATGGTGTGTGGTGCAATACCATATTCACCAGTATGCAATCGGCCAATACTTTGTGGTTGAGTAAACTCTGGGTATCGCCGTGGATAAATTCGATATTGCGCAGATTCTTTTCGCTGGCAAATGCACGCGCCTTGTCGAGCATATTGGCGGCGTTATCCAGCGCAACAACTTGATTAAATTGTTGCGCAAGTACCGCCAGAAATTCACCTTCGCCGGGGCCAACTTCCAGTGCGAGATTTTTGGCGCGCAGCGCAGTGTTGTTGAGCAGTTGTGTCATCTGCTCGGCGTACACCGGATAGCTGGCAATTAAATCTTGTTGCGCGCGAAATTTATCCGCGTTCTCGCTGAAAAACGTTTGTGCGGCTTGGCTGCGCTCTTGCTGCAATTCGCGGATGGGTGCGCGCAAATGTTCGGCAATCGGCAAGGTATCCACCGTTGCAAATAATTGTTGCTGTAAGGCGGCGAGCGGATGATCCGGCGCTAAATAGGCGCGGCGATAAAAAATCGAATTGGCCTCGCGCCGCGAACTTAATAAGCCGGCGTTATTGAGCACCTTGAGGTGATGGCTCATGCCTGACTGTTTGATCGCAAAAATCCGGCACAGCTCCAATACCCCGAACGAATCCTGGCTGAGTACACGCAATATCTCCAGGCGCAGCGGATCACCTGCGGCTTTGAGCAAATTGGCGAGGGGGCTGAGCGGCGTTTCCAATTCGACCATATCGGTCAGTACGGGCAGGCCGTCAGTGGTGTCGTGCAGGGAGTGGTTCATGGTTTGATCAATGGCTGGTAAGTGCTGTGCAGTCTAGCAGCCCGAAAAACCTATATCAAAATATTTTGATATAGGTTTTAGTCGTTTTTAGTTCGAATTGAGCAAATAAATGGCTTTTTCGATCTTTGGGGCGGTTTTTATTGATTAATTGTGTCTATGCCCTCGGTTATTCCTTTACGGGCAGCGCCTGCTGGGCGAAAATGCTCGCCCATTTTGTCAGCGGGCTTTTGTTTTCTCCCTAAAAGCGCGCTCCCAGCGACGGCGGCTGGAACCCAACGACATAAAAGCCCATCAGAGGCCTGTAAATAAGTGGCATTTGCCCATTAGTGCTTTGCAACCCCGGGGCGTTCCTGATTCGAATTCATCGGCTCGGGCAGCGGCGCCCACCTACAACAGCAATCAACTTATACGTAAGGAGCCTTGAGTTTCATGCCAACTCGCCAACATCTTGCCAATGCTATTCGTGTCCTCTCGATGGACGCCGTTCAAAAAGCTAACTCAGGCCACCCGGGCGCCCCTATGGGCATGGCGGATATCGCCGAAGTTCTCTGGAATGACTTTTTGCAACACAACCCGCAAAACCCTGAGTGGGCCGATCGCGACCGTTTTGTATTGTCCAACGGCCATGGTTCCATGCTGATTTACTCCCTGCTGCACCTGAGCGGTTACGCGGTTTCTATGGCAGACCTGCAGCAATTCCGCCAACTCCACTCCAACACCCCTGGTCATCCGGAGCGCGGCTACACCCCCGGTGTTGAAACCACCACCGGCCCCTTGGGTCAGGGTATTGCCAACGCTGTGGGTATGGCGCTGGCAGAAAAAGTACTCGCGGCGCAATTCAACCGCGACGGTCATCAAGTGGTTAATCACTTCACCTATTGCTTCCTCGGCGATGGCTGCATGATGGAAGGTGTTTCCCACGAAGCTTGCTCTTTGGCAGGTACTTTGGGCTTGGGCAAACTCATTGCCTTCTACGATGACAACGGTATTTCTATCGACGGCCATGTTGAAGGCTGGTTTACCGATGACACACCCAAGCGTTTTGAATCCTACGGCTGGCACGTAATTCCGGCGGTTGATGGCCACGATGCAGCAGCTATTAAAGCAGCCATCGAAGCGGCGCGCGCTGAAACTAGCAAGCCAACCCTCATCGTTACCAAAACCATCATCGGTTTCGGTTCACCGAACAAACAAGCCTCACACGACTGCCATGGCTCACCACTCGGTTTGGAAGAAGTCGCACTGGTGCGTAAAACCCTGAACTGGGAATACGAGCCCTTTGTGGTTCCTACCGATGTATATGAAGGTTGGGATGCAAAAGCCAAAGGTGCGGCGGCAGAAAAAGCCTGGGGCGAAAAACTGGCTGCTTATAAAGCTGCTTATCCAGAACTGGGCGCCGAATTTGAGCGCCGTGTGATCAAAGGCGACTTGCCAGCCGACTTCGCTGCCAAAGCTGAAGCGTTTATCGCTGAGACTCAAGCCAAAGGCGAGAAAATCGCCAGCCGTAAAGCCTCGCAAAATACCATCGCCGCGTTTGTTGAGTGGTTGCCAGAAATTCTCGGCGGCTCTGCTGACCTCGCGGGTTCCAACCTGACCTTGGTTAAAAAATCCAAAGGCGTAGAAGCGGGTGATGCAAGCGGTAACTACGTGTACTACGGTGTGCGCGAATTTGGTATGAGCGCGATCATGAACGGCGTATCTGCCCACGGTGGTTTTATCCCCTACGGCGCAACCTTCCTGATGTTCCAACAATACGCGGCTAACGCGGTGCGTATGTCGGCGCTGATGAAACTGCGCAACGTGTTCGTTTATACCCACGACTCCATCGGTCAAGGCGAAGACGGCCCGACGCACCAGCCAATCGAAGTGCTTGGCACCTTGCGTTTGACCCCCAATCTGGACACCTGGCGCCCAGCGGACAGCACCGAGTCAGTCGTGGCTTGGAAAGCTGCGGTTGAACGTAAAGATGGCCCAGCGGCATTGGTATTCAGCCGTCAAAACCTGGATTTCTTTGCACGTACCCCAGAGCAAGTCGCCAATATCGCCAAAGGTGGTTACGTATTGGTTGATTCGGTAGGTGAGCCAGAAGCGATCCTGATCGCTACCGGTTCAGAAGTGGGCGTAACCGTAAAAGCCGCCGAAGCACTGAAAGCCAAAGGCCGCAATATCCGTGTGGTATCTATGCCTTCAACTTCTGTGTTTGATCAGCAGGACGTGGCTTACAAAGAATCGGTATTGCCGATCAGTGTTGGCGCCCGTGTTGCGGTTGAAACTGCACATGCCGATTACTGGTACAAATACGTCGGCTTCGACGGCCGCATCGTTGGTATGACCACCTTTGGTGAATCAGCCCCCGGCAACAAACTGCTCGAACACTTCGGTTTCACTGTCGATAACATAGTGAACACTGTGGAAGAGTTGTTGGAAGACTAAGCAAGTAAAAGCATACAAACACCCGGCGCGAGTCGGGTGTTTTGTTTTATCACCACCTGGTGCAAAAACAATAGGCAAACTGATTACAATGGCATTGGTTTTTATTCGGAGCCCTTTTTAAAAGGTGAAAAGCATGACAGTTAAATTGATGAAAGATCAGGATCTCGCTGGCAAACGTGTATTGATTCGTCAGGATCTGAACGTGCCCCTGGAAGATGGACGTATCACCAGTGCGGTGCGTATCGACGCTTCTATTCCTACCATTCAAGCGGCGCTGGCGGCCGGTGCCAAAGTAATGGTGATGTCGCACCTCGGGCGCCCCGATGAAGGGGTTTACGATGAGTCAGCGTCACTGGCGCCAGTGGCTAAATACCTGAGCGAAAAACTCGGTCGCGCTGTACCCCTGGTAAAAGATTGGGTAGATGGTTTTGCGATGGACGGCGACCTGGTGTTGCTGGAAAACGTTCGCTTCAATGTGGGCGAAGGTAAAAATTCTGATGAGCTGTCTAAAAAAATGGCAGCGCTGTGCGACGTGTTTGTGATGGACGCCTTCGGTACTGCGCACCGCGCGCAAGCATCGACTCACGGTGTAGCCAAGTTTGCCCCCGTTGCCTGTGCTGGCCCATTGTTGGCAGGTGAGTTGGACGCTTTGGCAAAAGTGCTCGATAACCCGGCGCGCCCCTTGGTGGCGATTGTGGGTGGTTCAAAAGTATCAACCAAATTGAGCGTGTTGGATGCCCTGTCAAAAATCGCTGACATTCTGGTGGTGGGTGGTGGTATTTCCAACACTTTTGTTGCGGCCGCGGGCAATCAAGTGGGCAACTCGCTGTACGAAAAAGATTTGATCCCCGAAGCCCAGCGCCTGTGCAAAACCACCGAAGTGGTATTTGCGACTGATGTGCGTGTGACCAAAGAAGGCTTTAAAGAGTGGAACCACAAGTCAGTGGCGACCGTTAAAAAGCCAAGCGAAATTGAAGCGGACGAAGAGATCATCGACTACGGCCCGGAAACCGCAGCACGTGTGGCCGAGATCATCAAAAACGCCAAAACCGTACTGTGGAACGGCCCTTGTGGTGTGTTTGAGTTTGATGCTTTTGCCCAGGGCACTGAAACCATTTCGCGCGCGATTGCCGAGAGCGACGCTTTCTCGGTTGCCGGTGGTGGCGATACCTTGGCTGCAATCGATAAGTGGAATCTGGCAGACAAAATCTCCTACGTATCTACCGGTGGCGGCGCATTCCTGGAGTTCGTAGAAGGAAAAGTATTGCCAGCAGTAGCGATTCTGGAAGAGCGCGCCAAGGGTTGATTGATTAACCCTGCGTGGATCGACAAAAAGCGACCTGCGGGTCGCTTTTTTTATGGGGCAGCGCCCGGTTTTTAGTCTCAAATAAGGAATTTCGTGCCGTGCGACTAGGTTCCACTTTTCGGCGTGAGTGGTATCTACACACTGGCGGTAACTTTTCCCACTTTCTTAACCTATTGAAAAATAAATAGATTTAATTTCCCCTTCCGCTAATCCTAAAAAAATGGGTGTCATCGATTGATCCTGCGTTGACTGAGACGACAGCTAAAAATTGGCTGGTAGCATGAAAGTGTGAAAGCAGTCTCCGCGGCGAGCCCTTACCCGATTCCACGTCTGCTGACACGGTTAACAACATTCCCTGTTAATAACGAATAAGGCACTGGGGTCATTTATGAAGAATCAATCAAGCAATCGCTATCGCTTGTCCCTGGGGGGGCTGGCGCTGGTGGCATCCATTAGCTGCGTTACCGGTTTTGCACCCTCGGTATTGGCGCAAACCGTCAGTTCCAGCAGTGCGGCATCGGTTGCCAGTACTACCGGTATCACCCAGACTGCGGCCACTGCCGCGCAGTTGTATGTGAATACCACTCACTGGGCCGATGCGCATTACATCATCAATGGCGGTGGGCAATTAAACGTAGCCATGACCGCGCAGGATGGGCGAAAAGTCGTCAACCTCACCAATTTGCCGGCTGGCGCCACCATTCAATATCGCTTTACCTACTTCAATGGCAGTTTCGCGGTGGATGCGCCCTGGAGTACGTTTACGTTGGGCAGTCTCTCCTCCAGCTCGGTTGTATCCAGCTCAATCGCTCCGGTATCCAGTTCATCCGCACCTAGCTCGGTGGCGCCTTCCAGTTCAATAGCTCCGTCCAGCTCAGTTGCGCCTTCAAGTGCCAGTGTGGCATCCAGCAGCTCGGTCGCCAGCTCCCTGTGCCAGATGCAACAAACGGGCACCACCAGTGCCACGGTCAACCTTACCAGCAGCAGCTGGGCGACCTTACACTACGCCGTGAATGGCGGCGGTCAGCTCAATGTGAGCATGAACCAGTCCGGTGGTAACAATAGTTATGTGATTAACGGTCTGGCAGCGGGTAATCAGATCAGTTATCGCTGTACCTATTGGGATACTGCAGCAGGTTTTGCGCGTGAGACGGCACTGGCCAGTTACACCTTTGGTTCGCTCAGCTCATCTTCCCAGCCCAGTAGTACACCACCAAGTTCCAGCAGCATAGCGCCCAGCTCAAGTAGTGCACCCAGTTCCAGTGTTGCACCAAGCTCCAGCAGTGTCCCCAGTTCAAGTCCGGTAGCTAGCAGCTCCAGCAGTGTGGCCAGCAGCGTCGCACTGGGCGACATCACTCCATTGTTTAACCAAAACACTGCGCTTGAGCCCGTTATCCAATATGACCGTGGCGATGCATTAATTACCCGCTTCAGTGACCGCGGCCGCGATCGCCATGCCAAAGAAAATCACTTCCAGGCCTACGATCACTACCTCACCTTCTATTGGGAGCAGCGCACGGCGGCCATCGAAATTGTCGATTATGTGGCCAAAGGCGGTACCAAAATTGTGATGAACGTGCGCGCCGAGGGGTTGCTGGACAATGCCCAAGCGGAGAATCGTTGGTGGTACGTAGGCCGCAATACTCTCGCCGAATATTGCGGCAACGGTGTTATGCAGCGCGTAAATGTGCCGGGCGATAACCGTTTTCACTACTACAAAGAGGACAGCTTCAACTGTCGCGAAGGCCGCGCTATTCAAATAGGCGACCAGATGGAGTTTGAAATCAGCCAGTTCCTGGATAAGGGCGGCGTATTGCGTGGGCGCGACAACTATTACGGTACCACCTACCTGTACATCGTCGGCCAAGGCTTGGTGCCCTGGGATGTGACCGACCGCAATGCTTTTGTTGGCGGCTTGTTTAAACAGCGCGATTCCATCCCCCTGCCAGTCAGCGCGCGTCTCGGTGGCGATACCACCTTGCATGTACAAATGACTGCTGAGCCAGACGGACATTTCCAGCAAATGGCAAACAACCTGGGTTATGAAAACGGCCAGCCATTTGTGCTCGGGCGCCGTGTGCATCACACCTCGTTCGAGGATGGTTCACACGATGAAAACTACGAAAACGGGGTTTTCACCGAGATGGTCGGCAAAGCCGGTACACGCTACATCAATGATCGCTGCTCGGATTGCCACGAGCGCAATGGTCGCGCTGAGGTAGCCGGTGTAGGTCAATCGCTGGATCTGTGGGTGTTTAAAGTGGGTGATGCCTTGGGCAATCCGCATCCGCTGTTGGGCCGTGTATTGCAGCCCGAAGCCAATGGCGGCGCCACTAGCGAAGGTGAAGCGGTTATCGCCTCCTGGACCGAGAGCAACGGTCTGCGTAAGCCTAACTACCAGTTCAGCGGCGTGCAGCCAGAGACCTTCTCTGCGCGTCTCGCCCCGCAATTGGTGGGCATGGGTTTACTGGAAGCCATTCCCGAGTCCGCGATCCTCGCCAATGAGGACGTCGACGACAGCAATAGTGATGGTATCTCCGGTAAAGCCCAACGGGTGATCGACCCCGTCACCGGCGATACCCGTCTCGGTCGTTTTGGTTACAAAGCTGGCACCGGCAGCCTCAAACATCAAATTGCAGCGGCGTTTAATACCGACATGGGGGTGATGACCAGCGTCATGCCCAACCCGGACTGCGGTGCTAATCAAACTAATTGCGGCCCGAGCGGGGCCGAGTTGGCCAACGAGCATGTGGACAATCTCGTCAAATATGTCGCCCTGCTGGGTGTGCGTGGTCAGCGCGACTACAACAAACCCGAGGTAATTCAAGGCAAGGCGGTATTTGAAGCAATTGGTTGCCAGGGGTGCCATACCCCCAGTTTTGTCACCAGTGAGTTTGCGGCCTTTGCAGAGTTGCGCAGCCAGCTGATCCAACCCTATACCGATATGTTGTTGCACGACATGGGCCCGGAACTCGCTGACAGCTTGGGTGAAGGTGAAGCCAGCGGTGCCGAATGGCGCACCGCCCCGCTCTGGGGCCTGGGTGTATCTGCTTGTGTGACTGGCGGTGTAACCGGTTTGCGCGGCAACGCTCCCGCTTTTGGCTTGGACGGTCAGGAGGTTTGTGTACCCAAAGAGAGCTACCTGCACGATGGCCGCGCTCGCACCATCGAGGAAGCCATTCGTTGGCATGGCGGTGAAGGTGCAAATTCCCGCGCCAACTACAACGCCCTCTCTGCCACCGACAAAGCGGCATTGCAGGCATTCCTGAAATCCCTATAACGACTCGTGCTGCGGAGGAGTTTAACTCCTCACCTTATGGGGGCTTCAGCCCCCTTTTTTCTTTTGATACGTCGTCTCATAACCGGAAAAGTACAACAGGTCCTCTACACTTACAGCATCTAGCGAGGTACCTATGCGACGGATGCACCTGGGCTTTACTGTCGGTTTCTTCTGCTACCTGTTTAGTGGGGGGAGCCCCTGTGCCGCGCAGCAAGCCGCTATTGAATCCGCCAGTGCCGCCCCGGTCATGGAAGTGCGCTACTTTGATCGCGGCAAAAAAGACGCGCGTCACGCCTACAAATACCAGCTTATCCATGAACTACTGGAGGCCACTCGCGCCGAGTATGGCGATTACAAAGTAGTCCCGTTTGATGCTGAATCCAGCGCCAAGCGTCAGGCACTGCTTATCTCCGAGGGGCGGGTGCTGAATTTGACCTGGGCCTCTCCCGGCACAGTGATTGCCAACGCCGATGTCATTGCCATCCCTGTCGATATTCTCAAAGGCCTGCTGGGTTATCGCATCTGCCTCATAAATCCAGCCAATTTTCCGCCCGCTATCCGCAATTTGAGCGATATGGTGATAGGGCAGGGGTTGAATTGGTCCGACGTGGATATCTACCGCTTCAACGACATTCCGGTACGCGAGGCGCCCAGTTTTGAAGCCCTGTTCGATATGCTCGCGGTTAAGCGCTACCAATGTTTATCGCTTGGCGCCGATGAAGTGGTTTTCACCTGGCGGGAGAAAAAAGCCGACTACCCATTTTTGACCCTGGAGCCGCAGCTGCTGATTTATTACGACCACCCCATTTACTTGCAGGTCAGTAAAAAATCCCCCGAGCTGGCGCGCCGTTTGGAGTTGGGTTTGGCCAAGCTCATCCACAATGGCCGTTTTGATGCTCTGTTCGATCAGTATCACGCTGCCGATTTAAAGTTTCTGGCACTGCACCAGCGGCGGTATTTTTGTATGGTCACTCCCTACCTCCCTCTATCTGGCCAGTGCACTGAAACGCCAGTTCTGCTGCAACACCAACCCTGACATCCGCATTCTTAACCTCTCTCCCAGCTCTTTGTTGAGGCTTGAGTGGGTTATTTATTGCTCGCCTCTGGCGTGTTAATTCCCCTAAATGGCGCCTGAAAAACTATTCACGCGTTCCGCTTTTGGTTTTTTGGCTTCTCACCTTTTGTTTTTAGCGTCTCACTTCTGTCTTTTTGAGTTCCATTTTTAGCCTTGGGAAGAAAATACACAGTCTGTTTTATGGTCAATTTTTCACTTAAGTCTATGAAAAATATGAATTTACTGTCGTCTCATTCATTGGTGCTTAAAGTGAAATGAGTCAGGTTTCATATTTTGCCAAGGTGGGACGACACCTATGGGGACAAGCGGGATTATGAAGTTGCTAGAAAACGAGTTGTGACCCAGCTTTTTGATGCGGTGTTGAGAGGCGCCGTCTGGATAGCACAACCAATCAATACCAATAAATAAAGATGGAGTTCTCCATGAGCAAAACACAAACAACGACTCAAGTGACTAGTTTCAAAAAGAAGCTGGTAGCAACGGCGGTTGCGTCGGCAATGATGGGCGTAAACGGCTTTGCCATCGCTCAGCAAGATGAAAATGTTGAAGAAGTAGTGGTTACCGGTATTCGTGGATCGCTTGTTCAATCCATGGATGTAAAGCGCAATAACGCGGGTGTGGTGGATGCGATTTCAGCGGAAGATATCGGCAAAATGCCTGATACCAACCTCGCAGAATCCCTGCAGCGTATCACGGGTGTTTCTATCGACCGTCAAAATGGCGAAGGCAGCCGTGTGACCGTTCGTGGTTTTGGCCCTGACTACAACGTGGTGACACTCAATGGTCGTCAAATGCCCGCTGCCAACCTTGAGGCTACCAATGCTTCGGCTTCGCGCTCATACGATTTTGCCAACCTGGCCGCTGAAAGCGTATCAGGTGTCGAGGTTTACAAAACGGGCCGCGCTAATCAAACCACCGGTGGTGTTGGCTCATTAATCAATATCAAAACCGCCCGCCCACTCGACGCACCCGGTATTAATGCGAGTGTTGGTGTGAAAGGGGTGATGGATGAGACTAACCGTAACGGTTCGGATCTCACACCGGAAGTTTCGGGTATTTTCAGTAATACCTTCGCTGACGATACCTTTGGTATTGCGTTGTCTGGTAGCTATCAAGAGCGCGACAGCGGTTTTAACAGCGCTGAAACAAGCAGCGGTTGGTACACCATTAAAGGTACTGCGGGCGACTGGGGCTCATTGCCTGCTGGCGATGCGTTTGTTAATCGCCCCCAGGAAAATGATGTTTACGCCGTACCGCGTAACATTCTTTACAGCATGAATGACATTCAGCGTAAGCGCACTAATGCCCAGTTGACCTTCCAGTGGGCTCCAGTGGATACGCTGAAAGCCACATTGGATTACACCTACGCAGAGCAGGAAGTTGAACAGCAACGTCAAGAGCTGTCAGCCTGGTTTAACGGTGTTCCTACCACGGGTGAATACACTCAAGGTACCAATACCGTTGGCTCAGTCGTCGGCCCAATTATTTATTCAGATGCGACAGGCGCTGATATTCAAGTGGGTGTAGCGGCATTTGGCACCAAAAACGAAAATAACTCGGTTGGTTTGAACCTGGAGTGGGATGCTACTGACAACCTTAAATTTGTTTTCGATTACCACAATTCAGATGCCGAAGCGGGTGCTTTGGATGACCGTGGTAGTAACAACATCATTGGTGTGCAGCAATTATCACGGGCAGGCGCAACTGTTGACTACAGCGGATACTTCCCGGTCACCAGCTTCCAGCATTCTGCTGGTGTGACCGATTTGGAAGCATCCCGGTTACTGGATTCAGGTTCCTCTTTCCGCAATGCAATCATGGAATCTGAAATCGAGCAGACTCAAATCAAGGGTGTTTATGCGTTTGATGACGGTCTCGTGAAGAGTATTGATTTCGGTATTGCGCTAACCGAAAACAGCAACCGCTCGGCATTCTCAAACGCTCAGCGTGATACCTGGGGTGGTGTATTTACACCGGCAGATTTTGATGACTCACTGTTTACCCAAGGTGACCTGCACTCGGAATTTTCTGCCCTCAAGGGTACCAATGCCCAGCGTACCTTTTTTAATGTGGATTTTGATGGATTTAGAGCCCGCATGGGTGAGCTGGGTGTTGACCTGGCAGCAAGCCCTGAATTCACTACCGATCGTCGCACACTGGAAGAGCAGCAAGCGGCTTATGTACAAACCAATCTGGGTTGGGAAACTGGCACCATGCCAACCAATTTAGCAGTGGGTGTGCGCTACGAATCAACGGATGTGACTTCCGATGCGCTGGTTCCGGTGTACACCTCTTTGGTGTGGTCAGGCGCGAACGAATTTAGTGCGGTGGCTGATGGCTCTGGCTTCACTACGCTAAAAGGTGAATACGATAATTGGCTGCCCAATATCGACTTTGATATCGAAGTAGTTGAAAACCTGTTGGTGCGCGCATCGGCAAGTAAAACAATTACACGCCCAAGCTACTCTGATATTCAAGGTGGCGTAACCATCAATCAGCTGGTGCGTTTTAACGGCGGTACAGGTGGTAGTGGCAACCCGGATCTCGATCCCTTTGAATCAACAAACTTTGACCTTTCTGCTGAGTTTTATTATGCAGAAGGTAGTTACGTGTCTTTTGGTTACTATCAAAAAGACGTGAAAAACTTTATCGGTCAGGACAGCTACACCTCGACCATTTTTGAGCTGGCGCACCCGGCACAAGGGCCGCGTTACCAGCAAGCGGTAGCGGCATTGGGTACCAGCGATGCAGCAGCCGTACGCGCTTATATGGAAGAGCAATATGGTTCGCCTATCGTGGGTGATGCCAGTCAAGGTGATCCATCAACTGAGTTCACTATCATCGCTCCATTCAATGCTAAAGAGGCGTCAATCGATGGCTTTGAATTTGCGGTACAGCATTTGTTTGGTGAGAGTGGCTTTGGCGGCATCGTTAACTTCACCACGGTGAATGGTGATATTGGTTACGACAACTACAATACCAATAAGGGTGAAGGTGTCGAAAACCAATTTGCACTGTTTGGATTGAGTGATTCCGCTAACCTGGTGGGCTTCTATGACAAAGATGGTTTCCAGGTGCGTATTGCCTACAACTGGCGCGATGATTTCCTCAACTCAACCTTCGATGGCAACGGCGAGCGCAATCCGATTTACACCGAAGCCTATGGCCAAGTGGATATCAATATCAGTTACGAAATTAATGAAAACTTCTCTATTTTTGCAGAAGGTATCAATGTAACTGAAGAGGATCGTCGTTTGCATGGCCGTCATGAAAATATGGTTATTGCAGCAATTGAGCAAGGTGCACGCTACAACATTGGTGCACGTTATAAGTTCTAATAATCGCTAAGGTGATTTAAGGAGGAAACACAGCCGCTTATGCGGCTGTGTTTTTTTGTAGTGCCAATTTATTAAAAACAAATAAAAAATAATTATTTCGACTGCAACAAGAGAGGCTAGCAATATGACGGCAATAAAAAACCTGGTGATTGTTGGTGGCGGTACTGCAGGCTGGATGGCAGCGGCGGCCATTACCAAGCTATACGGGAAGATAGTCAATGTCACTCTGGTAGAGTCAGAGGAAATAGGCACTATAGGTGTTGGTGAAGCAACCATACCTACCATGGTTTTCTTTCACCAGTTATTGGGAATTAATGAGGCGGAATTTTTAAGTGCTACCCAGGGAACATTCAAGCTGGGTATTCGTTTTGAAAATTGGCGCGCACAAGGCAAGCATTATCTGCATGCATTTGGTGTAACCGGAAATGATTGTTGGGCCGCAGGCTTCCAGCATTTTTGGCGGCGCGGATTAGAATTAGGTATTGCTGGTGAATTTGGTGATTATTGTTTCGAGCGGCAAGCTGCAGAGCAATTAAGGTTTGCCCATATGCCCAATAATGGCCTCAATTATGCCTTTCATCTGGATGCCTCGCGCTACGCAAAATTTCTGCGCCAATTCAGTGAAGCGCAGGGGGCAACCCGGATAGAGGGAACCATTAAGCAGGTGACAACAGAGCCTCAAACAGGGTTTATTCAATCGGTCACACTTAATTCCGGAAAAATCATTGAAGGTGATTTTTTCTTTGATTGTAGTGGTATGCGCGGTTTGCTGATTGAACAAGCCTTGCACACAGGCTATGAAGATTGGTCGCATTGGCTTCCTTGTGATCGCGCGATTGCAGTGCAAACGGAATCTGTGCGTGAGCCTGTGCCTTATACTCGTTCTATTGCGCACTCTGCTGGCTGGCAATGGCAAATTCCATTGCGCCAACGCGTGGGAAATGGTTTGGTTTATTGCAGTAAATATCTGGCAGATGAAGATGCAAAAAAGTTATTGCTGGAAAATGTCGAAGGAAAACTATTGACCGAGCCGCGGCTGATTCATTTTCGTACCGGGCGCCGCTTGCAGCAATGGAACAAAAATTGTCTGGCGGTGGGGTTGTCCGGTGGATTCCTTGAGCCACTCGAATCTACCAGTATTCATTTAATCCAACAAAATATTGTGCGTTTTATGCGTATGTTTCCGGCTCAGGGCATAGTGCAGTCGGATATAGATGAATTTAATAAACAAGCAAAATTTGATTTGGAGCATATTCGCGATTTTATTATTTTGCATTATTGCGTGACCGAACGTACCGATTCGCCATTCTGGAATCACTGTCGCACCATGTCACTACCGGATTCTTTGGCGCATCGGATTAAGTTGTTTAAAGAAACGGGGCGTATGTTCCGCGAAGGCAACGAGCTATTTGATGACTCATGGTTACAGGTGATGATAGGGCAGGGGTTGATGCCGAGCTCTCACAATCCATTGGTGGATACTATGTCGCGTGATGAGTTGACCGTTTTCCTTTTGAAAATAAAAGACACGATTAGTAAAAAACTAAATGGCCTACCTTTGCATGCTGAATACCTAAAAAAATATCCGCTTCCTGATTAGGTGTTAATAATTGCTTTAGCTACATAAAGGCCAGAAAAGAATTAAGCGTTAGTCTGCCGGTATTGGGGTTGGTATCAATGCTTTTTTGTAGATTGATATAAGGAGAGTGCAGCAGGCAGCTGCGATAAATCACCAGCCGATTAAAGCATGCATTTATTTCACCTGTTTTGCTGTAGCGCCTGTCGCTGTCCAACTGATAGCGAGGTTCAGGTTCGCCATGTTGTTTCACGTCATCGTCGTAAGTTTGATCGTAAGTTGCACTTCTTGCTCGGGTAATAGTTTCAAAGTGTGTAAGGTTGTGGCGATAGAAGGAAGTGCCGCCATGTTCTGGCCCACATAGATAGAGCAATATTGCGAACTGATATTCGTAAGATGAGTCACGATGTGGTGCGCGTTGAAACAAATTTAAATCATCTTCTTTATGTGTTATCAGTGAAAATAAACACTTTGTGTGCTCTATGGTGCATTGCTGAGGCAATTGATAATGTTTTTTTATAATAGGCACAACGGTGCCAAATAACTGGCGAGTGTATTCTACTGGCGCAAGGGATTTCACCCCAGGGTATTGAGTATGGTAAGGAATAAAAGGCTGATGTGCCGCCATGTTTACCAGTAGTTTCGGGTTATTTAAAAAGTTATCGATAATAAGGATTTTTTCTTTTTCAAGGCCAACGTTCTGGATGTTAATACTAATGTTTTTGTTAATGGAAAAGTCATCTACGTTGTTCATATGATTGGCTTAAAATTATTAATGTATATGGCAGCATAGATACCATGTTTTATTAATTTTTATCTATGCTCCGTTGGGTTATTAAACGTTAAGAATAATAATTTTAAATATTGGTGCAGTGAGAAGTCACTCAATGAGTATTGAATCCATTGGCTATTGGTCAGGGCAAAACCGGACAGTTCCGCCGTTTCACTGAATAAATTGCGATAGCTGTTTTCCTGTTGGTCGGCCCACTGCGGATCGCGCACTTCACTGTCAAAATGCTGCGCCAGTGTCTGATTGAGGTTGAAATCAGGGTTTTCCTGCTGGGTTTTCAGCAGCCAATCGCTGAAGTCGTTGGCTTTGCGCAGATGTTTTTCCATCTCCAGTTGTTGGAGTTGCTGTTGTAATTCCACCGGTGTGTTATGGGGTGTGGCGGCGGCTTGTGTTGCTTTTTTTGGAGAGTGCTGCCCAGCCAATAATTTTTTCAGGCGATTATTTTCTTGCTGTAGTTGTTCAATGGTTTTTGTCAGTGCGGCGTTGGTTCGCTGTGCGGCATAGTCAACTTGACTGACTTGCGGCGAAATATTGTCCACATTAGTGGGGGGTACCGTTGCGGTTGTTGGGGATGTAAGGGAATAGCCGGCGAATGCACCACCGAGTGCGGCAATAACGGTGGTTCCCACCAGTGTTTTTAGTTGCACCATTGCGTGACTCCTTGTGTAGCTCCCTGGAATTGGTTGCTCTGGGCAGGTAGCGGCGACGCTGCCAGAACGCCGCAACCTTAACAAAAGTTTTTTTGATTTGTTGTCCCACTTTGGCGGCGACCTGAACATGGGATGAGCAGTGATTGGAATCTGGCTATTGATTCACATCCTGGTCGTGGGTTGATTGGTTTGAGTTGCGGTGCTTTACCGAAAGTGAGACGTTTTATTGTTCGAGTAATATTGTTTTGCCGTGTTTTACACGAACGAACTTCCCTCTTTTATTCATCCGCAGGTGCTACCCGCCCCATGTTCGGCATACCGCGAAAGTGGGACGACACTCTTTTTATTTCCTGTCACTCTGAATTGGTAAACACAAACGATGTGCCCGTGGTTGAGCCGCGTGCGTGTTTTTGCTGATGTGATTTTTTCATTAGCTGTTGAACCCCTGGGTGATGTCAGGTCCCCTTGGGTGTTAGCAAGAGTGGTGAGTATGGACTGTCATCCTTCTACTATTGTTAGCTCTCCTTGCTTAGCCCCCGCGTTCTCCAGTCTTGCAGAAAGCGGGGGCTTTTTTCTTGGTGGCGAGCATTTTATCAATCAACCCATGGCAGCAATGTAAATAGACAAGAACAGTGATTTTTCAATGAGGTAGGTTATGCCCAGTTTTTACAAACCATTAATGGCCGCTGCGTGCAGTTTCGCTGTAGTGGCCGCGCTGAGCGGTTGCGATAAAAATATCAACGAGAAAGACAGCGCAAGCGATAGTGGTGATGGGCCGGTTGCTGTTGAAAAATCCCTGTGGCCCAGTATTGAGAACGCGGTTAAAAAAGACCCGGCGCTAGAGGCAAAAATTACTGAATTATTGGCTCAGTTGTCGCTGGAGCAGAAAGTGGGACAACTGATGCAACCGGAATTGCGCCATGTCACCCCGCAAGATGTTAAAGAATATTCCGTCGGTGCGATTTTAAATGGTGGCGGCTCATTCCCCGGCGAAAACAAACACGCGAAGGTGGATGATTGGCTGGCATTGGCGGATGGTTTTTATCACGCTTCCATGAGTACCGACGGCGGGCGCGTTGCGATCCCGGTGATCTGGGGAACCGACGCCGTACATGGTCACAACAATATTATTGGTGCAACACTTTTTCCCCACAACATCGGTTTGGGTGCGATGCGCAACCCGGAATTAATTCGTCAAATCGGCGCGGCGACGGCGGCGGAAATTGCAGTGACTGGCATCGACTGGAGCTTTGCACCGACGCTCGCAGTAGTGCGCGATGATCGCTGGGGGCGCACTTATGAATCCTACGCGGAAGATCCGGAAGTGGTGCGCGCCTACGGCGGCATGATGGTAGAGGGCTTGCAGGGCACGGCAGGCAATAATTTTTTGAGTGAGCGCCATGTGATCGCCACTGCCAAACATTTTCTCGCCGATGGCGGCACCCTGGGTGGTGTTGATCGCGGCAATGCGGCAATCAGCGAAGCGGAATTAGTGCGTATCCACAACGCTGGGTACGAGACCGCACTGGCCGCCGGCGCGCAAACGGTCATGGCCTCCTTCAGCAGTTGGCAGGATGTAAAAATGCATGGCCATAAATACCTGCTTACCGATCAGCTAAAAAACAAAATGGGTTTTGACGGTTTGGTGGTGGGCGATTGGAACGGGCATGCGTTTGTGCCTGGCTGTACGCCAGTCAGTTGTGCGGCATCCATTAATGCCGGGCTGGATATTTTTATGGCGCCCGATGCCAACTGGAAAGAGCTGTATCACAACACCTTGGCGCAAGTGAAAAGCGGCGAAATTCCCATGGCGCGCTTGGATGATGCAGTCGCGCGGATTTTGCGGGTGAAATTGCGTGCGGGGCTGTTTGAAAAAGGTGCGCCCTCTACCCGTGAATTGGCCGGCAAGCGCGAGGTAATTGGTTCGCCGGAGCACCGTGCTATCGCTCGTCAGGCGGTGCGTGAATCCATCGTGTTATTGAAAAACAATCAGCAAGTATTACCGGTTAAACCCACTGCCAAAATATTGGTGGCGGGCGATGGTGCCGACAATATTGGAAAACAAGCCGGTGGTTGGAGTATTACCTGGCAAGGCACAGGCAATACCAATGCGGATTTCCCCGGCGGTACGTCTATTTATCAAGGCATCGCCAGCGCAGTAACCACTGCCGGTGGCTCGGTGGAGTTGAGTGTGGATGGTAATTATCAACAAAAGCCTGATGTGGCGTTTGTGGTATTTGGTGAAGACCCCTATGCGGAAATGCAGGGCGATGTAAACCAACTGGCCTATAAAGACCCAACCCATTTGGCCTTGCTGAAAAAATTAAATGCCGATGGCATCAAGGTGGTTGCGCTGTTTATCACCGGTCGTCCGCTCTGGGCCAATGAATTTATTAACGCTGCCGACGCTTTTGCGGTGGTCTGGCTGCCCGGTTCCGAAGGGGCGGGTGTGGCCGATGTAGTGCTCGCCAAGGCCGATGGTTCGGTGAATGCCGCGGTCAAAGGCAAACTGCCCTTCTCCTGGCCGGCATCGCCCGTCCAGTCGCCACTCAATGTCGGTGATGCGGATTATGAGCCCCAATTCGCCTACGGTTTTGGGCTGACTTATGCCGACAACACGGAGACCGGTTTGCTGGATGAAACTGCCGGTCAAATCGCCGCGAGCGTCACGCCTGACAGCCTGCCTATTTTCAATCAGCGGGTAATGAACCCCTGGCAATTAGTGCTGCTCGATCATCTCAATAATATGCAGCCAGTGACCACCAGCAGCGGCACTCTGGGTGCGGTGACTGTGTCCTCCATCGACTACAAAGTGCAGGAAGATGCACGTCGCCTGCAGTGGGACGGCTCCGCACTGGCGAGTGTGAACTTTGCTTCCACCGAGCGCAGCGACCTGAGTGCATATGCCGGTGGCGCCTTGGTGTTTGATATCAAAGTGGACGCCAAACCCAGCGCCGAGATCAATGTGGGAATTTTCTGCGGTAGCGATTGTGGCGGCGCCATTCCCATCACCCAGCAGCTAAATAATGCGCCCGCAGGTGAATGGACCAGTGTGAGTATCGCGCTCGACTGTTTTGCGCAAAAGCGCACGAAACTGGACATGGTATTAACACCCTTTGCGCTCAGCACCAGCGGTACCGCGGACATCAGCCTGTACAACCTGCGCATCGAGAAAAATACCCAGGCACCTGCCTGCCCCGAGTAACCCATCTGTGAATGCCGGCGTTGTTCAAGCGCGCAGCGCCGGTAGCTAGCAGTGTTCCACCAAGCGCTTTCGATAATAAAACCTAATAAAACAGCACCGAGGTAAGAAGTATGAGAATTCAACAACGAGGTATGAGCCAACCACTGGTTCAAGCATCCCTGACCCTGGCATTGCTCAGTTTGATTGGCTGTGGCGGTTCGGGCGGCGGCAGCTCACCGGCCAGCTCCTCAAGCGCGCCATCGAGCGTGGTAGCGGAAGCATCCAGCAGTGCAGTGAGCGTAGAGGCGAGTTCGAGCAGCGTCGAAGCAAGCTCTTTGGCTGCATCCAGTTCATCCGCCGCGGTTGGCTGGGAATTGGTCTGGAGCGATGAGTTCGATGGCGAGACCATCGACAGCACTAAATGGTCGTTTGAAAAAAATTGCATGGGTGGCGGCAATAACGAATTGCAGTGCTACACCGACCGTGCCGATAACGCCTTTGTTGCCGAAGGCAAATTGCACATAGTTGCCAAAAAGGAAACCTTCGCCGGTCAAGCCAAGGGCGATGATGACCCCACTTACAATGTGGATGACAAATCCGTCACCCGCGACTACACCTCTGCGCGCCTGCGCTCCAAAAATAAAGGGGATTGGAAATACGGACGTATGGAAATTCGCGCCAAATTGCCACAAGGGCAAGGCGTATGGCCGGCGATTTGGATGCTGCCGACCGAATGGAAATATGGCGGTTGGCCGCTCAGTGGCGAGATCGATATCGTAGAAGCAGTAAACCTCAACACCACCAATGGTGGCAACGCTATTCACGGCACCTTGCACTATGGTGATGTCTGGCCCAACAACAAATACACCGGCACCAGCACTACACCCACCGCCAATACCTGGGAAGAATTTCATACTTACGCCGTTGAGTGGGAAGAGGGTGAAATTCGCTGGTACATCAACGACAAACACTATGCCACCCAAACCAAGGCGGGATGGTATACCTCTGCGTCAACCGCCGAAAATGCGCCGTTTGATGAATCCTTCCACATGATTATGAACGTCGCCGTGGGTGGCAACTGGCCGGGTGTGCCCAACAACGCCACCAGCTTCCCGCAGGAAATGCAGGTTGAATCGGTAAAAGTCTATCGCTGCGCAACCAATCCTGAAACCGGCAAAGGCTGTGCGACCAATGTCGACCCGGCCATTGTGCCTTTAACCGGCCATCCACAAGTGTCGGGCGACTTTGCCGAACCGCCGCTGTTCACTATGTACAGCGACGCGCTGGCGACTGGCTTGAAGTTTGAATCCTACAACCCACAGGGCCAAATCAGCTATTCACAGTTGGATGAAGAAGGGCGCGGCAAGGTGCTCAACGTGATCAAAACCGGCGCAACCGGCAATGTGTATTTTAATATCCCCGCCGGCACCGCCGATTTAACCGGCTGGGCCACGGCGGGTGAACTGGTATTTGACCTCAAGGTTAACTCCATGGCGGCCGGTGCCAAACTACTGATCAAAATGGACAGTGGCTGGCCGAGTGTGAGCGACGTAGAGGCAACCTTACCCGCCACCGGCACTTGGGGTGAATACCGTATTTCGGTTGCTAACCTGATCGCGCGCGGCAACTCCATTGAACCGGGCAGCGCCAACCTGGCAAAAATCTCCAATGTGTTTGTGGTTGAACCCAACGCAGCGATGAACGTATCGTTTGATAATGTGCGGTTGGTTGTGCCGGAGTAATTCGATTATGTCCAAGTAAAAAATAGCGGGCTGTTAAACAAATAACTTCCCCACTAATATTTGCTCATAAGTAAGTATTACTAATAGCATTAATGCTAATCTTTACACCTTCGCGCTGTGATCCTTCTGGTTCACAGCGCGTTTTTATTGGATATAACATTTAGCATACAAACGGTATTAAAAAATGAATAAATCAGGTGTCTTCTCCTGTGGTGGCCTACTAATTATTGGTTTGGTTCTTTCAGGGTGTGGTGGTGGGTCTTCGGGGGGCAACAGTCAGACAAGTGGCTCATCTGAAATTGCAACGAGTCAGTCATCGTCAAGTATCGCTATATCGTCAGTGAGTTCGTCCAGCAGTGAACCTGCTGTAACTCAGTTTACTATTCAAGGAAATGTTGCGGCGGATGCATTGGTTGAAGGTGAGCTGGTTTTTACCATTGGAGTCGTGAACTACAAAACTAAAATTGATGAGTTCTTAAAATACACCATCACGCTTGAGGTTCCTCAACAAGATATAGATAAACCATTTGTTGCAGTCGCCACCGGCACTGGTGTGGATAGTTGGGTACACCTTGCTGCCTCTTATCCGTCTATAAAAACACTTGCTGAAAAAGCCGGCAGCGATGGCGTATTAACTGCTGAAGAATACTTTGGGGTAAACATAACTACCCTAACTACCGCACAGTATGCAGAAATTAAAAACCAATTGATTGAAATAGACTCGGACGAAAAGCGTAAAAATGCGTTTCTTATGATGCATCCTATTCGTTCATTAGAAAAATCTGCATTCATCGCGAAGCTGCTTTCTGATATAGATTTTAAATTGCCGCCCCCAGCAAGAAACACTCTCGATTTCTTATTAGATGGAAACCTCTCCGAAACCTATATCGAGGCATTTCGTGTATATGAAAATAGCTTGGTAAATGATCAAATCGATTTGTTTGTAGCGGATCCACAGCAAAGTTTTGTGTCATCAAAAAAACTGAGTGGAACTTATTTCATTGAATCACTCCATTACAATTATATGCTTCGCTTCAATGAAGATGGTACTGGAAATTTACAAGCGGCTTCGTTGGGTGGCGTGATTACATGGGATGAACTACCCACGATAAATGCAGATTTTACCTGGGTACGCAAGGGCAAGCAGATTAGAATGACGCCTTCCCAACCACTTGTTCAGTATGTGAATTATTATATCGATCACGGAAATTTTTATTACTCTTGTAACGATAACAATCAATCGAGTAGCCAATGTAGAGTGACATATGAATCTTTTGATATTGATTTAATCACTGATACAGAATTCAGTCGTTTCGGTTATCTTCGTCCCAATATTAAAATTGGTAACGATAGCGACTACATTTACGTAGAAACAAGTCCAAGAGAACTATCACGGATAATCAGTGCAAATGATTTATCCGCAGTACTTGAATCGGATTTAATGGGTCAAGAATGGTATACATCGGATTATAGTTATGTCTTTGGTGAAAATGGCACTGTGTCAAAAACGAATTTATCGACAAAAAATACCGAATTGCTTATTTGGGAACTCAAAGGGACACATTTAGTTGTAGGCGAAGAAACTCTTTGGGTTTTGGATAAAAATATTGCCGGTTATGACGTCATTTCTGTTTCCGATTCCCGTGTTGTTCGCAAATCCTTGTACAAACGTATTCCAGTAAATATGACGGAGAGCGATTGGATTGGGCGTTGGACCACTTATCCATACGACATCTTGTCATACTCACAAGATGTCAATGCTGATAAAACCTGGCGCGATGGTTTTGAGGCTCAGGGCGCAGGTAGCTGGTCGATAATTAATAATCACACCCAGGTGGCTATTTCAAATGGAGCTTGGAGAATGCATCGCGATGTGCTGGCCATTCATGATGATAAATATTATATGAGTGTTTGCCAGGGTGCAGAGGCAGTCACTTTTGTACCATATAATTGCTACCTTTCCGTTGCCACAAAGGCTGCCAATTTTGATACTGCAGGATTTTGGGGGGGGTGGTCTAACCCTGCCTTTAATGAAAAGAACAGCGGGCAAAATTGGGTTCCAATTGGGAGTAATATTTTGCAGACGGACGAGAATGCGGAAAATTTTAGTAATTTTTTTTATAGGGTAGCTGCTAATAAACTATTCAATCGTGACGATTCAACCATTATCGAAATGACGGGTGCGAGCAAAGATGAAATTGAATTGTGTGAATATAAACTTTTTGAAAGTTGCGCCGAGTCAGCAAAGCGTACCTACCAACGTGGTATCGAATTAAAATTAACGACCACAGGAGAGGGCGACATACGCCTAAGGCATGAAGCGTCCTCTGCCAATGGGTATAATATTTACGAACGAACAGTGACGAATGTGTTAATGGTTCCTAAGGGGTATCCACAAGAGTTAATTATTAAATCTGAGGCTGGCGAAATATTAAATTCAGATGCGGTTAGCGGATGTGGTGGTGTTCTGGTTGGTGAAAAATATCGCATTCCCGCTCTGGTGGAGCCTTGTGAAATTATTATCAATTTTTAACAAATAGAGTCCCAATAAAAAAGGATGCTCTGCAAGGAGCATCCTTTTTTTATTGCATTTTTTCTGAAGCGTTTATAGCAGTATTTAATTAGTGCTTAAAAATCTGCTCTTACCCCCAAACTAATACGACGACCAGAAAATTCGTACATGGAGGGGAATGACGGGTCGATGGTGTACGCACTGGTCTCTTCATCGGTGATGTTAATGCCTTCCAGTGTGAATTTGATGAAGTCCGTCAGCTGATAGCCCAGTGACAGATCCGTTTGACCGTAGGCTTTGCGATAAACCGGGTACATATCGCTGGCGATATATTCCACATATTTATCTTTGTAGTTGTAGGCGATACGTGCATCAAATTTTTGATTTTCGTAATAGAAAGTCAAGTTGTAAGTTTCGTCTGCCAAACCTTCGGGTGGTGTTGGAATGCCCAAATCAGATTCACCAGTCAGTGAATTGTCGAGCATGGTGAAGTTGGCATTAACACCAAAACCTTCCAGCGATGGGTGCAACATATTCAGTGGGAATTGCGCAATTAATTCCACCCCGGATACATCGTAGTCACCTTCAGCATTAACCTTTTGATAAATTTCAAAATCATACACACCATCGACAGTGCCGTTGGCATTGTATTTAACAACGTCCTGCACCACACCGGTCAGTGATTCACGCACTACACCTTCAATTTTTTTCTCGAAATAGGATGCTGCAAACAGTGCGCCTTCGCCGACATACCATTCCAAACCCAACTCCCATTGATCGGCATAGGTGGGTTTCAGATCCGGGTTGCCGTCGCGATATTTAAAATCATTCAGGCTCACGGTACGTTTGTAGGCGATGTCGCCTAATGCAGGGCGAATTAATGTTTCCGATGCGGCGGCGCGCAACAACAAACCATCGCGCAATTCCATGCTCATATTCAGGCTGGGTAATACGTCGCTGTAATTACCTTGTTTGGAAATCGGTGCCGGTGTGTAACCGGTAGAGCCGTCAGAGTTTTGCACCTGGTGATAACCAAATGACAATACGTCGGTGTCAACTGAACGTACACCGGCATTGATCATAACCGGCATAGTGGCGACATCGAATTTGAAATCTGCCATGGCATACAGGCTAAGTACTTCTTCATCCACGCGATAATATTCGCTATCGGCAAAGTCCACCGCAAAGCCGTCATAGCGGAAGGTTTCGCGTGCGTAGCTGTTAGCAACTTGTGCCCACTGCGGACTGTTGGATGATTGCGATAAATATTTTCCGCCCGGCACTATGTCAGACACCAAGGTCAACTCACTGTCTTGCAGGGTGCGCACGTTGCGCCAGGAATTGTCGCCCGCTTCTGGCCCGCGCACAGTATTGGTACCGCGGTTGCGCTCTTTGGATTTGTCGGTATAGCGTGAGCCAAATTGCACTTGGCTTAATGCCGGTAGGAAATCCAATTCCAGTGGTTTGATAAAATCTAACTGCGCGGCATATTTATCGTCCTGAATTTTTTCCAAATTCACTTCATAGGAATCGAATAAATATTTTTCCGGCGAATTGTACATATCAAAACTTGCCGGATTAGCGCTCACGAGTGTTTCACCACCATTGCTGGTGTAGCGGCTGCGTGACGGCGCAAAGGCAACGTGTTTCAAATTGCTGGTGTCAGAGGTTTTTTCCGCGCCGGAATAACCCACCAAACCTTCAACATACCAACCGCCAATTTCCCAATCTAAATTTAAACTGTATTGGGAAAAATCAGTTTCATGGACATTTTCTTTGCTGAGAAATTCGTGCTGGGTAGCGGCGTAAGAAACATCGCGCAACACCACTATGCCGTGTTGAGCGAGGGTGGCGCTGTCGTATTCGTGAACCGTTTCCAGCGCACTAATACTGGATGCGGTGTAGGCTGCTGCATCGTATTCGTCTTCGGTATTGTCGTAACCACCGAGCATGGCATCAAGCGTCAAACTGAATACGTCGCTGGGTTGATACTGGAATGCCGCAGTTGCGCCCCACTTTTCCTGTTCATTTAAATAAGCGCGATCGCCAATCTTGTCATGAAATACAATGCGGTTGGTTTCTTCTTTGTCAAAGCGATCATTAATCACTATACCGGTATCGCGTTCCAGTACCTCAAGGGTTTGAGTCGCTTGCCATTGTGACGAACCGGTTTTTTCGGTCCAGCGTGAAAGCGGACGAAAGTTAATGCCGGAATTGGAATCTGTTCTGTTGGTACGCTCCGCCACCGAAACAGAAACCAGCGCACCAAAATCACCGAAGGTGTCGCTGGCGAGGAAGGAAACTTTGGGGTCTATTTCTTCAGAAATAGAATTGTGTGCGCCTTCGGCGGACACCACAAATTTTGCATCGCTGTAGTCAAAAGGGCGTGCCGTTGAAATTGCCACTGAACCGGCAATGCCACCTTCTTCGTCAGCGGCAGTAGGTGATTTTTTTACGGTCACACTTTGAATAATTTCGGAAGCAAAAATATCGAACTCAACATCACGGCCGCCACTGCCAGAAGCGGTGGACAGGTTGTTGATGGAGACGTGGGTAAATTCACTGGGCAGGCTGCGCACGTTTACTTTACTGCCCAAACCTTTGTTGCGCTCAATAGTAACACCGGGCATACGCTGCAAGGCTTCGGCGAGGTTTTGTTCCGGGAAATCGGCAATGTCGGTGGCGACAATGGAGTCAGAAAAGCCAACCGTATTGCGTTTAATATCAATCGCTTTTTCCAAACTTTTGGAGTAGCTGCCGGTCACTACAATTTCTTCCATCAGGTCGGCATCTTGCGCCCAGCCAGGTAATGCGGCTGTTGCTAATGCGGTGCCCATAATGATGTGCCCCAAGGCGTGACTTAAGGGGGATTTGGTTGCTAGCGGGGAGATTCTTTTGCCCTTTTTCACTTTAATTTCCTCTTATCTATCACAGTTAGAAAAACAACGGTCAACCATTTCTAGCTCTCATAAAAAGAGAAAATTCCATCTTACTTCCCATGCAGATTTAGAGTCCCCAACAGGAATTAGAAACGCGAGGGGACGGTAATGCCGCTGCGTTTCAGTTTTATTGCGGCATTGTTGTTATTTGTACTATTAACAGTAATTAACAATTTGTTGTGCGGTGAGCAGTAAAAAATATTTTTCTGTCATCAATCTGTCGTTATTGCTTCATAGAATTCATTTTTTTGCAAAAAGTCCCTTCTCTATGCTCGCCTGTGATCTGTTGCGCGGGTTATTTTCCGGTTGAATTTGCTGTGACCATGAAATTATTTTTTGTCCTCGCGTTAGTAAATCTGGTGATATTGTTATCCGGCTGTGAGTCGCCCAGTGAAAAAATCCCCAACAACGCTGAGTTTGTGCGTGTCGCATTTATGCCGGACATTCACTTTCACGATATTTATGGTGAGTTTACTGATGGCTCATTCAAGGGCTTGCCAACCCATACCGAACAGGGTGTACAACACGCCAGTATTCGTTCGATGCGCGCACAATTGCATTCCACTCGCTTGTTTAACGAAAATTATTTTGCACTACTCGCCGCGCTGGATGACATAGTCAAGCGGGAAATAAAATATGTAGCCCTACCGGGCGATTTTAGTGATGATGGCCAACCACTGCACCTGCGCGGGTTAAAAACAATTCTTGATAAATATCAGCGTGAACACGGCATTGAATTTTTTATGGCACCGGGTAATCACGACCCAACGCGCCCCGTCTCTCATCCGGCGGGAAAAATGGATTTTTTGGGGCAGGATGGAAAAGAACAACCTATTTTTAGCCTGCAACATCCTTTGTGTGCCGAAAAAAAATCTCAGCAAACTGATGCGGTTATTTGTTCGGATGAGGTTCAGGAGCTGGGTTATCAACCCATTATGAATTTATTCAGTGAGCAAGGTTTTTTTCCGCGTTCCCATTATGTTTATTATGAAACCCCTTACCGCAAACCTGTTGATCTCACCGCCGCCTCTAATAATTCCGTTTATGGCGCCGCGACTTATCACCATGCAGTTGCACAGGAGGCAGCGCAGTTTGATAAGCGCCAATACGAAATTTGTCATCAGGGCGCCGGGGGGAAATACAAACAGCCGCATTACAGCGATTGTTATTGGGTGGCAGATACCAGCTATCTCGTGGAACCCACACCGGGGCTTTGGTTGTTGGCGATTGATGCCAATGTTTATCAGCCCAAGCTGGGTGGCAATGGTAATGCGCTGGATGCGGATAATTTTTTGGGCTCCAGTGATGCGGGCTACAACAAAGTGATTACCCATAAACCGCATTTAGTGGAATGGATACGTGACCTTGTGCAGCGAGCGCAGGCCCAAGGCAAAACCCTGATTGCATTTTCGCATTTTCCGATGAGTGAATTTTATGATGGTGCAGCTGAAGACATAGCGCATTTGATGGGCGACGGAAAATTCCAGTTGAACCGCAATCCCAGTGCGCACACCAGCAAGCTACTGGCAGATACCGGCCTGAAAGTTCACGTCGCCGGTCATATGCACATTAACGATACCGGTGTTTATCGCAGCGAGAATGGCAAGGTGCTATTTAATATTCAGGCGCCGTCGCTTGCGGCCTACGTGCCAGCTTACAAAGTATTGACGATTAAAACGGCGCAACAAATTGAAGTCGAAACCGTGGTATTAAATGACGTGCCGCATTTTGATGAGCTATTTGCGCACTACCGTACCGAATGGGATTATTTGCAGCGAATGAATGCGGCGGATATTTGGGATAAAAATATTCTGCAGGCAAAAAATTACCGACAATTTACCCAGTGGCATTTGCGTGAGCTGGCGCGCTTGCGTTTTCTGCCGCAGGAATGGCCTGCGGATCTACGGGAACTACTGCTTAGCCTCAATGGTGAGCAGCTGTTGGTTATGTCGCAATTAAATGCCGATGTTACTCTTGAACAAATTGCTGCACTGATTGGCAATACCAATCAGGACAGGATGCTGGAGCAGAAATGGCAGCAGGCGAGCCAACAGGCGGCAAATATGGCGCATCGCCAGGGGTTAACAACGAAGAGTTTTGCCGCGTGGAATGGGCTGGATATGGGTGTGGATTTTTATCGCCTGTGGAATGCGGATCAGCTTGCGCTAAAGGATATTGATGCCCAGCGTTTTGCGCACTACCGGTTGCTGGCACAAGCATTTTTATCGCCAGTAGAGGAAAGCTCATTGCGTGCCCGCTATCAAACGAGGCTTGCACAACTGCTGCACATCCTTGTGCAATTTGCCGGCGATGCGCCAAGCGATCATTTTTTACTGGAGTTAGGTACGGGCCAGATTCAGGCATTGCCTTGAATTTATCTATGAGACCAATTAACTGAGCTTCGCCTCTTTATGCAATTGCTGTTTGCGATACTCGGTGGGCGACATGCCGACCAGGCGATTGAAAAAACGGTGGAAGGCTGACTTGCTGTTAAAACCGGCGTGCAGCAATACATCCATCACGGTCATTTCGGCGTGTTGGCTATCGCCCAATAAGCGTTTTGCCTCTTCCACACGATAACTGTTCATAAACTCAAAAAAATTGGTGCCGTAGTGTTTGTTGATAACGGCGGAAACTTCTTTGACCGGCAGGTTAATGCGTTTGGAAAACTCTTCAATGTTCAGGTTTTGTTTCAAAAACAACTTCTGACTTTCCATGCCTTGCTGCACTTTTTGAATCGCCGAGTCGGTGAGTTTTTCATCGACCTTGATGTCTTTGGCCAGCTCCGGTTTGGTGGTGAGCAGCTTGTGGGTATGCACCACACTGTTGATAAACAGCGCGTTAATCAAAATAAAGACTATGTAGTTTTCAGTGATGCCAATGACGTCGGAAATGCGCGGTGATTCGATTGTATTGGCAACCACGTGCACCACAATCGAAAAACTCCAGGTAATTAAAAAGCCCAGGCTGAGTGTTTTGAGCCAGCTGGGTTCGGTGGAGGAGAAGGTCGAGTATTGATCTTGCAGGCTAATCAAATACAAACGCACTTTGTTAAACGCCATTAGCCCGTAAAAGAATGGCATCACCTTGATGAAGTGCCACACCGCGTTGGCCAATTGCTGTTGATCGAGGGTTTTAAAGCTCAAGTCCGAGCCGTTAATACCAAATACCAACAGCCAGCCGAGCGCAATAACAATGGGAATAGCGTGTAGCAGATGGCGCCGGTTGAGGTTAAACGCATCCTGGGTGAGCGCCACAACATACAGCAGTAGCATCGGCCCTTTGAGCAGTTGTGCTGTCACCAAAAAGTAGGGCAACAGGGTTTCATCGAACAGAGTAAACAGGCGTACATTTTCGTTCCACAGCACCAAAATACAGGCGGAACTAACCGCGATAGAGAGCAGGAATACGCTCAGCAAACGATTGGCGAGTTGGTTTTTGACCGGAAGTATTGCCTGGAAAATAACAAGCAGGAAACATTCCGCGACGGTCATAAACAACACTACGTCGTGGATGTTAAAAATATAATTCTGCATAGAGTCTTAGCCCGGGGTTGTGTTTGTTATAAGTTTTTTTAAGGTTGATTGGGTTTATGTCCCATCGGGAGCTGAATTATAGTTGAACTTTGACGCCAGTGTTGCGGCCATTTCCCTTATTCGGCGCGGTTTAATTGTCGCATTTTGTTACAGTGGCAATTCTTGTTGCTTTCCTGTCAAGGTTCCGTTGTTTATGCCAGCTGATTTGCCGCCGATGTTTAGCCTCACCGATGCTCATCTCTTGATGCAGCAGCTACCTGCGTTGCAATTTGATCCCTCCGTCGATTGCCGCTGGGCGCTGGGCGATGGCGCGCAACAGTACCTCAACTATTACCGGATTAATTTTGCCGCGCAGGACGAATCCATCCACCACGGTTTTGGCCGCATCAGCGCCGCCGGGTTTGATATCGCCACCCACTATTGGCTGCCGCCCACGCCGCGCGGCACGCTGGTGATTATTCACGGTTATTACGATCATCTGGGGATTTTTGACCATGCCATCACCTTCGGTTTGGCGCAGGGCTTGGCGGTGCTGGCGTTTGATTTGCCCGGCCACGGTTTGAGCAGTGGCGAGCGTGCGGCGATAGATTCTTTTGATCAATACGCCGACGTATTGCAGCAGGTCATGGCGCGCGCGCAAGCACTGTTACCGGCGCCTTTCTACGCGCTGGGGCAGAGCACTGGCGGTGCGGTGTTGCTGAATCACCTGTGGCGTTATCCGGCGCAGTTTGCGCGTATCGCCCTTTGTGCGCCGCTGATTTTGCCGCGTGGTTGGGGCACCGGGCGAGTGTTTTATTGGCTGCTGCACCACTGGGTCAAACGCCTGCCGCGCGGCCGTTCGCGCAGTTCGCAAGATGCATCATTTATTAACTTCATCGATGAGCGCGACTGCCTGCAATCAAAAACCTTGTCGGTGCGCTGGGTGGGGGCGATGAAAGCCTGGCATCGTCAGTTTTTACACTTCTCCCCGCGCGCGACACCGCTGCTGGTGGTTCAGGGCACCGCCGATAAAACTGTGGCCTGGCGCTACAATACGCGTTTACTCCAGCGCAAATTACCCCAGGCAAAACTGGTGTTTATCCCGGCGGCCGGGCACCAGCTGGTGAATGAAATCCCCACGTATCGCGACGTGGTTTTTGATGAGATCCAGCGCCACTTTTTTAGCGATTAACCTGTTGCCCGCGCACGCTTTCAGGCACACTCGCGTCACTTTTTTACTGGATATTGAATCCTGAATCTTAACCCGGCTATCACTGGCCCCAGGCGAGACTTTAGTTATGGCAACTCCCGATCAACAGGACATGACCTTGCACCAACCTCAGCGCAGCCTCAAGGACTACCTCTTTATTTTGCTCAAAGGCCTGTGCATGGGCGCTGCCGATGTAGTGCCTGGGGTATCGGGCGGCACTATTGCGTTTATTACCGGCATTTACGATGAGTGGCTCAGCTCCCTCAAGCGCTGTACCCCGGCGGTATTGCTGCGCTTAAAGCGCGAGGGGCTGGTTAAAACCTGGCAGTACATTAATGGCAACTTTCTGGTGGCGCTGTTTGGTGGCATTTTGATTAGCCTGAAAACCTTTGCGGCGGTGGTATTACTGGCGATGGATAGCTACCCGATTTTGGTGTGGGCATTTTTCTCTGGCTTGGTCGCCGCGTCTATTTATCACCTGGTGCGCGAGCAGCGCGGCTGGGGTATTACAGAGGCCTTTGGTCTGCTGTTCGGCATAGCCTTTATCCTCGCCATCTCGTTTATGGCGCCGGCGCAACTGCCCGGACATGGCTGGATTCTATTCCTCGGCGGGTTTGTGGCGATTTGCGCCATGATCCTGCCCGGTATTTCTGGCAGTTTTATCCTGCTGTTGGTAGGGCTCTATCCGGTGTTTTTGCAGGCGATACACAATCTGGAAATCGGCAAGCTGCTGTGGTTTGGCGCCGGTTGTATCTGCGGTCTGGTTGTTTTTTCACGCTTCCTGCTCTGGCTGCTCAAGTCCTATCACAACCAAACCCTGTCGGTGCTGATCGGCTTCTTAGTCGGCTCGCTCTATGTCACCTGGCCGTGGAAAAACGCCCTGCTCACCACTACCGATAGTCACGGTCGCACCGTGGTATTGCAGCAGGAAAACCTCAGCCCCTTCAATTTCCTTGCCGTCACTGGCAGCGAACCTACCATCGGCCTAGCGATACTCTGGGCATTCCTTGGTGTTGCGCTGGTACTGGGTGTGGAGTTGGTGGCGCTCTGGATCAAACGCCGCAGTGCGGTGGCGCTAGAGAGTTAAATCTCCCTAAGCCCTCCCTGCTAAACCCCAAACAAAAACGCCGCGTCGATTGCTGGACGCGGCGTTTTTGTTGGAGCTGGTATTCGTTTAGAGCAACATTCTGCAGCGACTAGAACAAGACTCTGCAGCGGATAGTCCCTTCAATATTCTTCAACTGCTCCAGTGCCACTTCATCGTAAGGGGAGTTGATGTCCACTACCACGTAGCCCACCTTGTCATTGGTTTGCAGGTACTGTGAGGCGATGTTGATTTGGTTGTCGGAGAAGATTTTGTTGATCTTGGACAGGACACCGGGAACGTTAGCGTGTACGTGTAGCAAGCGGTGCGCATCCGGGTGACCGGGCAGGGCCACTTCGGGGAAGTTGACCGAGCTGGTGGTGGTGCCATTGTCGGAGTACTTGATCAGCTTCTCGGCCACTTCGATACCAATGTTGGCTTGCGCTTCCATGGTGGAGCCGCCGATGTGCGGGGTCAGGATCACATTGTCCAAGCCGCGCAGCGGGCTCACAAATTCGTCGTCGTTAGCTTTGGGTTCTTCGGGGAATACGTCGATAGCCGCACCCGACAGGTTGCCGGCTTTAATCGCGGCGGCCAGCGCATCTATGTCCACCACTGTGCCGCGTGAGGCGTTAATCAGGATTGCGCCTTTTTTCATCAGGCCAATTTCGCGTGCGCCAATCATCATTTGCGTCGATTGGTTTTCCGGGACGTGCAGGCTGATGATGTCCGAGGTGGCCAGCAGTTCATCCAGGCTGCGCACCTGGGTGGCATTGCCCAGCGGCAATTTGGTAATCACATCGACAAATTGCACTTTCATACCGAGCGATTCCGCCAGCACTGAGGTTTGGCTGCCGATAGAACCATAGCCGATCAAGCCGAGGGTTTTGCCGCGAATCTCAAAGGAGCCTACTGCAGATTTGTCCCAGCCACCGCGATGGCACACAGCGTTTTTCTGCGGCACGTTGCGCAGCAGCAAAATCGCCTCGGCAATCACCAGTTCGGCTACCGAGCGGGTATTGGAATAGGGCGCGTTAAATACCGCTACACCGTGTTCCTGCGCCGCTTTTAAATCCACCTGATTGGTGCCTATGCAGAAGCAACCAGCGGCGATCAGCTTGGGTGCATTTTCAAATACGCGGCGGGTCAACTGGGTGCGCGAGCGCAGGCCGACAAAGTGAGCGTCCTGAATTTTGGCGATCAGCTCGTCTTCGCCCAGCGCGGTTTTTAAATATTCAATATTGGTGTAACCCTGTTCATGCAGGGTATCCACCGCCGATTGGTGAACGCCTTCCAGCAGCAGAAATTTGATTTTGCTTTTGTCTAACGAGGTCTTGCTCATGGGAACAACTCCTAAAGTCTTAAAGTGAGAAAAGCGTACAGCGCGTCTCTGCGAGTAAGGGCATCAAACAGGAGACGGAAAGGGCCGGTATTCAGGCGCCCGCAGGCTAAAAAAGGCGTATCGGCTGGCTGAAAAAGGCGCGCATCATACCACTGCAAGCGCCAAAACCGAAGGTGGCACGGGTGCCGCCTTCGGTTTTTTTGGTGGGTTGATCAGGGTGAAAAATAGCGGGAGGCTTTATTGTTTGGTTGCGCCAAATACTGAACCAATGATCTGGCTGCCGCGTCCTACCGGGTCTTTGCGGATCAGTTGTTCTTCCACCGCGACTTGTTTAAACAGGCCATCCAGCGCCATGTTCAGCACGTGTTGCTCCAAATCCAAGCTGGGTTTGTTGGCCAGCGGCAGCATATTGTAGGTGCCGAGCAGCTGTTGATATTGGTTGTAGAAACCGATTTGCTGCAGGTTTTGTTTGATGATCGGCATATAACGCTGGCGCAAACTGGCTTCGGTCTGGCCACGGAAGTAGTCGGTCGCGGCGGTGCTGTTGCCGCGTACTATGCCCAAGGCATCGGTCACGCTCATATTGCGCACGGCATCCACAAACACTGCTTGGGCTTCCACGGCCGCTTTTTCCGCGCCCTGATTCATCAAACCTTCAACGCGATCCAGTTGGCTGCCCAGTCCCATTTGGCGCAAAGTGCCAGCAATTGGCTGCAGGTTCGCGGGTAATTCAATGCGGTAGAGCGAGCTATTGGCGTAACCGCCGGGGGCGGAAAGGCTGGTGGCGGCGCGGTTACTGCCCAGTTCCAAGGCTTCTTTAATGCCGCGAATCAGCTGTGCCTGATTGTTATAACCAGCGGCACTGGCAACGGCAGCGCCGGTTTCTGCCATTTGTGGCAGGGTGGCATTACAGGCGACCAAGCTCAGTGGCATCAGTAACAGGCAAGTGCGGGCAAATTTCATAATCTTTCCTCGGTGAGTTAAAAGGTGTCGCCCGGTGTTAGGGCGTGTAAAAGAATGCGATGGGGCTGGCGGTCAGTCTGATAGCGCCAACGTACATCCAAATCCAGTAGTTTCATACCGTAAATCCGTTCGGGATCCGGTTGCTGGTATTGGGGGCGCGGGTCCTGCTGCAGCACCTGGGTGATTAATCCTGCGAGATCAATACCCGCTTTTTGTTGGTAATCGCTACAAATTACCGCAAGATCGGTGGGTATTTCCACTTCAATGACCGCTGGCGGCTGGGGGGCAAAGTGGTTGTAGGCATCGGCTACCGCGTCCACATAGGGCACATAGGGTTTGATATCCAGAACCGGGGTGCCATCGAGCAAATCCACGCCGCTAATGCCCAGTAGTAATTTCCCATCGCGCTCGCGCAGCCCGGCAAAACGCACCACCGACAGACCGATCGGCGCCGGGCGCGTGGGTGAGCGGGTCGCAAATACGCCCAGGCTTTTATTGCCACCCAGGCGCGGTGGTTTGACCTTGGGCTTCCACTCCTCGCGGCTATTTGCATGGAAGACAAACTGCACCCACAGATGGCTGGTGCCTTCCAGTCCCTCAAACGCTGCCGGATCGTTGTAGGGCGGCAGCAGTTCGATCTCGGCGGTGGCCAGTGGTGCCAAACCGGGCTGGCGCGGTATGCCAAATTTCTCCTTAAAACAGGAGTGGGCAATACCTATGGCGGGGAAGGTGAAATCCATAAGGAGGCACGGGTGGGAAACAAGTCGCCAAGGCTAGGCAAAAGCATCGGGCAGCTCAACCTTTATTTACATCGCCAAGGGCTTCTTTTTTGTGTTTTGACTGTTAGTATTTGCATTTGTAAACGGTTACATTATTAAAAACGATAAGATCCTGCCATCTGTTGGCCAGTTCCGAGGAAACGTTATGCCCATTCAATCCCGCTTTAGTCTCCCATTATTGCTGGTGTGTGCCAGCCTGTTATTCGGTTGCGATAAACCATCCAGCAGTTCCAACATTGGCAGTTCCAGTGGTGGCAGTTCAGCGGCAGGGGTTGATGCTCCCGTCGCAGAGGTGAAGTCCCCCGCGCTTGTATTGATCGATACCCAGGCGACGGCACAAACCCGCGCGCTCTACGACAACCTCGCCGCTCTGCGCGGTAAACACCTGTTGTTTGGCCATGAAGATAGCCTCGCCTACGGTGTGCATTGGGAGGGGGATTTGGATCGCTCCGATGTGCGTGATGTCACCGGCAGCAATCCAGCACTCTACGGCTGGGAGCTGGGCGGTTTGGAATTGGGGCATGAACAGAATCTAGATGGTGTGAGCTTCAAACAAATGCAGCAGTGGATTAAAGCGGGCTACCGCCGTGGCGGTGTGATAACCATCAGCTGGCATATGTACAGCCCCGTTTCCGGCGGCAATTCCTGGGATAAAACCCCTACGGTGCACGAGCTGATTCCCGGCGGCGCCAAACACGACGCACTAAAAGCCTATCTCGACAGCTTTGTCACCTTTAATGAAGCGCTAAAAGTGACCGATGGCGCGGGTGTGGAAACCTACATCCCCATTATTTTCCGCCCCTGGCATGAGCATAACGGTGACTGGTTCTGGTGGGGTAAGGGTCATGCGAGCGAGGCGGATTACATCGCCCTGTGGCAGTTCACGGTCAAGTATCTGCGCGATGAAAAAGGTCTGCGCAACCTGATTTACGCCTACTCACCCGACCGCAGCCGCATCGATATGGCTAACTTTGAGCGCGATTATTTGTACGGCTACCCCGGTGACGACTATGTGGACGTGATCGGTTTGGATAACTATTGGGATGTCGGCCACAGCGCCAATGACGCCAGTGCCGATGAGCAAATTGCGAACTTCACCGCCGCGCTCAAACAGATAGCGGGCATTGCCACTGCGCGCCATAAAATCGCTGCGCTCACCGAAACCGGCAACAACACATTGACCATTCCCAACTTCTGGACTGAGCGGATTCTGGCGCCAACCCTGGCTGATGCCCAGGCCAGTCAAATTGCTTATGTGATGGTGTGGCGCAATGCCAATGTGGCGCGGGAGAAATCCGAGCAGTTTTTTGCCCCCTATCCGGGGCAGGCAACGGCGGAAGACTTTATCCGTTTTTACCAAAACCCTTATGTGCTGTTTGAAAACGAATTGCCCAGGCTTTACGACAAGCCCGCCCCCTAGGTTCTATCGCTTAAATTTTGCAGCCCTGGTAATTGCCAGGGTTTATCGGCACTGGTTTGTCTTTCGCTGTCAATTTATGGTTGTCGGCAAAATTTACAGTTTTGTGTGATGTGTATCACAGGTTGTGGTGTGTATTATTGATCCCAAAGGAAAAAGTAAAACGGGCATGAAATCTGCTTTACTGCGATCAACTTTAGAAGTCGATATTACTACCACAGGTTTTCTTATGACTTTTCATCGCATAACTTACCGCAACCTGCTCGCTGCCGCCGCGTTATTGGGCCTTTCATCCCTTGCCAGCGCAGGCCCATTGAATGATTACAACCTGATTTTGTTTGGCGATTTAAATGTGTCTGGCGGTAGCGGTCATATTGAAGGCAAAGCCTTCATTGGTGGCAACGTAGTAAACGCTTCGGTGTTTGCGCAGAAGGAGCCGCAAAATTCCACCGCCGATACCGTCAAGGTTGTGGGCAACTTTGCCAGTAACAATGGCACCCATATCGATCGCGGCTACCTTGCCTACCAAGGCAGCTTTTCCGGTCCGACAAATATTTGTAACGGTAGTGGTTTGGTGCCCAATGGCTGCTTGAAGCAAGTGACCGACGGTTCATTGACAGCGGAAAAAACCAGCCTGTTTGCGCAGTTGCAGGCCGAGTCTGCCTACTACAAAAACCTGGCTGCGTCGGCTAACACCGATCTGGTTGGCGATATGAACAATAAAGCCTTCACCTACAGCGGAGCCGCGACGGATTTGGTGGTGTTTAACATCACCGCCGAGGAGCTGACCGGGCCGCAGTGGAGTCTGAATATGGATTTTGCGACCGCCCTGAATGTGGTTATCAACGTGTCTGGCAGCAGCTTTAATGCTGGTAATACCAAAAACGGCACCCAGAGCTTCCGCGATAATTTCAACAATGTATTGTGGAATTTCTACGAGGCGACCAACCTTAACTTTGGCGACTCCTGGTTTGGCTCGGTACTGGCGTTAAACGCGACTATTGCCACCAATTCCAATCTGGATGGCGCCATCGCCGCCAAGTCTTACGTGGGCAATGGTGAAATCCATAAAGGCAGTTGGGATTACACTCCACCCGTTACCGAAGTGACCGAACCATCGATTTTTATCCTGTTGTTAACTGGTATCGGTTTGATTGGTTTAGGTCGGTTGCGTCGCCGCTAAATTCTTCACCGCGCCACAATAAAAAAACCGGGACTTAGCCCGGTTTTTTTATGCCTGCACTTTTTTAAATCGCAAAGTGAGCGATTTGGCTTTGCAGGTTTTTGGCGGTGTCATCCAAATGTTGGGCGATCTGCACTGACTTTCGTGCGTCCTGATTGACGTTATCGATCAAGCTCACCACTTGGATAATATTTTTGTTGATCTCCTCCGCGGTGTAGCTTTGCTCTTCAGCGGCGGTGGCGATTTGCATATTCATGCCCAGAATCCGGTTCACTGACTGGCTGATCTCGTTAATGGAGTTGCCCGCCTGACCGGCCATTTCCATGGTGGCGCCGGTTTTGGCCAAGCTGGCTTGCATGGCGCTCATGGCATTGCTTGCGCCTTGTTGTACCGCATGAATAATCTGTTGGATCTCGGCGGTGGAATCCTGGGTGCGTTTGGCCAGTGAGCGCACCTCGTCGGCGACTACCGCAAAACCGCGCCCCTGTTCTCCGGCGCGCGCGGCTTCAATCGCGGCATTCAGTGCCAATAAGTTGGTCTGTTCGGCCACGTTTTTAATCACATCCAGCACCCCGCCAATACGGTTGGTATCGCCCTCCAACTGGGTCATCACCTGGCCTACGTGGTTGACTTCACGGCTGAGTTGGTCAATTGCACCAAGGGTGTTTTCCATGATTTTAAGCCCCTGATTGGCGTTGTTGTCCGCATTTTGCGCGGCATTGGCCGCGCCTCCTGCATTGCTCGCCACCTCTTGTACGGTGGCCGTCATTTCGGTGATGGCGGCGGATACCTGATCGGTGGCGTGGTGGGTTTGATCGGTATAGCGCGCGAGGGTGGAGGCAGTCTCGGTGATCTGGCTGGAGGCCTGATTCAAGCTCTGCATCGACCCCTGTACGGCAGCAACCACACTCACAATGCTTTGTTGCACCTGCTGGATACTGGCGCCCAATTTCCCCAGCTCGCTGTTATCGCGGAAGTTAAGTGGCTCGCGGAAGTTGCCCGCCGCCAGTTTGCTGAGGTGTTCATTGATCAGGCCCAGCGGCAGCAACAGATTCTTGCGCAAAATAATTAACACCAAAAACACCACCACAAATCCCCCGCAGAGGATCAGGGCGCTTGCCCAGAAGGAGACGCTGGCGCTGGCCTCCAGGTTGGCTTGGGTCTCGGTGCTGACTTTGGCGCTAATCAGCGCGGCTGATTCCTCCAGCAGCTTGCTGGGTTCACGGTCGATACCGGCGACGGCTGCATCGCCCGCGGCTGAATCAAAATCCGCCGCTTTAAACGCATCCAAGCCTGTTTGATAGCGGCCAAAGGCAGTTTCATGGGCGCGCAAAAAAGCCTCTACCTGTTCCCGGCTGGTGCCACTGAGTTCAACACTCAGGGCTTTGCCTTCTGCCTGAATACCCCGTTGCAGGGTTTCAAACTGGCCCCAGTACTGCTGGAGTTTGTCCGGGTTTTTACCGCGCAACAGCACGTTTTTCCACTCCTGCACCTGGGTTTTAAAGTGGTAGTTCATGCTGCTAATCGCCCGCTCATGGGCGACCGAGTTGGCAATCAGCTGGTTGTAATTGGCGATGGTATTGCTGAGTAGGGCGATGGCAATGCCGCTGATAATCATAAACAGCACAACGCCGGCGCTGACTGCAACGAGCAGCCGCCCTTGAATACTGGAGAGGGAGAACATGGTTGAATCCTTCGAGAGCAATTGAGCTTGAAGTATAGATGGAACTTAAAGAGCAAGAGATAAAACGCGCCAGCGAGACGAGGCGCGTTTGGGGAGGCAATACTTAGCGTGGCAGGATGGTTTTTACGCCGTCGTTGGTGCCCAGCAGCAACACATCGGCGCCCTTGGCGGCAAACAGGCCGTTGGTGACAACGCCGGTAATCTGGTTGATGGCCGTTTCCAATCCCACCGGGTCGATGATCTGTAAATTGTGCACATCCAGAATCACATTGCCGTTGTCGGTAACTACGCCGTCGCGATAGACCGGTGCGCCGCCCAGTCTGACCAGTTCGCGGGCGACATAAGAGCGCGCCATGGGGATCACCTCTACCGGTAGCGGAAACTTGCCTAGCACATCCACCCATTTACTTTCGTCGGCGATACACACAAATTCTTTGGATATGGCGCGCACAATTTTTTCACGGGTAAGCGCGGCACCGCCGCCTTTGATCAAGTGCAAATAGGCGTTGCTCTCATCGGCGCCATCCACATACACCACCAGCTCACTCACCGAGTTGCAGTCCAATACCTCGATGCCGAGTTTTTGCAGGCGCGCAGCCGATGCGTCAGAGCTGGCAACCGCACCGGCAAAATGGTCGCGGATTTCACCCAGATAATCGATAAAAAAATTGGCGGTAGAACCAGTGCCGACGCCGATAATTGAATCGCTGAATAATTTGGGTTTGATGTATGCAATTGCGGCGCGCGCCACGGCTTGTTTGAGTTGGTCTTGGGTCATGGTGATCTCTATCTGGGTGTCAGGCTAGTCGTGAAATTCGGGAGTGTGAGTCAAAAACTTGCCACATTATACGGATTTTCGCCGTGCCAGCGGCGGCTAAATTGTTTACACTGCGGCGACTTTTTTATTCGTCGACTCATCAGTCCACTCACTCGCGAACGCCAGAATTCCCATGCCTGAAACCTATATAAAACGTATTCTCAACGCCCGCATCTACGACCTTGCAGTGGAAACACCGCTCGATGAAGCGCGCCTGCTCTCCGCGCGCACCGGCAATAAAGTGCTGCTGAAACGCGAAGATTTGCAGCCCGTTTTTTCATTCAAGTTGCGCGGCGCTTATAACAAGTTGCTGCAGCTCACCGAAGAGGAGCGCAATCGCGGCGTGATTTGCGCCTCGGCCGGTAACCATGCCCAAGGTGTAGCGCTCGGTTCACAACACCTCGGCATTAAAGCCACGATTGTGATGCCGCGTACCACGCCGGCGATTAAGGTAGATGCCGTGCGTGCGCGCGGCGCCAAAGTCGTATTGCACGGCGACAGTTATGACGAAGCCTCGGCCCACGCCAAAAAGCTGGTGGAAGAAAAAGGCCTGACCTACGTGCACCCCTTTGATGACCCGGATGTGATCGCCGGTCAGGGCACTATCGCGATGGAAATCCTGCGTCAGTATCCCGGTAAAATCGATGCGATATTTATTGCCGTCGGCGGTGGCGGTTTGGCGGCTGGCATTTCCGCTTATGTGAAATATGTGCGTCCGGAGATCAAGATCATCGCGGTGGAATCGGAAGAGTCCGCCTGCTTGAAAGCGGCGCTGGACAAGAAAAAGCGCGTGGTGCTTCCGCAAGTGGGCATCTTTGCTGATGGCATCGCTGTGGCACAAATCGGCGAGGAGACCTTCCGGGTACTGCGCAAAACAGTCGATGAATGCATTACCGTGAATAACGATGAAATCTGCGCAGGCATCAAAGATATTTTTGAGGATACCCGCTCCATCGCCGAGCCGGCGGGCGCAACCGGTATTGCCGGGCTGAAAAAGTATGTGGCCGAACACGGCATTACCGGTCAAACCCTAATTGCCATCGACTGCGGCGCCAATATCAATTTTGATCGCCTGCGCTACATCAGCGAGCGCACCGAAATTGGCGAACAGCGCGAAGCGATTCTGGCGGTGACTATTCCCGAGCGCCCAGGTGCTTACAAAGAGTTCTGCAAGGCACTCGGCAAACGCAATATCACTGAATTTAACTACCGCTACGCCGATGCCCAAGCCGCGCGCATTTTTGTGGGGGTGCAAGTGGCGGCGGGTGGTAAGGATCGTGCGGATCTGGTCACTGAATTAAAAAATCAGGGTTACGATTTGGTGGACATGACCGAAAACGAATTGGCGAAACTGCATATTCGCCACTTGGTTGGCGGCCACGCACCACAAGCCACCGACGAAGTGCTCTACCGCTTTGAATTCCCGGAGCGCCCGGGTGCACTTATGACCTTCTTAAACAAAGTCGCCGGTCGCTGGAATATTTCCCTGTTCCACTACCGCAACCACGGCTCCGCCTCCGCGCGGGTATTGGTGGGCATGCAAGTGCCGAAAAAAGACTACGCCGAACTGAAAGTGTTTTTGAATGAACTCAACTATCCCTATTGGGATGAAACCAAAAACGAAGCTTACAAGTTCTTTTTGGGGTGATTTTCCTCCTCGCTCGTCTGCAAAGGGCGCTTCGGCGCCCTTTGTTATTTCTGCCTTTTGATCTTTCGCTGTTTGATCTTTGTCCCCGCCAAAAGCTTAATTAATCGCCCACAGGGTTAATTTATGTTCAGAAAGTGGCGCGTGGCGGATTTTGGTGTAAGCTGGACAACGTTGTCAGATGGCGAGTTAAAATAATTGTTGATTGCAAATAATCAGTGGTCGCCAATAAACAGTAAACGCCAACAATCCTAAAAGCCCAATTTCATTTCCAGCAGGTGGGAGTTCCAATAATGAGTGTATCCGGTCAAGTGTGGCGGTCGGGCCTTGTGGCCCTGGTGATGGCAGCAGGGTTTGTGCCCTTGGCGCAAGCGGCGAATTTGAGTCAGCAACAGCTAACTGGCTTTGCCAGCGATGCAAAATTGGAGTTTGCGGCAGTATCCAATTTGGGCGCCAAACCGGAAGCGCGGATGACTCTCACCAATGACTCGTCGGTGGCGCTGCCTGCCGGTGCCGGTGATTGGCGTGTTTATATCCATTCGGTGCGTAAACTCGATAGCACTGAAGTAGAGGGTTTGAGTCTGCGTCACGTGCAGGGCGATGTGCATGAAATCGCACCCACGGCGGCGTTTGAAGGTTTGGCGACGGGAGCATCTATTGCCATTCCCTATACCGCGAGCGCGCATTTGGTGAGCTACAGCGATTTTATGCCGCGTGCGTTTATCGCCCAGCCTGGCTTGAAGGCGGAAGTGTTTGCCAATACCGATACCGAAAACCTGAGTGAATTTGTTGCGCCGTTTGTTAGTCGCGAGCAGCAGTTGCGCAGTGCTAATGATCAGTATGCGATTGCGACGGCGGCGAGCCGCTATCAGGACAATTTGGCGGTTAACCGCATCGCCACGCTGGATGCTGGTGCGAAAATAATTCCTACACCCGCGCAAATTAAGTATCGCAGCAGCACTGCAACACTTGATGGCACTTGGCAAATCAGTTTTGCCGGGAGATTGGCGGGCGAGGCCAAGTATTTGGTCGACCAACTTAAAGCCTATGGGGTGACGCTGAATGCCAGCGCCGATCACATCAAACTCAGCGGCAAGTTAATCGAACTGCGCGTTGATGCAACAACGGCCAAACCCGAGGGCTACAACCTGACTATCGCGGCCGACAAAATCACCATCGTCGGCGGTGACAATGCCGGTGCCTTTTATGGCATTCAAAGTGTGTTGAGTTTACTACCGGCGCAAACGGCCAGCAGTTATGCGCTGCCGCAGCTTAGTGCGAGCGACGCGCCACGGTTTAACTGGCGCGGTATGCACTACGACATGGCGCGCAACTTTCACGGTAAGGAAGTCACGCTGCGTTTAATCGAGCAGATGGCGCGCTACAAACTGAACAAGTTGCACCTGCATTTAACTGAGGATGAGGGTTGGCGTTTGCAAATCCCCGGTCTGCCGGAGTTGACGGATATCGGCGGTAAGCGCTGTTTCGATCTTACCGAGCAGTCCTGTTTGCTCACCCAATTGGGTACTGGCCCCCACACCAGCGGTTCGGGTAACGGTTACTACACCACCGAGGATTTTATCGAAATCCTCAAATTTGCCAGCGCGCGTCATATTGAAGTGATCCCCGAAATTGATATGCCCGGCCACGCTCGCGCAGCGGTGAAAGCGATGGAAGCGCGCTATCACAAACTGCTGAAAGCGGGCGACAAAACCGCCGCTGAACAGTATTTGTTATCCGATCCACTGGATAAATCCCAATACATGACGGTGCAAAACTACACCGACAACTCCATCAACGTGTGTTTGCCATCCACTTATGCGTTTGTTGATAAGGTGATTTACGAACTGCAGCAAATGTACCGCAAAGCAGGAACCAAACTGGTGACTTTCCATATGGGTGGCGATGAAGTGGGCGCCGGTTCCTGGGCGGCATCACCGGCTTGCGCCGCGTTGTTTGCCAAGGGCGAGCAGGGGGTGGCCGGGGTTGCTGACCTCAAACCTTATTTTGTCAGCAAGCTGGCAGCGATTACCAATACTCGCGGTCTGGCGCTGGCGGGCTGGGAAGATGGTTTGATGTACGACGCCACCAATACCTTCAATCGCAGCCAGTTTGCTAATAAAACCGTGATGGCAAATGCCTGGGACAATATTTGGGAGTGGGGTGTGGCTGATCGCGCCTACCGCTTGGCAAATACGGGTTACGAAGTGATTTTGTCACCCGGCACCCACCTGTATTTTGATCACCCCTACGAAGCCAACCCCGAAGAGCGAGGTTACTACTGGGCGACCCGTTACAGCAGCACCGAAAAAGTGTTTGGGTTTATGCCGGATAACCTTTATGCCAACGCCGACAAAACCCGCATGGGCGAACCTATCGAAAACCTGGAAGCGCTCGTTGGTCGCGCCCTGCCGGGGTTGGAAAAACCGGAAAATCTGCGCGGTATTCAAGGCCAGTTGTGGAGTGAAACCGTGCGCACCGGCGCGCAATTTGAGCAGATGATCTACCCGCGGGTGATGAGCTTGGCTGAACGCGCCTGGCATAAAGCCAGTTGGGAGGGTGATAAACCAGAAGTTCGCGCCCGCCAACAGGATTGGGCTGATTTTGCGCTCCAGCTCAGTCGCAAAGAGCTGCCCAAATTGGCGGCGACCGGTGCCGACTTCTACTTGCCACCACCCGGTGCCGTAATCGAAAACGGCCAGCTGCTGGCAAACAGCTCGCTGCCCGGTTTGGCGCTTGAAGTCAGTTTGGATCAAGGCAAGAGCTGGGCTCCGTTCACTGGTGCATTGGCAGTCACAAACGGGTCTGTATTGGTGCGCAGCCGTTTGGGCGATACTGCCAGCCGTGTGGTTAGTGTCAGCCCATAAAGGCAATAACTGACATTTATTGACCATTTACAGTGAGTGCTGGGACGCGCAACAAAGTCGCTCATTCCAGCTTTTTGTGCGCGTGTTCACGCTTGATGGGCGATTTTCCAGTATTTTTTGCAGTAAATATTCAAATATGTGCGCGTTATGGCGTTTTTGAAGGTTCGGACAGTTTGATTATTCTAAAAAATTGCCTATTATTTGATCGCGCCATAGCTTTTTAGCTGTAATGTGGTTGGCATAAAAACTGCTGTTTTAATTCCGTGTTCCATTGAAGACAATAACGCGCAAGGCTACCACCATGAAAGTTGATGTTCTCTCCGCCGTAACCGTGATTTTTTGCGTAGGAGTGTGCATTACCCTGTTGGATTTAGGTGCTTTAGTTTCTTTTGCTGAAGCGGCTGTTGAATCTGTGTCTGAGTAATTGCTCAAGCCCATAAGGGCGAGAAGGATTTGTACCCACTACTCCCGCTTCGGCGGGAGTAGTGCTTTATGGGGAAGTGAAAATGGTGTCTCCGTAGATTGGAAGACTTAGGGTTTGACCGCTAACATCCCCGTTTCCGTCGCTATCGCAAACAGGGGAATATCCCAGCTATCCTTGGGCAGTGCATCAACCTGTTGGCAGCTGTGCGCCAGGCCAATCAAATAGGGTCTGCCGGCGGGCTTTTTATGTTTGAACGCAAAGGTGGTGTCGTAAAAACCGCCGCCCATGCCCAAACGTGCCCCGCTGGAATCAAAACCAACCAGCGGCATCAGCACCACATCCAATAAATTGGCGGGCAGGCGATGTTCGCGGCGATGATCCGGCTCGGCGATGCCATAGCGGTTCGGACTTAGAGCTGTGTTTGCCGAAAATTCCACGAACCACAAATCCTTACTTTTACCGGGGCGCAATACGGGCAGGTAGGTATGTTTTTCCATCTTCCACAGCTGTTGCGCAATTAACGCAGGGTCAATTTCGCCATCGTTGGCAATATAGAGTGCAATATGCTGCGCGCGCATAAACTGCGGCAGTTTCATCAGTTGGCGTAACAATAAGAGCGAAGCTTGCTGTTGTTGTGCGGGGGTTAATGCACGGCGCTGCGCACGCAATTCATTGCGCAGTTGTTGTTTGTATTCACGATGATCAGCAGAAGTGGAGATTAACGTGTCGGCCATAACCAGCCTTAACATAAGCAATAAATTGAGCTATTGCAGAAGAGAAATAAGAGACCCCGAAATGCCGCTACCAAGCTGGCCTTGAACCCATAGGTTCAAGGAGGTAGCACCTGTGGTTTTTAAGGCTTTCCGTCAGGCGGACATGCACACCAAACACAACGAGGTACCACCAGTTTTGTGGAAATCGGCTCAAGGACTTGTCGGTTTGCAAACATTCCAGGGCGTGGCGCCAGTATAACCCAGAGTGGCTGGCCTTCCGCAAATGAAATTATGCTTGGGTTGCTAATAGTGTTAGGAAATATTCGTCTTAAAAGCAGCTGGTAAATCCACCAAAAATAGGCATTGGTTTAAATTTAAATCAGCTTGGATTTTTAATCGCCAGTGTTGCTCAGTGCGCGATCCAACTTGCCATTCAAGCGCAGTAAATCGCTGTGACTTGCCGCTCCGCCCGCAGTATTACCCGCGGTTTTTGCTTGCAGCAATTCGTGGCTCAGGTTGAGCGCGGCCATTACCGCAATCCGCTCAAGGCCGATCACGGCCCCAGTGCCACGGATGGCCTTCATACGCTCGTCCAGCAGCTGGGCGGATTCCAGCAGCGCCTGGCGCTCCTCGCGCGGGCAGGCAACTTGATATTCTTTATCGAGGATTTTCACAAAAACAGTTTCGTTGCTCATTGATGCCTCGATTACTCAGCGTCCAGGTTACGTAAATGGGTGATCATGGCTTCCACACGGCTGCGCGCCAGTTCATTCTTCTCGATCAGGCGCACGCGCTCGCGCTGCCATTCACTTTCGCGCGCTTTAAGCTCGGCGTTTTCTTGCTGCAGGCGATTGCATTGCAGAATCAGCTTGTCCAGCTTGGTTTCAAGGGCGAGTAAAAGATCGTCAGACATGATAATAATTAACCAATAAATAGCGCAGGTCGCCCACTATATTGTGCGTCCGGCATGGGGTCAATCATGGTGCGCAAGTTAATGTAAATTCGAGAAGTTGGTTGTTATTAAATGATTAACCAATAAGTTTTACTTGAGCTGAATCAATAGCAGGATTTGCTCTATAAAAAGTTTGCGCAGGCGTCATGGGCAATCGTGATAGCATTCATTTACTGTCTACGAGAGGCCGATATGACCGAACACACATCCCCCGAACAACTGCTTAGTCCCCTGAATTTTGACGATCTCGCCAACCTGCTGGCACCCCTTGGAACCCTCAATAGCCCCTCTGAATTACACGGTCTGCTGTGTGGAAAATTAGCTGGCGGGGCCCAGTTGAGCGAAATTAACTGGCTGTTGGATGCCGTAGAATTTTTGGATTTTGTTGCTGCGCCTGACGAGTCGGTACGTATTGCCTTGAGTAAGTTGTATCACAACACCTGCAGCGAATTGCAGGGTGAGTTCAGCCTCAAGCTGATGTTGCCGGAAGATGATTCACTGCTGGGTGAGCGCGTCCGTGCCTTGGGTGAATGGTGTCACGGTTTCCTTACTGGTTTTGGCAGTGTGGATCATCAGGGTAAGCGCACGATTGACGAAGAGTCCGCCGAAATGTTGCAAGACATCGCCAACATAGTGCAAATCCAGGTGGATGATGAAGAGGACGAACCGAGCGCAGAAGCCGACTATATGGAAGTGACCGAATATGTGCGCGTGGTAGTCAGTAGTTTGTATCTGGAATTTGCCGCCAAGGAATTAGCCGCGCCTACTGTCAGCGCGCCTGCTTCAGATACATTGCACTAAGCTTTTTATAAGAGCGGATTTTTACAGGAACGTTTTTTTAGGCGAACCGCTTTTTTACCCAAATCGTTTTGTACAAGAATTGCTTTTTGCGAGAACTTTCATTTTTTGCGAGAACGTCCATGAGAATTAGTAAAACCGAATTCGCCCGCCGCCGCAAACAACTGATGGCGATGATGGAACCCAATTCCATCGCCATAGTGCCCGCCGCGCCTGAGCGCACGCGCAGCCGTGATACAGAGCATCACTACCGGCAGGACAGCGACTTTTTATATCTCTCCGGTTTTGAAGAGCCGAGCGCAGTGCTGGTACTAATTCCGGGGCGTGAACACGGTGAGTTTGTATTGTTTGTCCGCGAGCGCAATCGCGAACGCGAAATTTGGGACGGTTATCGCGCTGGCCCCGAAGGTGCGTGCAGCGAATTCGATGCCGACGATGCATTCCCCATCGATGACATCGACGATATTTTGCCGGGTTTACTGGAAGGTAAACAGCGCGTGTATTACGCCATGGGTAAAGACAGCGAATTTGATAAACATGTGATGGATTGGGTAAATACCATTCGTGCGAAAGTTCGCTCCGGCGCGACACCGCCCGGTGAGTTTTTGGATTTAAGTCACTTCCTCAATGAATTGCGTTTATTCAAAAGTGCCGCTGAATTGCGTGTGATGAAAGAAGCCGGTGAAATTTCCGCGCGCGCCCATGTGCGTGCAATGAAAGCGAGTAAAGCCGGGGTGATGGAATATCAATTGGAAGCCGAAATCCTGCACGAATTCCAAATGAGCGGCGCGCGTTTTCCGGCGTACAACACTATCGTGGGCGGTGGAAAAAACGGCTGTATTTTGCATTACATAGAAAATTCTGCACCGCTTAAAAATGGCGATTTGGTATTGATCGACGCTGGCTGTGAATTGGATTATTACGCCGCCGATATCACCCGCACCTTTCCCGTCAATGGAAAATTTTCTCCCGAACAAAAAGCCTTGTATGAAATTTGCCTGCAAGCCCAGCTTGATGCCATCGCCATGTGCAAACCGGGTAACCACTGGAATGATCCACACGAGGCTACAGTGCGGGTAATTACCGAAGGTTTGGTGAAAATTGGTTTGCTGGAAGGCGATGTGAACGAATTAATTAAAAGCGAAGCCTACAAAGAGTTTTACATGCACCGCGCTGGTCACTGGTTGGGTATGGATGTGCACGATGTGGGCGATTACAAAGTTGGTGGCGAATGGCGCGTGCTCGAACCGGGCATGGTGCTCACTGTAGAGCCAGGTATTTATGTCGCCCCCGATAACGAACGCGTCGCTAAAAAATGGCGCGGCATTGGCATCCGCATCGAAGACGATGTGGTGATCACTAAAGACGGCAATGAAGTACTCACTAAAGATGTGCCCAAAACCGTTGCTGAAATTGAAGCGTTAATGGCTGTGTAAAAACATTCTCGCACCCAAGCGTTGCCTGGGTGCGCTCAACGCAGGTCAACCTCATGACCCATACCCTCGAATTTGATATCGCCATTATCGGCGGCGGCATGGTGGGCACCAGTCTCGCCAGTTTGCTTGCTGCTAGCCAGCCGCAATTGCGTATTGCGCTGATCGAAGCCCAGCCATTTGCGCGGGCGGATGAAATGCATTTTCAACCCAGTTTTGATGCGCGTTCTACCGCCTTGTCCTATGGTACTGCAACTATTTTGCGTGAGCTGGGTTTGTGGGATTTATTGCAGCAACACATTACGCCGATTGCGCAGGTGCATGTGTCGGATCGCGGGCATTTTCTTGGTGGTGTGATTGATGCAAAAGAAAATAATCTCGATGCCGTCGGTTATGTGATTGAAAATGCGTGGCTGGGTAATGTGTTGCTCGGGCATGTGCAGGCGCAAAATAATATTCAGTGTTTTGCTTCATCCGCAGTGACATCACTAATACCGCAACAGGATTGTGCGCTGCTGAGTGTTAAAACTGACGCACAAGAATTTTTAATTAAAACCTCACTGGCAGTTATTGCTGATGGCGGTGATTCACCACTGCGTGCCGCGCTGGGCATAGGCACGCAAACACGGGCGTATGGACAAACCGCCATTATCACCAATGTCGAATTCTCCGAGCCGCATTGTGGCGTGGCCTACGAGCGTTTTACTGCCGATGGCCCGGTGGCGTTATTACCTCTGGGTGAATCCAATAATGCGCAGCAATCTGCATTAGTTTGGACTTTACCAGCAGCGCAGGCCGATGAACTTCTTAAGTTAAACGATGCTGAATTTCTGGTGCGCTTGCAGGAGCGTTTTGGTTTTCGCGTGGGCCGTTTTACACGGGTCGCCAAACGTTTTGCTTATCCACTGCAGCTGGTTTTAGCCGAAGAACAAATTCGCTCGCATCTGGTGTTGCTCGGTAATGCTGCGCATTTTTTACATCCAGTCGCGGGTCAGGGTTTCAATTTGGCGCTGCGCGATTGTGTTTGTTTAGTGGAAACTTTGCGCGAGGCGATTGCAAATAATCAAACCGTGGGCGATTTGGCAGTTCTGCAAACTTATCTGGATAAACAATCGCTGGATCAGCAAATCACCATAGAGTTTAGCGATAAATTGGTGCGCTTGTTTTCCAGTGATCAGTTGCCATTAATTGCCATGCGCCATCTCGGCTTGTTAAGTCTTGAATCTATCCCGCTCATTAAAAATCAATTTATCGCGCAGACGATGGGCACTGCAGGTCGCCAATTTCGCTGGAAGTTGGATGATGTGAGTCGTGCAGAATCGAGCGATACAAAAAATCTGGATTCCCGCGTGCGCGGGAATGTCGATACGTCAATCAATAGCACCGATTACGATTTAATTATCGTCGGTGCTGGTTTGGTGGGAGCATCACTCGCCTGTGCGATTGCCCAAACGGATGCCGCGCAGAATTTGCGTATCGCCGTGATTGAGGCGAGTAGTGAAGTGCAACATTTTTCCGGTGAAAATTTTGATCCGCGGGTAGTTGCGCTCACATACGCATCGCAACAATTATTAACCGATATTGGTTGTTGGCATGACATTGTCGCGCAGCGAGTGTGTGCTTACCGCGAAATGAAAGTGTGGGATGGTGAAGGCACGGCAGCAATCGAATTTGATTGCGCCGAAGTGCAAAAAAATCATCTTGGGCATATCGTAGAAAATTCAGTAATTGTTAATCAACTGCGTGAACGCATGGCGCAGTTGTCGAATATCCAGGTGATTCAACCCGTAACGGTGATGGATGTTATTCCGGCGCAGCCTGAATTTCCGCGAGTACGGGTGCAGTTAGATAATGGTAGCGAAATCACCGCGCCCTTATTAATTGCTGCCGACGGTGCCAAATCAAATGTGCGCGACTTGGTGGGGTTTTCCACGCGCGAATGGGATTACGGCCAGCAGGCCATTATTACCACTGTGCGCACTGAGCGGTCGCATCAATTCACCGCGTGGCAACGGTTTATGCAAACTGGCCCGCTTGCATTTTTACCTTTGCAGAATAATGGCGATGCTCACCAGTGTTCGATTGTGTGGTCAGCGGAAGATGCGCTTGCACAGGAATTAATGGCGTTGGATGACGTCACGTTTTGCGCGCGCCTGACCAGCGCATTTGAAGCGCGCCTCGGACCGGTAATTGCGTGCGATAAACGCTACGCCGTGCCTCTGCGTCAGCGCCATGCTACTAGCTATATTCAACCGGGCATCGCCTTGGTGGGCGATGCTGCCCATAATATCCATCCGCTCGCAGGGCAGGGCGTTAACCTGGGTTTGTTGGATGTGATCGCGCTTGCGCAGAAAATAGAGCGTGCATTGCAGCGCAATATTCCGCTCGCCGATTATTCCATTCTGCGTCGTTACCAACGCCAACGTCTGGCCAGCAATCTCGGCATGATGTCGGCCATGGAAGCCTTCAAACGTTTGTTCGGCAGCCGCGCATTGGCGGTGAATTGGCTGCGCAATACTGGTATGCGTCAGTTAAACTCAGTACCGGCAATCAAAAAAATGATTATCAATGCTGCCTTGGGTGTGTCCTAAGCTGGCTGTCATTGGTGTTGATGGGAATTCGTTGTTATGGCTGTAAATTGGAATGAGATTTTTACCGTGGCGCCGTTTGAATGGACGTCCATTGGCACTGCTATTTTGTGTGGCACCATTATTGGAATAGAGCGCCAGTTGCGCGGTAAACCCGTGGGCATTCGCACCTCCTCATTAATTACTCTGGGTACTTATTTATTTATCGCCGCGTCACTTTTTGCATCCTCCCATTTTTCGGGGCCGGAAAAAGTTGTCACCGATCCATCGCGTATTATTGGCCAAGTGATTACCGGTATTGGCTTTTTAGGTGCGGGCGTGATGTTGGCGCGGGACGGATTTGTGCTTGGTGTAACCTCGGCGGCAACTATTTGGGCGTTGGCCTCAATCGGTGTGGTGATTGCCATCGGCTACAATCTGGTGGCGATCAAATTATCCTTAGTGGTGATTGCGGTGTTGGTAGGCGTGGACTTACTGGAGGATTATTCCCAATCCTTTACCCGTGGCGTACACAAAAAATATCAAACCTGGCGCGGTAAGGATAAGCCCAGCTCGGATTGATAAGTGTAAAAAAGTAACACTATTGCGGATACCTTTATGTCAAAAATGCTGATTGTTGCAAACGTATTAAATGTGGTTCTGTTGTTGATATTAATTGCAGCAGTGGCGGGTTTTATTTCCTTCGGTAATCTTTACGGGCTGTTTTTAGCGGCAGTGACGGCGGTGATTGTGTGGGGCGTGTATAAGCACCAGCGCTGGGGTTACTTTGCTGCCGCCGCGTGGGCGCTGGCGTGTTATCAGTTATCCAAACAAGGTTATGAATTTCAAGCGATAAAACGGCAGGTAATGATTTTGGGTTTTAGTTTGATCCCTATTGCACTGTTTTTGCACGAAACTCTGGGTAAAGCTGCCGCTAAATCTGCACAAAATAATGGCAAAAATGACGATACAAATCGCAAAATGCCCGATTAATTGTGTGCCTGTTACACACCATTACAAAAAGTGTCGATAATCGCTAATTTCGCCGATAAGCGCTTGACTCTCTATGTCCAAGTGCTTTAATTTTGAATTGCTACAGATTGAGATCCGCACCAAGACTAGGCTTTTGTAAGACAACCGCTTGCTCAAGACACTTGGACGTACCACGACCTGAGCAATAGCTTTATTTCAAGCTATTTCACTCTGGCTTTTAGTAAAGTCGGTTTTTTTGTTCGGTCAGCTACGCTGACGTTTTAGATGCAAGATGAGGAAACTATGTCAGATCTAGTCTCTGGTGTTGTGAAGTGGTTTAACGATGACAAGGGTTATGGTTTTATTGAGCGTGAAGGTGGTGCAGATGTATTTGTACACTTCCGTGCAATTAACGGCAATGGCCGTAAAACCTTGAAAGAAGGTCAGAAAGTGACTTTCGAAGTGACCCAAGGTCAAAAAGGTCCGCAAGCAGAAAACGTAACTCCTCTCTAAGATGGGTGAGTTTTCAAAAAGGGTGATTGAGTAATCAATCACCCTTTGCTGTTTTTGGTGCAACATTTTTTTGCGCCAATCTTCCTTCCTTTCCCACACGCAAACGGGGCTCCTGTTGCGTTCGCTGGCTTTTTTCATGTTTGATTTGCAATCCATTCTCTGGCTTACCCTGATTGTTCTTGCAATTTATTACTGGCGCGGTGCGTTGCTGGTAAAAGATCGCGCATATGCCGCTGCACAAAAGCGCTGTGAAGAAATGCAGGTGCAATTGCTCGATGAAACTGTCTATATGCGACGCTTGTGGTTTAAGCGCAATGAACAAGGCAAGTTGTCGCTCTGGCGCGCATTTTATTTTGAGTTTACGGTCAGTGGTGCTGATCGTTATTTTGGGCGGGTGATTATGCTCGGCTCGCGCATCACACAAGTTGAATTGGATGCGCATCGCTTACACTAATTATTTGTCGATTTCATGAATGGGTGTTGTCACATGAGCGAAAAATATCTGAATGAAAAAGTCGGTGGATGGAAAACCAAAAGTACCGCCCTGGTGTATGAAAATCCCTGGATCAGTGTGTCGCACAATGAGGTGATAACGCCTAAAGGAACCGATGGTATTTACGGTGTGGTACATTTTAAGAATATCGCTATCGGCGTGATACCTATCGATGATGAGGGAAATACCTGGTTGGTAAAACAAAGTCGCTATAGCCTCAATCAATATACGTGGGAAATCCCCGAGGGCGGTTGCCCGCAGGGTGAAAGCCCACTCAATGCCGCCAAGCGTGAATTGGAAGAAGAAGTGGGTATGCAAGCGCATGATTGGCAGCAATTAATGACTATGCATTTATCCAACTCTGTCACCGATGAATTCTGTGTAGTATTTGTTGCGCGGGATTTATTTGCGGGTCAGCAACAGCTGGAGGCAACAGAGGATATTGAAGTAAGAAAATTACCGCTGCGCGACGCGGTAGATATGGTGTTGCGTGGTGAAATTACCGATGGCATTTCGGTGGCGGCTTTGCTGCGGGTTGCACTGACGCCCGGTAGCTATTGTTGATCGTTTTTATATAGCTACATTTGATTGATAGATTAAATAAAATTCTCAGCGTAAAAGTGCCCATCCAGGTTACATTTTTTAACAGATAGTCGCCCAGATCCTGATTAATGTGAAGAGTGCATCCGTGCGCTACCTGAGGCTTAATTGATTAAGGAAATCCCAATGAAAATTACCCCTATAGTTACGCTATTAATTCTTTTGTGCGCTGCAAAAATGACAAGCGCAAACACCTGCGAAAATAATTTTCTTGCCGAAGGTGATCCACGTAACGGTGCCGAGTTTTCTACGTCCACCACAATTTCTGGTCTTAATTCGGCGAGTGCACTGGGACAGTTACGTGCGATTGCACTTGCTGACGGATTTAAAGTGTTGGGAGAAGAGTCAACAGCCACGCAAGGAACGCTGACCATTGAGCAGAAAAATGGGCGTCACCCGTTTCTAATTTACCTTACTTCGGTCAATAAGGGCGCTGCCGCCGATGTTAGCATTCGCACCAGACTGAATCGGCGCACAGTGGCGAAACCGGAAGATATCCGCAGTGGTATGTGCGGCATGATTGCACGAATCAAGACTGGTGCCGAGGGTGAAAAAATTGCTGCAGCGGCACGTGCGGCGATTGTTCCCGAGCCGCTGGTAGAAATCCAACCACGCTGGTTAGCTAAAGATATTTATCGAATGTCAAAACGTAAAACAACAGAAATGATTACGGCGCACTACAAAGGCAAACGTTATCTGTTGGATGGTACCGTGGGAACACCTTTGGAAAATGATGGCACTATCGAGTTGTGGTACAAAGTGACTATAGATCGCAATAGTATTTTTGAAACCCTCGATACCAAAGAATCCATGTTCTGGCCGCCGATTGTCTGCCGTATGGCGCCCGAAGCTCGCGCTCGGGCAGCAAAATTGCAGGAAGGTGAGTTTGCTAAATTAACAGGTACAGTCGATCACTACTGGCAAGGTAGTCCGAGTAAATTGGTCTTGAAGGATTGTCGTTTCCATTAAGTATTTTGTGTGAATTGATCAAGGCCGCTTTTTTGCGGCCTTTTTTATAAAAATTCAGTTAAATTTTTGGTAAAAAATGAAAACCTACTGCAATGCGATTCCAGGCGTTAATCGCCACTATGACGGCAGTCAGGTTTACGATTTCCTCTTCTGAAAATTGCTCGCGCACCAAGGCAAAGTCCTCATCGTGAATATCCTTTTGCGCCAAAAGAGTGAGCGTTTCTGCCCAGCTGAGTGCTGCGCGTTCGCGCGCCGAAAAGAAGGGCACTTCTTTCCATGCCGGCAACACATCCAATCGACTTTGTTTTTCGCCATCCTTGCGCGCTTCGTTGGCGTGCATATGTTGGCAAAAAGCGCAGTTGTTTAATTGTGATGCACGTATTTTTACCAGATGGATTAGTGAATGTTCCAGCTTGCTTGTTGCCGCGTCACCTAAACCAATCAGTGATTGAGCCAGCGCGGGTTGTAGTTTGTAAACTTGTTGGTAGGCGATACGTTCTTTCATCATAAGCTCCGTGGGGTGGGTTGTTGAAGCTATGATGAACTCTGTAAGCAAGAAGGAATTGTATTTTTGCGACATGCTTGGGAAATGTTTAATCAGCTTTTTCCCCTGGTTATCAGAGGCGTTCTTTATCGCGCTTTTTCTCGCGGTACTCGCCCGGTGTGAGTAAATGCACTTTTTGAAATTGGCGAATAAAGTGAGCTTGATCGTAAAACCCGGCTTCCTGAGCTATATCCACCAAAGGTAAGTTCGGGTTGAGGCTGATTAATTGCCGTGCGCGACGGATGCGTTGTAATTGTTTCAAGTGAACCAATGTCAGACCAACTTCTTGTTGAAAGCGTCGCTCTAATTGACGCCTTCCCATATTGACTTGGGCACTCAGGGTCTCGATTGAATCAGTTGAATGTGATAACTGAGGCAGAAGGGTTTGTATTGGCCCTTGTTTTGCGAGTTGCTGCGCAGCTTGTTGTAGCAGCCAATCATCTATCAACCCTATTCGCCGGGTGGTACTCTCATTTTCCGCCAAACGCTCGCGCAATTCGCGTAAGCCTGCATTATTTAAATCTGTATCCAGTTCCTCTGCCGCAAGATGATTGCCAATCAAACCCGGCATATCCAAACCAAACAATTGAAACGCACCACCCGGATGAAAGCGAATGCCGAGCAGATCCACGCTCCCGCTAAAATGCATGGTATGCAGGGTTTGTATTGCATTAAAACTGACTTGCGGAATTTGGTTTGCAATAAAACGAAAATTAATATTGGTGCCACCGTCCGGGTAAAGTTTTTCGCTAAACCCCTGCGCGGGTAGTTGCGGTTGTTGTACAGTCCAATAACATTGAATCCAGTTGTGTAAATAGGCATGTGGCGCAAAGCTGCGAAAACCCAGGTGGGTCAATATGTTTGCGGGCGGGCTGGCAGTATTTGAAGGAGTGATAAGTTTATTCATGTCGCCCCCTGTAGTGGCAATTGTCCCACGCGATTAATCGTAGTGATTCGGTTTTACCAGTGAGCGCAGCCAATTCCACCAGCTATTATTGCCCAGCATAAACTTATCCAGCTGATCCTGATTATAAAAATAATGTTCGGCGTCTTTAAATAACAATTCGCGTTTTAGCATGCGGCGGTTGGGATTAATAGTTTTAATGATGCGTGCGGGATTGCCAGCGGCAACAGAGTTGGCGGGAATGTCTTTTGTCACTACCGAACCTGTGCCCACGACGGAATTTTCACCGATGCGGACGCCTTTGGTGACGGTAACACGTTCACCTAGCCACACATTATTTTCAATCACCACCGGTTTGGTACAGCGAAATGGGCGAATGCGATTGTAAATCCCGTGCCAGTCGCTATCGCTAATAGTGACATTGGCGGCCAACATACAGTTGTCGCCAATTTGGATAGATTGCGCTGCAGAAATGCGCACACCGGGTGAAATTAAACAGTAATTGCCAATACGAATTTCCGCATCCGCTTGTTTGCTGGGCCAGGTAGTGAAACGAATACAATTATCGCTGGCGCAAATAATTTGCGCGTATTTTCCAAGGTGAATATTGCGCCCGAAAATCACCAGGCTGCGTGGGTGGGCAATTTCAGGAATGGTGCCCAGGCTATCAAATTGCGGGGCGATAAAACGACGGACGTACCAATGGTTGATGCGCTTGTAAATGGATTTGATCAGGTAAGGTGTATTACTGCGGCGCATAGGTTTATTTTCTAGGGTTGTCGTCGTGAGTTTATTGAGTATTAGTGTCTGTTAGAATGCGTACTTTGATTATGAGTGAGAAACATTATGCTGCCAATCGCTATTGAAACAGTAAAAGGATTTTTGGATGCGGACGAAGGTGCCGCGCTTTATGCGGCCGCGCTTGAAACCGCTCGTTTGGGTCCATGTTTGGAGATCGGCAGTTACTGCGGTAAATCCACTGTGTATTTAGGTCAGGCGTGTAAAAATTCTGGCGCTGTTCTTTATGCAATTGATCATCATCGCGGTTCGGAGGAGCACCAGTTAGGCGAGGAGTATCACGATCCACAGTTGTACGATGTGCAGTTCGAAAAAATGGATAGCTTTCGCGAATTTCGCCACACGCTAGCACGCGCACAATTGGAAGATGTGGTGGTGCCAATTGTTGCGCCCTCTGCATTAGCAGCGCGACATTGGGCTACCCCTTTGGGCATGGTTTTTATTGATGGTGGCCACAGCATGGCAGCTGCGTTGACAGATTATCGCTGCTGGGCGCCGCATGTGGTGCGTGGTGGTTTGTTGGCGATTCACGATGTATTTCCCGATCCCGCCGATGGTGGTCGTCCACCGTTTGAAATTTGGCAGCTCGCACAGCAATCCGGTTTATTTGAAGCCATGCCGTTAATAAAAACACTTGGCTTGTTGCGCCGTTTATAAAAATAGCGACTTGGGGAATTATTTAATCACCCAAATCAGCGCAATACCACCGCGCACGCTGTGATCATCTACCACCAGTGGGCTGTGAGTAATATCTGTGTGTTCAATGTTGTCGTAGCGAATAAAAAAAGCGAAACGGGTTTGAAAACCCTGGTGTGAAAAGCTGCGGCTGAGGGAGAGATTATTGTTCCAGCCGCTATAACCGGCCTTTGCACGAAATTCAGGGCGCTCTGCAGTTACATATTCCGGTGCAACACTGTAATAGTAATTATGATAATCGTTGCTAGCGTAAGTAATGCCGGCGCGATAACTAAATGTCCACTCTGAGAATCGGGTGCGATACACCAACTGCGGTTGAATTATCGACCCTATGTAACCCGACTCTTCTGCGCCAAGCGCAAACACTGCACGCCAAGGCAGTTGCAGATGCCAGCCGCGACTAAAATCGTCACCACTTAAATTAATATTAAAGGATGGCCCTAATTCAAAGGTTGACCCCAGTTCCGGCATGCCTTCGCGCAATGTGCTTTTATCCGTTTCTGGTGTAATCGATGCGCTGGCACTGAGTGTAAATTCGTATTGATCGGTACGAAAAAAATTACCGCGCACCCCCTCGCGATCCGAGCGAATATATTTGCCGCGATAAATAAAATAGGGAATAGGGCTTATAAAACTGCGATATTCGTCAGAGCCGCGATAGTCGGGCCCGGCAACAGCGCCCAAGCCTAAACCCAGTTCCCAGCTTTTTTGCTGTGGTTTATCGCTGTCTTCATCGGCTTGAACAAATGGTGCCAGCAGCAGAATTAATAGGAGTAATTGCACGCCGGGTAAGTGGCGCTCAAACAAAGAAAAGTTCATAAAAACCCTGCGCTAGCGAGTGATTGATTGGCGTTATTCGCGAGTATCCGTAATTGCCCCAAGGGCGACTTGCTGAGATTTTACTGGTATTCTGCTGCACTAATCCATTTATTGCACAATCAACGAGTCATCTGTGAATCCTACTGCTTTTTCCACTTTACCGCTGAGTGCGGACATGCTGGCCAACCTTGAATCCCTGGGGTACAGCGAAATGACACCAATCCAAGCGCAAAGCTTGCCGCTGGTATTGGCGGGGCGCGATGTTATCGCCAAAGCCAAAACTGGCAGCGGTAAAACTGCCGCATTTGGTATCGCGCTGTTGGAAAAATTAAACGTGCGTTTTTTTGGTGTGCAAGCTTTGGTGTTGTGTCCCACCCGCGAATTAGCCGATCAGGTCGCCAAAGAAATTCGTCGCCTGGCGCGCTTAACCCACAATGTAAAAGTACTCACGCTGTGCGGTGGCGTTTCCATTGGCCCGCAAATTGGTTCACTGGAGCGTGGTGCGCATATTGTTGTAGGTACACCGGGGCGGATTGTTGATCATATCGCTAAAGGCACATTAAAACTCGATAACGTTAACCAGCTAGTGTTGGATGAGGCGGATCGTATGTTAGAAATGGGTTTTTCTGACGATATTGATGCGGTACTGGCTGCCTGCAATACCGAGCGTCAAACCTTATTATTTTCTGCCACTTACCCTGACGATATTAAAAAAATCAGTGCACGCTGCCAGCGTGACCCGCAAATGATCGCAGTGGAATCTATTCACAGTGAAACACAAATCGAACAGCATTTTTATGAGCTGCGCGGAGACGATGAGGTTTACCCGGCAGTATTAACCTTGCTCGCTACGTTTCAACCCCCAAGCTCTATTGCGTTTTGCAATACCAAACAAAGTTGCGATGAGCTGTTGGACTATTTGCGTAAGCAAGGTGTAAATGCCTTGGCATTACACGGCGATTTGGAGCAGAAAGAACGCGATCAAGTATTGGTACGTTTTTCCAATAAAAGTTGCTCGGTATTAATTGCGACTGATGTGGCTGCACGCGGTATTGATATTAAAGGTTTGGATGCCGTAATTAATGTGGACCTGGCGCGCGACAGTGAAGTGCATGTGCACCGCATTGGGCGTACCGGCCGCGCGGGTGAATCGGGTTTGGCGTTAAATTTGGTGGTGCAAAAAGAAGTGCACAAAATTAATCGTCTTGAAGATTATATGAAGCAGTCGATTACCCTGGAGCCACTACCTGCCGCGGATAAAAAAGCACTGCCGGAAGTTAGTATGGTAACTCTGAATATCGACGGCGGAAAAAAAGATAAACTGCGCCCCGGCGATATTATCGGCGCCCTAACCAAAGATGCTGGATTGCCTTTTGAAAAAATCGGCAAGATCGATGTGTTTGATTACGCTACCTACGTGGCGGTGGATAAATCCATTGCCCGTGCGGCGCTTGATCATTTGAGTCAAGGTAAATTGAAAGGGCGTAAGTTCCGCGCGCGCCGGTTTTAATCAGTAAAATGTTTTATGCAGTCTGTATCGAGACTGCAAGAGGTGAGGTTCTATTCAGTCTTTGAGACTGCCGGAGCCATGGGTGAAGCAAGTGTTTACAAAGCATGCTTTGTACGCAGCTGAACGACAACGGATTTATCCGTTGGCTGGTCCGCTTGCGGGCGACGACAAGCCTACATGGATGTATTCACGGCGAGTCTCAAAGACTGAATAGGAGCTCAACTCGTTCTAGCCGCTAAATTAAATCAAAAAAATAATTAATAAATAAAAGGAGATCCCATGGCCATAGCTGCTGTTGTTATCGCAATTTTATTGCTGGTGGTGTTAATTACCGGCGTAAAGCTCAATCCCTTTTTAGCCTTTCTGGTTGCTTCCATCGCTGCGGCGATTATGCTCGGCATTCCTCTGGATAAAATCCCCGGCACTATTGAAGCCGGCATTGGCGGTATTCTCGGCTCGCTCGCCGTTATTTTGTGTGTGGGGGCGATGTTTGGAAAATTGGTAGCCGAGTCAGGCGCCGCGCAACAAATCAGTAGTAGTTTGATGCGCTGGTGTGGAAAAAAATACATCACCTGGGCGCTGATGTTCACCGGTTTTATTGTCGGCCTGCCATTATTTTATAACGTGGGATTTGTACTGCTGGTGCCGCTGGTATTTTCAGTGATGTATCAAACCAAATTACCGGCGGTGTATTTGGGTATTCCGCTGTTGGCTGCACTTTCCGTGACTCACGGTTTTTTACCGCCACATCCATCGCCGGTTGCGTTAATTCCGCAGTTTGGTGCGGATATGGGCACTACATTGTTCTACGGGATTATGGTGGCAATTCCCACCATGATTATTGCAGGCCCGGTGTTCACTTCAACGCTTAAAAATATTCACAGCGTGCCGCTGGCAACATTCAAACCAACAGATTTACCCGCCAATGAATTGCCCGGTATTGCTAACAGTTTTTTTACTTCGCTATTACCGGTGTTGATGATTGCCTTATCGAGTTTGGCGATTTACATGTTGCCAGCTGCAATCGCCCAGGCACCCTGGGTACAGCTGCTCAGCAATTCCATGATTGTATTGCTGATTGCACTGGCGCTTGCAACTTACACGCTGGGAATTAAACGCGGTATGAGTATGGGGCGCATCATGGGTATTTATGCTGATGCCATAAAAGATATCGCTGTGATTTTATTAATTGTCGCCGGTGCTGGTGCGCTAAAGCAGGTGATGGTTGATAGTGGTGTGAGTGAACAATTAGCGCTATCGCTCAAAAACGTTGCGCTAAATCCCTTGGTGCTGGCTTGGTTAATTGCGACGATAATTCGTATTGCCTTGGGTTCTGCCACAGTCGCAGGGTTAACGGCAGCGGGCATAGTTGCCCCCATTATTCCACTCACCGGCGCTGACCCTAATTTAATGGTATTGGCGATTGGTGCGGGTAGTTTAATGTGTTCACACGTTAACGATTCGGGTTTTTGGATGTACAAGGAATATTTTAATTTGAGTTTAAAAGACACCTTTAAATCCTGGACCTTGATGGAAACTATTGTAGGGATAGTGGGTTTGATGGGGGTATTGGTGCTGGATATTTTTGTTTGAGGCTAGATACCCGCTTGCGCGGGTATAGCGAGGGGAAGCCAATAAAATTAATGCAATACACTACCGCCTAACAGCTGGCGAATTTCATCGGCAGGAAAGTGATAGTGTTGATTACAAAATTGGCAGTCGATATCGATGCTGCCGCGTTCAACCAATAATTCCTCTACCTCTTCTTTGCCAATCGACAGCAATGCACTCGCACTGCGTTCGCGCGAGCAGCTGCAGGCAAAGTGTAAGGCTTTCGGTTCAAATAAACGCAGCGGATGCTCGTTGAATAAACGGTAAAGCACGGTGCTGTGTTCCAGTTCCAACAGCTCGTCGGCTTTAATGGTGTCCGCCAGAGCGATCACAGTTTCCCATTTGTCGCGGTTGTCGTCTTCGTTGGTAATTAATTGTTGCGGCAGTGCTTGAATTAAAAAGCCGGTAACTGTGTTGTCATTGGCGGCAAACCACATGCGGGTTGCCAGCTGCTCCGATTGTTCAAAATAATGCTCCAGGCATCCGGCGAGGTTATCCGCGTCCATCGGCACTATGCCTTGGTGGCGTTCAATCGTGCCGCCAAAATTTTCCGCACGTTGCGGTTCAATGGTAATTACCAACACACCATTGCCGAGCAGTTGTTGTAAATTGCCGCTCTGTGCCAATTCATCGTCCAGTTCAATATCGCTATTCAAGCGCACTATGCCGCGCAGGCTATTGTGATGGTTGCACTCCGCCATAATGGTAGAGATGGCGCCGTCACCGCGCGCTTGTAAAATAATTTTCCCCTCAAACTTCAAGGTGCTGGATAATAAACTTACGGCAGCGAGAAACTCACCCAGCAAACGATGAATCGCTGGTGCTTGTGGGTTGTGGCTAAGCACTTCGCGATAGCTATCGCCGAGGGTCACTATTTCACCGCGAATATCGCAGTCGTCAAATAAAAAGCGGTGGAGGAGATCATTGCTGGACATAAAAAACCTTTTGTGGACTTTCAGGTAATAATCGCAATGACTAATTGCAATTATTGTCGATATAGGTGGTTAATTCGGCAACCATGGCTTGCCGCTCTTGCTCGGTGGTTTTGACAACCTTGCCCTGGTCATCCAAAAAAATAACGTTGCCGCTAATGCGGCGCAGACGGTTTTTAGCTGCTGTGCAATTCGCGCCACGGGCATAAGCTTCACTGGCACTTATTTCTTGTGCGTGTTGGCGCTGCTGTCTTTGTGCTTGCGCTTCCTGAAGATGAAGCTGCTGCACTTTGTTCAGCTCTTCACGGCTGGTATCCAGGTTCTGCTTATTTACTTGTTTGGTAATATTTTCTGCATCGGCAGCCGGCGGTTTGTCGGTGAAATGTACTTTGCCATCTTTATCGACCCAGCGGTAAACCTCCGCCATGCTGTTAATACTAAACCCCAACAACAGAATGAATAACAATGTGCAGCCTTGCATAGTGCTCTCCTTGTGTAATTAATCGTCGGCACCCAATAAATTGATGCGCTGAAAGCGATGAATATGGCGGCGCTCTTTTTTGCTGGGGCGATGGTCGCTGATAATGTAATTGCCCAACCCCGCTTTGCGTTCAGCGCTGCGTTTTTCACGCAGGATTTTGCTCTCTTCGGTTTCGTCGTACAGCAGCGCTGCTTCTGGTGCACCGCGCCGTTGGGCGGAAAGTGCTTTGACTACGACAGTTTTTTCATCCAGGTCCTGACGAATAGTTAACACCAAACCTTCAGTGACTTCTTTACTCGGTTTAATTCGTTGGCCATCGCAGTGAATTTTTCCGCCGTCGATGGCCTGTTTGGCAAGGCTGCGGGTTTTAAAAAAACGCGCGGCCCAGAGCCATTTGTCGATGCGAATTTTATCGTCATCGTCGTCATCATGATGCTGTTTTTGTTTACTCATTGGTTAAACCGCTTCCGGCATAATTTCATCAAAGTGGTGGATGGCGGGGTGCTGCTCCATACGCCGTTCAATTTTGCTATCCGGTTGGTGAATGCCGAGCAAATATTTAATGCCAAAGGTTTTGGCGGAATCCAGAATGCGCACGGTATCGTCAATAAACAAGGTGCGCGCCGGGTCAAAATGTTCAAAGGCTTGCAGCTCTTGCCAGAATTTTTGCGATTCTTTGGGCTCATTAAATTGGTGCGAGGAGACAATCACATCCAGCCAATTGTCAATTTGGGTGATCTCCAATTTTAGCGACAAACTCTGTGGATGCGCATTGGTAACCAGCAGCACTTTTTTGCCTAACGCGCGCAGGCGCATTAAAAATTCGCCGACATGAGGGCGAATTTGAATTTTGTGTTTTACCTCTTCTTTGAGGCTGCGAATATCCACATCGAGCGCCTTGGACCAAAACTCCAGGCAGTACCATTGCAGGGTGCCTTCGTATTGTTGGATATGATTTTTCAAGCGCGTATTGGCCGTGGCGAGATCCACCTGGTGGATTTCTGCATAGCGCTGGGGTAGGTGATCCAGCCAAAAATAATTGTCGAAATGCAGATCTAACAAGGTACCATCCATGTCTAGCATGACGGTATCTATTAAGTCCCAGTTGATCATAGAATTGTCTCTAACCGAATTTACACACTGTATTAATAACTGTATTTAACAAACCTAGTAACACGCCTATGCCTACAAAACCCAGTATTTTCAAGCGCGCCACAGTGGCGCGCAGCCGGTTGTTTCGCGCCGATGAAATCCACTTGCGCTTTAGCAATGGCGAAGAGCGCACCTACGAAAAACTCTGTTCCGGCGGCCCGGGGGCGGTGCTTATTGTACCTCTGCTCGATGAAAATACGGTGCTTTTGGTGCGTGAATATGCGGCCGGCATTGAGGATTATCACCTCGCCCTGCCCAAAGGGGCGATAGACGCGGGCGAGCAGTTACTGGAGGCCGCCAATCGCGAACTGAAAGAAGAGGTGGGTTACGGCGCGCGCAAGTTGCAGTTTTTGAAGAAGATTAACCTCTCCCCCGCCTATATGGAGCACGGCATTAATGTGGTGCTGGCCTGGGACTTATACGCGGAGCGGCTGGAAGGCGATGAGCCGGAACCGATAGAAGTGGTGCCTTATCCACTTGCCGATTTGCTGGAATTGATTATGCGCCCCGATGTGTGCGAAGGCCGCAGCATCGCCGCGCTGTTTATGGCGCGCGAGTGGCTCGCCGGCCGCTTGTTGCTGGATTCGCCAGTGGTGTGCCCGCAGCAGGAGCCAAACCATGGACAATAATCCGATTAGCCCAGCGCTGATCGCTGATTTGGTTGCGCTGGCGCGGCGTGCCGGAGAGGCGATCATGGCTATCTACGCACAGCAGGACAGCTACGATATCACCCACAAGGCCGATGAGTCCCCGCTGACTGCGGCGGATATGGCGGCGCAGCGGGTTATCGCCGCAGGTTTACCTGCCCTGCTCAATGTGCCAATTATTTCCGAGGAGGCGCAGCTGCCGGATTTTGCCGAACGTCAGAGTTGGGGCAGTTACTGGTTGGTGGACCCGCTTGACGGCACCAAAGAATTTATCGCGCGCAACGGCCAATTCACCGTCAATATCGCGCTGGTACATGGCGGGCGCTCAATGCTGGGTGTGGTGCATGTGCCGACTACGGACATCACTTACTTGGGCGTGCTGGCGGCGCAACAACACGAATCCGTCGGGGCCTGGAAGTACACCCACGGGCAAACGCCTCGGGCAATCCGGGTGCGCGACCTGAATGAGCGTGCGGCTCACGCTTTACCGCTCACGCTACTACTGAGCCATCGCCACGGCACGCAAGCGACTATGGAATTATTGGAGGTGATGAAGCAGCAATGGCCGGGGCCGATTGAAACCAGCAACGCCGGCAGTTCGCTCAAGTTTTGTGTGATCGCCGAAGGGCTCGCCGATTTTTATCCGCGCCTCGCTCCCACCTCAGAGTGGGACACCGCCGCCGCGCAAGCCGTTTTAGAAGCTGCCGGTGGCGCTGTGGTGGAGGCAACTCCAACGCTTCCGCCGCTGGTGTACAACAGTCGTGAGGATATTCTCAATCCGCATTTTTATGCGCTGGGTGATCGCAGGTTTGCTTGGGCGACACTTTTAAACGGACGCTAAATAAGAGCCCGCTTATGCCCTTCTTTTTATAACCAAGGTTCTAGGTTCCCGAGAAGAAAATATTCTAAGTTTTGCCGCGTTTGCGCCGGTCATCTGCGCTAGGCTTCAAGAGCTAGCCTTTACCGGCGAGCAGTGTGGAATGAGTCTGCATTGCTGCGCGTTTATTGTCTCAGTACGAGCGTTTTTCTTAGGGAGTGTTAAGCATGAGAAGGCAGAGTAAAAACTTGAAAGCCGATTTTAATGTGAATCGCACCGATTTAATGCGCGATAAATTAATTCGCGAAATCTCCGATTACGAGCGACAGTTAGCCGAGTTAAAACTCAATGGCAACAAGGTCGATTTCACCATGATCCAAACCTACAAAGAACTGATCAGCGCGCGGCAGGATATGTTGCGAAGGCTGCCGGTGCACTACTGAGTTCCCTTCCATTTCACGGTAATCGCGGGAGCCTGATTATCTAATCAGGCCGAGCGCGGTTGCTGGTTGACCAAGGTAAAACGCGGATCAAACAATTCCTGCGGAAATAGCGCTGCCGGGTGATTACACCCCAAGCTGCCAAGTGCAGCTGTTTTGTGGCTTCTGGCGGCAGGCAAGTGGTTGGCGGTTATCTCGGCGCCGAGGCGTTTGCTCTTGTGCTCCAGCCAGCCGTTGGCATCGCTAAACGGCATCGGGCGATGAATAAAATAGCCTTGTACTTGATCGCAGTTGAGTTCGCGCAAACAGCTGATTTGCTCAAAGGTTTCCGCCCCTTCGGCCACCACGGTCAGGCCCAACGCATGGGCGATGGACACTATGCCCTGGGTGATATCCCAGTCCACCTTATTGCCGGGTAAATCGGCGACAAAGGATTTATCGATTTTGATGATATCCAGCGGCAGGCGCTTGATGTAGGTGAGCGACGCATAGCCAGTACCAAAGTCATCCACCGCCATACGCGCTCCCAAGTCGCGGCAGCGCAGCATAATGCGCTTGGCGCGCTCCAGATCTTCCAGCATGGCGGTTTCAGTAATTTCAATAATTAGCGCCTCGCCAAAGCCCTGTTGCTGTTCGCACAGGGTTTGCAGCTCCAGCAAAAACGAGGGGTGCAAAAAGTGGCGCGGCGAGATGTTGATATGAATATCCGGCGCCAACTCGCTGCTGTTCCACAGGCGCATTTGGCGTGCGGCTTCGCGCAATACCCAGTTGCCGATGCGGTATTCCAAATCGCCACGGGCGGACTCAAACGCCTGAATTAGCGGGCCGGCACTGATTACTTCACCGTCGGGTTTGCACCAGCGCAGCAGCGCTTCAAAACCCACCAGCGACAGATCGTGCAAATGGCAAATTGGCTGGTACCACAACTGCAGTTCATTGCGCTCCAGTGCGCCCTCTACATCCACAATCGAAATCAGTTGTTCCTGTGGCAGCGCGGCTTTTACCGAGGCGCGTTGGAAGCGGTCGCCACCCTGGCTTTTGGCGAGGTACATGGCGGCATCAGCTTTGCGCATCAGGTTAATTTCGTCCACACCGTCCTGCGGCGCCAGCACTACGCCAATACTGCCGCTCAAGCGCCCGCGTTTGCGCCCGCTGCCATAGGGCACCCGCAGCGCCTGCAAAAAGCGTTTGGCGAGCAGTTCGATATGGCTGTCGTCGCACTCTGCAATAATTAAAAATTCATCACCGCCCAAGCGCCCGAGTTGATCGCCTTTGCGCATCACATCGCTCAAGCGCAGCGCCAAGTCGCGCAGCAGCACATCGCCGGTCTCGTGACCCCAGTGGTCATTGGCGGCTTTCAGCCCGTCGACATCGATAAAAAACAAGGCAAAACCACGGTTGTAGCGCTGCAGGTTTTCCAGGCTGTGATCCAGGCAATCGAGAATTCCACGGCGATTTAACAGCTTGGTGAGCGGGTCTATGGTCACCAGCGAGCGCAGTTGCGCCTCCAGTTGTTCGCGATGGCACGCCACGGCAATTTGGCTCGCAATGCGCTCAGCCAGCGCCAGCAACTGCGGCGATAACTCGGCGGTTTTTTCGGTGTGCTTAAACCAGGAGGAGGCGATAACCCCCAGCACCTTGTCGGAGGAGATGAGTGGAATCACCAAATTGGACTGCAGGCCTGCATTTACCAGTTGGGGAATCGCCTCGGGGGCATTGGCGTAATCGCGGGTGAAAATACTGCGTTTGGTTGCCAGTGCGCGCCCGGCAATACCAGTGGTGGAGGTGAAACGAAAGCCTTTAAACGCACTTAACAAATGTTGTTGCTCGCCTTCAAACAGTTTGTATTCAAAGGTCTGGCTCTCTTCGTCGAGCAAAATCAGCGCGGTACCGTCCGCATTCAATAGGGTGCGCACCGCTGCAGCGGCTTTTTTAAAAAATAATTGGAAATCCGGTTCGAGGGTCAGCGCATCCATGGTGGCCAATAGCGATGGCACAGCGGTGTCTAACAATAAAGAATGGTTCATGGATGCATGCTCACAAGTACATCAAAAAGCGCCAAAACAGCTCAGGCAGGTGTGATCAGCAATTAGCTTGCCACTTAGGTCGCAACGGTCAGATTTATGTTATTTGATCGGTTTTTGATGGGGCAGGCGCGAGCGGTGAGTAGGTTTTTTAAAAAAACTGGTATGCAAGCTGTGTCCCGCTCCCTGTTTAGGGGCGGGATTCCAGAGGAAGGTGCAGAAATAGTGCAAATTTCAGCGCCAAAAAGCTGATTTTCAGTGCTCCAAGCGCAGTTGCCCTACGAAATTGCAGGGGCGATGGCGCGCATCCAGTTGATCGACAATGATTTTTGACCATGCGGTGGTGCAGGCGCCAGTAGAGCCGGGCAGGCAAAAAATCAGGGTGCGATTGGCAAGCCCTGCCGTGGCGCGGGACTGGATGGTGGAGGTGCCAATCTCCTCATAGGAGACCTGGCGGAACAGCTCGCCAAAACCCACCACGGTTTTATCAAACAGTGGGGTCACCGCTTCGACGGTAGAGTCGCGCCCGGCAAAGCCGGTGCCGCCGGTAATCAGCACCACCTGCGCCAGCGGGTCGACGATCCAATTGGAGAGCGCGGCGCGGATTTGGTAAATGTCATCGATCACTAATTTTCGATCATGCAATTTATGGCCGGCAGCGGTGAGTAAATCCTGCAGTTTTTGACCTGAGGTATCTGTTTCCAGGTTGCGGGTGTCGGAGACGGTAAGGACGCAGATATTGAGTGGCTCGAATTCTTTTTGTGCTGACATATCAGCCCCCTGTCATATTCATAAACCGCACTATCTGCGGTTCGTCATTGTTGATATCAAAGGTGTGTTTCTCGGGTTTGTGCTGCATGGCGGCGATGATTTGCGCGCGCAGGTCGCTATTGGGATTGCTACTGCCGCGTAAGGTCGCACGCAGATCCACGCTATTTTCCTGCCCTAAACACAGCAGCAGGCGACCGGTGGCGGTGACGCGCACGCGGTTGCAGCTGCCGCAAAAATTGTTGGAGTGGGGCGAGATAAATCCGATCTGACTGCTATAGCCAGCGGCCTGCCAATAGCGCGCTGGGCCGGCATTATCACTGCTGTGGTCATCGTTGGCGGCAAGGGGCTGCAATTGCAGGTCGTGTAGCTGCGCGCGCAGTTCATCGCTGCTGATAAATTCCGCCGCGCGCCCGTGTTCATCAATTCGTCCGAGCGGCATCTCCTCGATAAAGCTGATATCCAGACCTTCATCCAATGCAAAGCGCACCAATGCCGGTACTTCATCGGCGTTGTAGTGTTTGAGTGCAACGCAGTTGAGTTTGATGCGCTTAAAGCCAGCCGCTTGCGCGGCTTTGATCCCGGCTAATACCTGGTTGATATCGCCAAAGCGGGTGAGCTGGCGAAAACGCGCCGGGCTCAAGCTGTCGAGGCTGATATTGATGCGTTCAACGCCCGCATCCCTAATCGCCTGGGCATATTGCGGCAAGTGGGTGCCATTGGTGGTGAGGCAGAGCTCTTTTAATCCGTTCAACTGGCCGAGGCGTTGTAGTAAATCGATGGTCCCTTTGCGTACCAGAGGCTCACCGCCGGTAATACGCAGTTTGGTCACGCCCAGAGCCACAAAGTTTTCGCCCAAGGTGGTCAGCTCTTCAATGCTCAAGACCTCACTGCGCGGCAGAAATTGCATCTCCTCCGCCATGCAGTAAACGCAGCGCAGGTCGCAGCGGTCAGTCACCGACAGGCGCACATAATTAATGGTTCGACCAAAACTATCGACTAGTGACATATAAGGAAGGTAGTTCCCCGTTGCAAAGCAACATTAACAAGTGACAAGGCTGCCGCCGTAGGCGGCCAAACAACTCTAGCGAGCCGTGTCTATTCGCTCAAGGCTTTTTCGGCCCTGCAGCTTTTGCTGGCGCGCAGAATTGTCATTCAAAGCCTGTTCCAAAATGGTGAATAGTTGCAGTGTAAACCGCTTGCGGCCCATTGCAGGGATTTATTTCATCGGAGTTTGATCTGCATCCAACGCAAAAATAGTTTGTTCGGTGGCTAAAAAATCAAAAATGCAATCTTGTGGTGCGCAGTGCACCATCACTTTGTTTTTATATGGTGCATTTTGCGGAAATCAAATTTTTGCATTTTGCTTTTATCTGGTGCGCTCATGCACCAATAAAAAACAGAAAAACAAATTTTATCCCAAGGGGGATCGCGCCGGGCTGTGGCATGTTGGCTGCGTCGTATTTATAAGCATATGAAAATAAAAGGAAAATAATTTTTTTGTAGAAAAAAATGGATATGGCACTGCGTTTGCAATTCCCTGATTGTAAACAACAGGCAGGTAATGTCATGAACCATTTCTTCAAAGCCAATATCCAGGTACTGCCCTCGGCGCTGATAAAAGCGCGCGGCGTAAAAAAAACAGGCGACAGTCAGGAGCGAGCCAAAAAATCACCTGCCGGCAAAGTCTGGTTGGTAGGTGCAGGCCCGGGCGATGCGGAATTGTTAACGCTGAAAGCGCTGCGTGCGATCAATACCGCCGACATTATTTTTTACGATTATCTGGTCAGCCCGGATATTCGCGCGCTGTTCCCTTCGCACATTCCTGCGCACTATGTGGGTAAAGCAAAAAACCAACACAGCATCAAGCAGGAAGATTTAAATCAATTATTGGTTACCCAAGCGCAAGCGGGTTTAAACGTTTGCCGCATTAAAGGTGGTGATCCTTTTGTCTTTGGTCGCGGCGGCGAAGAATTGTTAGAGCTGCGCAGCGCGGGTATCGATGCCGAAGTCATTCCCGGCATTACCTCCGCTTCCGGTTGCAGTACTTACGCCGATATTCCGTTAACTCATCGCGGTTTGTCGCAGGGCTGCACCTTTGTCACCGGTCACGCTGAAAAAAGCTTGGATGTGAATTGGGCTGCACTGGCGCAATTGAATCACACCCTGGTGTTTTACATGGGCCTGACCCGCGCCGATGAAATTGCTACGCAATTATTGGCGGGCGGTTTGGCGGCGGACACGCCGGTTGCGATTATTGAAAACGGTTGCCGCAAAGACCAGCGCGACATTATCTCCACCTTAACTGAATTTCCTGCCGCGGTAATTCGCGAGCAAGTGCAATCACCGGCGCTGATTATTGTGGGCGAAGTGGTGCGCATGAAAGAAAAGTTGCAAGCACAAGTCTGGCAGCACGCCAGCGCAGAGAGTTTGCTGCTGGCCTAGTGGCAGCAGCACAAGAGAAATATTTCAACCGGTTAGCTTTGGCTAGTTAAAACATTCAGTTCAAAGACATAGATAAGCGTTTAATAACGTGAGGCACATATGAAGAAGCGTATTGTTGTAGTCGGTAACGGCATGGTAGGGCACAAGTTTATTGATAATTTGGTAAACCATGCTGAAGCTGATCAATATCAAGTGGTAACTTTTTCAGAGGAGCCGCGCCTTGCTTATGACCGCGTACAGCTCTCCAAATATTTTTCCGGTTCTACCGCTGACGATTTAATGTTGACCAGCGAAGATTATTACCGCGAAAAAAATATCGACTTTATCTTGAAAGATAAAGTGATCGATCTGGATTTCGAAAACAAAGAAGTGATTACCGCATCGGGTCGCCGCGAAGGCTACGACAAATTAGTGTTAGCGACAGGTTCATTTCCGTTTGTACCGCCAATTCCCGGTAACAATGGTGAGCACTGTTTGGTGTACCGCACTATTGAAGACCTGGAGGCCATTACCAATTCTGCCAGCGTCAGCAAAGTGGGTGTAGTAGTGGGCGGTGGTTTGCTCGGTTTGGAAGCGGCCGCCGCGTTAAAAGCAGCTGGCCTTGAAACTCACGTGGTGGAATTTGCACCGCGCTTGATGGCAGTACAACTCGATGAAGGTGGCGGTAAATTATTGCGCCGCAAAATTGAAGCTATCGGCGTAAAAGTTCACACCCAAAAAGCCACCACCGAAATTGTGGCAGGTACCGAAGCGCGCTATCGCATGAATTTTGCTGATGGCAGCCATTTGGAAACCGATATGATTTTATTCTCTGCCGGTATTCGCCCGCAGGACGAACTCGCGCGCAAATGCGGTTTGGGTGTGGGTGAGCGCGGCGGTATTGTAGTGGACAATAATTGCTTAACCACCATCAAAGATGTCTATGCAATTGGCGAATGTGCGCTGTGGAATAATCGCATTTACGGTTTGGTTGCGCCCGGTTACCAAATGGCAAAAGTAGCGGTATCCCATATTACTGGCGGCAGCGATCAATTTATGGGTGCGGACATGAGCACCAAATTAAAATTGCTCGGCGTGGATGTGGCATCGATTGGCGATGCTCATGGTACTACTCCGGGTTCATTAAGTTATACCTACAGCAATGATGTCGATGAAGTTTATAAGCGCATGATTGTTTCTGCCGATAATAAAAAATTGTTGGGCGCGGTATTGGTAGGCGATGTAGAGGCTTACGGTACATTGCAACAAATGTGCGTTAACGGTATGGATTTACCGGATGATCCCAACTGCTTAATTCTGCCTAACGTCGATGGCGGCGGCATGGCAATTGGTGTGGATGCACTGCCGGAAACGGCCATGATCTGCTCCTGTTTTGATGTGAGTAAAGGTGCAATTTGTTGTGCCGTACAAGACGGTGCGCGCACCATGGGCGACATCAAAGCCATCACCAAAGCGTCTACCGGTTGCGGTGGTTGCAGCGCATTAACCAAACAAGTGATGGATTCCGAACTGACCAAATTGGGCGTGGAAGTAAGCAACCATATTTGCGAGCACTTCCCGCATTCGCGTCAGGAATTGGCTGACATAGTGCGCATCAAAAAAATCAAAACCTTTGACCATTTGCTGGATGAGCACGGCCATGGTTTGGGTTGTGAAATTTGTAAGCCGGCCGTTGGATCCATTCTTGCTGCTTTCTGGAATGAATATGTATTGGATGAAAAACACATTGGCTTGCAAGACACTAACGATATTTTCCTGGGCAATATGCAAAAAGACGGCACCTATTCCATCGTGCCGCGTGTTGCCGGTGGCGAGATTACGCCGGACAAATTAATTGTGCTCGGCCAAGTCGCCAAAGATTACAAACTCTACACCAAAATCACTGGCGGCCAGCGTATCGATTTATTCGGCGCGCAATTGCATCAGTTGCCGGCGATTTGGAAAATTTTGGTCGATGCCGGTTTTGAAACGGGCCACGCCTACGGCAAATCATTGCGCACCGTGAAATCCTGTGTGGGTAGCACCTGGTGTCGTTATGGGGTGTTGGATTCAGTGGGCATGGCGATTGAATTGGAAAATCGCTACAAGGGTGTCCGTGCACCGCACAAAATTAAATTTGGTGTGTCGGGTTGTACCCGTGAATGTGCTGAAGCGCAGTCCAAAGATTTCGGGGTTATCGCCACCGAAACTGGTTGGAGTTTATATGTGTGTGGTAACGGCGGTATGCGCCCGCGGCACGCCGATTTATTTGCCACCGGTTTGGATGATGTCACCCTCATTAAATATATCGACCGCGTCATGATGTTCTACATCCGCACCGCTGATCGCCTGCAGCGCACGTCGGTGTGGTTGGAAAATATGGAAGGCGGTTTGGATTACCTGAAAAAAGTGGTGATTGACGATAAGTTATCTATTTGTGCGGAATTGGAAGCGCAAATGGCCTACAACATCAGCCAGTACCAGTGCGAATGGAAAACCACCGTCGAAAACGAAACGCTGCAAAAACGTTTCAAACATTTTATCAACACCGATGCCACCGATGACAATTTGGCTTATGTCGTAGAGCGCGAACAAATTCGCCCCGCGACGGCGCTGGAACGTAGCAACAGCAGCATTCAATTTGTTGAGTTGGTGGATTAGTTATCCGCAGCCCGTATGGAGTCTAACGAAATACGGGGCTTGGAATAAATTAATGATCCCGTAGAGCGCTAGGCGCCATACGGGCTACGAATCAAAAAGTATTTTAGTGAGAAAAAATTATGAGTGATAAACCCTGGATCAGCGTGTGTGAACTTGATGATTTGTTGCCCGATACCGGTGTTTGTGCGCAGGTAAATAGCAAGCAGGTCGCCATTTTTCGTTCGCGTCGGTTAAATGAAATTTTTGCGATCAGCAATTACGATCCTATCGGCGAGGCGAATGTATTGTCGCGCGGTATTATTGGTTCAATCGGTGATGAAGTGGTTGTCGCGTCGCCACTGTACAAAGAGCACTACAATCTGCGCACCGGTGAGTGTTTGGAAAAACCCGAGTATGCCGTAGCGGTATTTCCAGTGCGGGTTGATGATGGTTTGGTACAAGTGCAGGTCTAGTTAACCGCGCAAAGTGTAAGCGCTGTAGCAATAGTTTTTTGTGAGTACTTCCCCCTCTTCTTCGACTGCTTCATGAGTCGCTTCCATGGGCAAATCATTTGATTTGCCCTTTTTTATTGCCGCTGATGAGGCCTTGCTGGGCAAACATAGCTATTGCCGGCTGCAATCGAGTAAAATTTGGCAAGTTTTATTCCCGCTTTTTTGACGAGACCCCCGTTTATGAGACAAGCCCTGGTGTTTATCGCCTTTGCCAGCCTGAGTTTGAGCGCCTATGCCGATGTATTTGCCGTGTTCCGCGAAGAGGACGGCAGTACCCGTTGGCAATATGTGGCCAATACCAGCGCCAGCTTGCTGATATTGGCGTTGCTGATAGTGCTGTTTTTTCTCATTCGCGCCCACTGGCGTGCAGTGCGCTCCAATCGTGCGCTGACCGAAATTAAGGCAACCCTGGAGGAGCGTGTGGCGCACCGCACTGCTGAATTGCAGGAGCGCGAGGCTTATATCGCCAGTATTGTGAATTCCATGCCGGTGATGTTGATTGGCTTGAACCAGAAATTGGAAATTACCCAGTGGAATAAAAAGGCCGAAGAGGTTACTGGTCGCCCACTCAAAGATGTAGTGGGCACAAATTTGTGGAAAGCTTATTCCTCTATCACCCTGACCGAGGCTCAAGTTAAGGCGGTATTGGAATCGGGCGAGACCATGAACATCAAACATGCCCAGCCCGGCCAATACAGTTTTGATATCACGCTTTATCCGCTGGATAAACAGGATGATACCGGCATAGTGATTTTGATTTCCGATGTCACCAAACAAGTCAACGCCGAAAATAAATTAGCCGAGCGTGATAAGGTTTCTGCGATGGGTGAATTGGCCTCGGCGATGGTGTATGACATCAGCCTACCCATCAACAGTATTTTTGCCCGGGTTTCCAGCGCGCGCCAGGAATTGGAAGCGGCGGATTTAGGTGAAGTAAAAGAGTTTTTGTTAAGCGAAGTGGAAATGGTGCGTCAAAGCGCGCAACAAGCTACAGCGATTGCACAAAATTTATTGGAGCTGGCCAGTAGTCATCACGACATAAAGCAGCCCGCAGCAATTGCGCCGATTATGGATCACAGCATTGAATTGGCGAGTCAGTTGTTCAAAGATGCAGAGGGGTTGGCATTTCGCCAGATTAATATCCGTCGCAACTACGCTGCTAATCTGCCGGAAATCCCCTGTTTTCCCGCGGAACTGGCACAGGTATTTGTGCGTTTGATGCGCAATGCATTTTATGCGCTCAACGCCAAACCTTGGCATGACAATGACAAACCCTGGATTAATATTGAGATAGCAGAATTTTACGACTCGCTGTGGATTAAGCTGGCGCACAACGGAAAATGTCTCAGCGAAGAAGAACAGTTGGATATTTTCCAGCCCTATTTTGCGATGAACAGCCATCCGGAAAGTTGCCCGGTCGAGCAGCGTTTGTCCTATTCCTACTTCATCATCGCCCATCACCACCGCGGCCAAATGGCAGTCACTTCCGACGAGCAAAACGGCACCTGTTTTAATATTCAATTGGCGCTGGGTTAAGCATTGGCCATGAGTTGTTTGGTGGCGCGCAGTTGCGCCAAATCGCGTACCGGCGGCAAACCAAACAGGCGATGGTATTCGCGATTAAATTGCGATGGGCTTTCGTAGCCGACACGATGGCTGGCTGTCGCCGCATCCAGATTTTCTGCAAACAACAAACGCCGCGCTTCTTGCAAGCGTAAATTTTTTTGATATTGCAGCGGCGTCATATTGGTCACGTTTTTAAAATGGGTGTGCAGTGACGAATTACTCATACACGCCGTTTGCGCCAACTCTTCAATGCGCCAGCTTTTTTGGAAATCCCGTTTCAGCAGTGCAATTACGGCGGCAATTTTTTGCGCGTGGCTATCGGCGAGCGCGATTTGGTGGAGCGCATCAGCCTGGTCGTCTTGCAGCAGGCGGTAGAGTATTTCGCGCTCAAACAGTGGAGCCAGAATCGGCAGGTCAGCGGGATTGTCCAGCAAGCGCAACAGGCGCAGCACAGCATCCAATAAGTGCCCATTGGCCTGGCTTACAAACAGCCCGCGCTGCGACCTGACCGCACGGCTAAGTTTGTCGTGGCTGGTTTGCGGCGAGGTATTTTTGGGTGTGGTTTCAATTAACAAGTCGCTGATTTTTTGTGGCGTTAATTCCAGGCGGACACACAAATAAGGTTTATCCTCGCTCGCCTCAACAACTTGGCCCACCACGGGTAAATCCACAGCGGCGACCAAATAGTGCCTGGGGCTGTAGTTATAAATTTCATCGCCCAGCATGGCGCGTTTACACCCCTGCGCAATAATGCATAGCGCGGGTTCATAGCGCCCATGGATTGCTTCACTCGTGCGGTTGGCGCGATAAATTTGCAGCGGCCCAAACGCGGTTTTGCTCATGCCTTCCTGCGGGGCAAGTTTGAGCGTTCGCGCTACCATCTCCGCCAGAATGGCATCGACACTGGGGCTGGTTATAAGGCTGGGGTCGGCCGCATTCATCGCTTGAATCCTCGTTAATGACACAGCACCGAGTGTAGCGCGTTGGCTTCATGCCTAGAACCGGTTGCAGCATGAGTCTGGAGGATTAGGCAATAACCCGAGAGTAATTGGCTATCTGCTCGCGCGCGCAAACCCTATATTTACCCTGCCGCTGTGCAATTCCGCCTTGACCTTACCATGGCGGAAGGTTTCAAACTGGCGCTCACCCTATCCGGGCCGGCCAATTTATTTGAGAATCCCCACAAGGGAAGGAGCTGAGTATGCAACACCACCAATCCCTGAATGCTGACATCCGTGAATTTTTACGTGGCGCTTTTTCCGGTTCTGCTGCGCACTTTGAACGCTATGTTGCCGAACAGGTTCGTTGCTGGGGATTTCCGGAGTTTAATCCTGAATGTCGCCATGAGTATCAGGGCTTTTTTAATTTATTGATGGATGTATTTGCTGATGCCAATTGGTCGATTGAGCAATTGTTGACGAGCGATTCAGAGGCCCTGGTAACCTTTAGTGTGCAGGGCGTTCATCACGAGGAATTTATGGGGCTGCCAGCAACCGGGTGTCTGCTGACGATGCGCGCGCGTTTGCTCCTGCGGGTAAAAGCCGGGCAAATTAGTGAATCCTGGATGTACGGAAAATCCATTCAACTTATCACCAGCAAGGGTAAGTGTTTTGAGTTGCAGCCCTCGGCTGAGGCGCGTGCGGTAGTTTCATCGCCTCTTACTTCGTTGTGTCACTCGCACCGGTCCCACGCCAGTCGATGACAAAAGCCAACTAACCTGCCGCGCATTTTGTGGAACAATAGTTGTTCCCTAAATACTCGGCAGCTGGTGCTATGGCAGAACAATCCTTGATGAAAGATGGCTTGGGCCGCGCGGCAATCGCGCGTATTGGCAACAGCCTGGCGCAGGTGATTCCACAATTTGATGCGCGGGCATTTGAGGCCGATGCCCGGCGCGGATTGGATCAGCTTGAATTAAAAGCGCGGGTTCATCACCTGATTGATGTTTTGCATCGCCATTACGATTTGCCGTTTAAAAAACTCAGCAACTATTTGCAGCATTTACCCGAGGTGTGGGACAGGGGCAGCGCGGCAGACAATAAAGCCGGTTTTGCCGCTTGGCCGGTGATTGATTACGTCGCCGTACACGGCTTAGTGCACCCCAAAGAAGCGCTGCACACGCTGGAAAAATTAACACCGCTGTTCAGCGCAGAATTTGCGATTCGCCCGTTTATCCAACAACACCCGGATTTTACCTACGCAAAATTAGTGGACTGGTGCGATCACCCTTCCGAGCATGTGCGCCGTTTAGCGTCGGAAGGTTCGCGCCCGCGTTTGCCCTGGGGCATGCGCCTGCCGCAATTTATTCATAACCCCGAACCACTGCTGGGGATTTTGCAAAAATTAAAAACTGACGAGAGTTTATATGTGCGTCGCTCGGTGGCGAATAACCTGAACGACATCAGTAAGGACAATCCAGAATGGATGATCAAGTTGTGTGCAGCCTGGTTGGCCGATTCTCACGAGCATACCAATTGGATTGTAAAACACGCCATGCGCAGTTTGGTAAAAGCGGGCGATGCGCGGGTATTTCCTCTTTTGGGTTATGCCGCTAAACCCAGTGTAACGCTAAGTGATATTAAGCTTGCTAAACACACCATTGCCCTGGGCGATGCGCTTGAATTTAATTGCACGCTTAGCGGCGGCAAACGCGCGCAACATGTGGTGGTGGATTATGTGATCTATTTTATGAAAGCCAACGGCAAGCTCGCGCCCAAAGTTTTTAAATTAAAAAATATTGCACTTGCTGCCAACGAAACTGTTGTTATTTCCAAGCGTCACTCATTCAAACCTATTACTACCCGCCGCTACTACACTGGTGCACACCAGGTGGCGATCCAAATCAATGGTACAGAAATAGCGCGCCGTGAATTTGAGCTTACACGCTAAGCGCTGACAATTATTTCACCACAATTGATTGGTGTAATCAGAGCAGTGCCAGTGCCTGATTGAGCTTGTCTTCCAGTTCGGATTTCAGGTGCAAATAGTGCCCGAGTTGCAGCCCGGTTTGTTGGGCAATAGTGTCCTGACAGAGCGATAAATCCAGATCGGTAATGTAGCAGGGGTAGCGCTCGCCCTGTTTGCGGCGCTGCACAATGTAATTGGCCACAGCGCTAAATAATTGCTCGCCATAACTGAGCGCAGAAAATTCCTGTTCATCACAAAAAATGGTATAGCGCAGTTGTTGTTCGCTATCCATTTCGGCAATCGCTTTAATGTTGATAAAGTGCAATTGCGACCAGTCTTTTTGCAAGTGACGTGGTTCCGCAATAGCTTGTTGTTGTTTGATGTTGCCGGTGAGTTCGTAAATTAAAATATCTTTCTGTTCACCCGCAGTAATCGTCTGCGCGCTGTTCAATAATTGGCGCTGCAGTGCGGCGTTAATAAACGTCACCAGCGGTCGCAATAGGGTTTGTTGGTTGTGATAAGAAGAATGGATGCTAAACAGCGAACCGCGTTCATCAATAATAATGATTTTGGCATCGCTGCCTTCCAGATAATAAAACAAATAAATCGCGCGCTTCTTAGCGGTCTCGCAGATTAAACGCAGGGGTTTGTCGCGCAACCCATAGCGGTCAATCACAATCGGGCTGTAATCGCTCTGTGCTTGCCCCAACCGTTCCAATAATTTTTCGTAACTTTTAAAGCGCTGAATTTGCGGCAGCTGCTGCACAAATTGCAGTACCAAATATTCATCGCCGACTTCCAGCACGTAGCGGCTGGAGCGCGGGCGGGTGCCGGAATAAAAGCAGCTGATCAGGTCGCGCCATAATTCGGTAAGGCGCTGGGTAATATTGTTGCCCTGGCTGCTGCTAAAACAGCGAATGCTCAGCTCGGGCAAACTGAAGGGTTTGCCCGGCGAAAATAAGCGGAAATAATGCAACAGGCAATTGACCAATGCGTCATTAGCATAGTGGCGACAAATCAATTCACCCCAGGAGTTGATGTGAATAACATCGGCATTGATGATCAAATTTTCACGCAGTCCACTGTAACCCAATGCATCGCGTTGGCTGCTGAGCATCTGCATGCCTTTTTTATGTAACTCAACCTGGGGTTCAACGCCGGTATTGATAATGAGCAATATCCGCTCGATGGAAGCCTGGCGAGTAAAATGTTCATGCTCTATGGTAAAGGGTACTGGCAGCCACTGTTGCAGTGCCTGAATAAGTTGTTGTTTTTGACCGTGGGTAAGCTCAACTTCGCTACCGACAATATCGATTTTGGTGTGGTTTTCCAGAATTTGATTGGCGTGACACCAGAGTAACAATTCCACCAAACTGCGCGAGCGTTTGATGGGCGCCACATCGATATACCGCAGGATCACATCCTGCTGGGTGCCGCGAATCAATTGCCAATTTTTTTCGCCTGCGTTTTTTTGGTCTTGGTTTTTTTCTTCTACCATAAAACACAGTGCATCTTCACTGATATCGCGCGAAATTCCCGGGTTAATCAATTCTACTTTCCCTGCCTTACGCTCAAAGGCCGCGTGCAGTTTTCGCCCGAGAATCATTAATTCATCGCTGGTGATTGCAATTTCATCGCGATGTTGTTTGCTGAGTTCGTTGAGTAAGCGGTAGCTGTGGTTTAATTCATTCACCAATAACGCGCGCTCGCTAATCACGTGCGGCGCTTTCCAATAGGCGCGGTTGTCCAGCATTAATAGTTGATGGCTGCTCCAACCCCAGTTGGCGGCCATTTTTTCCAACAGTTGTCGCTGCCAGGATTTTTTACGTTTTGCACTGGTGCGGGACAGCGCTTTATTCACCTTAAAATAAAAACAGCGGCGCACTAGATCCAAGCGCAGAAATTGTTGGTGCTGCTCCAGATACTGTTCAATACGCTGGTAGACCATCACATAGGGGTCAAGCAAATCGGCGTCCGGTTCGCTGCTATAAATCGCGCGTTTTAAACTCAGGGCCAATGGCTCGGCGGCGTGAGTGATTGCAGTGGAGTTTTCTTCGGACGTAAAACTGCTTAGGCTAGTGCTGCTCGCACTGGCATAGACCTCAAGCAACAATAGTTTCAGTACAGATTTGTAGGGCGATTCAATCGCTTTATAAAGTTGCCAGACGCCCGCGCCAATAAATTCGTTGGCGGGAATATCGGGTAGCCCGCCAAAATCGATTACATCTTGCGATTTAAGAAATCGGCGGCCTACTAATTTTTCACAAAAATCCTGATAGTCGCGCTCGCGTGAAGCGGGCACAAACCACCAGAGTGGAACCTTGCCCGCAAGCCAAAGCGCCGTGCGATAAAACTCGTCCAGTAATAAATAGTGTTGCGCCGAACCGCTGGCTTCGCTGCTTAACCCCTGGTTGCGCTGCTGTGAAAATTCGTCGGCATTCATCAAAAAGAAATGCACTTCCAAGTGAATTTGCTGTGCAGCCCAGGCGCTGATCAATGCGCATTTACGTTCCAGTTCGTGCAGGGTGGGGTAGTTTGCATCCAGGCTGTGGCACACCCATACATCCAAATCGCTGGAGTCGCTTTGGGCAATAGTGCCCACGCTACCCATAATAAACAGTGCATCAATGTAACAATTCTTTTCAGTGAGATCGCGCTGATAATTAAAACTGCGCGCAATAATTTTTGCGTAGCGCAGTTGCTCATCCGTGGGCGAGTATTGGTAAACACCGGCGGGTGTGCTGTGGGAAATATAACCCGGCAGCATGGGGTGATTAACGTGAAACAGCAGCGGCAACAATTGTAAAAATTGCTGCTGACGCTCGGACAGCGCCGCACAAGTGCGGGCATAACGCTGTTGGTTTAAGGTGAGAAATCGCTGCTTCAGTTGGCTGAGTTGTTTGCGGTCAACACCATCGTCTATATCGTGAATATCTATCGGGCGGGAAAACATAGGTCTCAATGTGGCAGATGGTCATTGGTTACACTGTGGGCACGTAAAATATCAGCCAGTGTTGTATAAAGTAACTCCGGGTTCACCGGTTTTGATAAATAACCATCCATGCCGGCGGCTAAACAGCGCTCGCGATCACCGCGCATGGCTTGCGCTGTGACAGCAATAATTGGAATCTGTGCCACGGGAAATTTACTGTTCACCGCACCGGCGCGAATTTGGCGCGTTGCTTCTATGCCATCCATTTCCGGCATTTCCAAATCCATCAACACTGCCGCATAAGGTTGCTCGGCGACTTCCAATAATTGCAGGGCTTCAACGCCGTTGGTGGCAATGGTGCAGCTAATGTTTTTCTTTTTCAAAATACCGCGCAGTACCTGTTGGTTCACCAGATTGTCTTCGGCGATAAGCACGCGGCTATTATCCAGCAGTGCAGTGGTTTCCTGATCGCTGCTAATCGGCGGGCTGATTTCCTGCAGTGATTGCACTTGCGCAATGGTTTGGCCTATCGCATCAAACAGGCGCGATTCACTTACCGGTTTACTTAAAAATTCATCGACTAAAATAGCACTGGGGTCAGCGCTGGAAATTTCGTCGCGGTGATACGCCGAAATTAAAAATACCCAGGGTTTTTTGCGCAGTGTGTGATCAGCTTTAATCAGGCCGGTTAACTGCAAACCATTTATGCCCGGCATGCGGTAATCGAGCAGTACAAAGTGATAAGGCTGGCCGTATTTGTCGGCATTGCGGATGCGCTCCAGCGCGTTGAGTGCGCAGTCTTCTTCATCCACTTGTAAATTAATACTGCGCGCCGTACTCGCAATAATAGTGCGCGCGATGGTGTTGTCATCCACGATTAATACACGAATATTATTTAAATTACGCGGTTGGTTGAGCAGGGCTTTTTCGCCCAGATGGCTGTGTTCCAAAACGACGCTGAACGTGACTTTACAACCTTTGTTGGGGCTCGAGTCTATTGCAAACTTGCCCTGCATCAGGTGCACCAAGTGACTGCAAATACTCAGGCCATAAGTGTTTTTGTCGGTAGAGATGAGGTTTTTATTAAACACCAGCTGCTCTTTAATCGCTGCCAGTTGTTTATGGGTCATGCCTGCGCCCTTGTCCTCCACGGTGAATTCGAGCATCAGCTGTTTGCGGGTTTGGCGGGTTTTAGCAACGCGCACAATCACTTGATCGGTATTGGAATACTGAAATGCATTGCTAATTAAATGGCCGAGAATTTGGCTCAAACGCGAGGCATCGCCGCGCAAAAAACGCGGCACATCGGGCTTGATGTCGTACACAATATTGACGTTGCGATGCAGTGCGCTGATTTCAAACAGGCGCGATATTTTTTCAAACAAATGCTCAATATCAAAATGGGCATATTCCAGAATAACTCGCCCCGCTTCAATTTTGGAGAAGTCGAGTAACTGGTTGATGATTTGCAGCAGCGAATCGGCGGCGGAATTAATACTGGTGAGATAACTCTGTTGCTGTTCATCCAGCGGCGTGTCGTGCAGCAAGTAGCCGATACCGATAATGGCATTCATCGGCGTGCGAATTTCATGGCTGACACGGGCGAGGAATTCGCTTTTGGTTTTGTTGGCAAGGTCGGCTTGCGCTTTGGCGCTGAGTAGGTCTTCCCGGGTTTTAATAAAGTCGCTGATATCGGTGTTTACACCTACGCAGCGAGTGGCGCGCCCCTCGGCGTCGGGCTCAAAAAATTTGGCTTTGGCGTGTACCCAAATCACCTCGCCACTGCGGTGTAGCATGCGGCATTGCAACTGCACGGATTCGCGCCGATTATCCAGTGCAGTGTGGTACTCGGTGAGCATGTTATCCACGTCGTCCGGGTGGACAAAATAATCGCGTAGGGTTTCCAGGTTGCCGGGCAGGTCGCCATAGTCGTAACCGAGCATGCGCAGGTAGCTGCGATTGAAATAAATTTTGCCGCTCGGGATATGCCAATCCCACAGACCGTCGTTAGTTGCCTCCATCGCGTACTGATGGCGGGTATCCCGATCAACCATGGCTTGTTGTTGAAGTTGCTGTTGTTGCAGTTCTTGTTTTAGCGAGGCGAGCTCTTCCTCCAGCTGCCGGACTCTGGCTGCCAGTGCTTGCTCAGTTGTTCCTGAATGGGGTGGGTGTTCACTCATATCCCTAACCAGTGCCTCTGTTGTATCCGGGCAAAAACAAGCTGCCAGAATTAAAGCCTAGTTCATTTTGGAGCAAATACCAGCACACCAAACCTGCCTATGGGTTGGAGGCTAGAGCGATTCGGGTGTTAAGGTGCGCTTACTTGACCACTGCAGTTGCTGAGTCATTCGGTTTCTACATTTGTGCGTTTTTTATTTTTCTGCTTCTCACTGCAAATTTCAATGCCCTAAAAATATCGTGCTTTGCCATAAGGTATGTAACTTCTCTTCGGTTCATTCCTAAATGGGATAACACTTTATTTAAGTAAGATGCATCTAGCTCTGCCGTGTAGATGCCTGCACGTTTTAATTCCTTGTCTGAAAAAGCATGGATCTTTAGTGCGTAGCGTACAAACATATACAAAGATCTGTCGCTCAAATTGGGCTGCTGCCACAATTTCAAAACTCCGTCCAGCCCTGAAATCATGTCGTCAATTTTTTTCATGTTGAAGCTAGCTAGAATGCTGCCTTGGCGTTGTCGGTATACCACCCAAGGTTGCGGGCAGTAAAAATAGGTGTTTATTTTACGTGCC